>Ga0163215_100024_pt1 | contig 596980 bp, 563 predicted proteins | sample SynspAceP_FD_185934 | JGI IMG/M metagenome (GOLD analysis project Ga0163215, IMG submission 185934) | Saline lake microbial communities from Ace Lake in Antarctica - Synechococcus sp. Ace-P (Hybrid Assembly) | ecosystem: Environmental > Aquatic > Non-marine Saline and Alkaline > Saline | place...
TGGGGTGAGTTGGCAATAGGTCATGTTCGCTTTATTTGTCGTGGTGGATAAATAAAATAACACCTTGCTCGCTCACCCTCTTTTTTTTATGCTTGTTTGTTGCACTTACTATATGAATTCGCGTTGCCTAACAACGGTTTCAACGCGGACTTGGCCGCTGTTTGTCCTTTTTAAAATTCGTGTGCCAAAAGAGGTTCCCAATTTTAATTACATTACCATCCAATTAGGCCAAGCCGGTTAAACCGCAGGTCGTTATACTGCTTAAAAAGAATACCAAATGTCCAAACAAGAAGAGGAATATATACATTTAGTTTCAAGTAGTGGCGCTCTAAACAATTCCAGAAAAATCTTATTAGAAATAAAGCGTCAAAAGGATAACCCTTTATTAGGTCCAGCTTTTCAATTTGCTCTTGTTGAGTATTCAAAACCATACACTATTTCTTATGGAGCAGAATTAGACAAAAAAGGAAATCCTAAGTACAAATTTATCTTAACAGATAAGTTCATTTCAGATGAGTTTAAAGATTTGCACAATCAGATTCTTACTGATCGTAAAAAAATGCATGCGCATGATGACCTTTCAATTAAAGATGCTAAAGTCCTAGTTTCTAAAACTAGATCAGATAAGTTTGTTGGCATCATTCAAAACAAAATCTATCCTATAGAAAAGATTACAAAGATTGATGAGATAATTCAGATGATCGAAATGAGTTTGGACAAAATGTATTTTAAAATATCAGAACTTCAGAAAAAACTTTAATTAAACGCGCAGTATAACAAGGCGTTTCAAGGCTGACTCGGGTAGTGGCTCCGCAATTTTAACTTTTAGCTAAACAATTAATTATGTTACTTTCACAAAAACCGAAAACCCTCGCACCTTAAACGCAGGACCGTTAGTTTTCTGAATTCAGTATGATCTCATCGGTATCGGTCTGTTGTATTCGCAATCCGTTGAAATGCTTATTTCCATCGTATCCGTAGGTGGAGTCTGCTTTCCCCAAGAATATAGATTTATCTTGTCCACCGATAGTCATACCGGCTGTTCCGTCTTCAAATAGTCCGATAGACACTCCTTCAGTACCATTAAGGTTATCCAGCCCGATCACCACCCGGTCTCTTCCATTCACATTTATTAGTGAGTATCCACTTCGCTCAAACCCTCGATAATCGTTAAGTATGATCCCGTTTGCACTACCAATTCTTGGTCCAATATTCGGGTCAGGTACGCTACTTCCTAAGGCAAGTCGATCGTGTCCATTTTCATCGAGAATTAAAATTCCATCTGTATTATGGTTATAGTTTTTATAGTAGTCTAGGTAGTTTTCGGGAAAAAATCTTCCCCACTCCTCTTTTACTCTTGAGGTATCTGTTCGAATTCTATTTTTAGCATACGGGATTGGTGCTCCTATTAAGATCCGTTCATTACCTGAAGCATCTTCAATAATGATTCCTTGTACCCGGATTATCTGAGGATTATTAAAGGTTTTTAGTAAAAGAAAACATACAACTACTGTTAAAATGATATTATATGTCCAAAGTGTACGCATAGAATTAATTAGTTAGTTCCGGATACTATTTGTTAAATCATCATTATGACTGAAGATATTTTGAAAGGTTACAATTATTTGTTGGGGGGTTGCTTATTTTTAATCCTATTAATAGTTCTTGATCCATACTAAACTAGAAAACTAACAAGCGTTTCAAGTCGGACTCCCCGCCGAAGCGGGGCAGGCTGGTTCGAAACTTTAATAAATAAAACTCGACTCGCCGCTTAAACGCAGGGTCGTTAGCCAACATTCAGAATGAGCTTGGAAATATTTATACCAAAAGATAAACATGATAAGTCAGAATCATTCGCTTACTTATCTTATGTGCCTCGTGAAAGCTTTATTCAGATGTATAAAGAGGGATCGTTTGAAGAAGTATTTTACAAACAGATAGAACAATTTCGTGAGCATTTAGCTAAACCGTTTAATCATAGTCGAAGAGTACAGGTTAGAATCAAGCCACTTAGCTTCCTTTCTAACAGAGAATTAAGGAGAAGAAATAGACGATTTTAGTTTTTTCAGTGAAGTATTGTGAAATTTGGCCACTTAACCAGTGTTGACTAAAAGTGATTAATTCTACAGCTTCTTTGAAAAGGCTCGTCACTTAAACGCCGGGTAGTAATAATTTTTCAAATAACTATGTCAAAAAAGCTAAAAGCTGTCGAATCTTGGAGTCCTAAATTTCGAGGATATCTGGCTCCTGAAAGCTGGACACTATGTGTGGGAGCAGGAATTTCAAGAGGGATTGCACCAAATTGGATAGATTTAACCAGAATGGTTGTAAATGAGTCATTTGATGCTAAAATATCTGAATCTGAATTTCAAAATATCGTTCAAGGATATGGTTGGTCACTTGATAGTTGGATCCAATCAGCGGCAAATAAATATTTAAATGATGGTAAAAATATAGAAGACTTCAATAATTTGATTGAGTCACATCTGTATAAAAAAATTAGAGAAAAAGCTAAAGGACTAGGATTAGAGAAACACCTAACTAAGGTATTGAATCATCCAAGAAGTGCCCCAAAACAGTCTATAATTGATGTTTGTGACTTTATAGAAGAAACCTTCCCAAATTGTTCGTTACTACAAGTTGGTAAGTTTTTAATAGAAGCCGCTAAAGCTAACAAGTCACCAGTAAGTGTTTTAACATTTAATGCTGATACATTTTTGGAAACTTACATTGATCTCTTTTTAAGAAGAGAACACTATAAAGGTCCTGGACCACATGGTCATCCCATTTATTATTTTGTCTCAATTACACATCCGATTAGTACCGGAGATAATAAAGTTCCAATCATTCATTGTCATGGATCTATATCACCTCAATTTAGTGATGATAAAAAGCCCTATGATTCACGACACCGGTTAATTTTTCTTGAGGATGAATATTTGTCAACAAATTCTTCAGGAGTTTCATGGCCCTCAGCTGTTTTTAATTACTATGCCCAATCAACAAAACTAGCTTTTGTTGGGATGTCTATGTCTGATTCCAATATTAGGCGATGGATGAAGAGTACTAAGCAAGAAAAACAAAAGGATAGTGTGATTCATAAGGGTTCGATCAATCAAATCAATCCAGAACATATATGGATTAACCCAAAACCAAAATCTAAATCAGAACAAGAATTATTACTTGTTTCACAAATTCATTTAGGTGTAAGGCCTGCTTGGATAAAAGATTAGAGTAGTTTAGGCAATTCTTTGAACAATTTAGCTTCTATTTAAAAAAATGAACTCACTTTTATCTTCTACAGTTTCAGTCTCAAGATATTTGGAAATAGAGAAATCAAAAGATCAGAAAGCTATATCAGTGTTCATTAGAGAAAGGTTTTCAGAGAGATATATTCAGCCAATGCGAGTTGAAAAATCCTTGAAGAATGGTTTTACAATTATGGCAGTTTCTTGTCTAATGATTGAAACACTAGAATCATTTTTCCAAGGGTGGGATGATACTCGAAACAAAAGTCAGTTAGCATTCTGTAACTTTTTCGATAGAAATTCCGAGTTTCATTTTATCAAGGGATTTAGTCAAGAGTTTTATAAACATGTTCGCTGTGGAATTTTACATCAAGCAGAGACTACAGGTGGTTGGCATATTAGGCGTAATGGTGAAATATTTAGTAGAAAATCTAAAACAATAAACGCTAAAAAATTTCACGATATTGTTGAAATCGTACTAATAAATTACTGTAATGATTTATTAGTTTTAGATTGGGAATCAGAGTTTTATAAAAATTTCAGGAAAAAAATGAAATCAATTTGTAATAATTGTTCACCAAAAAAAGTATGAAGGAAGTAGAATTAATCTTTATATGTAAAGAGTGTATTGGAGATGGGTTTCTGAATGAGAGGAGATCGAAAGAAGGAGAAAACCATAAATGTAAATATTGCGGGAAAACTGATATAACTGTTTCATTGGTATGGTTATCGGAGGAAATACACAATGCAATTGAGAAACATTTTAATCTTACTCCAACCGAACCTGAAGGATTCGAATATTATTTATTAAAGGACAAGGAATCAGATTTTAATTGGACTCGAAAGGGGGAAGAGGTAAAAATTTTAATAGGAGATATTGCTGATATTTCAGTCGAGTTGGCAGAAGATGTACAGAAATATCTTTCATTGTATTATGGTGGTAATCCAATGGATTTTGAGGAAGATCCCTATGGGGAAGAAGCCTGTTATGAAGAGAAATCCCCTGAGAGCTATTATTTTCAAGAATCTTGGGATTCTTTTTGTAATGAAGTCAGATTCAAAGCGAGGTACTTTGGTAGTTCTACAATGGAAGTTCTTGAAACTCTTTTTGGTAATTTGGTCAACCTAAAGACTTTTAATGGTACATCTGTAATTGTTAATGCGGGTCCGAATACTCAATATTCACATATTTTAAGAGCCAGGGTATGTCTTACACAAAGCGACTTAGAGCAAGTGTTAAAAAACCCTATAAAAGAATTAGCTTCTCCTCCTTCAAAATATGCAAAACGTGGGAGGTTAAACTCTGAAGGAATATCAGTTTTTTATGGTGCTGAAAATACTGATACATGCATTGCTGAAGTAAGACCTCCTGTTGGTAGTAATGTTGTAATTGGCAAATTTGAGATAATCAGGAATTTAAGGCTTTTAAATTTGGATTTATTAACTCAAGTATATGCTAGGGGTAGTTTTTTTGACCCAGAATTTAAAACTAGAATAGGACATGTCGCCTTTTTAAAACATTTAGTAGATGAGTTCACAAAGCCTGTTATGCCAGGAGATGAAGCATTTGAATATCTGCCTACTCAAATTGTGGCAGAGTATTTGGCAGAGAAGGTCGAGCCGAAATTAGATGGCATTATTTTTAGATCTTCGCAATCAGGAGAAGAAGTTAAAAATATTACTTTATTTAGAAATGCTTGCCAGATAAAGCAATTCGTGATATCTCCAAAAATAAAGGTAGATATCGGATATGGTTGGTATTCTGACGACGACGACTACGACGGCATAACCAGTGTGGAAGAGCTTTATGATTCAAAAAAAGAACACAACAGTGAATTTAGTGCTGAGTTCGAAGAGGATATTGAGGGATATGTTTTAGATAATTATGAACCTTCGCTATTACTTGACTTAAAGAGAGGTCTTGATGTGAGGAAGATTAACAGTGTTGGCTATGAAACCCTGGAAAGGTCAGTTAATTGGTATAGAAAAGAAAAATCAGAAAGCTCTGATGAATTTTTTGATAACTGATTAATTTGCGTCACCAATCCAGCCCACTTCCCCACTGAATTTGGTATAAGAACACTGAAGCGTAAAGCTTAACTAGTTGGGAGGTTTTGGGACTTCCTTTTTTATTTCTTCAGTTGCTCGTCAATTAGAGATACGATTTCACTGGCAGACTTCTTTAAAGAAGGAGCAATCTTTATCAGAATATCCAAAGATGGAAGCCTCTCTCTTCTTTCCACTTTATCAATCATACTCCTGGTAATGCCTGAACTTGCTGCAAGTTCTTCCTGAGATAACCCAGTCTCTTCTCTCAGCCTTCTCAGGATAATAGATGTCGCTTCCAATAACTCTACATCGTACTTCATAACAAGAAGATGCAGGGAAAAATAATTTGCAATTGCTCACAACTGTGCGCAATTTAATCTTTAATCAAATACACTAATAACATGAAAAATATCTACCGTATATCAGTTCTACTTCTAAGTCTTGTCATAATTAACTCAAGTAGTACTTTGGCTCAAAACCGAATGATTGATGTTACTACTGAACATGCAGAGTTAGGGCGTACATTTGCAAACAGAGTCTGGATTATTTCTAAGGTTGGAATACTCAGTTTACCTTTTAGGCAAGATACCCCGCAAGGAAAAGAAGCAGAATATATTAGACTCACATACTCTGATCCCATCAGCAAATGGACATTCCGCTCAAAGGTCGATGAAATAATTTGGAGCCATTCAGAATTTAAGAATGCGATTGGAGGATGGACGGATGAAGATGGCTCGGTAATGACTTTTGTCTTTCTTAATGATGATGAAACTAATCAGCGGGCTTCTTGTCTTGTCATTTATAATGAAAGTACAGGAATTGCTGTATTCAATACTATGAGTAATAATTTATAGGAGGCACTTATGAAAAATCACATATACAAAATCATATTCACAGTAATTTGGATAATCGTCGGTCTTTGGCTCACCCTACCAGTAGATGATGGCAGAGAAATCGGAGACATGTGGATGGATGGTGGAGATTTGCTTGTAAAGACTGGCGAACCAACCTTTGATATTGTCTTCTTTGCCTTAATGATGGTTCCTGTAGCTGGTGTTTGGCTTTGGGGCTTCTTCAAAGAAGACTCTAAAAAAGAATCAGTAAAGCGTAGGAGTCGGATGATGTAAAGAGAGGCGAGAGCTTCTCTTTTAGATTATGAATTTAATGTTGGAAAAATTACCAGTAGGTAAACTATCACAGTCAGGGCACTTCTTATAGGGGTTTGATGAACTAAAATAGAGGTTTCTACATTTTTGGTTACTACAAGCTAAAAAAAGAATAGGTAGAAGGTTTGGATTAACTTCATAGGGGAATTTTTCATTAATCTTTTGAATGAGCTTGCTTTGGAAAATCAAGTTTTTGGTAGGGTTATTTAAGCATTCATTGGTAAATGATAATTCATCAACCACTCCTCTTTCATGCTCTTTTCCTTCAGGTATGGCACTTATAAAGCGGTAACAAGTAGAATACCTATCTGCTTTCTCACTATAGAATAAACGGTTTATTTCTTGTTTGGAAGTTCTTATTGTATCTGATGAAGCCTCCCATGAATCAATACCATAGCTGATTTCAGAATTTGGAGTGGTAGGAAATGTATAGAGCAATCCAACTTTATTAAATCCTAATTCACATAGTTTATCAGCTTTTTTTCTGTATTTTTTTTGGGTTTTAGAAATTTTTTTATTTGTCTCTTTTCTACCAACATTTAGTCCAGATGATTTAAGTTCAGTTTTTTTATTTAAATACCCTGTTAAAACTTCGAAAGCTATAATTTGGGTATCAGAAGGAATTTTTTTTATCGGATTTAAATAATCTAAAATATTTGTTGTTAGCTGAAGGAAGAATAGATCAATATCCCCATCAAGAATTCCTTTAAGTGACTCATCGATATAATCGAAAGGTAAACGTAATCCAACCAGGCAAAAATTAGTGTCCAAATTAAAAAAACTTTCAAAGGTATCATCTATGGGGATTTTTAATCCCTTTTCTTTTGCGAATAACCTGTTTTCGGTCTCATCTTCTTTGTTACCTGTTAAGTTTATAAGATATTCCAAAATATCACTGAATATATTTTCATGTTTCAATAAAAAATACTAGATATTAACATCTAAAATCATATAAAATAATAGTTCAAACTATATGGGTAGAGCTAAAAAGAGAATCAACTCTGTAAGAGCATCAAGGGATGGACACGAATATCACGAGAATTGGATAGCTAGGAAATCAATGCAGCTACTACTTCATGAAGAAAATTTGATAGGAATAGCTGTGGAGGGATTAAGTCCAGTCGACGAATTAAAAGCCAAATCAGAAACTGTAGAAATAGCAGATGCAACACTTTATTATGGAGAAAAACCCTCATTTAAAGAAGCTGAAAGAGTAGTAATAACACAGTTCAAATATTCTATTTCAAAGAGTGAAGTTGATTTTAGAGCGAGTGACGCTAAGAAGACTATTACTAAATTTGCTCAAGCTTATAAAGATATGAGTTTGAGGTTTGGGTTTGATGAAGTGCATAGTAAGCTTAGTTTTGAACTGATAACTAATCGCCCTATTTATAATGATTTTCAAGAAGCTCTTACAGGGATAGCAAGAAGTAGAAAATTAACTGGAGCGGCAAAAAAACAAGCTGAACAAGTTAAGCGAGTGGTTGATTTAGAAGAGCAGCAGCTTATACACTTTGTAGAAAGATGTACAATTGTTGGTTTAACAGGGAACCTATCGGAAATAAAAAAAGATACAGCGAGAACTGTTGTTAATTGGTCTTCCAGCAACGATGCAATTGCAAGAATAAGATTGGGAGCATTGAGAAGACTAGCCAGAGATAAGGCAGGTTATGCGGGATCAAATAACAATATTATTAGAAGGGTTGATATTTTTGGTTGTTTAGAAATTTCTGATGAAAGCGACTTGCTTCCATGTCCATCAAGCCTTTCAGAAATAGGAAAAGTAGTTAATCGGAATCAGCAGGAAAATGCTTTAGCTTTTATTTCCAAATATGATACCCCGGTTTTACTAACCGCTAATGGTGGAGTTGGTAAAACAGTTTTCTTAAATAGTCTAGCAGAACACCTGTCTAAAGATAATGAAGTAGTATTGTTTGATTGTTTTGGAGGCGGTGCTTATCGATCCCCAGAAGATAGTAGGCATTTACCAAAAAGAGGCTTAGTTCATATCGCAAATACATTAGCCTGTAGAAGTTTATGTGATCCAATGTTACCAGGCAACAATAATTCAGAAGAATTATTTAAAACATTTAGACTGAGAATCAAGCAAGCTATAAATGGTATTCGGAAAATCAATTCAAGTAGAAATCTGATTTTAATATTGGATGCTATAGACAATGCTGCGGAACATGCTCAAGACAGGAATGAAAATTCATTTCCCTCTCTATTACTAGAAAGTCTAGCCTTTGGTGATAAAATTGAGGGTTTCAAAGTTGTAGCATCCTGTAGACCATATAGGAAAAAAATATCCATTAGAGAGGGTACGAAAGTAAAGGAATTTGTTCTTATACCTTTCGATTATAAAGAAACTGAGTTATTCCTAAATAATAATATCAAGAATGTAAGTGATGTAGAAGTAAACGTTGCTTTTGCAAGGTCGGGTGGAAATCCACGAATTCTTGAACATTTGACCAACAGTGATAGAGGACTGCTTGATATCTCTGAAATTCAGAAGACTATTGATTTGAATGATTTAATCAATGAAAGAATTTCATCCGCACTTTCTGATATATATAAAAAGGGGTACAAACAAAATGAGATCCAAAGATTTTTAGCTGGACTTTCAGTTTTACCACCAGCTATACCTATAGATGAATTCGCTGAGATATTTGATATCGAGGAAAGCTTGATAGAAAGTTTTGCAGCTGATCTCGCTCCATTATTAGAGCGAACTAAATTCGAAATAATATTTAGAGATGAGCCAACAGAAACTTTTGTTAAAAATGAATATGGATCGAGTTATAAGTCTCTAAAGTTAGTGGCCGAAAATCTTTTTAAAAAGCAGGAAAAATCAGTTTATGCTACTAGAGCTTTACCTGGACTATTACAAAAAATTGGAGCTACTGATAAACTTTTCGAACTTGCATTTGAACAAAGATTTCCGAGTTCTGTTTCTAGCTCAACAGGAAAAAGAACCATAAGGCTTTCTAGGCTTAAAGCAGCACTTAAACAATCATTAAAGGAACAAAATTATGAACAAATAATTCAGCTAATGGTTGAATTGTCTTCACTTGTTTCAATAAATCAGAGAGGAACAAATTATTTACTTAGTTCTCCCGATTTAACTGCTTTATCTAAAGATATAGACTCTTTCAGAAGACTGTTTGAAGCTCGAACGACATGGGGCGGAGCGAGACATTCTCGTTTAGCAATTGCAAATACACTTTTAGGCGATTTTCATGAGGCTACAAGAAATATTCAGAATGCTAGAGAATGGGTGCGACATTATGTCGAAAATGACAGGCAAAGAAAAGAAGAAGATGACTACTATCACAAAGAAGTCGCAAGGCCAGACAAAATTGATATAGCAGCAATTCCTTTTGGTGAAATTGTTCAAGGTAATGTTGACAGAGCTATTTCTTTTATTAGTATTTGGAAAGATTGGTATGCCTATGAGTTTGGGGAATATCTTTTTTCATTCTTAAAACAATTTCAAGTTCAGAACCCAAAAGAGAAAGAAGTAATTGATTCTTTTTTAGACTCTTTATCGAATGAATTCGGAATGCTTACTTCAGCGCTTGCATTTATTGAGCTGGAATCAAAAAGTTCAATAAAAATAATCAAGAGGTTAGCTAAGCTATCGAAAAATTCAAGAGCAAATAGAGAAACAGAAAGAGACTGGAAATGGAATAACCAATTGCAATATGGACTTCTCAAAGTATCTGCATTAGCAACCCTAAGTGGTTTTGAAAAGGAAACGCTTCAAATACAAAAGTCAATCAGGACAAAAAGGCCAAGAATATACACATTTTCTTCACACCAGTATTCATATGCAGCAGCTGAATATTTTATTCAGAAAGCAATTATTGCTAATACTAAAAAAAGTGCATTAAAAAAGAGTGATTTTTTACCCGAGGAGTTGTGGAATATAGTAAAGGGGAAGAAAATAAAGGAAACAGACTTCTGGAATAAAGTTAAGGAGGAGATAGAAAATGAATATCAAATACAATTAAAAAAACCAGAAAGTAAAAGAGAAAGTGCTTTTAATCGTAAAGAAGAGGCAGAGAATTTTTTGAATACCATTTTCAGTGATCTTTTCAACCTTACTGATACGTTCAAAAAAACACTTGATGATTCTCATGACCTTAATCAAGCTTTTGTACAGTTTTTAGATAGATGGAAAGAAATTAATAATAAGTCTGATAATTATAGTCCCAGAAATAAAAGTCGCTTTTTTGAACAATATGGAGCTTCATTAGGGATTTTTACATTATGGGTTAGGAAAGAACTCAATCAAGAAGCTATTGAAAGATTTATTACTTGTATTGAAGAACTCGAATTCAAGAATATAGATCGACTTATATTTATAGTTTCAATTTTGTCCGGTAGGGCTCCTTTACATGAACTCGCAGGGAAAGTAGCAATAAAAGCGAAAGCGTTAATAGATCAAGAGAGTGATATTGATGAACGTGCCCCATTATGTATAAAATTGAGTAGGGCGTTATTTATGGCAAGTACAAGTGAAGCAACTGCTTTGTATAAACAGGGTTTAGAGCTTATGGACTCAATTGGTTCGGGTGATTATTGGTATATATCCGAATTATTACATTTTGTGACAAAACTAAAGGGCGAGGAAATATCTGAGGAGAATGGACATGTACTAACAAATTTATGTGAGTTAAACATGCCCTACGATGAAGAAAAATTCCCATGGTCTACCTTTGGTATGGCTCTATCAAATGTGATGGGAATTAAAACACTATCAAAATTATCTAGATGGGATGATAGAGGAAAAATAAGGTTAGAATATACGTTACGTCCTTTCCTATATGGCCTTATTTATTATGAAAAAATTTGCCCGGAATTAGCACTTTCACTAAACCTTTTAACTAACCCTGCTGAGTTATATGGTAATGATACGAAAGATTTCGCAGTGCTTTTGAAAACTAAGAGCTATTCAAATTTGACGGAAGTGATTTTTGAATCCTTTAGACAGTATGAAGAGAACTTAAAAGGATTTCCATATGGAGAAACTCTTGATTTTTATTATACAGCCATAAAGGAGACAAAAGGCTCTGATTCAGAACTATTAAAAAAATTACAGATCAGCTCTGAACACTTTGAAAAGGTACGAACTGAGAATAATAAAACTAATTATCCAAAAGAACCTCATGCTAAATTACCTGAAAGATTAAATGAAATAAAGCAAGCCAAAAAAAGAGAACTGCATAATTTGTCTAAATCAATTAATCCAATTGATGCACTTGAAATCAGTAAGGTATTAGAAAAAGTAAATGAACGAGAATATTTTCAGCTAATAAGAGAGTTCTTGGGTCACCTCAGGTTAAAAGTAAGCTTTTCTGATCGAGCAAAGTATATTTCTGTTATAGCTGGAATAGCAAATCTGGGTTATAATTTAAAGATTTGGGAACTTGAAGCCTGTAAGAAAGAATGGGAACCGTCATCATTAGGTCTTATTGAAAATTTTCAAGAATTGTCTGGCACACTTTTAACACTACATATTGAAGAGCTGATTGAGAATGATAGATTTTCAAGTTATGACTTTACAACAATTTCAAAGTTAACGGGCGTAGATCAAAAAGAATTAACTATACAGTTAGTTCAATTTCTAATAAACAATGAAATCGAGACACCTGGTTCAGTATGGTTATCATTAGCCAGTAATATTTCGGAGGAACTTCCTGAAGGAATTGGGCAAAAATCATTAGTGAGACTATTACAAAGTAGAGTAATAGAACTGTCTCGAAATGTAGAAGATGGCGAGTGGAGTTCTGTATTATATTCGAAAAGTAATGAAGTAGAAGTTTCAGCTGGTCTAATTTGGCATCGCTTAGGTTCACCATATGCAGAAGAAAGATGGAGAGCTGGACATAGCATTCGTTGTTTAGCAAAATTTAATCGGTGGGATGCAATAAACTCTATTGTAAGCAAAGCTCAGAATGAGAAGCCAAATTCATTTTTACCATCTGAATTCAAGTTTTTTTATCTACATGCAAAACTATGGCTCTTGATTAGTTTAGCTAGGCTTGCTTTAGATTATCCTGATAAAGTATCCAGTTTTGAAGGGTTCCTCTTTTCTATTTTACTAGATGATGATGAGTCCCATGTCTTAATGAAACACTTTGCAGCCAGAGCTTTACTATCTTGCCATAGTAAGGGTGGAATAGAGTTAAGTGTAACTCAAATAGACTTACTTGAAAATATAAATAATTCTATCCTAGAGCGGATCGAATCTAGATTCCCAAAATTTCTGGGAATACACCCTATAGAGTCAAAAGAGATTTCAATTCCAAATAAGGAATACTTTTTAGATACGGATTTTAGAAAGTACCAGGTTAATCACTTAAGTGATTTATTTGACGTGCCATTTTCCATAGTTGAAAGCTTGGTTATCGAGGTTGCTGATCAACTCGATTCTGAAATTGAGCATATGTATGAAAATGATGATCGACCTAGTCATAGAAGAGACAGGTATCACAGAATGAGTAATGATTTTCATACTTACGGACAATACATTGGTTGGCATTCATTATTTATTACTGCGGGAATTCTGCTTTCAAAAGTTGCACTAGTAGAGGATGAATATGATGAAAATCCTTGGAAAACCTGGCTGAAAGGATGCACTCTTTCAAAAGAAGACGGTTTATGGCTATCTGATGGACTTGATCGTATTCCTCTGGATACTAAAGTTAATCTTCTGGAGAGGAAAGAGAATAAAATATGTCTTACAGGGGATGAAACAATACTTAAGCCCTTATTTGGGATTGAAAATTCAGTCATTAAAAAGATTGTAGTTAAGGGATCTTTTAATTCAGGAGATAATGTTTCTGTTCTTATAAATTCGAGCTTTATTGATCCAAAAGATTCATCAGTATTGATAAAAAAATTATTGGATGAGCAACCTTTTCAAGTTTGGTTACCAAGTTTTGAAATTGGTGAAACAGAAGAAGAATACATTAGAAATAAAATTCGAGAATTCGAACCTTGGTTAAGTCAACGACATGCAGAACCGGGTATTGATGAGTATGATCCTTTTGGAGTTACCAGAACCATCCAGAGGCCAATGTTTTCGAAAGAGATTCAAAGCAAATTTAAAATTGTTAGTAAGGATCCATTTAATAGATACTGGGAAAAAAATAAAAAAGTACTTGCTTATTCAGAAGCATGGGGATACGAAGACAATATCGACAGCTCAAATTCAAATACTGGTATTCGGCTTAGTTGTAAACCTGAATTGATATCAGAAATATTATCTACTTTAGATAAAACATTGCTCATACTTATTAAACTCGAAAGGTATGAAACAGGTGAGGAACGGCTTTCTAGTGGAAAATTTTCTCATTCAATTGCAGTTGTAGAAATTGATAAACATCTAAATCATAAACTCCATATAGGGGCTGTTAACCACTTACATAAAGATAGATTCTAGTTATACAAACAGCTTCGTATTAGCATCAATTTCATTGAAAACCCAGAGTTCTATTATAGATTCTTAGAAAAAACTCTCCCAACCTACTCACTAATATCCATATTCAGTAAATCCGCATACCGCTGAGTAGTCTTAACATCAGCATGGCGTAGCCAGCGTTGAAAGGTGTTAGCGGGTGATCCTTAGGAGACATTAGGCATAGTATTTTTAGGGATATTCTATTGATGCTTCTAAAATGAATACTGAATATTATTATCTAACCCCTCCTTTATATATCGACATCGTGTTTTCAATAGGATACCCTAATAATAAACCTGTAAGCCATAACTCAATTTTTCCACCATTTTGGGCATCCCAATCATCAAAATAATATGATATTGACCTTTCTCCCACTTCAGTTATATCTATATCAATACCATTATCTCGGTAATCCTTCCTCAGTGTTTCCAAATCGAAAAAGTCTTTTATTTTACCTTTTGGTGCAATAGCTAAGTAAGATGCACCTGTTTTTTTATATTCAAATGTTTCTAAATCGTATTTTTCTATATCGATTTTTTCATGATACTTTTGCAAATCTTTCTTTTTCCATTCTGAAATTATTGCTAAAGGTTTTTTGCCCTCTAATAACCTTTTTAAAAGTGCATCATTTGATAAATCTAAATCTGACATGCCCCAGCCTCCACAAAAGTGTTGGTTCATATCATTGACCATCTTGTTTTTAAAGCTCAGACTATGTGGCTGAAAAAAATACCTAACCAGCAAATATCCGTTGTTGTATATTTTTTTTGTTTGTGTTTTTTTCCTTTATCAATGTAAATACCGTGTTTCTTCATCTGTATAATTTTGATTTAGTTTGTGTTTTTTTATTTGGATCAGTTTGTTTTCTTATTGGCAAACAGCTATTAACTGTTCTGATAATTTAATGGTTATTTAAATTTAATAAATTAAATAACTTATGTTGCTTATGAAATTCTCTGAAACATTAAGAAGGGCAATGAAATAATTACTTAAAATTCAATCTTTGCAAGAATCTCTAACGCTGAGCGTTTCTAAGTTCAGGAAGGATTAGCTCTAAAACGGAGTCTATATGGTGACCATAATTAGCCTAAATGCTAGGTTTTTTGCCTCACACAATGAGATGGTTAAGAAAACTAATATCGACACTATCGTCCCACGTCATGCCATTGCTACAAAATATTTTCATTTTTTTATCATCTAATCTCGAGACTAAGGAATCAGTTAATTCCGACTCATCTTGTCTTTCATTAACTACGGAGCAGTCTCCCAATCAAGTAGTGATGTTAAACCACCTTTCAGTGTATCTATTTCAGTCATGGTGCTATTAATCCCATCCTTAAAGTCGTTTAATCGACCAGTTTCCTTTACTGAATCCAATTTATAACCCAACAATAAAATGGTATTCCAAGTAAGTAAAACATTGAATACAAATCTTTATGATTTTGATAGATAATATAAATCACACCCCTGACAGAACCTGTTACCCTATTATTTTATCCAAGTAATCCGCCCACTTCTGAAGTGCTTCTCTCTTCTCTTTCATATAATCGTAACGGTCATAGATAGCAGTAACCTGATCATCTCCGGCTAGGCTCTTATGATTTAACACTTTACCCAGTGTAGTACGATCAGTCCCTAACTGTGCCATATAACTGGCAGCCGTTCTTCTTAAATCATGAATCCTAAAATCCGAAACTCCGGAAATATCCTTAATCCGATCAGATGCTTTTTGAAGCCACCAAATAGGTTCATTTTTCAATCTCGAGGATTCGAATACACATTCCGATTTTCCTCTTTTTCTTTTGATGAGCAATTTTAAGACTTGATTAGAAAAAGGAACTTCTTGTCTTCTGGATGCCTTTGTTTTTTCCTCTGGAATCACCCATACCCTCTTGTCAAAATCAATATCTTTCCACCTGGCAGTCTTGGTCTCTGTTGATCTCTGTCCACAATACAATAACATTTTCAAAACAGTCTGAACCGGTTCTTCTTGTAACTCTATAGCAGTCCAAATCCTTTGTAATTCCTCAATAGAATAGACTCGCTCTCTTTTAACTTCTCTAGCTCGGCGTTTAATACCTAACACTGGATTGTAATCGATCAATGCTTTATCAACTGCAAAGCTTAAGATACTGGATATCACAGCCCTTACTCGGTTGGAAAGTATTGGACGATCTTCTGCTATTGTATCAAGCACACTTACGATCATACCTCTAGATATATCACTGACTCTGAGCTTACTAAAAAATGGGAGAACTTCTTTTTCAATAACACGTGAATATTCCTTTTGTGTTGTTTTTCTTAGATGCGCTAGGTGCTGCTTCTTATAATTTATTACCAATACTGAAAAGGTAATTGGTTTAGGCTGGTACTTTCGTTTCTGTTTTTCATATAAAGGATCTGTCCCTTTTCTAATTTTATAGGCTAAATCTTTAGCTTGATCTCTGGCCTTTGACAAACTAATTTTTGGGAATTTACCGATAGTAAAACGTTTAATCTTACCATCGGCCCGATACCGATATACAAATGACTTATGTCCACTAGGAGAAACTCGGAGTGCAAACCCAGTTACAATTGTATCATAATATTCGATTCTCTTTTCTTCCGATTTAACAGACCGAATAAATGAGTCCGTTAGTTTTTTGTTTGGCATAATTAAGGGGTTTATTTTCCACCTGGGACAACAGGGGGACAACAAATTTTGAAGTACCTTGAAAATTTATGAATAACTTTATTTTATTCAAATAACTATTTTACAAGTACTTAAGTTACTCTTGGAAAGCTATGAAATTAAACGAAAAGCTTCTAACTAAAGTCTACGAATCAGGCGGTTACAAGTTCGACTCTTGTCGGGTGTACTTTTATAAAACACTAAAGCCCAATAGTTTATAACTGTTGGGCTTTTTTATTATATCGTAATGCTGTAAGTATTCGATTCTGAACAGCTATCTAATCATTATTGAAAATGTTAACCTGCAGCTGCAACAACAATGGGTATATTTACAAACGCTGTATCTGCACCAGCTTTTGAGTCTTTTAAATAAGGGAGAATAATTTTTAATAAGAGATCTGATTCTCCAACTTCGAGTCCTGAAACACGTATCTTTAACTCGTAGGAGAAATCCTGGTATCTTGGAGTTCCGTTTAAATCTTCAAATTGTTCCGCTGTAAATATTGCAGGATTTTTTATATCAAGTACAAAATCAGCTTTATAGATTCCATCTTTTTCCCCACTTTCAGCGCAGCGCTCATCACCTCTAAATTCTTGATAACGAAACATATTGTATTCAGGTCTCAATTCAATGGTTTCTCCTACATTTAATGAAATAGTTGAAAAACCAGAATAAAGATTAAATTCGTTATCAAACTTCCTAGTCGAACTGAATAGACCAACATCACTACACGGGAATAATAATCCACAACTAGTACTAAATAACAGTACAAAAATTAACACGATTAGTAAGAGAGTTCTTCGGATATACATTATTTTAAGTATGATTATTAAATGATATTACAAATGATATATGCTAATAGAAATAGGTTTTTCATAAACTAAAATTTCTATATTGCTTAAAATGTTACGACTTCTTCTCATCGGATATGCTTACTGTAAAAACAAATTTCATTTAAATGCACGACTATAACAGAAGTAGTATTTATATACTATTACTTCTATTTACCTTGATTCCATTTAAATCTATGGCGCAGCAAAACAGCTCTGCAAATCGTTTTACGCAATGGTTTTTACATGATCCTGTATCCTTTACTCAAGACTTTGATAGAAATAGCTTTGCTCAAATCGGACTATATTCTTTAGCAATTGCTGGAATTTCAAGTATTGATGAATCAAGTAGCAAATATTTTAAGAGACATTTTTCCGAATCATATTTCATAAATTTTAGTAACGATTTCGGTGAAGTGAATTATGCCGCGCCAGTATCTGCTCTTATCTTCGGGTCATCATTGTTAACTAATAACACAAAGTTTCAGGATGCTGCTTTTACTTCTTTTCAATCAGTTATATATACTGCAGTTACTGTAAATATTTCTAAATTTATTTTTGCTCGATCTCGTCCTTATGATGATAAAGGCGCATTCGATTTTGATTTTTTAGAGTTGGAGGGAACTTCTTTTCCATCTGGGCACTCTTCAACTGCATTTGCCTTATTTACTCCGTGGGTTATGTATTACCCTAATTTTCTTACATACTCTTTAATGTTAATTCCTGCAGGAACCTCAATTGCCCGAATCTCAAAAGGCAAACATTGGGCTACAGATGTGGTTGTTGGCGCTTTAATTGGCAGTTACTGGGGAATGTATTTATCAAAAAGCCATAAGGATAAAACGCCCGATAATGTAATTGTTACTCCATTTGTAACAGGAAATTCTGGTGGAGTAACTGTATCAATTAATTTATAAATATAAACTGAATGTTGACGAGAACTACGGATTTGAAAAGCAAAATTTTAAAGTACTACCAGTAGTTGAATTGGAGTTTATAAACCTATTATAATCCGCTAAGTTGATAGTAAATTCTTACTACAATACGTCTATTTAATGGTCGGTTTTCAACTATATCTCTACCTTGGTCATCTATATGCGGTACTACAGGTTTAGTTTCGGCATATCCAGAAGCCTTCAGTCGTTCACCTTCTATTCCTTCTTCAATAAAGTATTTTACAACTCCTGATGCCCTTGCTACGGATAATTCCCAATTTGAAGGAAAAATAGGCGTACTAATAGGAACATTGTCTGTATGCCCTTCCACGTCAACATTAAACTTATAAAAATCTAGCGCATTCATTGCTTGGGTAACTTTGTCAATAATGGCTTCACCCGTTGGTAATAGTTCAGCATCCCCAGAGCCATAAAAAGAGCTACTATTAAAAAATAACTTTATACCATCACGATCTAAGGTGATATCTACTAAACCTTGCTGCTTTTCTTGAACTAGTAGTGAATCCAAATCTTGTTTTACTTCTGCAAGAGGAGTTCTAACATTTTCTTCCTTGCTAATTTCTGATCTCAACCCTTGCTTCATCTGCTCCCAAAGATTTAGATCGACATAGGAAACTGCTATAAGCATAGCAAAAAAAGCTAATAATAGGGTAATCATATCACTATAAGTCAGGAGCCATTCTTGGTCCTCTTCATGCTCTTCTTGAGCTCTTGTAGTAGATATTTTTTTTCTTGATAACAACGGTTACTCCAAGTTTAATCGTCGTTTTTATTTGTCTTGAAATCCCTTTGCAAGTATGTACTTAATTTGTCCTGAATATAGAAGGAAGATTTTTTTTCATTGATCATAATGATCCCTTCTAGAATAAAGTATTCTCGAAACTTGTTAAGTTGACCTACATTTTTAAGCTTTTCCGCGACTGGGTAAAAAATAAATCTAGCTAATGAAATACCATATAAGGTTGTGATTAAAGCTGCTGCTAAACCAGGTCCCATTCCAGAAGGATTCTCTAGCTGTCCAAGCATTACAATCAAACCAAAAAGAGTTCCAAACATGCCAAATGAAGGTGCGGCACCACCCATCGCTCTCAATACATCAACAACTACAAGCTGCCGAAAGTATTGCTCTTCAATATGATTAGACCCAAAATCGTGAATATCATCACTAGTGTAATTGGTACTTAATAAAGAGAATAAGTAACCAGATACTTCAGCAGAATGTTGTTCTTCTAATTTTGATAGTGCATTAACTCTATCTGCTTTTATTTGATCATTCCATTCAAGAATTGATTCCAAATCATTAGAAAGTGTTCTACCAGAACTTTTAGACTGGCTAAATATCAGGAAAGTACTAGCAAATGCTTTACCAACATATCGAGGTTGATATGTAATAAAAACTGCATTTAGCACACCACCAAGTACAATAAATAAACTTGGCAAATTTAAGAATGTGTAATTTGAAAGAAATGGGATGGTATCCAGTATTGCTGTTGCACCTGTAATTTCTGTAACCCCTAAAATCAGTAATGAGAGGCTAATTAGTACCCCTAAAATATTAGTAATCGAAAGTCTCATATTAGTTTCCTTCTCCCCGTATTTCATCAATTAAGGTTTCGAGCTCTGGAATACTAGGCACCGGTATATTTGGGTCCATTTGTACAGCTTTGTTCCAGTTTGCTCTAGCAGCAGTTAGATTTTCAAGCATGAAAAAGATAGTTCCTTTTAATGCATACGCATCAGCAGTTTCTTGAATTTCTAATGTCTTATCAACTTCTTCTAAAGCCTGACGATATTCTGCTAAGTAAAATAGATCCTGTGCTTTTCTATAACTTGATAATAAAGTCTGAATATCTACTGCTCTATTTCTGAGTATGGTAGAATCTTGTACCACTATAGAATCTTTCTCTTGTGGAGTCATCCCTGATAAATCCATATAAAATTGATCTTTAGAAGGATCAAGTGCTATCTGAATATTTGAGCTATGGTTTCGATAAGTAACAATTATTGCTTCAGGGTTTGATCTCTCCTGAGGAACCTCAGAACTAACTGCTTCTTGTTCTTCTCTAGTTTGTGCTACAGCCTCACTATTGTCAACAGCTGACTCAGCTGACTTACAACCTGAAATCACAAACAGGAATGCTATTACAAAATAGCATCTGTTTTTAAAAACGTATGACACCTTGTATTCCATAGCTTAACTTATTAAAAGTAATTTTTTGATTATTCTCCAGACTAAGAGTTTCACCCGATAGTATAAAATTGCTATAAACTGATAGCCCAATATTTTCACTTAAGTTGAGTAAAAGACCAGGAGATGCACTAAATATTTCACCTTCTTGACTTCCAAGTGGAAATTGAACATTGCCGTTTACATAGAACATTACTCTATACAGATTCAAATCTTCATGTATTGCAGAAATCGCTTGATAATAGGTGGTTCCAAATTCAATTAGCGTCAAATTAAACTCATCTGCGCCACTTGCTCTTAGCATATGTATTCCACCAGTAAAACCTATATAGGCGCTATTTTCTGTGTTAAGTGGTTGTCTATACGTATAACTTAAATGTAAATCTACTACGATATTATTTACTGCACTATCACCTAATGCAAATGTACTATCAGCACGGAATAGCGTATCAGGATAAAATATATTTTCACCTGTTCTACTGCCAAATCCAAAATTAATTACAGATGTCTTTCCTTTGTCAACTACATCATCTACAATGAGTTTATTGGATACAAAACTTTTTGTCCAAACAACCTCTCTAGAATTGGGGTTCATCATTCTTAAAGCGATAACCAATCCTTCAGGAGTTCTACGCTGCAAGCTTAACTCAACCAAACCTTGAACGCCATATTTATCAGTTATTTCGTTCAAAAATTCTGGAGATACATCAGCTAATGATCTTCCTCTTACATTTAAGATCTGCAGAGTGCTATCACTACCAATAATTTTCATCTTATCGTTAGGTTCCAATTCTGGAGGTGAAAGAATTGTTAATCCTGCATATTGTCGAAAGGCGTGTTCAACCTCAGCTCTTATATACTCTACTTCTTCATTTGTGAATCGAAATGAGCTATAATTTATTTTATAAACAGCTATTCGTCTAATATTAACTGGAATATTATTGAGTTCTTCACTCATCTGAAGCATAATCTGATCCATTTGGTATGGATCTCCATCTTGGTGATCTTGAGCTGTTAAGCCTGAGGAACTAAGAAAAGCAAGTATGAAAAATGCTACTGGAAAAAATAACCTTTTCATGTCTTATCCTTCCGTTTTCATTTTTCTTCGAACAGCATAAAGCATAACTTTTTGAGCATCTTCAATGTCTTTGGCAGGTGCTTCTGTAGGATTATCAATTTCTGATAAAATTAATTGTTGCTCACGTTTTGGTCGTACTTTAAGCACTTTTTCTCTAACTGCTGCTGGAGCTGTCCTTAATGCAAGAATAATCGTTTCAGTTGGAATTTCTTCCAATGCAGACTGTACAAATTCATCCTTAACTTTTGGCAGATCATCAAAGCCAATAAAGAATTTCCTGATCTTCTTAGCTAACGATAAATCCTGCTCAGCAATTGATCGTACATAATCATCTTGTTCTGAGAGTGGCAAGGTCTCGATAGTAGTAAGAATAGTTTCAACACCATCTGCAGCCACATACTTCATATCAGATACAGATAGGGCTTTATTAGAAAAGTGAGATGCTACTTTTTTATAAACTGATATTGGAATATTATTAATTTTACCCATTTTCAAGAGAATTGAAATTCTCTTTTGATCGTCCATTTTCTGAAGAATCACACCAGCTCTTTCACCAGCAATTTGAGCAAGTAAAATGGAAACCATTTCATCAGATTCCTCTTTCATCAAATGCAGTAATTGTTGATCAGTTAATTGATATATAAAATCAAACAGATTGGATCCAGAATCCGGAGAGTTTTTAGCCATTTTTATTTGCTGTATACTTCTTCGGAAGGATCTAGCTTCTTCTATCCTTTCATCAATTGGGAATGGATCTGTATTTGCAATTCCGAAACGTATTGTTTCAAAAGTATCTACTTTAAGATATGATTCTAGCACATTTAAGAGTTTTTCATCTACACTAACAAAACTTTTTACTGCTCTTATCACCCCTTGCTCATCATCACTAGCAATCCATTGCTCAATTAAATCTGCAACAACTTTTGGTGTACTAATAACAGTATTGGTTAGGCATGTTTTGTCTTCCTCAAATGCAGCTAAAGCTCTTGAATCAGGACCTGTACTTTCTTTTTTAGTTGGCTCACTATTATTCTGAGCCATTGAAGGATCAAACATTTGATAAGGATATAGGGGCTGCTCTTCTTTCTTTGGTTTTTTTAGAATTGCATAAAGGAATGCAATTAATAGAAACAGCCCAAGTGCAGCAATTATATACATTAAATGTTTCGGGTTATTCCAATCAATTCCCAAAAACATATTCTTTACAGGTTCATTTTGTAGTATAGGTTGATTTTCAATTCGTTCAATTCCAGCAACTTCGTCTCTACTAACTGGCGGAGTTTTAACATCCTGTTCTATCCCACGTGCACTTCTTGGAAATACTTTCTTTTCTACGCTAACGATATCCCCTCTGAATCTGTCAGCATTTGAAATTAATGAAGCAGCTTCTTCAACAAATTCTACATCTTCATTACTATATGACGTATCTACAAGAACTTTGATATTTAATCTGGTAAGTCTAAAACTAGTATCAAATCCAGACGCCTTTAAACTATCTCTTTTGGGCTGAGTGCTTGTTCTTAAGTTTGGTGGAATAAATGGTAAACCTGGTAAATTCTCAATCTTTACCGATTCTTCTCCTTGAACTACTTCGTACCCTGTTGCAATAAGAACTCGATCTAATGTAGCTTTAACGTCTACTATGAATGTGCCCGTCTTATAATAATCTGATAAAGCATTCTCTAATACTACTTCATAGTATTGCTCATACTTTGACGCCTCTTGTTGTATATCAGGTGCAACATTTTGCCCTGGTATATTTTGTGCGTAAGCTACTATCCCGTAGAAAGCAATCCCAATGGTAAGCAGCCATCTTTTTAAGTTCCTAACCATTTTCGAACCCCTGTCGAATGTGTTTTAGCGTATTATGTAGATGTTTATAATCTGTCGAACCCCAAGTATGCGGAATTTTTTCAAGTTTTCCACATTTTAATTTTCAAATGTACATAATTCTATCACCCTACTATAAATATAAAAAAGATTAAAAATAGCTTTTATAGGAATAAAAGACCGATTTAAACAGAATAGGTCATATACTTATCAACATTGTTCTGATTTAAGAACTCAGAATATGGTTTAAAAACTATTCCTATATATTTCTCTATTAATTTTTTTTAAACATTCCATCCTAAATTATTAATTTCTCTCTCTTTTTGTATACTTAAACACCATTTCTCCCAAAGTACCCTCTTCATTTTTCGTTGCTAGGTAAATATTATATTTATTAGCTCCTATTCTTTGAATAGTAAACCCTTCAAACCATACCATATCTTTTGATATTTTTACCAATTTAAAATCCAGTGTATTATCCTTTTTTTCCCAACCTTTCAGATCTGGACTAAAATGTTTTAATCTCAAAATCAATGACTGTTGCAGTTCAGAAATAGTAAATAATTCATAGAAACCTATTTCACCACCCGAATAAGACCTAAATACTCCAAGCATAGACCCTCCTAGTGGTTCTAACCAAACATCTTCGACCAAGCCACCAAATGCCTCTGCAACCCAATGTCCGGTCAGCCATGCTACGTCATTTATATTACCAGTTGGCATATTAGACAATGTATCTAATCTCAATGTATTCTCGGTATAAATAGTCTGAGCATTCAGGTTAAAAGATTGTAAGATAATTACAAATAGGAATAGAATAGTTTTCATAATGTTTACAATCATTACTTAGTTGGTTCTAATATTGTTTGTATCGCAAATAGTAATTTTTTTCGATATAAAAATCTTATCAAATGATGATTCTGTTAGATCAAGAGCAACTTGATAATAGGATTTTGCAACTTCAAAGTTTTTCAATTGCATATTCATTTCTGCTATTCCAGAATAGAGTAATGATCTTTTTTGTACTTGAAACCCTTTTTCTAGCTCTTTTAACTTAATAAGTCCAAGATCAAAGCCTTGAGCCCAACCAAGTGCTATTGCATAGTTAAAGCGAGTCATAAATGAATTATTTATTTGAAGTAATTTCTCATAGCAAAACAATATGGCATTCCAGTCTGTTTCTTTAAAAGATCTAGCAGCACAATGTATTGAAGCAATTGTTGATTCAAGGTGGTATCTACTTAAATTTATACTAGATCTTGATTTATTTAAGAATGAAAACCCTACTGAAATTATCTTTTTATCCCACTTTTGACGGTCTTGATGTTCAATTTCAATAAGTTCACCTGAACTATTCAATCGAGCTGGGAACCTTGCTAGAGTTAAGTACATCAATGCAAGAAGCGCATCAATTTTTCCTTTATCCTGACAATCCATTTCAGTTAATAATCTCGCTAATCTAATTGCTTCATAGCATAACTCAATATTGGTCGCTTCTTCTTTTAAAGTTGTCTTATAACCCTCATTAAACATTAAATAAATTATGGCCAGCACTGTATCTATTCTTTCTACTGCTTCTGAAATAAATGGAATACCTAAATAATCATGTTTTGATTTAAGCTCTTCTCGTGCTCGGTATAACCCTTTTTTTACAGCTGGAGGGGTCATTAATAGAGCATTACCAATCTCCTTATCACCAAAACCAGAAAGAGTTTTAAGTGTTAGCATTATTTGAGATCGAATTTTAAGGTCAGGATGACAACAAGCGAATAATAGTCTTAATTGGCTGTCTCTAATTTCATGATCAAGGAAAAGGTCGTCAATTTGGTCATATACTATTTCATAATGAAGTTGCTTTCTTTTCTCAACATGTCTTTTTCTTTTATTTAATTCGTTAATGATTTTATTTTTTGCGACTAACATTAACCATGCTTCTGGGTTTTCTGGCTCACCTTTTATTCCCCAGGTTTTTAATGCTGATAAAAATGTCTCCTGTATAATATCTTCAATAATCTCAGTATTACTGAAACCAAAGATACGGATTAATATAGCTGACATCTTTCCAGACTGCTGTCTAAAAAGATGTTCAACTAACTTTGAGTTTTTATTTACTGTGTTTTCGCTCACTTACATTTTCATAACTTCTCGAACTTCAACTTTACCACCAAATCTAAGTACCGGACATCCTTTTGCTAATTCAGTTGCCTCTTCTAGACTCTTTGCGTTAATTATGTAGAATCCACCGACCAATTCTTTAGATTCTAAATAGGGTCCATCAGTTACAATTTTTTCAGCTCCATCAATTGATTTAGCTTCTTGATTTAAGGCTTCACCCGAATCAAAACGTTCACCTAATTGTTGAATCCACTCGCCATGTAAAGCGATTTCTTCTTGCATATCTTCTGGTGAAAAATCTACAAAGGACTCCTCATTATCGAAAAGAATTAGCATATACTTGTTCATACTATCTCCATTAATTATAATTGTGATGTTCACCCATATAACATCCCTACTTATAAAATGGGGACATTCTTCTTAATCTGTATTAATACTAATAAAATGAATATCATATTAAAAGAAAATCCTTCTAACGAAGAAATAAATGAACTTCGATTAAACTTAAGAGCTTTCAATGATCGTATTTCTGGAGAATATGAACGAACAGCTTTGATAAATCAAATTCGTGATAATGCAGGATTACTTATTGGTGGAGTTTATGGTACTATATACTGGGACTGGTTATATATTGACTTACTTTGGGTTGATGAAAGCCTGCGAGGAAGTGGAGCTGGTACTAAACTAATTAATGCAATTGAAGAACAAGCTAAACTAAAAGGAATTCATAAGTTCCGTTTGAGTACTACAAGTTTTCAAGCGTTAGAGTTCTATAAAAAAAGGGGTTATATAGTATGTGGCGAAATTGAAGATCTTCCACCAGGTCACACTAATTATTTCCTTATTAAAACAGAGTTCTAACTATGTATATACCCTCATCTTTTAAAGAAGAAAATCCAAAAATTCTATTTTCCCTTATTGAAGAACATAGTTTTGGAATCCTGTTCAGTCAACATGAAGATCAACCTGAGGTTACACACCTTCCTTTTTTAATTGATCGAGAACGTGGTGAAAGAGGTACCCTTATTGCACATTTTGCGAAGGCAAATAAACACTGGAGGAAAATAGACTCCAGCAAGGAAGTTTTATGTGTGTTTCAGGGTCCTCACTCATATATATCGCCATCATGGTATAAAGATAGAGAAACTGTACCAACTTGGAATTATGCAACTGTTCACGTATATGGCTTTCCAAAAATCGTCGATAACTCGGATGAACTTCGTAAAATGGTGACTAAATTAACTCACTATCATGAAGCAAAAATAGATTCTGACTGGAATTTAGAGGAAGGTAAAGCTGATTTCGAAACAGATCTTAAGGCTATTGTAGGTTTAGAAATTGAAATAACTCGAATGGAGGGGAAATTCAAATTTAATCAGAATAGATCAAAAGAAGATCAACTGGGAGTGATTGAAAACTTGGATGAAATGAAAGCCCCTGGAATTAAAGCTATAATGAAAAGAAATCTCAAAGATGATTCATCTACTTTGTAAGTTCTGCCAATTTTTGTTGCAGCTCGATTGGGTTGAATGGTTTTGTAACAAAATCATTCATTCCGCAAGCAAAAACTTTTTCTTTTACTTCTTTAAGCGCTGCAGCAGTAAGGGCAATAATTGGAATATTTCTTTTGTTTGGATCGGTTAAACTACGAATAGCATGAGTTGCTTCATATCCATCCATTTCTGGCATCTGGAGATCCATTAAAACTATATCGAAATGTTCTTTTTTAATTGCTTCAACTGCCTCCTTACCATCATTAACAATCATCATCTTTACATCCCATCGTTCAAGAAATCTTCTCATCACCTTTTGATTAACGACATTATCTTCAGCAAGCAACACTCTCTTTCCTTTCAAACTTTCTTGTTGCGCTGGGGTGACTACTTCTCCTCTAGCCAAAATAGAATCTCCTTCACCTTTTCCAAAAGTCATTTCAATATAAAAAGTACTTCCTTTTCCTTCTTCACTATCTACCCAGAGTTTACCGCCTTGTAATTCAGTTAATTGCTTACTTATTGTAAGTCCTAATCCAGTACCACCATAGAGTCTCTTGGTATTTCCACTAGCTTGAGTAAAGCTATCAAAAATAGTATTCATACGATCCTTTGGAATACCAATACCAGTATCCAATACTGAAAACTCAAGTTCTACTTTATCTTCAGAATTATTAAGTTTTTTAATATTGAGCTCTATCTTGCCTTTCTCAGTAAACTTTAGAGCGTTGCTTAATAAATTATTTAGAATTTGTGTTAACCGAGCTGGGTCACCTATTAAAACATTTTGAATATCATCTTCTAAACAATTTTTTAATGCGATATTTTTGTTTTTCGCCATTATTTTGAAACTCTCGGTAATAGTTCCAATAAGCTTATCCAACTCGAATTCTGTATTTTCAAATTCTAAACGCCCTGCTTCTATTTTAGAAAAATCTAGTACATCATCAATTAATGTAAGTAAGGTTTTACCAGAAAAATCAAGAATGCTTAATGCTTCTAGCTGCTCTTTGCGAGGATCATCCTTCTGTAATAGATGAGTCATTCCCATTATAGCATTCATGGGTGTTCTTATCTCATGACTCATTGTAGCTAAGAACTCTGATTTTGCTTGCGTACTTTTTTCAAGTGCGGACTTAACCTCTTCTAGTTCTCTAATATTTTGTTCTAATTTTTGTTGATTAATATTAAGTTCTTTATTGAGTTCCTTTTCAGTTTCAAGTAATTGATTCGCCTTCTGCTCAGCACTCTCTTTGTATTCCGAAAATGTATTAAAAATAAGCCAAGTAGTAACAAAAGAAGCTGTTAGTACACCCCATCTTATGATTGAAAAACCATCATCAGAAAAGCTTATTTGATCAAATATGATATAGTCTAATACGAAATAAGAGGTTATTGAAATAAAGATCGAGATATTTCTTAGCTGTAGCTCAGTATTATCAAATAGTAATATCGAAAGCCCCATCGTTGGAATAAAAAAAGCTTGAATCATAGCTTCATTTCCAAACACTGAACTTAATATTACAATGCCAATATCGATATAGGCGATTTGAAGCATTTTAGCAGTTTTTAAATACCCTTGTTTTGCAAGAATTGGAATAAGAGCAAAGGCAATAGCTTCAGAAATAAAAAACCATGTTAAGGAAACTGAATTGCTAAAATAGAATGGAATTAAAAATAGAACACAAACTAAAAGAAGAAAAAAGGAAATACGGTTTAGTACAGAAATACCCGCTTTTATAGGCATACTAATAGGATAAGTAGCATCTTCTACTTTATTTCCTATTGTTCCAACCCCAGTAAATGAAAACCAATTTCCCATTTTTTTTAATTAAGTAAGTAATTAAATCTCTTTATAACAACTAACTTGTAAGCTTAGTCTTATACGCCATTGCATAGATCTTCATTTGTTTAACCATTGAAGCTAAACCATTGGCTCTTGTAGGAGACAAATGCTGCTCCATCCCTATCTTTTTAATGAAATCAGGATTAGTATTTATGATCAAATCAGGTGTTTGTCCTGAATAAAATCGTACCATAAGCGAAACTAATCCTTTTGTTATAGCTGCGTCACTATCAGCTTTAAAGAATACTTTTCCATCTTGCAACTCGGCCGTTAACCAAACCTGACTTTGACAACCTTTAACGAGATTCTCTTTCTTATGATCTTCTTCAGCTAGTAATTCTAACTTCGATCCTAGTTTAATAATGTGTTTATATTTTTCAGTCCAATCTTCGAAAAGATTAAACTCTCTTATGATTCGATCTTGTAATTCATGTAATTCCATATCTAAATATACGTATAAACCAATTATGTAAATAAAAAAAGCCACCCAACTAATGGGTGGCTTTAAATCTTTTAATATTATTTTAGATTTCTATAAGTTCTCTTTCAATTCTAATTTTGCAACTGATTTAATTGATTTGATAGTATTGGACGATTCATCTATTTCAGGTCTAAAAGATTGAAGCACTGAAATATAGTCTCCATTTACTGTTTTATATCTGCAATATTCTGAAACCGTTTCCCCATTAATTGCTTTTTGTAAAGCAGTTTCCACTACTTTGATATCATCATCATGTAACACAGTTTCAATTCCAGAATCGAAAATGAGTGATTTTTCCAAGCCTGTTAAGTCTTCAAACGCTTCAGTGATATATTTGCATTGTAAACTATTACTAGACTCATCTAACTCGAACTTGAGTGTAAATTCTTCCGTTCGCTTTAAAAGCTCGTCGAAATTAGTATTAAATATTGCTTTAGCAGTTTCTTTCTTCTCTGTTACATCTCTTTGATAGGATACCCAGTGTGTAACTTCTCCATCACGATTTAAGAGAGGATGAATATCCCATTGGTTAATAAACTCACTTCCATCTTTTCTATAATTTATACTATGCCCAAAAAATGCTTGACCTTCAATTAATCGTCTTTTTAAACGGTCTAAAATTGCCCTATCAGTTTTAGGACCTTGTAATATTCTTGGGGTTTTTCCAATTACTTCTTCTGGTAAATACCCAGTCATTTTGGTAAAACCATCATTCACATAAACAATTTTAGGTCCAGGATTTTCTAGATTTAATTCAGTTATAATAATGGAATCGTAATCATGGCGAATCGCTCCTTCCAATAAATCTAGTTGATTTCGAAACTGGTCTACTTTGGTGTATATATCACCTACTATTTCTTCTAACTTTTTGAATGAAGTTTCGTCTTTTGAATATTTCTTTAATTCATCGAGAATACTTGCGTCTATTCTACTCATTTCTTATCAATTCTAAGATTTATGTATAAACTTAAAAACTATATATCAAAGCACATCATTCCAATTAAAACAAATTAATTGTATCCTCATGCTATCTGATTATTTTTTTTATGAATCGAAAGTATATAATCTTTATAATGATAGTATTCGTTGGAAATTCTTGTTCAATTTTCAAGAAATCTACTCAAGAATACCAACCAGAGATGGTTCTAATTGATGGCGGAACCTTTATAGTTGGAGATGTATTTGAAGGAAAAAATACAGATGCTCTGCCAACACATAATGTTTATATAAACTCATTTCACTTAGCACGATATGAAGTCACATTCGAAAAATATGACGCATTTGCAATTGAAACAGGTCGTGATTTACCAAATTCTGGGCGCTTTGGAAGAGGAAATCGAGCTGTTGTAAATATTACTTGGGATAATGCTGTGGCCTTTTGTGAAAGTCTAGGTTACAGGCTTCCTTCTGAAGTTGAATGGGAATATGCCGCTAGATCTGGAGGAATGAATGAACAATTTTCCGGCACTAATAGCCCGGATTCATTAGCAGATTATGCAATTATCCGATCATCAAATATTAATTTCTCCTATGCAGTTGGCACAAAAAAGCCTAATCATTTAGGATTGTATGATATGAGTGGTAATGTTTTTGAATGGGTAGATGAGTTTTATCAATTCTATAGCATGCCTGATCAATTGCATGATCATAAAAATGATGGGATTAGAATTATTAGAGGAGGGAGTTTTGGTGAAGAAACAACCACAACAAAAACATATTGGAGAACTGGAACCCTTAGAGATGTAACTGCTACTGATTTAGGGTTTAGATGTGCAAATGATGTTAAATAAAAAGGGGGAGCCTAAACTCCCCCTTTCCTCACTCACTCATCGAAGTAGCAACTTAGCAATTGTACTAAGCTGCATGTTCGTTGTACCCTCATAGATTTTACCGATCTTTGCATCTCGATAAAATTTTTCTACGGGATATTCTTTCACATATCCATTACCACCAAAAAGATCTATAGCCATTGAACTAACACGTTCTGCTACTTCTGAAGAATAAAATTTTGCCATTGCCGCTTCTTTCAGAAATGGTTGACCTGCTTCTTTAAGCCTACCAGCATTGTAAACCAATAGTCTAGCAGTTTCAATATCTGTAGCCATTCTAGCAAGATCGAACTGAACACCTTGGAATTCTGAAATTGCTTTTCCAAATTGTTTTCGTTCTTGTATATAAGCCAAAGCAGCATCAAATGCACCTTGTGCAATCCCTATCATTTGAGCACCAATACCAATTCTTCCTTCGTTCAAAGTCTCTATTGCAACTTTGTACCCTTTACCATATTCGCCTAAAATATTTGCTTTAGACACTCTACAATCCTCAAATAATATTTCACATGTTGAACTAGCTCTTATACCAAGCTTGTTCTCTTTTTTCGACACAGAAAAACCTTCCATACCTCGTTCAACAACAAAAGCAGTGATTCCTTTATAGCCTAATTCAGGATTCACGTTTGCAAATACTAAAAAAATATCCGCTTCATTTGCGTTCGTAATCCAAAGTTTGGAACCATTTAGCACATAATAATCGCCATCTTCTTTAGCTGTTGTTCTAAGTGCAAATGCGTCGCTTCCAGAGCCAGCCTCTGATAAACAATATGCCCCAACTTTTTCAGTAGCTAACTGGGGTAAATATCTTTCTTTTACATCTTCTGAAGCGTATCTATTAAAGGCATTATTAACCAATGTGTTTTGAACATCCATGAATACACCTACAGAGCCATCTACTCTAGAAATTTGCTCTATAGCTACAATAGACATCATGAACGTTCCACCTGCTCCATTGTATTTTTCTGGAATTTCTATCCCCATTAATCCCATTTCAAAAAACTCTTTTATCAATCCAGGATTCAACTTAGCATTTTCATCCATTTCATGTACTAAAGGAGAAATTGAGCTTTTTGCAAAATCAGCCGCAGCCTCTTTTAGCATTTGCTCATCATTAGTCAATTGAGTTAATGGCGGGTTAAATTGGTCTGTTTGATTCATTCTATTATTGGTGTTCATTTTTTTGAAGGATCGAAAATATACAACTGTAAGCGCTTTTTTACCACTAAAAACTACCTTTTTACAAAAAAAATTAAAATGGTTTTTATGTGTTAGTAAGATAGTACTTAACACAACTTATCGAATATATATAGTTCCTAAGTTAATTTTTTTTATAAAGTTTTTCAATCATTTGAGCAGCTGCTAGCGATGGCGAAAGCTGTTTTGAAGTGATCCTCTCTTTTAATTCCTTGGCTTTTAATTTATTATTTGGAGAACTCCATAACATTCTAAGAATTTCATCTTCAGTAAGTCTTTTAAACCAATTTAGATTTTGAGTATTGCGTAACTCTTCAAATAATCCTTTTGTTTTCAATGCTGAAATAAAGCCTTGTATACTTTCCCAAACTTCAGTAATTCCATTTTTCTCCAAGGCGCTCATTGCCAAGAAACGAACAGGAATATCTCCATACTTTGGTTTTAGTAGGTGAAATGTATGTTCGTATTCAGCTCGTGCATGATACGCTAACCTCTCTTGGTCTCCATCGGCTTTATTAACTACTAAAATATCTGTTATTTCTAAGATGCCTCGTTTAATTCCTTGTAATGAATCTCCGGCACCAGGTAACATCATCACTAGAAAACAATCAACCATAGAAGAAACTTCAAATTCGCTTTGACCTACTCCAACTGTTTCAATCAAAATCACATCATAACCAGCTGCTTCGCATAGTAACATAGATTCTCTTGTTCTTTTTGCTACACCACCTAAAGTGCCGGCTGTTGGAGAAGGTCTAATAAAAGCTTGCTCACTTGTTGATAGTGTCTCCATACGAGTTTTATCTCCTAAAATACTACCTCCAGTTGATGGACTACTTGGATCAACGGCAAGTACTGCTACTCTATGACCTCGTTCTATTAGTAAATTTCCTAGTGCTTCAATGAATGTACTTTTACCAACTCCTGGTACTCCAGAAATACCAATTCTAATTGCTTCTTTTTGTTCTTTTAGTAATTCAAAAAGCTTATGTGATTTCTTTTGATCATCTACTCTACTACTCTCAACTAATGTAATAGCCTTAGCTAGATGCCTTCTCTTCCCTTTCTTTAATCCCTGTGCTAGTTGCTCAATGGTCATGCACGCTTTGCTTTTATTTCATCTATAACTTTCGAAGCTGCTTTCGGAATATTAGTTCCTGGGCCAAAAATTGCTGAAACACCTTTCTCATATAAGAAATCATAATCTTGTACTGGAATTACTCCACCTGCAACAATTACAACATCGTTTGCTTCTTCTTTGTTAAGAATTTTAATGAGTTCTGGTATTAAGGTTTTATGTCCAGCCGCGAGTGTTGAAATTCCAATTACATGTACATCATTTTCAATAGCTTGCTTTGCAGCTTCATCTGGAGTTGAAAATAATGGACCTACATCTACGTCAAAACCCATATCTGCAAAAGCAGTTGCTACAACTTTAGCTCCTCTATCATGACCATCTTGTCCCATTTTTACAACTAAAATTCTTGGTCTTCGACCTTCATCTTCTGCAAAAGATTCAATCTTTGTTTTTATTTCATTGTATTGTTCGTCGTTTTTGTACACGCTTTCATATACTCCACTTATGGTTTGATTCGTAGCTTTATGTCTTCCCCAAACTATTTCCAAAGCAGTTGAAATTTCACCAACAGTTGCTCTTTTTCTAGTTGCTTCTACTGCAAGTTCAAGTATATTTCCTTCAGCTGTTTTTGCGGCCTCTGTAATCGCTAATAAGGCATTTTTTGTTGCCACATTATCTCGTTTCGCTTTGATAGAATCAATTAACTCAATTTGTTTCTTGCGAACATCATCATTATCAATATCAAGAATCTCGATCGGATCTTCTTTCTCATTCACATATTTATTTACACCAACTATAGTGATGTCACCTTTATCAATACCTGCTTGTTTGAGTGCCGCTGCTTCCTCAATTTTGCGTTTCGGATAACCTTGTTCAATGGCTTTTGCCATGCCACCCATATCCATCACTTCCTTGATTATAGCTTTAGCTCGTTCTTTTAAATCATGAGTTATAGATTCAACAGCATAGGATCCTGCAAATGGATCAACAGTATGAGTTACATCTGTTTCTTCCTGGATAATTGTTTGAGTATTTCTGGCAATCCTAGATGAAGTTTCCGTTGGAAGTGAAATAGCTTCATCATAACTATTAGTGTGAAGTGACTGAGTTCCACCTAACACTGCTGCCATTGCTTCAATTGTTGTTCTAACCACATTATTTAATGGATCTTGAGCAGTTAATGACCATCCAGACGTTTGACAATGCGTTCGTAGCATCATGGATTTAGCACTTTTTGGATTGAAGTGCTCTTTCATTAATTCTGCCCATAAAGTACGAGCTGCACGCAGCTTGCTCACTTCCATCAAAAAGTTCATTCCGATAGCAAAAAAGAATGAAAGGCGTGGAGCAAACGAATCAACATCTAAACCATTATCAACTGCCGTTTTCACATATTCAATGCCATCAGCCAAGGTGAATGCCAACTCCAAAGCAGAATCTGCTCCTGCTTCTTGCATATGATACCCAGATATAGAAATAGAATTAAATCGAGGCATTTTCTCACTTGTAAAAGCAATAATATCTGACACTAATCTCATAGATTCTTTTGGTGGATAGATATAGGTATTCCTCACCATAAATTCTTTCAGAATATCGTTTTGAATAGTTCCATTCAATTGCTCCAATGAAACACCTTGTTCTTCAGCTGCAACAATGTAGGCTGCCAAAACGGGTATTACTGCTCCATTCATAGTCATAGATACCGACATTTTATCTAATGGAATTCCATCAAACAAGATCTTCATGTCTTCCACAGAATCAATTGCTACACCAGCTTTCCCAACATCTCCAACTACTCTGGGATGATCAGAATCATATCCACGATGAGTAGCTAAATCAAAAGCTACACTAAGTCCTTTCTGTCCCTTCTCAAGTGCTTGCCGATAGAATTTATTTGATTCTTCTGCTGTTGAAAACCCAGCATATTGCCGGATTGTCCATGGTCGCTGAGTAAACATACTTGGATATGGCCCGCGAGTAAAGGGGAACTGTCCTGGATAACCGGCATCAACATCTCGCTTTGCTAAATCTTCATAATCATACAAAGATTGGATTTCAACTCCTTCTGGACTCATTCGATTTAATGATTCTACTTTTTCGCCCTTCAGTCCCTTTTCAATACTTTCGGTCCACTTTTCTTTTCGTGGATTATTTTGATCTGCCATGGCACTCACTTTCTTTGATGGAAACAGTTTTCTGATCTGTAATGTACGAGTTTCCATTTTTAAAAATGAACAGTACAATTTAGAGTTAGATTTTAGATAATATTTCTATCAGGAGGTAACACATTGATCTTTAAAAGAAATATTTTTTATATCGAGACTACCTCATTACTAACAGTAAGCAACTATTCTTAATTCTTAATTGAACAATTTTTAATTGATCAATTATTTAAGATTCATTTCAGCTTGAGAGGAGCTAAATCCAATTTCTTCTTCAAATTTTGAAGTTCCGAAAGTTTCTTCCATTTCGGCTCTGAGTTTTTGAATAGTCAAACCGCTAGTAAGTGAACCATTTCTGGAGATAGAAATACGCCCCGTTTCCTCTGAGACCACCAATACAAATGCATTATTTGTTTCAGATACACCTACTGCAGCACGGTGCCGAGTTCCAAAAGATTGAGAGATATTCGGATTTTGTGAAATAGGCAAATAGCAACTTGCGGCAACAATTCTATTATTACGAATTATTACGGCACCATCATGTAATGGGGTTTCTTTTCTGAATATAGTAATTAATAACTCACTTTTAATTTTCGCATCAATCCCAACACCACCTTCAATCATATCCTGAAGGTTAGAGGTCCGTGCGAAAACGATCAGTGCACCAATTTTTTCTTTTGAGAGTATTTTAGTTGCATCGATAATTTCTTCGATCATTTCATCTGAGCTTGAGCGAGTAAAAAAACGATCTAAGCTGGTGTTTGTACCAAGCCTATACAGGAGTTTTCGAATCTCCGGTTGAAAAATAATGAATACTGCAAGAATCCCTACATTCATTATTCCACTCAAAATAAAATCAATAGTAGTAAAGCCTAAAACACGAATAACAAGGTTTACAATAACTAAGAGTACAATTCCAATCCCGGCTTGAATAGCAAAGGTTCCTCTAATCCATTGATATAGATAAACCAGAACGCCAGCAATGAGCAGCGTTTCTATAAAGTCCATGATACTAAAATCAAGAAACCCAATAGGAATCAATAGGTGCTCCGTCTAAGATTGAGATTGTATTGCATTGAATATACGAATTGTATCGGAGGCTTCCTTCACATCATGTACACGAAGAATAACTGCTCCTTTTAACAGTGAATGATAATGAACCGCAAGAGTTCCAGCAAGCCGATCTTCTGCTGGTCTGTCATCTAGAAGTTTTCCAATCATTGATTTTCTGGAAGCTCCAACTAATATAGGGAAACCAAATTTTTTGAATTTGTTAAGATGGGCGATTATAGAAAAATTGTGTTCAAGTGTTTTCCCAAATCCAATTCCTGGATCTAATATTATTTTATCTACACCTTTCGATTTTAAAACTTTGATTTTTTTATCAAAAAATTCTCCCACTTCGTCTATAACATTATAATACGTAGGGTTATTCTGCATGGTCATTGGGTCACCTTTGGAGTGCATTAAAACATAGAATGCGTTATGCTCAGCACATAAATCTGCAAGTCTTGGTTCCTTGGTAAGGCCACTTACATCATTCACAATATCTACCCCTAAAGCAAGGGCCTGATTTGCCACTTCATATTTTGTGGTATCAATAGAGAAAATGGTATTTTCAAATTGTTGGATCGCTTTTTCTAGAATTGGAATCACTCTAAGACATTCCTCTTCTTCAGAAACAGGCTCAGCATTCGGCCTTGTGGACTCACCTCCAATATCTATTATTGAAGCACCTTCTGAAATCATCACATCTATACGTTCCACTGCAGAGGAAACGGCATTGAATTGACCACCATCACTGAAGGAATCAGGTGTGGCGTTGAGTATCCCCATTACTTTAGGGAGATCAATAGCTAGTGATTGAGATAATTTGTCTGACAATTTAAAAACCGTTAATCGATATTTGTGAGTTTAAAAGTACTAATAACGATTAACAATTAATGAACTACCATTCTTTAATTAAATCGCCAAGCTTGTCTTCTTTTTCAGCCCATGTATCAGCATCAGGAAGGGCATCTTTGGTTTCGTTAATGATATTATCTTCCCATGCCTCGGCTAATCTTTCATTAAGTTCTATATAGTGTTCCCATTTATCAGGCACTTCATCATCTGGAAAAATTGCTTCTACTGGGCACTCAGATACACAAGCATCACAATCGATACATTCATTTGGATCGATTGTTAAGAAATTCGGTCCTTCACGAAAGGCATCTACTGGACAAACTGCTGCACAATTAGTGTATTTACATTGAATACATGGTTCGGTAACTACGTATGACATGGTCTTTTTTTGAGTAAATTAAAATCTTTTCTTGAATGTTGGGAATATCACTTGCTGAAAAGTTAGATGCAATCCAAATAATTGAGAAAATTTAGAGATACTTATTTTAGCATCTCTGTAAATACTTCTAATGAGCCATCAGTTCCTGCGGATTGAATGTTAAGAAGATGTGCCATTAATTCGTACAAATGAATATTCTCAAACGGTTTCATTGTAAAACCATTTTTAAAACTTGGACCACTTGCAACAAATAACGCCCACATCTCTTCCTCAATATTATCAAATCCATGAGCTCCGCCAGATGGATAACTTCCTCTTTGTTCTATAAATGATCTAGTATTAATGGTATAGCCTAGATCTGCAACAAGTAATAATTCTGGAGTCCGAGAATTATTCTTAATGTGATATCGCTCTGGAATTTCTTCTTTTTTATAGACTTTAAAGTAGGTTTCATTATCCTTTAGAGATGTATACACTTCTTCAAGTTTTCCTTCTTGAACATTCATCATTAGTGATGGAGATCCTTCTATGATATCTATGTACTCTGTATTTATGTAATCATCAAGAACCACTAATCGCTCTTTAGATACATTCATCATTCCATGATCCGAAACAATAATGATATTCGTGTTATCAAGTAAGTCCTTTTCCTTTAGCTTAGTCATTAAATAATTAACCAACTCATCTGCATCTTTGATTGCCTGAAGTACTTGCTCTGACTCTGTCCCAAATCTATGACCTTGACTATCTACAAAACTAAAATAGAGTGTTCCAAAATCTATCTCTTTTTCAGTTCCGAGAGTCATCCACGCTAATACTGAATCGATTCTGTCTTCGTTTGGCATTCTTCCGTCGTAAGATTTCCAAAAAGTGGGACGCATATTTTGTACCGCAGCTTCTGAACCAACCCAAAACATAGTTCCTGCATTTTTACCCGCTTTCTCAACGGTATTCCAGATAGGTTCACCTAACCACCAATCTGGATTTTCCACTTGTTCCCGATCTCCCATTGAGAATGTAAGATCAAGTTTTTCATCATACATTCGGTTTGCAATAAAGCCATTATTCTCTGGATATAAACCAGTAGCAATTGCATAATAATTTGGAAAGGTTTTAGATGGATAGATTGGAATTAATCCTTCTCCTAGTACTCCAGATTTCGCTAGACGATCAAAGTTTGGAGTGTCTGTTTTAGAGAGGTAGTCAGCTCTGAAACCATCAAAAGAGATAAGTAAGACTTGATTTAAACTTTTATCTTTTTTGGTTGGTAAACAATTGAAAAGTAAAAGTGTTAAAAAAACAACTACTATTCTCATATGATAATTACATTCGAAATTTTGGGAATTGCTACACTTCACAGAATTATCATTTTTAAATTGAGATTATACTTCTATTATTATACCTAAAATACATAGTTAACCAATAACTTTTTATGAGATTACTAAGATTTTGTTTGCTAACGATTTTGATAATTTATGCTCTTAAATCTGAACTTTTTGCCCAAAAGAGTTTTAGTGATTTACATAATAACCTAACACCTCTGTTTGAAAAAAATGGTAGCGGAATCTATAAAGTAAATGACATTGAAGTAACTATTGTAGCGATAGATTTACGTACTACTACTTTCAATCAAAGTTATGGAGAGATTTTAGAGAGTTCTAAAAACGATTCTGGTAAATTTATTGAAAATTTACCTAGTCCTAGCTTTAAGAGAATTTCTTATTCATCCCTAGTTGATACATTAGCTACAGATTATTTGGCTCTTATTAACGCTTCTTTTTTTGAAAATTATGAAGAATATACTCCTCTGTCATTTCCTATATTTCATAACAATCGATATATAACAAGTGGAAGCAGTCCTTTTGCATATGTTAGTCCGAAACACCCTTATTACTCAACCATTGATTTATATTCACTAAATATATTTGATAAGTATGCCAGCATTGAAATTTTTGACTCTACCAATATATTTTCTAGTGGAAACAATTCCATCCATCAACAATTGGTTTCTTATAGGTATCAAGATCATCCTGCTTTAATAATTGGTAATGATACTAAAACAAGATTTCTATTAGTCGGATTAGTAAACCAAAAAGAATATTCGGATTCAGAATATCTCTTATTCGCTTTTGGTAATAATAAAATTGGTGAAATTGCGAAGGCGCTTAGAGAGCTTGGTGTTACATCAGAAATCATGACTTTTGATGGTGGATCATCTGTTTTACTTTATAATAAAACACTTGGATATCTAGAAACACCCCATGTGTACGATGAAGATGGCAATTATTTTCGAATCGAAAAACTACCACACTACCTTTATTTTGAATACAAATAGAAAGAGATTTTTCTTTGTTGATGAAATATAGAGGATGTGTAAAAAATTTATACCCCTTCCCAGAAAACTAATTATTCAAAATCAGTGGTAAGTTTGTATCTAGCTATTCGGTTATTTCCAGTATCGGCTACATAAACTATTTCTCTAAAATAGGCCACCCCGCTTGGATTATTGAATTGCCGCTCTTCATCTCCGAAACCCCCAAAAGAAACATTGATTGCTTTTGTTGTTACTGAGCCAGGTGGTGGATTAATTCCCTCAAATCCATTTGATTGGAACATGTAAAGACTATCTGTTCCCTGGTCTACTATAAAAACGTACCCATTTGCATCAGCTGAATAAGCTACCCCTGATGGATTCTCGAATTTATATTGATCGTATAAAAAGGACTCTGCTCTTGATGTATCTTGAGACAATAACGATGAGTTTGGTCTATATTCAAGACCGTCTACAGTTTGAACCGCGCTAACCCAGAGAACTCTAAATGGGATATCTCTTTCTGGGGCGCCTTGTGCAATAATAAAGCTTAAATCTTCCGATATATTTTCTCTTTGTGGCGGCCCAATAAGTGTAGTAATATCATTTATTGAAATTCCGCTTAGGAAAGAAGGATTTGTAGGATTAAGAGTCCTAATTTGGGATGTGTTCCTCATTTTTCCTGAGCTATTTTCAGAAAAAACTAACACCGTATTGTCTGGTGCGATAGCTTCTCCTGTTCTATTTCTAGGACCTTTTCTGGTTATATAAATATCATTGTCTGATAAAACGGCTACACTTGTTAATTCAACAAACTCTTCGTTATCTATTCTTGTAGTGTCTAATCTAAACTGCTGTGAATTAGTATTTGATCTACTATTATCCATGAAAGGATGTATAAGTTTATCAATAATCTCAACTTCACCCGCACCGTTTGCATTTTTTATTTTATATACTGCTGCAAGATTCCAAGCTTTCTCAGGATCAACCGCAGTAATAACGGTATCAAATCTTGCGGTAACGTAAACATTAAGTAGACGGTCTTGGGTGACTGAAGTAGCTCCGCCCTCAATTTCAATTACGTCGTATTTTCTTCCAGCTCTATCAAGAACATGTAAGCCTATTGCGTCAGTTACATATACCAACTCGTCATATCCAACAAAAACATCGGTAGGTGCATCAAAATCGTAGCCGGATAATTCGTCCCAAAATGGAACGAGTGCTGCATAAGCAACTTCATCAACTACCGTTAGCGGATCTTGTTTCCCTTCTTCAAAAATCTCGTCTGTAATATCATCATTCTTCGAACCAAGAAGTTGATCACAGCTTACTACCCCAAAGAGAAGAAAAACAGAGAGTAGTGTAAGAATTATTCTTTCGCTCATTTCTAAATATCAGAGGTTAAACTTTAGTGTAAATCTATGAATACTTCCTAGTCTTTCTCTAGCAGAAAATCCATAGTCTATCATTAGATCGTATTTGGTTAGTGGTAAAATAAATCCTGCGCCAGCACTAGGTAATAAATATTCATCTAGACCAAACTCGTAGCCCGTTCTTAGAAAAAACTGATCCATAAAAGTGATTTCTGTTCCAATGCTATACCTTTCGGCATTATCGCTGGGATTAATAAGCTGACCAGTTACCAAAACATCTAATGTTTCGTTTTTAAATGCTTCATAAGCAGCACCTATTTGAAACATGGTTGGTGGAGAAACATCTTCGAAGTTGGTTTCTGTAACTATTCCATCCGTTGTTGGGCGAATTGTTTCACCAGTTGGTGTTGCGTCTAAACCAAAGTTGTTAAGACCGACTGCAAATCTTAAGCCTGTTGTCCCAACTTGGTAGAAAAAACCAATATCAAAGATTAATGATTGAGACTTTATTTCTTCTATTTTTTCTTCTACGTACTTAGTAGAGACCCCATAACTAAACAAATCGGATAGTTGCTGAGAAAATGTAACACCTGCGGCTAAATGAATGGTTCGGAATACGCGACCTGTTCCTAAAGGATTGAACTCATCGGTTTCATTCATCTCCCCAGAATCTAAGTACATTAAAGATCCACCAAGAGAAACTGTTTTTAGTTTATGAACATAGCTTAAATAGTTCATTGATACGTCTGTAAAATACCCTGTATGGCTAATATAAAATTGAGACTTATCCACTCTTGAAGCTAGGGCAGGATTGAAATATAGCGAAGAAGCATCAAACGCATCTGCGATATTCGAGTTACCCATTCCTGCTGAACGAGCATCAACATTAATTTTTAAAAATTGAAATCCAGAAGTACCAGAACGCGAATCACCTAGACTTGGAAATATACTTTTCTGAGCCTTTGCCGAATTGCTCCACAAAAAGACGCTTATTACGACTAATAAAATCACTTTTAAAGGCACCCGATTTAATATGTTTTTCATCAATCTCATTACTTAACCATCAGAAATTTATCGCCAGTCCAAATACGATATGTCTTTGTTGTAGAAAATTTGAAGGATTCAAATAAGCCGGAATATTGTTGTCTCGAGGATCTTCATATCTAGGATCTCTAACGTTAGAAGGAACATCGTAAGCTGGATTTCCTTGAGCTGTCGTTGGATCGGATGGATAATCAGTTCTATATGCTTTTCCTGTAACTGGATTCACCACCGCTGGGTTTCTAGCGTCAAACAAGTTCGTTAATTCTAGAGTCGCCGTTAATTTCGTATTACCAATTTCGAACCATTTTTGAATATTAAGATCAAACATCAACCAAGGATCCCCAATTTCTGAATATCTTTTATTTGGATCAGGGTCGGCTTCATAAATTGGTCGCCAGTTTTCTTGTCCTGTAATGGGATTTCTTTCTTGTCCCTTATAAATAAGTGGAGTATATCTTAAACCACTTCTAAATATACCCGATAAAAAAGCTCTAAATTGATTTAATGGAGCGAAGCCAAATAAAGGATTTGGTCTATCCCAAGTGAAAGTTACACTACTTTTCAAATCAAAAGGTCTATCCCATGCTAGAGGGGTTTCAATATTATTACCAATATCTTGTCCACCAGAGATGATATCATTTAAAGCATCATTGGAAGTTGAACTCAACCCTTCAGCTTTTGAGTAGGTAGCGCTTAAGTTCCCACGTAAAAAATGGCTATATCTTTTAATATAAGACACTTCGACACCCCTAACTCTTGCAAAATCGCCATTTACTCTAAAAGTTCTCTCTGTATCTCTACCTGTAGCATCTGGAACTATAATTCTCTCTGCGGTAATAAAATCATATTTATCGCTCCAGAATGCATTAAAATTTAACGCGTCATTAGAGCTTAATTGATATCTAAAACCGAGCTCATAAGAAATATCTACCTCTGGATCTAGATTTGGATTACCAATATCAGATAAGAAAGATCTGTCTTGGTAAAAAGGATTTAACCCAGCGTAAACAAAAGTAGGATGAGGCAGTTTCGTTTTGTGGCTATAGTTGAAATACATAACCATATTTTCTCTAACTGGGAAAGAAACATTTACTCTAGGAAGAAGTCGCATCTTGAATCTATTTCCAAATAAACTGTACGTACTTTCTTTGTAGGATTCTCTAACTACATCAGGAATTGGCGATAATGGATCATCCACAAAATTATCTACATAACTTCCTGGAAACCAATATTCGTATCTAAGTCCTAGGTTTGCAATTAATCCTTGATACCTGATCTGATCACTAATATAAAAGGCACCCCTTGAAGGGTTTACGTTCCAAATATCTGAGCTCGCCCCTAATCTTGAGGTCTCTGTAAATTCACCGTCTGAAATTTCAATGGGAGCCCCTACCCATGGTCGAGTTATGTCAATCCATTGGTATTCCATAAACTTCATCTCAACACCTAATCTGAGCCTATTTGTCTCACCACTAAAAAACTTGGTTAAATTTGATCTTAGAGTAAATTCTTCTGCATAATGGTCGTGCCAAAGTGATGCAATACCACCGTTGTTTGACAAACCCGGGCCAGGTAATACATAGGAAAAATCGTCATCTGCAGGAAAAGGAGTGACCGGATATACAATTATACTACCTGCATCAAATTCTCCATCAACTGTTTCAGGTCTCCAATTACGTCCATTTGCATCCGCTCTTAATCTTGTAAATAACCTACTAAGTTGAACATCATAGAATATATCTCCCGATGGAGCATGTGTCCATTTTATGTATGCGAGTTTACTATCATGGGCATAAGAATTAGCATTATCCAAGTTCTGCTCAAAAAAGTACTGGTACCCTGGACGAATTTGGGCATTATCTCCTATAATCTGAAGCATTCTTGTGTTTTGATTAATAGATAAGGAGCGTTGATATGCAGTTTCTATTCTCATTCCTGGCTTGATATTATAAGTAAGCTTGAGCATTCCATTCCATCGGTTATCCTGTCGAGGAGACCAAAAAGGATCATCTATCAAAGATGTTCGTACTTGATCGGCACTATTTCTTGTAAATTCATTACTAAAACTAGCTTGACCCGTCATAAAAAAATACATATTTCCAGGTATATTGATCCCTACTGCTGGGAGCAAATTCTTTGTAATAAGAAGCGGTCCACCTAACGTAAATTCGTAATTATCAGAGAAGAAGTTGCTTCTTGTACTTGTCATCCTGCCAGGATTATCCCTGTTGTGAGCGAAACTCCCAGAATATTTTTCGCCTCCGTCTCTTGTTTGAACAGTTACTACACCAGAGGTTAAGTTCCCATGCTCAACATCAACCCCACCAGTTGTTACTTCTACATTAGAGTAAGCATTTGCACCCAAATCGAGTCCAAATCCAGTGCCCGCAAGTGGATCTTGAGCCGAAACTCCGTCTACCACATAACCCGTTTCGTTGGCTCTACCGCCCCTAATGTATAAACCCGTTGGATCTTTAAGTACTCCAGCTGTCATCCCTACAATATCTTCTACCTTAGTCACAGGAGCTGCTTCAATTTCGTCTCTAGAAATTAATGTTGATGTAGAAGATTGTTCAACATCAAAGATTGGTCGCTCTCCAATTACGGTCACTTCATCTTCAGAAGTAATTAATTGAAGCCCCATTTCTAAATTAAGCGTAGTAGTTTCATTAGCTTTTATTACCACACCAGTAATTAAAATACGTTCGTAACCGATGTATCTAAATTCAATTGAGTATTCTCCAGGTCTGATATTCTTTATGGTATAGTTTCCATCTAAATCAGAAGCTGTACCAAATGTAGAGCCCTTGATAATAATGTTTACCCCTATAAGGGATAAACCATCTTCTTTATCGGTTAGAATTCCAGAAACAGAACCGTTTTGGGCATAGACAGTACCTGTTAAAGCAATAATACAGGCTAAACAAATAAATGGGGCGAAATGCTTTCTCATTGTTTAAAATCTAGGGTTTCAATTACTATGAACTCAATTAGTCCTTTTAGATCACTTGGTGGAGCATCAGCATCATTTTCATCTTTACATCCATTAGCGCTTGCAGTAGTAAATTCATTAAGATCAAAGCCAAAGTATAAAATTGACTGTTCTGGATTCATCGCTGAAACTGTATTTATACCATCGTAATCAGAAATTGCAGTGGGATTTCGGAAAAGTACTTTAAAATTCCCTTGAAATAAATCAATAGATTCAGAAAAAGGAATAATCGGGTAAGATGGGAATACGTTGTTTCTAAAACGTAGTTCTGGTTGGAAATCTAGCCCTTCAGACTTAGAAATGGGTTCACATTTTTGAATAATAAATTCTGCATTTCTTTCATCAGGTGGTGCCTGAACACCTTGAAATGGCAAGAATTGAAATAATGAATTCTGTGAAGAGATAAATTCAATCGGAATATTTACAAACATCTTACCCCCATTTTCAAAAAACTGGCTTGTAAGTTCTAATGCGTAGCCAATATTTCTATTCAAATCATCAGAAATCCAGTAAATATAATCCCACTGTGCTAAAGCTAAGTTTATTGTAGGATCTGATAAATCTCTATTATGAAAAGCAGAAGTTAATTGAACTCGTGTTCCACCAGCAACTGAACCATCAGAGATGTCAATATAATCTATACTTGAAATTCCCAACTGGTTTAATAAATCTAAATGGAGATCTGCTCGAGATTGAGAGTTGTTTCCAGAGTAATCATTTAAGAATAGAATACGTGAGGTTTGCTCTTTCAAAAACCATTTATAGCTTTTCACCTCACTTATTGATTCTGCATTGTCAATAGATCTAATAAATAGCTCATTGTCTGAGTTTAACAAGACACCTTCGAAAATTTCTGATAGCTCCTGTAATGCTTTTCCAACGAAAATTTTAGCATTTGCACCTACACCTTCTGTTTCAATCTTTAGCGTAAGTAATGTTGAAGAAAGAGGTACTTCAATCCAAATAGCATTACTTGTAGTATCATTTAGAGCGACTTCTATCCTGTTAAGGTTTGAGTTCCCATCAGGATCGGCAGCTGTAAAGCCAAAACTGGCGATGGAGAAAGTGGTATCAGGAGGAGTTTCAGTAGCATTAAAGACTACTGTTGGAGCTGTATTTCTAATTGGAAAAACAAGGCTTGGTGGATCTTCATCTTTAGCGTTTTCGTTATCTACTGCACGGATAGAGAATGTAACATCTGCATCAGTTGTATTCTCAGGTATTGGTAAAATAAATATACTGTCAGCTTTTTCAGTAAATGTCCAATCATTTGTATTTGCTTGAGCAGGATCGCCTATGTAAAATTCGTAACCAATTATATATCCATCGGGATCATCTCCCCACCAAGAAATTTTAACTTGGCTTAATAACCGTTCTCCTTCAGGTAAATTTATACTGCCTAATGTAAGTGAAGTACTTGGAGTCAGGTTTTCTTTTAAATTTCCTTCTAACCCATTTTCACAAGAGATGAGGAGGAAGTTTAAAAGAATAAGAAATGGAAGTGTTTTTTTTAGCATAGTAAAAAAACAAGGAGGGTACGAATACCCTCCTTGAAATAGTTTATTTAATCAACATCATTTTTTTAATTGAGACAAAGTCTCCAGCCTCAATGCGGTAAATATAGGTACCGCTACTTAGTCTAGAAGCATCAAAATTAATGTTATACAAACCTGCTGTTTGAACGCCATTAACTAAAGTTGCTACTTTTCTACCTAATATATCATATACATTCAAGTTTACGTCAATCGTAGATTCTAATGAGTATCTGATTGATGTAGAAGGGTTGAATGGATTAGGATAATTTTGTTCCAGAGCAAACTTGGTTGGAAGCTCGTCTTCGTTGAAAGTACCAAGCATAAAGTCAGCCAAGTCTCTAGCAATTAATTGAGGCGTGCCATTAAATCCACCCACTATTGCAACGAGTGTAAACTCTCCAGCAGGAATAGCTTCTCCAATATAATGTGCTTCAGAAAAATTAGTTCTAAAAGCAAAAGTTATTCCTTCAGAAAGAGAAGCATCAGTTAACGCATAATCTGTACCACCTTCAAAGGTTCCAGTTTCAACAAAACTTACACCAGACACTTTTACAAGTGCAGACTCATGAATAGAATAATCAATTTGTGCAAGAGTAGCTTCGATTGGAGTAACCTCTGCTGTTTTTGTTGGCGCTCCAGGGTCACCCGCAGGTAAGAATTGAGAAACTCCGCTAAAAGCGCCTAAATCACCTGTTAATCCACTAATTACATCGCCTATTACATAGGTAGAAGTAATTGTTCCCGGAGAATCATCAATAAGTAATCCGCCAGATGCATCCATCACGTACTTTTGATTTCTTGAAGTTCTGGCATATGTAACCACTGCTTCTCCTGTGAATTCGTAGGTATCACCAAGTGTACCCGTTCTGATTATATCCAGTGTAGCTGCTTCAGTAAGCTCTTTAGTTACCGTGTATGTAGCACTAGAAACTAGACTCAATGTTAATGAACCCGCTTTGGCAGCTGCTTTTATAGTTGTTGTTTCAAACAAAGTAATGCCTGTAGTATACTCAGTTGAAGCTTCCGTTGGCTCAGAACCATCTACAGTATAATAAATAGTAGCGCTTTCTGATGCACTAGTTAGTGTGACATTTACCGTATTTAAATACGACCCAGCAGGGTTTGGAGCAAAAGTAACAGGAGCAGTTTGAGTTGGGTTTTCTACAACAAAGCTTCCACTTTGGCGAGCTTTTGTAGATACCTCTCCTGGCGTTTCTGCAGTTGCAACAATATCAAAATCTACTGTTGTGAAATCTGCATACTCATCAAATGTAAATGTATAAGTATCTCCACTTGCAGTCATAGCTGCTGTAACAGTATCACTTACAACGCCAGCGAAAGTAGTTGAGAAATAAGTGATCTCTACACTATTTAGCGTGTAATCTTCTTCTGGAAGTAGTACATCAACACTTACAACTACTTGATCAGTACTTGAAACTCCAGAATCTGGAGTAACTGTATAATTATCAAGAATTGGAGCAAAACCTTGTACTACTAAATCGTTAGGGATACCTTCTGTGATTCTATTAGACTCGTCGTCACCATCTGCTGTCCAACGCACTCCATCTTCCCAAGGCACAATACGCATTGTTCTTGTAGTTGCAGACTCATCAAATCCTACTGGATCAAAAGTGTTTGGATATAAGAAACCAGAAAGATCAACAACAGAACCCGGAGCTGGAGGTGTAAACGCTCCATCTAAAGAATCAGCAAGCCTTCTATAATTATAACCAAGGCTTATTGGGTTTGTCTCATTGTCGGGATCGTAAGCATACGTACCTCGATCATTTCTAAATCTAAGAGAAACGTCACTTGTAAAAATTACTGTTTCACCATCTGATAAAAAGAACCAGGGTCTACCAGTTTCGTCTACTGTTCTATCAATGATTTCAAGACCTTCAAACTTAACATAGCTATATGCATATTTAGAATAGTTTTCAGGAACCCAAGTATGCGTACCGGGATTTGTCTCAGAAGCTTGATTTATATCTGTTAATGGAATAGTAACAGGATCTAATAGAGGAGCGAGATCTGAGTATTCTGAATCCAGAACGATATTACCTAAAAAAGTAACATCTGTTGCTCCAAATTGGATATTTCCACCGCCAAAACTAGTTGTAGCTCCAGTCACACCAATCACATCACCCCTGTCAAGACCTTCTAACGTTCTTTGCTGAGTTCCATCTACAACTAATTGCATAGACATTCCATCTCTACCATCAGCTATTGCGTTTACATCAGTTACAAATAAATGAATACGACCAGGTTCGTTTGATCCATCTCCTCTATTCGGAGTAGCAAGACCAGAGTTTTTTGGATAAGAAACCACGATAGCTTCAAAATAAACGTTTGTTCCAAATAGAGCCTGATTTACTACATCTGCATTTTGGACTAACGGTGTTGAATAAGCATTTAGCTCACTTATCTTAACAGTGTCAGGGTCTTGTGCAAAGGCAGAAGCACTTGCAAACAAGAAAAATGACATTAATAAAAGTTTGTATCTGTTTTTCATATTGTTTTTTGTTTTATGGTTTGGTAAATCTTGATTTACTTAATTATTACGAACTTACCTCTTTGCACATGCCCATCTTGTTTGTTGTAGACAGTGTACAAATACAAGCCAGTCGCTAAGTTTTGATTTGCTTCACTTAATAAATCCCATGCATGCTCTCCACCTGGCAGTATTCTATTATTGCTACTAAAATTACTAAACCATCGGGTGTCTCCCGTATAGGTATTAGCATTGTGGTCTAGCTTAGCCACCATTTCTCCCGCAAGAGTATATACCCTAATCTCAGCTTGCTCTGGTAAATTATAAAACATTATTTTCCTAGTTAAAGAAGATGTTCCATCCCAAGCAGCATTTACTCGATAAGGATTAGGATACACTCCAACTTCATATATATTGTCTGAACTGTTGAAGTTTTCATTTATAGGAGTACCAGGAAAAATTCTTACCGCATTAGCATTTATACTTGTTTCTAAGGGTGGTGTTCTATCATCCCCTTGATCAAACGCCGAAACGGAAAACAAGTACTGCCATCCGCTAAGCATTCCTTTTATTTCAAACTTGTAATTATATTCAATATCAGAATCTGGAAATATTTTTGGCTCACTAAGCTCAATTTCACTTAAACCAGTCTCAAAACCTATTTCATCACCTTGTATATCCCACTCACGAAGAACTTTAGCACTAGATGAAATTGAGCCATTGAGGTCATCTCCTAGTTCAGTTCTATATAATTTGTATCCAGCAAAATCCTGAATCTCAGTTACTGGATCGATAGAATCTTCTGCATTTTTATCCCAAAATACATTTACCGAATTCCCAGTAAGCTCAACTCGCATATTAGGGGTTTTAGGTGGCTCAGGAACTAAAAACCTTTCTCTAGATCCGTCCGAATTTTCTTGCCCATCAAATAATCTGTACGCCCAACCTATATTTTCTACAAGGTTAGCTCTTGATTCTACATTGTCAAAATCATCTACATCTGCTTCATTTGCAGGAACTAAATCTCGATAATTCTCAGGCATTAACGCAGTAACATAAGCTATATAAAAAATCACTTTTTCACCTACAGCTACATTAGGAAATGGACCAATTGTATTGAGTTGGATAAAATTACCGTTTGGCCCATTTACTGGGTCTGGGTATCCATCATTTCTTAGCCTTTCTCTATTAGAATCCAACGGCCATTCCGTTGACATTCTTGTATACCTTTCTAAATCATCGTTGGGTCTTGAAAATTCACCAGCACCAGTATTGAACAACCAAAAATCTGGACTAACTGAAGGAGCATCAAAGCCTGCCTCTATTATTTCCTCAGCTCTACGGGGATGAAACTCAATACCTCTATATTCCGATCCTAGTATTACATTAGCTGCATAGGTATTCTGCTTTTCATCGGTGGAACCTCTATCAAACACATATAGCGCATACTCATCATCTAACCAACCCATTCCTCCTTTATTAAAGAAAGCTCCTCCTGTTTCAAGCGTGGTATTTACATTTCTTACTACCATGTCTGAATACAGACTAAAATATAAGTCATTCCATTCAGCAGCACCATTATTGGTTACCTCGTACTTGATTATGCTTAGCGCTTCAGTAAACCCAAAATTCCAGTTGTAGGACTCCATCTGAATGTCTGCAAATAATGGATTGTCGTGCCCTGCAATCGGGACATTTCCTACCGCTGTATTTTTATCTGTGAATTGAGATATTAGATCTTCATGACTTATAGCAACTGGAGAAAAATCAGAAGATTCTTCTAGCGACGATCTTACATTAAAAAGCTGACCTGCATTTGTAAATTCAAATCCTGCTGCGCCCGTTTGGTAGCCCGCCGAATTAGTTACGGCAGAACTAGAAACTCGTACTTGCCCATCAACAAGTGCTCCTAACCAAATGCCCGCTTCGAAGAGATGCTCAGTTCCCGAATCTTTAGGATACTCCATACTAGGCACACCTGAAGGGACTGTTCGTATATTTGGGTTTCCAATTGTACCTACATTAGTGTATGAGATACCAAGATTACTTACCGTAACAGCTCTTCTTTCGAATGTTTGCTGAGCTAATAAATCAGTATGAATAAGAATAAGTATTGGAAAGAGAAATCTAATCAAAAATATTTTTTTTATACTCAAAATTCGTTGCTAACTAATTAAGTCTCAAGATAGGCATCCATTTTATCAACCACATCTTTTCGAAAGGATTTTTACAGAAACATAACATGAACTACCCAATAGTTCTTTTGTATAACTTAATAAGGCTTTTTTGGGAGACACCTAAATAAAACAAAACTAATATTACTGTAAAGACCAATTGCAATTTAATAATTCCAACCTCTTTGTATTTTCTTGATGAGGTAACTATTTCACTTTTAAGTATCTCAAAATCGGCTTGTCTTTTTATTCTCTTTACAAACATCTGATCTTCCATGACTATCAAGTTCTCATCAAAGCCACCTAATTTTTTAAATAAAGCTTTTTTAATAAATAAACTTTGGTCACCGAATCTAAAAAAGTCGATATCAAATTTTGTGAACCAAGCATAGAAATTTAATAATGGATGGTTCCTATCGAAAGCTAATTGAAAGCATCCCGATTGGTATCCAATTTTTATTGATCCGATAATATCATCAATAAAAGTATCAGGAGGTTTTGTATCTGCATGCAAAAAATACAACACATCACCTTTTGCAATAGTCGCTCCATAATTCATTTGAGAAGCTCTACCCTTCTTAGGAGATTTAACAACAAGAACTCCTAATTCTGAAACTAGTTCTACGGTTCTATCAGAACTACCACCATCAGAAATAATAATTTCAATTTCTCTATTGGATGTGACCGTTAAAATGTGAGAAACTAAATTTGGCAACGATTTCTCTTCATTATACGCTGGAATAATGACGCTAATCATGACTTATCAGTTTATGTTTTATTTGTTCCCAATCTTCAACTTCATCTACATCATTTAGCTTCTCTAGTAAATAATAGCTTGCATTTATTCCATTCGCTCTTTTTAAAGTTTGTTCTAACACCTGTGATGTACTCCAACTAATTTTATCAAAAACTTCTGGCATAAATTTTGACATACCAATTAAATAGTAGCCCCCATCTTTAGCCGGACCTATAACTAACTCGTTAGTAGTTAATTTTTCAAACGCATCGTTTATATGAGCTTTTTCTAGTTCAGCACAATCACTGCCTATTAAAACAACTTTCGCGTTTTCATTTTTTAGATAACTTTCTTGAAAAGCTTGCCTCATTCGACTCCCTAAATTATCTCCAATCTGCACGTTTTTCTCAAATAACTCATTATCCCATAAATCATTTTCATTTAGATATTGAGAATACCATACCTCTCTTTTAGCCACGACTGATGAAACCATCTTTTCTGTATAGCTCAGTAGCTGTTGATATATCTTTAAAGCTAGCTCCTCACCAACTTTACTGGCAAGTCTGGTTTTTACTTTTCCAACTTCAGGATTTTTTACAAAAATTTTTACTGTATTTATTAGCAATGAAATTGATTAAATCTAATGATCAACTTAGAATTCGGAACTTATAGTGCTTTATACGACTTAAATAACATATTAAAAACTAACCACTAATAACTTAATTATGAATTTATTAAAAACGCTCTTATTTGGAATTACTTTTATAGCTTTTTCTGCAATTTCGTCTTCAGATATTACAGCACAATCTAAAGGTGAGAAAGGAATAGGGCTTATGATTGGTGACCCAACAGGCATATCTTTTAAAAGTTGGACTTCATCAAAAAACGCATTTGATTTAGGAGTAGCATGGTCACTTGAAAGCAATGGTGGAATTAGCGTTCATGGAGATTACTTATGGCATACCTGGATAGATGTTAACAAAGGAAATTTTGCTTTTTATTATGGAATTGGTGCTCGCGCTCGATTCATTGAAAATAATGACTCTGCTATTGGTGTAAGAATTCCGCTTGGTTTAAACTACTTGATTGCAGACACTCCATTAGACCTATTTTTGGAGATCGCCCCTATAGTTGACTTAATCCCAAGCACTAATGGAAACGGTGATGGAACAATAGGTATAAGATATTATTTCTAAGAATTTAGAAATTTAAATGGGCAGGATAATTTCTTGCCCTTCTTTCACTACCCCAACTTTTTCAAACTCATTTGTAAACTCTTCTGAAATCATAACATCAAGTTTATTAAGATAATCGTCACTACTATCTGGATCGTGATGTGTTAACATGAGCTGTTTAATACCAAGGTCTTTAGTTACATCAACTACTTTTTCCCAGCAGGAATGCCCCCATCCCTCTCTATTCTTGTATTGTTCTTTATTAAACTGAGCATCGTGTATTAGTACGTCCGCTCCCCTCACAAATTCTCTAAACTGTGAGATAAATTTTAAAGACTCTGAAGATTGGTCTAATGGCAATTCATTATCTGGAGCGAAAATAATGGTCTTTCCTGCAACTTCAAATTTAAATATGGCTGTTTGAACAGTATGCTTTGCCCATATATAATCAACAGAATATCCATCAAAATTGATTATACCTGGAGAATAAGTTTCACATTCCATATCAGCTTCAAGCATATCAATTGTAACTGGAAAGAATGTATTAGACATATGCCCTTGAAGTATATCCTTACACCCTACTTCATCTTGTGGTGGTAAATAAACCCTAAACCAGCTTTTCTCATCATAAAAAGGTTTAAAAAAAGGAAATCCTTGTAAATGATCCCAGTGAGGATGAGTAATAAAAATCTTTCCCTTATTCCCAGTACCTTTCTCCATCAGCTGATTACCAAGGTTTCTAAAACCTGTTCCACAATCAACAATCAATAATTCTGGTATAATCTCAGATTCAATTTGAAGGCATGTTGTATTACCCCCAAATACCATATTCTCGGCATTGGCACATGGAGTTGAACCACGAACACCCCAAAACTTTATTTTAATTTTATTATCCAAAAATTATTTATTTAAACAACACTAATATTGCCTGTCAGATGTTTAATTTCTTTTTTTGATATTAGTTTCTCAAATTTGAAATAAGCCAATTCAAGATTGTAAAAAAAAACTACAACTTAAAATATCTAATATTAATTATTCCTCATCATTGGATGCCTTAATATCACTAATTTTTCTTCTTAGTGATGACTGTTTTTCCTTTTTTGAGTTTAAAATTATTTCTGCCTTTTCGATTTTTCCTTGGAGCTCATCGATTAACTTATTCCCTTTATTCGTTGGTTTAAAATAGGTTTTGGCTTCTTGAAACTGAATGATTTCACTTTCTATTTTTGAAATATCCTTTTTAAGGGAGTCTAGTTCTTTCTGATACTTGATAATGTCTTTCCGATCCCCTGGATCTATCCCTTCTGAAGCGAGTTTACGTTCCATGCCTAAATCAGAACCGGAAGAACGGTAACTATCATAAATTACATCACAAACTTCTCGATACTGTTTCCAAACTTTATTCTTAAACTTAAGTGGTACATGCCCTATGTTCTTAAATTCGTTTTGAATTTTTTTCGCCTCTTCAACTGCAAGAGTGGGATCGTCACTTGAAGCAAGTTCTTTAAGCTTTTCTATTAACTCGTTCTTCTTTACAAGGTTTTCTTTTTGATCTTTTCTTACATCTTTGAAATGATCTCTACGCTTTTCATAAAAAACGTCCATGGCACTCTTAAACTGTTTCCAAATTTTGGAAGACTTTTTTCGTGGAACTGGGCCTACTTCTTTCCACTCATCCATCAGTTTTTGCATTAACTGATGTCCATCATCAAAGTTTTCAGTTCCTTGAGCTTCTACAGCTTGTTCAATTAGGTTAAGTTTTTTCTCAAGGTTTTCTTGCTCTTGATCTTTTAGTAAATCAATGTTATCAGACTTTTTATCATTGAAAGCGTCAGTTGCAGCCTTAAATTGATCCCAGAGTTCATTTTCTTCTTTCTGAGGTAGGTTACTTGTCTTTTTCCAAAGATTATGAAGCTTATTAACTCTACGTGCAGCAATTGCAATATCTTCTTCGTCTATTAAAGATTCTGCTTCTTTAATTAATTTCTTTTTCTTTTCGAGTGCTTTCTCAACCGTTTTTCGAAATTTCTTATCATGCTTAAATCTTAACTCATTAAAAGAATCTTGAGCTTTGTTAAAATGATCCCATACTAATTGATTTTTCTCTGCTGGGACACGACCTATTTTTCGCCATTGCATAAATAAGTCGTTGAATTCTTTACTTAATTCTTCAAAATCAGCTTTTTCGCTCGCAACTTTTACATTTAGCTCATCCATTTTTTCAAGGATTACTAACTTAAATGTTAAGTTTTCTTCCTCTTTTTGCAGCTTTTTAACTAAACGGTCAACTTTGTGACTTTCAAATTCTTTAAGAAGTACATCGAAGCGTTCATTTAAAGTATCCATTTCATTATGTGGCAGTAATTTAATTGAATCCCATTTACCACGAATCTGACTTACTTCTTTTGTTGAAGACCATTTTTCTTCACTAATTATATCTGAGAATTGCTTTAAAAGGTTTTTCTTAGCCTCAAGGTTATCAGCCTTCTTCTTATTTAGGTTTTCGTAATGCTCTCTTTTCCTTTCTTCAAACTGATCTCTTAGGGTACTAAATTTCGAGATACTCTCTTTTGAAGATTCAGAATTTGGTGATGAGCCTTCTTCAATATGGAGCGCGAGATTAGCTAGTTCATTTGATACAAATGCCCAATCATTTTGTTTAATAAACTCTTCAGCCTTAGCTAAAATATCTTTATAGAATCCTTCATGATCAACATCTTCTGAAGATTCACTTTCTTCCTCAGAATCAATACTCGAAGATCCTTCAGTCTCAGATTCTACGTGTTCTACTTCAGTTGATGCGCTCAGATCTTCTTCTTCAACTTGCTCTTCATTTAGAGCTTCATCCACTAACGGTGCTATATTAGCAATATCTTCCGCTATACCTTCAGTCTCTTCATTTACTGAAGGTTCAACTTCATCAGTTTTATCATTCGCCGTATCTGAATCAGATTCATTTCCACTCAATGACTCTTGTTCTTTTTCAGATTCTTTATTTTCGTCTTTATTTTCTTGCTCCAGGTTAGTCACAACTACCTTCCTTTCCATTGTTCATGTTATCGGCTCATGCCTTCTTTATTATCGATCTAAGATAATATATCTCAAACTCTTTAATCAACCTTGTTAGATATTTATGGAAATAGAAAAGCCGGCTTTGTGACCGGCTTTTCTAAACTGTTAATCTTCTTTGTATAAATGAACATCTCTTTGAGGGAATGGAATGCTAAGCCCTTCTTTATCAAAGGTTTTATAGACTTCCTCATTCATTCTAAAATATACTGCCCAATAGTCAGGGGCATTTACCCAAACTCGAACTACAATATTTACAGAACTATCTGCTAATTCAGAAACTGCCATGAAAGACTCTGGCTCAGAGAGAATTCTTTCATCACCAGAAATTAGCTTATTTAGCACTTCATATGCTTTATCAACATCATCTCCATACCCAATACCAAATGTCCAATCAACTCTTCGGGTAGCCTGAGTAGAGAAATTTGTAAGTGAACCAGTCGCTAAAGGTCCGTTAGGTATAATTACTGTTTTATTGTCTGGTGTTGTTAGAACTGTAATAAAAATCTGTATTTCTTTTACCACACCTGAATGTCCTTGAGCGTCAATAAAGTCACCAACTTTGTATGGCTTGAAAAGCAATATCATTACACCACCTGCAAAATTTTGCAAGGTACCTGAAAGTGCTAATCCTACAGCTAAACCTGCAGCACCAAGTATTGCGATGAAAGAAGTCATCTCGACGCCGAGCATACCCAAGGCAGTAATATAGACCATTATTTTTAATACGATTGAGACTAGGCTTCTTAAAAAACCTTGTAATGATGGGTCTACATTACTTTTTATAAGAATTTTCTTAACGATACCTACAATAAACTTAACAATCCAAAGCCCTAAAATTAGTACTGTAATTGCCTTTAATACACTTGGCCCATTAGATATGATTATATCAAGAAACATATCTGTGTTAAATTCAAATCCTTCCATTAAATAAGATGTTAGTTAAAGTTGTCTTGGATAATAACACTCTTATATAAAATAACCGTCAATATGAGATGGTTTTAATATTTACTAAGTTTTCTAACAAGTTCATTGAATAAAAAAAGCCATCGCTTGAGCAAATGGCTTTTAAAAGTAGAGTGAGTCTTAATTAAGATTCAATATCATACACTTCTTTAAGAATCGCTTTTGCATTAGCATCTTTACTCTGCATCACTCGATGTTGAAGGTTGGTAATAATCTCAGATTGAGCTTTTTCGTATGCTTCCTCTTTTGCATCTTTATCTGTATTTGTTCTAATAAGCTCAAATATATCATCTGCTCTAACAACACTGTATATGTTATCTTTATTAAAAGCATGGGACCTTAGCTCTTCAAATTCTTTGAAAACTCTGGGAAAGTCTTCGTTATTAACAGCCCTCGTTATAATTTCAACATCAGAAGGGCCTTCTGCGCTTAGTGGTGTTTTACAGAGATAGAAAAAATTTTGCGTATAGTTCATGAATACTGATTATCTGTGTGATTTAGTTCTCAACTTAGAATATCTTAAATATAAAGAATCCGTTTATACTTTTAAGTATCATATTGCATGTTCAATAAAAAATACATCCTAATCATCGTTGTTTTTCTTTTAAGCTGTAGTTCTTCTCAAAGGATTTCAGAACAAGAAAATAATTCACCAATATATAATCAAGGAATTAAACCCATAATTTCTACTGATTATCCTTTCGAAATCACTTCTACAAAAGGAGTCGCCAAATTATATAAAGGGAACTCAGCTTCTGTTAATGGAGTCTTTATCTCTAATAATGGCCTCTTTTTAACAAACTACTCTAGTATCATTGAATACATGGCTACTAGTAGCGAATCTGGAAATTCATTATTTAAAAATGGAGTCATGGTATCTTCGCTTAATGAAGAAATCCCACTTAATGGAATTTCTCTACTAGTCGAAATTGAACAAAAGGATGTGTCTGAAGCCGTGCGCAAAGAGATTACAGATTTAAGTCCTAATTCTGAGATATTTCAGTCGATTCAGCGTCAAAAGAATTTATTAATTAATGAACGTAGAGGTAACCGTTCTGATCTTTTGGTAGAAATACAGGATTCGTATTCTGGGTTAAACCACATAATGACTGTTTATGAAATTTTGAGTGATGTACGCATTGTATTTGCGCCTCCAGTAAATATAGATGATACAAATGCATCTTCAAGTGATCATATTATAAATGAGATTACAAATGAATATGCAATTCTTCGTGCTTACAATGCCTCAAGTAATATGCCATATTCTCCTGAGCATTATTTCCCTCTCTCTAATAATGTTCCTGTAGAATCAACCCTTTTAACTGCAATTGGCTTTCCAGCCCAAACGTATCGTTTAGAAACTGCCAGGGCTATTAAATTTTATAATGAACAGCTAAACCCAACAGTGATTTCTTCATTTGAAATATTCTTACAAAAAGAGGATACCCTTGCCAGTATGGATGTTAACTACTCATTAAAATCAGTACCTATCAGATTCAATATTGCGCAGAATGTAGGCTATTTTAAAACAGCTCAAGAATTAATTGCTGAGTATAATGTAATTCAAACTAAATTAAATGATGAGCTATCTTTCGTGAATTGGGTAAAAAGTGATACAACTCTACCAAAAACATACTCTCAGTTGCTGAACTATATTAATCAAGCATTCGATATTGCTGAGCAGACTAGTGACATCTATTTTACTAGCAATTACTTTAACAACTTTAGTTTTTTGGATAATCTCGCGAGTGTCTATCGTAACTATAACACCAAGCTAGAGACTATTGAAACACCTACTGAGATAGACAGCTTAAAGGCTGTGACTCTTCAATCTCATAAAACTTTACTTTCTCAAACAAATTTAGCCGCTGAACTTTTTATGCTAAAGCAGTTTCTAATTAGCTTTGCTAACGTTCAGGAAAAACAAAAACCTCTGATTCTTTTTGACTTATTTAGCGGAACAGCTGGTGATGATCTTGAGGCTTTTAGCATCAGTTTTGTAGATAAAATTGCTCCCTCTTCATTTCTACTAGATTTAAATTTAGCACAAGAAACTCTATCGTCTGGATCTCTATTTGATGATCCTCTTTTTGCACTTCTTGATGAAATCCTATTTACTCAAGAAAGTTCACAGCAAAGTTATCTTCTTCATTATGCATATCTTTATCCTGCCCAACAAGTATATACAGGAGCTAGACTTGAGCAGAATCTAGAAAGCAAAATTAAACCTGATGCAAACACTTCCCTATCATATAATTTAGGAAGTTTAAATACTGAAAAAACTAAATCTGATAGTCCGTATTTATATACAACGAATGATTTCACAGGTAAAGCACCAGGTAGTGCTATCTTGAATTCAAATGGTGAATTGATTGGTTTTGTAAGTGATGAAAATAATTCTTCGATTCTTGGAAATTATATCTACAACAAAGATGCCTCTTTTTTAAAGGCTCTTAGAGTTACTTCTATTATTGAGGAATTAAGGAATCACATTGATTCGGAAACTCTGCTTAAAGAATTGAATCAATTACCAGAAAATTAATCTAGCATTGATTTTAAAACTTTAGGAATCATCATCCACTTAACCTGACACGTTCCTGGTTTTATATTTTTCCAATGTAGGGCATAACTTTCTAGGCAGATTAATCCTGCCGTTGGCATTCTAAATGCAGAACTTTCACTGCTATCACTTAGAATGGAAGCAGTTGATTCCATTAAAGGATTGTGCCCTACAATCATCATTAGATCACAGTTATCAGGTGTTTTCTGAATTGCTTCTACATACTTCCTAGGTAGTCCGAAATATAGATTTTCATCCCATTTTATTATACTCTTATCATTCTTCATTCCTTCTAAACACAACAATGAAGTCTCTCTTGCTCTTTGGGCCGGAGATGAGACTAAATAATCTGGTTTATAACCAATCTTTTTTAAGAATTTACCCATTCTTGGAGCATCTTTTAACCCTCTTTCAGCAAGTGGGCGATCAAAGTCATCTAAGCCAGGATTGCTCCAACTTGATTTTGCATGACGTAATAATAGAATAGTCTTCATGGTTAATTCCTTATGATGGTATTGGTTTAAAAATTCTTTTAGGCGCCCATAAAGTTAATGTTATTCCTCGAATAAGCATGAATGTAGCCATTGCCAACCAAAGTGCATGAACACCAATAAATGGCTCCATGATATAATAAACTGGCACAAAAAAGAGGACTGTTGATATCAACATTGAATTTCGCATTGTTGCGGTCTCCGTTGTTCCGATATATACTCCATCCCAAATAAAACAAATACTGTTAATAATTGGAGCAAAAACTGTCCAAATAAGAACTACTAATCCAGCTTCAATTACATTTTGTTTATCGGTAAAAATCAAAAGTATTGAACTCCCAAATAGAGCATATATCATACTAGCGATAAATCCTAGCCCCAATCCCCAACTCATTGTAAGCTTTATAGATTTTCTCATCTTCTTAAATTCTTTCGCTCCCTTAAACCTACCAACTAGACTTTCAGCAGCAAATGCAAAGCCATCAATCCCATATGCACTTATATACCAAAGCTGAAGAAGTATAGTATTTGCGGCTAATATCACATTTCCACTCTCTGCCGATTTTGCTATAAAAAATGCATATGAGAATATTAGACACATCGTTCTGATAAAAATATCTCTGTTGACCGAGAAAAACTTCTTTAGTTCAATTGGATCTAAAATCTCTTTAATACTCGCTCTCAATTTTACACCAGAATATTTCTTTTTATATAGAATAACGGCAAAGGCCAATCCAAGATAACTAGCTATTAAACTTCCTAATGCAACACCATCAACATTCATGTTGAATTTGAAAACGAATACTAAATTTAAAACAATATTTAATGCATTAAGTACAATTGTAACCAACATCGGATAGGTAGAATTTTGCATACCTAGAAACCATCCATTTATACTAAATAAAGCTAGAGTTGCAGGGGCTGCAAAAATTCGAATGTTATAATACAACACTGTATAAGCCTCGACCTCTGGAGTTGCATTTACCAAAGCCAGAGATATTTTGATCAACGGATACTGTAATAACAAAATAAAAAAGCTTGCAATTACAGCAACACAGAGTACTCTCAATAGAATAATTCGAGTTTCTCTTTCATTACCTGCCCCATAGGCTTGAGCTACTAATCCAGTGGTGCCCATTCTCAAAAAACCAAATCCCCAAAAAATAAAATCAAAAATAATACTCCCAACAGCGATGGCACCGAGATAATAAACATGCTCTAAATGACCAACTACAGCAGTATCTACAGCCCCAAGTAATGGGACCGACAAATTGCTTATTACGTTAGGGATTGCAAGCCTTAGTATCCTTTTATTCAAACCAATAGTTTCTTAAAAGAGTAATATTTTAGTGTAAGATGTTTCAATAAGTTAAATTTTTGTCGGGTTATATTTTGATGCTTTGTACAGGTTGCATATATACAGGTCTGACTGTATTTTCTACATTCGTTTTTAATGGTAAAACATCAAACTAACTTATCTGTTTTTCAAATGAATATTGATACTCGAAATAAGATCTTAAGCGTCGTACTTAGTTTAATAATTGTAGCTCTGTCTTGGTGGTTATATGATTCTATTGTAACTCCATATAAAGTTGTAGAAGCTAAAAAAGCAGAAACAGAAGGTGCTCGAAACCGAATGCTTTCTCTTAAAGATGCATTAGTACAATATGAAGCTAAGTATGGTCACTTTCCACCAACCGATGGTGGGCTAGACAGTGTTGTCACTTACCTAAGTACCGACTCTTTGATGATTGTAATGGGTGATTCTTTATTTTATCAGATTCCACCGCTTACTTATTCACCGGAAAGTATTATTCTTTCACCGAGAACTAATACACAGTTCTCTTATACTCATATTGATACTATTCGACCTCCGCTTTACTTATTGGAAGATCCTGATTCCTTTGATGCTATCGGAAGTTTATCAAGAACTACCATGCGTAATGCCCCCAACTGGAATTAATGGATGAAGCTTCTGCAAATTTAGGTGTTTGTTTTTTTTCGGATCGGCTTTTTTATGCCATCAATAATCCGGGAAATGACCGACACCTTTTTCGTATTGGTTCTTTTGATTTCAATTTTGATGTAATCAATGCAATTACCTCTCAAAACTCAGATCAATTTCCTCACATTAAATCTACATTCGAAAACCTAAGGGAAAGCCACAACATTAAATCTGTTCGTGCTTTAACAAACCCTTCTAATGAATGCTGGACTGCCCTCCCGAAAGTAGTATATGATAACTCTGATGAACGAGAGGATCATCTTTCTATAATAATGAAAGGTGTAGATCGAGAAGATTTAGAGCCAACATGGCATGCAGTAAGTAAATCTCAGTATAAGTTCCTAAGTATTCGTCGTAGACATATGATGAAAGGATTTGACAACTTAACTGATAAAATTGCTACTACTGAGTTTTTGAGCGATTTTGAAATATCTTCGAAATGGTCTGCTTTTAATAAACCTAGTGGTTCTTTTTTAATGATTGGATGCCATAAGAATGTTGCCTCAATTACTTCATTTGTTTTAGGTAAATTCAGAGCATCAACTTATATCAAATTTGATCAGGTTGAAGATCTACCTTATCACTGGCTTCAAAATTCTACTCATTCTACTTGGATGAAAGGACTTCATGAAAATATTTATCTATTTGGGCACCAGACTCACGAAGTAGAAGAGGCATTAACTGGATTTTGGGATAAATCATCTGAAATTATAAACCTAAATTCGTTGAACGAAATTGGGGTTTTTGCAGAAGAGCAAACATATGGCTTTGACTTAGCTGCTGCCTTTCCAGCTATATTGCTTGCACTTGATTTTTGAATCCATCCAATAATACCTTAGCACCATTTAAAAAATGTTATAGTGCTAAAATTTTTTATTTTTTTATGAAATTGATACTCAAATGAGAATAATCACTGGAAAACTTAAAGGTAGAAGATTCAGCATTCCTAAAGGATTGGATGTTCGACCTACTACAGATCGTACCAAAGAAAGCATCTTCAACAAGATTGATGTATACAAATATATAGATGGCTCTGTAATTCTAGATTTATTCGGAGGATCAGGAAATTTAGGATTCGAAGCAATTTCAAGGGGAGCAAAGAGTGTAACCTATGTTGAAATTAATTCAAATAATGTAAAACACATTGAAAAAGTTGCTTCAGATTTTGGTATTGAGAATCAAATCAGAACTAATGTATCCGATGTGCAACGCTATCTCGAAGGGATGGCTATTCCATATGACTTCATCTTTTGCGATCCACCATATAATTATGAATGGATGGAAGAAATGATTTCTCAGATTTTAGAAGAAAACTGGCTAAAAGAAGATGGATGGCTTATTTTGGAGCATGATAAATATCACAATTACAAAGAACATCCTCATTGTTTCTTCAGCAAAGCCTACGGAAGAACCACAGTTAGTATTTTTGAAAAGCATCCGGTAGATTCCAGTAAAAAGTAGTATGAAACACATCGCTTTATATCCAGGGTCTTTCGACCCAATTACATTTGGTCACCTCGACATTCTCGAACGTGCTACTAATCTTTTTGATAAAGTGATTGTAACCGTAGCTGTTAACAAAGAAAAAAGTGCTGTTTTTACCGGTGAAGAACGTCTTGCACTTATTCACGAATGTATTGATGGCAAACCTTGGGCAAAGAATATCACTGTAAATAAATTCACGGGATTACTTGTTAACCACGCACAAAAGATGAATGCAAATACTCTTATTAGAGGCGTTCGACAGATTTCAGATTTTGAATATGAATTCAGAATGGCGCTCACTAACAAACGTCTTGCCCCAGATGTTGATACCGTTTTTCTAATGCCTGCTGAAGAATTTACCTTTATATCGGCATCACTTGTAAAAGAAATAGCTTATTGGGATGGCGACCTTTCTTCTTTTGTTCCCGAAAATGTGGCTGCTGCTCTCCATAATAAATATGGCAACAAGTAAATAAGATTTACTTATCTAGCTATTCAATTTACCTGTTTTTCTCTATTTTCCGATTCACTCATTAATAATCTCTCATCATTAATAAAATGATTTCACAACGCGCTCAGAATTTACAGCCATCTGCAACTTTAAAAGTAACTGGAAGAGCTAAAGAACTTAAAAGAGAAGGTAAATCTATCGTCTCTCTCAGCGCCGGTGAGCCCGATTTCAAAACTCCAAAATATATTTGTGATGCAGCCATCAAAGCAATTAATGATGGACAGCATGGGTACACCATGAATACTGGAACTCCTGAACTTCGGGATTCAATCGTAGCAAAATTGAAAAGAGATAATGGACTTGAGTACGATGCTTCCCAAATCATTTGCTCGAATGGGGCAAAGCAATCCGTTGGCTTTGCTGTTCTAGCAACTATTAATAAAGGCGATGAAGTCATTATTCCTGCTCCATACTGGGTTTCTTACCCTGAAATGGTTCGCTTGGCAGAAGGTGAATCTGTAGTTGTTCGCACTTCTTTTGAGAATGATTTCCGATTAACCCCAGAACAACTTGAAAAAGCAATCACTCATAAAACCCGCTTGTTGATTCTCTGCTCGCCGTCTAACCCAACAGGTTTTTGCTATAGTAAAAGTGATATGGAAGGATTAGCAGAAGTACTCAGAAAGTATCCTGATGTAATGATACTTTCTGACGAGATTTATGAATACATCGTTTTTGAAGAAGATCATGTCAGTATTTTGAATGTCGCTCCAGATCTAAAAGATCGTGTGATTTTGGTTAACGGTTTCTCCAAAGGCTTTGCGATGACGGGATGGAGATTGGGTTATTTAGCCGCCCACTCAGATGTGGTGAAAGCCGTTTCAAAAATTCAAAGTCAGGAAACTTCCGCACCAAGTTCTATTTCTCAAGCGGCTGGACTTGCTGCTTATACCAACGACCTAGATGAAGTTCATGCCATGCGCGAAGAATTCAAAAAGCGCCGGAACTTTATGGTAGAATCTCTAAACTCGATTGATGGCGTAAGTTGTTTTACTCCAGGTGGAGCATTTTATGTCTTCCCGGATATTTCTTCTTATCTCGGATCTACAACTCCTTCTGGTTCTACCATCAAAACCTCTACAGATTTATGTTTATATCTCTTAGATGAATACGGATTAGCTTGTGTTCCAGGTGACGCGTTTGGTGAACCCAACGGGCTTAGAATGAGTTATGCCGCCTCTATTTCTGATTTAGAAGAAGCAATGAGTAGGTTTAAGAAAGGTTTGGGAAGCCTTAAGTAATACTTACAAGTAATGGCATTCAAACAACTCAAACTTTGGTTTGATAAAGATCTTGCGATATTACTTTCGGACAAAATTTTAGAAATTAATTCCGGTTTTGATTCTCTTTCTTTCATCAAAAAAGTAGATGAAGGCGTTCAAACTTTAGAACTTAAAGACCGAGTAGAATTGATTGCTGATGAACTTCATCTTCACTTAGGAAGACCCTATTCCGAAAACCTAGCTATTCTATCTCAAATCCTAGGACCTGAAAATGAAGAAGAAACTGGGATGTTCTCGAATTTCTATTGGATAATGCCCATTGCGAAGTATGTTGAGAAATATGGTCTAGATGATTTCGAAATCTCAATGCAAGCGATTATGGAAATCACAAAACGAAATACGAGTGAATACACCATTCGCCCTTTTATTGAGAAATATCCACAGAGAACGATGACTCAAATGCTGGAATGGTCAACCCATAGCAACTTCCATGTTCGCCGATTAGCTAGTGAAGGTGGTCGACCAAGATTACCTTGGGCGTCAAAACTTGATATGTTCATTGAAAACCCATCTCCTCTTTTACCTATTCTCGAAAATTTGAAAGATGATTCTTCCAAATATGTCCAAAAATCCGTCGCTAATTGCATCAATGACATTTTGAAAGATAATCTTGAAATTGCGAAAGGATTAATTGAGAATTGGGTTCAAAATCCTACGAAAGATCGAACATGGATTATCAAACATGCGCTTAGGAATCTGCTAAAGAAAGAAGATGAATGGGCAATCCTTCAGCTTGTTGATTAATTAAATATGATAAGTACTTCTTACTATTATTCGTTTTTTAAATAATACTTAACCAACACAGGATTACCATCTCTATTAATTGATTTAGAAAAATCTAACGCGTTCAAATATAAATCATTATTCGTATCAGCCTCTATCAAGTCAAAATGATCGGTAAAATCGTTTGATTCTACATAAGAAATTAAGTAATCATCAGAACTAGAAAAAATAAAAGGTGAAGGACCTAAATCTAAATCATTAATAAATTTGTTCCCCCCAACCTTAACTTTTTTTGTATTCCTATCGAATACTACCATGTGTTGACTATATCGATTACCAACACGAAGAAATATATATTGCTCGGTAAATTCATAGAAAGTTACATTTGAGATTAAATCTTTATTTGATACTTCCTCATCCCAAAAACTTCCCCAATCCCAAATAACTTTACTATAATCGTATCTTTTACTTAGTGTATTAGATGTAATACTGTTTTCAAAAAAATTTAAGAAATACCTTGGTTCAAACTTACCACCCTCATAACTGTATATAGTATCCTGAATATGAGGGGAGAAAAAGACATTTCCTTTATACTCAGTAAAGTAATTAGGAATATTAAATCTGATACCTTCTGCTCCTTCTCTAATTTTTAAAGCACCATTCTTAATTTCACCAGTTTTATCAAAGAATAGGATATTCTGATTCTTAAATTTTTCGTCCACCTTAGGGTTTAGCATCGTTGCAACATAACCTGAGTATAATTCAAGATCGGTGTCATAATAGAGGTAAAAAGGATTGAAGTCTAAATTAACATCTTCCTTAAAATTTCCATTTAAATCATAGACAACTATCTTGAGTTGACCTAATGCATGTATCATTAAGTTTTTTGATACAAAAACATCAGCCAAATACTCTACTTCTCCAGGACCTCTACCAATAGGTATAATTATCTCATTTAAATAATTACCAGAATTATCAAACAGCCAAATACTATTTCGTTTCCTATCAAATAGAAATAACTTTTCATCTCTCTCTATTATTTTAAAAATACTTCCTATAGGCTTTTCTTGTGGTGTTTCAAGTTGAACATATTCAATACTTGAGAAGTAATCCGACATTTTAATATTACTTGACTCCTCTATTCTAATGTCAATATTCTGAACTAAAATATTAGGGGTAACCTTTTCTTGTTTGCATGAAACAAAAAAAAGTACTCCTAAAAGTAATCCTATCCTAAAACTAAAACTGTTCAACCTTCTCCTGGGTCAGTACTACATGCATCTTGTGATGCTACAACACAATGCCAATTAGGCTGAGCACGACAAATTTGAAATAATTCTCCTGTAGCCCAACATGTCTCTTGAACCATGTTCATGTCAGGAACTCCAAACTGACGTGCCTCTATTTCATTACTTCCTAAGCTAACATTCAGTAAAAAAGCTATTGTTAATATTAAACCCAATTTTTTAGTTATAATCTTCTTCATTTTATTTAGTTAAATTTAAGTTCATATAAATGAATGTTATTTTTTTTAATTTCAAAATGAAATTTCTTACACGCCTATTTCAAATCTACTGCTAATTTATACTTAGGATCTTCGTACACATTCACATCAATAATTTCATCTGCATTTTCAAGAAGCTGTAAACAGTCTTTACTTAGATGCTTTAAATGAATTTTCTTACCTACTTTATGATATCGTTCAGTGATTTTATTCAATGCCTCAATCGCTGACATATCAACTACACGGCTTTCTGCGAAATCGATTATCACTTCATCTGGATCATTTAAAACATCAAACTTATCATTGAATACAGAAACAGAACCAAAGAAAAGTGGGCCATAGATTTCATAATGCTTTATACCCTTTTCATCTATATGCTTTCTTGCTCGAATCCTTTTTGCATTGTCCCAAGCAAAAACCAAGGCTGCTATTATTACCCCAATTAATACTGCTAAAGCTAGGTTATGTAGAACAGCAGTTACTAAAGTCACTACTACCATTACAAATATATCCGAAACGGGCATTTTGGTGAATGTTCTTAAACTAGCCCATTCAAAGGTTCCAATGGCAACCATAATCATCAGTCCAGTTAACGCAGCCATTGGCATTTTTTCGATTAAATTTGCCCCAAACATGATGAATATAAGTAACATCACTGCTGCTACGATACCTGATAATCTTGCTCTTGCGCCTGCAGAAACATTGATTAAACTTTGTCCAATCATTGCGCAACCACCCATTCCAGAGAAAAAACCTGACAGGATATTTGCTATACCTTGAGCTGCAGCTTCTTTATTTCCACGACCTCTAGTTTCAGTAATTTCGTCAATAATATTTAGAGTTAATAAGCTTTCAATTAAGCCAACCCCAGCCATTATGGCTGCATATGGAAAAATAAGAGAAAGAGTTTCCCAAGTAAATGGGATTTGAGGAATGTGAAAAGGTGGAAAACCACCTGAAATAGAAGCAATATCACCTACTGTTTTAGTTTCAATTCCGAAAGCAAATACGATCCCAAAAACAGATAGAATAGCTATTAATGAAGAAGGAACTGCTTTGGTAAGCTTTGGTAAGCCCCAAATAATTACCATAGTTAACAGTACAAGTCCAAGTAATACATATAATGCCGAACCTGACATCCAAGCTCCTGAAGGATCTTTAAATTGGTCAAGTTGAGACATAAAAATGATGACAGCTAATCCATTAACAAAGCCAAAAATCACAGGATGAGGAACCAAGCGCATCAATTTTCCAAGTTTCAAAAGTCCTGCTGTTACCTGAATTATCCCAGCTAATACAACTGTTGCAAATATATATTCTACACCATGAGATTGCGCTAATGCAACTAATATTACAGCGACTGCTCCAGTAGCACCTGAAATCATACCCGGACGACCTCCTAATATGGAAGTCACTAAACCCATCATAAAGGCAGCATATAATCCTGTAAGTGGAGATAAACCTGCAATTAATGCAAAGGCAACTGCTTCAGGAATTAAAGCCATCGCTACTGTTAACCCAGAAAGAATTTCTGTTCGATAGTTAATTTTTTCTGTTAATGAAAAGTCAAAAAGATTGAGAAGTTTTTGCATGCTTAATTGAGCGCGTTTTAATTCTGTTGAGAAACCAAAAGTTTCTCATACTTAAACGTATTTGATAATTAATTGTGTGCCTCTGCTTAGAGATGGCTGATACTTACAATTGATTGAGCAGAAGCCGATAATTTGAAAAAGATAAAATAAGCATTAATTCTGTCTAAAAAGATGCTTCCACTAAATTGATTATTAGAATTAAACAATCAATTTCTAATAATTTTGAAAGCGGTTTTCCATCTTATAAGTCTATTATATCTTCATTATTATGTGATTTTAAAGTTCAGCTTAGCTCGCTACCTATATTATATTAGAATAAAATCTTTCCATTCTTACTGATTATTGTTCTAAATTATAGTTTGTCATGGTGCCTTTATAAAGTATTTTTGGCACACATTTTGATTACTTGTAGTATCAGTTTAATAATCAATTATAATATGCCTACATACGAATACAAAAGAGAAGACGGTACTATATTTGAAGTAGTTCAAAAAATGAATGACGACAATCTTTTAACTTGTCCAACAACAGGACAATACGTTAAACGCGTTATATCTGGGGGTAGCGGAGTTGTTTACAAAGGAGAAGGTTGGTATGTGACTGATTACAAAAATGGTGGACGAAAAAAGGAAGAATCTACAACCAACACAAAAGAGACCACTACTTCAATAAATACACCGTCAAAATCGGACTCTAAAGCTACTAAAGAGAGCTGAATCTCTTCATAATCAATTCATAAGAATTACGTTAGTTTCGAGAGGTGAGAAATCTTATCTCTGAAATAATATTGTAAATTTTGTAGCTTTAAACCTAGCAAAAAGTACTATTTAAAACTTTTTTATGAAATTTTTATACTATCTCTTATTCATTTTTAGCATCGCACTTATTGGCTGTAATCCTAGTACAGGAAACGATGATGGTGAAGATGGTAATCCAGGAACCGATGTTCCAGGTTATACAGATGATACTTTCTTTAAAACTAGTGGCAAAGAAATATTAAATCGCCAAGGTGAACCAGTAATAATAAAAGGCTTTGGCTTAGGTGGTTGGCTTCTCCCTGAGGGGTATATGTTCGGTTTAAATAGAGAGGGATATACTTCTGCATCAGACATGTTTGAAAATGCTGTTGATTTAATTGGCCAATCTGATGCTGAAGCTTGGATCCAATTATTTAGAGATAATTATGTACAAGAAGCTGACATTATCAAAATGAAAGAATGGGGAGTGGATCATATCAGAGTGCCATTCCACTATAATTTATTTTATGATATCAGCCGTGGTGAATTTATTGATGAAGGTTTTGATAGGATTGATCAACTATTAGTTTGGTGTAAAAGAAATAGAATTGATGTAATTCTGGATATGCATGCTGCACCGGGAGCTCAAAGCGAAGGTGATATTTCTGATAGTGATGGAGTTGCTCGTTTTTGGACAGAAAGCGAAACTTACTGGCCAATAACAATTAAAATATGGGAAGAATTAGCACGCAGATATAAAGATGAAACCATCATAATTGGTTATGACATCATTAATGAACCTGTAACTCCAGATCCATATGGAAGTCGTGATTTAGCTCGTTTTTATGGTCAAATTGTTCCAGCAATTCGTGCAATTGATGAAAACCATATTCTCTTTATTGAAGGGAATTACTACGCCACTACCTTTGATTTTCTATTTCCCCCATTTGATGACAATATGGTTTATGCATTCCATAAATACTGGAATGAAACCGATCAAGGAACTATACAATATTTGTTGAATATTAGAGAACAGAATAACACTCCACTTTGGCTTGGTGAGTCAGGAGAAAATTCTAATCCATGGTTTTATGAAACTACCAAATTAGCTGAGAACCTTAATATTGGGTGGAATTGGTGGACTCATAAAAAGTTAGAGACTATTACTTCTCCGCTCTCTTCATCTACAAATCCGAATTACGAAAAGGTGAGAAATTATTGGAATGGAAGTGGATCTCAGCCCACCGCTGCTGAAGCAAGAGATGGTCTATTCCAAATGGCAGAAGATCTTCTTATCGATAAAAATACCTTACGACCTGACGTCGTCGCTGCTTTATTTTCACCGTCATTTAACAACGAAAATGTACCATTCACAGATCTAAAGATTCCAGGAAATATTGAAGCCGTTCACTATGATATTGGTAACAATGGGGTATCCTATTTTGATACTGAATATAAAAGAGTTAGTAGTGATGAACTTCAAAATACTGGGAATTCTGGTTGGGAATACAGAAATGATGGAGTCGATATTGAACGAAATGATGATATTGTTACAGATTATAACATCGGATTTATCGAAACAGGTGAATGGTTAGAATATACTGTAGATGTTACCGAAGGTACTTATGATATTAGAGCTCGTATTTCATCAGGAATTTCGGGTGGGAAATTTCGCATACGACTTGATGGCAAGGTTTTATATGATAATATCTCAGTACAAAACACTGGGAGTTTTCAAACATATCAACAACTCGCAATAGGATCTTATGACTTTCCAGGTGGAGTTCAAACATTACGAATTGAAGTAACAAGTGGTGGCTTTAATTTTAGCCTATTAACTATAGATTAGCCGGATAGATAAGTTTTCTTATTCATTTTTGGATATTGTGAGTACATTCATATATGGAACACTCTACAGCATATAACGAAGCTCTAGATCAATTTGTGAAGCTCTGGGGCGATATGGCTTCATCTTGGGGTATTAATAAAACGATGTCTCAGATTCATGCACTTCTATATGCAGAATCAAATCCACTTGATACCGATAGCATTATGGATAAATTGGATATCAGTCGTGGAAATGCGAATATGAACCTTCGCCGTCTTTTAGACTGGGAACTTATTCATAAAGTGCAATTTAAAGGAGATCGAAAAGATTATTTCTCGGCTGAAACTGATGTCTGGAAAATAGTTTCTACCATAATTAGAGAGCGACAACAAAGAGAAATTGCACCTATAAGAATTGAGCTTGAAGCATGTATAAAAATTCTTGAAGCAGGCGGATTAAATGATGATGAAAGCAGAGAATTTAAACAACGAATTGAGAATTATAATGATTTTCTAGAGATGTTTGAACGATTTACTGATGCACTTCTTCCCTATATAAATAAAAAGAATCTGGGCTTTTTAAAGCAACTCATTAAGTTAGTTGAGGTAAAGGAATCCCTAAAAGGGAAATTAAGCTCAGGTGAATAAATCCAATCGCCATATTGGTAACAATGCTGAAGATCTTGCCGTTGAATACCTTCAAAAAGTAGGGTATGAAATTCTTGATCGAAATTATTATTCAGGTCATTCAGAGATTGATATAGTAGCCAAAAATCAGCTTTTCATTGTTTTTATTGAAGTTAAAATGAGATCAAGCGCACAATTCGGTCAACCTTTTGAACAAGTTACTGAAGCCAAAGTGGAACATGTTTTTAATGCAGCTGAGGCTTGGATTGTTGAACATGGATTAGAAAATTCACCAATGCGATTTGATATAATTGGAATTCTAATCAGGAAAGGAAAAGAACCTAAAATAAATCATATTCCTGATGCATATAGATAATTTTCATAGCATTTTACTATTGGATTGTAGATTTTCACTTGATGGCAACTTCTCTAACTTTTACTGAATACGCACGTAGTTTTTTTGCGATAGTACTTTTTGTAGCAATCCTATCTACTGCTTCGGTTTTTATTTTCTTAATTGTATTACTCACATTTGGTAAATCAACAAATTGGATTGTTAGGACTTTTCCGAGAATAATGGCTTATCCTGTTCTTTTTGTTTTAGGCATTAAGTTCAAAATAATTGACCATAGAGTTGATAAATCAATACCAGCGATATATATCTTTAATCATTCATCAACGCTAGATATACCTGTCTTTTTAGCTTTAGGGTTAGAACGTTTCCGTGTTGTGATAAAATGGGAACTTCAATATTTACCCTTCTTTTTTATTATTGGTAGATTTACAGGTCAAGTATTTATTAAGCGTCAGAATAGTGAAAAAGCTATCGCTACTCTTCTAAAAACTTATGAACGTTTGCAAGCTGATAACCTTAGCCTTGTAATTGCTCCAGAAGGTTCGAGAAAGCATGAAGGAATTATAGGGCCTTTTAAAAAGGGCGCATTTCGTATGGCAATCGATCTAAAGTACCCAATCATACCTATCTATTTTGAAGGGAATGATAGTTTAAGCCTTGGTGGCTCAATATTTTCAAAATCTGGAAATATAACTGCTCATGTTCATCCACCTGTTGATACTTCCCAATGGAAAACAGATACTATTAATACCCATGTCAGTGAGATTAGAGGAATGTATCTAACATGGGCTGGAGTTGAAGAGTAGAATTATCGAGGTTCTAAATACTGTAAGCTAAAATATTGATCTTCGTCTGTCCATACTTTAACTACATTAAACCAAGGAGAAGCCATTTTTTCAAACTCTTCTAACGAGTATTTATGAGAATTCTCCGTATGAATATATTCATTTTCAAGTACTTGAAAACGCTCTCTAGCTATATGAACTGAATGATCTTGATTCGCTAATAGTCTCATTTCAATTCTTCCTTTTTCTTCAACCCAAACAGATTTATGTTCAAATAAATCTGGATTAAAGTCTGAACCAATTTCCCGATTTAAATGAAGAAGCATGTTTTTATTAAATGCTGCTGTCACTCCTTTCGAATCATTATATGCAGCCTCCAATATTTGGATATCTTTTTTTAGATCAACTCCAATTAACATCCCACCATACTCACCTACGATTTTTGATATTATGTTGAAAAATCGATTTACGGTTTCTTCTTTAAAATTTCCAATGGTTGATCCCGGGAAAAATATAATTTTTCGAGTATTCTCCTGTATTTCGGGCAGTTCAAATGGTCTTGTATAATCAGTTGCTAAAGGTTCTATCTCGATATTAGGATATTCCTTTCTTAATCCTTCTGCTATTTTTCCAAGATAATCTCCCGATATATCGATTGGGATATAAGTACTAATTGATTGCAAACCAGAAAGTAAAATTTTTGTTTTTTCACTACTTCCACTCCCTGGTTCTATAAGAATTAATTTCTCACCTAGATATAATGACATTTCATCTAGATTATCTTCTAAGATTTTTCGCTCTGTTCTAGTTGGATAGTACTCTTCTAGTTCAGTGATTTCATCAAAAAGTTTTGAACCTCTCTCGTCATAAAAATATTTACTTGGTATAGACTTCTGAGATTTTTTCATGCCCAGAAGTACTTCTTGTAACATCGCCTCTTGTTCAGTAATAATATCTTTCATTAAATGATTTTTAACGGGCTAACCTAATTCCACTAAATTGCCACCGTGCACTAGCATGAAAAAAGTTACGATAAGTCTTTCTGATATGTGATTTCGAAGTTGCACATGAACCGCCTCTTAATACATACTGATTAGCCATAAACTTTCCATTGTACTCTCCCAAAGCTCCCGCTAATGGTTTATAGTTTGGGTATGGCGAGTAGCTACTCATCGTCCATTCCCATGCATCTCCAAACATCTGCTTTAAACCGTCTTTTTGAACAGCAGGAATAGGATGAAAATGATCTTCACCCACAAAATTTCCATTTGAAATGACATCTGCACACGCATGCTCCCATTCTTGTTCAGTTGGTAGTCTGCACTCTTTCCAACGAGCAAATGCATCTGCTTCAAAATAACTTATATGAGTTACGGGTTCGTTCAGATCTATTTCTCGGGCTCCGGAAAGTGTGAACTGCATCCATTTATCGTTTCGCTTAAACCAGTATAAAGGTGAATTCCATCCTTCTTTCTGCAACGTCGACCATCCCTCATCTAGCCAATAAGGTGATGAAGTGTAAGCACCAGCTTCCATAAATTCTAAATATTCACTATTTGTTATTAGACGATCTGCTAGTTCAAAGTCTTGTACAAAAGTACGATGAAGCGGATGCTCATTATCATATGTAAATTCATGACCTTTATTTCCAATTTCGACTAATCCTTCTTTAAAGAAAGTCCAACTTAGAGGTGATACTTGTTCAAATGTTTGTATAACCCGATCTCTATATACTGGCAATAATGGATTTTGAGCTAATAGATATTTTAAATCAGTAAGAATTAATTCTTGATGCTGTTGTTCGTGATGGTTCCCAATCTCAATTACAAAAGCTGCTTTCTCCCATGTTTTATCATCACAATTCTGAATAAAAGATTCCATTTCATTACTCACATATGCACGATACTCAAACACATCCTTTACAGTTGGGCGAGAAAGTAATCCTCTTTTTGCTCTTGTGAATGGAACTCCTGTCTGGAGATAATAGGAATTAAAAAAATAAGCGTATTGTGGATGAAGACTTTTGAAATCAGTTTTAAATTTACCAAGAACAAAAGTCTCAAAAAACCAACTTGTATGAGCCAAATGCCATTTTGTAGGACTAGCATTTTCCATCGGTTGAATAACAAAGTCTTCTGTTTCTAATGGTTCAACCAAATGGTGTGAAAATGCTCTTACCTTTCTAAACTTTGATAAGATATTCTCTTTTGATAATCTATTTGAAGCTATTTCTTCAATTTCACTCATGGCAATCTTCATCTATCAATAATAATATTCGAATGAATGTACCGAAAGGATTTGAAATGAAAAATCCTAATTATGCCATTTAAAAAATTCTACACTAATTATTAAATCTATTTATCCCTATAGAAATACATCTTTTTGTTAACTGTATCTCTTCTACTCTTGATTGCAAAATTATTTTGCCTACAAAATTGATACACAGCCGTTCTCATCGAATTCATGCCCTTATCATTAGAATAAGATACTTCTATGGCCTGTCCACCTGGTTTTAGCTTCTCAATACTCTCTAGTAATGGTCGGAATTTAGATGACCTTTTTTTTGAGCTTTTTACGACGGAACGTTTAACGAATTTTATATCCACAATACAATAACTAATACAATAAATTTTCTGCTATCAATTTTAAGGTATAATAAAATTCTTAGATTTTTTATTAGTAAAAATTTAGATTTGAACTTAGATGGGCTAAAAATGTGGTTCACAAAAAAGCCATTCCAAAAATGAAACGGCTTTTTATGTAATGTGGGCGATGAGGGACTCATAAATAGGAATATTTATACATTTATTCTTTTCCTAAAAACGCATAAATACATGTAATTACTGAATATTTACACTTTTATGCACCAACTTAGGTGTTGGCTTATTCCGAATTTGTTTGTACCAAAACAATTCACATGTCCATTACTCTACATTTTACCCAACTAAAGCGAAAGAAACGTAAAAACGGTGAAATCCCGATTTATTTACGTTTTACCGAATATCGAAAGACTCGCTATTTAAGTACAGGAATTGCAGTAAAAGAGGATGATTGGAACCCAAATAAAGAAGAGGTTCGCAAATCACATATCCTATCTGTTAAATATAATAATGAACTAACTAAGATTAAGGTTAAAGCAGAAGGTGAAAAGTCAGATCTTAGACAAGAAGGTGAACTAGATACTACTACCCTATTAGAACGTCTTCGATTTAATGGAGCTAAAACAATTCGAGAGTTTGGTAAAGAATACAGAGAAGGCTTAAAAGAATCTGAACGGTTTTGGGAACATAACCACTTTGGAGTTTTACTCAATGACTTAGAAAAAATGAACGTCCTTGATCTTCCAGTTTCTAGAGTGAGTCAAGAATTCATTGAAAAATTAAAAACATACCTCTTTAAGGATGTTGGTAATGCAAATAATACCGTTCGAAAGAAATTGCAACGCTTTAAGGGAATGATTAAAGAAACGATTAAACAAGGATACCTTTATACTAATCCTTATGAATTTATCGAACCTGTAAAAAGAGAAAGTTCAAACAAAGCAAAGCTAGGAACTGAACAAATTGAAGCGATAAAAAAACTAGACCTAAAAAAGGATTCTTTTGAATGGCATGTTCGAAACTATTTCCTTTTTAGTTATTACATGGCTGGAATTCGCTTTTCAGATATTTGTACGCTTACTACAGATAATATTATTGATGGTCGCTTACGGTATTCCATGCATAAAACTAAAACAGAAAAGAATATTCAACTTCATCCCGTCCATTTTGAACTTCTCTCGCATTACAACACAGAGAAAAAAGGGTATATCTTTCCGCTTTTAGAACATACTTATACAGATGAGTTCGCATTAAAAAGAAAGATTTCTAGTAAGAATGTACTCGTTAATAAGGCTCTTAAACGAATAGCTAAGAAAGCTGGAATTAAAGAGAATATTTCCTTTCACGTTTCAAGGCATTCTTTTGCACATAATGCATTGAAAAGAGGAATTGATTTATATTCCATTTCAAAAGCATTAGGACATAGTGATCTGAAAATAACAGAGCAATATTTAAAAAGCTTCGATGAGGAAATGCTTGATACGGCTATGAATTCATTTTTTGAGTAGTTCACGTTTACTTACGTTTCAATTCTATTCTTTTACGTGTTACTTCTAATTAATTTCACGTTAATGTGAGCTAGTTTAATGCACGATTGCATTCCATATTTTCACGTGTATATACGTGACATTATTTTAGACTTCTCAAACCAATGCTTTCTAATACTTCCAATATGTATTCTAATGCATTCCAGATAACTATTCATATTATCCAGAAAATTCAAAATTTTAATGCTTCAATTCAATTTTTCAATGCTTTTTCCAGAATATTTCAGATGAACACCCTTTTTTTCTGGAATTAAGATTCTGCCTCAATTATTGGCTTATTGATTTCAGGTTTTCCAGCTTAATAGTGGTTCCTACTGAAAATCTAATCCGATACAATTACTTCGAGTAAGACTGGGAAATTTCAGCCCATTATTCATTCTATCTGGAAATTGAACATACTCCATACTCTAGTTTCCCTTTTTTAACAGATTTTCCAGATTTAAAACACTTCTATCTGGAATATTACAGGTAAGCAGTTATTTTACTCTTGAATCGAAAATTTCAAGTAATCATCCCGAAAAATTGGAAGACGAATTAATTGTTCAGCAAAATGAATACGAAAGAAGAAGACCAGAGGAAAATATTCGAAGGTGGTTTGATACATATTCTAAGATGTATGAACAACTTTCTGAAACCTCTTCACCGATTGAAGCTTTTTCAAAACTCATTATTATTAAGAATGAAATAGAGTTACAACTGGAACAAGCTAAGAATGCACTAGAAAGTTTTTCAAAACAATTAAAGGCTATTCTGATTGATGAAAATTTATTAGAACATGGTTCTGAATTAGAACAACTTCACCATAATATTTCTTTGAGCTGTCTTCTCACATTTACTTCTTCCACGTTTGGAAATTTTATGCATGGTGGCACGAATATGGACAAGTCTAAGAAAGAAATGAAGCGAATAAAGAAAGACTTTCCCGATAGTATAAATTCTATTAAGCCACTTCAAGAAATTGTTAGGGAATATGTGAATAAAACTAAGCAGAAAAATAAACGTGGCATAATCTCAAAAATTCCAAAGGCATTCGAGCGTCGATTTTTAGCAGACAAACTATATTATCAAAAAATTGCCTTGGATATACTTATTCAGCGCTTATTTTTATATGATTTCCCGTCCGAAATACCAAAACTAACTACTCTTCAGCAAGATAGACTAGATAAATTCTTAGCTGAAAGCCAAAAAAAGCGAAATGCTACTAGTCCAGAGCTATATAGAGACATCTATCTTTTAATAAAAAGACTGAAAAAAAGTACTGATGAACCTCATCTATTTAAAAGTGAAGGTAAGTTAGTATATAGCGTCGTAGCAGGAATTGCTTTAGATGACCATGAAGATAATCCTTTTCAAGACTTTGCTAAAAAATGGAAAAAGACTAAAAAGAACCCAAATGGGTTTTCAAAAACTTGGTTAGAAAAAAAGATCAAAGAAATTTATGAACGGGTTATCTCACTTTAAACTGATCAATGTTTAATTAAACCTATTAAAAGTTGAGTTAACTCAACATACCCACCTGAATTAAAAAAAATACTTTCGTGCGTCAATAAGAACCAGACGTATCATTATGGAAGTATTTATACCAAATCGAGAAGCTTTAAATGATGCCATTTCAAAGGCACTTGAAAAGCAATTAGAAGATAAACTCGTTTCTATTATTCGAAAAGCTAATCGTAAAGAATGGCTTAATTCAAAAGAAGTAATGAAACTTACTGGGTGGTCAAAAAGAACTATCCAGAATATAAGAGATCAAAATCGGATAAAGTTCTATCAAGAAGGGCACCGAATTCTTTACAAGTATGATGATGTAGAAGCCTATCTAGAAAGTATTGGTATTGAGCCGAGAACAAGAGACTAGGTTTAGAGATGTATTCCCCACCTCTTTATAGTGCATCTGAATTAGAAATTCTTTCTGAATCTGTTAACAAGCTAATTGATCTTGAAAATGAATCTAAGCGTGAAGAATACTGGTCTAAAACACTTGCTGAAGTCTATCAGAGTATTGAAAATAAACCACACTATAAATACTCAATAAACGGTGAAATCTCTGTTTTTGGGAATGCTTGTACCATCAAGGAAACTGAACCTGAATTATCAGAAGAACAGCGAACAAAGAAAGAGTTATTGCGAATCGGAAAGCGAAAAAGAACTCCAGATAGAAAAAAGGGAGATATAAAAAGTTTTTCTAAGAACTCTCGGCTTCGCATGATGAAGAAAACGAATCGAGTAGATTTTAAGGAGGGTCAAATAGCTTATTTTTTAACTCTTACCTATCCCGACCCTTTCCCAACAGATGGAAAAATTTATAAAGCTGATTTAGATTTGATTATTAAGCGTATCAAAAAGCAATTTGGAACTCTTTCCTACTTGTGGAAACTAGAATCCCAAATGAAGAATAGAGATGGAGCGCCACATTATCACTTAATAATTTTCTTTGAAAAAAGATATAATATTGATTTTGTGAAACAATGGATTTCTCAAAATTGGTTTGAAGTTGTACAAAGAAATTGGAGCGTAAAGAATTATGACCACTTTAAAGTTGGAACAAATACCAAAATCGTTAAAACTCTTAGACAACTAACCAATTACGTAACCAAGTATATCACTAAGAAAGAGGGAAATGACAAGCTAATAAATCAAGGTCGCTATTGGGGATGCTCTCGAAATTGGGGAACTCAAATTATTGACTCTATCCCATTAACAGGAAAACAGCTTATTATTTTTAAACGGTTAATGAAATCCTATTTAAAGAAATCTAATAAGAGAATGGCTAGGAAAATGACTCATTGCCGAAATATCGAAATATGGGCGCATTGGAAATTTATTCTGAATGCTTTGAATTGGACTTGTACTATGCACTAAAGCCACTAGAACCATCTGATTGAGATTGCCTTTATAGAAGGACTGGAAAGCGTTACAAATGATTTTTAGAAAAAGAAGGGGTGCACTCAGATGCATTCCTTTTTTATTTCTGGGAACATGCTAAAATTATCAGAGTGAAGCGGTTTTCAAACAAAAACTAATCGTTTGGCACAAAACGAACTATTGGGGCTTTGAGTCTTGGAAAGACTCCCTTGGGCTTGTTTATAGTCCCATATCTCACTAAAAATTCACTTAAAAGAAATCAATCATTAGTTATCCCTTCAAGTGATTCAATAGAATTGTACACCCTTTCTAGCTTAGACATTTCAGAAACTTTTTTGTTGTAGTTACAAGTATCGCACAACTCAATTCCGTACCATGATTTTGCATTTGAAATAGCTAGTGTAGCTAAATTATTAAGTTCTTCTTTTGACATTTCGTTTTTAAGTCTAGTCAAGTTTAACAATGCCATATCTGCATTTGAATTACCTGATTCAAGAGTTAATCTTGTAGAATATAAAAGCAACTCTTTTTCATTCGCTGTCAAGTTTCTTAAATTATATGCAGAATAATTTGGAGTTTCGATAAAATCTTCAAAGAGTCCATTTTGAACTTTCATCGCAAATACTTGTTTAGCAAAGTATATGCTTTCTGATTCAGAATATTCATTAAAAATATTCTTAGCTTTTAGAACTAACTCTGGTAAATCATCATTTGAATACCCATCAAGATTCCTAAAAATTTTGTTAGATATTCTTATCCCTTCACGTGTTATTTCTCTAGATTTTAACCTTGCTTCATCACGTTCGTCCCCTTTAAATTTTCCCCATAGAAGTACATCGTTTGCTGGATCTAGTGAACTTCCCATAGGGTAAGAAACAATTCTCTTTTCAAAAATTAATTCTGTTTGATCAACTTCTGATATTTCTGTGATATTATCAGCTTTTTCACAAAATACTGTCAGAATAAGTACGCTTATAATTGATAGTTTAATATTCATATTGCTCCTCATTTTTAGTTTGATTCATATAAGCCAGAACAAGTACCAAAGGTTCCTGTACCGTAATAATCAGCACCACCACCACAATTAATGTAGCCATCTCCTGTACCGTCACTGTAATGAGTTACCATATATTCACATCCATTCTCATACCAAGAACAAGTTCCTAATTCTTGGTCGTAAGTTCAATCAGGTTGAAAACCCATAAATGCAAGGGTAAGTACTGACGTAAATATTAATTTCCCAAATAATTTCTTATATCTATTCATATCAATATTTTAAGATTAAAAGCTTTCAATACAGTAGTATAAAAATGTATAACATCAAAGTTAATTTTTAACCTAAAATTATAAGAGTTAAAACATTATATAGATATAACTCTTACCAATGTTACAGGGCTTTTTTTTATCAAAGAATGTTTGCACCAAAACAAGTACCATAAATAAAAAAACCCATGCAAATCAATGACTTACATGGGTTAAGGGTGGGCGATGAGGGACTCGAACCCCCGACCCCCTCGGTGTAAACGAGGTGCTCTAAACCAACTGAGCTAATCGCCCCTTGAAGGGCGACAAATATATGAACATTTATAACTCAGACAAAGAAAATTATAAGCTTTTATTGATTATTTGGTTAACACTGTTAACTTACGGCGGAAATGTGAATTGTGACTTTTTATGAATACAGCTAAAGAATACCCTTTTAATGCAGTTTTAGTTGATGGTGCTCGAATCCCATTTTTAAAATCTGGAACAGATTATAATAATATGATGGCCTATGACTTAGGACGTATGGCTATTCAAGGATTATTAGTAAGAAATAATATCCCTTCAAATTCTATTGATAGAGTGATTATGGGTAATGTTATTCAAGAAATTCGAACGAGTAATGTAGCACGAGAAAGTGCATTAGGTGCCGGTATTCAAAATACCGTACCTGCTTTCACTACTTCAATGGCATGTATTTCATCGAACCAAGCCATAACAAGTGGAATTGATTTGATCCGATCTGGGCAGTCTAAAACAATTCTTGCAGCAGGAACTGAAACGATGTCTGATATCCCAGTTCGTTTTAAAAAGAAGTTCCGCCAAAATATTCTAGCGGCCCGAAAGTATAAGTCACCTCTAGAGTTCTTAAAATTCTTTAGAGGGTTAGGACTTAAAGATTTCCTTCCCGAATTACCAGCAATCGCTGAGTTTTCTACTGGTGAAACCATGGGACAGAGTGCAGATCGAATGGCAGCTCGTTTTGGAGCTTCACGTAATGATCAAGATGCTTTTGCTATGCGTTCTCATCAATTAGCTGCAAAAGCTACAAGTGATGGCTTACTTGATTCAGAACTTATTACTGCCAAGATTCCTCCAAACTTTGGTATCGTTCAGCATGATAATGGCTTCCGAAGTGATACAACAATGGAGAAATTAGGAAAACTCAGACCTGCTTTCATCAAACCATACGGAACCATAACTGCTGGAAATGCTTCATTTTTAACTGATGGTGCTTCTGCATGTTTTGTGATGGAAGAACAAACTGCACTATCTCTTGGTTTAACACCGAAAGCTTATTTGAGAGAATATAATTATGTATCTCAAGATCCAGGCGATGAACTATTATTGGGCCCTGCTTATGCAACCCCTAAAGTGTTAGATTCAATGGGACTTTCATTAGATGATATTGATGTATTTGAATTACATGAAGCTTTTGCTGGGCAAGTTCTCTCTGTTATCAATGCTTTAGATTCAGATAAATTTTCGAAAAAATCCTTACATCGTGATAAAAAAGTCGGACTTATACCAATGGATAAGCTAAACACATTAGGAGGCTCACTTTCTTTAGGGCATCCGTTTGGTGCCACGGGTGTCCGACTTGTCACAACCGCCGCAAATCGATTAATCCGCGAAGATGCAAAATATGCTTTGGTAACTGCTTGTGCAGCAGGCGGTCAAGGTCATGCCATCATACTTGAACGATATGAGGAAAAATAATGAGCTATTTAGAGATTACAGAAACTGATTCCGTAGCCATTTTAACTCTCGATAAACCTGGAGAAAAGGTAAATACTCTTGATGAATCTATGATGGAAGAGTTTTCCATGTTCTTGGATAAACTCGAAAAAGATTCAAACCTTAAAGGAGCAGTGCTAATAAGTGGAAAAGATAATAATTTTATTGCTGGCGCTGATATTGAGATGTTTAAAGCTCGAGAAACTGCAATAGATTTAGAACAGCTTAGTAAAGATGGCCACTCTATACTTAATAAAATTGAAAATTGCTCTAAGCCGTTTGTAGTAGCCATTCATGGTAGTTGTATGGGAGGAGGGCTTGAATTGTCTCTTGCGTGTGACTACAGAATTGCCACTAATCATCCTAAAACAATGATGGCGCTTCCTGAGGTGAAATTAGGTGTTATTCCAGGAACAGGAGGAACTCAGCGATTACCACGATTGATTGGAATTCAAAAAGCATTAGGATACATGTTAACAGGCGGTAATATCTTCGCTAGAAAAGCTAAGAGTATCGGCTTAGTAGATGAACTCACTCATAAAGACGCGCTTAAAGAAGTTGCTATCAATGCGGTTCACAAAATATCAAAATCTGGTGATTTCAAGAGAAAAGATAGAAGATCAAAAATTGAGAAATTTCTTGAAGGAAATCCCATTGGTCGAAAAATTATCTTCAATCAAGCTAAAAAGAAGGCACTAGCTCAAACAAAAGGGAATTATCCAGCACCTTTAATGATCATCGATTCGGTAAAATATGGTTATAAAAATGGCTTAAAGAAAGGGCTAGAAAATGAAGCAATGCTTTTTGGTCAAGCTGGAGCGACTACAGAATCGCGTGCCTTAGTGAATCTATTTTTCGGCATGACCGATGCAAAACGAAACCCACTCGCCGATAATGTTAAACCTGTAAATACAATTGGAGTTTTAGGCGCGGGTTTAATGGGTTCTGGAATTGCTGATGTTAGTATCAATAAAGGGAATTATTCTGTACTTCTTAAAGATCAGACATTAGAAGCCGCTGCTAAAGGAGAAAAAATAATTTGGGATGGTTTGAATCAAAAAGTGAAAAAAAGAATCATAACTCCATTTGATAGAGACCAACTTTCATGTAAAGTAACTGGAACTGATTCTTATAATTCATTTAAAAAGGTCGATTTAGTTATTGAGGCAGTTTTTGAGGATCTCGATTTGAAGCAAAAAATTGTAGCTCAAGTTGAGAAGTCAACAGGCGATCACTGCATTCTTGCATCCAATACTTCTTCCTTACCAATATCTGAAATTGCAAGAGGAGCAAAACGACCCGAGAATATTATTGGAATGCATTACTTCTCACCCGTGCAGAAAATGCCGTTACTCGAAATAATTACTACACCACAAACAGCTGATTGGGTAACTGCTACTGCTTATGAAGTAGGTGTTAAACAAGGCAAAACAGTTATTGTCGTAAATGATGGACCTGGGTTTTACACCACACGTATATTAGCTCCATATATGAATGAAGCTTTATTGTTACTAGAAGAAGGAACTTCTATAGAGTTCCTAGATAAGATTATGAAGCAGTTTGGCTATCCTGTTGGACCAATGGCATTGCTAGATGAAGTTGGAATGGATGTTGGCGCTCATGTTGGTGAAACAATGGCTCCTATTTTTAATTCGCGCGGAGGTAAATCTTCTACAAAAGCACATGAGTTATTCGAAGCTGGATATTTAGGCAGAAAGAATAAAAAAGGAATGTATTCATATACAGGAAAGAAGAAATATGTACATAGTGATGTCTATTCCTTTTTTGGAGGTGCTTCCAGAAATAATCCCGAGACCGAGACCGCTCAATTACGAATGGCTCTGATGATGGTTAATGAAGCAGCATACTGCTTAGAAGAAAATATACTTAAATCTCCCACCGATGGTGATCTAGGGGCAATTCTAGGATTAGGGTTCCCTCCATTCACTGGTGGCCCATTTAGATATTTAGATCAGGTTGGAATCCAAAAAACGGTTGACCAATTAAATGATTTTTCCATGAAGTTCGGACCAAGATTCAAACCTGCTGGAATATTGATTGAATATGCTAAGGAAGGAAAGAAGTTTTATAATTAAAATCCCTTTTTCTAACTTCATCTCTCGAAACAAAAGGGAGATGTTTGATTTCAGGTTATAGTAAACTTGTATTAGTATTTTCGATACTCTTTTTATCTGGTGAGTTATTTGCCCAGATAATTGTGCTTGATGCCATTGAAATAAGTCTCCCAACTCAAACTGGCGAAAGTAAACTTCCTACCTATTCAGATTTTAAAGGGAATACCAAAAACCCACTTCTTTTTAGAACAAAAAATATTTCTGAGCTATCCAGATCAAACGAAACTTCCAAGAATGCATTTTCAATCGATTTCATATTTCGTTTAAAAAAAAGTAGTAGAAAGCATCAATTTATAGCAGGATTTGAAACTGCCACATTCACTACTGATTTATATAAACTCTCTGGAATTTTCCAAGACTCGCTATCAGCTTCAACCTCATTAAGATCTAAAACTGAGTTCTTTTTTCTTAAATCAGGATATAACTATGTACATACTCCTGATAATAGATTTACTTTTATGGCTGGTGGAATCTTAAATTTTGGTATCCCAGTATCAGCAAAAACTTCAGAGTTAATCACTACCTCAGAATCCTTATTTATGGAGCAAGAATATTCTTTCTTTGCGAAGCAATCAGCTTCCTTTGGATTAAGTATTCCTATGGGTTTTAGATTTAAAGTGATTAAAAATATTTCGATCTCCTTTACTACAAACCCTGGTTTTCAATTCCAGAAAATTGATGGGAATCCAGTATTTACAACCTTACAAGGAGCTACCCTAAGTCTTTATTTTAAGTTTAGGGAGAGATAATCATGAATAAACTTTATGTATTACTCATCCTTCTTACTTTCAGTTCAAGTCTATATGCTCAGTTTACTCTAAGTGGTCATATTTATGACACCAGTGATGGAGAATCCTTACCAGGTGCTACCTTATTTCTAACAGAATCTAAATCAGGTGCTGCAACAAATGTTTATGGATTTTATTCTTTAACAGTAAAAGAATCTACATTTAACCTTCAGGTTTCTTATCTGGGATATGAACTGTTAGACACCACAATCACCTTAACAGAGAACACCAATCTTGATTTCTACTTGAAGGAACAAGTCGGTGAAATTGGTGAAATTGAAGTTTCCGCAACACGTCTTGAATTACAGGAAGAAGTCAATTCAACCCGAATGAGTACCTTCCGAATTCGACCAGAAGAAATCCAAAATATTCCAACTTTAGGCGGAGAAGCAGATTTAATTAAAATTGCTCAACTCCTGCCTGGAATTACTGCGGGGAATGAAGGGACTTCTGGTATGTTTGTTCGCGGAGGAACTGATGATCAAAACCTAGTAGTATTAGATGATGCTGTAGTCTATAATCTCGGTCATTTATTTGGGTTCTTTTCTGTGTTCAATGCTGACGCCATCAAAGATGTAGATATTGTTAAAGGTGGTTTCTCAGCAGATTATGGTGGGCGCCTTTCCTCAGTAATGGATGTTAGAATGAACGAAGGTAGTCAACAACGTTATAACATTCGAGGTGGGTTAGGGCTCTTGACTTCTCGCTTTACAATTGATGGACCTATTATAATAGACCGAATAAGTTTTATGCTTTCAGCTCGGCGCACCTATATTGATCGGGTTTTTAAGCTACTTGGAACAAATCTTCCATATTATTTCTATGATTATAATGCGAAGCTAAATTATAAAATCAGTAATAACGATCGAATTTATTTTAGCTCCTATTTTGGCGATGATGTTCTCGCCTTTGACGAAACTTCAGGAGAAGATGAAGGAGATGACGACCTTAATTTTGGCTTTAATCTTGGTAATTTCACTTCTACTTTAAGATGGAATCACATCTATGGAAGTCAAAAATTATTCTCTAATGTGACCCTCCACCAAACTCGATTTAAATATGATATCCAAGGAGATTTTATTGCCAATTCTTTACTCATTAGGTCTCAAATTCAAGATATTGGCGTTAAAGCTGACTGGCAATATTTTGAGAGTACAGAAGATAAATATGTTTTTGGAGCTCAATCAGTTTCGCATTTCTTTCGTCCAAATGTGGTAAGTACTTCGGGTGATATTGGTGATTTTGTTGATAATCGAAAAGGGGACCTCATAGAAAACACAGAGTGGGCTTTTTATGGTGGAAATGAACGAGATATTTCAGATCAATTAAAGTTGAATATTGGGCTACGATATTCATTCACACTTACTGAAAAGAAACTCTATTCAGGTCCTGAACCAAGGTTATCGGCAAGATATAAGTTAGATGATGAAAACTCAGTTAAAGCTAGTTATAGCTTAATGAGGCAATATATGCATCGCGTTTCTTCTTCTTCAATTGCGCTTCCTACCGATCTCTGGTATCCAGTTACTCGAAATGTGAAACCACAACGTTCTCATCAATTTGCATTAGGTTATACACGGATTTTTCCAAAGAATCAGCTAAGCCTTACGATTGAAACCTATTTTAAAAATCTCAATAATTTGATTGAATACCGTGAAGGTGCTAGCCTTATTCTAAATGATAATTTTGAAAGAGAGTTGATTGCTGGTAAAGGTGATTCTTTTGGTATAGAGTTCTTACTTAGAAAAAAATATGGCTCCTTCACTGGTTGGGTTTCATATTCTCTTTCTAAAACTTCGCGGAATTTTGATGATTTAAATAATGGGAACACTTATCCAGCCAAATATGATCGTAGACATGTAGCAAATCTTATTTCAATGATCGAACTAAATGATCGAGTTACTTTCTCTGCCGTTTGGAGTTTTCAATCTGGAGCATGGTTTACTCCTCAAACAGGTCAGTTTCTAATGCCAAATGCTTCACTTACTGAAATAGAACTCATTCCAATTTATGGATCAAGAAATGGAACTCAACTTAGTTCATCACATCGATTGGATATCAACTTTATTTTGAAACCTAGAGGAAAAAGGCGTTTTGGTGGAGAATGGCATATTGGAGCTTATAATTTTTATAATCGCGCTGCTCCCTTTCGTGTAGATATTCAGAATAATGGAGTTAATTACGAATACGTTCAACAAGGTTTATTTGGGTTCATACCGTCCATTGCCTATAACTTTAATTTTTCATCGAAATGAGTTTTTTGCGACATATAGGATATCCAATTTCAAGTGAACTAAAGCTATCGTCTTGGTTCAAACTCAAAACTAAACTCTTACGGGTTTCTTTGCTTTGCTCACAAAAAATGATCTTACTTATTTTCATGCTTAGTTGGTTTTTAACATCTTGTTCCATTGAAAACCTTCCAATTTCTGTTGAACCCGCTGATCCACAGATTGCAGTTTCTTCATTAATTGGTCCGTCCGAAACAATGTTTGTTACACTATCAAGAAGCTTTTCTGCGCTATCAGCAGAAGATGTTAATGATCTTTCTCAAGATGCACTAAATCGACTATTACTAGATAATGCATTTGTTACTTTAGAATACGCTGGCTTAATAGATACTCTAGAATCTGTATTTGATATTCAGGGGCTTTATGGAACTCATCTTCAGAGATTTGAAGATTTCCAGCTGATGAAATTGACTGTTTTCGACTCCACTACTTCAGAAACTATCTCAGCCGAAAGCTTACTTTTACCACAGGTAGAAGTGGATTCACTTGTAGTCTCTAGAAGAGATACGAGCCTTAATTTTTTAACTGATTTCTCATATAATATCCTAGATCCAATTGGCGAAAACTTCTATGTAGTTCAAGCCTATCAATTTACAGATCCAGATACAACTCAAATCGATTCAACTCAGAATGATGTATTCTTCTCAGATGGTGGCTTCTTGATATATGAGCAACTATTGACAGATCGCGGTGCAGAAAATGGAGTTATTAGAAAAGATGATGTCATTGAATTCACTTCAAGTATTGATTCAGCTTTAGTTGTTATTACAAATGTAAGTGAGGGGTATTATAATTTTCTTGAAGCAAGAAAACGATCGGGTGGAATTCTTTCTTCACTTGCCAACGAGCCTGTAAATCATCCATCTAATATTGAAAATGGTGTTGGATATTTCTCAGCACATAGACCACGAGCTGTTATTGTTGTAGTTAAAGAGGGAAATTAAACTCTAAAATTCATTTAAAAGTTCCTTGTTCAATGTTCGATGTTCATTGGTTTTTCCCTTATCTTTTTACGCTTAAGTAAATATGAAATCAGACTAATCAACTATGCTAAATTTATCTCTTTTGTTTATGGGAAGTCCAAGTGGTGACTCAAATGGTGGAATCATTAACCTTGTATTCCTTGGTGGTATTTTCCTCGTATTTTATTTCTTCATCATTCGTCCTCAAAGTCAAAGACAGAAAGAAATTACCCGAAAAGTTACTGAAATGAAGAAAGGTGACAAAGTAGTTACTTCATCTGGTATTATTGGTATTTTGAATGCTATTGAAGACGATTCTGTGTTAGTTGAAGTTGGAAGCAATGTGAAAATTCGTTTCTTAAAATCTGCCATCACAGATGTGAATCCGAATAAACCAGAAAAAAAAGACTCTGAGAAAAAATAAGTTGGAAGAAATTCGCTTTAATACCATTCCCGAGGCCATCGAAGACATTAAAAATGGCAAAATGATTATCGTTGTAGATGATGAAGATCGGGAAAACGAAGGTGATTTTCTCATGGCAGCTGAGAATGTTACAAATGAAGCGATCAACTTTATGGTCACTCATGGGCGTGGTTTGGTTTGCGCTCCTATCACTAAAGAAGTTGCTAAAAGATACAACTTAAATAATATGGTAGTTGAAGGGGCTGACCCTGATGAAGCAAACTTCACTATTTCAATTGATCATAAGCGTCAAACAACTACTGGTATATCCGCTGCAGATCGTGCAAATACGATCCGTGAGATGACAAACGATGAAACTAAGCCTGGAGATTTTAGACGCCCAGGTCATGTTTTCCCCTTAATAGCAGCAGAAGGTGGAGTGCTCCGTCGTGCTGGACACACAGAAGCTGCAATAGATTTAGCTCGATTAGCAGGACTTAAACCTGTAGGTATAATTTGTGAAATTATGCTCGACAGTGGTGAAATGGCCCGCGTTCCAGATCTTGCTAAAATGGCCAAAGACTTTGGCATGAAGTTTATCACTATTAAAGAACTCATTGCTTATAGAAATGAGAATGAGAGTTTAGTAAAAGAAGTAATGGATGTAAATATGCCTACCATGTATGGCGATTTCAATCTTCATGCTTTTGAAGAAACTCTAACAGGTGATATCCATCTTGCATTAACAAAAGGTTCGTGGACAAAAGGTGAGTCCGTTTTAACCCGAGTACATTCTTCAGATTTAATTGGAGACATTTTTGGAGCTAGAAATTCTGATACTAGCGAACAACTCCATCAAGCTATGCTTCAAGTAGAAAGAGAAGGAAAAGGCGTAGTATTGTATATGAATCGAAATCAGCGTGGTTCTGTTTTGGTGAACCAATTACGAACCTTGAAAGCAATGCAAGAAGGAAGAGTAGCAAAACAAGAAGAAGAGATCGACAATAATCCAAAGAAAAGTGACTCACGTGATTATGGCGTTGGAGCTCAAATTCTTCGTGCTTTGGGAATTCAAAAATTAAAGCTCCTTACTAATAATCCAGTCAAGAGAATTGGTATTAAAAGTTTTGGTTTAGAAATTGTTGATCAGGTAACTTTTGAAAACGATCTAGATATTTTCTCATCTAAAAAGAAGTCTTCTCTGGAGAAATAAAGACTATTCCTTTTCTTTATTTTTTGAAGAATCAATGACTTCGGTAGTAACTACCGTTCCTAACTCATTATCAGATGATTCTTCCTCATACTCATGAGGCATTAGTTTTTTATTAAAGACAAGTAATGAAATTATAGATACAGAGATTGCGATATCAGCTACATTAAATATATATGGGAAGACTGGTCGATCAAATAATTCGAGTTTGAAATATATAAAATCAACAACATGGCCATCTAATAAACCGCCATATCCTTCTATAAATCCCATAATTAACCGATCAGTAATATTACCAAGTGCCCCACCAATTACTAATCCCATAAATATGAGATAGCCTAGTGGTGCTTTTTCTATGGTATAAAGTAGGTAAGCTAATATACCTATAGTCGCGACTATAGAGATTAAGCTAATCACTGGAGTAGGAAATATATCAATCCCCATTGCCATTCCATCATTTTGGGTATAATAGAAAGCTAACCATCCATCTATGATTTCATACCGATGAAATTCGGGAGATGTCCTGATTATCCACTTGGTTAATTGATCGATGGCCACAACAATAACGGCAGGAATAAATAAAGCTAGTAGTTTTTTAGAAGTCAAACCTAGAGAATTAACGACGTTTTAGTTTCGCATCAATACTTAATTGAGTATGCGGTACTGCTTCTAATCTACCTTTTGAGATCTTTTCTCCAGTTACCTTACACACGCCATATGTTTTATTGTCGATACGGCTTATCGCGTCATCGAGGTATTTCACGAATTTGCGTGCACGATTAAATAGCATGTACGTTTTTTCTCGTTCTTGAGCATCTGTACCTGCATCAGCCATATGAAATGAGTACGCAGACTCATCGGATGCATTCTCCATGCTCTCTCTAAGAGATCTTTGTAACGTATTAAGTTCATCTTCCGAATCATCTCTTTTTTTCAGAATAATTTGTCTAAAATATTCTAGCTCTTCATCGTTATATGGAGATACTCTTTCGTTAGTTTTTTCAGCTTTTTTAGCCATTGTCTTTTACTTAAGAATTAACTGTTCTTCTTATTGAAATGGTGCATTCACTTTCACCAATTTCCCAAGTTTTAATAAAATCTGATTCTTCAAGATCATTCAGTTGAAGTTCTTCAGCTAAAGTTTCTTGTTTAATATATTCACTCATCGAAACTACCGCTTCTTTTAAATCATCTTCAGCGGTAATACCAATTGTTATTCGATCTGTTACTTCAAAATCTGCTTCTTTTCGCATGTTTTGAACACGGTTAATAAACTCTCTAGACTTACCTTCCTGTATTAATTCAACACTCATTTCAGTGTCTACAGCAACGCTTAGTCCGCGCTCGGTTTCAACCTGCCAACCTTCTAGTCCAGTTCTTACAATTTCAAGACTATCACTATCAAGTCTAATTGTTTCATTACTTTCTAGTTCTATATCGATGAATCCTTCGCGTTCAAATTTAGTAATTATATCTGTTTCTAGCTTACTAACTTTTGATGCAACATCTTTCATCTTGCCACCTAACTTTTTACCTAAAACAGGGTAATTAGGTTTTGCACTTTTATGAACGATTCCAGAATCATCATCCACAAATTGAATTTCTTTAACGTTTACTTCCTCTAAAATAATATCTTTGACAGAAAGAATTGCTTGGCGTTCCCCTTCATCTTTAATTGGAAGGATAATTCTTGCCAATGGTTGACGGACATTTATATCAATTTGATTTCTGATCCTAAGCACAATTGAAGAGATCAATCTAGCCATATCCATTTTATGTTCTAGATTTTTGAAAATCGCAGTTTCTTCTACTGTAGGAAAGAATGATAAATGCACCGATTCTTCGTCTAGTTTCGAAACTTCATTCAATCTCTGATATAACCATTCTCCAATAAAAGGGGCGATCGGGCTTATCAACTGACTCATACTTTTCAAACATTCGTATAGCGTTTGATAGGCTGCTGTTTTGTCGAGCGTAGTTCCTGATTTCCAGAAACGGCGTCGATTCCTTCTCACATACCAATTACTTAATTCCTCTATAAAAGTTTCCATTTCTCTAGCCGCTTTTGTTGGCTCATAAGCCTCAAAATACTCTTCAACCATTTTGATGGTTGTATTCAATCTAGAAATTATCCATTGATCTATTTCTGGACGATCTGGGATTGGAATCTGATTCCCTGAATACGTAAATCCATCAATGTTGGCATAAAGTGCAAAAAATGAATAGGTGTTTACCAAAGTACCAAAAAACTTCCTTTGAACTTCACCTAAGCCATCTAGACTAAATTTCAGATTATCCCAGGGAGCTGAATTACTCATCATATACCAACGAACAGAATCAGCCCCAAACTCTTTTATAACTTCAAAAGGATCTACCGTATTCCCTTTTGACTTACTCATCTTTTCGCCCTTTTCATCAAGCACTAATCCATTTGAAACTACATTTTTAAATGCAACTTGATCAAATAGCATAGTTCCTAAAGCGTGTAGCGTATAGAACCAACCTCTTGTTTGGTCCACTCCCTCTGCAATAAAATCTGCTGGGAAATTGTAAGTAAATTCATGATCGTTATCGAATGGATAATGCCATTGAGCGAAAGGCATTGATCCAGAATCGAACCATACATCTAAAAGATCAGGGATTCTACGCATAATAGATCCATCTGGACCATCCCATGTAATTTCATCTATATAAGGCCTGTGTAGATCTATTTCTTGATCCTCAGGAATTCCAGCTTTTTTACGGAGCTCTTCTAGGCTTCCAATACATTCAACATATTCTGGATCTTTATCACTTTGCCAAATCGGAATTGGTGTTCCCCAATAACGTTGACGTGATATAGCCCAATCAACATTATTCTCTAGCCAAGTACCGAACCTTCCTGTTCCAGTACTTTCTGGTTTCCAGTTTATGGTTTTGTTCAATTCTACCATTCGATCTTTAAGCTGAGTGGTTTTTATAAACCAAGATTCAACTGGATAACTCATCAATGGAGTCCCTTTTCTCCAATCAAATGGGTAATTATGCACATAAGTTTCATGACGGAACATCAATCCAGCATCCTTTATAGCTCGTGCAATTTCTTTATCTGCTTCTTTAAACCATTGACCCTCAAACTCTGGAACTTCGTCCGTGAAACGTCCTTCTCTATCAATTGGGTTAAACATTGGAATGCCAGCTTTTTTGCATGAATCAAAATCATCAGCACCATAAGCAGGAGCAGTATGAACAACTCCAGTACCATCATCTGTAGTTACATAGTCAGCTGGAATTATTTTCCATGCATCTGAAGAATTATGATCTTTCTTTGCGTAATCAAATATCGGATCATAAGTTTTTCCTAGAAGGCTAACTCCTGTGTAATCTTCTATGTGAATGAATTCTTCACCAAATACTCTTTCCTCTGTCCCTTTTGCTACAATAAAGTTTTCATTATTGTGCGCTACTTTTACATAATCAAGTTTTGGATTGATAGTGAGCGCCATGTTTGAAATGGTGGTCCAAGGAGTAGTTGTCCAAGCTAAATAGAAGGTATTTTCATGACCATGTGCTTTAAATTTCACATAAATCGAAGGGTCTTGGGTTTCTTTATACCCTAAACTTACCTCATGAGAAGAGAGTACAGTACCACTACCAGGTGAATACCATTGAATTTTGTAGCCTTTATAAACTAATCCTTTTTCGAAAAGTCTATGCAATGCCCACCAAACGGATTCAATGTAATTATTTTCAAAAGTGATATATGGGTTATCTTGATCTACCCAATATCCCATTCGAGAAGTCAAATCATCCCAGAGATCTTTGTATTTGAGAACACTTTCTCGACATTTAGCATTGTATTCTGCAATACCATATTCTTCTACTTGTGAGCGACTTTCTAATCCAAGTGCTTTTTCTACTTCGATTTCCACAGGTAGACCATGTGTGTCCCAGCCTGCTTTCCTATCGACTTTAAAACCCTTTAAAGTTTTATATCGACAAAATAAATCCTTTACCGTTCGACCCATCACATGATGAATCCCTGGCTTTCCATTTGCAGTAGGTGGCCCTTCAAAAAATGTAAATGGAATCCCATCCTCTCTACTTTGTAGGCTTTTTTTGAAAATCTGATTCTCATTCCACCACTTCAAAATCTCAACTTCAGCGTTGGGATAATTAAGTTGCTTTACTTCTTTAAACTTTTTGGGCATAAAACTTCATTGTCCGGCAAATTATAGTAAGCAACGAATATAAGGATTCTTATAGAAAAGCTTATGATAAGTTCGTCCAAAATTTTTAATCCTATAAATATAGATATCAATGTTTTCAAATTATGGATTACAATACTTTTTCTAATACCTTAGTTTAAATTGATAAATATTATGAAAAATTATTTACGCTCTATTTTGAAAGAAAATCCATATAAACTTGTATTTGTATGCCTTGGAAATATTTGCAGAAGCCCAACAGCAGAAGGAATATTTATCCATAAAGTTAAAGAAGCTGGTTTAGAATCCTATTTCTACATTGATTCAGCAGGTACGGCTGCTTACCATTCTGGAGAACGAGCAGATAGAAGAAGTCAAGAAGCTGCTAATAATCACGGTGTACATTTACCGTCAATTGCTAGACGTTTTGAGTATGCTGATTTGGAGGAATTTGATCTCATATTGGCTATGGATTCGAACAACTTGTCTAACATAAAAGAGAATGATAAAAGAAATAAGTTTTTAGATAAAGTAAAATTAATGCGTGAATTTGACCCCATTCCCGGCGATAAGAATGTTCCAGATCCATACTATGGTGGTGAAATGGGTTTTGAAAATGTGTATCAAATGGTAGAACGTAGTTGTGACGCCCTTCTAGAAGAATTAAAACCTCTAATTATTAATTGATTACTTATTAGTATATAAGTACTTTGTTGACTAACTAATAAGTTAATGCATATGGCTTCAACTAAAGAAACTATCGTTTTACTGGGAGATGAACTCATTCGTAAAGATGGCTATAACGCCTTCAGTTATGCAGACATTTCCAAACAAATAAATGTTAAAAATGCCGCTATACATTATCACTTTCCTACTAAACCTGACTTAGCTGAGGCTGTAGTAGACTGGCACACAGATAGCTTCAATCGATTTGCAGAAAAAGCCTCTATAAAGAATGAAGTTGATCAGATTAAAATGTTTCTAAATTTTTACTCCTCTATTCAGGTAAGCGGAAAACTTTGCGTAATAGGCTCTTTTGCTACAGATTGGAACTCTATGGATGATAATATACAGTTAAAAGTAACTGAGTTTACTGAAAATGTACTCTCATGGATTACAACTACTTTGGATAACGGAAAGCAAAAAAAACTTCTTACCTTTAGTGCACCTGCAAGAATCGAGGCACTAAAGATACTAACCAATATGTGCGCTGGAACACAGCTTGCAAGAATAACCGGAAGTAATGACTTCACGGAGATAAAGAATTCAATTTTAGAACAAATCATAACGTAAGTTTTACTTACTAATAAGTATTTATGAAAAGAGTAGTAATTACAGGATTAGGCGCAATCACTCCAATTGGAAATACCGTTAATGAATTTTGGGATTCATTGATAAAGGGAAAAAGTGGCGCAGGACCTATCACAAAATTTGATGCTCAACTGTTTAAAACACATTTTGCATGTGAACTTAAAAACTTTGAGCCTACTGATACATTACATAGAAATGAAGTTCGAAAGAATGACCCATATGTTGTTTATGCTCTCTATACAAGTTTACAAGCCATAGAACATTCAGGAATCGATTTGGATAGTATTAATAAAGAGAGAGCTGGAGTTATTTGGGGAACTGGTGTTGGTGGTTTTCAGACATTTGAACTTGAACTAATGGATTTTGTAGAACGAAATAAGGTTCCTAGATTTAGCCCTTACTATATCCCTAAAACTATCCCAAATATGGCTTCTGGAATAGTCGCTATTAAATTTGGCTTTATGGGTATTAATCATACTGTTACCTCTGCTTGCGCATCTTCAAATAATGCAATTATGGACGCTTTTAACTACATCCGCCTTGGTAAAGCAGATATTATTATTAGTGGTGGTTCAGAAGCGGCCATTACAAATGCTTCAGTTGGCGGTTTCTCAGCAATGAAAGCTCTTTCTACAAATAATGAATCTCCAGAAACTGCTTCTAGACCATTTGATACTTCACGAGATGGCTTTGTTATGGGAGAAGGAGCCGGCGCTTTAATTCTAGAAGAGTATGAACATGCCAAAGCTCGAGGTGCAAATATCATTTGTGAAGTTTTAGGTGCTGCTAGTACTGCAGATGCTTATCACCTTTCTGCTACTCATCCAGAGGGACTGGGCGCTAGAAATGCTATCAATCTTGCTTTAGAGGAAGCTCAACTAACTATTTCAGATATCGACTATATAAACGCACATGCTACAAGTACACCTGTTGGAGACATCAGTGAATTGAGAGCTATAAAAGCTGTTATTGGTAATTCTGGCGCTTCTCCTAGTATTAGCGCAACTAAGTCTATGACTGGTCATTTATTAGGTGCAGCTGGCGCAATTGAGGCCATTGCTGGTATTAAAGCTATGGAGCATAATATAATCCCACCAACAATTAATGTTACTGAAATTGACCCTGCTAGCGATGGCTTAAATATTGTTGTTAATGTACCCAAAGAACGGAATGTAAAATATGTTATGAGCGATACTTTCGGCTTTGGCGGACATAATACTATCGTAATATTTGGTGAAATATAAAAAGCCTTGAGGTTTTAGATATGAGAAATGAGCATCTCTAAAACCTCAACACTCAAACCTCAAGACGCTTATGATTCCTGAATCAATAAGATTGGTGATTCAATCCGAACTTGAAGTTTCCATCACTCATGAGACTGTACTTCATGGTGGAGATATTAATCAGGCTGCAAAAATTGAGACCAATTCTGGAGATCGTTTCTTTCTAAAGTGGAATGCGACAACTTCTAAAGACATGTTTGATAGGGAAGCTCAAGGGCTAGAATTGCTCGATTCAGCACTTACTGATTTAGTAATACCTAATGTATTTCTTATTGGTGATGACTTCCTTCTCCTCGAATATATTGAGGAATCAAATACTGGTTCCTCGTTTGATTTTGGAGTTCAACTAGCAAAACTACATAGAAAAACCAATGAACTTTTCGGGCTTGATCATTCGAATTATATCGGTCGACTTCCCCAGGATAACAAATACCATCCAGATTGGCTCGAGTTTTTTATAAGAGAAAGAATAGAACCTCAAGTTAAGCTTGCAATAGATTCTGGTAAAATTGACTCTAAGTACCACTCCATCTTTGAACGAGCATTCAATTACACATATATAGTTTTTCCAGAGGAGCCTCCCGCATTACTTCATGGAGATCTTTGGGGAGGTAATTACATGTTCAACTCTGAGGGAAAGGCTTGTATATACGATCCAGCAGTTTATTATGGTCACCGAGAGATGGATCTAGCTATGACCAAATTATTTGGTGGTTTTGATTCTGATTTCTGTAAAGGATACAACGAAGAGTATCCTTTACAGAAAGGAGCGGAAGAACGTTTTAAACTCTGCAACCTTTATCCCATTCTAGTACATGCCAATCTTTTTGGGGGTCATTATATAAGCCAGGCAGAGGCTTTGCTTAAACAGTTTTTTTAGTATAATCTCTGCTATGAGTTCAAAAAAAATCTGCTTCCTTCTATTTCCTGGTGTTCATGTTCTGGATTTATCAGGTTCAGTTCAGGCTTTTTATGAGGCATCAAATTTAGGAAATATAAAGTATGAAATTTCCTTCGCTTCAAACACTTCTTCAGTTAAAACCGAACAAGGGCTTGTTTTGTCTGAATTGGTTTCACCAAAAAATTTAGAACTCTCAAAAAATGATTTCATCATTATTCCAGGAACAGATTTCAAAAAATTATCGCAAGGACAACTTGATTCTGAAATCGAATTAGTAAAAGAGTGGGTTACTAAACAATATTCTGAAGGTGTCAAAATAGCTTCAATTTGTTCAGGTTCTTTAATTCTTGCTCGAATGGGTCTTTTAGATTTAAAAAAATGTACTACCCATTGGAAATGTATTGATTATATGAAAGACACCTTTCCAAATGTCAAAGTAGAAGGTGATAAACTTTTCGAAAATGACTCCAATATTTATACCAGTGCTGGTATGACTTCCGGAATTGATATGTCTTTATCAATTATTGAAGAAGACCAAGGGCCTATTGTTTCAACAAAAGTGGCACGAGAAATGGTAGTTTATTTACGACGACAAGGAACCACAAATCAACATTCTATTTACCTTGATTACCATACTCACTTCAACCCAATTGTTCATAAAGTTCAAAACCATATACTCTCAAATCCCGCTAAAAATTTTTCGCTGGAAGAACTGTCCATAATTGGTAATACAAGCGTTCGTAATCTTACTCGATCTTTTAAAAAAGCAACTGGCACCACTGTTAACGAGTTTAAGAACGATATGAAACTCGAGCTAGCTAAAGAGCTCATTAATAACCCTAATTATACTTTAGATACAATTTCGGATATGTGTGGGTTTAAAGCGCCTCGTCAATTACAACGTATTTGGAAAGATAAATTTGGAAAATCTATTTCAGAATTTCGATAAATATATTTGTCCGTATCTGTCAGATTAATGTCTATAACATCCTTAATTAAGACACGTAATTTGGTCGTCAAACCTAAATAAGATGACCATGAAAAACATACTCCTCCTTTTAATTCTTATAATTTTTTGCTCCCGCGTAGGCTCTGCACAAACCTCTGCCCTAGTCTCTGTAGATTGGCTCAAAGCCAATCTTGACAGAGAAGACTTAGTAATACTTCACGTTGGTCCTGAAGATGCCTACAAAGAAAAGCATATACCTGGCGCTCAACTTGTATTACGAAACGAATACACATTCAGTTCAGAAGACGACACTCAAGTTTATGATCTGCCTGCTATACAAGAATTAAAAGTTTTTCTTGAATCAAAAGGAGTAAATGATGGAGATACAATCGTAATTTATGTTGGCACAGATTGGGTTTCTCCTACTACACGGCTTTACTTTACACTCGATTACTTAGGCTATTCAGACAAAACTTTTCTTCTTGACGGTGGCCTAGCACTTTGGGAGCATGAAGGAGGAGAACTTACTTCAGAAACTACAGCTCCTGAAAGAGGTTCTTTTACTCTAAAACCAAACCCTGATTTAGTAGCTTCTATTGGTTTCGTGAAAGAGCACCTTGATAATAAATCTTTGAACATTATTGATGCAAGAGCTTCTGTTTTCTATGAAGGAGTTCAATCTAGTATGGGTGCTAAAGGACACATTCCAAGTGCTAAAACCATTCCTTTTACTTCTATCGTAAATGATGGACCAAATGGTTCCTATATCCTTAAATCGAAAGAAGAGCTTCAAGAGATTTTTGATGAGCAAGGTCTAAAAAAAGATACTCCAATTGTACTTTATTGTCATATTGGTCAACAAGCTACCCTTGTCTATTTCGCTGCTAAAATTCTTGGGTATAATGCTCAACTTTTTGATGGCTCGATGCACAATTGGTCTCAAGATTCTAACAATCTATTGGAAGTTGAGTAGAAATGTTAACTTCAATCAAACAGAAAATGAACAACGATAATCCCGATCCTTATTGGAACCCTTATGTTTCAGGAATCGGGTTAGGACTCGTACTCCTATTAACTTTTGTTGTAATGGGTCGAGGTATAGGAGCTTCAGGAGCTATGACATCCATTGTTGCGACCACGTCAAATGCAGTAGCACCAGTTCATACTCAAGCTAATGAATTCTATCAAGGCTATTTGGGTGATGGTACTGTGAGTCCACTCAAAGATTGGTTGGTTTTTGAAGTGCTAGGCGTTTTGATTGGTGGTTTTCTATCGGGAGCTTTTGCCGGAAGGACAAAAATCAAAATTGAAAAAGGCACCAATATCACAACTAACCGAAGATTCCAATACGCTTTTGTTGGCGGAATGATTATGGCTTTCGGTACAAAACTAGCCCGAGGTTGTACTAGTGGACAGGCACTTACTGGTGGTGCTTTGATGAATGTAGGAAGTTGGCTTTTTATGATTTCATTATTTGTTGGGGCTTATGCCGCTGCTTGGTTTGTTAGGAGGTTATGGATATGAACGGTCCTTTCTATGTAAACGGATGGATTGGTGAAGAAGCAAGTTTAGTATTTGCTCTATGTATCGGAATAGCTTTTGGTTTCTTTTTAGAACGAGCAGGATTGGGAAGCGCCAAGAAACTGGCAGCTCAGTTTTATGGGCGAGATATGACGGTATTCAAAATGATGTTCACTGCCATTATTACCGCTATGATTGGACTCTTTTGGTTTAATCAATTTGGGATGCTAAATATTGAATTGGTTTATCTAACTCCCACTTTTGCGGCACCTCAAATTATTGGTGGACTTGTTTTTGGAGTTGGATTTATCGTTGGCGGCTACTGCCCTGGAACATCTTGTGTAGCGGGAGCTACTGGCAGTCTTGATGGTTGGATGAACGTACTCGGTTTGTTAGCTGGAATTATGGTTTTTGGTGAACTCTACCCCTTCATTGAAACCTTTTATAATGCAACTCCACTGGGCAAAATCACTTTTATTGATTACTTCGGTATTCCTGCCGGTGTGATGGTATTTATTCTGGTTTTGGTAGCTCTAGCAGGTTTCTGGGCTTCAGAAAAAATCGAGATTAAAACAAACTCAAAGCTTTAGCAATGGATCTTTCATTAAATAAAAAACTGGCGGGTCTTGCTTTCATACTCTCTGTTCTTGCGATGGTGATTTCGTTGATTTTTCCTGGCTCTGCTTCACCTAAAAGAGCTTCAATAGAAATTGATTATATCTCTGTTTTAGACTTGGCAACTGACATCAGAAATCGAGAACCTGTTCGATTAATTGATCTAAGAGAGGATTCGGGTTTTATAGCATTTCATATTCCTACCGCTGAATCATATACCTTGACTAACCTTCTAAATCTAGAAATCAATTCATCTATGAAAACAGTCCTCTATTCGGGTGAGGATAATATATCAGAGCAAGCTTTTTATCTGCTTGCCGGTAAAGGAATAGATAATGTGTTTGTTCTTAATGGAGGTGTGCAGGACTGGTATGACAGAATTCTCTATCCAAAAATACCCAAAATTATACCTGAAGATTTCGAAAGTTTTAATACACAGATCAAGTCTCTTTCAGCTTATTTTGGAGGTCGTTCAGTTTATGTTGATGAGGGAAATCCTTTGAACTTTTACAAAGGATTTGGTGAGTCATCTCCATCTAATAAAACCAAAAAATTAGTGCGAATGGGATGCTAATGAAGGAATTTTTTGCTAGGCCCAAACATCCAATAAATATTGTAGGATTGAATCAGATGGTTCCTCTTACAAATGGAAAACTCAAGAAATATATAAATCTAGATAATGCAGCAAGTACGCCTTCTTTTCAAAGCGTTTCTGATTTTATTCAACGCTTTTTACCCTACTATTCTAGTGTACATCGAGGAACAGGATTCAAGTCACAGCTAAGTACAGAGCTATATGAACAAGCCCACGATATCGTAGCAAAATTTGTCGGTACTGATACTTCAAAAAGTGCCATCATATTTACAAAAAATGCTACTGAAGCTATCAATAAGTTGTCATTCCGATTCCCATTCGAAAAAGATTCTGTTGTTTTAACGACAGAAATGGAACACCATTCAAATGATTTACCATGGAGAAGCAAAGCGAAAACTGTTCATGTTAAAGTCACAGAAAATGGAGCGCTCGATTTAACAGACCTTGATTACAAACTTCGATTACACCAAGGTAAAGTTGCTTTAGTTTGTGTTTCGGGAGCATCAAATGTAACTGGTATTGTTCAGCCTATTTATACTATTGCAAAAATGGCTCATACATTTGATGCTAAAGTATTTGTTGATGCAGCTCAACTTGCTCCACATAGAAAAATTGATATTCTACAAAACGACGATCCATGTCATATTGATTTCATAGCTTTTTCTGCCCATAAAATGTATGCACCATTTGGCTCGGGGGTGTTGATTGGTCCGAAGGATATATTCCTCAATTCTGCACCTGAATATTCTGGAGGTGGAACGGTTGATTCCGTGACATTAGATGATATTCGTTGGGCTGGACTTCCAGATCGTGAAGAAGCAGGAAGTCCAAATGTAATTGGTGCATTAGCAATGGCTAAAGCTATCAACGAACTTTCTGTAATTGGAATGGATCGAATCACTAAACATGAAAAAGAGCTCACCAACTATGCGTTTGAAAAACTATCTCAATTAGAGGGGGTTAGTATTTATGGAGATCAAATAGCTGACCGAGTTGGAGTACTCTCTTTTAATTTTAAAGGTTTTCATCATCAAGAAGTTGCTAGCATCTTGAGTCATGAATATGGTATCGGGGTAAGAAATGGATGCTTTTGTGCTCACCCATATGTAGTGAAACTATTAGCTCTTTCTGAAGAAGAAATACAAATATGGCGAAATAAATCCGCCCATGGGGATAAGAGCGATCAGCCCGGTTTAGTAAGAATTAGTTTTGGATGTTATAATACACTCGAAGAAATTGACGAACTTTATCATGCGTTAGAATCAATCGTCGATAATTATTCGAAAGAAAATCTCCCCAACTTTGATAAAGACAGGGAAAGATTTTTAGACTTTATTGATAATGAAATTTCGAATTTCTAAGAATTCTTTATTTCCTTCCTGATAACTGGAGCAACTTTAGTAGCAAATAGTTCTATCGACTTCATCAGTTTTGAATGTGGGATACTTCCAACGGTCATTTGCATCAAAAATCGATCATGATTGAAAATCTCATATTGGTACATAATTTTGTCAATCACTTCTTGGGGGCTCCCTACAAAATTCGCACCCTCTAAAGTCGTAGATGCATCAAACTGATTACGTTGCATTGGAGACCACCCGCGTTCCTTCCCAATTTTATCCATTACTTGTTTAAAAGCTGGAAAAGCAATATCTGATGCTTCTTTTGAAGTCTCGCCTATAAATCCATGTGAATTAATGCTAATTTTTTGCCTTGTTTGACCATGATCTAACGCTCCTCGTTCGTGCAAATCTGCCATTTGCTTAAATTGAGTTGGATACCCTCCTATTATTGCAATTGCCATAGGCAAACCTAAAGCGCCCGTTATATATGCAGATTTAGGAGTTCCCCCAACTCCTCTCCAAATTGGGATTTTTTCCTGATACGCTTGTGGGTAGATTCCCAAATTATTGATTGAAGAACGGTATTTGCCCTCCCAAGTCACCTTCTCGGTTTCCCGAAGCTTTAATAAGAGCTCAAGTTTTTCCTCAAATAATTCTTCGTAATTTTTCAAGTCGTAACCAAATAAAGGAAAAGATTCAATAAATGAGCCCCTACCTACTATAATTTCTGCTCTTCCTTTTGATAGTAAATCGAGTGTTGCGAATTGCTGGTATACTCTTACTGGATCTTCTGAACCTAAAACCGTAACCGAGCTGCTCAATTTTATGTTTTTTGTTTTTGAAGCTGCTGCTGCCAAAATAGTTGTCGGAGATGAAGATACATATTCTTCTCTATGATGTTCTCCAATAGCAAAAACATCTAGACCTGCTTGATCAGCTAACTCGATTTCTTCAATCAAATTTGCTAGACGCTCGGAAGGATGAAGAATTTTCCCGGTTTCAGGATTGGGAGTGTTTTCTGCAAAGGTATATATACCTAGTTCCATTGTGATTCTAATTAAAGGCTTTTCATTCGATTAAGAATATTATCTTATTTCATGCGATACAAAAGAATTATTTGCCTTGTTCCAAGTCTTACAGAATTACTAATTGATTTTGGAATGAATTCTAATTTAATCGGAAGAACTAAATTCTGTATTCATCCAAAACAGGCAACCTCTAAGATCACTACAGTTGGTGGAACCAAGAATCCAAGTATTGAGAAAATTCTTTCTTTAAAACCTGATCTGATTATTGCGAACAAAGAAGAAAATCGTAAGGAAGATCTTGATATGCTGTCAAAATATTCTGAGGTAGTAGTTACAGAGATAGATTCTATTGAAAGTGCATTTTTTTGGGTAAAAACCCTTGCAACTCTATTAGGAGTTGAGGGAAGAGCAAATGATTTGATTGATGAGGTTAAAAGAATACCACCTTTACCAAATTCAATTGATATGATAAATACCGCTTATTTCATATGGAAAGATCCATGGATGACTATTGGGTGTGACACATACATTCATGATGTTTTGAAGCACTTTGGTTTATTAAATGTATTTGAAAATCAAACCAGATATCCAGAAACTAACCTTGAGGATTTAGCTAATATTGATCCGGAATTAATTCTCTTGAGTAGCGAACCATTTCCATTCAAAGAAAAACATATTGTTGAATTAAAAGACAGGCTTCCTGACTCAAAGATTATCTTAGTAAATGGTGAATGGTTTAGCTGGTATGGAAGTCGGATGATCCCCGCTTTTAAAGGGTTAACTAAATGGCGTGCAAATCTATCTATATAATATAAGCCAAGTTAAATACTCGGCTTCTAAATTTTATTATTTATATGCTGGTGGAGCCATTCCATTGGCTCGATAATACGCTACCATTTGTCCGCGATGATGAGAGTTATGTCTTAGTACACCCATTATTCCTGCTGTAATCTGACCATCTTCTTCAGCATTATTTACAATTTCCATAAATGCATCAAATTGCTCAGTGGTGTATGCAACTAACTCTTCTTTATTCATTCTAGATTCATCACCAGGTTCCCATGCAATTTGCTCGCCTTTCAACCTAGCATTAAACCATTCTATACTATAAGCAATATGAAATGCCTGTTCTCCAAATGTTCTCATTTCATCACCTGGTTTAAATGAGTAACTATCATCAGGCATTCCTTCTAGAACTTCGAGTGTAAAAGACTTTGAGTTTTCTAAAGTTTGACTCAAATATTCATATCCTTTTTTTTCAACGGGCTCTTTATCAATTGCAAGAGTGAATAAAGTTGTTGTGGCAAGTAATATCGCAACAACTATTGAATTAAATTTTTTCATGATATATGATTTGTTTTTGAAAAGATTATCAACAACTAAATAGATTTATGTTCTGACTTCGTTTTTATATAAATCTAATCTTTCTTGATAGTTGGGTAACTAATACCCAACTGATCTAGATATGTTTCATACTTAGTCTCATCGAAATAATATTGCTCAAGAAGTGGTCTAAACTCATTCATGATATCAGTATTCAAGTATGTAGCTGGTTTATCTTCAGTAGAAATCATCGGCTTATACGTTGTTTCCTTTGTCTGAACATCATGGTAATAAGACCAAGCTTTTTTAATCAAATCTGGTTTTAATAAAAAATCTAGGACCGTCATGGCTCCAACTTTTGCGCCGGCAGTAACTCCTTTATGTGCAATAGGCGTTGCCATTGAAATCGCATTTGACCAGTGATGTCCTTGTAAACCTGGAATATTTGATGGGAAACGAAGTGTAACTGTAGGGACTTTCCAAGAAATATCACCTATATCATCTGATCCCCCACTTCTGGGATTTGTTAATGGAACACCAATGGTATCCAATTTCATAATTAAACCCTCTTCCTCAGAACCTACTTCTTTCTGTACTGCTTTTGCTAACATCTGATCATCTTCACTCCATTCTGGCAGTCCGACTTCTCGTATATTTTTATACATAGTTTCTGCAACTACTTTATTAAAATGACGTGGCCATGCAGTACCTATAATCTTTGAAGAAACTTCTGTGTCGGTCATTAAAGCTGCTCCTTCTGCTATATTGTTTGCATACCCATACAAATCCATAATTCCTTCATAGGTTATATCTCTTAGATAAAACCAAATGGAAGCTTCTGATGGAACCACATTAGGCTGATCTCCACCGTTTGTTATAATTGAATGTGATCTGGTAAGTGGATGCAAATGCTCACGCTTATAATTCCAACCTACATTCATCAATTCTGCGGCATCTAAAGCACTTCTTCCTCTCCAAGGTGACCCAGCTGAATGCGCTGATTCTCCTTTAAACGTATATTCAACTGAGATTAAACCTGTTCCTGGGGCTTGTCCATAACTAACACCAAGACGATTACTAACATGAGTAAAAATACTTATATCAACATCATCAAAGAGTCCATCTCTTGTGTAGTACGCCTTTGAAGCTACCAATTCTTCTGCAATTCCGGGCCAAAGAACCAAAGTACCTTGAATACCTTCTCTTTCCATTATTTCTTTAACTACAATCGCTGAAGTAATATTTAATGGAATTCCAGAGTTATGACCTTCTCCATGTCCAGGTGCACCTTCTACTATTGGATCATGATAAGCAACTCCAGGTTTCTGTGAGGATTTTGGAATCCCATCAACATCACTTCCAAGTGCAATTACTGGATTCCCTTCACCCCATTTTGCAAACCAAGCAGTGGGTATACCCGATACTCCATATTCAATTTCAAATCCATTTTCTTCAAGAATAGCAGTAAGATACTTCGAAGACTCTACCTCCTGGAATCCAAGCTCTGCGAAGCTAAAAATCTTATCAACCATGACCTGACTCTGCTTGTGTCTATCTTGCACCATTTGAGAAGCTTCTTCTTTGAGTGCCTCAATCTGTTCTTCGGAGTAACTTTGTGCATTTACTGAAAATGTAAAAAAAAGGAGTGGGCACAGAACAAGTGATATTCTTTTAAGATAATTAGGCATAGTAAATCCCTGAAATTTTATAATGAAGGTAATTTGAGCTGGCTCAATGTAATAAAAAGTAGAACTTTTGAAAGCGGAATATTTCTATACTCCTAAAAACTCTTAATAATATCTCTCATTCTCGCTTTAATCTTATCATTGCCAAGATTGCCAATACTTCCTTCATGAGTGTGCTTAAGTTTTGTAGGCGGCTGAAAGGATCCATCCTGAATTTGCTTACCTATCTGTAGGTAAGCATCTCTAAAAGGAATACCATTTAGAACTAACTCATTCACTGCTTCTACCGAGAAAATAAGCCTGTATTTTGGATCATCTAAGATACCTTCTTTCACTTTAATTTTACTTACTGAATAGTCAGTTGTAAATAAGCAATCTTTTAATTCCTTTATAGCTGGAAATAATACTTCTTTTAGCAATTGGAAATCACGGTGATATCCAGAGGTCAAATTTGCTGTTAATGTGGAGATAGTGGTTGGAAGAGATCTTAGAATATTAGTTTTTGCTCTTATCAACTCAAATACATCTGGGTTCTTTTTATGGGGCATAATACTCGAACCTGTAGTCAATTCATCAGGCAATTTGAGAAAGGCAAAATTTTGAGAATTGTATAAACAAATATCAGATGCCAATTTATTTAAGGTTCCTGCTAACCCTGCCATTGCATAACTCATAGTTTGTTCAGCTTTACCTCGTCCCATTTGAGCATATACTACATTTCTATTCATTGCTCCAAAACCGAGTAAATCTGTAGTAAGAGTTCTGTTTAATGGAAAAGAAGAACCATATCCAGCTGCTGACCCTAAAGGGTTTTGATTAACGATAGTATAAGCAGCTTGAGTTAACACAAGGTCATCTACTAAGCTTTCTGCATACGCACCAAACCACAATCCAAAACTAGAAGGCATTGCAGCCTGTGTATGGGTGTACCCAGGAAGTAATATCTCTTTATTCTCCTCACTTTTTTCAATAAGAGTATTAAACAACTTTTGAGTTAATGAGGTTATCTCAATTATTTCAGCTCTTAAGAATAGCTTAATATCAACGAGAACTTGATCATTTCTAGATCGACCTGAATGCACCTTTTTACCTATATCACCTAGCTTTCTTGTAAGCATAAGCTCTATTTGTGAATGTACATCCTCAACCCCTTCTTCAATTTTGAAGTCACCAGGCTCAATGATTTCATTAAGTATTTTAATCAACTCTTTTGTCAATATCTCGAGCTCATCTTTTTCCAAAAGTCCAACCGATTCAAGCATGGTAATATGAGCTATAGTCCCTTCTATATCATACTTTGCCAATTCAAGATCCAACTCTCTATCTTTACCAACTGTAAATGCTTCTATAAAAGCATCAGTTTCAATTCCTTTTTCCCACAGTTTTTTAGCCATTGATTTCTAGTCCTTTTAGAAGCTCTAAATAAATCTCTATTCCTTTTTCGACTTCACTAATATAAATAAACTCATCTGCAGTATGAGATCTGCGAGTATCCCCTGGTCCCATTTTTATACAAGGAAATGGCATGTGTACCTGATCAGACATTGTTTGTGATCCATAAGTTCTGATTCCTATTTCTTTACCTTTTTGTACAATAGGATGATCCAAACTAATACCTGATGCATTCAGATTTAATGATCTCGGATTTACATCACATTCTACATGCTTTCGAATAGTACTAAGTACTTCTTCATTAGAGTAATGCTCATTTGGACGAACATCTACTACAAATCTGCATTCATCTGGTACTACATTATGCTGACTGCCCGCTTCAATTAGGGTAACCGTCATATTAATTTTTCCAAGTACATCAGATTTCTGTTCAAAATCGTAGCTTTTAAACCACTCGATATCTTTCATTGCTTTATAGATCGCATTTTCACCTTCACCACGTGCGGCATGCCCGCTTTGACCATGAGCAATGCAATCTAGCACTAATAATCCCCGCTCAGCTATTGCCATATCCATTGAAGTTGGTTCTCCTACTACACCAACATCAATAGTTCCAATCTCGTCCAATACAATAGGTACACCTTGTTTCCCTGATGTTTCCTCCTCAGCTGAAGCCAAAAAAACTAAATTATATGGCTGTTCATTTTTTGAAAGTTCTAAAAAAACATGAAGTAAACTTACTAATGGACCTCCAGCATCATTACTACCTAAACCAATCAACTTATCACCTACAACAGTTGTGCTGAATGGATCATAGGTCCACTTTGATGAAGCCCTTACGGTATCATGATGGGAATTAAGTAATAATGTAGGCTTAGATTCATCTCTTTTATGAGCCCATGTCCAAACATTGTTTATTTTTCTATATGTTTTAAACCCATGTTCGTTTAAATGAGATACTATTAAATCCGCTGTTTTATTTTCTTCCTTGCTATAGGATTGAGTAGAAATAAGCTGCTTTAAAAACTCTATTGCTTTAGCTGATATTTCGTTCGTATTACTCATTTTGATAACCTTGTTCCTGACTTTCTATCGTTCAAATCTTTGAAGCTCTTAATAAATACATTATTAACTCCGTTATTTAATGCTTCAAAGCCTAAGTCTAATTTTGGGATCATTCCATCAATCACAACTTCATTACCTTGTAAATATCTATAGAGTAATAGATTCATTTCTGACACAATTTTCTCACCATTCATTACTCCCGGCATATCGAAGCACAGTAGAAGTTCTACTTCGAATTCTTTTGCTAATTCTTGGGCTACTTTCGACGCTATGGAATCTGCATTAGTATTCAAGAGATTACCATTACCATCATGAGTAAGCGGTGCTATAACTGGTGTTATATCTTTTTCAATTAACGATATCAGCGCTTCTCTATTTACCGCCTCAATATCTCCAACCCAACCAAAATCTATTGGTTCAGGATCTCTTTTTCTTGATTTCAAAAGATTCAAATCAGCACCAGTTAACCCAATAGCATTAACCTTCAAGGCTTGAAGTTTGGTAACGATCTTTTTGTTGATAAGCCCACCGTAAACCATTGTAGCTACTTCCAAGGTTTCTTTATTAGTAACACGTCGCCCATCAATCATTGTTGTTTTTATACCCAGCTTTTCACCAATCTTTGTAGCAATAACACCGCCGCCATGTACAAGAATTTTTACTCCACCTAAAGCAACAAAATCATTCAGAAAAGCATCTAAGCTTGCATCGTTCTCTGCTACTTTTCCACCAATTTTTATCACTTTGATTGATTCCATTCTTATAAAGTCTCCAGAATCTTTTTTAGAATCGTCTGCATTGAAACGATTCGGTTTTTGGCTTCTTCAATTACAAGACTATTTGGGCCATCAAGTACTACGTCTTCTACTACAACATTTCTACGAACGGGAAGGCAATGCATGAACTTCGCATCATTTGTCACTTTCATTTTGTCATTTGAAATCATCCATTCTGGATCATTGCTTAGAATCTTTCCATAATCAGAATAACTACTCCAATTTTTTGCATACACAAAATCAGCGCCTTCAAAAGCTTTATTCTGATCATATTCAGGAGTTAGATCACCCATAAATTCTGATGATAACTCATATCCTTTAGGGTGTGTGATTGTAAAATCTACATCTGCAATACTCATCCATTCTACAAAAGAATTTGCTACCGCTTGGGGAAGTGCTCTTGGATGAGGAGCCCAAGAAAGAACCACTTTAGGCTTCGTTACTTTTTTATTCTGCTCAATTGTAATTAGGTCTGCAAGAGCTTGTAATGGGTGACCTGTAGAGGATTCCATATTTATTACTGGAACTCCACAGTATTTTACAAATGCTGATAATACTTTTTCGGAATAATCTTCCGCTTGGTTTTTTAACTCTGCAAAAGCTCGAATTGCAACTATATCAAAATATGCGCCAATTACTGCCGCTGCTTCTTTAATATGCTCAGCAGAATCTCCATTCATAATTATTCCGTCTGCAAATTCAAGCTTCCACCCTCCTGAGTTTACATCTAAAACAACCGCATCTAGTCCAAGATTTTGAGCTGCTCTTTGTGAGCTTAATCTTGTTCGTAAACTTGGATTTAAAAACAATAAGCATACTGACTTATTCTTACCTAGCGATTTCCAAGCAAATGGATTGGCCTTTACTTCTTTAGCTTCATCAATTAGATCGGGTAAACTTAGAACATCTTTACTATTCAAGAAATGGTTCATATCAATACCTCTTTCAATGCGCATATAAACATATCTATTTCATTATTCGTGATATTGAGGGGAGGTAATAATCGAATAGTATTCTTATTCGAAGATGATCCCGTAAAAATATGTTTGTCGTTCAATAGTCGCTTTCTTAAATCACCAACTTGGAAATTGAATTCAATTCCAATCATTAAACCTCTACCTCTTATCTCTTTAATCTCTGGGATTTCCTTTAATTGCTCTATCAAGTAATTGCCTACTACGCTAGCATTTCGGATGAGCTTTTCATCTTTGATTACCTCCAATACAGAAAGCGCGGCGGCACATGCTAGATGATTACCGCCAAAAGTAGTTCCTAGCATCCCATATTTTGCTTCAAATTTCGGATGAGTAATAATTCCTCCAACAGGAAATCCATTCCCCATCCCTTTAGCCATTGTAATGATATCAGGTTCCACAGATGAATGTTGATGAGCAAAAAAGTGTCCCGTTCTGCCAAATCCCGATTGTACTTCATCTAATATAAAAACCGTTTTAGTTTCATCGCATAACTTTCGAATATGTTTTAGAAATTCAGGACTTGGTTCATGAATTCCTCCTACACCTTGTATTCCTTCAATAATTACACAGCATACCTCTTCTTTTTTAAGCTCAGTTTCAACACCTTCAAAATCCTCAAAAGCAACACGTATAACTTCTGCCCCTTCATTTATAGGAAATAGAATATTGGGGTTATCTGTTGCGGCAACAGCTAAAGAAGTTCTACCATGGAATGCTCCATCAAAAGCTAAAATTTTCTTTCTATTGTTAAAAGTTGAGGCAACTTTGAATGCATTCTCAATGGCTTCAGCACCTGAGTTACAAAGAAATAAATCCCAATCTTTATATCCACAAGATTCTCCTAATGCATGAGCTAAGTCTTTTTGAATTTGGATAGGAACTGAATTAGAGTAAAAACCAATCTTTCCTAATTGGTCCGTGACTCTTTCCACATAATGAGGATGTCCATGACCAATAGAAATGACAGCATGACCTCCATAAAAATCGAGATATTGGGTTCCCTCACTATCATAGACGAAGCAACCTTCTGCTTTTACTGGCTCAACATCAAAAAGTGGATACACTTCAAACAGTTTCATTCTGTAATTCTGTTAATTTTTTCAAAGGATGCAACAATGCCTTTAATTAATGCTGAACTTAACCCCTGGTGTTCCATTTCATTTAAGCCCGCTATGGTGCACCCCATTGGCGTAGTTACTTTATCAATTTCTCTTTCTGGATGCGCATTTCCTTCAACAAGTAAAGAAGCTGCTCCTCGTGCAGTTTGCATTGCAATTTTTTGAGCTTCTTCAGCTTCAAATCCAAGTTCTATTCCTCCTTGTGTTGCTGCACGTATATATCTTAGGAAAAAAGCAATTCCCGAAGCTGCTAAGACGGTTGCCGCTTTCATTAGTCGTTCTTCAATTATCAGGGTCTCTCCAACTGACTTAAACATTTCTTCAACTTTTTGAAGATGTGACCCAGCTAATTTGTTTCCACAAATACAGGTCATTGATTCGGATATAGCTGCAGCTGTATTAGGCATTGCTCGTACAATTGCATACTCATCTTTAACATAATCTTGTATCAGCTCTAGGGAAAATCCAGTAATTGTAGAAACTAAGATATGTTTAGACGCATCTAGGACAGATTCAATCTCCTTGATTACACCTTCCAATTGCTTTGGTTGTACACATAAAATGATGTATTTAGATTTTGAAACAGCTTCTTTATTATCAGAAGTGATTTGGAAGCCTATTTCTTTTAAGGAATCGAGTCGAGCTACGTTTCTTCTTGATAAAATGATATTTGAGGCTCCAAAATCAGCAGCAAATCCTTTTGCTATAGCTACGCCAAGATTTCCAGCTCCAATAATCGCAATATTGTTTGAGTTACTCATCTTAAAATGCTGATGCTTTTAATTGAAGTCCGGTAGTTTCTTCAAGTCCGAACATCAAGTTCATATTTTGTACTGCTTGACCTGAAGCGCCTTTTACTAAATTATCAATCACGCCAACGATTAAAATCTGATCTCCTTCCTTTTTTATATGAAGAAGTGCTTTGTTTGTATTAACAACTCGCTTTACATCCAGCTCAGTATCTGATATGTAGACAAATGGATGATCTTTATAAAAGCTTTTGTATAGGTTAATCACTTCTAGTTCAGTTGCTTCCGATTTAAGATAACAAGCCGCAAGAATACCTCTTGTAAAAGCTCCGCGCATTGGAATAAAATTTACTGCTTTATCAAATTTACTTTGTAATTGTACTAAGCTTTGCTTGATTTCAATTAAATGTTGATGTGTAAATACTTTGTATACAGAAGCGTTGTTGCTTCTCCAGCTGAAATGAGTAGTTGGAGTTGGATTTTGACCAGCGCCAGTACTCCCTGTAATTGCTGAAATATGAACATCTTGATTCAACAAATTAGCCGAAGCCATAGGAAGTAAACACAGTTGGATACATGTAGCAAAACACCCAGGATTTGCAACTTTTTTGGCAGATTTGACTTCATCACGGTTAAGTTCTGGGAGACCATATACAAAATCATGAGATATATCTGCTATTCTGAAATCTGCACTTAAATCTATAATTTTAGCAGTTGATGGAACTTCAACCTCGACTAATACCTGTTTCGACTTTCCATGCCCTGTACACAGAAAAACAACATCTACATTCCTATTTAGTTTATCTCCAAAAACTAAGTCGCTTTCTCCTTCTAACTCTGGATGTGCTTTTGATACATGTTCACCATTATGACTTCCACTCACAACCGAAACAATTTCAGCTTCTGGGTGATTGAGTAAAATTCTCAATAACTCCCCAGCTGTGTAACCTGCTCCTCCTATAATTCCTACTTTAATCATCCTGAACTCCCTGATGAATGAGTGCGGCATTGCTCAAGATTTTAGTAAATCCCTTTACATCATCACCACTCCAACCTTGATTCATCTCACCATATTGTCCATGTTTTGAAGCCATTAAATCATATTTCGACTCAATTCCTTGAAGTTCGAATCTTTTTGGCTCCAATTTCACAAATACTTTTCCAGTTACATTCGATTGAGTATTAGAAAGGAAAGCTTCTATATCACGCATAACGGGATCTAGGAACTGAGCCTCATGCATGAGCATCCCATACCATTCGCCTAGCTGATCTTTCCAATATAGTTGCCACTTCCCAAGCACATGCTTTTCTAACAATTGATGTGCTTTTATAATTATAAGTGGTGCCGCTGCTTCAAACCCAACACGTCCTTTAATACCAATAATAGTGTCACCAACATGGATATCGCGACCTATACCATAAGAAGATGCGAGCTTGTTTAATTTTTTAATTGCATCGACGGGAGAGAATTTTTGATCATCAATTGCAACTAGCTCTCCCTTCTTGAAACCAAGTTCAACTACTAAAGAATCATTAGTACTTACAGGTGTTGGCCATGCCTCTTCTGGTAGATATTTGCTTGAAGTTAACGTTTCTGCGCCACCTACAGAAGTCCCCCATAAGCCTTGATTGATAGAATATTTAGCTTTTTCCCACTCTTTATCAACTCCGTGACTTTTCAAGTATTCTACCTCATCTTCGCGGCTCAATTTTTGATCCCGAATAGGAGTGATTATTTCCATTTCTGGGGCAATAACATTGAATACTAAGTCAAAGCGAACTTGGTCATTACCTGCACCTGTACTACCATGAGCTATAGCATCTGCACCTATTTCTTTAGCATATTCAGCAATTGCAATCGCTTGAAATACTCTTTCGGCGCTAACTGAAAGTGGATACGTATGATTTTTCAGAATATTTCCAGCAATTAAGAACTTAATTCCCTTTTGATAGAATTCTTCCTCAACATCAATACATACATGGTTTTTTATTCCTAAATCAACTGCTTTCTTTGCAAGATCTTGCTGTTCAGCTTCATCAAAACCACCAGTATTTACAGCAGCGGTCCAAACCTCGTAGCCTTTATCTTTTGCTAGATGTATAGCACAGTAAGTGGTATCAAGTCCACCACTAAACGCTAGTAATACTTTTTTCATGATAAAAATACTTTGGTATTATAAAGCGCTTTAGAAAACGCTTCTTTCTTTAATTGAACCCAACGATAAAACTTCTTCACATTCCGTTCTCGTTCAGTTTTTGTGTTTAAGTTTGGTTTTTTTGGATCGTACAACATTCCTGTACACAAACAATTCTTACGTTCATTCCGAGTCAGAATATCGTAATTCGGGCAACTTTGACATCCTTTCCAAAAGGTCTCGTCTTGAGTTAGCTCCGAAAAAGTTACCGGCCTATACCCCAAATCTGAATTTATTTTCATTACTGGAAGGCTCGTTGTTATACCAAAGAGCTTGGATTCTGGATACTTCTTTTTTGAAAGCTCAAATGCTTTCGATTTGATTTTCTTAGCAAGTCCATGACCACGATAGTCCCAATGAACAATTAATCCAGAGTTTGCTACATACTTTTTTTCTTCCCATATCTCGATATAGCAAAAACCTGCAAGCTGATCACCATCTAAAGCAATAACGGCGTTACCGTTATTCATTTTAGTTTTAATATACTCGGGATCACGTTTTGCAATACCTGTTCCACGCTGTTTGGCAGCAGTTTCAATCAAATCACAGATGGCTTGTGCATAGCCAGTATGTGCGGAAGTTGCAAAGTGAATATTAACGGACATAATGTTGTGTGTGAGTATGCTGAATATACAGCAGTTAGAAATTAGAATTGACGAAAAGGTAGGCGCCATTCGCTAACTAGCGGATGACTTATATATATCTTTACCGCCGCCGCGGGATGCGCCGTGTGGGAGAAGTGTCAATCCTATGTGCAAAAGTGAGTTGCATGGATTAAAGAAAAGGAATTGATTTTTTAATTCCAATACTATCTAGTAAAAAATTATCAGGCTTTTTTCTACTTAATTAAGAGCATCTGATTAATCAACACCCCTAATTCATTTAGCATATCTTCATATGCAACTTCCGCACTTTATCGGTATTATTACCGTTATATATTCTGATGAAAAAATATCTCTACATATCACTATTCCTCTTTTTTGGATTTTCTTATTCGCTTAACGCTCAGGTTCAATCAGTGCCTGAGCGTGAAGCAAAAATTGCATATATCCAAGGAATGGAAGCTTTTGTAAATGAAGAATATGATCGTGCCACTACTCTTTTATTACAAGCATATGATCAACTTAAAGGACAATCGGGACTCTCATTTGCGTTAGCAGACGTGTATCTACAACAAGACGATCTACCCAATGCTGCTTTATATGGAAAAGAAGCAGTTCAAATAGAGCCAGAAAGCAAATGGTATCGATTTAAATTGGCCGAGATTTACCGAACTGCCGGGCAAAATCAGGCTACTCTTGATGAATTAAATAAACTATTAGAGTATTATCCTAACGATTATGACGCTTTATTCATGCTTGCCGATACACAAAAGCAATATGGCGAATTTATTAAGTCTAATACCACTTTAGAAAAAATTGGAAGGCTTACTGGTCCTAACCCAGTAGTTTTACTGCGAAAATTTCAAAACTATGAAGCTCTAGGTGATACTGACTCTGCATTGAATCAGCTTCAGGAATTAAGAAAAGCGGAACCAGATAATCTCAATACGTTGAATTTGCTTGGTGAATACTATTCTCGAGCAAATAGGAATGCAGAAGCCAAACATGTTCTTCAAGATGCTTTATATAGAAATTCTCGTGATCCTCAAAGTTTAATAAATCTATCTGGAATTTATATTGACGAACAAAAGTGGGACAGCGCTGGAACACTTCTTGGTAATTTTATTTCTGACCCTATAATTGAAGAAGAAGAAAAGTTGGCAATTGCGCAGTACATGTATTCTCGTCAGCAAAACGCTCCTGAAGATATCCAGTTGCAAATTGAGACCTCTAGAATTCTTGATCTTTATACAGAAAACGCCCCACAATATGGTCCCGCTTTTACTCTTGCTGGTCAGTTTTACTCAATTACTGGAGAGACTGATAAAGCATTGGAGAACCTTGCAAATGCAAATGAATTATTACCTGAAGATGATATCGCTTGGAGGCAAAGACTACAACTCTTATTGAATGAAAGACGAATTGAAGAAGCTATCACAGTTGGAATTCAAGCTGATAAAAATGCTCCTGAAGATGCTTTTATACAATATTTTTTAGGGAGTGCGTACTTACTTGATGATAATAATATAGAAGCATCCAAATGGTTGGAACGAGCATCAAGAGCCCCTTCAAGAAGACCTTTCAAATCAATAATTTATTCTACTTTGGGTGATACCCAAGCTGCATTGCAGAACTACGAAGAGTCTGATCGAGTATATGAATTAGCTATTCGATACGATTCGAATAATCACAATGCCATGAATAACTATGCATACAACCTCTCTGTTCGTGGAATTAATTTAGAACGAGCTAAAGAGCTTGCCTTAAAAGCAATTGAATTAGATTCAGAAAATGCGGCTTATCTTGACACCGTTGGTTGGGTATATTTTAAACTTGGGGATTATGATCGTGCTCGAAGATTTATAAAAGCTTCACTGGATACAGGGGTTGCTAGCGCTGAAGTAATGGAACATCTTGGAGATGTATATGAACAACTTGGTAATATAGACGAAGCCAAAAAATGGTGGAAACAAGCACTCGAAAGTGATAGTACAAGAACTCACTTAAACGAGAAAATATAGTACTATGTATCGCTTCAACTTGTTGTTTTATTTCTTCTTTATAATCGTATTTCTTTCTGCTTGTAGAACTACGAAATCGATATCAAATGTATCAATTAGCGCAATACCTGAAGAAGAACATGCTAGTATACTTACGAAAATTCCAAATTATTCAAACTCACTCTATTCTATTTCTGGTAATGGTAGAGCAATTGTAAGCGAAACTGGTAATAGTGATAGAGTTACCATTGAATTTGAAACAGACTCGACTTTAAGCTTAATTACGATTAAAAATAGAATTGGGATCGTTGGCGGTATAATGTTGGTAGATAGAGACTCTATTCTTATTTATAATAAGATTGATAAAGATGCTCAAAAAATATCCGTTACTGATAGACGTAGAACAAGTTTAAATGAACTCGCAGCTATAAATCTTCTCGATCTATTAAACTATAAAATTGAATTAGACCATATAGCTAGCATGGAACGACATTCTGGGTCGGAGTTAAATACATTCATAATCTTAAAAACTGGTGGATATGCTCGAATTTCAGAAGAAAATAGAGAAGTAGAATATGTTGAACAACCTCCTTCCACTGGACTTCCTTATTCTGCAATCCGATATGAAAGCTATGGAGAAATCGATGGCTTCATATTACCTAGAAAAATTACCATATTAAGTGCTGATGAAGCGTCAAAAGTCGTTTTTCAAGTTAGATCACTTACGGTAAACCCAAAATCATTACATCTTAATATTGAAATTCCTAACGATATACCAATCAAAAGAATATGATTAAAAAAGTTTCTGTATTTACATTTTGCTTTTTGATGATTTCAGGTCTTTTGGCAAGCTCAATTTCTGGCCGACAAACTTATGATGAAAAGCGTCAGAAAATTTTAGATGAACAAACCAACACACGGGCAGAAATAAATGTGTTAAATGCTCGAATTAGAAGCTATGAGCAACGAATAGATCAATCACAAAATAAGTACCAAGAGTTATTCAAACAATATGAGGATATAAACCGCCTTATTTCACTTCAAGATAATAAGTTAGGTGCACTCGAGCTTGAGCAATTACAAATTCAGGAAGAAATTCAAATTACCACTGAGGAAATAGATTTACGTGAACGTGACTTAGATCAATTGATTCAAAACTATAAAGATATTCTACTCTATACCTACAAAAATGGGAGGACAAGTAATCTGGAATTGGTATTAAGTTCTGAATCCATCAACCAAATGTTAGTACGTTCATATTATTTACAAAAACTTGAAGAACAGAAAGTTAAACAAGCTGAGCAAATTCGATTTCAAAGGGCAGACTTAGAAGTCATTAAAGAAGATCTTCAACAAAGTCATTTCAAAAATGAACTAATTCTTGATGAAATCAAGGATGAGAAAGTAGTACTAGGAACCCAGCAAACAGTACAACGCCAAAACGTTGAAAAAATAAAAGCTGAAAGTACAAACCTTCTATCAGAGTTAAGAAAAGTAAGGCAGCAAAAAGAAAATCTTGAACAAAATTTCTCATCGCTAATTGCTGATGAAGATCGAATTAGAGAAGCCGAGAATGATCGCCTCGCAAGATTAGCAGAAGCTCGAAATATTGCAGATGCTGCACGCCGAGCTGATGAAGTGGCTAAATATTCTACACCTGTAACAGCATCTTTTGTTTCGGATGAAACACTTTTAGCTTATGAACAAAATTTTGCTGCTTCAAAAGGAAAATTGGGTTGGCCTGTTAATAGTTCAACCGTATCAAAAAAGTTTGGGATTACACGAAACCCTTTATATGGTACCCGAACAGAGCATCCCGGAATAAATATTGTTTCTGATTCTGGAACAGATGTGCGTGTTGTAGCAGATGGATATGTTTTTGCAATTCAACCCTCACCTGGTTATGGTAATGCGGTTTTTGTAAAGCATGGGTCTTATTTCACAGTTTACGGAAACCTTAGTGAAATAAATGTTCAGAATTCATCAATATTAAAAGCTGGTACTGTAATAGGTAAATCAGGAACTGAATCGTCTGAACTTGGAGAAACTTTGTTCTTTATGGTTCGCAAAAATAATACAAACCTAAACCCTGAAGATTGGTTAATCAGATAATACTAATCCAGATCTAAAAGCCACAAAACTCAAATAATGTTAAAGCTTTAATGCTTAATGCATTTCCCTTTTGTGATTTGTAATTTGTTTGTCGATTTATGAATCTTAATCATTCTTCTATTGGATAATTTACCTCGTTTTTCATTCTATCTTTCTGGAGTTTTAATAACCTCAGCTGCATTTACTTTATTTAGTTCAGAACTACTCTTTTTACTTAATGACCCTAGTCTGAAAGGCACTACTTTTTTACTTGGTTTCGGACTCGTTTACATGAACATAGTTTTTGTAACTAGCCGAAGGTTTATGCGCCGGCTTGATGGAAAAAGCATCGCTCCAATTATCTTTGGATTCCTAGTTGGAATTACTCCAATTGTTTGGATATTCATTTATGAATCTGGGCTTGATTCAAACCAGAGAATATTATTCGTAATAGTGATTCTTATAGGATGTGGACTTGGCGCTCACTTTGGACACAGAACAGGACTAAAAGCTCAAGTTGTTTTTCAACAAAAATTAAAAGAATTTTTACGATCATCAGGCCATCTACCAGATGACTCAACAGAATCGCATGATAACCTCAATAAAAACTAACACTATGTTATCTCAACGCATTTCATTACTAAGCTCAATCTTTCTTTTACTATTTGTAGGAATGGGTTTTTCTCAAACTACTCCAGATGAATTACATAAAATTGGAATTGCCCCGTCAGCTGATCGAATTCAAAGTGATATCCAAACTTTAGTTGACTTTGGAACTCGTCATACTCTTTCTGATACGGTTTCAAATACACGTGGAATAGGTGCTGCTCGACGTTGGATAAAAGCAGAGTTTGAAAGAATTTCTGCAGATTGTGGTGGTTGTCTCGAAGTCTTTTACGTTAGTGATTACGTGACGGGTAGAAGAATACCTGATCCTGCAAATGTTGTTAATGTAGTAGCCATTCAACGAGGAACAGCAGATCCGAATCGTTTTGTAATGATGAGTGGAGATATCGATTCTCGAGTTTCTGATGCTTTAGATGGTACTTCTGATTCACCAGGAGCTAATGATAATGCCTCTGGAATGGCTGGTGTGATTGAGTCAGCAAGAGTACTAAGTCAATACGAGTTTCCTTCTTCTATCATGTATGTAGGTCTTTCTGGAGAAGAGCAAGGATTATTTGGAGGTCAAATTCTTGCAAAATATGCTATTGAAAAAGGCTGGAAATTAAAAGCCGTGCTTAACAACGATATGATTGGGAATATCAATGGTATAAATGGCGTTATAAATAATACAACAGCTCGTGTATTCTCAGAAGGTACTAGAGATGTTGAAACAGAACGTGAGGCTCGTACACGAAGATTTTCAGGTGGTGAAGTTGATTCGCCATCTCGGAATATTGCTCGCTATGTAGATCTTATGGCTGATAAATATATTCCAAATCTTGATGTAATGATGATCTATCGTCTAGATCGATTTGGTCGTGGTGGACATCATAGACCTTTCAATGAAGTAGGTTTTCCAGGTGTTCGAATTATGGAAACAAACGAAAATTATGTAATGCAACATCAGGACTTAAGAACTGAAGATGGCATCAAATATGGAGACACCATTGATGGCGTTGATTTTGACTATGCAGCAAAACTAACTGGATTAAATGCAGTTGTTATGGCTGGAATGGCTTGGGCACCTGCACCACCAAGTGATGTACAAATTCAAGGAGCTGTTCGACCAAGTACAACTTTAAAATGGTCTGCTCTAAATACTGATGAGAACCCACAACTTGCAGGTTATAAAGTTTATTGGCGTCTAACCGACTCTAATCAATGGGAAAAAAGTGTATTTGTACCTGCAGGAACTAACGAACATACACTTGAAAACGTAGTAATTGATAACTATTACTTTGGTGTTGCATCTGTATCAAAAACTGGATTTGAAAGCCCTGTTGTATTCCCAGGGGTTACTGGTAGCTTTGATCGACCAACTTTATCTGAAGATTAAATCCAGATTACCATAATTCGTTAAACACTAGGAAGAAGCACATTGAAACAAACTATCGATTTGGAATCAAAAACAGATACAATCGAAAAATTTACTACCGATAATCCATTTATATCGGTAGTAGTGTGTGTATATAATGAAGCTGGCAATATTGAAGCACTTATTGATAAAGTTTATAGAGAACTTACTAATATCGACTTTGAGTTAATCTATGTTGATGACGGCTCAACCGATGATACCGTAACTAAAATTAAAGACTTTTCTAGACCACGAATGAAGCTTATTGAGCTTCGTAAGAATTACGGCCAAAGTAATGCTTTGGCTGCAGGAATTGACCATAGTAAAGGTAAATATATAGCACTTATGGATGGTGATCTTCAAAATGACCCCATCGATATTCCTATAATGATAGATAAACTAATTTCTGATAATGCTGATGTAATTGCAGGAATTCGTAAAGATAGAAAAGACGGTATGTTCTTAAGAAAAATCCCAAGTGCACTTGCCAATGGTATTATCAGGAAATCAACCGGAATTCATATTAAAGATGCAGGTTGTACCTTGAAAGTTTTTAAATCCGAAATTGCTAAAAATATGGGACTTTATGGTGAACTTCATCGCTTTATCCCAGTACTTGCAAGCCTTGAAGGAGCTAGAATTTCGCAAATTGAAGTCAGACATCACGAACGAAATTGGGGTACCTCAAAATACAATATGAGTAGAACTTTTAAGGTGCTTAGCGATCTTATGTTGATGTTGTTTTTTCAAAAGTACTTGTCTAAACCGATGCACTTATTTGGAGCAATTGGACTTTTAACATTTACCACTGGTGTTATTATTAATCTTTATCTACTTGGATTGAAATTGCTAGGTGGAGATATATGGGGTAAACCATTGCTTATTTTAGGGCTCATCCTTGTTCTTGGTGGCATACAACTGATTACAACTGGTATAATTGCTGAAATCTTGATGCGAATCTATTATGAGGGAAGAGAAAGAAAGCCTTACCAACTACGAAAAGTATTCATATTTTAACCACACCACCACACACAACTTTTATAACAATTTGTTTTTAGTTATATGAAATACTTAGTTACAGGTGTTGCTGGTTTTATCGGCTCACATCTTTCCGAAGCACTTTTAAAGCTTAATCATTCTGTAGTTGGGTTAGATAACTTTGATCTATTTTATAGTAGAACAATTAAAGCTCGAAATCTTGAGACATCTTTAAATCACAAAAATTTTCAATTCCTTGAACAAGATATTTGTGATGCAGAAGCTCTTGAAACTACTCTAAGAGAGAATCAATTTGATGCCATTATACATCTTGCAGCTAAAGCAGGAGTTCGAAATTCAATTAAAAAACCCTCTGAGTATTTTGAAGTTAATGTAAATGGAACTCTTAATCTTTTAGAAGCAATGCGGAAAACAGAACATAAGAAGTTAATATTTGCTTCAAGTAGTTCTGTATATGGAAATAATAAAAAAGTACCATTTTCCGAAATTGATTCAGTAGATTCTCCAATTAGCCCATATGCAGCTTCTAAAAAGTCTGCCGAGCAGATATGCTTCACTTATCATCACCTTTATAATTTTGATATTTTTGCGCTTCGTTTCTTTAGCGTGTATGGACCTAGACAACGACCGGATATGGGTATATCAAAGTTTTTTGATGCTTTCATCAATAAAAAACCAATAACTATGTTTGGCGATGGAATAAGTAGAAGAGACTACACATATATAGATGATATAATAGATGGTACTTTGAAAGCAATTGACAGATGTTCAGGTTTTGAGATTATAAATCTAGGAGAGTCCAAAACCATCTCATTAAAAAATCTTATTGATGAAATAAGATCTTTAACTAAAAAAGAAACAGAAATACTCTCTCTCTCAATGCAGCCTGGTGATGTTTTCCAAACAAATGCTGATATTTCAAAAGCAGAAAACTTACTCGATTACTCACCAAAATTTGGGATTAAGGAAGGATTAATACAGCAACTTAATTATTTGAACCTTCGGAAATGAATTTGAATTGAACGGGAAGGGATTAGCAATTATTAGCTTTAATAACTATTTAGTTTCTAATGAATAAATCACAATTGATCAATTTTTTAGTTCCTAAAATTAAATATGGGATTTCCTCCCTAATAGCCACCTCGGTCGATTATTTCATTTTTTTTGCACTTGTATCGATTTCCGCACCAGAAATATTTCCATTAATTCAAGCATTTGCTTATGCCTGTGGTGTTCTAACAAATTTTATACTGCGTAAAAGATTTGTATTCACTTTAAAACGCACAGTTTCAAAAGCCTTTTCACTTTCACTTTCCTTTTCACTATTTGGCATGCTGATTAGTTCCATATTCATGTTTCTTTTGACGAAACTGCCTTATTTTATTGAATATTTATTGCTAACCAAACTACTTATTACATCACTATTACTGATTTATAATTTTTATGCAAATAGATTCGCTTTTGAGAAAAAGGGGCTTTTTAATTCCTTAGGGAAGGACACTAATCAAACTACAGAGTTTAATGACTGACTTTACTAAAATCGATTAATTATTACTTTTCTTCCAGTTACTTCTTTTAGCAAGAGTGACTTTCTCATAGCACCCCATATCTCTAGATACGGCTCGTCCATTGTTTTGATATTCAAAATGAGCTCATTCTCTTCAATTAAAACTTCCAAACTATGAACATTCTGGTAATGACTTCTATCCAATCCATCTGCGACTCGAAGTATCCCTGCTAGTTTTTTAATTCGTGCCCTTATCGGTGCCGACATCTTCCAATATTCATTATGCCTTTTCTTCGGTGTTGACCTTCTGTGATAGCGTGCAACATTGGCAATTATCTCAATCTCATCTTGTTTAAAGCCTAATAATTCTGCATTTCGAATTATGTATTGTGAATGTTTGTGGTGAGCGGAATGAGAAATATAATACCCAATGTCATGTAAATATGCCGCGTACACCAAAAGCTCTTTATCTTCTTCTATAAGTTTTAAATCATTCTTTAGGGCATCAAAAAGAATTATGGAAAGTTTAGCCACATGTCGAGAATGATCTTCATGCCAATTACATTTTCTAAGAAGTTCAAAGACACTTCTTTTTCCAGGATCGGAAAATTCAACTGTCCATGGTAATCCAATAATGTCTTTCTTTAAGTATCGAATTATGATTCCTTCTCTTAAGGCTTGAGTAGAAATCCTAATCTTCTCAATCCCAAACTTATTAATAAGTAAGTTTATTAAAACTATTCCAGTGTTAATAAAATCAACTCTTTTTTTATCGAGCCCAGACGTATTTAATCTCTTTTTATGATCAAGCTTTATAAAGTCATAATAAAATTTATTGAAATCATTGGCACTAAATTCAAATTCATTTAGTGTTAAATTTTTAGACTGATTTTTTCTTTCAGCTATCATTAGTGCAATATTTTGCATGGTCCCTGATGAGCCAATAATTGTTTTGGTAGGCTTTTTTTGCAGTTCAACTTCAACCCCTTTTAGTTCCTCTGAGTAATAATCCTCAAGATTCTTAATATCTTCCATAGAAATAGGATCGCATGGTCTGAACATGTCAGTCATCCTAGATACACCAATTTTTAGGCTAGTTAGAAAGAAAAACTCATTCTCATTACCTATAATAAACTCTACACTTCCTCCACCAATGTCCACCATTAGAACTGGATCATTTCCAAGTCTGACTCCATGCTGAACTGCATATCCAATAAGTTCAGCTTCCATTGAACCAGGTATTGCATTTATCTTTATCCCGATATCATCAATGCTTTTTTGAATAAATTCACCACCATTTTCAGCCTCTCTAATTGCACTTGTTGCATACGCAAGAATTTTCTCGGTTCCATGGCTGTCACATAAAACCTTAATTTTTTGCAGGGCTACTATACCTCTTCTAAATGCTGAATCCGATATTTTTTTTCCTATCCCTCCTTTTGCTAATTCTACCATCTCTTTTAGATCATCTACCATTCGAAAACTACCATCTGAAAATAAATCTACGATTACAGCATGGAATGAGTTAGTTCCAAGATCTATTGCAGCAATACGTTTAATTGGAGTTATAGAATTAATGTTATTAGTTAATTGTGCCAAAGTATTATTACTTATAATTTGTCGTTATAGTACAATTCATAATTAGGTCTTTATTCAATGAGAATACTTCTCCCACTTTTTGCTTTATTATTAATTTCTATTTCTTTAAATGCACAAGAGCGATCTATTGAGTATCTAGAAAATAGTTTGATTATAAAATTTAAGAGCGAGCAGGATGTAGCAAATTTTAAGTCCAAATCAATAGCTCAACCTACATTATTCATAGAACATAATGTTGAAATTCTGAACTCAATTTGGAAAAATGAATATGACACTAAAATCAATCTTAGAATGCAATCTAGGGGGAAAGTAATTGAACCGAGCATCATAGATCGATTAAAGAACATTCATTATGTGAGTTTTGATTCAGATGTAGACGCTCTAGAATTGGCAAACGAGATTTCAAATCTACCAGAAGTTGAATATGCAGAACCACGATATATCTATCAAACAGGACTGGTAACTAATGACCCGATCGAAAACGATTTTGTTGAATTTCATAATTTTGATCAAGCTTGGGAATTGGTATCAAATACCGAAGATATCATTATATCCATAGTTGACAGCGGTGTAAATTATGATCATGAAGACCTAAGGGGAAAACAGTGGCTTAATGAAGATGAAATTCCGAATAATGGAATTGATGATGATGGCAATGGATTTGTGGATGACTACTTAGGTTGGGATTTTGTTGATATAGATGAAAACGGAAGTAGAACTGAAGACAACGATCCCTTTGGTACCTTTAGCTCTCATGGAACCCATGTTGCAGGGATTGCAACTGCAACTCCAAATAATGGCTTAGGCTTAGTAGGTGCCGGATACAACGCTCGATATATGGCTGTAAAGGTTGGTGGGCTTCAAGATGACCCTTCAACCAGTAATGATGAATCTAGAGCAATCCAAGCAGGGTACGAAGGAATCTTATACTCGATAATTAATGGTGCCGATATTATAAATTGTAGTTGGGGAGGCGCAGGGATTGCTTCACAGTTTCAACAAGACATAATTGATTTAGGTAGAGATTCTGGATCTTTGATTGTGGTTTCAGCAGGTAATGCAGCTAGTGACGCTGAAAATTATCCAGCAGATTATGAGAATGTACTTTCAGTAGGTGCACTTGGTTCTGGAAATGTGATAGCATCTTATTCTAGCTTTGGAGCCGAAGTGGACGTCTTTGCAAAAGGTACAATTAGAAGCTCAGTAGGAACTACACCTAATCAATATGCTACATTCTCAGGAACCTCTATGTCCAGTCCTGTTGTAGCTGGTTTAGCAGCTTTGGTAAAAGCCAAATATCCAAACTTCACTCCAGAACAAATCGAAAATCAAATAAAAAACTCTTCTATATCTATCGAGCCAGATAATATAACTAGCCTACAATCAAAACTTGGGAGTGGGAAGATTAATGCTCTCACTGCAGTTGGTCCACCCCAACCTAATATTTTCATCCGTTCAGAGGAATATCTAAATTCTGAAGGAGATGATTTGGGCATTAGTGAAAATGGCACATTATCAATTACACTTTCTAATTCGGGAGGCACTACTACTAATTTATCTGCTACAATCAATAGCTTATCGGAAAACATAATCATCCCAAGTACTTCGATATTGATTGGTGAGATTGTAAATGACGGACAGAGAACGATTGAAGTCCCTATTTTATTGAATGAAGGCATTTTAGAATCATTGACTGGAGAAATTTCAATTGATCTTGTCGATAACACTTTAGATTATAATGCTTCTGAAATTCTTATTTTTGATAGGCTATTATACAGAGTGAGTAATGTTAATAATCTAGCTTTATCTTTCTCAGGCAATGGGAATATTGGTTTTTATGATGCAGAGAATAGTTCTGGAGGCATCGGTTTTGTACCTAACCATCAAACTGCAGATTTTTTCAAAGCCAATTTACTTTATGAAGGTGGAATTATCCTAGGTGCCAATAATAAAATAATTAGTAATGTAAGAGGTTTAGAAGAAGAACCATATGATCAAGATTTTGATCCAATTGAATTCTATTCAATAAAAACTCCAGGCGATATTTCTGACTCTGATGGTAGAGCAGTATTTACTTCTAGTGACACAAGCAGTATTGAAAATGTTCGAATCACTTTAAATACCTATGCTTATGAAGATCCATCTACATCTAACAGTATTATTCTAAATTATATTTTAGAAAATGTTTCTCCAACACTTGCCTTATCCGAGGTCTATTTTGGGATTTTTAACGATTGGAATATTGGTGACCCTTCAAATAATAGCACCTCGTATAATTCAATCAATGATATTCTTGTTATTGAAGAATCCGGCTTAAGCGAATATCCAAAAACAGCTCTCGCAACATTTGGAAATACATCAAGTGTTTTAGCTATTAACAATAATTACCAAGGTGCTAATTCGAATTTTCGATTTAACATTAATGATGGCTTTACGATAAATGAAAAAAATAATTCTATCAAATCTGGAGTTCGGAATACAAATATTTTTAAGACAGATGTCTCCGCAGTAGTAGCTACAGGACCCTATTTTATACCTCCGAGATCAAGCGTTTCGCTGGGATTCGTTTATGCTTTTGGGGACTCGGAGGAAGAGCTAGTCGATCAAATTAATGCGGCTAGAGACTTAAATATTTTTGAAATCACTGAAATGAATTCTAATTCTCAAAATTCATTTCCAAATGAAACGGCTTTGTTTCAAAATTATCCGAACCCATTCAACCCTTCTACAACTTTTAGCTTTGGCATAGATGGATCGGAAAATGTAACATTATCTGTTTATAACTTACTCGGTCAAAAAGTTCGAACTGTAGTTAATAGCAAGCTTGAGGCTGGAATCCATAACTATACGGTATCTATGAATGACTTAGGAAGTGGGGTTTATTTTGCTATTCTAGAGACACCTCAAAAAAGAGAGCTAATAAAATTAACCTTAATTAAGTAGAGTTGAGTAATCACCTTTTTAGAACTTTTGAAACTGAGTGGTGGGCTTTTAATAGTCATATTCATACTGTTGTCGCTTCTTTAAGTGCAGTTAAATCATTAGAGGTAGATCGGATTGAAATTGAAACTCCAGATGATGACTTCTTAGAGATAGATGTTGTTAATCTAAAAAATGGAAACCCAGTAATTACACTTTTTCATGGATTAGAGGGTTCTTCTGAGCGATTCTATATTCGAAATTTAATGTATGATTTAAAGTCCATTGGTTATTCCTCTGTGGCACTTAACTTTAGGGGTTGTGGAAGTAAGCAGAACAAACAACCACGCTTCTATCATTCGGGAGAAACTTCAGATTATAAACTTCTTTTTGATTGGGTTAGTGAACAATTTAATAATTGTGATATTTACTCAGTAGGCTTTTCACTTGGCGGGAATGCTTTAATTAAATCTCTGGGTGAACTTCGTGAAAGTCACCCTTCTCAAAAATCTGTAGCAGTATCTCCTCCATATGATTTGAAAGAAGGTTCACTGGATATGGAAAAAGGCTTTAACCAAGTATATTCATATCGCTTTTTAAAAACATTGGTGAAAAAACTCGCTTCGAAAAGAGTTCAGTTCCCTGAATTACCAACTTTTAATGGTCATACTATTTATGACTTTGATGATAAAGTAACCGCTCCCATTCATGGATTTGATAATGCTGAACATTACTACGAAACATGTTCATCGAAACAGTTTATTAAAGATGTAAAAAAGCCTTTGCTGATTATTCATTCAAAAGAAGATACACTTTGTCCACTCCAGTATGCTCCATTCACGGACATTAAAAATAATACATGTATTGAAACCATCTTTACAGAAAAAGGTGGACATGTTGGATTTATTAGCAACCCAAGAAATTGGCTTAATGAATCAATTATTAGTTGGCTACAATCATAAAAACGATTCTTATCTTAAGCGTGTTATTTTATTCAAAGAACAAGTAATTGAAAAATCATGGTTATCATTATAGGAGCTGGTCCAATTGGGCTTGCAACCGGAATTCAGCTTCAAAAGAAAAATATTCCATTTAGGATCATAGAACGAGGGTGTTTGGTTAATTCGCTATACCACTATCCTACTAATATGACATTTTTCTCAACATCTGATAAACTTGAAATTGGAAATATTCCTTTCATATCACATGGATTTAAGCCTACTCGAAGCGAAGCTCTTGAGTATTACCGCAGAGCGGCTGAACACTACAAACTCCCAATAAACCTTTATGAAAGTGTGACTTCTGTAGAAGGTGAAGATGGAAATTTTTTGGTAAAAACAGATAAAGCTGAGTATAAAGCTACAAAAATTGTTGTAGCATCCGGTTTTTATGGATCACCAAATAAGATGAATGTGCCGGGTGAAAATCTGTCAAAAGTAAAGCACTACTATGATGAACCTCACCCCTATGCATGGCAGAATGTATTAGTAATCGGCGCTGGTAATTCAGGTGTTGATGTCGCTCTTGAATGTTTCCGATCTGGAGCAAATGTTACAATGGCAATTCGATATGATGAAATTAAACCATCGGTTAAATATTGGGTAAAACCAGATATTGAAAATCGAATCAAGTTTGGTGATGTAAAAGCATATTTCAATTCAGATATTAAAGAAATTCGAGAACAAGAAGTTGTTCTTGAAACTCCAGATGGAGAAGTAATTATACCAAATGATTTTGTTTTAGCGATGACAGGCTATCATCCAAATTATAAGCTTATGGAGGCTTTAGGTATCGAACTTACTGAAGATGAAAAGTGCAGGCCTGTTTACCAAGAAAACTCTTTAGAAACTAATAGAAAAGGAATGTATGTAGCTGGTGTTGTGTGTGGAGGAATGGACACTAGTAAGCTTTTTATTGAGAATTCTAGAGTCCATGCTAGCCAAATAGCTGAGGATATTGCTAAATCCTAAAAATAAAAAATGGGCAAGCGACCTATATCACGTCGCTACGACCAGATTACCGTTGCTGCATTCCTGCCCTGGCGGAGTTCAAAGGGAGCTGACTGTATAGGACTTGCCCAAGAATTAAAGATAAGACTATTACAGAATAACTCTCAAGTTTTATTCGAACTATTTACTCGTCATTATGTAAACACCATCCCAGTCTATTTCTGGCGGATTTTGTTTCATCATTTCACATCGATCGATAAATAACTGTGAAGGATTTTTTAAGTGAGCTTCGAGAGGCAATGATTGACCAAAGAATTTCAATGCTTTATCCCATTCTTGATTAAAATAACTCTGCATTCCCTGTTCATATAATCCAATACAGTCAAACATTTCTTGAGAAGCATCTGCCCTTAACCCTGCAATTTCGAATACTTTAACTGGTTTACTTCTACCTTTTACAACAATGTTGTCTAGTAAACGGAACAGACAATCGTCACCTTGTGCTTCTGCATCCTTCTTAGTAGTCTCCGTAATCATTGTGAACACATTGTATTGTTTAGCCCCACTTTCACAACGCGCGGCTAAGTTTACATTGTCTCCCATCATAGTGTAATTGAAACGACGCTCTGATCCCATGTTTCCAGTTACCATCTCACCCGTGTTCATTCCCATTCGGTGTTGCATTCTCCAAACAATTTCAGGCCATTTATCTTTTTCCCACTTTTCTCTTAACTCAGCTAATCTCTTTTCCATTAATTGTGACGAAATACATGCGCGAAGTGCATGGTCTTTTAATGAAACAGGAGCACCATAGAATGCCACAATTGCATCCCCAATGAATTTATCAAGAGTACCACCTTGGTCATTAATAGTATCAGTCATTGCTGTCAAATACTCATTTATTAATGCAACTAACTGTTTTGGCTCTAGTTTCTCAGAGAAAGTAGAAAAAGAAACGATATCACTAAAAAATGCAGTAATGTATGTGTCTTCTCCACCGAGCTTTGGCTCTTCTCCAGACTCTATCATTTGATCTACAAGACGAGGAGATACATACGAAGAGAACATTCCCTTAATTCTTCGCTTCTCCTTTTGCTCGTTAAAAAATTCATATCCTACTGTCCCAATCTGGCTGAAGAAAATAGAAATTAATACTCCAGAAACATGTATAAAGAAATTAGTTTTCAGAAATAATAAAACCGCTAAACCATAATACGCCACCATCAAAACAGCCATAAATAAAAATCCCCAACTTGCTCCAACCTGCTTATTAAAAAATACAACCAAAAGAGAAACTAACAGCATTATAAGTAGCTGCGAGAGACCATTTTGCTTACTTAAATAATTACTATCTATAATAGTTTGCATTGCATGCGCATGGATTTCAAAGCCTGGTCGAGGAAAATCTGCACTAGAAAATGGGGTTGGGTGAAAATCCTGAAGGGTTGTTATAGTAGAGCCAACAATAACAATTTTATCCTTAAAAACACCATCATATAGTAGCCCTGTTTTGGTTTCAGGATCATCAAATAAGTTCATTTCGAAAAACTCGTCTTCAGCAACTGTATTATAAGATGGGTCGTCAATTACATGATCAAAACTATACACAGGAAAAATGCCTTCAGGGCCATAATAATTTATTATAAATGAATTCAGATTATCTCTTTGTATGGAATATTCTCCAATAGTGAAATCATTTTCTTTTGTTACTGAACGAAGGTCTTGAAATGCATCCGACTCTAACCCTTGGTATACTCTGAGGCCTTCTAAGCCTAGCATATAATATGATTTGTTATCGGATACTTGACCAATATTATAGATTCTAACAAATCCATCAAGATTGTCTGTAGTATATACAAGGCCAACTGGATTTTTATTATTTTCCAATAGTTCTTCAACCGGAAAATCCCTTACATCCATATCCGAGTTTCTATTTGATGATTCTTGTAATGCTCCAGCTAAAACAACACCACCATGTTTATTTATTTGATCGGCAAATAAAGAGTCATTAATTGGATTGTAGATATCCTGATTTGCAAAAATCACATCAAAAAGAATAGTTTTAGCACCTGCTCTAGTTAAATTCTCTACTAACTTAGCATGCACACTTGTTGGCCATGGCCATTTTTCAGGGATTTCTGTGTCTGCCTCATCGCTAATTGCAACTAACACAATGGGCGAATTCTCAACAGAAAGCGGTCCTCTAATTTCAAATAAATTATCCCTAATAGTAAACTCAGTTTTTTGAATAGGTTCGGAGAGAGTTAGAACTATCGACAAAGAAAATGCAATAACTGCTATGAACAGATAAATACTAAAGCGCTTCTTTTTACGGGAAGTCGATTTCATTTTTTAAAATCGAAAGATATATCTTAATTGAACAACTCTATCATTTATGGAATTAACTCCACTTACATTTGTAAAGTTTGAGTCGAATATAAACGAGTGATTATTATCTAATTTATATTCAGCTCCTGCAATAAAAACGTACGTACTGAATGTAGACGAATTTTGTGTTTCGCTCAATACATAATAGTCATTGAAGAAATCTGAATCTTCTCCATTCGCTACCGTTAATGTTCGAGTTTTTGAGTGGTTAGTGGTAAAAGCAAGGCGGCTGTTTAAAGCAAGTTTACCATTAAACATAAAATATGAGCCGCCGAAGTACATCCCAAAAATATCAATATCTAATTGACCATTTCCTGATTGGGTACTATTTGCTGTAATACCTAATTGTGTTCTTAAAGGTATATTTTCAAAACGAGTTCCTAGATTAAATGAATATGAACTATTTTTTGCATCCCCATAAGTAAATACTTCATCTTTCGTATCTAATGAGGAAAAGCTAAAAGTAGCATCATGAACCATATCCAATAATCGAAGCTGTTGAGTTACCGATAAACTTAAGTTAAGAGTATTATTCAACCTTGGAACCGTAGTTGTGAGTGTATCCCCATCAGTTATAACAAGATTTTGAACAGCTGAGTTTTCTAATCCAAAAGGTACTTCTGAATTAAATCTTTCAACACCATTTTCTCTAGTTCTATATCTAAAGCCTATACTAATTTTTGGCAATTTAAAACTAATAGGATACCAGCTAACATTTGTTCTATAAGAGATAGTATTCGTTGTAGCTTCTTTTGTATTTGCAACATTGTCCTTTAAGTCCTCATAACCAAGTGTAACATAGACTTGGTTCTTTAACATTCTAAAACGGTCAGAAACTGTAAACCCTGAAATATCTTTACGAATAGTTGAATTACCTAATGAAACAAAATCTGGACCAACCCACCTGTATTGTATACTGAAAGTGTTTTTAGGATAATTTATAGAGAATTCTGAATCGGAACCTAAAATTGAAGTTGGGAAGAAAGCTTCTGCTTCTGTACTGTCGGTATTAAAGTTACTAAAACGTATTGGTATAACACTCATATTTTCATTTATGATAATGAATCGTGAAAGTTGGCCTAATATATCAAGTTCACTTTGATCAATATCTTCAAATCCAATATCTGCCGCCCTTAAAGAATCAAGAGGTCCACCATATATGTCGTTATTTAATGCACTAGCAACCGTCTCTGTTTTAAACCGAATCTTATTATTTGCAATCCCGATTTTTAAATCAGCTCCAGCAACAATATTACCTTTTGGCCGGGGGCTCCCGCCTTGAATTTGTAATAAATCTGGGTTTTGATTCAATTTAATCTGATCCTCAAAGCTTAATCCCGAACCTAGTTGCTGGGATGCAAATAAATCTGTGTAATCAAGAACATTGAAAATTGATGTTGTATCATCTTCCACTTTCATTGCTTGAATTCCGATCTGAAAATGGCGTGGATTTCCTAGACCAACTCTTCCACCAATTATTTTCCTTCTAAATGTTCCACGACCTCTATCTTCAAAGCCTAAAGTATATGTAGTATCTTGAGGAACACCACCAGCTATTACCGTTTCTACTTGTACTGATGAGTACTGATTAGTTATTTTTCGGCTTAATTCCCCGTATATAACTTGCACGTTTATTACATCCCATAAAAGATGAAGAGAGCTTTTTAAACCATAAATTCTTCGCCCGCTAATAGTAAATTTACTCAATGTTGGATATACATGCCCCGCCTCAAATTCCCACCATTTACCTAAATTCATTTTAATTCCATACCGGTTTTGTGGTTGCAATCGGTTTGATTCTTGAGATGTTAAAAACCCATTCATTGAGTATTTAAATAGTCCTATTGATCCATTTAGATATGATCGACCAGTATAAGCATTGTTCAAATCACCAGAAATTGTCTGGTTCCTAGCGGTAAGCTCTACACGTCCTGCAGGTAACAAACGTGTTTCAAAACCCTTATAAGATGCTTTTTTAGGATCTACGATATTAAAATCCCATGCCACAACCTCTAGGGTTTCAGTTGCTGTTACATAGTTCAATCTAATAGTATACGTACCATGTTTCAGGTTTTTTGGTACATAGGAAATAAAATAATCAGTGGTATCTGCGAGTCCAGTTACATCTCTTCCATCAATCAATAGTTGAAACTCACCAGATTCGATTTCATCTTTATTGTAGAAAAGCGCAATTGCAATATATGCATCATTTTGTGCTAAGCCATTTCCTTGCTTTGGGGAAAGTATGGAATAGTCTATTCCTTCAGCTTTTGGATTTTCAGGTTCTTGTTGCTCTTCAACAATGTTGACTTGAATTGGATTTTCAGATGGAAGATTTTCTGGAAAAAATATCTCTTGATCACTATTTCTCAGACTTAACTGAAAATAATATTCAAATGTAGTACCAACTAGTTCATCTGGCGTGATTAATGCAATAAAAGTACCGTTTTGAAATATGATTTCTTTTTGGGAGTACCCAAGATCACCTTCATTTTTATAAAAAAGTAAAGCATCAAGAACATCATTCGGATTCACACCAGGTACAAAAAATTCTAACGAATTAATCGTAGTTCTATCAAGCACAGTCGGTTGCTGATGTTGTACTGAGAACTGAGCATTAATAATTTGTGAGTTTAGCGTAATAAAACCCAATACTAGCGCTAAACTTAGTACCCCTTTTTTCATTTCCATCAAAATTTTCAACTCTAATAGCCTGAGGTTTAATTTACTTGAACTAAATAAAACCTATTCATTTCCTTTTTCAAATATATTAATAGGGACTTCACGAATTTGTCCGTTTGCATCCCTAAACCGAAGAATTATAGTTCTTTCAATTAAATCGTCGTCTAATTCATCGTAACCCTCATCTAAATCTTCTAATTCTTCTTCTGAAAGAGTTCCTGATTCAATATTATTTCCACCATTATCTACCTCTGCAAACATTTTTTCAAATAGCGAAACAGTTTGTCCTGATGTAGTAGCTGTTACATCAACTTGACCTTCTTCTACCCATATAAAACCATAAGCTTTAGTCCCAAATTTAGTTCCCTTTACCGATGCCAACGAGCGAGAAGTAGCAACTTCAAAAGTACCAGAACCAACAGGTTCTACTTCCATAAAAATTTCACCACTCTCTAAGTTAATTCTACGGTCGGATATCTTCGAATCTGCTAGACTCTCACCTCTTACAATCAGTGTTGATTCAGGTTTAACTTTTGCAACTGTATTATCCATAAAGATAACCAAAGCATAGCCTCCTTCTTTTGTAGAAAGTGTGTCGCCACTAAAAAGTTGCTCCCCTAAGTTATCTGTTAAATTAAGAACATAGTCTTTATCACCATTCGCTAATTCAACTACAGGCTTAAATCTTCGAACAATTGCTAAAGGTCTGTCTTGTTCTACTGGTATATATAAATCAGCAGAAATCATCGCTCCCAATACTATTGTTAGTATCAATGAAACTGCTATTGATGTTAATTTGTCCATAACAATCTTAATTGGAGTTTAATATTATTTCCCCATCTTCAATTTTTCTTATAATCTCTTCTAACAACAGAATTGCAGTAGCACCTGTTACTATTTGATTATTCATTTCAATACTTTCAAATGAATAACCACTTTCAGTAAGTGTAGCAAATTGCTCTTCGCCAACAAGTGCAATTAATGCATTAAAAGTTTCTTGATCTATTTGTGAAAGAGAAGACTCTTCACCCGGTGCTGATAGCTTAAATGTCCAAACTTCAGAATTAATTTCTTCAATTTCTATGGCAGTTCGAATAGTTGTACTTACTTGCCAAAAGTATGTTTGACCAGCTATTAAGGCTTGAACTCCTGAAGATGGATATTGTAATGTATTACCAATTGTTGTTAAGTCTAAATTTTCAAACTGAAGTAATGATCCTCCATTATTAGTGGGGTCAGAACTTTTTGCATTCTCGATTAGAGATTCGGGATTATCTTGACCATTTGATCTAACTACAATAAGCCTATAAGTATTGGCAGCATCACCTTCCCAACTAAACTGAGGAAATGGGTTTGTAATATTAACCTCAGCACCTATAATATCTCCAGGATTTTTTAAATCTATAGACTTATCATCCACTACTACTCCATCATCACTACCACCTAACACTATGGTTTGTGTTGCTAGAACTTGCTTACCTAATTCATTTGTTACCTGAAAAATGGATATTGAAAAGGTGTAAATATCATTAGGCAGAGTCGAAGAACCACCAAGAGTTTCAATAAAATCATCTCCTTCTGGTGTTAAACCGCCATCAAACTTTATAGTTTCTTCAACACCTGGTAATTTCTCATTAACAATATCATTATTTGTTCCAAACACAACCTGTCCTGGATCTAACGTGAATGGAAATGCAGCTTGTTGAGTTAATTGAGCTATTGTTCCAATCTTCCCGCTTTCAATCAAAAACTCGAAAAATAGATTCGAAAGTTTCTCTGAAGTGTTGTTTACTAATGAACCAGAAACAAGCACAGGACCAGAACCTCTATTATCTACACCTAAACTTGTTAGTCCCAATACTTGTGCATTTTCTAACGCTGGGCTTAATTGTAAATCTAATGTTATACTCTCAGATTGAGCAAAAACATTTCCACCGGGAACATAAATACTTATTATAACTAAGAGTGAAAGAAAACTGGTTTGAAACCAAACAGATTTTTTCATGCTACCCTCGCAATTTATTAAATGAATAGATAATATGGGACGATGTTTCATTACAAACAATTAGAATTTAGCAAACAAAAAAAGCCTTTAACCATTACGATAAAGGCTTTTGTGGAGCTATGGGGATTCGAACCCCAGACCTTCGCGCTGCCAGCGCGACGCTCTAGCCAACTGAGCTATAGCCCCATATATTTTGAAGATAAAAATTTTGAGTATGCCAACATAATTCACATTTCTTTTTATTCAATAAATCGAAACATTTATCACTAAAGAATCTTTTTAATTCCACTATAAACCGCTATTTTAAAGCAAAATTAAAAAACACCTTCAATCTAAAACTACAATGATGAAAAATTTTAAGTTTACACTATTCATTCTTATGGTTGCAATAGTTGTCAGTAATTGTTCTGGCCCTAAAGAATTGCTTCCACCTCCTGATCGTACTCTTGATTACTTAATGTCTCTCGATGAAGAAACCTTAAGAACTCTTGATACTGACAATGACGGAGTAAATGATTACGTAGAAATCTACGAATCAAATACAGACCCACTTAATCCAGATAGTGACAATGATGGCCTTACTGATGGTCAGGAAATTAACGAATACAATACCGATCCTAACAATGCAGACTCAGATGGTGATGGTCTTTCTGACGGTGATGAAGTTAATTCATATAACACTGACCCAAATAATACAGACACAGATGGTGACGGACTATCTGATTATGATGAAGTAATGACTTATAAGACAGACCCTAACGATGCTGATGGCGATGCTGATGGTGACGGTGTATCTGATGTTGATGAAATTGCAAATGGAACTGATCCTACTAATGCAGATTCAGATGGCGACGGATTTACTGATGGTCAAGAACTTGACATGGGTACAAACCCAAATGACGGAACTGATCCAGTTTACATCGCAATGGATGCTTTTAGTAATGTAGGCTTTGCTTTCGATCGCTCTAACCTTTCAGATGCTGCTGCACAAATGCTAGCTGATAATGTTGAATTACTTAATAATGCTCCAGCATTTAAAATAAGAGTTGATGCATATACTGATCATGTTGGTGGAGATCAATACAATTTACGTTTGAGTTTACGCCGTGCTGCTTCTGTTGTTAAGTTCTATACAGACAATGGTATCACTGAAGATAGAATTGAATCAAGAGGACTTGGTAAAGCTCCAGTTGAATGTTCAGAATCTGAAAAAGAATCAAATAACGGCTGTGAGAAAAACAGACGTGCAGAATCTCATCCTGTAAGTACACTTAAGTATAAACCAGGCATGTAATTCTTTTAGAATGAAATTAAAAAGGCGAATCAGTTTCTGATTCGCCTTTTTTTATGATCTATTTTAAAATAACCGTGCTAATGCAATAGTTGGGTAAAAACCAGGTTCATCAATACGGTAAGCTAAATCTACTCTAAATAGACTGAAAATATTACTCAAAGAAAGCCCAACTTCTTGATGCCAATCTTTTGTGGTAATTGGGAAGTATCCCAAACTATTATTAAAGAACTCTTGCTGCTCGTTTGAAATCCATGTTCGTCCTACACCAGCAAAAATTATAATACTTAAGCCCGATTTTGCAGCACCTCTCCAACCTAAGGCCTCTAAAGGAATTGAACGGAAGTTATGCTCAATATTTAATGCAACATAACTCGCACCTTCATATGGTATATATCTTTTTGATTTAAACCCACCAAATGGTGCGAAATAACCAAACGCTGCGTCTAGAATGCCATTCCGTTGAACAGGTAAATCTCCTATATATGTACCAGCATTCAACCTTAGATCTAAAGAGTTGGGAATAAATCGGCGTTTATAGAATGTATTATACCTCCTAAAAATATCTACTTTAAAACGCGTGAAATCCCAATCACTACCAATAGCTTTGGAAGATTGCTCTATACTTACCATGATATTGTCTGCTCCAATCACTCCAAATGCTTCCTTACCTTCTCCACTCTCAAGCTTTAGCTCAAATGAGCTCAATGTACCCTCATTTATTGGCGGGTTTAATCTCTGAATATTATTCCTGCCAACAATATCATAAAATGTTGAGTAATTAATTGAAGTATGATCTTCTAATCTATACTTAAGTCCAACCGTATTTCTCCACCATATTTGTGGTCTATATCTGGCTCCAAGATAAATTCCTTCTTTTCGGTAATAATCAAAGTAATCATCGAAACCAAAAAATGGCATACTACTAGTAAAAACCATTCCATATAAATCTGAATTATATCTGGTTGAAGTAGCTGCGCTATATCCAGCCTGAAGTGCAAACCGTCTTGTTTTTGGAAGTGGCCACCAAGAAAGATCAAATCCATGATTTAACCCATCTAAGGAATTTTCTCCATAACCAAAACTATATCCAATTTTTGATGTAGTTCTAACTCTTCGATCTGCAAATCGTTGTTCATGTTTTACACCACCAAAAATAGCATCTACTCTATTGTATCTTGCATCTATTGATAGATTCTTTATAAACTTTTTTATTGGTCCAGACTTCTTTAGTGAGTTTGATGAAATTGACATCGCTAAGGCTGAATCTTGTTTAATTTCTTCTTCTGAACAATTTCCAGTACCATCGTCTTCGTTTCCATCATCTATATTCATAAAGCGAACCAGAAAGCCTTTTGGGCGAAATTCTTCTTCGAAACTAGTGTTACACTTTACATTTTTGTAGGCATATTCTTCCTTTTTTGTAAGTGGAACTACATCAACTGTGTTTACAAAAAGAGAATCAGACTTATTAATCGTTGTAGAATCAACAGAAATCCATGTCGTATTCTCATAAAGAGAATCTGGCAAATCGGTATTAACTTGATAATCGTTCAGTTTCGAAACCTGACTAAAACCTATAGGTGGAAACCTCAGCCCTGGCACCCCAATTTTAATCATACCTTCCATTCTAAAATCAACAGGTAACCAATAATCGCCGCCAAAATTGCTAAACTGTTGTTCATAATACATATTAAACTCTTGAATAGGTGGTGGAAATACTATTACAGAATTCGGCTTTAATCGAACTGAAATTAGTGCATATTCTAAATCGAGAACATAAATTGTTCCTTCAAATAAGGGCTGAAGTTTTCTTTTCGATTTTACTTCAATCTCGAAAACTACATTGTCATCGATTTTCGAAAAATCAACCAATTCAAAGTTATAGTACTTTAGTGCATCAGGATGAGTAATCCCAACTACATCAAATTCTACTATATCAAGATTATCATCATAAAAATTAGGGAGGTAACTAACCCCTGCAAAATTATTACTTCCTTCAATATTTGCCGTTTGTCTTTTAGATTTTAACACCTCTCTTGAGCCCCGTTTTCTATCCCAAAATGCTTCAGAAATGCTCTCCGTTATTGAAATAATAGTAGTATCCTTTAAAATTTGCTGTCTGGTATATGCATCCACCTTATAGGTATCAAGTTTCTCCCGCCAGATTTGCTTACGCCTAATTACCTCTTTCATTATTGAAATGGCAGGATCTTCACCAGTAACAGTAATCTCTTCTAATTCTAAAAATGCCTCTTTTAATCTAAAATCCAACTGACCTTCAAATGAGGTAGTTACTTCCTGCTCTTTACTTTCATAGCCTAAAAAACGAACAATTATAGTTGCTGGCAAGATTTCTACCCTCAAAGAATACTCTCCGTCAGCATTTGCAATAGTACCTTTGTATGTACCTTTTATAATAACATGCGCTGCTGGAAGAGGTTCATTGGTAACAGCATCAACTATTTTCCCCGTAATTAGATTTTGGGAAAAGCCTTGAACAGAAGAAAAAAATATAAACCCTAAAAGAATAAAAAGACGTGACATTGATTTTGTTTTATTAATTACGACTCGAACTTCTACTGAAAAATCTATTCCTTGTTACACTAACATATGTATCTTCTTCTTGGTTATTTCAGACCCTTTAGTTCAACCGGATAGAATAGGAGCCTCCTAAGCTCTAGATCTGGGTTCGAGTCCCGGAGGGGTCACCAGTAAGTATTGTAAGTATTTGATTTTATTATCATTATAAATTAATGGTACAGGTTTTGGTACAGGTATTTATGTCAGTTTTTTTAAATTTCTTGCAGTCATAATGAATCTTTTAGATGGGCTTTCAAAGCTTTTTAACTATACCTTTGATTAAAAAATTCTATTTCTTACCAGCTCTACGATTTGGATAGCTTAAATAAATAGATTAAATTTGTTACTTATAGTCAACAAAATTGAAAATGGATAAAAATTTAATAAATGATTTACTTAACTCTCATGAGATAAACCTCATCGAGAAGCACCTCATATATTCATTTATTAAAAACAATAAATTGGAAGCGTCTAAAAGTCCAATACTTTCAAAACTGTTAGCTAATTTTATAATAGATTCAGAAATTTATTCGCTTGTTTCTTCTCTAAATATTAATGAACTGAAAGTTTTAGAAAATTATCTAGAGCTTTTAATTCCAGCAAGTGACAGAAAAGTAAATGGAGCCTTTTTCACCCCTACTTATGTTGTAGATTTTATTATCAATGAAGTTTCTCCACAAAAAAGTGATAAATGTTTGGACCCTAGTTGCGGTTGTGGAGCATTTTTAATTGGCTTGGTCGAATATTACCAAAAGACTTTCAGTAAAAGTATTAAAGAAACTATTAAACAGAACATTTATGGTTCTGACATTTTATGTTATAATGTAAAACGCTCAAAAATAATCTTATCGCTTTTTGGACTTATACATAATGAAATTATTGAGGAATCAGACTTTAATATCTACAATCAAGATAGTTTAAAAGCTGACTGGAAAAGTAAATTTGAAATAATTGTTGGAAATCCACCATATGTTAAATTCCAAGATCTTAGTGATGAGAATAGACTGTATTTAATTAAGAATTGGAAAAGCATTGAAAATGGGACATATAATCTATACTTCGCTTTTTTTGAATTAGGACATAAGCTATTATCAAAAAATGGAAGATTGGGATATATAACTCCAAATAACTATTTCACATCATTAGCAGGAATTTCACTTCGTAAATATTTTTTGAAAACTAAATGCATAACAAGAATTGTAGATTTCAGACACAAAAAAGTCTTTGATGCCCAAACCTATACTGCAATTACTTTTTTAAATAAAAGGGAAAATGAATCTATTTTGTTTGATAAAATTAAAGACAATGAGACCTGTTCAAATTTCTTAATCTCGGCTAATGGTTCTCCAAATTTTTTAAAAAACCTAAATGTAAAAAAATGGAGATTATTAAAATCAAAGGAACAAGAAAACATTAAAATTATTGAGAATATTGGTACTCCTATAAAAGATCTTTTTAATATCGCTGTTGGTATTGCAACATTAAAAGACGAAGTTTTTTTTATAGATTCTGCAAATCAGAAAAATGGGTTTTTAACTAAAACCACAGAAAACGGAACATTCCTAATTGAAAAAGAAATAACGAGACCTGTTTATAAAATATCTCAATTTAAAAGTCAAAAGGATATTGAAAACAACACTTTAAGAATTATTACTCCTTATCATACTAATTCGAAAAATGCAATTCCAATTCTAGAAGATGAATTTATAACTAAATATCCTAAATGCTATGAGTTTTTACTTTCGGAGAAAGAAAAATTAGAAGGTCGTGGAAAAGGGAAAAAAGTATTTTCTCCATTTTATGTATGGGGAAGAACACAAGGAATTACACGTTTCGGAAAAAAAATATTAAACCCAACGTTTAGTAAACATCCAAGATTTCTATTTGTTCCAGAGGAAGATGCTTATTACACAAATGGTTACGGAATTTATTTTGACAGAGACCATTCTAATAAAACTCCTCTGTTTGAAAACTTGAATCATAAAATGTCACAGGAAGAAAACATTTTAGAAGTTCGGAAAATTTTAAACTCTGTTGTAATGCATTATTACATTAGTGCTACAAGTGTTTCAATTCAAGGTGGATTTCCCTGTTACCAAAAAAACTTTATTGAAAAATTTACAATTCCTGATTTCGAAGATGAGGAATTAATTACCTTTAAAGGCTTGACAGATAAAACAGAAATAGATGAGTTCTTAATTACTAAATATCAGCTTAAAGAATTAGCTGGAAATCTAATTGAATAAATTTGCAAGATATCATTGATAAAATTAGGATAATCTAGATTTGTAAGAGAATGATTTGAGCCAACAGGTAAAAACCCGTCTAGTATTAATTCATTAGTAGTATTATAAATCTTAGGAATAGGTCTGTCAAAATCTACAATCAATAGGCAACATCTTTCATATTTGAATTTCTCATCATTTCTATTGACTCTCATATTTATTGCGTGAAATGCTTCTATATATTTCACAAGGTCAATATTATTAAAACCAACTATGTTACCGTTAATATATTCTTTTACAGGAATTAGGTAAACTTCACCTAAAACCATATTGGGACACCTAAGGTGTAGGTTTAATGATTCTGCAAAAGTTCTTTCGTAAAGAGTATCAAAATTTTTGTCCACACTACTTAATTGACTTCTAACATTAATACTCAAAACAGATTCGGTAAACAAATCGCCATAAATATCACTATAACCATTCATTCCTGAATTAACATTCATAACTGTTGGTGAAATATGTATGTTATCAGTAATTACTGATATGTCTTGTGTTTTTGTTTTAAGAAATCCTGATAGTTTCAACTCTTTGTTAGCTAAATTTCTTGGTTTATTATAAGCTCTTCTTAACGGATTAATAACTCTATTTAAATAATCCTTAGATGGATTGATTAAACTTGGATGGACATTAGCATTTAACAAATCTGTCTTAATTGCATTATGAATATTATTAATCAACAAACTTGATCTTATAATATTTCCTCGATTTCCATTCACAATAGAAGATTCAATAATTGACTTGATATCATTAACAGCAGTCTGAATTGTGATCTGAGGAAATGGAACTCCTGTGTGATTTACTATTATATTGGGCATCAAAACCTACTTTTGTAAGTCTTAAGAATAGATTCTGTAAAAGTTTCCCAAGATAATTCATCAATACTTGCAGTCGAGTTTTTATTTAACAATCTGTCATTTATCAACTCTTGATTTGAACTATAAATTTTAGCTGGTGTTTGAGCAAAATCAACAAGCAATAAACAAACTCGTTCATATTTGTAATCCTCACGTGTAAAATCTAATCTACCATTTATTGCTTGAAAGGATTTTATATATTTCTCTACTGCTCCTACACTATCAATAAACTGAACAATATTGTCATCCATTACAGAAGCATCATATTCTTTTACAGGAATCATATAAACTTCTCCTAAAACCATTTTAGGACATCTTACGTGTAAGTTTTGTGCTTCTGCTATAGTTCTTTCATAAAGCGTATCAAAGTTTTTAGCTAAAGAGCTCATTTGACTCCTGATGTTAACAGAAATTGTTCGTTCTGTATAATCCATTCCGTAATAATCTGTTTCTTCCCTTAAAATTCCTTCTGTCATAATTTCAGATTCAGGAACATATCCTTCAGGAGAAACGCAAACATCTTGGCTTTTTTGCTTTATAAATCCAGCTAATTTAAGTTCGGGTTTTGTTGCATTAAGAGGGGGATGTATTCTACTAGGAGAAATACCTTTTCTAATTAAATCTGCCTTGACACTTTCATGAATAAAATTGATTGGTCGAGAAGACCTAATCATTGCTTGTTTTGCCTTAACTCCTCCTTCAATAATTGAACTTTCTATAAGTTCCTTAAATCCATCAACAGCTTGTTGTATCGTTATTAAATTTGTCATTTTCAAAAAACTCTTTTAGTGTAACACCAAGTGCGACAGTAATTTTTTCAATATTTACTATTGAAATATTTCTAGAACCATTTTCAACACTTGCAATGTAGCTTCTATCTAAATCGGCAGCATAGGATAAATCCTTTTGAGACATTTTTTTGACACCTCTTAATTCTTTGATTCTATTCCCTATTTTTACCTTAATGTCCATCGTTCAAAGGTTGGGAAATGTCGACTATAAATCAAAGACTATAAGTAACATTTGAAAATAAACGTAATAATGTAAGTCTTATATGACTGAGTGTGGATTTTTAAGTCTTACTTGAAACTTTCTCAAGTAAATATTTTATATGATAGGTATGTCCAACGTCCAATCCCTTTAACAAATAACCTTTGGACAAGCCTTATTTATCTTTAATCCAGTTTCCTACTGTAGACTTTGAAACTCCCAAACTATCCGCAATAAAGCGATATGGATATTCTAAATTATGCAGTTCTTTAGCTTTCTTTTTCTTTTCTGCTAATTCACTAACCTTCTTTTGATCTTCAAATTCGTAGCTAAATAATTCTTCAGTTTGAATAATTTCTAGTAAGTTATTATCAGAATCTTCTTCAATAATCATCCTGATATTCTCTAATGGCTTCGAACTTCTACTTTTTAAGCATTGAAGCTCTATTAAGTTATAAGAATCGTTTTGATATTCAGATTTTAAGCCAAATACTATATCTGCTTTAGTTGTAAAAATTCGAGAGTCTGAAATATCTTCTATATCATATCGAACTTTAATTTTACTTCCTTTTCTAGTATGCGTTATTAAAACAACTGCAACATTGGCTTGGACGGCTAAACTTCTGAATGCTTGCATAGTTTCGTTTGCGTATTTTGGCTCATATAAGTTACCGTTATGGAAATCTGCTAAGGTATCAAATACCACTACATCCGCATTCTCTGCAATTAACTTTTCTCTTAGAGAACTAAAAAAACTTTGATCACATATAAACGGTAACACATTTTCAGGAAGTTCTAAGGCACCTATTCCCCTATTCTCCCCAATTACTCGTGATCTTCTTGAAAGTTCAGGCATGCTAGTATCGGCTCCCGTTATATAGATTGCTTTTCCGCCTCTACTAGTTGGTAATATCTTATTATCTCTGATCTGTAATAGGTATTGTATAAGTAGCGACTTTCCCGAGCCTCCTGCTCCTCCTAAGACGGTTACTAAGCCTTTTCCACATATCCCTTCAACAATAAATTCTAAAGGCTTTAATTCTACTTCTTTAGGGTCTATTACATCTAACCATTCTACCTTTGTTGTATTGAAAGACTGCATAATTAAGCCTCCCGATTATTTTCTAGAAAGACATCTAAGTCTTCTTTGTAGAATAGAACCTTTCCTTCTACTTTTATTCCTTTAATTTTTCCTTGCTTTCTCCATCTTAAAAGTGTGGGTCGGGAAATGTTCAAATACTTGAATGCTTCTCTTATAGTTAAGATTTTTTTCTCAACTGGTTTTTTATCCAGTTCCTTAAGAGCATTTTTTACTGAATCATTGATGAGTTCTTCTAATTCAAAGTGAGTTGCTATAATTACGTTTTTCATGATCTTATTGATTCGTTATGGTTAATTCGAATCAATTATAAGTCATTGAAATTTAATTACATAAGTTGACAATAGATAGTGTCATGACATTTAAAATGTCATTCTTGAAATTATAGTATCAACCCTTCTTTTAAGTTGTCTATCGCTAATTATTTTATCTTTTTTAATCTCAGGTTTAAGATTATGCATATATACTAAAAATCTGCTTACAACTGGTTTCCCATTTTTTCTTATATAAGTTGTGTTTCCATCGTATTGAATCATATAATCTTTCAAACGGGCATAAATCCAGTCAGAATCTACTCTAGTAATATAACCCCCTCTTTTTTGGGTCTTTACCTTTTCTAAATCTAAAAAATGTTCATATGTTTTCCCTTCAATTAAACCTTCAAAAGCCAGTAATGATGCAACTAATAGGTTATCATTTGGAACCCATTGCCCATTCTTTATAGTCATTGCATAAATTTGATAATGCTTATTTCTTTTCCCATCTAATTTCTTCAATAGATCATCATAAACGTACCCTAACATATTTTGAAAATCCTGTAAGCCACTTAGTACTTCTTCTATTATTTCCTTTTTATCGCCTAATTCTGAAAGTATTTCCCTAACTGTATATTCGAACTTTCTTTTTGGAAACTCACTACCATTGATTTCTGAAATTAAAAGCTCTAGGTAGGATTTTTTGTTACACTCTAAAGCCTTTTCATACGTCCAAAACTGCTTCTCGATAATTAGTTCATAATCTTTCTGAGAAGTAATTCCATTATTAAAAAATGTTTGCGGAAAACCGAATCTATCAATCTTTTCAAGTGAATAATCAAACCTGATATCATTAACCCAGTCCTGATATGTATATTTTTCAGTCATCTTTATTCTTTTTCAGGTTATCTAATCTTTTAAGTCTTTTTTAATCATTTGATTTCCAGCTGAAGGTATAATTTTCCAGATAATTCCAGTCTTCCAATATTCTGGAATTTCAGGTAATACTACGAATTTCCAGAATCCCTAATTTTCAAGTAAAGGTTATGTTAGCTGGAAATCTCTTCATTATCCCTAATAGAGCTAAAAAAGTCTCTTACGCTTTTATTTACTACTTCATTCTCTAAACTATTCAAGTAGATTTCAGTCGTTCTGGAATTCTTATGATTTAACGTACTTTGAATTACACTAAATGGCATTCCTAAATTATTAGCCATGTTCGCATAACTATGCCTCGCCACATGAAAACTTACATTCTTACTAATGCCCGCTTCCTTAGAAACTATTTTAAGAGCATTATTCACTTTAGCATTTGCGGAATCTATGCGTGAAATAAGCTTCTTTCCTGTTAACACAATTTCAGAATCTTTAAGAAGCGGAAAAATCCCGCGCTTAATGGATAACTGATTATTTTTTTCGCTTTTTAAGCCTTCACTTTCCGCATTCTCTGATATAGAAGCTCCATTATTAACGCTTAAACTCTCTTCTTTTACGCTTTCTTTGCGCTTGTACCTGTTGAGTATCTCCAACGCTTCAGAATTTAATTCAACGCTTAAATATTCCTTAGTTTTGGTAACAAAATATTTAATGTAATTCCCTTCAATATTATCCCAAGTAAGCAAACAAAGATCAGAAAACCGCATACCACACGTATAAAATGAAAATAGGAACGCATCTTTCGAAACCTTCTGAAGATCAGAGCTAAATTTATTCACCGCTTTTAAAGCGTTAATTTCCTCTTTATTGAGTTTCGTTTTTTCAGGTTTGGGACGTGGTAATGTTAACTTTAAAAAAGGGTTCTTTTCATGCGTTATAAAATCCTCTCTTATCGCTTCATTTATGATTGCTCTAATGCATCTTAGGTTGCTGTGAATGGTACTATATCCATTTTCTTTTTGATGGCGAGCCAATCCCAATAATCCTTAATCCAAGAAACCGTTAGTTCTTCAAAATAGAGCGTTGTACCTGCATACTCTTTAATCTTTGTAACAATAGATTGATAACGCTTTCCAGTTCGTATATTCGTAGCAAATTTCCGTTGTACAAATTTATCTGCAAAGCTTATAAAATCCGTTGCAATTTCTCCTGTAAGCGTGGCTTTTATTTTAGATGAGGAAACTATCTTACCTTCTGCCTTTAGAGCGTATAAGCTATCCTTACCCTCTTTTATTTTGTCATCTATTACTTTATTGATTGAAGTAGCATCGTAAAAATCATTATCTCTTACTTTACCTGCTTTTTCATTCCAGAATTTTCGCTTAATAGATATTCCTAATGACTGGTAATTATTCTTTCCTTTATGAGAAACCCGAATGAATATTGGTTCCTCCCCAGCCTTATTTTTTCTTGGTCGAAGTACTGCTTTTACTGTTGCCATATTTCAAATTGGTACAAGAATAGGTACAAGTTTTTGATGAATCACTTAAATTTGTGTTGATTCATAGTACGTCAAATACCTCATATAAAGCAAATTAAAGCGTATTTTTGCGTTATTTTGATTCAGGGTAAATCAAAAAAATAGTCCCGGAGGGGTCACTCACATATGTTAAAGTAATATTAAAAGTCTCAAGCCTTACTATTCTTCCCTTTGAAAATTAGGCCTAACCCCGCAGTGAGTAATGCCGCACCTATAATAGACCAAATTATCGGAAATGGTTCACCATCAATTTCAATTGTCCATAGATCAGGAAATCCAAGTTCACTTGCAATCCATTTGCCGATTAACGCACCTACAAATCCAACTACGGCTGACATTAAACAACCTCCGCTCCCTAATTTAAAGCCACCTATACTTTGTCCAATCCCACCACAAATAGCTGCAATTAATAAGAGAATTATAAATCCAAAAAATGACATTCGATTGTTCTTTTAGTTAAATCAAACCCCAGTAAACGCTCTTTAAGCTTATAGGTTTCAATTAGGGCATTTCTTTTGTCATATTTTATAAAATCTTTATGACAAAAATGACTGATATAATTTTAATAACCATTTGGGAAACATTACGGTAAGATGTATGTTTAATGTATATTAAAATTCGGCTTATTCTAAAAACATCATCATTAATATCATGAAAAAAATCAGTCTTTTTACTTTACTGCTAGCAGTAACTTTCATGACATTCACCGCTTGTGGTGAATCTGAAACAGAACGTCAAGCACGCGAACAGGCTCGACTAGATTCTTTACGTCTTGTTGAGCAACAAAAAGTAGCAGCCATGATGGCTGAGCTTGAAGACAACTCTATAACTGGTAATACTGAAGATGAATCAGTAATGGAGGAAGAAACACATAGTTCATCTATCTCTGAAAGTGGTTCATATGTAGTTCAAGTAGGTGCTTGGAGATCTGAAGAAAAAGCACAGTCATTTGTAAGTATGTGGTCAGATCGTAATTATCCTAGCTCCTATGTAATTAAAACAGGAGATGAAGCAACTGGGGATATTTGGTTTCGTGTTAGGGTCGGGTATTTTGAAACACGTGAAGGCGCAAAGGAATTTGGAACCACTATTGCTAGTGAAATAAATTCTGGCTTTTGGGTAACAAACAAAGATTAGATCTTTCTTGGCTATAAATATTTCAGTTGTTTATCTGCCAAGCATTTACGTAATTAGAGTAACGCTCAAGTAGCGTCTCTCTTGATGAATAGTCAGCCCGCCATATCCGAAAAATATGACGGGCTATTTTTTTTGAATCTTTTTTTTACTAGCTCGTACAACGATATTCGGCGATTTATTTTTCTAATTCACCGGATTGCGTTATAATTCCTAGTATAAACACACAACTAACTTTTTAAAACCTGCGAAATGAAAAATTTCACTATCGCTCAGCGGCAGATTGATACCATAAGTGTGCTTGACATTAGTGGAGAATTAGATGCTCATACTGCCTCACAATTAGAAAATTCACTCAAAGCCCTTATCGATGAGAAACAATTCAATATTATTGTTAATTGTTCAAGGCTAGACTATATCGCAAGCGCTGGTTTAGGTGTATTTATGGCCTATATAGAAGATGTTAGAGGTCTTGGAGGAGATATTAAACTTACCAATATGAATGATCGGGTATATAATGTTTTTGATTTATTAGGATTCCCAACTTTGTATGACATATTAGATAACGAGGAAGAAGCACTAAGTGGTTTTTAAGAAGTAAGTATACACGTGGCAACTGCAAATAACATATACACTCTTTCAGTAGATTCTTCTACAAAGCATTTGGCTGAGGTACGTGATTTTGTTGCTGAACATGCTCAAAACCTAGGCCTTTCTGAAAAAGATATTTCTGAGATTCGTTTAGCAGTTGATGAAGCTTATACAAATATTATTAAGCATGCATACAATAACACTCCTTCAAAACCAGTGAAAATTGAACTTGGCACTAATAATACTCAACTTTGGATTTCAATTATGGATGAAGGGGAAGGGTTTAAACCAGAAGAGTATAAAGCGCCTGATATTCTAAAGAGAATTAAGAATAAGCAAAGAGGTGGAATGGGAGTCTTTCTTATTCAAAAGCTTATGGATCAAGTTCAGTATAACCGTAAAGGTCAAATGAATGAAATTAGAATGGTAAAAAATCTTTGAGTTGCCGTGAGTACACTTTCTCCATCAACTGAAGAACGCCATAGCCGTTTTGAGCTTAGAACTCTTCTTGAAACAAGTCGATTATTAATTGAATCGCAAGATCCAGACTTTGTATTAAATAATCTCCTACTTATTACTATGGGAAAATTACTCGTACCTAAGGGTATGATAATTATTCATAAACCAGGAGATGAAGCCTATTTCGTATCTAAATCAAAAGGTCGTGGTTGGCTTAGTGAAGACGAAGAAATTAATACAGAGTTTGATCTTTCAGTTTTAGAAAGTTCCATTATTTATGGGCCTGATTTTACACATGTTTTTGATACCCTCGGAATCGATCAGGACAGTGTGCTTTTTAATCTAAAAACAAGTAATCATCATCTTGGTTTTTTATGCCTTGGGCCAAAAGGGAATAAACTAACTCTTACTCAGAATGAGATCGAGTTTATCGAAAGTTTAAGTATTATATCTTCTGTGGCAATTGCTAACTCTAGAATGTTTCAAGAGTTACGTCATATCAACCGCCGACTCGACCGAAAAGTCCACGATTTAAATACTCTATTAGAGCTCAGTAAAGACTTCAATATGATGGTTGATCGGGATGAAATTGCCCGAGTATTCAAATTCGCGATGTTGGGTCAAATGTTAATCAGAACGTTCTTTTTTGCCTTAGATATTGGAGGTAAAAAAACTATCGTATCGATAAGTGGCGTTAATGAAGAGCCAGATGCAGAACAGTTAGATAAGCTTTTTGAATTTGAAGATGTTCGTCATATAGATGGAACTGAAGGATGTCCCTTTTTGGATGATAACAATTTTCAACTTGTAATTGGACTACGTTTTCAAAACGATAAAATTGGACTAGTTGGTGTAGGACAACGAGCTACTAAAGAAGGATTTGGAGATTCTGAAGTTAACTTTTTGCAATCATTAGGAAACCTTGCGTTACTTACCATTCAAAAAACTCTTCTACTTGAGGAACAGATTGAAAAAGAACGAATGGAGGAGGAACTGAATCTAGCTAAAACCATCCAAAGAGGACTTTTACCAGATCCTATTCCACAAATAGAAGGCTTTGATATAGCAGCCGTTAATGTTTCGTCAAGACAAGTGGGTGGGGATTATTTTGACCTACTAAAATTAGAAGATGATGGGCATTTAATCGCTATTGCTGACGTAACAGGGAAGGGAGTTCCTGCATCACTTTTAATGGCAAATCTTCAATCCATGTTACATGCATTAGCTCCTCTTAATGTCTCTTTAGAGGATGCTTCTGGAAGAATTAATAATATTATCCACGATAATACACCATCAGATAAGTTTATCACCTTCTTCTGGGGAAAGGTTTCAAATGATAGAAAGCGGTTTAAGTTTGTAAATGCAGGTCATAACCCCCCAATGCTTTTTAGAAAAAATAATACCAAACCAATTTTATTACATGAAGGCGGAGTAATTCTTGGAGCAATGCCAACGCTTATGCCATATGAATGTTCTGAAATTGAATTCCAACAAGGAGATTTACTTGTCTTTTATACAGATGGTGTTACTGAAGCAATGAATCCAGATCAAACAGAAGAATATGAGGAAGATAGATTGGTCGACTGTATTAACAAAAATAGAGAGAAAAATTCATCCAAAATAATAGAAGCTGTGATTGATGATATAAATAAATTCTCGCAAAATATTCAATACGATGACATCACTATGATTGTACTGAAAGTTAATTAAAAGTTTTTATACCAAAAACTGGTGTAAAACGATCGTTTCTTGAGTTGGAAAGTGCAAGAATTGCTTGATAGGTGTTATACCGATTCATTATTTCATTGACATATCGTACTGTCTCGATACCTCTGCAAAATCCATAACGTGCATTCTGATAGTATCTACGTTGCATTAACTTTAAAAGAGATTCAGATATCGTAAGCCACTCATTTGGATTCTTATTTTGATCAATTGATAACCTTCTGGCATCAGCTACATGTCCCATTCCTGCGTTGTAGGTTGCTAATGCTATCTGCCATTGGTTGGTAGAATCCATATATGAATAGTGCTCAAGATGTTCTTTTATTATTCGAGCACCTTCTCGAATATTAATTTCCGGCACATAAAGTGAGTCTTTTTGAATTTCAGAAAATCTTGGTAAAACCTGCATAATGCCTCTTGCCCCAGCCCAACTTTCGGAATAAGGATCAAATTTTGATTCTTGAGCCGCAATTGCAGTCAACATTACCCAATCAAGTGAAAACTCATTGGCCACAACTTGAATCAAACTATCATAAGGAGAGATATTTCCATATTGACGTGTCTCATAATCTGGTTTAAAGTAATCTTCTATTTGAGAACTACCTTCATAGTATTTTTTTCTAAGTACATTTAAGAACGTTGATCTTTTGGGTATTCCATTCTCATCATATTTGAAGTGCTGATATAAAAATCGATTTAACTTGGCCTCTAAATCTGATGCATTACTTCTAACTGCCCATGCTATCTCATCTCTCTCTGATATTGTTGGACCTTTGACTAAACCTCTCATGTATTTATTACTTGCTGAAAAAATATTATCGTCAGCAACTGTTGCTACATATGTACCATTAGCTACTTGGAATAATAGAGACTCAGTATCCATTTCTTCTGACACTAAGTTGATAGTAATATCAAAACCTTCATCTTGTAAATCTTTCAGTTCTTGGAAATAAGAGCTATTTCTTCGAATTGTAATTGGGATACCAGCAAGATCACTTATACTTTCTGGTTCAAAGCCGATTTCTTCAGATACGACAATAATTTGATTAACAAGGTTATATGGCCTTGTAAAGTTAACTATTTCATCTCGTTCTGGTGTTATCGTATAACTAGCAGCGATTAAATCTCCTGCTCCACTATTTAATAAGTCGTATGGATTCTCATTCTCAGCTGGAATAACAACCTCAAGAGCTAAATCATTTTTTTGGGCAAATTCACGAACAAGTTCATATTCAAAGCCAACCTGTATCCCACGATATAAAAAATATGCTCCTGAACTATAGCTCGTAATCATTCTCAGAACACCACCCCTTTTTATTTCAGCTAAGTCTCTTTGAACAGGTTCATTAATTGAAACTCCTAGAATATCTTTCTCAATTATTTTAGTGTTCTCTTTTCGATTAGAACATGTTGATAGAAATAAGATTGCAGAAATGAATATTACTGCTCTTTTATTTTTAAACGATATGTTATCTTTTAATAGCATTAAAGAAGGACAAAACTTTCAGACGGACTTTTATAAAATTAAGTTTCCGATCTGACGTTAAATCATGCACAATCTAAGAGTATTTACTCAATTTTCACTTATTCATTAATAACAATTAATCTAATAAAACTCTAAAACACATATTCTTAAGGGATAATTCATAATTTGTTAAATAACTACTACTCATAATGAAAGCAATACACCATGTACTACTAGTGTATTTCTTTTTACTCTTTTTTGTAAGCTCTATAAATGCACAGGTCAGTGGAATTATTAAAGATTCTAAGTCTTTTACCCCGATCTCTGAAGTGAATATTTTGATTGAAGGTTCTGAGCATGGAACTAGCACAAATAGGCTTGGGGAATTTTCATTAGATATTAAATCTTTCCCATTCACAATTCGCTTTTCTGCACTTGGATATGAATCTAGGTTTGTTGAGATATTTAGAGTTGACACAAGTATAGTATTTTTTATGAAACCTTCCGTTTTAGGGATGGATGAAATAATTGTATCACCAGATCGAACTTTAAACCCAATTACAAATTCATCTCCTATTGCCCGAAGTTCCGTTACCATTGAACAGCTCTCAGATAAATCAACAGTTACAGCTGTTGAGCTCTTGCGCGCTGAAAGTGGGGTATTTATCCAGCAAACAAGTGTTGGCCAAGGAAGCATCTATATTCGTGGACGAGCAGGGCGAGATGTTCTTTATCTCTTTAATGGGATGAGGATGAATCCCTCCTTCGTAAGATCTGGCCAAAATCAGTATTTCGGAGCAATAGATCCACTATTGTTAAATAAACTTGACGTATATCGCGGACCTGTGTCTGTTTATTATGGAAGTGACGCTCTATCTGGAGGAGTTAATGTCTCACCGATAGTTCATGATTATTCTTCCACTTCAACTTTTTCTGGGGAAGCTCTGAGTACAATTAATTTTGAGGGGAACGGGGAGAAAACAATTCATGGAAAACTTGCATACCAGTCAAAAAACTTCACTTTATTTGGCGGTGCTAGTTATCGTGATTTTGATTACTACAATATGAGTTCACAAACTAATGAAGCTCTTTGGTTTCCCTATGGGGATAGACTAACTAATGCAGATTATCAGTTTAAATCTTTTCTTCTTTCTTCGAAAATAAAAACAAGCCAAAGATCCGACTTAAATTTGGTAAGCTATTACGGAGAAATCCCTGATGCAGCTAGATTAGATAGGGTTACACTTGGTTATAGTATTCAAGGACAAGACAACGGCCTCACTCCTCAATTTGGGTATTACTCAAATACTTCCCCATTACTTTTTTGGGGAAATACTGCCGAATTCAGAGTTACTAAGTTGAATAATACATTTGAATCGATTGGTATAAAGTTCGGATACTTTAAACTAAAAGATTTCAGAAAAGAGCAAGACTTTGCTTATAACAATTACCCAGAATACTCTGTTAATCCAATTGACAGAGACTATACCTTTTTGTTTAGTGATACGACCAGTTTTGATCAAAATACTAGTAATCAACTACAACTTTCTATTGATATTGGATCTTCCATAAATGACAGACTCTATCTAAAATGGGGTGGTGATATCTCCTTTGACTTCGTTAATAGTAAGAGGTATACAAGCTTTGGTGATGTCTCACTTCCTAGGTATCCTGATGGGTCTGAATATATTTTATCTGGTATCTTTGCACAGCTAGATCATTTGATTTCTAAAGTATTAAGTTTAGAGTACGGTATTAGATACTCACATACTTTTGCAAATATTCCTTTTGAAGGTATTCAATCTGATAGAAAATTTAACCCTTACTCATCCGATTATGGTCAATTAACAGGTTCACTTGGTATTACTTACGAATTAAGTGCAGAAGTTACTTTTTTGAGTAATATCTCATCTGGGTTTCGAGCTCCAAATATTTCGGATTTATCTGAAGTTGGAATACGGAGAAGTGATCAGTTCCAAACACCTAATACGAATCTAAAGCCGGAAAAAACAACGAATTTTGATTTGGGGGTTCAATATACATCTGATGATTTCCATACCGAACTATTTGTTTTTTGGCTGCATTATTTCGATAAAATTAACCGTTTTGGCACTGGAAATACTGTTAATGAACTTGGGCAAATTGTTAGTAGTAATAATACATCTGGGGTTGATGATGTATACACAGAAGTCACTAATGAGAATGCTACATCACTTGATCTCTTAGGAATAGAATTTAGAGGAGATTATACCATAAGTGAATTTGTAAAGAGTGGAGTAACATTTACCTATACATGGGGAAACCTAACTAATGAGGACGGTTCTATGGAACCTGCAGATCGAATACCACCTGCTAATGGTGTGTTTTATATAGACTATTCCATTAATGATAAAATATCCATTCGACCTCAAGCTAGATATGCTTTCTCGCACCGCAGGATTTCGCCTGATGAAATTGGAGATATTCGCATTTCCGAAAATGGAACAGATGGTTTTGTAAACATTCAAGTTTTTGCAAACTATCAAGCAAAGGAAAATCTAAACTTAAAACTGATTGCTGATAATCTCGCCGACACTGCGTATCGTGAACATGCGAGTGGTTTAGATGGAATGGGACGAAATTTAACAGTGAGCCTCAGTTACTCGTTTTAGATACTTTCTTTTTTGACCATGTGAGTACAATTCCGGTTAGTATTATTGCCATACCAATAAAAGAGAGAGGTAACGGAATCTCATCAAAGAAGAAAAACGCCATTATAGACGATGCTGCTGGCTCAAAAAGTATGAGTGTAGCAATTAAAGTTGGTGATACATATTTAACCGCGTAATTCAGAGCTCCATGACCAGCAATTTGTGGTCCCAATGCTAATCCAAATCCTACTAAAACAACTAAACCTGAAACTTGGAAAGATACGCCTTCAACAATTAGGAGTGCGATTACGCATGTAAGTGCTGCAAATCCGTAAACTGGGAATACATATTCGATCCAGTTTCGATTTTGCCGTACCCTATTTCCAATTAAAAAATATCCAGCAAAAATAATAGACGCCAGTACTGCTAAACCATTTCCAAGTAATGGATTTGAATAAGTTCCTTCTATTCCTGAGTCAGCGTATCCAAGAACTAATGAACCAGAAAACGATATTAAAACACCTATCCAAACAATGGGTCTAAATGTATATTTAAATACAAAACGCTCAATCACTATAAGAATAATTGGATGGGTAGTTACTAATATTGAAGCAGAAGCAATTGAAGTAAAATAGATTGATGAAATCCAGCATATGAGATGCAAACCCAATAAAATACCTGAAATTGCTACCCAGACATGTTCTTTTACTATGACTTCTCTTTTTGGTGAATTCTTAGTAGATCTGAAATAGATAGGTATTAGTAAAAGAAATGCAAACACGGTTCGAGTTGCTGCTACTAAGAAGGCGGATTCATTAGTGACAATTTTCACTAATATTGGTGAAAACCCTATAGCTAAAATACCTAAAGTGAGTAATGTATAGACTTTCAGCTTTGAAAAATCTTCGTGCTTCTTAGCTTCCATTACCGAATGCGATCTATGGACTTAACTAGCTTTTCATCTTTATTTATAAATTTGAGTGCTAATAATTGAAAAGCAAAACTTAATACGATCAATCCTGTACCAATTGCCTCATCCCATAAATATGTCCCAATTCCTCCAAGCGAAAAGAAAACACCGCTTGAAAACCCTAGTGCTACTACTTCAACTAATGCTGCTTTTTTTACCCATGCAATTTGTGTTTTCCTCTTCTTAAATAAGAAAATTGAATACACTGAGAGTAATGCGGCAATAACTAATGACAATGCCAAACCAATACCAATCCACTGCTGTGGGTCTTCAATAGCCCTACTATAAATTGGTGTAAAATATACTAGTGTGTTACAGATTAAGGCTAGTAAAAGGAAGACTGTTTGAATTCTTTGAATCAATGGACTAAAGTTCGGTTCTTAATTTTTCGAAATATAATGCTTTTCTAAAATAAAAAAGCCTGCTTATTCTATAAGCAGGCTTTGGATAAATCATTTTTTAAAATCAGAGTGCAGCTTCCAATTCACTCTTATTAGTAGACTCATTATTAAGTTCACTTTGATCTTTGATAATGCCAGGCTCTTCTTTTCCAAACATCACCTTGTTTAATCCCCTTCTACTTCTTTCGATTATACTATAAAGCACAGGAACAAGGATTAATGTTAATGCAGTTGCAAATAATAGTCCAACTATTACAGCTATAGCCATTGGTCCCCACCATGCAGCTTGCTCACCACCCATGTAAATATATGAATGTAGATTAGAGAAAAACTCTATCGGTGTAGCTACTAGCACAATGAAATCAAAATTAAAGCCAATTGCTAAAGGTACAAGACCTAATGCCGTTGTTGTAGCAGTAAGAATAACTGGACGAAAACGGACTTTTCCTCCTTGAATAAGCGCATCACGCAAGCTCATTCCATCTCTTTCACGCAGAATGTCAACGTAATCGATCAGAACGATAGCATTGTTTACTACAATTCCAGCCAACGAGATTATTCCTAAGAAAGCCATTAAACCGAAAGCCATCTGGAAAGTGACCAATCCATAAAATACGCCCGCCATCGACATAATAACAGAACTCAAAATGATAAGTGGCTTGGCTATTGAGTTGAACTGCGATACCAAAATGAATGAAATCAAGAATAATGCTATTAAAAATGCAATTCCTAAAAACTCGAACGATTCATCTTGTTCCTGCTGTTGACCTGTCCAATCATATGAATATCCAGCAGGTATATTTTCTAGATAATCACCTAATACTCCTTGAACCTCAGCTAAAACGGCATTGGCTTGATATTCAGACCTAACGTCTGCACTTATAGTGATAACTCGAACAGATTCTTTATGATTAATGCCGCCCAAGCCATCACTTACTTCCCAAGTTGCAATTTCTGAAAGGGGTATTTGATTCTCTTCATGGAAAACTGTTAAATCAGAAAGAGTACTCATATCATCTCTATATTCATCACTAAGACGAACAATAATATCATATTCTTCTTTCCCATCTCTAAACTTAGATGCTTCTACACCATTTATTGCTTGTCGAATGGTCATCCCAATTACATTAGTATTCAGTTCATAAAGCGCTGCTTTTTCACGATCTACTTCGACTCTTACTTCAGGTCTAGGTTCAGGAAGGTTAGAATCTAACCCATCCATTTTTGAAAAAACAGAATCTGCTGCAAGAATGGACAATACTGTATTCGAAATTAATGTAAGTTGCTCCATATTAGGGCCAGATACTTCCAAATTGATTGGTTTCCCTGTTGGGGGACCATCTGCTGGTTTCTCTACGGTAATTTTTGCTCCTACAATATTCTCTGTCATATGATCTCTTAAAAACTCCATGGCTTCAAATACATCACCTTCACGTTCTTGGAAATCCACAAAATTTAAAGCTACAGTACCTTTATGAGGCGAATTACCTCCACCCCCAGAACCTGGATCTGAAGTAATACTTGCCCCGGAAGTAGCAAGAATACTAGTTACATCTACAATATTTGGTAAATTTTGAACTCTATCCCGTACTTCGTTTACAATAGTCTTTGTGTATTTAACACCCGAGCCGATTGGAGTTTCAATTTGTATATAAACATCCTGTGGCGGAATATTTTCTGGAAAGAATTCTGTACCAGGATTAAAAGCAATTAGCATACCTACACTTGATAAAAGAATAAATACAGAGATTCCAATTGTACTTAATCGATGGTTTAATGCCCAAATAAGACTAGTTTCATATTTGTTTATCACCTTATTTAACCCATGATGCTGCCACCATTTACCAATAGGTTCTAAAACTAATTTATTGACTAGCCAAAAGATTACTCCTAAAATGATCAACATCACCCAAGTTGTAAAACTTGACGCCAGGAATATTAGAAGAAAGAATCCTACCCCACCTCCGATAATCAATTTTCCTTTTGATGTAAGTACAGCCTTTTTCTCTTGCCCTTCAACACTCATAAATAGTGCACAAATAACTGGGTTAATTACCAAACCAACAAAAAGTGAACTAGCTAGAGTAATAATCAGGGTTTTAGGAAGGTAACTCATAAACTGACCTACAATTCCTGGCCAAAATATCATCGGCGCAAAAGCAGCAATGGTTGTCATAGTACCGGCAATAATCGGAATTGCAACCTCTCCAGTTCCTTTCTTTGCTGCTTCGAAATTATCATACCCTTCTTCTAAGTATCGATAAATATTCTCTACCACTACTATGGCATTATCTACCAGCATTCCTAATGAGAGAATTAATGAAAATAGAACAATCATATTCATCGTAATACCAACAGCAGAAAGAATGATGAACGACAGGAACATGGAAAGAGGGATTGATATCCCAACAAAAGATGAATTTTTTACTCCTAAAAAGAACAGTAATACACCGACAACTAAAATTAACCCGGAGATAATATTATTCTCGAGATTACTAACCATACTAACTACTTGAACACTTTGGTCGTTGGTAATAGTGTAGGTTGTTGTAGGTGGGAGTGTAGGTAGTGCTTCTTCAAGAATAGCTTTCGTTCGTTCACCAGTTTCTAAAATATTTTCGCCAGTTCTTTTCTTTACACCAAGGGTAATAACTGGTGCAGTACCAAGTTCCGAATATGTTTCTCGCTCTTTGAATCCAAAAGTAACTTTAGCTACATCACGAACATAAATTGGACTTTTCTCTTCTCCCTTAACAACAATATCTTCGAGAAGAGCAGTATCTTCATATTGCCCAGGTACACGAAGCAAAAACTTTTTTGTACCTACAGAAATGTCACCACCAGGGATAGTTACGTTTTCCTGTGAAATAGCAGTAATAATATCCCCAAAGGTTATTCCATAATATTTCATTTTAGCTAGATCTACATCTACCTGCACTTCTCGTTCAAGACCACCTGTAAGATCTACTCCTAATACAGAAGGTATTGTTTCAATTTTATCCTGCAAGACTTCCGCTATTTCTTTAAGTATTACTTCTTCATACTCTCCTGAAAGGTTAACATTCAGAATCGGGAACTCTGAAAAATTTATTTCTTGTACTGCTGGTTCTTCAGCATCTTCAGGAAGTTCAGGTTTCGCCAAATCTACTTTTTCACGCACTTTTTGTAATGCATCTTCAATATCTACGCTTGGATCAAACTCCAGATTGATACTAGAATACCCTTCTGATGATGTTGAGGTCATTTCCTTTACTTCAGAAATATTACCAAGTTCATCTTCTAGCTTCCTTGTAACCAAACTTTCCATATCCTCAGGCGATACCCCTGGGTATATTGTAACTACAAAAATGTTTGGCACATTTATACTTGGAAAGCTTTCTTTGGGAATAGTGAGGTATGATACGATTCCCATCACAGCAACCAGTACTAGCAACACCAATACACTTATTCGGTTATTGATAGAAAAACTAGATAGCCAGAACTCCTTTCTATTGTCACTTTTTGGCATCGATTTCCCGTTAATTGAATTTCCGTTTTGTTGAATTTCGGTACTCATATTAGTTTCCGAACTATATTAATTAGAAGCTAAACTAGCGCTTTGATCTTTTGGAGTAACTCTCATTCCATCATCAAGAAATGCTGAGCCAAGAGTTATTAACCGATCACCTATTTCTAATCCACTATTGATAATTACTTCTGTCTTATAAGAAAGTCCAAGATCAACTTTCCGTTCTTTAGCAATGTTATTTCCACTTTCATCTTGACTAAGTATGTAAACCACATAACCATTGTCTTTCGAATAGATAAATTCTTCGCTTATTACTACTACACTATCCTGTTGATTTGTTTTCAAACGCATATTTGCAATCAAATCAACTTTGTATTGATTTATTTTTTTTGGTAGTTCAACTTCAATTCTAAACGTTCTGTTTTGTGGATTGATACTGCTACCGGCAAAACTTATGGTTCCATTTAATGTGTCACTTACTTGAGTATCAAACCATATATCAACATCATCACCGGTACGAACTACATCCGAATACCGCGCTGGTACTCCTGCAGAAATAATATAATCGTCTGAGCCAATGATCCTAACAACTGGCATTCCTAGACTAACCATCTCACCAACATTTATCATTTTATCTTCTATACTACCATTGAAAGGAGCTTTAATATTCGTGTTAGCTAAGTCTATTTTAATTGACTCTAACACAGAATTACTTTGCTCGAAAGCATATTTTGCATTCAAGTAATCGATTTCGGAACCGATTCCATCTTCATCATATATTTTTTTAAGCCTTTCATAGTTTTCTTTAGCCTGTGAAGTTATAGCCTCAAGTCGCACTTTTTCCTGCTTCAGCTTAGAATCATCAATCTTTACAATTGTTTGACCTTTCCTTACCTGATCTCCTTCTTTCACATTATATGAAATCACTTTTCCACTTACTTCTGCAGAGATCATTATATCATTTGAAGTTTCTACCGTACCAACTACTCTAACATAGCTTGCAAATGTAGATGGCTGTACCATTAAAGTTGTAATATTAACCGATTTAATAAGTTCTTCGTCGGTTGTTATTTGTGCTTCTTCTCCACCAGAGCATGCCGCGAAAGCGATAATTGCAAAAAGTGAAGCAAACATTGTTATTTTTTTCATTGTGAGTGATGTTGTCATTATTAATAATCTCATTCTACTACTTCTATGTCTATATAGGGAACTTTTCCTGTTGCCAAATCATATTCTGCTTTTGCAGTTAGGTACTGGTAAACCATTAATGCATAATTTAATTCAGCTTGCCGAACTTGAACTTCCGCATCAGTTAATTCTAATTGAGAACCAAGTCCGTTCTCCAATCTCTTTTGTGCTCTTTCATAACCTTCAGTAGCTTGTTGAAGCGCTATTTTACGAGCTTCGGCAGTTTCAAAAGCACGATTTAAGTCTTCGCTTGCCGAGGCAACTTCATTTTGAGCCATTAGAAGAGCTCCTCTTTTTTGCTCTTCTAAATCTTTTCTTTGAATAAGAACTCGCTGCACATCGGCTACTCTTTTAAATCCCTGAAATAGTGGGAGGCTTAAATTGATTCCTAAAGTTTGAAACCTAGCTGAATTTTCAAAAAATGTAGGGGCATCGGGTTCAGCTGAGGTCCATTGTAAATTATAAGTAGCAGAAAGTGTTGGTAAAAACCGGCTTTTAACAGCGATTATTTCTTTATCAGTAAGAGCTAGAGTAGCATCTAAAACTCTAAGATCACCTCTTACCATTTCTAGACCAGCAGAGTCCAAGTTTTCTTTTTGAAAGGTATAAGGATTCATTTGATCAACTTTCTTGATTTGTTCATTTTCGTCACTAGTTAAATCCGTTGATACAATATCTAAATCATTTAGACTTCCTTTGACTGCAAAATCAAATTGAAGAGCTAACCCCATTCCAATTTTCAACATGCGATATGCTTCATCTACAGCATATTCAGCTTCAATAAGCTGAGGACGTTGATTGCTTAGCTGAACCTCTAAACTAAGAACTGCATATTCATCAACAAGACCCGCTCTTTGTCTTGCTTCATTTTCTTTCAGATTTTGTTCGAGTCTTCGGATTTGAGTTTCTTGTAAACGCATCTGATCTTTAGCTGCTAGTACTGAATAATACCCTATTCGAGTCTGGGTTATCACTTGTTGACTAATGGCTCTATAGCTCTCCGATTGAACTGTTTTAAAAACTGTAGCAGAACTTAATCCTACTAAAGTTTCTCCTCTGAATAATGTTTGACTTGCAGTAAAGCCACCTTGCCAGTTATTATCTGTTCCAAAAGCTACGGGAACTAAGGTTCCAGGAGCACCACCAAAGAATTGACCTGGTACAAAATTGACAGGTATCTCGAAGTTTCTTGTGTAATTTAATGAAGAACTTAGTTCTGGATATATTTCACTGTAGGCAATCTTTACAAGTTCATCTGCATCATCTATTGCTAGCAGCGCTCTTTTTATTTGAGGACTATTTGCTAGTGCTATTTTGATAGCTTCATCTAATGTAAGTTCATAGTCAGCAATTAGATCTGTTTCTTGAGTTTGTGCAACTACTGAATTACTCCATAACAGCACGGCTGCAATTAGTAATACAGTGAAAAATAGACCTCTTCTTCTTATTCTATTAACCATATAGTTTATTGTAAATTTGATACTCATTTTATTTTGAGGAACTGCTACGCTTGATTGCAAGTTGTGTTTCGATAAATGACTTTGAGTCAGCATTCTCTTGCTTCAATTCCTTGTCCTATTAATTTCATATATCCATTAAACATTATTTCCAGACTTATTCCAAGATTATCCATCAATTTGAAATGCTCTGTGTTTTGATGCATATATGCCATATTTACTACTCCATGAGAAGTTGACCAAAGTAAAAGAGCAAGTTCCTCGGCATTATAAGATGAATTAATAGATCCATCTTGCATTCCAATCTGAATAGCTCTGACCATAACTCTAAAGCTCTCTTGCCTGTTTTCACCACATAGAGATAGATAATCACTGCTTTTTGCCTGTTCGGTGTCCTTATAATTCTCGAGAAACCTCATTGCTCGATAAAATTCAGGATGTTCACTTGCAAATTTGAGATAGTTTATTCCAATTTGATATACCATCTCTAACCCAGACTTATCCTCGGTTAACACCTTGGTAGTCATTTCGTTCATTAATGATGAAGCTTTATGACAAATACCTAAAACTAAATCTGTTTTACTATTGAAGTAGAGATACAATGAACCTTTACTAACTTCCGCCTTCTCAGCAACTTCATCCATATTTAGGTGTTCTAGTCCCTTTTGTAGAATCAATGCCTCTGCAGCTTCTAGCATGTTAGCGCGTTTAATCTCACGCTCTCGTTCCTTTCTTTCTAAAGTTCCCATATTTGACTCATAGTCATTTTTTGAATTCGGGTCAAAAGTTACAGAACTTAATAAATAAATCCTAGTATATTTTGGAATATAAAACCTAAACAAATGTGATTCATTTGTTTATTTAATGCCTATTTTCATCTCTAACAAATTCTGGGCATTGAAAAAATTTACTTTGACTGACGCAAGTCTAATACTTGTTGCAATTATTTGGGCGCTTAACTTTAGCATCGTCAAAATAACTCTTCAACAAATTGATCCCTTTAGTTTTAATGCACTCAGATATATCCTTGCATCAATTCTACTAGTAACAGCAGCAAAAATAAAAGGGTACAGTTTAAAAGTTAAAAAAGAGCACTTTTGGAAGTTAATTGGTATAGGCATAGTTGGAAACCTAGTCTATCAAATGCTTTTTATTATTGGTCTTGATTATACATTCTCAGCTAATGCTGCTGTTATGCTAGGAAGTATTCCAATTTGGGTAGCACTCTTATCTCAATTATTTACTGACGAAAAGCTTACCCCTATTAAATCGATTGGTATTTTTTTAGCTTTTGTTGGAGTAGCATTTATAATAATTGGAGGTAGTAACGAGATTTCCTTCGCTTCTGAAAGTTTTAAAGGGGATTTAATTACTCTTCTTGCAGCGATCGCTTGGGGAGTTTATACCATACTTTCAAAGAAATATCTCAAATTTTATAGCTCCTCTCAATATTCTGCATTTATGTCTATTATCGGAGTTATTTCCTTGACGATTGTTGGATTTCCCTTTTTGATTAAGGTAAATTTCTCAGAAATCACCTTAGGTGGCTATGGTGGCATAGTGTATAGCGGTTTATTATCTGTTGGATTAGCATATTTGATATGGAATAATGGTATTTATAAGATTGGCGCTATACGTTCTGCCGCATATCAGAACCTTGTGCCTGTTTTGGGATTAATTTTTGGAGTACTTATTTTAGATGAACCACTTACAGTATTTCAGTATATTGGCTCAGGATTTGTTATAATTGGCATCATTCTAACAAGAAAATAGATATCTATACGCCCAAAAAGCTACTGTTAACAATTACACGTATAATTTAATTTAGATTAATGTCTGTAAATCGACTTCTCCTGACAGTATTCTGCTTTGTCATTTTTCTTACTTCTGCTAAGACTATTAATGCACAAAATAATTCTGCTACTTCAACTTCTTCAAGTCAACCTTTTGATTTAAATTTTTCAAGTGATGTTGGAGGTTTTTATTTCCAAGATCCTACGGGTGTCCAAATTGCCATTACTGGATTACCATATGAAGGAATCATTGATAAAGAAAATTATAGAATCGGATCCAATGACCTACTTTCAATACAAGTTGATGGAACACAAAAATTAGTTCTGCGTGGTTTAATTGTGAATTCTACTGGTGATATCACCATTCCATCATTAGGTATCATTTCACTTAAAGGACTTTCCATTACAGAAGCTGAAAAATTTCTTGCAACTGCTTTTTCAGAAATCTATAAGTCTCCAACTGTTTATTTAAGTGTAGAATTACCTAGAAAAATTAATGTGCATGTTTCAGGCTCGATCCCGTTTCCCGGTAAATATGTAATCCCAGCTCAGTCACGCGTTGACTTAGCAATACTTCAATCATTAATTGAGATCCAGTTTGAGGCGTCTCAAGAAACTATCTATTTACCAACTTATACAAGCCAACTATTAAATTTTGATGGTTACTCTCTACGGAACATTCAAATAGTTCATGAAGATGGACGGGTGAGTAAAGCTGATTTAATAGACTATTTTAGAACTGGAAACCTTAATAATAATCCTATTGTATATGATGGCGATCAGATTAAATTAGCGAGAATTAGCGAGAATACACCCTCAGTAAGCGTATCAGGAGCTGTACGATATGGATATAATTTAGAGTATAAAGCAGGTGAAAGTATTTCTGATCTTCTAAATATTGCTGGTAGATTTGAGGAAAATGCCGATTCAGCATCAGTTTTTGTTTTACGAAATTCGGATAGTAAAATTGAAAGAATAGAAGTGTTATCCACAGATTGGGATACTTTTAAACTCTCACCAAATGATAGAGTGGTCGTACCTGAAAATGATATCGCACGCTTATCTTCAACTGCTTGGATTAAGGGTGAAGTAGTATTACCTGGTAATTACCCAATCATTCAAGGCTCCTCTACCGTCTATGATCTTTTAGAATTATCTGGTGGTATTACTCAAAACGCGCTACCCAAAGCTGCTTATTTAATTCGAGGTAATAGAATAGAGAATGAAGTTCCTAATAAATTCAATGTAGATCTTATGACAAGAACTTCAGACCAATATTATCAAGGAATTGATTATTTAAAGCAAGAAACATCCCTTAGTAGAAATAAGGTTCATTTTGATTTAAATAATGAAGATGAATTGAAGAATGTTATTCTCTTTGATGGTGATAGGCTATTTATTCCAAGAGATGAACGTACAATTTTTGTATTCGGTCAAGTTAATAATCCAGGATACTTTCCTTTTAACGAGTTCCAACAGACTACTACTTCTGAATATATAAACCGAGCTGGAGGTTACGCACTTTCTGCAGATAAAGACCGTGTTTTTATTATTAAGGCTGGTAATTCATCTTGGTTTAAACCGAATGAAACGAAACTGGAATCTGGTGATCGTATTTTTATAGACCGTTATCCTGTTGAAGACTTAAATGCGCTTCGGTCCTTTGAAATTCAAAAAGCTCAGGAACGAAATACTAGGATACAACTGATCATGACTGGATTAACTACAATCACAGGAATAATTACTACGTATGTGTTTGTTACTAGGTAGCTAAGTTTTCTTCTAGTTTATTTTTATTGCTTAATTTTCCCATACTAAATAGTAATCCAATAAAAATTAAGAGAATACTATTATGGAGCATCCCTCCATAAAACTGATAAAAAATTAAATAGCTAATTAAGCAGCCAAAGAACCCTAAAGAAATAGATTCCATTTCTATAAGTTCAAATTTTCCATTCAGATTATCTCTCCCTGCTCTAAAAATTTTTAAAATTATAGTGCAAAATATCACTAACCCAATAATACCAAGCTCTGCATACACTGTGTAAAATTCATTATGTGGTTCATAAATGCCAATGGTTTCTTGTACAGTATAATACTCTTGAAAGGCGCTCGAAAAACCCTGAAATCCAACACCCATTAAATAGGAATCAAATAACATCAATACAGATGCTTTAGCTAGAAGTATTCTAATATTTGAAGAATCGTCAGAGGTACCTGCAAAAATAGCCCCCAACCGATCAAATAATGTAAGTGCTAGATTTTGAACTGTATCACTTATACTAAAAACGATAAGGAAAGCTGCAAAACAATATATTAGAAAATCAAATTTCCGCTTTTTTATTAAAATGAACATTATTCCTGCAAAAACAGAAATCCATGCACTTCTCGAATATGATAATAAAACTGCTGTAAGTAGTATTCCTACAATAGAAAATATTAATAGCTTTAAATAGGTTCTTTTCTCTTTAACAAAAAATGAGACCCCCAACATAATTGGTATGAAAAAATTACTTGCAAAAACATTTGGATCAGTTTCTAAGCCAGATTGTCTGATAATGTTCTTTCCCTGATTTACATAATTCAGTGCAATAATTTCAGGATTTAAATAGGTCTCAAAAAGATTAATTAAAGCAACTATAGCTGACGTAGCAATTATTGCATAGCATATATACTTAAGCTCTCTTTCTGTTTCTATTACATTATAAATCATATAAGTCATTATAAGTAATACACTAAATCGTATAGAATAAAATAAAGCCTGCTCCCTTTCAGGAGTATAAATGATCGAAAGAAATATTAGCATCAGAAAAAGTAAGTACCACTTTTCTAAACCATACCCTTCTATTACTAGATCTTGTTCGATTAACTTTTTAAAAGCAAAAAGAATAAAACTCATCAATAAAGTGAGTTGAAAAATTGTTAGTGGGATTGATGAGCCTTCTGCTAGGTAAAATGCACCTGATAAAATAGCTCCAACAATTATTGGAATTACTATAATTGTACTATTAAGAAATTGCTCAGTTTTTAGCATTTCCTAGCTTTAATAAGCTTATAAACTTCTGGTACTTCAGGAAGATCTCGTTATCATTCTCTTCAATATTTATACGCCATTCTTTAAATAAAACGATAATAATTGCTAAGAATAGTCCAAATAGGAATGAAGCTATCATTATATACGCTCTTTTAGGACTATCTTTATATGTTGGGAAATTAGGATTGTCAATCAGCATAAGTCCAGAACTTATTTCTTCATAATTCAATTTCTGTTGCTCATATTGTGGGTAAAGTACCTTATAGATTTCTTGTTGAACTTCAACTTCTCGGTATCTTCTTAAAAACTCTATATAAAGTTCGGGTATATCAGAAATTGATCGAAATATGTCAAATTCCTCTTTTACCTCCTTACCACTACCTAATAATTCTGCGTACTTTTTATCAACTTCCTTTTTCTGAGCCTCAAGCTCTTTAAGCATTGAACTATTTTCATTGTACATTTCTTTTATAAAGCCAATTTCAATTTCAAGCTTTACAGACTGAGCTTTTACAGCAGCAATGTTTTGAATTAATACTCTTGATTGTTCTTCAATTTCCAAAATTCCATATCTAGATTGAAAACTTAATAAACTATCCTCTGCTGTTTCTAAATCTTTCTCATTCTGAAAAAGTCTACTTTCAAGCATGAAATACCCATCCTCAACATTCGATTTATTCAATACTTTAACCGTAGAATCAATAAGAGAATAGTAATAATTGATCATATTATAGGCTCTTTCAGGATCTTTATCTTTGACTGAAAATTTTGTAGCGATTATAGAATTCAAACCTATACCACCCTCCCTGAATTCTTCCACTTGAATGTTGTTGTCTAGATTTTTTCGTAATGCTTCTTGTACATCATTCCCATAAACTTCTTGAAGATTGAATTCCTTAATAACTTGATCTTGAATTGTTTTACTTCTAAGTACGATCAATATTTGATCAGCTGAAATTTCAGTATTTGCTACTGACAGGTTTGCTAAACCACTTAGTAATCCACCGCTAGATAAATTTATAGAGTTACCATCATTTACTATGTAAGTAAGTTCTGATTTATATGTTTTTGGCCAAATAAACGCAATGATTATACCTACTAGAGTAACTATCGTAATTACTTTTAAAAGAAGAATTTTATAACTAGCAAATACGATAACTAAGTCTAATAAATCTGGCTTCTTACTTTGTGACATTTAATAATCTAGTTTTAATTGTTATCTACTTTAATATAATACTAAATCAATGATCATATAACCCTTTTGAATTTCAATTTATGATTTGAGTAAAGCTATTTCAATTTTGATCATAGTTTAAAATCTATTTAAAAAAGTGCAATTTTATAGATAGTATAGCACTTATTGCATTTAATTTATCTGTTGCACTACTTGAATTAAACTCATTTGTTATATCTAACTTTAGTTCATGATCATCAACCAAATGAATGTTTTCTTCATAAATCCTTTTCAGTGAATTGCTCAGTTTCTCGTTTCTATTATACCAGCTCTGGAATGGATTCATATTTTCTTTTTCGATACCAATTTTCCTCCTCCCATATCTTATCACTCTATTCCCAAAATTTATTAGATCTGTATAAAAACCATTTCTAGGATAAGTACCACTTGCTTGCCATTTATAGCTTTGAATTTCGCGATGTTTTTGTTTCATCCAATCTTTATAGAACAAAGAATTATTTTTAAACGCGGTAGGTAAATTAATACAAAAGTTAAATAACTCTTTATCATAAAAAGGAGATATAGAATCAATTAATGAGCTAATTGATCTATCCCCATTTAGAACACCATTCACAACTCTATATTTATAAGAAAAAATTTCAAAATCGTCCCCACCATAGTTATTGCTTTTCATTTCATTCCATACTTCGATCTTATCAACGATTTCTAAATTTTTACCATAACATAGTTTATTTAAGTTTTCGTCTGGACTACTAACTTTATAAAGTGATCCAAATAAAGCGTCTCCGATTTGACCGGAATGTGAATATCCATAACTTTTGAGGTCTATCTTTCCAACCGAATCAGCCATATGAGCTGCACCATATAAAACAACTAATCCATCATTCTGAGAAATGTATTTGCTTAGATTATCTTCCAAGTATTTACCATCATTAAGACTAATAAAAGTATGTTTGAGGCCTAAATCTTTTGCAATTTTTCTTGAAATCATTTCATCTAATGTCCCTTCTTCTGAAAATGTAAGTAGATTAGATGGTTTATAACCTAATTTATCAGCTAACATTACATTAACTCTAGAATCGAGACCCCCACTTAAAAAAGCAAAGTGATCATATCCATATTCTTTGTCTTTATTCCATTCTCTATCTACAGCAGATATTAATAACCTATCAACTTCTTCTATCAACTCATTTTTTGATGCGTTATTCGCTTTGCTCTTTTCTAATGGGAAGTATTGTTTTTTAAATAACTTAAACGACTTTATATCAAGTTTAAAAATACTACCGTGTTCAATCTTTTTTATCTCAGTTATAGGTGTAATATCTGATAACATATATCCAAATGTTAATAAACACCTTATACCATCATTATCAATTGAGATTCTATGGCCAGACTCTCTTAATGCTTTGCTTATTACCTTTAATTCTGAAGCAAAAAAGAATACTCCGTTGTCTTTATTTAAATAATAATATAATGGTTTAGTAGAAAGTTGATCTGTAAATAGAAAAAGGCGACTACTTAATTTATCATATATAACACCTGAAAAACTTCCTTCAATTTTATTCGCAAAAGCATAGTTATCTTTTTTAAATTCTTTTTTTAGAACGTTTACTAGTCTACCTCTTTCAATATTTGTACTTGTTCCTTCTAGTACAATTATGATCTCTTCGTCTTCATAAATTACACGATCCTTTAAAAACTTAGGAATAACACTTCTACCGAAGAGGAAGTTATTATACTTCCTTTCTTCATTGATTGTGTTTGGAATATCATAACTATGAAAATTCTTAAATAAATTTATTCCGACTTCTTTTCCTTTCGTTGAAAGAAAACCGTAGATGCCTGGCATATTTAATTATATAAATTGTTTATAGATCTATCTCTGATTTTAATAACCCTTTTATCCAAAAAAATAAGTATGTATTAACCAATAACCCACTCAAACTATATAATGTAATTGCAATTATTTCATCAAAAAATATTGCTCCTATAAGAATTGAACTAATTTTTAGAATAGCACCAATAATTTCCAATTTAAATGTAAATACGTGCTTATTTAATCTTAGCGCTACAAATGTAAATGGTGAAACTATAAAGGATGTAAATAGAAATGGTGATAATATTTCTGCAAAACTACCTGACTTTTCCCAATTTGAGCCAAATACATTCATAAATAAAAACTCACCAAAAAAGAAAAGTACTAGAAATAATGGTCCTGAGATTAAAATTAGTTTTTTACTAGTTTGAATAAAGTATTCGTAAGCTCCATTATTCGATTCAATTCTAATTGATATTTCTCTACTAAAAATCTGAAAAAAAGCTTGTGATATAAGGGTAACTGGCAAAAAACATACACTAAAACTCAACCCATAATAACCAACTATACTTTCTGTAAAAAAATAGCCCAATGTTAACGGTATAGCACTAGTGGTTAAAACATTTACAAAAGCATGGATTGAATTGACTCTTAAGTATTTACTATATCTATTAGCAACATACTTTAATCTGCTTTTTCGGATTTCAATTCCAGTAAATAATTTTCTCTTACAGATTAGTATTAAACCGTAAAATAAGCTGATCAAATCTCCAGTAATTTTACCTATTACCAATCCAAAAGAACCTAAATTTGTTACACCACCAACTACCTGTGTTATTGTTCCAGATCCAGTTCTAATCATTTTTGAAACGGCCATTTGACTAAATTCTTTTTCTCTGTTTAATACATAGATAACAATTTGTAATGCTGAAACAAGAAGTATAGCAAGTGGAATTAGAAAGAGTAAATCGCCTAATATTATTAGATATTTAATATCTGGCAGGTAAATTTTCAGAAATACTAAACCAATTAAGAATATCCCTGCTACAATTAATGATATAATTATTGCAAGAAATGCTAAGTGCTTAGCTACTATTTTGGTTTTAGATTCAAGAATTGCTAAATCATACCTTCCGGTTGAAAAAGAGGTAAGAATAGTAATAAATGCAAGAAATATGGTATAAACACCAAATTCTTCTTCAGTGTAGATCCGAGTTAAAACTGGGGCTAATAAAATAGGAAATAAGGCAGCAAAACTATTTCCAAAAATTAATGTTAGTATATTGCTTAAATCATTTGAAACTTTACCCATTATTGATTTCATAAAGTAATATTTCAAAGGTTTAATTTTTTGTCATTCACAAATCGCATCTGGTTACAAATAGTTGAAATGATAACTGGGTCATTAATAATACAAAAGTTTTATGCGCTTAGCTGTTATTAGTCATAGTTATCCATCTGAAGTTAACCCAATTGCTGCAAAATTTGTAAAAGATCAAGTTGGGATTATTGCAAATTCAAAGGAAATTGAAACCCTTCTTCTAGTACCAACACCATATGCAATACCATTTACTAGTCGGTATCATAGAAATAACTCCATACTCTTATCAGAAAATCATACTTCCTCGAGAATACAGTATCTCTCTTTTCCTAAGAAAATTTTCCCTAGAATAATCAGAAAATCTTTATCGAAAAACCTCGAAGTGGTTTTAGAAGGATACGAACCAGATTTAATCCATTTTCATTGGGCATATCCAGATGGCTTATCTATACCAAGACTCAAGAAAAAAGGGTTTAAGTGTATATTATCGATACATGGTAGTGATTGGTATAAATCTATTTCAGAACCTGTATTAAAAACATTGATTTTTGAATCCTTAGAAGCTGCTGACCTTATTTTATGTTCGGGACCGGATTTAAAAGAAAACATTTCGGAATTCTTACCTCATCTATCGAAGAATATTAGAGAAGTTTACAATTTTGTTGATGAAACTAAATATGATATACCTGATGCAGATCAGAAATCAAATGCCTGTCAACAACTTAATTGGGATCAGAGTAAAATAAATGTAATTATTGTAGCAAACCTTCAACCCGAAAAAGGACCTGACTTCCTTATTGACTGTGTTCAAGAATTAAATAAGGAAAACAAAGGTGAAAGCATGCATTTTCACTTAATTGGGATGTCTGACAACTCAAAATTTGCACAATCTATTATTGAAAGAATATCTAAACTGTCAAACTTGAATTATTATCCTGCCGTAGCTCCTGATGAATTATTAACCTACTATCATGGAGCTGATTTTTTCTTGTCTGTAAGTAAAAGAGAGGGATTTGGATTAGCAATGATTGAAGCTGCAGCATGTGGACTCCCAGTAGTATCAACCCCAGTAGGTATAGCGCCTAAATTTATAAATGATACAATTGGCTTCGTTTCAGAAGATCACTCATTGACAAGCATTGTAGATTGTATACTAAAACTCAGAGAGAATTTAGTGAGCTATAATAGCCAAAATATTAGAAATCATGCGATACAGACTTTTGGGATTTCATCGTTTAAAGAACGACTTTTCAGTTTCTATCAAGAAGTTCTTAGACGTTAAGAATTGAATATATACGAAGTAACTCTACTTCTTCATGTTTCCAGTTAAATTTTTTCTCAACTACATTTCGACCTCTTTTTCCCATTTCTAGACCACTCTGAATATCAGAGTTTAACTTAATTATTGCTTTTGCAATTTCATCTGGATTCAATGGATCTACTAATATTCCACAATCATTCTTTTCAATAATCTCTCCCCAAAGCGGAAAATCAGACCCTATTACGGGTAACCCGTAGTACATATATTCAAACAGCTTATTTGGTTGAGCATCAATATGGTTTGGTAGAGGAAGGAATGTTACAATTCCAGCAAACGACTTTGAAGTGTATTTAATGATTTCATCTCTACTGACCCACCCAATAAAATCTACATAATTGAAACCGCTTTCTTTTTCTAGATCTTCTTTAAATGATAAAGGCGAATATCTACCCCCTAAAAATAGTCGGACATTTCTGGTCTTATTTACAATTTCCAAAGCCTTTATTAGATGCTTTAAACCTCTAATATAAGTAATGTCACCTATATAAAAGATGTGACTAAATTTATCTTCTGCTTTCAATAATGGTAACGAATCACCATTTAGAATCGGGAAATTTTGAACTAAAACTGTTTTATCTAAAGGAAATTTTGCCCCTATCGAAGTAGTAACCGTTATGATGTAATCAAAAAACCAAGCGCCTATTATTTCAATTGAACTAACTACATTGGCTATTAACTTTCTTAGATATGTGGGAATCCAATCTTTGCTTAAAATATCCTTTGGAACATCTTCATGAACATCATAAATAACTTTATAGCCGAAGAACTTTAACATAATACCCATAGGAATAAGCTCTGGGTCATGAAAATGAAATATTGTCTTTCTTTTGTAGGCTAAACATTTGAAGAAAAGGATGGGAATAATTTTGATTAATCTATCAGACTTTCTTTTCGCAATGGGTAATGCTTTAATATTAACGCCATCTAAAATCTCATCTTTCGGATGCTGAATGATTAAATCTACTGAGTATTCTTGTTCAACTAGAGATTTACAGATTTTGTAAAATATTCGAGTATCATTAGAAGGATGTACAGATGAAATTTGAACGACCTTATTTCGATTATTGGTCATTTGTTTAGAATAGCTAGTATTTCTTTTAGCATTTTCTCACTAACATTATCACCAAATAATGGCTTATTCTCATTTGGTGGAATAAAATTAATGATCTTATCAGCAAAAAATTGATCCTCATTTAAGTCGATTAATAGATTCCATCCAGAAGTAACCGTTTCTGTCCACTCAGTCTCATGCCTAAGAGTGATACATGGTTTTTTTAAGATATATGCTTCCTTTTGAATGCCCCCAGAGTCTGTGATTATTTTATATGAATTTTGCATCAATTTTAAGAAATCAAAATAGCCGACTGGGTCGGTTAGCAAAATTCTGTTCGATATTTTCAAATCACTATCAGATATTATCTTTCTAGTTCTTGGGTGAACAGGAAATACAATGTTTTTATTGAGTTTTGATAGTTCAATAAAAATATTTTTTAATCTTGGTATGTTATCGACGTTATAGGGTCGATGAAGAGTAACTAGGTAATAATCACTTGAAACTATACCAAGTTCATCAAGAATTAAGGATTTGGCAGAAGCTTCTGAAGAATTATCCAATACACTGTCAACCATAATATCACCTGTAATTACACTTTTTTCATGAAGCCCTTCTTTCAAAAGATTATCATAGGAAATTTGGTTTGGTGCAAATAAATGATCTGATAAATGGTCTGCTACGATACGATTTATTTCTTCTGGCATAGATCGATTAAAGCTTCTTAGTCCGGCTTCAATATGAAGAGTAGTTATCCCTAGTTTTGAAGCTACTAAAGCTCCTGCAAGAGTTGAGTTTGTATCCCCAAAAATAATACATAAATCTGGTTCTTCTTTCTCGAGTATTTCTTCTAGCTTAAACATCATTTCTGCCGTCTGAACTCCATGCTTCCTGGATCCAACTTCTAAATTGTAATCTGGTTTTTTTATCCCCAATTCATCAAAAAAAACCTTAGACATATTTTCATCATAATGCTGTCCGGTATGTATTACAATTTCTTCTACATATTGAGACAATATTTTTGATAATGGTGATAGTTTAACAAACTGTGGTCTTGCACCTACAATTGAAACGATTTTTTTCACGTAACTGAAACTGGATTAAACGGCTATAAATTTTTTATTAATAAATTTTTTCAGAGGAAGTAACTCTCTTTAAATTATCAGATAAGGCATCAAGGTATAAATCAGCTAAACTTTGATTACTTCTTTCCCATGAATGATAATTCTCAACATAATTAATAGAATTTTTTGAAATCTTTGAATAAAGTTCAATATCACTAAGAAGATCAATCACCGATTGCGAAAAAGTATTTGGAGTATCTGCTACTAGAATTTCTTCGTCTGGTTCAGCAAATAGACCTTCCAAACCATTATGTGTGGTAATAACTGGTGTCCCACAAGCCATTGCTTCTATAATTTTATTTTGCATCCCAGATCCTGATCGCATTGGTGCTACAGAAATTTGTGCTCTACTAAGTTCATCTGCTACTGAATTGACATAACCTGTTACGAATATAGTTTTACCATCATGAAGGTTTTTGATATACAGGCTTGGATTAGCGCCTACAATTCTAAATTTAATATTCGGCTTTGCACTCTTAATTATGGGTAAACATTCATTAACAAACCATTTCACAGCATGGATGTTTGGAGAATAACCCATGTTTCCAGAAAAAATTATTTCACCTGGATTAAATGATTTATTTCTTTTGAAATAAATTTTATCAACACCATTCGGTATTACCCTTATATGATCAACATTTATTCGTTCTTTATCCTTCTTTGAAACTACACTTAGATAAGAGCTATTTAAACAAAGATCTTGTTCATATTTTCTAATTCTATCTGCCTCTTTTTTATATATCCATTTTTTTAAGAATTGTTCTTCATAGACCATATTCTCAAGATTAAGCTGCATGGAATCAATTAATTCATAAATAACCGGTTGTGTAAGGTGTTTAGTATACTCAGCTACCCTTAACGTATAAGCATGAACAATATCAATTTGATACTTTTTTATTACTCCAGTTATCGCCTCTTTAAATGCCTTTGACTTATAAAAATTAACTTGAAATGGAAGTTTATTAAATAAAAAACCTCGTATCGTATTTAGTATTGACTGAGATTTTGAGAGTTTTACAGGAATAACTTCTTCACAATATTTATTGATTTCAGAAAGACCTTCTAAGTCAGAATCTTTTTCGTAAAAAGTTAGGAGAACTATTTTGAAATTCTTAGAAAGACCTTTTATTCTATTAAAAACAATAAGCTGGTCCCCCTTTAATGCGGGATATGGAAAACGATTTGTAACAAAAAGTATCCTCATTATTACCTCACACTCTATTTCCGCCACTTAACAAATACAATACTGCCATTCTAACTGCTACCCCATTAGTAACTTGGTCCAAAATAACTGCGCGATCGCTGTCAGCAACCTCACTTTCCATCTCAACACCTCGGTTTATTGGCCCTGGGTGCATAACCTTAAAATCAGGATATTTTTCGAGATGGGCTAATTTAATTCCAAATCTTTCATGATATTCTCTAATTGTTGGAAAAAGCTCTGTGCCTTCGTCTTGCCTCTCCAACTGAATTCGTAGTGCCATAGCAACATCACACCAAGCTAGAGTCTCTTCTAAGTTATAAGACACTGAAACCCCAAGGTTTTCAATAAACTTGGGCATAAATGTTTTTGGTCCGCATAAAACCACTTCTGCCCCAAGTTTCTTTAGCCCAATAATATTCGATCTGACAACTCTACTATGTGATATATCTCCAATTATGGCAACTTTCCTTCCTTCAATGTCTGCATGTATCTGTTGCATAGTAAACATATCCAGTAGAGCCTGAGTAGGATGTTCATGTGCTCCATCACCAGCATTAAGAATAGCTGCATCTACACATTGGGTTAGAAAATGTGGAACACCTGGACTCTGATGCCTAACAACTACCATATCAATTTTCATTGAACTGATATTTTGTATTGTATCCTTTAGCGACTCTCCTTTTTTCGTACTCGATGTTGATGTCGAAAAGTTAACTACATCGGCCCCCATTCTTTTTTGAGCCAGCTCAAAGGAGAGCCTCGTTCTAGTGCTATTTTCATAAAAGAGATTTACAATAGTCTTATCTCTTAATGTAGGAACCTTTGGTATAGGTCTATTTAAAATTTCTCTAAAGGATTTGGCTTGTTCCAGCACATATAGAATATCTTCTTTCGAATAATCTGCTAGCCCTAGAAGATGCTTTTGATTGAATTCATATCCTTCAGAAATTTTACTCATCATCACCTTCCCCAACTTTTACCAAGTAGACGGCATCTTCCCCATCAAGCTCTTTTACCTTTACGCGAACTTCTTCTTTTTCATGCGTTGGTACGTACATTCCTGTAAAATCCGGAGAAATGGGAAGCTCACGATGTCCTCGATCAACCATGCAACAAAACTGAATTTTTCGTGGGCGACCGTAGGCCATTAAAGCATCCATTGCTGATCTTACCGTTCTACCCGTAAAAAGGACATCATCAATTAACACAATATTTCTATCATATAAATCGAATGGAATTTCAGTCACTTTTACATCGGGCATTTTTAATTGCGAGCGAAAATCATCTCTATAAAATGTGACGTCTAAAATCCCAAAATCTATATTATGTCCTAATTCATTTTTAATACATTCAATAATTTTTTTTCCCATATAAACTCCTCGAGTTTGCATACCAATGATTGCAAGTCGAGAGGGATCATCGTACGATTCAAGGAATTGATGAGCAAATCGCAAATAGGTGCGATTTAAATCCTCTTCATTCATGATTAGTGCTTTACTCAAGCGAGGGTTCCTTTTCTTTCAAATATCAGGTAAATATAAACTGTTTTTATGAAAAACTTCATGCTGATCTATAATTCTATTAATCCTTTTTGAAATCCGATTATTTTACTAGCTGCATCACCCATACCGAAAGGATTTTTCGCTAGACTTATTTTGTTATAATGCGCTTCATCTTCTAATAAGAATAGGCATTCTTTAACAATTTTACTTCTATCAGTACCAACTAAGGTTACTACTCCAGTATCTAGTGCTTCGGGTCTTTCCGTTGTTTCCCTAATAAGTAGAACGGGTTTCCCTAAGCTTGGTGCTTCTTCTTGGATTCCACCGCTGTCTGTAATAATTAAATATGATTCATTCATCAACCATACAAATGCTTCATATGAAAGCGGATTTATGAGATGAATATTTTCTTCCATTTCTAGTAATTCAAAAACTGAGTCTCGCACTTTTGGATTCAAATGTACTGGATATACTATCTCTACATCAGAACGTATTGCAATATCTTTGAGCGCCATACAAATATGTTGAAACCCTTCTCCAAAATTCTCCCTTCTATGCCCTGTTACAAGAATTAGCTTTTTATTTTTATCAACTAGTTGTTTCAATCTTTCGATTTCTGGTTCTTTAGATGATTTTGTTTTTTCAATAGTAAAAAGCAAAGAATCTATAACACTATTACCTGTAACAATAATCGCATCTTCAGATATACCTTCTTTTAAAAGATTTTCTTTAGCTCCAATTGTAGGTGCAAAATGATAATCAGCTAATCGGCCAGTAAGCTGCCGGTTTAATTCTTCAGGAAAAGGTGCATTTTTATTGAATGTTCTAAGTCCTGCTTCAACATGGCAAACTTTGGCGTTTGTATAAAATGCACATAATGATGTGGCAAAAGTTGTAGTGGTATCTCCGTGAACGTAGACGAAATCTGCTTTATACTCTTCCAATACTTTCGCAAACGATTCTATAATTGAAGCAGTTAAGTTTGACAGAGTTTGATTCTTCCGCATCAAATTAAGATCGTAATCAGGTTTGATTTCGAAAAAATTTAACACCTGGTCCAACATTTCTCGATGTTGAGCAGTTACACATACTCTGGTTTCAAATTGGTTAGGGTATTTTTGAAATTCTTTTATAACAGGAGCCATTTTAATGGCTTCTGGTCTAGTTCCAAAAACAATGAGAATCTTCTTTTTTTCCATTTATACTTTTACTCAAAGACGTTAGAAAGTAAAGATTTATTAACTAGGGCAAAAAGATTCTTTATCTATTATAATCTGCTTAAATTAGGTGATGAAAAAAATACTCTTATTTATTACAGCGCTACTATTCGTCGTCTCTTGCGAGCCATCAAGCAATTCGTCGAAAAATGAATTGCGAATAAATTTTGTCCAATATGCTTTGGGAATGACACACAATTCACATTTTAATAGAAGCTTTTCTAACGAACGAAATTCGTATGGCGCCACTACTTCAATTGAAGTCTTTTTATCTGAAATAACTAACTACGAGAATATCGACAATTTCAGAATCGTTGATGAAAACTTAGTCGGCTGGCGTTTCACAAAAGAACAAATTACTGCATCATACAGAGAGTCTGATAATTCATTACGCTTTGAAGGTTTAGACCTCCGCAATTTTGACTTTTTATCTGGAAAAATTCTTTTTGCTCAAATTTTAGATGAGAATGATGATGTAATATTTGAAAGAACTACCCAACTAAGAAATGACTTTCCCCTTCCTGCTTTTTCCTCTGTTTCAGCAACTGACAATTCTGAACTTCGAATGGAAGTTAACTTTTTCGAAACGCCGTATGATGGTGGTAATATCCCCTTTCCGACCACCTATTATGTTACTTATTTTTCATCGAATGCTTTTTCAGCCGTTTGGCTTGATTCTAATAAATCTGAGCTTCAAGAAAGCTTTTTAAATATTGGTAATCTCAATCCTGTTTCTGATCCAAATCCAGATGATATTTATGAATATTTCTATAATTCTAATGATGTCCCTGAAGGAGCTTCCTTTTTTTATTTAAAGTTTAGAAGAGGGAGCGAGTTAAATGGTCGGGTGCTTTATACCCAAATTCTTGAATTACCAGAATAAGGCCTCTAAAGGGATACTAAAAACTAATTCAATCCTTTATTTTAGTCCCTTTTCTCGGTATTATTGCTTCCCTAAAATCACAGTTTTAATTGAACGCATTTAAGACCTTTTCTCATGAAAATTCACGAATACCAAGCAAAAGAAATTTTAAAAAATTATGGAGTTCCTGTACCTGACGGTATTGCTGCAACTTCCATTGAAGAAGTAGTAGAAGCTGCTAAAACTTTAGAAGCAAGCGGTTCTACCCTCTTTGTATTAAAAGCACAAATTCATGCAGGTGGACGTGGTAAAGGGCGCACAAAAAAGAATGGTGCTAGAGGCGTTATTCTTTGTAAGTCGGTTGCAGAAGTAAAAGCTGCTGCTGAATCCCTTTTAGGAGATGTACTTGTTACCATTCAAACTGGAGAAGAAGGTCAGTTAGTTCAACGCCTTTATGTAACCGACGGTGTAGATATTGAAAAAGAATTCTATTTAGGAATTTTACTAGACCGTGCTGTTTCTAAAAATGTAATCATGGTTTCCACTGAAGGCGGTGTTGAAATTGAGCAAGTTGCCGAAGAAACACCAGAGAAAATCATTAAAGAATGGGTTGAACCAGGCATGCCTCTTCAAGTAAACCAAGCTCGACATTTAGCTTTTGCTCTTGGTTTAGAAGGCGAAGCTCTTAAAAAAGCTATTAAGTTTATCATGGCGATTTATAACGCATATCTTGAAATCGATTCTGATATGTTTGAGATTAATCCTTTGATTCTAACTCCTGATAATGACATTCTTGCATTAGATGCGAAAGTAACCTTAGATGGAAATGCACTTTATCGTCACAAAGATCTTACTGAGTTAAAAGATGAAGCGGAAGAAGATCCTTACGAACTAGAGGCTCAAAAATACAACCTTAACTACATCAAGTTGGATGGTAATGTTGGTTGTATGGTTAATGGTGCTGGACTTGCAATGGCTACTATGGATATCATCAAATTATCTGGTGGTGAACCTGCTAACTTCTTAGATGTTGGTGGTGGAGCTAATGTTGATACTGTTAAAAATGGTTTCCGTATCATTTTGGATGACCCTAATGTAAAAGCTATCCTAATCAATATTTTTGGTGGAATTGTACGTTGTGACCGTGTTGCAAATGGTGTGATTGAAGCTGTTAAAGATCCAGAAATTGCTGAAAAAGTTCAGAATGTTCCGATTATCGTTAGACTTCAAGGAACTAATGCAGCTGAAGCAAAAGAAATCATAGATAATTCAGGGTTGAATGTAATTTCTGCTGTTCTATTAAAGGAAGCGGCTGAAGAAGTATCTAAGGTTCTTGCTTAAGATTTAAATTTTTGTTGAAAAACTAAGCCCAATCGATCTCGGTTGGGCTTTTTTATTTAATGGATTTCTAGAGTATTTTCGCTCACTTCTCTATAAAAATCTTCATACATCCCTACAACAAAATCTTGATTGAAAAGCTCCGCTCTCTTTCTAGCCTTTGATGAAAGTTCATCATGCAAACTCTGGTTAGAAAGGATATTAACGGCATGTTTTGCCATACAATCTATATCATCTAAGTCACATAAGTAACCAGTTTCTCCTTCGATATTTACTTCAGGAAGACCTCCAACATTTGAGCTAATTACAGGTACTGAACAACTCATAGCTTCAAGAGCGGCAAGTCCAAAAGTTTCTGATCCTGAAGGAATCAAGAATAAATCAGCAATTGAAAGTACTTCTTCAACTTCATCCAGCTTTCCTAAAAATCTCGTGTGCTCACAAATTCCTAGATCTCTACATTGCTGTTCTGCTAATTGTCTATCTGGACCATCACCAACCAATAACAATTTTGCTTTAATTCCTTTTTCAATAATTTTCGAGAATACCGTAATTACCTCAGGAACTCGCTTCACTTTTCTAAAATTGGAAACGTGTACAACGACTTTTTCACCGTCTGGGCAAATAGCTTTCTTAAAGTGGCTTTTATTTGATTTTTTAAAACGATCTAGATCAATAAAATTTGGAATGACTTTTATATCCTGCTTTATATCAAAATTTGAATACGTTTCTTTCTTTAGATATTCAGATACTGCAGTAACCCCATCACTTTTATCGATAGAAAACTCTACAACATGCTTGTAACTAGGATCTTTACCAACTAGTGTTATATCTGTACCATGAAGTGTGGTTACAATTGGGACCGTTTTACCTCGCTCCATCATAATTTGTTTAGCTAAGTATGCACTAGTAGCATGAGGCAGAGCATAATGCACATGTAATAAATCTAGGTTTTCAAACTCAATTAAATTCACCATTTGTGAAGCTAGGGCAAGAGCATATGGCGGATAATCAAACAATGGATATGAATTGATAGAAACTTCATGATAGGTAATGTTAGTATCAAGAGTTTCCAATCGGGCTGGTCGTGCATAACTTAGAACGTGTATTTTATGACCTTTTTTTGATAGTACTTTAGCTAACTCAGTTGCTACAACACCACTACCACCAAATGTTGGGTAACACACAATTCCAATATTCATTCTGCAAATTCTCCTATAGATTTATTTATACCAAAGTAACCATTCTACTCATTATATTGAATGTATTAAAACATCCTTTAACACCTTCATTTGATCAATATATTTCGAACCGTTTATCAATTATGTATATTTAGAGCTTGTTCAGTTAAAAGGTAGAATTAACTGTATTGATAATTCATTACAAAACTTCGCCTTTATATGATACCGAATCACTAGATGTTTAGGTATTCTAAATTGATAAACATTCGTTATAAGTAAGTAAAAGAAGGCTCTAAACGTTCATAAAATATCTGTGAAATTTGAAATGAAAAGCGCCGTTAGTATTGTATTCATTAATTATCTATAGGTGAGTAAAAGATAACTGCTACTGAGAACAATTAGAATGAGTATTAAAATTCTTACATATATCTTTTCCCTTCTTTTTCTTTTTGCATCGGCAAATGGCGATGCAAAAAAAGGTAATGAGGCTTATGAAAAAGGTGAATACGAAACTGCTGAAAAACTGTATAGAACAGCTCTTGAAGCTGACCCAGATAACGTAGATGTCTATTTCAATTTGGCGAATGCTTTAGCAAAACAAGGTAAAACTGAAGAAGCTATTCAAACTTTTATGGAATATAGGTCATTGGCTGAATCTCCAGAGAAGAAAGCAATTGCTGACTACAATATAGGTTCTGTTTTAGCTGATGGAGAAAAATGGAAGCCTGCAGCTCAGCATTTCAAAAATTCATTAAAGCTTAATCCGTCTGATCTTGATGCAAAGCATAATTATGAACGTGCAGTAGCAGAAGCAAATAATGAAAATGAGCAAGAACAAGAGCAGCAAGATCAAGGAGAAGAAGAGCAAGAACCTCCATCAGAATATGCTAAAGCTATGAAAAAGCGTGCTGAACAATTAGTAAATGAACAAAAATATGGAGAAGCTTTAAACGTTATGAACGAGGCTTTAAAAGTTGATCAAACTGTTCAAAATTTTAATGATTTTATTCAACGTATTAGTCAAGTAAGCGATATTAATTCTTAGAGATTTTATGAAATACTTATTATTAACAATCTTATTTATGGCATCCAGCTCATTGGCGATTGCGCAATCTGCTGATAGCTATTTCCATGGTGGAGCCAAATCATATATTAATGCGGATCTTCAAGGTGCAATTAATCAGGTTCAACAAGGGCTTGCACAATATCCTAATGATTCTAAGTTGAATGAGTTGTTGCAAAAGTTAGAGGAAGAAAAAGAAAAGCAAGAACAACAGCAGCAGCAAAACCAACAGAATCAAGATCAACAAGAGCAAGACCAAGAGCAGCAACAGCAGGATCAAGAGCAGCAAGATCAAGAACAGGAGCAAAACGAAGATCAAGAGCAACAAGAAGGGGAACAGAATGAACAAACCGAACCCCAAGAAAAAGATGGACAAGAACAACAGCCCCGTGAAATAAGTAAAGAAGAAGCGGAGAAAATATTAAAAGCTCTAGCTCAAAAAGAAAAAGAGTTGCTAAAAGAATTTAAGAAGCAAAAAACACAAGGAAGTGCCACTCATGATAAAGACTGGTAAGCAAATCCGAGTTTTTTATTCATTTGTTCTGTCTTTTATTTTATTCTTTGGTGCTAATGCACAAGATATTACTGTAAATGCATCTCTGACCGAAACGAATATTTTTTCAGGAGAGTCGGTTCGGCTTGATGTTAAAGTGACAGGGCAATCTATCAATTCAATAGATCGACCTGGAATGCCTAATGTAGATGGTCTACGTTGGCTGAGTGGAAGTACTAGTACCACTCAGAATTTTTCTTATAAAAATGGGCGACCTATAGTTTCTTATTCCTACGGATATCAATTTATAGCACAAACTCCAGGAACTTATACATTTCCTAAACTTGATATTACTGTAAATGGTGCTACTTTTTATACTGAAGAACTTACATTTAAAGTTCTGGATCCAAAAACTATTGATACAGGAGATGCTGAACGCTCTCCTGATATTTATGTCCGACTTGAGCCTTCAAATCCCAACCCCGTAGTTGGGGAGCAAGTAATAGCGGATGTGGTTCTATACTTTAAAAGTGAAGTTGAAGTATCATCATACAATGCATCACCGGGATGGAAGGCAGAAGGTTTTTGGAAAGAGGAATTAGAAAATAGACAGCAAGCACGAACTACTTCTACCATAATAAATGGAATAAGATATCAACGGGCACTATTACTTCAATATGCCATCTTTCCTACAAAATCTGGTGAGTTGACTTTAAGTCCATATGAATTGGTTGTTCAAGTTCGGCAGAGTAATAGAAGAAGGGATATCTTCAGTTTTGGCTTAGGTCAAGAAAGAAAGGAGCTTGTTACCCTTCCTGTCACAGTTAATGTATTACCACTCCCAGAACTAAATAATGCAACATTTTCTGGTGGTGTTGGTGACTTTTCCATAACTAGAAGTATTAATCCTACAAAAGCATTTGTTGGCGAAAGTGTTGAGATTACGACTACAATTACTGGTAAAGGAAATATTCCATTAATCATAAAACCAGAATATGAGTATCCTGAAACTCTTGAATTATATAATCCACAAGAGAATTCGACCATTACTCGAGCAAATCGACAAATAGGTGGTACTAAGGTTTTTACTGATATCTTAATTGCTAGAAATGAGGGTACATTTGAAATCTCAGAGACTAATTTAGCCTTTTATAGTCCTACTCTTGGCAGATATAGCATTATTACTCTGCCAGCTTTAAAGCTAGAAGCGGAACGTGATCCACGAGCTCCAGTGATCAATGAAAATGAACTACGTTTTAATGTTAAACCCATAACAGGGTTAGCTAGTTGGGTAGATAAACAACGAATTCCTTTACATTCTAGAAAAGGGGTTTGGATACTTTTAATTACTCCACTTTTCATACTTGGTACATCGTTTGTGTTCAAAACATATCAAGACAAAATGAATAGTGACGTGGCGTTTGCTCGTTCCCAAAAAGCAAAAAATCATGCTATTAGTGAGCTTAAAAAAGCTGAGGGAGAATCAGATTTAAAAATAGCATACAATCATATTCAAAAAGCAATTACTCAGTTTATTTCTGATAAATTGAATTTGCCGCTTGCTGGACTTTCAATTCAACAACTCTGCAATGCACTTGAAGAAAAGGCAGAAGAAGCAATTTCGAATGAAACTAAGTTATTATTAGACAAATGCGATACCATAGCATATGCCCCTAATGCTTCACAAGAGGGGTTAGAAATTGACATCAGAAAAGCTCAGGAACTCATAAAGCAAATTGGAAAGTTAGTATGAGTAGGGTGTTTTATAGCTGTTTTATTTCTCTACTTTTACTTGTAAGTGCTCAGGCCATGCAAAGCCCACAACTTCTTTTTGACGAAGCGAACACGCTTCTAGAGAATAATGAGTTTAGTGATGCAATGGCTATCTACCGACAAATAGAAAATGGTAATCAAGTATCCGGTGCCCTTTTCTTGAATATGGGAATTGCATCCACACAAATAGATTCTTTAGGACTAGCGAAGTATTATTTTTTAAAAGCGACAAAATTTGAAACTACTAAAGAGTCTGCTTCAGAGGCACTCGAATATGTTGAATCTCAATTTAGTCGACAATCGGCAACTCTACCTAAACTTCCATGGGATAAAGCGGTCGATTGGATGAAAGATGAACTGGGTTCTTCAGGAATATTTTCTATTGGATTTGCTCTTATTCTATTATCTGTAGCTTTCATATTAGTTCATTGGTTCAATTTATTTTCTTTAAAAAAAATTAGCTCAATAGTTTCATCTCTTTCTATCTTGGGGATATTAATTCTTATACTAGCATTTTACGTTGACTATGTTGATCACAGATATTCAGATGCTGTAATTATTACAAACGAAATTCAAGTAATGCAAAGTGCAGAAGCATCTTCAGATCTGGTTAGCCTTGGATACGAAGGGTATTCAATAACTATTGATCACAACAGGAGTAATTTTGATACCGAATGGATATATATCAGACTTGGAAATGGACAATTCGGCTGGATAAGGAATAATGGAGTCAAAATTTTATAATTTTTGGAGTAAATTTTCATGAGTAAACCACAAGAGTATATAGATCAAAACGAAGAAAAATTTTTAGCAGAATTGTTTGAATTTCTTCGAATACCTAGTATTAGCACCGATTCTTCTAAAAAAGAGAACATTAGAGACGCTGCAAACTTTTTGATTGGACAGCTTGAGTCTTTAGAATTAGATCGGGTAGAATTATTTGAAACTTCAGGTAACCCTATTGTTTATGCTGAACATTGCCCACACAAAGACCAACCTACTGTATTGGTTTATGGTCATTATGATGTTCAACCATCTGATCCAGATGAATTATGGGATACTCCTCCTTTTGAACCAACCATAAAGAATGGCGATATTTATGCTCGTGGCGCAAGTGATGATAAAGGACAATCATATACTCACGTAAAAGCTATAGAATCGTTTATAAAATCAGGAACTCCAATCCCTGTGAATGTAAAATTCATTCTCGAAGGCGAAGAAGAAATTGGATCTCCAAATTTGGTTCCATTTATTGAAAATCATGCTGATATGCTAGCCTGTGACATGGTTTTGATTTCAGATACGTCGATGTTTGGCAAGGACCAACCATCCATTACTTATGGCTTGCGTGGTCTTGCTTATATGGAAGTAGAAATAATTGGACCAAACCGAGATTTACATTCCGGAGTTTATGGTGGTGCAGTTGAGAATCCTATTAATGTTCTTTGTGAGATTATTGGGAATTTAAAAGACGATGATGGAATCATTCAAATTCCAGGATTTTATGATAAAGTAGTTCCATTAACAGAAGTTGAAAGAAAAGCTGCGGCGGCTCTCCCTTTCGATGAGGAAGCTTATAAAAAAGCGCTCGATATTGAAGAAGTACATGGTGAAAAGACCTATACAACCCTAGAACGAGCATCTGCAAGACCTACTCTTGATGTAAATGGTATTGTTGGTGGATATACAGGAGAGGGTGCAAAAACTGTACTTCCATCTAAGGTTAACGCAAAAGTAAGTATGCGCTTAGTACCAGATCAAAACCCAAAAGAAATTGCGGCTATGTTTAAAAAGCATGTTGAATCTCTTGCTCCTGATACCGTACGCATTAAAGTAACTGAACATCATGGTGGTTTTGCTTCTGTTACCGATTTAAACTTTTATGGATTAAAAGCTGGAGCAAAAGCATTCGAAGAGATTTATCAAAAAGAGGTATTATTCTCTAGAGAAGGAGGTTCTATACCAATTGTTGCTGACTTCAAACGTGTTCTTGGAGTAGAGTCTATCTTGATGGGGTTTGGTATCACTAGTGATGCTATTCATTCCCCAAATGAGAAATTCTCTGTGAAAGATTTCTATCGTGGGATTAAAACCTCCGCTAAGTTTTTTGAACTGTTGCCAAGTTTTAAGGAATAAGATTCCTAAAAAACTTAGAACTTTTACAAAGCCTAGCTAAAATATCATAGCATCATTCCATTTAAGGGGTTGTCGTGCATTAGAGCATTATTAAAATGTTTTTCCAAATGAAAGCCCAAGGCTTAGATTCAAGTTTAAACTTCGACTTACATTTTCAATATAAGGCGTTAAACTGATCCCAAAGAATTTTCCTGTTTTCGAGTCTAACAATTTTAATCCAATAGACGATGTTAGGTAGATGGTTGAATTTGTATTTAAAAAAACTAGAGTAGATCCTAATCCGGTCACAAATAGGGTATTTTTACTAATTGATAATTGATAAGAACTGGAAAAGTAATGTGATGTCCAAAAGAACCCAGATCAGGGGAATATGAACCCCCAAAACGTACTGCTAGACTTTGCTTGAATGATCTTTCATAATTGATAGAGTAGAAAAGTCCATTCCCAAAAAATTCTAAATAGATTGCATTCTTATTGAACTCAGTCTCAATAATCTCCTGAGTATTCTTTTGTTGTGAGCATACTTGAGTAGTATTAAGAGCTAAAAATACTACTGTCAGAAATAAAATTGCTTTCATTTTCTCTTATTTAGTTCAGTTAAGAATTGGTATTCTAAATACTTCCGTTACTGATAAAGAATCCTCAGAATCATTATCTACTCGTACTACAGTACTCACATCCTCCACAACTCCAGGAATATCAGAAGTACGTTTAGCTTTAAACCTAATTTTACTTCCATTTATAGTACCATTAACAGGTATCGGGCTACCAAACCCCCAATAAAATTTAAACCGAGAATCTAAACTATCTTCAATTATGCAATGTATGAGTACCGTGTCACCTACCGCTACTGTATCTGGATATAATTCTATGGATAGTACTTTTGTTTGAGGAATTGAATCTGGCTCAGGGGTTCCCAATGTACACCCTACATAAAGCATCAGTACTGAAGCTATATAGATACTAATTACCCTATAGTTTTTCATTCCCGTTTTTTTTTAAACTTATTGTTAGATCAAAATTATCCCGTTTAATTATTTCACATTCATCAATTGCGAAAACTGTACCACTTAGTTTTCGAACTGGGTCTGTAATTATTGCCTCAAAACCAAGACTAGCGTTATTTGGGGGTTTAGAAAGGACTATAGGGAAAATATTTTGAGAAAGACCAAAACTGAAGCTCATGATTTCCCCATTTGTAAGCTCAAATACAGAAGCGCTATCACCAGAAAGATTAATTACCAATGTGTCGTTACGAAAGGAGATGGAAGTCTGGGATTCAGATAAAGAATTTAATAGTTCAGGTCTACTAATACATTCATCTCGCTCAGTTTCAAAACAGGATGTCATAAAAAGGATTGTTACTACAGTTATTTTTAATGCTTTAAAATCCATTATAGATATCAAAGTTTAGTCTTTACGCAAATAAGTAACAAGGTCTCATTCCAACGCACACAATACCGAGTAAACGTTATTTACTTTATCTAATATGAGGATTGTTTTTGAAGATATTATGGAGAAAAACTGATAGCCATTCAGGGCAAAAGTTCTTTGAACTTTTACTAAGCATAGAAAAATAATTTCATACCATTATGGTATATAAAAAAATCAAAACTCTGTAGTGTAGAGTATTGGTTGATCACTTTCGAAATCGTATAGGGTAAGACGACGTAAGTTGTAATACCCTATCCAGTAGCTTCTGAGTGACTGTATGTAGCTTCGGCGGGAACTGTCTTTTTGGTTTTGGGCGATGAAAAGATCCGTCACATCAATACGACCAATCAAGTAGCGATTTTTGGCTACATCGTATCTTCGGGTGGCTATTTCATCGGATACTTGAGCCAGTTCTACCTGATCGCGGAGTTGAGGAAATTCTCTTACCGTGCTTTTTACGCTTAGTTCAAATTGAAGCCGTTGATATTCGATATTATTGGCCGTTGCCATTTGTTGGTTCCGAGCAGATTTTACTTCAGCTAAATTCTGTCCCCAATTAAACAGTGGGATTTGAAATCCTACCGTAAAAAACTGCTGGTTTTGCTGATCTTTATATACATTTTCAAATTCTTCTGCCGTTTGGTTCAATCCAAAACTAGCTTGTATTGTGGCTGAAAACCCTGCATTTCTTTTCGCTTGTTCATAGCTTTGATCGGCAAGTAACTCATTCAGTTCAAACCCTAATGAAGTACTATTATTTTCTCTTGCAAGCTCTAATGCCATATCAACGTCTACGTTTACTACTGGGGCTACTGAAGGAGTTGCTATTTCTATCTGCTGTGTATCTTCAATTCCTAATAATGCTTTAAAGCTTTCTTCTGCTCTTTCATATTCTAAGACTGCTGTAGTTAAAGAAGCCCGAGCATTTCTAAATTCCAGTTCACTTTGAAGGAGTTCATTTTCAGCAATACTTCCTACTTGAAAACGCCCTTGTGAAATATTATAAATAGAGTCATTTACAGTCACATTAAATTCTGCTACTTCCACATTTATCTTTGCGAGCAACATATCGAAGTAATTTTGAGTCACGGTAAATGCAATTCCCTCCATATCTTCCACATATTCGGTTTTCGCTATGTCATACCTAAGTGGCTCTGTTCTATTTCTCCACTTTAAACTGTTAAACTGAAATAATGGCTGTCTTAAACTTGCAACTAAAGGTGTACTCTGCCATCTAGTAATATCCTCTCCATTAAAGCCGCTATCAAATAGAATTAATCTGTTTATCCCACTTGAAAGTGATAAAGCACCGCCTGTTGGTAAGATGTTTTGATTAACAGATAGGTTAACTGAAGACCGCGTTAGACTTTCTTCTTGATAGGTAGTTGAGCCATCATCTAATCTGTTTGCGGTGAATGCACGGCTAAAACCTGGTGCGTTTCCATCAAGTTCAAGACTTGGGAGTAAATCAGCTCGAAATGATTTGAATCTCCATTTCGCTGACAGTATTGAAAACCTAGCAGCCCTAGACAAAGGACTATTTCGTTTCGCATAATCGATACTTTCCTCGAGTGTAAATACCTGCGTTTGGCTGTTTACATCTGGCTGAAATAACAGAAGGATAAGCGATAAAATTAAAAAACGAGCATTTTTATTCATGGCGTAATGCGTGTACTGGATCTTGTTGAGCAGCTCTTTTTGCAGGAAAATATCCGAAAACTACCCCTATTATCAGAGCAACTCCAAATGATAAGATAATTGAAGATGGAGTAACAATAGTTGCAATGCCTGCTGTAAGCTCAATAGCAAAGCTAAAAGCCATTCCAAGTATTATCCCAATAACTCCACCTGAAATACTTATTGCTAGTGCTTCAGTTAAAAATTGAAGCTCAATATCTTTCTTTTGTGCCCCGACAGCCATTCTAACTCCTATCTCACGATACCGCTCAACAACAGATGCTAGCATAATATTCATGATCCCAATTCCACCAACTATCAATGAAATTGAGGCAATGGAAGAAAGTACTATATTAAAAATTCGTTTCGTTCTTTGTTCTTGGGCAAGAAGTTGCTCTGGAACTATAATTTCAAAATCAACTACGGCATTATGTCTACGCTTAAGCATTCTTGATAATACATCAGCTATGGAAGCGCTATACTTAGAATCAGTTACACGAACAATAAGCTTATCTAATTGATTGTAATTAGTATTTACATCTTCCTCTTCTTGACCAGGACCACCAAAAATCATTACACGACCACCACCCATGCCTCCAGCAGAAGGATCTATATCATCTTTCGTGACAAGAGCCCTATTTTTGAAACGTAATAACAGAGTTGTTGCTGGAAGAAAAATGTCAAGGTTGTAATTTCGAATCCCAAGACTTTCAATGTTTTCTGTTGAAAGTTCTTTCTTTTCTAATACTCCAATTACAGTGAGCCACAAATTTCCAACTTTTATGCTTTTACCAATAGGGTCTTCTCCTGGAAAAAACTTAGTTCGAACATCACTACCAATAATTGCTACAGGCTCGGCTTTCTGAATATGAATATCTGTGAAATTATTGCCATCCTGAATTTCAAAACTACTAATGTAGAAATACTCATTATTAACGCCAACAATTTTACCACTCCTCATTCTAGCGTTTCGAATAAAGTTCGTTTCAAAGATAATTTCAGGACTTATAAACTCCACCTCCGGAATAAAATCTTTGATGCTTTGCAGATCGTGTAATGTTAAGCCTGGTGAGTATTTTTTAGTGTCTCCTTGACTTTCCCCAGCTTCATTTAGAGAACCTTCGAATTGCTCCAAAACAGGTTTAATAATTACATTATTAGTTCCTAATAGTTGCATTTGAGCTAATACTTCTTGTTGGGCGCCGGTACCAATTGCGAGCATAGCTATTACAGAAGCAACTCCGAAAATGATTCCTAATGAAGTTAGAAATGCACGTAATTTATTTCTTTGTATTGCCTCAATTGCAATATCAAAGTTGTAGAGTAGCTTTTGTAGCACGTGTCTATCAGTTTTTAGTGAGTTGTATACCTAGCATCATTCTTTTTATCCCGACTGTATCGTCAGGCATTGTAAGAAATAATTCGTCTGTTACTTCTACACCGCGATGTATAATGACTGAGTTCTCATTTATCAAACCTAGTTCTACTTCCTGCATTATAGGTGATAATCCATCTCTGACAAATACAAAACTTGTTGAGTCAACTGCATGAACAGCTTCGAGTGGAATATGAAGAACATCTTTGAGTTGATCTATTACAATACGGTTACTGGTTGTCATAGCTGGTCTTAGTAAACTGTCACTTTCATTTACAACTATTGTTACTTCAAATACTTTAGAATCATAATTTTTTCGTTGCTCACCGATATTGGCAACACTAGTTATTACTCCGGATAATCGCTTATCTGGTACGGCATCTAAACCTATCTCTACTTCTTGACCGATTTCAACTTTTTGGATATCTACTTCATTTATATAGGTTACAGATTCCATAATTGTAAAATCTGGAAGCTCTGCTACCACTGGACTCCAAGCACTAATCTGCTCCCCTTCTGTAATTTTTGACCCATCCCAATTTCTGCGATATATCACCATTCCTTGGTCTGGCGCATAAACCGTGAATTCTTTCATTAACTCACGAATCTTATTAATCTCATTTTGTTTCTTTGTTCGCTCTGTCTCTACTTCACTTAATCTTGCTTCTGCTTGTTTGACCTTTGTTTGGTAATTCTTTTTCTCTTGAGCAAACTGACGTCTTGCTTTATCAAGATCAATTACTGCTTGTCGTTGAACTGCTGGAGACTCATATTTTGATTGATCTACAGCTATTTGGCGTTCTTCTAGAGCAAATTCTAAATTGATAAGATTATCTCTTGCTTGAGAAAGCTCTAAGGTACTATCAAGTTGTGCTTGGGTAACCTGTGATTGAGAAGATTGTAAATCAAGTTGTGCATCCTGTAGCTTTCCCATTATCTCGGATCGATCTAGTTCTGCAACAAAATCACCCGCCTTTACTATAGTTCCTTCAGGTATTAATCGCTGAACCCGCATATTATTAACACGAAATTCTCGAACACCTTGAGGCCCTGTTATTTCAGTTGAATTTTTTGCTCTGAGCTCACCAGTTGTAGTTACATCTACAACAAATTCACCAATCTGCGGACTTGCAAACAGTTCAGCAGAGTCTGATGAGCCACTTGAAGTTAAATACCAAGCTACAGATACAAAGACAATTACAATGCCGGGAATCAAAAGTTTCTTTTGCATAACAAAATTAATTAGAGATATAGATAGAAATAAAAGATATAGCTATTTGTTAGAAGACGATTCACATGGTAAATAGTTTTACATATCTAGAAGTTTTACACGTATTTACTAACAAAGGTTAGTTGTCAATCAATCCCGACTCTAGATTATATTTTGTGGCTGGTTGTGAATAATCAAGTATTGACTTGGGATCATTATTCTCGTCGACAATAACAACTCTTGGTTTATGCTCTTTTGCTTCTTCAGGTGTCATCTCGGCGTAGCTGATAACAATAATTCGATCATCTATTTGCGTTAAGCGGGCTGCAGCACCATTCAGACAGCACACTCTACTTCCTCTATCTCCTGGAATAGTGTATGTTTCTAATCTACTACCATTAGTAATATTCAACACTTGGACTTTCTCATATGCTAAAAGATTGGCAGCATCTAATAGGTCTTGGTCAATGGTTATACTGCCCTCATACATAAGGTTTGCTTCAGTAACCTTTAATTGGTGCAGTTTAGATTTAAACATGGTGAGCTTCATAGCTTAACACTCAAAAATTATATTGTCGATCAATCGGGTTTTACCTAGAAAAACGGCAGCTGCCAACAAATATGATTCACCTTTTACAAGAGAAGATATCGGCGCCATTTTATCTAATGTGAACACATTAAGGTAATCATTTTTGAAGCCTTTTGCTTCAAGGTCTTGCTGTTGCTCTGTTAACAGAGAACTTGGGTCTAATAATCCATTTTGGATTTTGGAAACCACAAATTTCATACTTGAATATATAGTAGGCGCTAATTTTCTTTCGTCGTCACTCAAATAAGCATTTCTACTACTAAGGGCTAATCCATCTTTAGCTCTTTCAATTGGAGCCATTACTAATTCTAAATTATGATTGAACTCTTTAACCATTTGGTTGATAATCTGAAATTGCTGATAATCTTTTTGACCAAATACCCCTAAGTTAGGCTCTATGATATTGAAAAGTTTGTTTACTACTAAAGCGATCCCTTGAAAATATCCTTTTCTACTCCCCCCATCTAAGTGAGTATTGAGTTCATCTATTTCTATGCTTAGAAATTTTTTCCCTTTTCCATACATGATTTCATCAGAAGGTGTAAAAACGACTGCAATTCCCTCTTGTTTACAGAATTCAAGATCTTGCTCTAGGGCTCTAGGGTAACTACCAAAGTCTTCATTGGGTGCAAATTGTTCGGGGTTAACATAGATTGAAACCACAACTTCGTCAGCATGTTTTTTTGCCAATCTAAATAAGGAAAGATGACCATCATGCAAAGCCCCCATAGTAGGTACAAAAGCTACTTTTTTACCTTCATATTGGAGCAACTTTACAGCTTCTCGTATTTGTGATGTAGTTTCAACAATCTTCATTTTTACATTAAAAGAGACGCGGTATATAGCGTCTCAATTATAATTTTGATCCTTATGGTTTAGCCTAACTTTATAAAGATCTATCCATATCAAAATCTTCGAGAATTTCTTTAACTCGATTTATGAATGCTCCTCCATGAGCTCCATCAATAATTCTATGATCATAACTCATAGATAGGAACATCATTTGACGAATAGCAATTACATCACCATCTTCAGTTTCCAATACTACAGGTCGTTTCACAATTGCGCCAGTACCAATTATAGCAACTTGAGGTTGATTAATAATCGGTGTTCCCATCAAATTCCCAACACTGCCATAATTAGTAAGAGTTATTGTTCCGCCTACCAAATCATCTGGACTAAGCTTTTTACTTCTAGCTTTTCCTGCAACTTCATTCACTGATTCTGCAAGTCCAACTAAGTTCATTTGCTGCGACTTCTTTATAACTGGAACAATCAAACCACCATCTCCTCCTGAACCAAGAGCTACAGCTAATCCGAAATTTATATCCTTTTTTAGAAGGATATTATCTCCATCAATTGAACTATTGATTAATGGAAATTCTAACATAGCTTTTATAATAGCTTCTACAAAAAGTGGTGTAAATGTTAGCTTAACTCCTGTTTTTTGTTGAAATACATTTTTATTCGCATTTCTCCATTTCACCATATCAGTAACGTCAACCTCTGCAAATGTTGTAACATGAGCTGATGTTTGTTTTGAACGAACCATATGCTCTGCAATCATCTTACGCATGCGATCCATCTTAATTACTTCAACATCACCTTTTGGTGAATGAGACACATCTAATTCTCCAGCATGAATTAAACCATCAGACATAGACGATGATTTAGGTGCAGTTTTTGTAATTGTTGATGTTTTACCTGATTTACGATCATGTACATAAGACAAAATATCATCTTTAGACACTCTACCACTTTGTCCTGAACCTTTAATGCCATCAAGCTCTTGAGAAGAAATTCCCTCCTCTTTTGCTATTGAACGAACTAGTGGCGAGAAGAATCTTCCATCAGTACTCTCCCTTGGGGTATCAGCTCCTTTTGATAACCCACTTCCATTTTTAGCTAATTGCTCTGGGGTCATTTTTGCAACATCTTCTTTAGTGATTGTTGCCTTTTTTTCTTCTTTTGGTACAGCTGATTCTTTCTTGGGAGCAGTAGCTGAGGTTGCATTACCTGTAGCTATTACAGCTATAACCTGACCTACTTCAATAGTCTCATCGGCTTTTGCTCTAATTTCAATTAACGTCCCAGCAACAGGAGATGGAACTTCACTATCAACTTTATCTGTAGAAATTTCAAGTAGCGTTTCATCTTCTTCTACAGAATCACCTACACTTTTACTCCATTCAATTACAGTAGCTTCAACAACCGATTCACCCATCTGAGGCATTACTACTTCAATACATTCGCCTGCGTCATTACTCGTTACAGAAACCTCTTGCTCCTCTATAACTTCTTCTTCCTCTTCTTTTTCAGTTTCAGGTTCATGTTGTACTTCTTCTTTTGTTTCAGATTTAGCAGGAGCTTCTACAACTGCGTCTGCATCTGTTTCAATAATTGCAATTGGTTTACCTACCTCAATAGTATCACCTTCTTGTACCAAGATTTCTACAAGGGTACCTGCTTCTGGGGATGGGACTTCACTATCAACTTTATCAGTTGCTATTTCTAGAAGTGTTTCATCTACTTCAACTGTATCTCCTACACTTTTCGACCATTCGATAACTGTACCTTCCATTACCGATTCGCCCATCTGGGGCATTACAACTTCTACCTTAGCCATAAAATTTTGATTAGTGCCTTTGTGGCGGTTTTTTGAGTTTAAAACAGACCTTAAAGTTCAGGATAAATACAATTAGTTCAAAACGAAGAAAGTCCCCTAACATATGAAAAAAGCGGTTTCAAAACTTACTAATCAGTCAGTTCTGTGCTAATTCTTAAAAAACTTACTATATAGTCAGTTTTATTGTAAGGCCTGATTTAGGTCTTCTATTAAATCGTCTATATGTTCTAACCCAACACTAAAACGTATCAAGTTTTCGGGAGTATTTGAAGCTTCTCCTTCACTAGATCTCCGATGTTCCCACAGACTTTCGATACCACCCAAACTTGTCGCTCTACGAATCAGCTTGGAATTTGCAACTATCTTTAATGTATCATTATAATTTCCATCAATTAAAATGGAAACCATTCCTCCAAAACCACTCATTTGAGAAGAAGCGATTTTATGCCCTTTATGATTCTTTAAGCCTGGATAGTTTACTTTTAAAACTTTCGGATGAGATTCCAAATATTCAGCAACTTTTCCGGCATTTTCATTATGAGCTCTCATACGGTATGGAAAGCTTCGAATACTTCTTGATAATAACCAACAATCACGGGGAGAAGGGACAGCGCCCTGACTTTTTTGAATGGTTTTAATTTGATCAAAAAAAGCATCATTCTTTGCTGAGATTATTGCTCCACCTAATATATCAGAATGCCCTCCTAGAAATTTACTCGTTGAATGCATTACTAAATCAGCCCCAAATATGATTGGGTTAGTATTAAGTGGAGTTGCAAAGGTGTTATCAACACAAACTCTAGCATTATTAGAATGGGCAAGTTTAATTGCTTCCTCTAAATCTGTAATAAGTAATAAAGGATTTGACGGCGTTTCAAGAAGAACCAATTTAGTATTGGATTTAAAACTAGCTTCTAACTTATCTAAATCGGTGGTATCAACAGAAGTATATTCAACATCCCAACGTTTTCCGAACTTTTCCAATAACCCTCTTGATCCATGGTATACATCTTCCGGAATGATTATATGTCCCCCTTTTTCTACACTCATCAAAACTGAATTCATTGCAGCTATACCAGATGAAAAAGCAGCACATACCTCCCCTTTCTCCATCTCGGCTAATACCTTTTCTAGCTGATCCCTGTTAGGATTACGGTCTCTAGTATATATATAGTCACCATCTTGGTAACCCTTTTCGTTGTGTTCGAAATTAGTTGAGGGCTCCATTGGAGGAGTTATACTATGCGATCCAGATTTATGAGAAGAGCTACCATGTATTGCTATAGTCTCTATCTTTTTTTCGTCTTTATCATTCATTTAATTCTCTTATAGCATTTATTCTTTCAAGAACGGGTGGGTGTGAATAATTTAAAAATATATAAAATGGATGGGGAGTTAGGTTTGATAAATTATCTTTTGAGAGTTTCTTCAAAGTCGAAACCATATCCTCAGGTTTTCCAGTTGTTCTAGCTGCATACTCATCTGCTTCAAATTCGTGCTTTCTCGAAGACATTTGCATGAATATCGAAAGTATCATTTCAATAGGAGCATAAAGCATTCCAAAAAAGATTAATCCAGTATATACAGACATTTCTTCCATAAAAAATGCTTCAAATAATCCTTCTGCACTAAGAAATACTGAAAGTAAAAAGAATAGAACTGCACTTTGCACTATGCTTATGACCATACCTTTTATGATATGCTTCTTTTTGAAATGACCAATTTCGTGCGCTAATACAGCAACCAATTCTGAAGTAGTATGATTCTCAATTAAGGTATCATACAGGGCAACACGCTTATTTTTTCCAAAGCCCGTAAAAAAAGCGTTCGACTTACTTGATCTCTTTGAACCATCAATGACAAACAATCCTTGTAATGGGAAGTTTACCTTTTCTGTGTACGTTTCAATTGCTGATCTCAGTTCACCCTCCTCCAAAGGAGTAAATTTATTGAATAGAGGCATAATCCAAGTTGGGGCAACATATTGCATTGCAAGTGTAAATATTGTGACTGCAAACCACGCATATAACCAAGCCCAAACTCCAGTATAAATAAAGAAGGCTAGTATTCCTGCGATAAGTGGAATTCCGATTAGCGCCCCTAACATAAATCCTTTTAGTAAATCCACAATAAAAGTTTTTGGAGTAGTTTTATTGAACTCGAATCTCTCTTCTATTACAAAAGTGGAATACATACTAAATGGTAATGAAATAATGGATTTTGCAATCATCAAAATCACAATAAAGAAAAGACCAGTTATTAGTTCATTAAACCCAAATGAACGCACCCATTGATCGAGGAGATTAAATCCACCACTAAACCAAAAACCAAGGAGTAGTAGAAGGTCAAAGCTACCTGTTATAAAACCAAATTTTGTTCTTGTTTTCGTATACTCTTGAGATTTTGAGTAGGTTTCTTCATCATATACATCAGAGAATTCTTTTGGTAGCTTATTGGTTAAAGAATTTAAGTTTAACCTATTTGAAATTAGGTCGAGTACAAAATCTACAGCTATAGCTGCTAAAATTATTATTAGATAAATATTCATAGACTAAGGTATTTAAAAGAATAGAAAATACCTTGATGATCATTTAAAACCTGAAAGAATTTAATTCAATTATTCGTTTTGTTCCTCAAGATGAAATGTGCTCTTGTAGAACTTCAAAAAAATTGAATAAAAGCCATGATCTTTCTTATCATCTTCAATGGAATGCTTGCTAACTTTTCTTTTATAGTGCCTATAACAGGTGATGCACAAATCTAAACATTCACCGTCGAATTCGATGTTATATAATTCTACTATGTACCTTCCAATTGGTCTTCTTTTTCCTTCAACTGCACTACAATGATTGCATTTTATAATTAGTTCTTCCATCAATACCCTTTTATAATTTTCGGGAAGCGCTTTCAATAAATAAAAAAAACGATACAAATTCACCTATTTTATTTTAATAAGTTCATTCTAATATTGATTTATAGATTTTTGAAGCGAAGGTTTTATTCTATCAATCATTTATGTAGCACATAATTTAGTCTTTCAATTTCAATTATTTAGCCACTTCGATAGTGTTTGATGATTTAGCTCATAGAAAAATTCAAATAGTTTAATGTTAAACTAATTTTTATACTTGTGATGTAATTTTAAAAAGAAAAAATAATGGAACACAATAAGGGATTACATCATATTACCGTTTTAGCTGGAGACCCAAAGCAAAACTCCGACTTCTATACCAACACTCTTGGTATGAGAATGGTCAAGAAATCTGTGAATCAGGATGATCCAAGTACGTATCATTTATTTTACGGGAATGAAGCCGCAACACCGGGTTCAAGTCTTACTTTTTTCCCTTGGCCAAGAGCACATAAGGGTACTAAAGGATCTGGAGAGGCAGTAAATGTTGGTTTTAAAGTTCCAGACGGATCTCAAAGTTTTTGGTTGTCCCGTTTGAAAGAGCAAGAACTTAATTTTTCCGACTCGTTCGAAGTTTTTGGAAAGCAGACAATCAGATTCCAAGATCCAGATAGTTTAGAATTGGACCTTATCTTTGATGGAGGTTCAAAAGACAAAGTAAGTACGTACGAAAGTCCAGTACCACATGAATATTCTATTCAAGGATTTGAATCAACTAGATTAAAAGTTGGACGAGCAGACCATACAGTCCGAATTCTAGAAGATATTTTTGGATTTTCAGAAAAAGGCTCCAATGCAAATCATACCCTTTATCAAACAGATGCAAATATAGGAAGTTCGGTAATTATTGAATCAACAGATGAAGACCCTGGGCGTGGGGGAAGAGGTATTGTTCACCATGTAGCTTTTAGAGCAAAAGATTTAGAAGACCTTCATAAGCTTAGAGAGCAAGTTCTAAGTAAAGGGTTAAACCCAACTGGCGTAATAGATAGACACTGGTTTAAATCAGTTTATTTCAGAGAGCCAAGTGGTGTACTTTTTGAAATCGCAACTGATGATCCTGGGTATGCTGTAGATGAGGATTTCGAACACCTTGGAGAAAAATTAATTCTCACACCATTGCTCGAATCGAGAAGAGAATACATCGAAAGTATTTTACCAAAAATTTAGGAGTTACTATGAATGATTTTAATGGACCTCATCAAAATCAACCTATTGCTGCTACGGGACTAGAGCTTAATAAAGCAAAGAAAGCTATGATTATGATTCATGGTCGGGGTGCTTCAGCACAAAGTATTTTAGGTTTATCTAAAGAATTTACGAACACAGAAGACTTTACTTTTATAGCTCCTCAAGCAAGTGGACATACTTGGTATCCTTATTCATTTCTGGCACCACCATCTCAAAACCAGCCTGGAATCGATTCTGGGTTACAAGCCATTTCTGATATAATTACTAAATTAAATGATAAAGGGATTTCAAATAAGAATATTTTCTTACTCGGTTTCTCACAGGGTGCGTGTTTAGCTTCAGAATATGTTGCTAGAAATCCTTCAACTTATGCTGGTATAATTGCTTTAAGTGGCGGATTAATTGGCGACAAAATTGACATACATTCATACCAAGGAGATCTTCAAAACACTCCGATTTTTCTTGGTTGTAGTGATATTGATAGTCATATTCCCAAGGAACGAGTTAATGAATCTGCTGAAATTTTTAAAAAACTAAATGCAGCAGTTACCAAGAAACTATATCCCGGCATGGGACATCTTGTTAATGAAGATGAGATTGCAACTATCAATAAGATTATAAATGATTCTATAGGATAAATGTAGATCTCCAAGATTAAAAGTTCTCCATCTATATACGTAATAGAAAAGTGTTATCTACTTCTCTTGTCAACAATGTTGAGATTCACCATATTCAGCAAATCGTAGATTCTTCATTATTATCTCTTAAACCTATTTTATGGTTCTCTGGCTAGTTCTTGCTTATTTTTTAGGAATGGGGGTTAAGCAATTAAAGCTTCCTCCACTTATTGGTTACTTAATTGCCGGAGTTATTCTGTCTTTGTTTGGCGTATCTGATGACACTCACTTCTTACACGAAGTCGGACATTATGGAGTGGTATTCCTTCTTTTTACAGTAGGACTTCATTTGCGCATTAAAAATATTGTGCGGCCTGAAGTTTTTGGAGCTGGAAGTCTTCATTTAATTATTTCGACTGGTATTTTTCTCCTCATATCTATGGCGTTTGGGTTTGACTTAATCCAAGGTCTAATTATTGGAACGCTTCTGGGGTTTTCCAGTACAGTTTTAGCGGCAAAAACATTAGAAGCTCGAGGAGAATTGAATGCTTTTCATGCACGAGTTTCTATCGGTATTTTGATCCTACAGGATATTGTTGCCATTACTGTTTTGGCTTTAACTGGTGGTGGAGCTCCTCAAATCTGGAGTATCGGTTTACTTGCACTTCCCCTACTTCGACCAGTAATAGTTAAGCTTTTATATCAAAGTGGGCATGAAGATCTACAGCTTCTTTTTGGATTGATTTTAGCGCTTGGGGGAGCAGGTTTATTTGAATTCTTGGGTTTGTCTTCCGAGTTAGGAGCGTTGGTTGCAGGTGCTTTATTATCGGGAACAAAACAAGCTGATGAGCTCGCTGAAAAACTTTGGGGTTTAAAAGAGGCATTTCTTGTTGGTTTCTTTTTGGAAGTTGGTCTAGCTGGTCTTCCATCGATGAGCGATCTTGCTTTTGCAGGTGCTATTCTTGCTGTACTTCCAATCAAGGCTGTGCTATTTTTCTTTTTACTTGTTCTCTTTAAGCTCCGTTCTAGAAATTCTTTTATGGTTACGGTTACGCTTTCCTCCTTTAGTGAATTCACTTTAATTGCCGGAATGGTTGCGGCTTCAGCAGGTTTCATTCCCGAATCAGTTATCATCGTTTTTGCTGTAATTACAGCTATATCATATACAATAAACGCTCCACTTTCAGCTCAGGCTAATATCCTATGGAAAAAGTTTGAACATAAACTTATTCCATTCGAACGCAATGTAAAACACCCAGGTCAACAAGTTATTAATTTAGGTGGTGCTGAATATTTGATAGTTGGAATGGGTCAGTCTGGCTCTGCTGCTTATGACTATTTGAAAGAAAGAGAATATAGAGTTACAGGCATGGATTCAGATCCAGCTAAAATTGAATCAAACCTTCAAAAAAGAAGACGAACCGTTTATGGTGATGCTCAGGACACCGAACTATGGGAAAATATCAACTTAAGTGGTGTGAAATCTATTATGCTTGCAATGCCTAACCCAGAAACCAAAGTTTTAGCTACCCAGATGCTTCGTGAAAATAATTACTCAGGTGATATTTACGCACTAACAATGAGGGACGAAGAACATCAGGCATTAAAAGACGCTGGTGCAAATGCCGTTTGTTTACCTCTCACTCAGGCAGGTAGAAAATTAGCCGAATTAAGTATTAGTGACGAAATTGATGGATCAATGTCTTTGGATTTAGGGATGAATAAAGTTCAATAATATGTAAACTAATCGAATTACTATGTTGTCTTGTGAACACTCTACCATGATTGAAATAACTGAACCAATGGGTTTTGAATGTGTGACATGTGTTCACCAAGGAGATACTTGGGTTCATCTTAGATTGTGTATGACTTGTGGTTACATTGGTTGCTGTGATTCCTCAAAAAATAAGCATGCTAGAAAACATTATATAAGAAATGACCATCCTGTTATTCGCTCAATTGAGCCGGGCGAAACATGGCGATATTGCTACATACATAAAGAGATAATTGAATCATGAATGAACAGACTTTAATAACTCTCAAGGGTTTTCCAACATTCGAAAATGTACCCGATGATCAACTTAATTGGTTAATTGAGAATTCCGAAATCTCTACTTTTAAACCAGATGATATCCTTTCAAGGCCTGGAGATGATGTCACCTCTATGATGATTTTATTGAATGGCGAAGTTAGCGTTCAGCTAAAAAGAGCAGATAGATTTATACAAATGGGTAGTTTTGGAAAAGGAGAAATAATTGGTCGTCCCCCATTTTCAAGAATGCAAACAACGATCGCATATTTATCAGTTGTTGAAGAGACTACATTATTAATCACACATCAAGATTTATACCCTGAAATTGCAAAACACTATCAACTTATTGAGGCTTTTGTGCATTCTATGTCGGATAGAATTAGAACATTCACTTCAAGAGTTCAGCAAAATGAAAAATTAGTCGCCTTAGGTAAGTTGTCTGCTGGATTAGCTCATGAGTTAAATAACCCTGCATCCGCAATGGTTCGAGGAGCTACTGAATTACGCAAAAGACTTAGAACTACTCCTGATAAATTCAAAGCGGTGATGAATATTCGGCTAACATTAGACCAAGTTGATGCCGTGAATGAACTTGTTTTTAGGAAGGCAAATAAAGGAACTAGCAACCATCAATCATTAATGGAGCGCACGTCTCTTGAAGATGAACTTACAGACTGGATGGAAGATCATGGAGTTGAAGAAGGCTTCGACTTTTCAAATACCTTTGCAGAATATTGTTTTAATATAGACGACCTCGAATTTGTAAAACAACATGTAAACGAAGAATACCTTCCTGCGGTTTTAGGTTGGATTGAAGATGTACTTACCACTGAAAAAATGGTCGAGGAAATAGAAGATGCTTCACGAAGAATTTCAGATTTGATTTCTTCAGTGAAGACATATTCACACATGGATCGTGGTACTGATAAAGAAGTGGTTGAACTTAAAAAAATGTTGAAAAGCACTATTACAATGCTAAACCACAAGGCCAAGCAAAAGAAAATTCAAATTGAGGTAAATATTCCAAACGATTTGGATGAATTCCGGGGATATGTAAGTGAGCTAAATCAAGTTTGGACTAACATCCTAGATAATGCTATTGATGCTTTGCCTGAAGAAGGTATAATTGAGATTACTGCTGAAAATAGAAATGGTCGACTTATTCTCTTTTTCAAAGATAATGGCTCTGGGATTCCTGATGATGTAAAATCAAAAATATTCGATCCTTTTTTCACAACTAAGGATGTAGGAAAAGGAACAGGTCTTGGACTTGATGTAGTTCACAAAATTGTTGAAAAACACAATGGTGAAATTAAAGTACATTCCAAAACAGGTGAGACAATTTTCGAATTAATTTTTCCATTTTCTTAGTAATTATAATTCAGCATTCAATATTGAATAATGAACAAACCAATACTTTTTACAATTGACGACGATCCACAGGTTCTTCGTGCCATCTCTCGAGACTTAAGAAGTAAGTATCGCTCAGAGTATCGAATTTTAAGCACAGACTCCTCAAAAGAGGCACTGGATTCTTTGCCTGAGTTAAAAAAGAAAGGAGAAAATGTAGCATTATTTCTTTCTGATCAAAGAATGCCAGATATGATTGGTGTGGAATTTCTTGAACAAGCAAAAAAGATTTTCCCCGAAGCAAAGCGTGTTCTTCTTACCGCTTATTCAGATACTGATGCTGCAATAAAAGCAATTAATGAGGTTCAACTCGATTATTATTTGTTAAAACCATGGGATCCTCCTGAAGAAAAATTATACCCTGTTCTAGATGATTTATTAGATGATTGGCAGGCTAATTTTAAACCTGAATTTATTGGAATAAAGCTAATCGGATATCAGTATTCGCCAAAATCTCACGCTATCAAAGATTATCTCTCAGGCAATCTGATTCCCTATCGTTGGTTAGATATAGAAAGTAGTGAGAAAGCCGAAGAATTAATCTCTCAAGAAAACATAGAGCTAAAAGAACTCCCTGCAATTTTCTTTGAGGATGGAAGTCATTTGTTGAACCCATCACCAATAGAAATAGCACACAAGCTTGGTAGAAGTCCATCTGCTTCAGAAAATATCTATGATGTAGCAATATTGGTGCTGGCCCTGCCGGACTAGCTGCTGCTGTTTATGGTGGATCAGAAGGATTGAGAACTCTACTTATCGAAAAAAGAGCCCCTGGTGGACAAGCTGGAACAAGTTCTCGAATTGAAAATTATTTAGGCTTCCCAAATGGCTTAAGTGGTTCCGATTTAGCACGTAGAGCAATTACTCAAGCAACACGTTTTGGAGTTGAATTTCTATCTCCTCAAGAAGTGACTGACATTGAAGTCAACGATCAATATAAAACTGTTAAACTTTCGGATGGAAGTTCAGTAAATGCGAAAGCAGTTGTAGTTACAACAGGTGTAAATTATCGCATGCTGGAAAGTAAAGGCGTTTCTGACTTTACAGGAGCTGGAATTTACTATGGAGCGGCAATGACCGAAGCACATGCTTTCAAAGACAAACAGGTGTATTTAGTTGGTGGTGGAAATTCAGCTGGTCAAGCAGCTATGTACCTTTCAACCTTTGCAAAAAATGTATTTATCTGTATTCGTAAGGACTCATTAGCCTCAAGTATGTCTTCTTATTTGATTGATCAGATTGATGGAACTCCAAACATCAAAGTTTTAGGTAATACAGAAATTATGGAAGCTTGTGGTGATGGGAATCTTCAAAATGTAATACTCAAAGATTGTAGAGACGATGCTCGGAAAGAAGTTGAGGCAGATGGTTTATTCATTTTTATAGGTGCTCGACCATATACCGATTGGGTTAAAGCTAGCGTGATTAAAAATGATCGTGGTTTTATTGAAACAGGAAAAGAATTAGCGAAATATGAAGAGTTTGCGAAAGTCTGGAAATTAGATCGTCAACCTTATCTCCTTGAAACCTGCTCACCTGGTATTTTTGCTGCTGGAGATGTCCGCGCCGGCGCGATGAATCGGGTGGCCTCGGCTGTTGGTGAAGGTTCTATGGCAATTAAATATGTACACGAGTATTTGGCCGACTCTAATTTGTAGGAGCTAGAGTTTATACAGTGCCCTAAAAATATTGCTCAAGATCTTCTACAAATACATCCTTAGCAATTACAATTCCAGCACTATCTATCAAGAAAGTAGTCGGCGTTGAGTAGACGCCATATATGGTTGCAACAGGTGAATCCACTCCTTCTAAATCAGAAACCTGTGGCCAGGTAATTCCGTCTTTAATGACAGCTTTTACCCAGTTGGTTTTACTTCTATCTAAGGAGACACCAAGAATTTCAAAATTCTTTTTTTTGTATTTGGGATATACCTCAACTAGAAGTTTATTCTCTCCTCTACATGTTGGGCACCAAGATGCCCAGAAGGTTAAAAAGACCGACTTTCCTTCAAAATCAGAAAGAGAAATTGATTTTCCATCAATTGTTTCTAATGTAAAGTTGGGTGCTATGCTGCCTACTGTTACTGCCTTATTATTCTCAACCAATTGCTCTTTGTTGCTATCAATTGCCATATGCTCAAGAGTCCCATTAACCCTAGAATAGACTTCGAAAAAGATAGTTGCGCTCGGGTCTCTAAAGTAGAATGGGAAAGCAAGCAAGTAAATCACAATAAGACTTAGTGGATAGAACCACCATTTTTTCAAAAGAGATTTCATAGATAGAAATGCAAGAATATTTGAATAAATGTACTATGTATAAGCTTTCAAAGTATCACGATAGTATCAATTAAAACCCGATTTTCTTTTTTAGAGCATCGGCTGCTTTTTTCTTGATTTCATCTTCAATTTCTTTCTTTCTCTTATCGAGTTCTTCTTTTAATTCATTCACCTTCTTTAGCTCTTCACTAACTCTAGCTTCAAGAAGCTCATATTCTTTACGAAGTTCCGCTTCTTTTTCGTCCTTAAAAGCTAATAATTCTTCCTTTCTATCTCCTATTTCTTCTTTTACTCGCGCCTCAATTTTAGCTTGAGCCTGTTCAACTTCTTTACTAATCGTGCTTTTCAAGGCATCCACAAATAGATTATCAATGTTTGATTGTATTTTAACCTTAAGAGGACCATCTACATTGTCGACCAAAGCAGTTACGTTAATTTGGTCTGTACTGGAAACTGCATCTCGGATAAGTTGCTGAACTCTACTACTACTTGGATTATCACCGAAGTCGAATTTTAATCCTTTATTCAAATATTCAATCTCACTATCAATTCTTTTATCTAGAATGTTTACTTGCGCATCTATCTCACCTGTTCCTTCAATAAGTGGATAGGGTAATAGATCTGATGGAGATAGCTTTGAGCCAGCCAGATTAAATCCTGAATAATTAAATTGAACAGTTTCTTTAGCTTCTTGCTCTAAATAATTGAACTCCCCATTAAGCTTCATTGTGCGATTATTAGCGTCGCTTCCGCCAATATTAAACACAATTGGTTCATTAGTTTTGGATTGGTCACTACTAATATTGGTGATTTTACCAGCTAACTGAATCGCTGTTTTGGTTTCTCCTGAAAGATCAATGTTTTGAATCCAGAATGACGGCCAGTCATATTTATCGCTAAATTTATAGTCTTTCCCTTCATACCGCGCAACTTGTTCCTCATCCTCTTCACCCTTCAATTTGCTACTGTACTCTCGTGCAATCTCAATATATTTCAAATATCCTGCATAATTTGAAAACATTTCTTCACCGAATAGTGATTGCGCTATATTCTGAGCATCAATTTTTGGAAGCTTTGCAAGTTTTAGAGCGCTTTCATAATCGTCCTGAATCCAATTATCAATTTGTCCTATTCCAAATCTTGTTCCACTAAAATCCTCTTGAAAATCGGTTCGTATAGATTGGGCTTTACTCTTAAGAGAATCTACCTGCTTTATTAATTTTTCTACATTTTTAATTGCAGCAAGAACCTTGTCAACTTCTTTTATATCCTTAACTTTAATCGCATTTACAGTTTTCTCAATGTTTGCTATCTCGGTATTAATATCTGTTTCTTCAAATGTTGTCTCCCACTTTTTGAAATTTTGATCTAACTCATTTCTTACTGAGTCAATCCTATCTGGCGCTTTAAGATTCAGTGTCGCCATTAAGCTATCAACATTAATATTTGTTTTAATATTGGTAAACTCCGTGGATGCATTTTCTGAAGCTTCCGAAGATATTTCTCCGATCAGTTCTGCCATAAAGCCCGGTTCCGTTGCTTCTCCCTCCTCATTAACAGGAATTTCAAAGTATCCATCTGTCTCTCTTTCAGAATCAAGTTTAAAATCTTTGAAAATTACATCTTCAATAATAACTCGCTCCCAAAGTGCTGGCCAAAAAAGAAAATCTAGTTCTGCTTCACCCGTCTCAAAAGAGTTCTCCCACGTATTTTCCGGATTGGTTACCTGAAGTCGATCCCATCTAATTTTTAGTTCACTTAAACTTATCTCAAAACCATCAAACTCAACTAAAGCACCATTAGATATACTTGCTTGTTCTTCAATTTCAGACTCAATATACGAGTCAATACTCAACCAGCTACCTAGGAAGAAAAGAGCTACTAAAACTGCAATAAATATAATTCCTTTAACTCTCATTTTACCCTCTAACTCTTGAATAGGTTTGATAAATCGAAAAAAGTTTAGTGCTTTTTAACCACTTCATCGCTTTAGTTTTCATCACTTTCTCATGAATATGCTTTCGATATTGTACAACACCAATTTGGGCTAATGGAAATACTGGAATACATAAAGCCAATGCTATTAAAAAGCTTCCAATAACAACGGTGTTATAGAATTTTGTTATTGCCCAGTATTCATTGTTATACATAGCAGTCCATGTGGCTTGCAAACCTTCCTGCTCTAGCAACCATACTCCAAAACTATGGAATACTGGATCTGCTAGATACGCAATCCCACTAAACACGATAAAGCTTAAGACTGCCATTCCAATGTTTACTTTTAGAATAATTATGAAAATTACAATCATCAAATTGTGAATAGACATTATTGGGGTCAAACCAATAATCATTCCTAAAACTAGCCCTCCAGCAATTTGGCCAGGTGAGGCTTCTGAGGCCAAAGCTTTTAGTAGCTTTGCTATATATTTAAGCAGTAGTAGCATATTTTGTATATATAAATTCTTTGGATACTTTAATGTATTCGGTACGTTTATAATTTCACACTATTTGATAAATCAGTTTCTAAATGTAACATAGAAAAATGATTTATTGATAGAATATTTTACATGACCATGTAGTCATAGCATTGATTTAAATGAAATATTTCTCATTACACTTTATAATAGCAGTACTAATTCTGAGCTGTAGTAAAGATACAACTAATACCTTTGAAGGTGCTAATTTCAAATGTATTGATGGACTTGCAAAAGATACATATCCATGTGAAAATATGGACCTGTATGCTCAAATTTCACCACAGGACCTTGGCGGTATTCAAGTAAATGATATATGGGGTTGGACTGACCCACTTACTAATATCGAATATGCACTAGTTGGATTAACTGACGGAGTTAGTTTTGTAAACTTATCAGATCCTAATAACCCAGTGGTAGTAGGAGTGCTTCCTGAGTCAAGATTATCAAATTCAAAACTTAACATAAGCTCTGATCCATTTGACGCATGTACAATCGGTATTGGAGATACTGAAAAAGCTAAGAAATTGAAGCAAGGTTCTACATGGCGTGATGTAAAGGTATATGAGAATTACGCTTTCGTTGTAAAAGATTATTCATTTTCAAACGCAGAACCACATGGCATGCAAGTTTTTGATCTTACTAAGCTTAGAAATTATGAAGATGAGCCAATAACTTATAGCGAAGACGCTCTATATACCCAAATTGGAAATGCACATAACATTGTAATTAATGAACAAACTGGGTTTGCTTATGCCGTAGGTGTTAGATCTGCTGAAATATGCTCTACCGCTGGCTTACATATGATTGATATTCGTGACCCTCTTAATCCTACCTATGCTGGTTGTTATGAAGATACCACACCTCCAAGAAGATTTAGCAATTCTGCATATATACACGATGCTCAATGCTTAATTTATAATGGTCCTGATGACGATTATAAAGGAAGGGAACTTTGTTTCAATTCTGCTGAACAATCGATTGTTATTGCTGATGTAACTAACAAAAGTCAACCAATAACCGTAGGCTTTAATGGTGAATCAGAGATGCAATACTCTCACCAAGGCTGGTTAACAGATGACCACTCTTATTTTTTAATGAATGACGAGCTAGACGAAGCTGGACTCGGAAGAGCAACCAAAACCTATGTTTGGGATGTTCAAGATTTGGAGAACCCTCAATTTGTTGGGCATTACACACATAATACCGTGTCTATTGATCATAATTTATATATCAAAGATAATATTGTGTATCAGTCTAATTATAATGCAGGGTTACGAGTACTACGGATAGATAATCTATCTAATGCAGAACTTACTCCAATTGCATTTTTTGATACCAAACCAGGTATTGAAACTTCAGATACACGAGGTGAAGGCTTCAGTGGTACATGGAGCAACTACCCATATTTCAATAGTGGGATTATTATTGTTAGCGATATTGAAGATGGCCTATTCATTCTGCGACTTCATTTTTAGTATATATATTGCTCAAAAGCTTATTCAATGCATACTTACCGTATAACTGTTTCGAATGAGTTCACATCTCATAAGACTGCATACATTTTAATTAGACCTTTTTAGTTGGATTGATATTTTCTTATTTTTACACGCCAATTGACTAACTACGCTTTGCAGCTAACTATTACATTCACTCTATTTTTTTTGCATGGATTTATTTGACAAACTAGAAGTACGACCTATGAACTTTGGGAAAGCAATGTCTGAAGGTTATGGATATTACATTTTCCCAAAATTAGAAGGACCATTAGGTCCTGAAATGAAATTTAATGGTAAAGATGTGGTCGTTTGGAGTATTAACGATTATCTAGGAATTGGAAGCAATGAAGAGGTTAGAAGAGTTGACACTGAAGCAACTGCTAAGTACTCATTAAGTGCACCAATGGGTGCTCGTTTGATGACTGGGAATTCGGATGAGCATGAGGCTTTAGAAAGAGAACTAGCTGAATTTATTCATAAACCTGAAGCTCTACTTCTTAACTATGGCTATCAGGGTATAATGAGTGTGATTCACTCTTTGGTAGATCGTAATGACTTTTTGATTTATGATGAATTAAGTCACGCCTGTATTGTTGATGGAAAGCAGCTAGCTATGTGTGATAAATCAGTTTTTAAGCACAATGATATTGAGAGCTTTAAAAAGCAGTTATATAGAGCAAAATCTAGATTAAAAGAAGGATCTTCTATCTTAGTAATTACTGAAGGTGTATTCGGTATGACCGGTGATCTAGGTATTTTAAACGAAATTATTGAGCTCAAAAAAGAAGTTCCTTTTCGCTTATTAGTTGATGATGCTCATGGATTTGGTACTTTAGGGGAAGATGGTTCAGGAACGGGAACACATCTTGGATGTCAGGACGGAATTGATGTTTATTTTGGCACATTTGCAAAAGCAGGTGCACTTATTGGTGCTTTTATTGCTTCTGAGTCAAGAGTAATCAAGTTTCTGAGAACTAATATTAGAAGTCAAGTTTTCGCTAAATCACTTCCTATGCCAATAGTTGTTACTGCCCGAAAACGTCTAGAATTAATCAGGAAACATCCTGAATGGCGAGAAAAACTATGGAAAAACACGATAAAACTTCGCGAAGGCCTTCAGAAAATCGGGTATAATGTTCTTCCTTCTGAAAGTCCTGTTACTCCGGTACTTACTCAAGGTAGTACTGAGCTTTGTATGGATATCATGCGTAAACTACGTGAAGAGCATGGTATTTTTGTAAGTGGTGTTTCTTACCCAGTAGTTCCTAGAGGAGTTGTACTTATTCGTTTGATTCCAACTGCGGCTCACAATGATGAGCATATTGAAAAAACATTGAAAGCTTTTGAAGCTATTAAAGAGTTTGTTACTACATCAGAATCTAAAATTTCTGCATAACAAACTAAGCATTGTGGTCATCTTTGCTAAAGCCCTCTTCATATCATGAAGAGGGCTTTTTATTTAGGCAATTATAAATTCTAAAAATCTCTTTTCTTTAGAAAGCAGTAGTTTATTGAATCAAAACTAATTCAATAGAGATTCCATCATGTTAATAATCATTTCTCAAATGAAAATTCAATATAGACCGGTAAATGGTCTGATGGGGTTTTACTATCTCTTGTTTCTGAAATAACTGCATATTTTTGAACCAATATAGTTTCATCAATAAAAATGTAATCTATTCTGTCGTTTAAGGGATGATTTACATCAAAACCGTTATATGTACCAACTGGACCTATTGGCTTACTTTGAGTTACATCTTTTGAATCTCTCAGTTTTGAACTTAAATATTTAATTGGGGGTGAATCGGGTATAGCATTTAGATCTCCCATAACGAGAACCGGTAATGCTTCAACATTCCATTCTTCAGCTCTGCTAACAATCAATTTTACAGCATTTAAGCGGGCAAGTGGAGTCTCATGATCCAAATGAGCATTAAATATCAATATCTTCTCCTCAGATTCTTTCACTTTTAATTTAGCCCATGTAGCAATTCTTCGGAAATTAGCTCCCCATCCATACGATGGTTCATCAGGTGTTTCAGAAAGCCAAAAAGTTCCCTCATCTAAAACCTCAAATATATCGTTACGGTAGAAAATAGCAGCATATTCTCCCTCCTCTTTTGCATCATCTCTGCCTACACCCACATATGAATAATTCGTCAATGAACTATCCAGATATTGAACCTGAGTATGTAGCCCTTCCTGAATTCCCATTACACTTGGTTCATAAAAACTAACAACATTAGCAACCCACTCTTTTCTAAGCTCCCACCAATTTTCCCCGTCATTTGGTGTATTATATCTGATGTTATATGTCATTGCAGTGTAATCTTGAGCTAAAGAATCACTAGGGCTTAGCAGAAGAATTATAATAATGGATAAAATCGTTTTCATTTTTTAATGATATAAATACGTTGAAAATTAGAATATATATCTAAAGAATAGGTTGACCTTTCCCTTCTCTAATAAGAATAGGGCTACTTCCTGTTAAGTCGATTACAGTTGATGCCTCATTGCCGCCAAAGCCAGCATCGATTACAATATCAACACGATTTTGCCATTTCTCAAAAATTAGTTCAGGATCTGTTGTGTATTCTATTACCTCATCTTCGTCTTTAATAGAAGTTGACACTATTGGGTTTCCCAACTCTCTCACTATGGCTAATGCAATTGGGTTATCCGGTATTCGAATACCTACCGTTTTCTTCTTTTTGAATACATTTGGAAGTTTATTACTTCCGGGAAGTATAAAAGTATAGGGCCCTGGTAAAGACCGTTTCAATATTTTAAAGGTACTCGTCTCTATCTGACTTACATGATCAGAAAGGTTTGTTAAATCAGAACAAATAAAAGAGAGATCCGCTTTTTCAAGTTTTATCCCTTTTATTCGCGCCACTTTTTCTAGTGCTTTTTTATTTTGAATATCACAGCCCAAACCATACACTGTATCGGTTGGGTAAATAACTAGACCACCATTCCTAAGTACATCTACTACATGACGCAATGCCTTTTGATCAATTGGATCTTCGTATAATTTGATAAATTCTGCCATAATTATCCTTTTTTATCTATCCAATGATTGTTGAATTTCTATCTAAATGCAAAGTGTTTCTTTTTTAAAAAATTTTGTGCGTAATCTATGGTTATTTAGTCTTACTAGTAATTGAAACTAATTTATAAACAATGCCATATTCATTTGGAAAAAGTAGTTCTGACAAACTTCAAACTTGCCATCCCGACTTAATCGAAATTCACAAACTTGCGATCTCACGCTCTAGAATAGACTTTGGTATTTCGGAGGGACATCGAAATTTAGAAAGACAAAAGCTATTATTTGATCAAGGAAGATCTAAAATTGATGGAATTAGCAAAATTGGTAAACATAATCATCAACCTTCTTTGGCTACCGACATTTATATTTATCATCCAGAGTTAGAAGTTCGACAGAAGTTAGCATACGACCTTGGCTCACTTTGTTATGTTGCAGGCTTAATCATGTGCTGTGTAGACGACCTGTTAGAAAAAGGTGAGATAACTCACTCTATTCGTTGGGGTGGGAACTGGGACAAAGATGGAGTTATCTTACAAGATCAAGGTTTTGATGATCTACCTCACTTTGAGTTGGTTGAAGTATAATCTCATAAAAAAAGGCATCCCTATTGAGATGCCTTTTCATATGTAAATAAATTGAATTTTCAGATTAATCGAATAATTTTTTTACCCATCCAAATACTCCACCTGATTCGGTCTTTCCTTCTCGTCCGCCAGAAAGCCCATCATATGTTGGTCTAGGTAATTCCGTTCCTCGCTTCTGTTTTTTCTTTACTTGAACAGTTGAACGTTTGGAATTATTTCTACCATTAGTATTTCCATTTCTAGAATTAGAAGGTTTTTTAGTTTTACTCGCTTCCTTCTTATTTGGTTTACTTGTTGGTTTAGCTTTTGGAGTCGGCTTCTTTTTATTTTTGCCTTTTATATCAACAGGAAGTGGTAATTCTGATGGAGGATATCCTACTTCTTCAGAAATACGTTTTATATCATCCTGATCCATTTTAGATACTAATGAAATAATCTGTGAAGCTTTACCATTTCCAACTAACTCAGCTCTGTACCTATACTCTTCTACTTCACTTGGAACATCATAGTTAATTACTTCCTGAACTTGATCAATATCAACTTTACTGGCTTCTATTCCGCCAATTATGCATACACGCATTTCACCTGATGTGAACTTAGCAAACCGTTCATTATAGGTTTCTTCGTCAATACCTTCACTTAGACTTATAACACCCCAACTCTTTTTCTTAATAATATGAAAGAGTCGATCAGTAGTTCTTTTTGAAGCTGCAAAAACCATAACCTTTTTTGCTTTTGAGCCTTCTAAGTGCGCCATAAGCGTAGATATTTTCATCCTTGGTGGCACATTGATGTAGCCTTGTTCCAAGTTTTTTGGAACCGGTTCCGCTACATTCTCACCCTGTAGTATCGGATTTGCAAGAACAGGCTCAACTGGTTCTTCCTTAGCTTCAATATCTTTCTTAAGAACAACCTTAACTGAAGTACTTTTGAGCTTTTGTTCAGCTTCTTGTAAGTCAATATTTACATCTACTTCTGGCTCTTCTTTTTCAGGGTTAAGATCTACGTCAACTTCAGCCTCTTCAAGACTATCAGTTTTTTTTTCTAAATCTAACTTTTCAGATATATCAGAACTTCCTTCTTCAGAATCTTTTTTCTTGGACTCTGGATTTAGAACTACCTTAATATTCGCTTTCTCAAGCTTCTTTTTAGCTACTTCAAGATCAACTTCTATTGGTTCTGCTAGCTCTTTATCATTTGAAGACAAAACAGATCCATTCTTAGATTCAAATCCAATGAGCTCATGGTTTTTAAGAGCAATTTTTACAAGTTGTTCAGTAGCGTTATTTTGAGTTCCTGAAAGAATAAGAGTTTGAGGCTCCCCTTCTACAAAGCGTAGAATATCCTTAACCCGGCTAACCAGGTTAAAGTTTTCCATATTATCTGCTTCATCAATCACAATAAACTTGAGATTTTGAAGCTGGAAATTATTCTTTTCCAGTATTTGAATAAGTCGACCAGGATTAGCAACAATCACTGGTGCTCCATCTAAAACAGCTTGCTCTTGCTCCGCTTTATTTCCTTTCAATGCGAGCAATGCACTACTGATTTGAGCATGATATCCCATAGCCCAAATCATTTCGTCAATTTTTGTTGCCCGTTCTATCGATGGTGTTAAGATTAAAACTTGTGTGCCAGTTACCTCTCCGTTCTCAGCAATTTTTTGCAGCGCCGGAATCAAAAATACTCCATCATCTTCGGCTTCAGTTATTACAAGTAAATGTTTCCCTTGTAAAGCTGCTGGTAAAACTTCATTCTGGAGAGGTGTTGGTTGTTCAATTCGTGTATCAGCCAGCCCACTCAATAATTCTGGGCTTAGGCCATATTCTTCAAAAGACAATGGTTACACCTCTTTCTAAATTTTGGCTTTAACGTTCAATTTTCAAAGATCAATGTCCCTGAAAATTCAAGGACTCACAAATATACAAAACTTGTCAGGCAGTCTCATCCGTTTTTCTGAAGATTTCCTTGTTTTCTAAGTAACTGTGTTTAAAGTGAGGATGAAAGTTAATTTTCTGCTGTTTCTTTTTGAAATAAATTAAAAAGAAGCAGGAAATGAGAACTATAGCTAATAAGCCAATTAGCCCACCTTCAGGGCCAAAGTTACCACCTGTCCAAATTGGATTTCCACTTTGTTGAATATCGATCACCGAATTCCGAACTGGGATTCCACTTACTCTAAACCCAAATATCCCCCCTTGGAAAAAATTCCATGAGAAATGAAGTCCTACTGAATATGAAAGCCTGCCTGTTATCACAAATGGGATCGCAAGCATTAAACCTGCAAAAATAATGTTTAGAATAGCAAAAATTGTAGCATTAGGGTTAGCAGCATGTGCTAAACCAAACACAGACGAACTTGCAATAATTGCGAGAATTGTAGCTTTTGATGGATTAACTTTACCTACCGTAAAGCCTTCTTTAAAATTAGTTACCAAATAACTTCTTGAAATTAATTCTTCATAAAAGCCTATACAAAGCATTTGAAACAAAAAAACTAAAATAGGTAATCCCCAAAATGATGTACCTATTCGTTCCCAGCCAAATCCTAGAATCACTATATCTCCACTTATCCATTCTATCAGGAAAATAAGAGCTATTGCCACAAAGCCTATGAGTGTACCTATTCCAAACTCTTTAACCCATCTATAATCTACTTCAATACCTGCTTCTTTTAAATTTAGTCGATTATCCATTCCTCTAAAAAAAATCCAAAACACACCCAATAATAACAATGCTGTTAACAGATATTCAAAACCATGTAGAGGAATCGAATTCGCAATCGATAATGTCAAGAATGAAAAAAAAATATATACAGGGATTCTAACTAAAGCCCTCGCCCTATATTCTTCCTTATTAAAAAATGGATTCATACTAAATTTATGACTTCAAGAGTTTGTATTGTGTTGATGATACAAACTACTAAGTAAAACGAACAGGAATTTATGGAGCGCTACGTACTAAACACTGAAAGGGAAACTATGGAAGAGGTATTTGGAGTTAATTCAACTTCGACTTCTATCTTGGAGCCCACCTTTAATGCAGCGCCTGGACACTCATTGCCAATAATATATTTGAATCAAGGAATGCCGGTTTTAAAATCTGCTATTTGGGGACTTGAAGAAGGTAAAATGAATATTTATTCGCTAGATATTGATGATGTCTTAGGAAATAATAAGTACCGTCCTTTACTCAAAAAAAATGCTTGTATAATTCCTATTACTGGATTTTATAAGTGGAAGAAAAGTGTGGATGATCCACTTCCTTTCTTGATTAGGATTCACACTCAAGAACTACAAGCTATTGCTGGTTTTTATATTGAAAATGATGATTCTCGGAATAGTTTTTGCGTAATAACAAAAGATGCTAATGTACTTATCAAACCTCTTGATAATACCATGCCATGTATCCTCGATCCCAAAAAAAATAAGGGTTGGCTGAATGGAAGTGCAGAACAAATACTAAGAGCTGGATTTAATGATATTTCTTTACTACCTGAAATGACTGCAATACGAGTCCCAAGTTTAGTAAATGATTTATCTAAAAATAGCCCTGATTTAATTCAGCCAATCCCAAAACTTAGAGAAGAAGACTAAGTTTATTTACTCGGGACTGTGCCCGATTTCCCTTCAATTGGATTGTTATAATAACGTATCGTAGGATATGCAAAATCTATTTCGTCATTTTCTTGATACGTTTCTAAAATTCGTTCCCATATAATTTGAGAAGTTCCCCTTCTACGCCTTGGGTCTGTCAAATATCGAACGGTGAGATTAATTCCGCTATCTTTTACATCTGTATATACTATAGGTGTTAAATATCTATACTCAATCAAATAAGATTTTGACGCTTTTGCAATTTGACGTTTAGCACTTTCGATAAAATCAGCTGATACTTCATTAACTATTTCTGACAAGATATCTTTTGCCTTTTTCCAATCACTTTCGAAAGTGACCAACACTTGAATTTCATTCCAGATAAACTCAAAGTCACTTGTATAATTAGCTAATTGCCCAGTAAAAACTTCGTGATTTGGAATATGAATCACTCTCCCAGTACTTTGATCTGCGTCAACCCAATTTCCAATCTCAAGAATTGTGAACTTAAATGGGCGAACATCAATTACATCTCCTTTTGCACCACCCAATTCTATTCTATCACCAACATTAAATGGTCGTCTCCAGATAATAAATAACCAAGCTGCTAAATCTGTTACTGGATCTTTTAAAGCAATTGCTATACCAGCAGAAAGAAGTCCAAGAAAAGTTGCAAGTGATTCGATCCCTACAAACCAAATTCTTCCAACAATCAATATCCCTATGAAAAACGTTATATAAGTAAAGTTCTTACGCCATTTGTAATGAGTTCGCTTACTATCTGAGCTTTTTACTATTATTCTAAGTGTTATTAATCTTACCAACCATAGAAAGAAAATTACACCAATGGTTTCAATAATACTTGAAGTGAGATCTGGCGAGTTCTCAATGTATTCCATTAAGCCATTTTTAAGATCTTCCATTACTGCCTTTTATAGTTTAAGAATGCTTTTAGTTGGGATAGTTTTGTAAATTTGGATATCTTTATAACCTTTTCTAAAAGTTAAGACATTTATCCAATGCTTTATAATATAATTATTGCAGTTATTACTCTCATTTGTGCGTTATTAACGCTTGTTATCCTGTTACAAAACGGGCAAGGACAAGGTTTATCAGGAATTGGTGGTGGTGGCGGAAGCCTTGGCGGAAACGCTGGACTTGGTGCTCGGCGCACAGCTGACCTACTTTCGAAAGCAACTTCTATACTTGGAGGTGCCTTTTTAGTGCTTTGCGTTCTTGCAAATTTTGCAATCGACAGACAAGGAACTACTCCAACCAATAGTATTTTGCAGCAAGGTGCACCTACTGATATTGCGGCGCCTTCTCAAACTCAATCAGCTGTTCCTGTTCAAACTCCACCTCCTCCAGTAAATAATGACTCTGGTAACTAATTAGAGTTTATAGAATATTTAAAAGCCTCATTTTAGTAATGAGGCTTTTTTGTTTGCATCCCTATTACAATAGACAATAATATTCTATCACTTAACTAAAGTAGTAGAAACTAATTAAGTATGATTTTTGTATCTAGAATATGCGAATCATATATGCTTTTCTTTTTTTAATCATTAGCACTAATAGCTTACTTGGACAACAAATTCTTATTGACTTTGGGAGTTCAACCGGAGGCCAATATTGGTCGGTTACTAATGACGGTGTAATGGGCGGCTTATCAAAAGGTCGAGCCTATTTAACTGATAGTTCTGTTGTGTTTCAAGGTGAAGTCTCTTTGGAAAATAATGGTGGGTTTTCATCATTGAGAAGCCCTTATGAAAGGTTTCAGCTATCCAACTTTAAAGAAGTTGAATTAAAATTTCGATCTTCTGGATTACCGTTTTCGATTACTTTTTCAAAAAGTCGAAGATTCTGGATTCCTAATTACAAACATTTTTTAATTACTGAAGATGAGGAATGGTCCATATTAAAATTTAGTCTGTCAGATTTGAAAGAATATAGATTAGGTGACCCAACTTATGATCGAATAAGTAGATCTGATATCGAAAATATTATTGGAATCAGTTTCTTTAATGAAGGGAAGAAAGAGGGGAAATTTTCCTTAGAAGTAGATTATATACTTTTCCAATAAATATTGAGATGTGCCTTATAAAGAAGGATTACTCACTAATTCTAAACACTTTTGTAGTAGAAAACGGAAGTCCAGTTTCAGTAATACCTTGAATTACAACTCTATATGTTGATGGAATATCGTTACCCCAATAAGAAGTTGAATATCCACTTTCTGAGATCTCAATTTCAGGTTCCCAGTGTAGTGTAATTCTATTGTCTTTTTTATCAAGATCTTGTGGTACTGTAACTCCATACTTAGGAGAGTAAAAAGAGGTTTCTAATTGATAACCTTCAATATTTGCGTTTATCAGCCCTTTTGTTGCTCCAAAGCTTGTACCTTTTTTTAAGGTAACAACAATTGCACCTCCAGCTCCATCGGCACCAAAAATAGCTAAATCTACTGAACTTCTTAATACAGCTATTGACTCAATATCTTCTACAACTAGAGATTTAATAGTGGCAAAATCAACAAAGATCCCGTTTAGCAAAAAAATCTCTTCAACATTTGTGTTAATGCTTGTAGCGCCTGTCCTTATCCTTACATCATCTCCTATAACACTAACACCTGGTAGCCTGTTTAATATCTGATCCATACTTAAGATTTTTAGATTTTCTTCTTTATCTAACTCTATATATGTACCAGTACCACTTAAATTTCGTCCAATTTGTGTGGCAAAATCATCTAAAACACCTACTTCACTATCAGAAACTCGTTCTGATGTAACTGTAATTTCATCCAATTCTAACTGCATTTGAGTTTCAGCAAACTGTTCTACATCCGCAATAGCACCTTCTGCTCGCTCAGATAAAACTTCAGCATTCTCTTCATCAACTTGAGCATCGAGTTCATCTTCTTCGGATATTGTATAAGATAACTTAGGATGATATTGCAGAATTAACTCATCAGTTTCAGGTAAATACGCAAACTGCTGGTCTACTTTAATACTAATATTATCGCCACCCTTGCTGTTATTTCCTTTAATGGTAATTCTTTTATTTCCAGTTACATCTATTCCTGCAATAATAAACTCACCATTTTCATCTGTTGTAACTACAGTAGGTTTAGAATTTTCCGTACCAATTGTAAAAAAAACTGGCGCTTCTTTTTGACTACGGCTTAAAAGACCTCCTGATATACTACCAGAAACTCTAAATCCTTTTTCTGGCATTGAGAATAACTCAATTTGGTCCCAGTTTTTGACCTTGCTCATGTCATATGATCTCCAACCTTGAGTAAGCATCAGTAAATCTAAGTACTCATCTGCTTTTTGATTGTCACTGAAATAAAACCCTGGCTGTTCTATATACCCGCTCAACTCAGTTTCTAGATATATCCTACTATTTATATCTGATGAGTAGGTATCATAGGGTTCTATACTATCATCATAAACAGTAATACTTGCTGATGAAATCACACCAAATCCTTCGAAATCAGTAACGCCAACATTGAGCCCAGTTTTTGACCTCTGTTCTACTAACTCATCATTCAACATTAATTGAATACTAACTTTATCGACATCATTCTTATTAAAAGCTAATCGTTCTGCAACAGGAGCCCCATTTTCGTTTAATAATGTAAAGTGAACAATACCTGTAGGTATTTGCTCTTTATTAATTACGTACGCACCTACCCCTTGATTTATAGGAATCACAGAGGCTGCAAAAAGCTCGCCTCTTACATGAGCGAATAATAAAGGTGCTTTTCCAATTTCATCGCCTTTAGTCATAATCTTAATAATAAACTGTTGATCAGTATTATTAACTGTCATCACAAAACCTGTACCCATTACCACTGGTAACTCATACTCTTGATCATTTACAACAGCTGTATAATTTATTCCTTTCTGAGGGGTAAAAATCATACTTCCCATTCCAAGGTGTTCTGATGAAAATTTAATTTCAGAATCATCCTTATCATTTATTATTACTCCTGTAATTTCTTTTCCAAATCCATCTTCACCAATAGCTTTAAATGCTAATCTAGTGCCTAGACCTTCAACTAAGCGTCCTGTTTCTGGTAGAAATTGCACATCTAAAAAATCTGTGCCTGAAGCTGTTAGCTGGATTCCATCTTTATCTAGAACATTTACCTCTTTTCTAAAAATGTATGAGTCGCCAAAATTTAGAGCCCATGCAGTATAGGCCTTAATCCTAAACTTGCCTGATTCTGAGCTTCTCTCTGTAAATTTGATACTACCACTACCTCTTCCTTCTTCTAATTCTACTGCTACCCTGTTAACTAACTCTCCTTTTGGGCTAACTAGTTCTACATATAAAACCTTACTTAAGTCAGATCCAAAATTATAACTTCCTGCAAGAACATAGGCTGAAAACCATATTCTATCACCATTATAGTACCAGTCACGATCCGTGTGTAAAAAAATTCGTTCTCTCGGAAGTTCTTGTTGTAATGATTTGAATTGTTTTAAAAACTCAACGGTTGGCTGTCCATAAATTGATTTACTTGGAATAAGTGTTATTCCAATAGTAATTAGGGCGAAGATTATATTTTTAGACATTGATAAAACAATTTAATCGTTAAAGAAAATAGGACGATTTTAAAATAGATATAGTTTTAAATCATAACACTACATAGACATACTATGCAAATATAATGATATCAACCATATAAAAGTAACGTACTAATTTGAAAACTAGTATGCTTTAAATAAACTTTATGGCTTGGTCATTTGGAAAGGACTTCTTGATACAATTTTTCTACTCACTTTATCCATTAATTCGAGGTAGTGATTGTATTCTGGGGAGTCTACGATTTGTACTTGATCTCCGACTTGACCCCAAGAAATTATTTCCTTTGTTTCTTTATCAAATAGATAAAATTCTGTTTCAAAGAAAAGAACCTTGAAAACAGAGGCTTCGTTACCAGCATAACTTGAGCCTGGAGTACTTTTTTCCATTACCCTAAAACCATATCCTTCAAAAAAGTAAACGTATCGTTCAGGAAATAAATCTAAAAGTTCGTCTGGGGGAAGTGAAACCTCAATCGATAAATTATCTGAGTCTAGTTTTTTTCTAGTAAATGAACCTACAGGAAATTCAATTTCGCGATCGATAATATCAACCTGACTTGTGGTAGTACTCCTGAAAGATGACTCAAGAGCTAAGTATAAATACTCTTTAGATGTACCATTTAAAGGCGCTATTACAGCGTCTGGTACCCAAACATTTTTCAATGGAAGAAGAGCAAAAGAGCTATTAATGGAATTCTTTTGATATTCGTCGCTCAAATAGATAGTATTATTTGAGGAACATGAAACTGCGAAAAAAGCTACCACTACTAGTAGCATTGTTTTAGGAAGTGAGTTCATAATAGTAAACAGGTGATTTCTCTTGTATTAAGTAATTTGTCTCATTAAAAGTCTTATAAATTACTAAAAGATTTAATAGGATGAGCAGATAGAAGTAAAAATAATGTTAAAAAATTCCATTTCACTTAACTAATTCACTTTCCAATACAAAACCTTGAAAATATAGAGTCTAGGATATGTTCGTTAGTTATTTCACCTGTTATTGTTCCTAATTCATTTAGAGCTGCTCTAAGATCAATGGATAGAAAATCTCCAGTCATTCCCAGTGCTAGTCCGTTTAGAGCCTCCTGTATATGATTCTGAGCCTTTTGTAATGAATCACGATGTCGAGTAGAGGTTACTAATAAACTTGATGCATCATAGTGCTTATTCTCCATTGCTCTATCTCTTAATAGTTTTTTAAGATCGGCCATTTGATAATCTTTTAATGCAGATATTTTTACGTCAAATTCAACCCTCCATTCCCGTTCTGCTTCAATATCAGCTTTTGTACCAATTAGAATAAACGGCGTTTCTCCAGCTCTTTGTTGAAATTCAGCAATTTCTTTTCGCTCAATATCACTAAATGCATGTGATAAATCTTTTAAATAGATGACTAAATCAGCTTGTTCAAATGCTCTTTGAGATCGTTTAACTCCTTCGGCCTCTATTATATCCTCAGTTTCGCGTAACCCAGCAGTATCAATTAGTTTGAAGAGTAAACCATCGTAATTCCAATCCACATCTATAGTATCTCTAGTTGTACCCGCAATATCTGTTACTATGGCGCGATCACTTCCTACTAAAGTATTTAGCAATGTTGACTTACCTGCATTTGGGCGACCTATTAATACCGTTTTAACGCCATCTTTTACTAGCCTACCTGTTTCATAAGTTTCTAACAGCTTGCTTAATTCTGAATGAACATCCTCAAGTAATTTTTGGAGCTGCTCTTTATTCGCAAACTCTACATCTTCCTCTATAAAATCGAGTTCCAGTTCCACCATTGCCGTAGCATCAATAATTTGCTGACGAAACTTTTTGATATGTTCCCCAAGTCGACCTTCCAGTTGTTGATGAGCTGCATCGACGGCTTTAATACTCTTTGCGTGTATCAAATCAGCAACAGCTTCCGCTTGATCTAAATCTAATTTCCCATTCAAAAAAGCACGCTGAGTAAACTCCCCTGCTACTGCGGATTTTATACCTAGTGCGAGTATTGTTTCTAGCACTTTCTGAGTAACAAGCACTCCACCATGACATGAAATCTCAACCGTCTCTTCACCAGTATATGATTTTGGTGAATGGAATAAAGTAACAAGTACTTCATCTACCGGAAGTCCCGCTTTAGTAACAATCTTTCCAAAGTGTACCGTATGAGAATCTTGAATGGTCAAGTCTTTACCCTTGAACCCTTGGTTTACTTTTGAAATGGCTTCTTTACCTGAAACTCTTATTACTGCAATACCGCCTTCTCCAACAGGTGTTGCGATAGCGGCAATAGAATTAAGCTGATTAATTTCTGACATGCTAAAAGATACAGATTCCTTAAAACAAAAAAGGCTCCTACCCTTAAGATAGAAGCCTTATAAAATCTATGTTTGGTTAATGAACATTACCCATTAATTTTCGAACAGGTTTTGAAATCAATAACAAAAATAAACCAGCTCCAACAGTAGTGTACACAATGATCATGTATTGACTAGGCATGGATGCTAGTGTTTCCTCTGTGCCGCCACTAAGTTCACCTGCTATTAAACCAGCAAATAAGTTCCCAAGTGCAACCGCTAAGAACCACATTCCCATCATTTGACCACCATAGCGTTGAGGAGATAGTTTTGTCACTAGACTCAACCCAACAGGACTTAAACTAAGTTCGCCAAAGGTATGCAACATGTATGTAAATATTAACCATGTTGGTGCTGCGATATCCCCTGAAGCAGCAATTTTGGCTGCGAAATACATCACCAAGAAACCCATTCCTAATAGAATTAGTCCGAAAGCGAATTTAAGTGGAGAACTTGGTTCGAGATGGCGTTTTGCTAACCAAACCCACATTGCACCAAAGATGGGTGCAAAAATGATAATAAACATTGAGTTTATTGATTGAAACATTCCTGCAGGAATCTCCCAACCGAAAACGGTACGATCAGTAAATCGCTCAGCAAATAAATTTAACGTAGAGCCTGCTTGCTCAAAGCCTGACCAAAATAGTGCACTAAATAAAAGCAATAAACCAATAACTCCTACTTTACCCTTTTCTTCTTTGGTGAGACCACCGAAAAGAAACACATACCCAAAAAATAAAATCGCAACTGTTGCTATAATATATTTAGAGGCATTTGCGATGGTTTGAGCATCAATTTTAAAAACACCAAGAAAAAATAGTGCGAAAACGACCAGGGTTACTCCCCCTACTATTTTAGCAATGTTTGCTGTTTTCTTCGCTTTCTCTTGAAGTTCAGCAGTTTCATAAACAGGTGCATCTCCATATCCATCGAGGTTAGCTGCAGTAGTTTTGTACTGAATAAGTCCGAGTAACATTCCTAAACCTGCAGCACCAAAACCCATGTGCCAGTTTACTTGCTGAGCAAGAAAACTACATACGATTGGAGCAATTAGCGCACCAATATTAATACCCATATAAAAGAGGGAAAAGCCAGCATCACGTTTAGCGCTATCCATGTCATTTGAACCACCGTAGAGTTCACCAACAATACTGCTTACATTAGGCTTTAACATGCCTGTTCCAATAACAATAAACACCAGCCCAAGAAAAAAGGAATATGTATCTAAGCTAGTAACCCCGTCTGTATCTGCTCCAACAAATAGGGCAATAACTCCTGGAATTGCCATAGTGAAATGCCCAATTGTAATTACAATTCCACCATACCAAACTGATTTTTTTAAACCGAGAAGATGATCTGCTAACCAACCACCTGGTAAAGCGAATAGATAAACTCCCATTGTATATAAACCGTAAATAGCTCCCGCGGTTTTATCATCAAACTCTAACCCTCCTGAAATAACTGGAGTGGTCATAAATAGAATGAGAAGTGCTCGCATGCCATAATAACTGAAGCGTTCCCACATTTCAGTAAAAAAAAGAGTGGCTAGTCCCTTTGGGTGCCCCAAAAAAGTATCACCATTTGCCGAAGTTGACATAGATAAAAGATTAGTTATCAGTTTTTAAATCTGCTTATGATACCCAAACCCAACCTCGCCCGCAAGCAGGTTTCAAAAATGGCTTTTTTATACTATTTGAGGCTATTAAATTCTATTTTGTTAATACTCACTTGTCATTATAAATAGCGGCTGCATTTCAAAGCTTTTATAGAATGGTCTTAGACGTTCTACATCATAATACCTAGATACATTCACAATTTTCTTTTTACTAGTTACTATATCAATAGGCACATTATCATATCTACCGTTTTTAAGTACTACAAGCCTTCCATGAATATTTTGTAATATTAAATCTAGAGCTAGATTTCCATAAGCCATTGGAACAATAGAGTCGATCGCATCTGGATCGCCACCTCGTACCATATAACCTAATTTTTGATTTATTACATTCACCGTTTTTCCATTATTATATTTCGGTGAAAGACGTTTTATTTCATCTGAAACTAGATCACCAATACCGCCTAGTTTTTTATGCCCATAATTATCTGTAGTGGCATCTTTAAAAACCATTTCTCCACCTTCGAACATTGCCCCTTCAGAGACAAGTAACATAGAATAGTTACTTGGATTCTTCTTACGATCATAGTTCATTAGTTTAGCTAAATGTTCTATATCAAATTTGTATTCAGGAATAACACATCTGCTTGCTGCTCCAGCCATGGTTGGAAGCATTGCTGTAAATCCTGCATATCGTCCAAAAACTTCCATTACTAAAAACCTTTCGTGTGACCCTGCAGATGTACGAAGTGTATTTGCCAATTGGATAGTTCTAGTAACACATGTACTGAATCCAATACAATAATCAGTGCCGGGAACGTCATTATCCATTGTTTTCGGCAATGCTACAATCTTCACTCCTTCTTGATATAAGCGTACTCCATAACTGAGAGTGTCATCTCCTCCGATCGGAATCATATAATCGATGCCAGCAAATTCTAGATTTTTTAAAACCTCTGGAGTTAAATCATTAATTTCTTCCGTGTACATGTCTTTCAAGTGATCAGGTACATCCGATTTTCTAATATGACTAGGTCTCGTTCTTGATGTATGTAAAAAAGTACCCCCAGTTCTACCAGCTTTATTTACTATTTCCTCTGTCAATTCTATAAAATTATTTTTGTTGTCGGCTTTTTTGTCCCTAATAATATCTATCAATCCTGCCCAACCTCTTCTAAATCCAACCACTTTAAATCCCTCACGAAGAGCTCTTATAGTTACCCCTCTTATAGCTGGGTTCAACCCCGGGACATCACCACCTCCAGTTAAAATCCCAATTGTACCTTTATACGTTTTTTTTTCAGCCATAACTTTCTCCTTTAGTTTTTTGTAAGGATATAGATGGAGTATGAATTATATATGAAAGCGCTTTTTATACTTCACATAATCTTCAACAACTTGAGTTACTGTATACCATGCACTAATTAAACATTGAGGTAGTTATGAAAAAGAGAATTGTGATAGTAGGTTCAAGCTTTGCTGGGTACTCAGTTGCTTTAACCTTATCTAGATTACTTAAAAATGAACATGATATTACCGTAATAGATCAATCTCCAAATTTCATGTTTTTACCTTCTCTCGTTTGGCATCCTTTTGGATATAGAAATTCAGAAGATATATCGTTTGATATCCGACCCATATATGATGACCTTGGCATCCATTTTATCGAAACCACTGTATATGGCTTTGATGTGAATGAACAAATAATTTATACCCCGAAGAAAGACATCCCTTACGATTACCTGGTAATTGCAACAGGTACAAGAGCAAATTATAGCAGTGTAAAAGGATTTATACCTGGTGAAACGGCTTTTTCTATTTGTAGTATGTATGAAGCAGAGAAAACTAGACATGCTTGGAAAAACTTTCTTGAAAAGCCAGGAACTTTGGTTATTGGCGCTGCTCAATGGGCAGGTTACTTTTTTACTGCTTACGAATTTCTATTAAATGCTCTCTATCAGTTAAAAACGCATAAATTATTAGATGCTGTTTCTATTCATTTCGTTACCTCAGAGCCATACTTAACACATTTTGGAATAGGTGGAATACATGGTGATGTAAAAGCTTCTGAAGACCTATTTAGAAAATATGGTGTTGAATGGCATACTAATGCTGAAATCCATGAGCTTAAAGAGCATAAAGTTATTCTTGAAGGTGGAACTGAAATACTTTCAGACTTTACAATGATTGTTCCTCAATTTATTGGGGTCGACGCAGTTAGAACTACTCGAAAATTTGCTAATCCTTTTGGCTTGATTAATGTTAACGATCAGTTTCAGCATGTGAATTACCCAAACATTTATGCCGCTGGCGGAGCTATTTCAATACCTCAAAACGAAGACACTTTTGTTCCTTGTGGTGTGCCTAGAACTAGCCATTCTACCGAGGTAATGGCTAAAGCTGTGGCATATAATATTGCTTCAGAAATAAATGGTGGAACACATGTTACAGTTTCTACCGAACGAATTTATGAATACTGTAGAGAAGATATGGAACATCTCGGGATCATTTTATTTGGTAAAGATCGAACAGGAGATCACGATCTTGATTTCATTGCTAAAGGTTCTCAAGAGAAATGGGCAAATATATCAATTGAACAATATATAGAGTCTTCTTTTGATCCAGACTTTATGAGAATATAAATCTCGAAACATTCTTGTTTTATATACGTGCTAATCAGAAGTTAATTATACTTTTGATTATGGAACTTCTTTGGATTGCACTTGGCGTGATTTGTATTATTGTTGGTTTAATTGGAGCATTTCTACCTGTTATCCCTGGTTTACCATTTAGCTATGCTGGTTTATGGGTTCTTCAACTAAGTGGAGTCACTCAATTTTCTACCTTCTTTCTAGTAGCTTGGGGCATTGTAGTAGTAACCGTTCTCTTACTCGAAAACTTCATTCCAGCTTATACAACCAAGAAATATGGCGGCACGGTTTACGGGGTTACTGGTAGTACCATTGGTATGATTTTAGGGATGTTATTCTTCCCACCACTTGGTTTTTTCTTAGGAACACTTGTAGGTGCTTTTTTAGGAGAATTTATTTACAAACAAGATGTAAATATTGCTTTTAAATCAGCTTGGGGCTCATTCATTGGCTTCCTCACCGGAACTGCAATAAAAGTTACAATTGCCGCAATGATTGCCTTTTCATTTTTCTCAGCTGTATTTTAGATTTTTTATTTGAGCCTTAGTTCTATATAAAACTGTAAATAGGTTTCCTATTTCTATTTAATCAGTTAGTTCCTATAAACAAGTTCCGTTTTGCTATCACGGTTAAATTTGCTTAATTCTTAGGAAAACTAACTCATATAATTTCTATGCGATTAAGTGTATCGTTAATTGGACTGATACTAATTTCTGCTATTCTATCATGTACCAACTCAAGTAAAACTTCTTCTACTATTCTTATAACTGGTGCAACCTTATTTGATGGAACTGGAGCTCCCGGTATTGAGAATAGTATTATTGTAATAAAAGACGGGAAAATAGATTGTGCTGGAAACAGAGATATCTGTGATATCCCAAAAGGAGCAGAACATGTAAAAGCTGAAGGAAAGTATATTACCCCAGGACTTGTAGATGCTCACATGCATTTTTTCCAAACTGCTTTTTTTGATAGTCGTCCTGATGCTTTAGATTTAAATGATAGTTTACCAATTGCAGAAGTGATTGCCTATCAACAACAGAATCCTCAGCGTTATTATGATTCCTATTTATGTTCAGGCGTTACGGCGGTATATGATGTAGGTGGAATGTCATGGTCGATTGGTTTACAGAAAACAGCAGAAAACAATCCAAGGGCTCCTCATGTTGCTGCTGCTGGTCCGCTTATTACTCCTGTGATTGGCGCTCCCTTCGACTTACCGTCTGATAAAGTACTTGTCCCACTTACATCTGCAGATCAAGGAATAAAAACCGTACAATATTTATCTGAACTTGGGAGTACTGGAATAAAATTTTGGCAATTAAGAGCTAACGACCCTGAGTATATGGATTGGATTTCAGCTAGTGCAATGGAAATTGAAAAGCGTGGGAATCAAATGATTGCGCATGCCACTTCATTAGAACAGGCAAAAGCAGCTCTTCGAAATGGAGCTAAATTACTTGTTCACAGTGTTGAAAATACTGAAGTAGACGACGAATTTATTGAGTTAGCAAAAGAGAACGGTACTTTCTACAATCCTACACTCATCGTTGGTAGTGGATATATGTTAACGTATCGAGCTACGGCAGATATTGAAAATTTTCAAATTACAGATCCAAATAGATGTGTTGATCCTAAAACGAAGGCTTTGTTGGAGAATGCAGCCCAGTTTAAAAATCATCCACGATTTGAAAATTCAAATTTAATGATTCGCATTCAAAATTTTGATGTTTCTACTGATAGAGTTAGTTCTCTTCAATTGAAGAATCTAAAAACTATTTTTGATGCGGGAATTCCAATCGTTGTTGGTACCGATGCGGGTAATCCGGGAACCTTACATGGGATTTCGATTTACGAGGAAATGGAAGCTATGCAAAGCGCCGGAATTCCTGCCAAGGATATCATTGTAATGGCTACAAAAAACGGTGCCGCTGCAATGAGGCGAGCAGATGACTTTGGAACTATAGAAGCTGGTAAATTCGGGAATCTCATTATCCTAGATAAAGACCCATCTATAGATATTAGCAATATGCGTTCCATTTCTCATGTTATGATCAAAGGTAATCTTAATGAAGTTTCCTCATTTAGTAGTCAATAGTTTTAAAAATCCACATTCTATGAAAAAAATCCCCGTCCTCCTTTTGTTGGTTTTATGTTTTATTCTGAATTCAACATTGCTAACTGCTCAAAGCAATTCATTAGGTTCTATAAATTTCCCAAACTCTGGAGCTGCTGAAGCTCAAACCGATTTTATAAAAGGAGTAAAGCTCCTTCATAATTTTGAATATTCTGATGCTGCTCGTGCATTCAAGAATGCTCAAGAAATAGATCCTGAATTCGCTCTTGCCTATTGGGGTGAAGCTAAGAGTTACAACCATGCTATTTGGCAACGTCAAGATTTAGAAGCAGCAAATGAAGCATTGAATCAGCTTGGTTCAACAGTAGAAGAAAGGCAATCGAAGTCACCTACTCAGAGGGAAAAAGATTACTTGATGTCGCTTGAAATTCTTTTTGGGAATACGCCTGAATCTGAAGGGAAATCAAAAGAAGAACGTGACTTCTTATATTTGGATTACATGGAACAACTTCATTCTGTATATCCAATAGACCAGGAGATTACTTCTTTTTATGGATTAGCAATTCTAGGATCTGCACATGAAGGAAGAGATTTCGCAATTTATATGCGTGCTGCTGCAGAGTTTTTTGATGTTTGGAATGCAAATCAAGAACATCCAGGAGCAGCTCATTATTTAATTCATTCTTTCGATGACCCTATTCATGCCCCATTAGGATTACCAATGGCTCGTGCTTATTCGAAAATTGCCCCAGCTGCTGCACATGCACAACACATGACGTCTCACATCTTTCTAGCCATGGGAATGTGGGAGGATGTAGTTTCAGCAAATATCGTAGCAAGAAATGTGCAAACCTCTCGACAGAAAGAACTTGGTGAAAAGGCAACCGTTTGTGGTCATTATCCATGGTGGTTAGAATATGGGTATTTACAAGAAGGAGAGGATGAAGAAGCAGAAAAGGTATTACTAAGCTGTAAAGAGCGAATCGAAGAAGGCTCATCATCGAATGGTGAAAAATGGCATTACGGAATTATGAGAGCGCATTTCATCATTGATTCTGAAAACTGGTCTGCTGTCGATAGTTGGGGTATAGATGATGAAGCACAAAACTGGGGCTCAATCGATTACTACTTTACAAATTCATTGGCTTCAATTAAAACGAATCAGATTGAGAAAGCTCGAGAAAACCTGAATTCTTTGTTACGTTTTGTAGATGTATCTGCAAGAGCGGAAGAAGCCGAGCATAAATCAAATCAGATAAAAGCACTCCTACTTATTAAAGAAGGAAATACTGAAGAAGGAATTGAATTACTTAAGAAAGAAATTGAGTATGAGTTTTCATTGCCCATCGAATTTGGTCCACCTGAAATTGTAAAACCTTCATCGGAATTATTGGGTGAAGTGTATGCCGAACTTGGAATGATAGATGAAGCAAAAGCAGCTTTTGAGGCTCAATTAGTTCGCACTCCAAAACGTAGAATTTCATTATTGGCTTTAGAAAAACTTTAAGCTCTTATTTACCCAATTGATCTTCAATTTCGGCGATCATTTTCTTCGAAAGTTTCATCTGTTCTTTTAGAGGGTCTAACCCGACTTTTATACTAGACATATAAAATCTAAGCTCACCCACCAGATCAGGATGTTCTATTATATTATTGATGATCTCTTTCGCCTGCTCATTAGAAATTGCTGGATCACAATTTTTTAGAATTTGAGTATCAATTTCAGTTTCATGGCAGTTCTCCCAAAGATAATTTTGAATTTGATTAGGGATTAAACCCCGAACCATTTTTCGGTATGGAGGATTAATACCTATGGTTTGTTTATATCGCTCAAAACCAGCACCATAATAATACACCATATCATTTCTTAGAGTTATACTACGAATTAGTGAAAGTTCACCTGCACTTTTTAGTTCTTCGTAGGTTGATGGAGAAGATATTAATTCCCAAATCTGACTTGAATGAAACAAAGCGACCAAAACTTCCCAGTTGGTTGCCTCAGGATTATCCCCCTCACCGAATGCAAGTGCTAGTTGCCCATAATCAAATACTTTTTCATAGAATTCTAAATTCAAATTCATACCTCGAAGATCTCCAGATAAGTTTTCATTGAGGCGCTCTAAATATGAAACTTCTCTTTTATTCTCTTGGGCTTGCTCATACCAACGATCGATCTGAAAAGCTATAAGTAACCCAATTACAACTATTACGATTTCGAGTAAAACCGCAAACCAGTTCTGTTCTTTGAGGTTTTTATTTAGGCGAGATAGAATCATAGATTACTGAATGATGTGTATGTAGTGGAATAAACGAAGTATTAATTTATATTTCTGTTAATTGATTGAATGAGCTTAACTGTTTTTAAACGGTCTTCAACTAGAAAATCAATTGATGCTTGCGCTATTAACCATCTAATTTTTAAGATGTTCATTAACTCTAATAACTTTTCATCATCTTCATTTATTTTTTGAGCAATTTCACTCATTGACGGTGATATAAATACATCTTCAGTTTTTGCATATTGACTCTTTAAGCTATTACCATTTTGTGTATATAAAACTTGAGCAGTTGGAAAATCGATTAAGCTTATTGCTGATGATTGTATCAAATTATCCTTTAAGTCATTGTTCTTTAGAATAACTAATTCCGTTAAATCCATTCGTTGGTAGTATTCAACGATGGAGTTTCTTAATACTTCATCTCTTATTAATTCTAGATTACCAGTTGAGAGTAATTCAGTAAATGTTGGCTTATTGATTACATAGGTAGCACGATCTGATAGAGCAAAAAACTTAATCCCATTCTCTTCATTAAATTTTATTCTATTGGTATCCCGATATTCATTCATTAGACTTTCCATATGACCTCTTGCAAGTTCTTCCCTTTCAATTTTAAGATCGAGGAATTGAATTTGGGCTTCTAAATCACGAGTCATACTTATTAAGTATCTACTTTCTTTCTCGTAATTGATTCGTGTTTCATTCCAATTATTCACCTGAAGAGCCAGTAAAATCCCAATCATCACTAAGGCAATTTCACCTAGTGCATATAAGAAGTAGCTTCTAACTTTATTCTGTTCCATAAGTGATTTTCGGATGTGTCGGAAGAAGCGTAGCATTTATTCTTCAGTCCTTAAATATTTTATGTTCTTTATGTGTATTTCTGTTTCCAATCCCGAATCAACTACAAAAGCAGCTAATACATTTAGATGTTAGCTGTAAAGAAACTTTGCTTTCGGATCCATCATCTGGATCATCTCTGTCTTTGATTGCGAATTGTATCTGTTCACCCCCATTTTTCCCCCTTAATTCAAGTTCAATGAAACTAAAATTACTATAGTCCTTTATTGGACGATCGCCAATAACCCCAAGAGAATCTACTAGAAATAGAGCAGCACCCCAAAGCAAACTGTCTTTAAATGTTATCCGCTGAAAATCAGATTCATAGGTTTGCTGAACATTTTCAAATTCCATGTTACTTGCCGTTAACAATTCAATAGAAGATGGAAAAGACCCATTCACGACAATATCAGGCAGAGCTTCATTTGAGTAATCCACATGAAAGAATTCAATTTTCTGAAGGTTTGCTTGATCAGTATATAACGTTTCATTTTCAATCATATCCATGATAATCTCTGCAAGAACCTCCATTTTCAGATAGTCTTCAGAAAAGTTATTCTCAAATCCCAAAGAGAGTAACGATTCCATTATCGAAGAGTTCATCTTCTCTAATAACTGCGCTTCAATAGGCTCATAAGTTAAGGGGTTTGTTTCCCTTTTTAAAAGATCAGATGGCCGATATCCCCAGGTTCTCTTACTTATTTCCAGAAACAATTCATCAAATTTATGCGCTTTTCTGTCGAATTCATATTCAATGGAAAACATATGATCATAATAGATATACAGCAATTTTTCCATATCTGTACCCTGTAAAAGCCTGACTGACCCAGTGTTACTTAGGGCATTAAAACCAGATCTGTTTGACTTGAATAAACCAATACTTTCCAAGGTGTTTATATGTTCTGTAAGGGTTGCAAATTGCCAATAAGTAAGCGTTGAGCGGTTTTTATAATCTATTATGGTTTCCGAATTATTTGAAATCTGATCCAGCTTGAAATTCAAGTCATTCCCCTTATTCAAATCAGACTCTATATTCGAATGAATATTTTGTAAATAGCCCCAAAACAGTTCTTTCTCTAATCTATTTTGATTCCAATTGTTTATCTGAAGTGCAATCAATATCCCAATAACTACTAGTATAATTTCACCAACAGCATATTGGAGGTAAGTACGAACTTTATTCTGTTCCATAAGGGTTTTTCGGATATGGCGGAAAAAGCGAAGCATTAGTTTTTTGTAAGTGGATAGTTATTTTCAATATCTGCCAACACTTCATCTATTTTAACTAGGATAGAGTCTATCCTTGGTAGCACACTTGTGTATCCAGCATTCTTAGTAAATATTATTCCTTGGAATGCGAGCATTAGTTTATTTTCATCTAAACTTTCCCACAATTGTTCATTCTCATTAATAGAATACAATGAATAAGCATTAGGCATAGGATAATTAAATGAATATTCGCTCAAATTATTCCTATAAAATTCGCCAACACTTTCTTGAGTAGATACCAAGTCATCCATTCGAAAATTTATGTCAATCATTTTGGCCGAGAGATTATCCGGAATCAATCTCAGTTGGTTATTTGAAACCATTGAACCATACGTATCATTTTTTAACTCTGTGAATGCATAGTAAATAGGTGAAAACTCGGTTAAAGCAATTATTTTAAGCGTGTCGGCTGATGAGGAAGGTGATTTCAAACGTTCGGTGATACGATTTATAAAGTCAAAATCATTTTCAATAGATAATTTTCTTTTCTCGATATAGATAGCATTGTTTCTCAGATCTTTCGAATAGTTATAGATAAGATCATCAGTAAGGTTTTTTTCAATTCTTTCTTCATTCCAGTTGTTTACCTGAAGGGCAAGCAGGATTCCTATCATCACAAGTGCAATTTCACCAACAGCATAGAGTAAGTACTTTTGGATATTATCCTGAATAATGAGTTTTTGTCGAACTTGTCGGAGATAGTGGAGCATAATTACTAAATATTAAGTGATTCTTCTATTTCACTGATCAGATTTTCACACATTTTGATTTGCTCTAGTAATGGACCCATTCCTGCTCTTATCGACGACATAAAGAAACTTAACTCACCCATCAACTCTTTATCTTCTATTAAAACAGTTAGCAGCTTTCTAGCCTCATTCTCAGAAATTGGTGAATCACATTTAACTAATAATTGGTTGTCACCATCCGTCTTTTGGCATTCGTCCCACATGTAACCTTGCACATCATAAGGAATCAACATCCGCGACATTTTTCGATATGGGGGATTAATTCCTATGGTTTGCATGTATCGGGTTTCTCCAAGTCCATAGTAAATACTAAGAGCATTTCTAAGAGTTGTGCTACGTAAAAGAGATAACTCACCTGAACTTTTTAATTCTTCGAAGGTAGATTTATCTAATAAAACTGGCCAGATCTGACTTGCATAAAAAGCATCAACTACTAAGTCCCAGTTTGAGTTGTCTTGAATTTCTTTAGTTTTCGAATATGCTAGTACACGTATACCACTTTCTAATACATCTGTATAAAAATCTAAATTTCGTTTTAAGAAGCCTAGGTCTGTATTAAGGTTTTCAAGTAATTGATACTGATATACTTGTTCTCGATCTAAGTCCCTTCGCTGCTCATTCCAATTATTTACTTGAAGTGCTAGTAAAATCCCAATCATAACCAACGCGATTTCACCTACTGCATACAAGAAATAGCTTCGTACTTTATTCTGTTCCATAAGTGATTTTCGGATGGTTCTAAAAAATTTAAGCATCAGCCCTACCTATTTCACTCCAACGCAGAGCATTGGAGCGAGTGTAATGATATTTCCGATTCTGGTTACGATGCTCTGCGTCGTAACCCAGTCTTGTAATCCGATTAATCGATGGTTTTAATAATATTTGACGGAAGAAGCGAAGCATCTATTATTTCTATTTAAACCGTTCTTGTTCTAATTCTATAAGCTGAATTGCATTGTTTATATAGTCTTTTAGCAAGTTAATATTACCCAAAATAAAGTCCTGATTGGATGCATGCATCGCTATGATACTTTCTAGATTGCGATTCTTGAATATTTCCTGACTATATCCGTTTTTTGAATAGCTCACGTTACTAATCAGCTCCTCAGCATCAGCTGTTCCATCTTGTATAACTAAAGTATTTGCGATTGGGAAATTCTCCGTCATTGCAGGTAATACTCGATGAATAAAATATTCATTTCTAAAGTCGTTGTCTTGATCTAGATCAATAAGCTGTCCAGACCATTGAGATAAGATATAGCGTAAGGAATCATTTTGAATAACCTCCAACTTTCCCGAATTTATTATATCGTCGATTACTCCAGAAATAGGATCAAATTCGTTGAAATTATAGATAATATTATAAGCCAATGTATCTAGTTGTTGATAACTTATCGTAGATGGATTGTTATTTGCTAGCGTATTTATCAAATCCCATGAACTTTCCATGCCGCTTTTATTAATGTTATAACTCCTTTCAAGTAAACGGTTATTTAGAAAAAATTCTTTTTTTAGTTCCGTCAGCAAATACTGTTCTTGTTTTTCAAGCTTTCGCCCTTCATTCCAATTATTTACTTGAAGTGCTAGCAGAATACCAATCATTACTAGTGCAATTTCACCAATTGCATATATAAAATATGAACGTGTTATATTCTGTTCCATAAGCGTTTTTCGGATTTGGCGGAAGAAGCGAAGCATATTTCTATTATTCTTTTTTCTTTATTTCTGCATCAATCATTGCCTCAACATCAGAATACTCTTTTTCAAATGATATAAACTCTAGGTGTGTCATTTTTAACATACTGCGCCCTTGAACATAATAACTGAGGTAAATAGGACTAATTAATGCTGCCCGAATTCTAGCTCTTAATTCTGTTTCATGTTCGTCGACCCATATCAAATAGTCATTATTAACTAATTCTCCATTACCAACAAACTTATAAGCCGCTCTATTTTCATATTCATCTAACACATTGATCATAAAATCAAGATGCCCCAATTCATCTTGTTGTATATCTTTCACTTTACTTCCCCAATTTGCTAAGATAAACTTCAATGAATCGTTTTGGAGTAAATTGATTTGTCCAGTGGATATTATAGTCGCTTTCACTCCTTCAGATGGGTTAAACGTATTCCCGCCGCCATCAAATCTCTGTTCAAATAGTGCTTTATCATCATTCTCAATGATGAGTTTTATTCTACTATCAAAGTTATCTAACCCAACCTCTTTTCTTTCAATAGCAAGCTCCAGTTCAGTACGATTGATTATAAACTCATTTTTTAAATCATAAAGAATTTCTAACTCTTGTATGTTCTCTTTGCGTGACTCATTCCAATTATTCACTTGTAAAGCCAACAATATCCCAATCATCACTAAGGCAATTTCACCAATTGCGTAAAAGAAGTAGGATCGGGTTTTATTCTGTCCTATAAGGGTTTTTCGGATGGTTCTAAAAAATCTTAGCATAAGTTTAGAATCGCGGATGTTAAGGATTAAAGGATTTCGCGGATGTATGTATCCCAAATAATCGAATCCGTGTTAATCTTGTAATCCGATTAATCGGTAGTTCAAATAATATTTGGCGGAAGAAGCGCAGCATATTAATTGCGCTCTGTATTAATGTCAATAATCATACTTGAAATCAAGTTATCCATTTTTGCATATCTCTCCAGTAGTACTATTAAACGTCTATACTTTATCGTGAGATAGTTTTCGTTTTTCTTTGATTTAAGTAATTCCGTAGAGTTGGATTTAAAATTGGATTCCCCTAGTGGCACCTTATAGAAGTTTCGTAAAGTTAAATATTCAGAAATCATCTCTAGTTCAACTCGATTAGTAACCGTAATTACGTCCTGTAACTCTCTAACTTCCTGCATAGTCCCTTCCCATTGCAGAATTGATAGCTTAAGTGCATCATTTGAAATCAGGTTGATTTTTCCAGAGTTGATGATTTCTTTAATATTTGCCTCATTAGGATCGAAGGTAGGTGGTGATGAAATCTCAGCATATAAACTATCTAATTGGTAATCAGATACATATATATTCTGTGGATTGATATTCAATACCTTTTTAACATTTTTTATCTGATCTTCTGCGTCCAGAATTTTGTCTTCTAATTGCACCTTATTTGATTGTAAATCATTTAGCAAATTCTGAAGTGTAGCCTTTTCCTCTACTTTAAGCTTCGCCTGCTCATTCCAATTATTCACTTGAAGAGCTAGTAATATCCCAATCATAACCAATGCAATTTCACCAATAGCATACAGTAGATAACTTCGAAAGTTATTTTGTTCCATGAGTGATTTTCGGATTTGGCGGAAGAAGCGTAGCATTAGTTTATCTGTTTGGTTAATAAACTGTCCATAGTTGACAGTTCATCATTAACTGTTCTGAGTCGCGATTGTACTCTACTAACTCTCCAAACATAATTGTTCAAATGATTGGCATATTCAAACTGTTGCAACATCTTGTTAGCATCATATTCAAATTTTGATGGTAGATATGTTGAATCCCTCAGAGGAACTTGAAAATCCACATCATCCCATGAAACCCATTTATGGGTATACATTAAGTATTGATCGGTGAACTGCCTTTCACGGGCATCTTCTTCTTTTTTCAGCTCTTCGATCGATGTTGACCAACGACTAATACTCTTTCTGAGCTCATTACTGCGAATTACATTCAAATTTCCCGAGCTCCTTAATTCATCCATAACATCAGACTCTATCCTACATCTTGTTGTACTACCAGTGACCCCAATTAAGTAATTCAATCTTTTTTTCTCCAATCCGGCATATTTAGGACCAACATACGTTTGAAGGGTATCAGCCGTTGATTTTCGCCTGTTTAAAGCCTCAAGGCAATCATAAATAATGGCTTTGTTACTCGACACTTCTGAGCTTAGGCTTTTAAAAATAACCTGTTCCTGTTTGATGAGTTTTGATTCCTCATTCCAATTATTGATCTGTAAGGCAAAGAGGATTCCAATTACAACAAGTAAGATTTCACCAACAGCATAGAGGACATAGCTTCGAATTTTATTCTGTTTCATAAGGGTTTTTCGGATTTGGCGGAAAAAGCGAAGCATCACAATCCCAGTTCCAGGTTTATTTGATCTATTAATTCCTGATTTCTGGTGATTATATCTATCGCACCATCACCATACCACAATGCTCCTAGTCCAATGTCACGAAAAGATGCAGCTAATTCTTTATCATTTTCGATTAAGCTCAGAGGATCATCAATTTGTTCCGGATTCAATGACAAATATCCTTCTCTTCGTAAAATTTCATTCCACCTGTCTATTGATTTATTATTCATCTGACTTTCCTGGTCAAAACGAAAATCAATGCTTTGAAAATAACGCTGAATCACATCTTTCAGGTCTGGGTCATTCAGTGTGGTAAATCCACCACTTCGTTCTAAATCCAGTACAATGTTGCGGTCGCTGGTAAACGTTGCGAAGCGGTTCGTCCACGAAAAAACAGCATTTACAAACTCTCTGTCATATTCTTCAGGGATCGGTTTATCCCAAAAAAGAAATGGCTTAAAAGTCAATTCCACATTACTTAATCCGTCAGTTGATCCGATTCTATCCAGACTTGCAAGGGTCAAAACCTTTTGAATGCCATAATACCGGAATGCATGAAAAGTTTCTACCTGATTAATAAGTTCCTGTTCCTTTTGTAGCTGCTCTCTTAGAGACAGAAGCTGTGTTTCTGTGTAGGATCTGAGTTTACGTCCTTCATTCCAATTATTCACCTGAAGGGCTAATAAAATTCCTATCATTACTAGTAGAATTTCCCCTAATGCGTACCAGATATATTTTCTCACATTGTCCTCTTCAATGAGTTTGCGGCGAAGTGTACGGAAGAAGCGGAGCATGATAAATACCTATACTAGTTCAAGTTCAAGTAGCTCAATAATCTGCTCTGCCTCGTCTTCTAACACCCGCATCTCGGCCTTAATATTTAAGATCTCTGATAATTTCCCCATAAGGTAATTTTCAAAATCAGGGTGGTGAAGCAGTTCTTTAATTACAGGCTTAAAATTCGATGGAGGAATCCTGCCATCAGATATAAAGTGAGCCACATACATACCTGGAATAAACTTATCTTTGAAAGGAGTGATTTCAATTTCTTGATTAATCAATCGTGTTTCCTCCTCATCCAGATCTTTTACTAAATCTTCCCAGGCAAAAAGTTTAGCTTTTAAGGAGTCGTTCTTGAATAAATTAATATCTCCGGATGATATCCCTGATCTAAGCGCCCCATTTACCGGGTCATAAGTCCACATAGAACCAGTTCTCCATAAGGTGTCTAAAACGGCTTCTTCCTCATACTCCGCGTTTAGGAAATTTTCGCTCCATCGATTTCTCAATTTGGACTCATCAAACGAAATATTCTCATTTCTCTCCCTTACACCTAATAAATACATAGATGCATTCTGAGTCGCATTATGGATATCAAAAAGGTATTCTAATTGATTAAGGTTATCATTGAATTCTGAAATGAGAGAAGTTGCTAACTGCCTTGCTCTTACTTCATTATTTCTTTCTTGATTCCAGTTATTAACCTGAAGGGCCAACAAAATCCCAATCATCACAAGAAGGATCTCACCAACCGCATAGAGTATATATGATCGTGTTTTATTCTGTTCCATAAGTTTTTTTCGGATTTGTCTGAAGAAACGGAGCATTAGTTTATCTCCTTAAGTCTATCAAGGATTTGATTGATGTATTCTTCAGTATTTAAATCATTCATCAAAATGTAGTCCTGATTTATACTGTGTATAAATAAATACCCTTCCATTTCCAGGGTGAAAAATTTATCTGCATCGAATTTGAACGCTGATCTGGACAACTGAACTCTTTCATAGGAATCTGACCAAAATTCGAAATCAAAGTATCGGTTACTGTTTTTAAGAGGCACTGTTCGTGATATTGCAGGTAAGAGAATGTCTTGAAAGTGCATACTTCTGATTTCAATGTCTTCTTGCTGATCCAGAAGAACACTGGGCCATTGAGTAATCAGATATCGTAAAGAATCATCTCTCAATACGCTTAATCTACCTGTACTTATTATTTCTTCAACAACTCCAGTAGATGGATCAAATGAGGTATTCATGAGTAGGGTAACCAACAGACTATCTAGGTGATCTAAACTCAAATCTTCTCTTTCAACCAGAAACATTTCCATCATGTCGATTGTAGCATCCAATGTAGCCTTGTTCCCTCGGTAGTCCCTTTGAAGCAAAGTCAGGTTTTTATCGAATTCATTTATAAGTTCTTGAATAATGAATTCTTCTTCCTGTATCAGCTTTCGACCTTCATTCCAGTTGTTAATTTGAAGGGCGATTAAGATTCCAAATACAACCAATAGAATTTCCCCTAAAGCATAGTAGATATACTGCCGGGTTCGTTGTTCTTCAACGAGCTTTTTTCGAATAAGGCGGAAGAATCTTAGCATTTTATTTCAGTTCCATTTCAATGAGCTCTAACACCTCAGTCTGTTTTTCATAGAGCTCTTTCAATATTTGTAACGTGTAATCAGAATCAATTTTCTTAAACTCTACAATATTCTCAAACCTGATATCTTTTAAAATAGCCTGTTTATCATATATAAAATCACTGCGACCACTACTTCCTGAATTAGTTTTCACTCCAGCATTTCTAAATGGATATCTATTCATTAGAAATTCCATATGTTGATTCTTAGATAAGTCATAAAGTATTTGGTATAAATAATCCAATTTGTCTAAATAGCCCGGCCAGTTTGTTAATAATGAGTTCAACCTTTCATTTTCAATTATTCCGATTTTACCTGAATCTATAATTGAATTTATAGTACCTCTAAATGGTGAATATCTTGGAATCCAGGATACTCGAGCGAAAGCCGTATCAAATCTAAATTCTGTAATTGGTTCAGGATTTATTCCTGTATGATTGAGCAGAAAATTCATCTCATCCATAATCCATTCGTAATTAGCTATCTCCTGCTCCAGTGATGACTGATTTTGAATAAATTCGGATTGTAGCCTTTCCAAGAGTGCTTTTTCCTCCAACCCTTGTTTTCTATGCTCATTCCAGTTGTTAATCTGCAATGCCAAGAGAATACCAATCATAACCAAGCCTATTTCACCTATGGCGTAGTAAACGTACTGTCGGGTTCTTTGCTCCTCGACAAGTTTTTTCCTGATAAATCTGAAGAATCTTAGCATTAATTCACCATGATTTTATTAATAGCATCACTAATGTCTCTTAAGTACTCGAGTTCTCTTTCTGCCACATTAATCGGCGCATTCATTCTTCCATGATTGCTTTGAAATTGATTTAAAAAGGATTGGTTTTCTTTCATCTCACTTAAATCACAATTAAAATCCGAGAATTGAGCTTCCTCATTCCACGTTCTGGGAATAAGCTCAGGAAAGTCATCAACAAGTACATTTGCCGAAATAATGATTTGAGCTAAGAATTCAGTATTACTTTGAGAAACATTTCGAAATTGAACAAGTTTTGATCTTAAATTCTGGTCTTGCAAAATGCCAATCTTCCCTGAAGTGACTATCTCTTCAAGTGTGGAAATGTTAATAGGATCCCATGAAAGAAATTGAGACGCAAATACGGACAAACACTCATCCTCTGTTAATTGCGAGCTCTCAGAATCAAATAACTTCAAAAGTACCAAAGATATTCCCCGCTGGTACTCTTCAAACTCCCTAATGATTCCTTCTCGAGAGGAGATGGCCTCAGTAATTTCTATGTTAATATCTGATAGAATTCGTGCTTGTTCTTGTCTATTCAATCGATTCTCATTCCAGTTGTTGATCTGCAAGGCGATGAGGATCCCGATCACCACTAGCAGGATCTCTCCAATGGCATAGAGAAGGTAGGTACGAATTTTATTCTGTTCCATGAGTTTTTTTCGGATTTGGCGGAAGAAGCGGAGCATTACTCTCCTTCTATTTCTTGATCAATCATCTCAATGATTGAAAGCGATTGATCTTTCATGGCCGCCAGCTGTTGATTCAAAACGGTAAATTGATAAACAGCCATAGCAAAGCCATTTTTTTGACGAATATCCTTCAGCATTTCCGAAAAATCTCGCGGTTCTAATTTAGGATCAGACCCCACTGTACCACCAGTTACCTTATAGGTATAATCCTGCACTATTCTATTTAAGTCATTGGTTTCATAGGATGGAGCATATAGAAGTAATTCAGCGTCAAACCTAAAGTGTGCTTCCTCATCCTTCATTACCAGATAAGAAGCTTCCAGGTTCTGAAGTGCTGTTTTCAGCGAATCATTAGAAATGAGAGTCAGGTTTCCCGAGTTCGTTAACTCTTGAAACGTGTTATTGATCTGAAAGAACTTTCTCCAAGTATAAATATTTACAGTATGAGCATTAAATACAGAATAATCTGTAATAGGCTTCCCCTCGAAATGTTCGATCACAATACTCGCCGATTGAATCATTTCATTTCGAGAATCTATGTATTCATCAATCTGAGCATTATTGAGAATCAGGTCTTTTTTAATATTCTGAAGGTAATTGACCTCTTTCGCTCTCTCTTTATTCAGCTCATTCCAGTTGTTTATCTGTAAGGCAATCAGAATTCCAATCACTACCAGAAATACCTCACCAGTGGCATACCAGAAGTATTTCCGGGTATTTTCCTCTTCAATGAGTTTACGGCGAATAAGGCGGAAGAGTCTAAACATCTGTGTTGAACATGAGCCTTTTTGGATGTATGGATTTCATTGATTTTTCAAATATTTTAATGGAATAAGCCAACCGTTAGAAATCACCTTCCAGAATCTGCATCAATTCAATCATTTCTCTATCGGGCCCATAAAAGAAAACCGTCTTTGCTTCAATGTCTCCCGCCTTTAAATGACGTTTTGCCACAGCAAGTTCTGCACCCGCATTAATCGCTTTTTCTATAGAAGCATCTATATCTTTTACTTCAATCCCTACATGCTGGTAATGAGGTGATGAAAGGGTTGAATCATCTGCAATCGGCGATTGCGCAAACTCATAATTAAATTTATGACCTGGCAATCGCATTAACGTAATATTAATAGCTAATGTATCATTTACTAAATCTTCATTAAATATTACCATCTCTGAAAGATGTTTGTAGAATTGCATCCCAAAAGCTTTTTCATAAAAACCCTTTGAAACTTCCGCGTTTGTTACATATAACATTGCATGATTAAAACGCGGCTTGGTTTGTTCTTGTCCTATATTACTACATGCAAAGGTCAAGCACAGTATCCCTAATAGTCGATACATAATATACCCCAAATTTTAAACCTTCAATTAACTAAAAAAGTCGCTTATCTACAAAGTATGACTATCAATATTTTTATGGCTCTAATTCAATGTGATCAGTCTAGCTTTGATCACTTCTAACACATTCCTATTCAATTAATATATCAGAGAAGCTCATCAATCTTATTGAGTATACTACTATTCACTTCCTGCATAGAGAGGATACTTCTTAGGATATTTCGATTGATCCAGTACATGCTTTCAATGGCTGCAAAAGTCTCCTTATCAAATAGAAATTGTCTTATCTCGGAATCATTAAATCGAAAACCTGGCGGGTGAGGATCCACATTCACCGTTAATGCTTGCATAATATTTAAGCTTCCAAGTTTTTTTCTTAGATCCCATACATTCCCTAAATAAACCATGTCTCTGGAAAGTTCAACATGAAAATTAAGCCAATCATTGGCTTCTTGAAACTCGATAAAAAGTTCCAGAAGCTCCTTATCAATGATTAATCCAATATCACCTGTAGATTGAGCTGTTAGATAACTGGAATTAAGAGGGCTAAATGTGGTTATTTCTATGTAGCTATCCCAATATATCATCAAGCTGTCTATCGAAACAGTTGTGATTTGATATGAAATCAATTCCATGAGTCGGAGAGTATTTGTATTAATACTTGCGGATTGCTCATACGCAGCCAGCAACCTCACCTCATTACGTTGATAGTCTGAACGAATGTTCTCCAGAAGTTGAACCCGTCGATTATCTTCTTGTCGTTTCTCATTCCAATTATTAATCTGCAGGGCAATCAGAATCCCTATCACAACAAGTAAAATTTCTCCAACAGCATAGAATAAATAGGTACGAAGCTTATCCTGTTCCATTAGCGATTTTCGGATTTGGCGGAAGAAGCGGAGCATTACAGCTGAACTTTAATTAATGATCTGATCTTAGCAATCTTTTCAATAGCATCTTCTGTATAGAATAGACCTGATTCTCGATTATCCTGAAATATTTTGAAAAGTATTAAGGTAGAAGGGTCTTCAAAGAAACTCTTGGAATCTTTTGGTATGTGGTAATCAAGCCATTTAAAATCTAAGAAGTCTTCCTTTATAACCGGTACCCAATCAGCATTGAATGACTTTTCAACATCCAATAAACTCTGATAAACTCTAAATATGTCATCGTCATAATAGGATATCATAGAGAGCTGGAGTTCCTTGTTTGTAACTATTTCAATACCCCTTGCTTTCAAAACCTCAAAAGCACTGGTTTGGGATTTAAACCTTTCGAAGGTAATGATCTTCCCCATCCAATAATTTAAACTGTCGGAATAGTTCTTCAATTCAACCTGCTCAAGCAATCGGTCGGTCAATTCTATTGCTCTTTTTGCTTTAAAAAGTTCTTCATTAAGTCGGATCGAATCATTCTCCAGATTTTGGTCGATCAGATATAGAATTTCTTCCTCAAAAATTCTTGCCTTTCTTTGCTCGTTCAAATTATTCACCTGCAGAGCAAGCAATATCCCGATCATTACTAAGGCAATTTCACCAATAGCATATTTGAGATAGGTTGTAGTTTTATTCTGTTCCATAAGTGTTTTTCGGATGGTTCGGAAGAATCTAAGCATAGGTTATTTTCCTAATTAAAAACAAGGCTCCCATTTGCGAGCAGTGCGAAGCAATCCCCAAGAACAAGCCCAAGGTTGTGAGATTGCTTCGACATCGGCTTTGCTGGATGTCTCGCAAAAGTCGGGTTAATATTATTTGGCGAAGATAGTGCAGCATTATAAGCCTTCCAGTACATATCTTATATTTCTGATGTCCATCCTGAATGGTTTCCCTGATAAATTTACAAGTATAGCTACGGCATTCAACGAGTTTAGATCTGCAGTTAGAAATTCGCCCAACTTGAACTCATAGGTTTTCCAATCGCTATCAAGTTCGATGGATGCTCTTGTTTCTGTTCCATCATCCAGATCCTCACGATCCTTGATGGAGAGGAATACTTCCTGTCCCGGAGAGTTACTCCTTAACTCGAGTTCTATAGATTCGAAGCTGGAAAAATCTTTACTAGGCCGTTGATTTCCAATACCAATCGAATCTACTACAAATATGGCTGCTGCCCATTCGGTGCCTTCAAAAAAATCAATTGTAATATATTCCTCTTCAAAAGTACTTTTTACACCATCCTGACCTATATTTGAATCTATAAACAAGGACAAGGAGGCAGGAAATGAGCCATTAATGACAATATCTTCAAATCCTAGATCTGAAGTTTCAATATCAAGCAAAGATGCAACTCTCATGTTAGCCTCACTGGTATACAGCTGATCTTCTTCAAGCATAGAAATAATGATAGTACCCAAACGATGAATTATGGTATAGTAATCATCGAAGTTATTGTAATAGGCTTCAAAAAAAATGGTTTCCATTACAGCTGAATTCAGCATGTCTCTGAAATCACTACGAAAGGTATAAAAGTGGCTGGTATCAAAATTTGTCTCATAAAAGTCCGAATTGGTAAATCCCCATTCTGAACTGTTATACAAAAATATACCTTTATTAGTCATTTCCCGACTCCGCCTCATGTTTTCTTCTACAACTGAAGTTTGATCATAATATAGATTCAGTAACACCTCCATATGGGTACTTTGAATGCCTGCAATAGCCCCTGTATTTTTAAGGGCTTCGAAACCTGATTTATTGGATTTGAACTGGGAAATATTCGTGACTGCACCATAATGGGCACCAAAAACCTGCAAATCTGAGTTATTCATATCCTGCTTCTTTCTTAACTCAATGATACTTGGCGTTCCTTTTTCTATCTGATCGTAGACATAATTAATTTCTTTAACCTCTTTTATATCAGATTCGATATTAGATCTGATATTTTGCAGATAGCCCCAGAGTAATTCTTTATCCTTTCTTTCCTCATTCCAATTGTTTACCTGCAAAGCAATTAGGATTCCTATCACTACCAGCAGGATTTCACCGATTGCATATTTGAGGTAAGAAGAAGTTTTATTCTGTTCCATAAGTGTTTTTCGGATTTGGCGGAAGAAGTGGAGCATTAGTTTTCTAAATTATTGTCAATTAAATAAATCATTCTATCTATAATTTCTATCAATGCCTCTTCCTCAGCTACCATCCCTGATTTCCAACTTGTAATATTACTTATTAGATCTTCCATACTTCGATTTTTAAAAAACCAAGAATAATCAGAGGTATAGCTTCCGACAGGAAAATCTAGATAATCTTCGAAAAACTGAACTCTATTTGAAGAGCTGATTTTGCCATCAATGGCGGGCCATAATCGGTCTCCAACCAATGCTACTATAATGTCCATTTCTTGTGTAGCATCTATCACTTTTCCATCAAAAGAAGCCAATAATGATTTAAGTTCCACATTTTGGATAAGATCTATCTTTCCTGATCCTATAAGTGATTTCATATACCCATCATTTGGCTCAAAAGTCCATATAGACTCGATAAATAATAATGTAGAATCTAGTTTAGAAACTGGGATATTGGAAACATCGGTATTAAATAAGCTTAAAAAGTACATACCAGCATCAGTATCTCTTTGATGTTTTTTCTGAATAACCTGAAGCTCTTCTTTATTGACTATGAGTTCACTTTTTAAATTCTTAAGAATATCTTGTTCTGAAGCTTTTCTAATTCGGTCTTCATTCCAGTTATTTACCTGCAGTGCCAGCAAGATCCCTATCATCACCAAAGCAATTTCCCCAACGGCATAAAAGAGATAAGTACGAATTTTATTCTGTTCCATAAGGTTTTTTCGGATTTGCCGGAAGAAGCGGATCATAAGTTGATATCATTTATGTATTTTTGTATTTCATTAAGTAGGATAATATCCTCACTCGCTGAATTAAGTGTTGATAATCTGCCATAATTAGATTGTAGTTGATTCATAAATGATTTATTAAGACGCATTTTTCCCACATTACATTCAAATCTGCTCTCACCTTCTTCAATCACCCAGATTCTTTCGATTAGATCGGGATACATATCAACAAGTACATTTGCTGATTGGCTTACTGATTCAATAACCTGATTGTTATAAGAAACTTGATTTCGGTACTTCAAGAGTTTGAGTCTTAACTCTTCGTTTTTAATCAAAGATATAGTGCCAGTTGAAATAAGTTCATCTACAGTTGCCAAACTGGTATTGTCCCATGAAATAATATGTGAAGCAAAAACAGCCCGACATTGCTCTTCATTTAACTTATTTCCATTATCACTATTAAAAATAATATCAAGAGAGCTTCTAATCCCCTTCCTAACTTCTTCATACCGTTCCTTAATAACAGTTCTGCTTTCAATAGTGTTTTGGATTTCTGATTGGAGCTGTTCATGAATCCTCTTTTCCTGTTTTGCTTCTTTTGACTGATTATTCCAGTTATTAACCTGAAGTGCTAAAAGAATCCCAATCATCACGAGGGCAATTTCACCAACTGCATAAAGTAGGTAAGTACGAATTTTATTCCCTGTCCGGCTTTTTGACGGATGTTCCATAAGTTTTTTTCGGATTTGGCGGAAAAATCTAAGCATAGGTTATTTTCCTAATTAAAAACAAAGCGCCCATTTGCGAGCTGAGCGAAGCAATCCCCAAGAATAAGCCCAAGGTTGTGAGATTGCTTCGACATCTGCTATGCTGGTTGTCTCGCAAAAGGTGTTTTTTCCATATTTGGCGGAAGAAGCGGAGCATTAGTTTTTTGTAAGTGGGTAGTTATTTTCAATATCTGCCAACACTTCATCTATTTTAACTAGGATAGAGTCTACCCTTGGTAGCACACTTGTGTATCCAGCATTCTTAGTAAATATTATTCCTTGGAATGCGAGCATTAGTTTATTTTCATCTAAACTTTCCCACAATTGTTCATTCTCTTTAATAGAATACAATGAATAAGCATTAGGCATAGGATAATTAAATGAATATTCGCTCAAATTATTCCTATAAAATTCGCCTACACTTTCTTGAGTAGATACTAAATCATTCATTCGAAAATTTATGTCAATCATTTTGGCCGAGAGATTATCCGGAATCAATCTCAGTTGGTTATTTGAAACCATTGAACCATACGTATCATTTTTTAACTCTGTGAATGCATAGTAAATAGGTGAAAACTCGGTTAAAGCAATTATTTTAAGCGTGTCGGCTGATGAGGAAGGTGATTTCAAACGTTCGGTGATACGATTTATAAAGTCAAAATCATTTTCAATAGATAATTTTCTTTTCTCGATATAGATAGCATTGTTTCTCAGATCGTTCGAATAGTTATAGATAAGATCATCAGTAAGGTTTTTTTCAATTCTTTCCTCATTCCAGTTGTTTACCTGAAGGGCAAGCAGGATTCCTATCATCACAAGTGCAATTTCGCCAACAGCATATAGCAGGTAAGTACGAATTTTATTCTGTTCCATAAGGGTTTTTCGAATTTGACGGAAGAAGCGGAGCATTAGTTCATAGTTTCGATAAGCTCTATAGTTTCATCTATATGCTCTAACAGTGTCTCATAAATCATTATGTATTGAATAGTGATTGAATTAACCATTGCCACTAAGTTTTTATAGTCTTCATCATAAAGCAAAGAAATCACTTCTTCCTTATTAAAAGCATTACCCCTGATAAAAGCATTGAATTCAACCAGCATCTGGTTATCCAGAAAATATCCAACGACATTTTCATTCCAGAGGTCACCTGCAGTTAGCTGGATAGATAATGCTTTTTCTAGTTCAGTTTTAATTTGCCTCAGCTTTTGTGATAATTCACTTCTAGCGTTAATTTTTTGCTCTGAACTTAGTTCTTGTTGAAGAACCGGTAAGTCCAGCATGATGGATGCATTACTGATTAACCTGAAAATACGACCCGGGTTTGTTTTTAGTGAATCTGTGTATGAGTCAGAATTCAAATATTTATCAGACCAGTTTAAAAACATTTTATTAACCTCGAGAGAAGATTCCACCTGGTTTTTGGCTTCCTTCAATTCAACATATAGTTTTTGAGTGGTTACCTCTGAAATTTGAACCATCTTCCGTTGTTCATTCCAGTTATTTACCTGCAGTGCCAGCAAGATCCCTATCATCACCAAAGCAATTTCGCCAACAGCATAAAATAGATAAGTTCGAATTTTATTCTGTTCCATAAGGTTTTTTCGGATTTGGCGGAAGAAACGAAGCATTAACTACTCCCCAATTCTTGTTCAAGTTGCTGAATCAATAAATGATTTTGTTCTAAAAATGAAGGAATCTGGATAATAGCAACATCATTGAATTGTAAAAAAACACCGATAGCAGCTTGTATATCTTGGCTTTTTAAAAAAATAGAGGCGTCTGTAATTGATAGTTTTCCAGATTCAACTTTGTTCAATTGAATCGAATATTTTAATTGAAGGGGAACACCATATTCCTCAATGATTCTATTTTTTAATTCCATAGCCTGACTCAAATAATTATGAGTATTTTGATACCTCCTTAGTGTTTCTTTAATCGTTTTAGATTCAATATTTTCAAAAGGGTTTGGATTATTATTAATCAGAAATGATTCATGTACTGTTCTAGTCCAAAAAAGGATTGTTGAATCTGAAAGTGCCACTTGTACTGAATCACTCCAATGTAAATTCTCCTCAAATACTAATGCAATCCATGCCCTCCGATCCTGCTCTAGAATGGCAACACGATTTTCGAAAAACACCGAATCTTCACGAGCATCCTCTAAAAGCTGTACCATATACTCCCGCTCCTTTTTATCATTAATTCTTTGCTCATTCCAATTATTTACCTGAAGTGCCAGCAGAATCCCGATCATTACTAAGGCGATTTCTCCAATCGCATAAAGGATATAAGTACGAACTTTATTCCCTGTCCGGCTTTTTGACGGATGTTCCATAAGGTTTTTTCGGATTTGGCGGAAGAAACGGAGCATAATTAATGTTGATAGAAGCGTTCTATGATCGCATAACCAAGTACTAGAATGGAAAAGATAAGTAGCCAAACATTTAGTACTCGATCTTCAAAGCTTTCATTTTCTGGATCGTCTCTTTTATAGATAATTACATAGCCTATATACATCACAAATGGGAATGTGATAACGGTACCAACTAAAGAAAAGCGAAGTGCCCATGAAGCAACAACTTCGGCTACAACTAAAGCTTCTACAGCTTGGTTGATCAAAAAAGTAGCTATCGTAAAGATTACCGCTACTTTAGCTAAATATAACTTCCTAAGTCTTTTTAGTGTGTACATGGTTTTGCTTCGCGAATTAAAAATTCGAAATGTTCATTGTTTCACAATTCTGAATTTTGGATTATGAATTTTGAATGGCATTGCCCAATTCAAAATCCAGAATTCATAATTTCTAATTCTCTTTTACTTCATACTCTTCTTTCCACTCGCCTTCGGCTTTTAAATAATCAATTACATTAGCGCGCATTACAGAAAGATCCACATCAATTTTTTCTCTTAAAGGCTGATAGTACTCTGATTCTTTAAACGGGAAGTATGCAATCTCTGTTTTAAAAATGACTGGCCAATTTGCCTTCGAATTATACTCGAAATGCATTTTCTCGTATAATTCTGCAGTCGTCTTGAAGTCTTTGTTGGTCATGGCTAAATCAGCTCTGACAACCAATTTATTATATGTCTCATCTTCACTCATAGAATTCAATTTATCCTCCATATACGTTTTCACTTTAGAAGTCCATTCCTGAGCTTCTTCTACTCTGCCTAGCTTTTCAAGGAATATGACCTTAAATCTTGCCCTTACTTCTTGTACATCCGTTTCTATTTGTACCGGTTTTTCTAAAAAATCTTCAAACCCAAAATTTATAATGTCTAGACCTTCTTCATACTCCCCTCTTTCGTAGGCCATATACGACATTTGTATTGCGAAAAAGCCTTTAACTCTCTCGCCATACAAGCCAATAAATTGATTTAAAATCTCATCCACTTCTTCAAATTCACCTTCATAAAGAAGGCTTGTAAGCTTGATTCTATAGCCTTGATTATTGTTTGGGTATAATTCGATTCCCCTTTCGGCGAGCGTATAGGTTATTGGGAAGAAATCTACATCTCTTGCAATATTACTAACAAGATCCATAAGATCGATGCTTTCTGGATTTCTCTGATAGGCTTTGTATGCAAATTCAAATGCCCTATCTAATTCTCCATAAGGAGTATCTCGTAATAGCCATGCTTTTTTCTCATATGCTGGACTATAATCAGGGTACCTCTCAATTGTAGCATTCAAAATTGTTAATGCTTCCTCAAACTTGTTTTCCCGACGTTGTAAGTAATCTGAATAATTAGTAGCAATAGGCGCACTTAGTGGATCTAGTTTATATGCTTTCTTTAACATTGCCCACTTCTCTTCCAGATTATCTTGACCTAAAGAAATATAATAGCTATTTACTATTGAGGCATTATTTGGAGCTAATTCATACGCTTTGCGACTTGCTTCACGCGCCCTTTCAAAGTCTAAAGAATATCCAAATAATCCAGATTGTGCTTGATAGGCGTACGCTAAATTCTCATCAAGCTGTAAGGCTTTCTCGATATTATCTTCCATTCGAGTTTTCATTTCCTCAAGAGGTAAATCGCCGAAGTTGTGTAGAAGCTCAAGTGTAAATGCGAGTTTAGCGTAGGCTTCTGCAAAGGTTGGGTCTAATCGAATGGCTTGTTCATAGAGTTCAATCGCTCGTTCTAGATCAGCTGCTCTTCGAGTGGCTCCCACTTGAGTTGCTGCGAGATAGGCATTATACGCTTCAATATCTTGAGTAGGGCGTTCCGCTAGTTGAATTTCTTCTTTCGGAAGTAATCGAACTTTTAACTCTTCCATTACATGGCGAGATATTTCTTCTTGAATATCAAAAATTCCGTCTGCAGTGAACTCGCGATCGTAGGTTTCGCTCCACATATGAAACCCATCCGATACTCTAATTAGCTGCGCCGTAATTCTGAGGCGATTACCTGATTTACGAACACTTCCTTCTAAAATATTAGCCACTCCTAGTTCTTCTCCAATAAGAGTAAGGTTTTCGTTTTGGCCTTTAAACTTGAAGGAAGAAGTACGCCCAGCCACTTGCATGTCTTCTACTTTGGCAAGTGCATTCAATAATTCTTCCGATAATCCATCTGAGAAGTATTCATTTTCTTCGTCACTACTCATATTTACGAATGGCAATACTGCAATAGAAGCGGTCTCGATTTCAGCAACCTGTTCAGAATCTTCCAGAATTGAAGACTTTGCAAAAAATATTCGTTCTACTAATACAAAAAACAAGGCTACTGAAAGTACCGCTATAATAATCCCATTCAGTTTTTTCCCCGTTCTATCCGTAACCGATTCTGTAATTTCAACTTCTTTGGACTTTTTGATTCCATCGGGAGTTAATTCGAACGCCCATGCAAAAATCAAAGCGATAGGAAATCCAATTCCAACGAGTACAATTACTATAGTATCAAACCAATCGGGAATATTAAGAGGCTGCTCAATAACCGTTACAATTTGGATTATCAACCAGCCCGCAATGCCGTAGGCAACTCCAACCTTAAAGACGTTACGCCGTTTTAGTTCTTCTATAAAATTCGAAATATTCATTTCGATAGTGTTTAATGCTTAGTGTTAAATGTTAAATGAAAGTGTTCCATTTGACATTTATAGTTTATAATTGGTCATTCTGTTACTTCCCATTCGTCCTGCCACTCACCCTCGGCTTTTAGCCATTCTATCACCTCAGCTCGCATAATGTGTATATCTGCAAAAACACGAACCATTAATTCTTTGAATTCTGGGGTCTCTTTTAGTCCTTCAAAAAATATATCTGGGGCAGTTACAAACTGTGGCCATCCTCGCTTATTTTTTTGTTCAAAATGAGAGTACTCCATTGTTTCGATTATGACTTCAGTATTTTCCTGAATCATATCACAAGTAAGTTCATCGAAATAAGCTTGTACCATTTTACCTTCAGCTTTACTTTCTTCGGCTTGATCGTCAAAATAATCACAGATAAGTCGCTCAAGTCTTTCTTTATTTTCGAATGCCCCAGCCCTTTTTTTAAACTGAAAATACATCATAGCCACCCCAGAATTGTACTCATTAAGCTCCAATTCCTCATCGTTCAATTCTGGATTGTACTTTTCTATAATGGATATGGCAGCATCTGTATTCCCTTGCATAAAATAAATTCTACTCAGATACATATGAAGGTTTTCTCTCATTTCATCCCCAAATTGACCCAGATATGCTTCTAATTTAATTTCTGCGGAATCGTATCTACCCTCTTCAAAATGCTGACTAATCCGCGAAAACTGCACATCTGAATTAGACGGATAGTACTTCGCCATTTCTTCCTCAAAATGTTCTGCAAGCGGGTACAAGTCCAGGTCTCTTGAATAACCAATTAACGCATTGATTAAATTTCTATCTTGCCGATCTGTTTGGTAGGCTTCGTAGGCAAATTTAAACGCCTCATCAATCTGCCCGTAAGGTATGTTAGCAAGAATGGCTGACTTTCTCGTCAATGCATTACTATAATCTGGATTTCTTTCTAAAATACTATTGATTACTTCTAAGGCTTCTTCATGCCGTTCATATTGAACTAAATGCCCTGAATAATTACCCGCAATTGTAGGATTTAATGGGTCTAAATTATACGCTTTTAATAGCATCTCATCTTGTAGCTCTGATTTTTCCATATCACCATAGGTAATCTGAAGCATATTAATAGCCATGGCGTCATTTGGCAAAAGCTCAACAGCTCTTTCGGCAGCATTTTCTGCCCTCTCAGGATCAATCTCAAGGCCATTATAATAGCTTGCCATTGCTTGGTATGCCTTCCCTTCATTACCATTTATTGTAAGCGCTTGATCAATATTTCTTCGAGCTTCTTCACGTGCTTCATCTAACGCAATATTGCCATTTATATGTAGTAATGAATAGGCATATGCCATCCTTGCATAGGCCAGCGAAAAAGTTGGGTCAATTCGAACTGCCTCTTTATACTTTGTAATTGCGTACTCAATATCTTCAGCTTGTCTAGTAATTTCTTTTTGAGTGGCTTCAAGAAAAGCATTATACGCTTCAATATCTTGTGTTGGTCGTTCCGCTAACACCGCTTCTTCTTCTGGAAGTAATCTCACCTTTAGTTCAGAAACTACTTTCAGGGTTATTTCTTCTTGTATATCAAATACATCTTCTGCGGTTAGTTCACGGTCATACGTTTCACTCCACAAATGAAAGCCATTGTCTGCCTGAATAAGTTGAGCTGTGATTCGAAGTCTGTTCCCAGCTTTTCGTACACTTCCTTCCAAGATATGTTTTACCCCGAGTTCGGTTCCTACATCTCTTAAATCTGGATTGGTCCCTTTATACTGAAACGAAGAAGTCCGACCTGCAACCTGTACATCTTCTAATTTTGCTAAGCCATTAAGTAATTCTTCCGAAAGACCGTCTGAGAAAAACTCATTGCTTTGATCATCACTCATGTTTACAAAAGGAAGTACTGCTATAGAGGCTAATTCTACACTAGCTGATTCATCTGAATTATTTTGAATGGAAGCTTTTGCAAAAAAGATGCGTTCCACCAAAACAAAGAACAGAGCAACTGATAATACCGCAATGATAACTCCGTTCAGTTTTTTACCCGTGCGGCTAGTAACTGAAGCTGTGATATCTACTTCTTTGGATTTCTTGATTCCTTCGGGAGTAAGTTCAAATGCCCATGCAAAAATGAGCGATAAAGGGAAGCCTATTCCGACCATTATAATTACGAACTGTGTCGTCCAAACGGGGAAATCAAAAGCAGGAAATACGGTATCTGAAATCTGTATGATTACCCATCCCGCAATAGCATATGCCGTAGCCACTTTGATGACGTTACGCCTTTTTAGTTCTTCTATGAAATTTGAAATGTTCATGAATACATAATTCTGAATGTTGGATTATGAATTTTGAATGGCTTTACCCAATTCAAAATCCAGAATTCATAATTTCTAATTGCTATTCCTAATTGAATCATTCTTAATTCTTATTTGAAATTTCCCATTCATCTCTCCATTCGCCTTCAGCTTTTAGAAACTCTATAATGTTTGCCCGTTTTTCATGTAAGTCTTCTAATATTCTAGCTTTCAAGGCTACATAACCAGGCTCTTCAGAAAGTATAATATCTTCTGGATTACTATTAAATAATGATGGCCAGTTCGCTTTAGAGTTTTCTTCAAAATATAGCTTTTCAGATCCTTCTATAGCTTTATCATAATTACCTAAAAAAGCATAGCATTGAATTTGCATTACATATATCCATGATATATCTCTTCCTTCTTCTAAATCTTCTACGGTTTCAGGGATATCTGCGCAGTAAAGTTCCGCTACCTTTTTTGCTCGTTCATTCATACCTAGTTTTCTAAGGGCAGCAATATAGTTTTGTGTGAAAAACTGATTGGAATCAGCAACAGCAGGGTTTTCAAGAAGTAATTCAGGGCTCGTTTTTTCTATGGAAGTAAGCACCTCTTCATAATCTCCTTTTGCTAAAGCCAGTCTCTGAAATTGTCCTTCAAAATTTTCTCGGCTTGCTCTTTCTTCTTTTTCGATGAGTTCTAAAAGTACATCTTCAAGCTTCGGCATATCATTTGTCCCAAAGTAGAATATTCGTGTTAAATTAATGCTAGCAAATGAGTTATTGGAATAAATAGCATCTACTTGCTTAATGATGTGCATTGCATAAGGATACAATTCAACATCCATTGCTATTTGAGCCAGTTGGTTTAAATTATTAAAATTCTCAGGCTCAGATTTGTACGCCTCAAACATGTATGTAAATGCTTCATCTTGTCTTCCATAAGGAATATCTCTTAATAACCACGCTTTTTCTGCCTTAATGGGCATATAATCAGGATAATTCTCAATAATTTGATCATAAATGCGCAGCGCTTGATCAAACTCACGTTTGATATCTTTTAAATAGTTAGCGTAATTACGAGCTACTACTGGATTTAATGGATCTAAGTGATACGCTTTTTCCAGAGTTCGGTAGGCTTCAGTATCTTTGTCATTATCTCTTAGTGCAACGAATAATGAGTTCTGAGCTATTGCATCGTTTGGCATTAGGTTAGCAGCTTTAAGATGCGCTGCCTCAGACTTATCAAGTTCTTGTGTTAATCCAAAATACATCCCCAAAGCTAAGAAGGTATGCCCAAGGTTTGGGTTCAATAATTGAGCCTGATCAATATTCTCTCGGATGAGTACTTTTACTTCCTCTAATTGTTCATCGGATCGCTCAAAACCATATCCATAGGATAGATAATGTGCAATTGCCAGCCTGGCATATGCTTCCGCAAATGTGGGATCTATCCGAATTGCATCTTCATATTTTGAAATCGCCTCATTTAACGATGTAACCGATCTATTTACCTCGATTTGTGTTGCTTCTAAGTAAGCATTATAGGCTTCAATATCTTGGGTTGGACGTTCAGTAAGTTGTATTTCTTCTTGAGGGAGTAACCGTACTTTTAATTCCTGAACTACTTTTCTGGTAATTTCTTCTTGGATCGCAAAGATACTTTCTATTTCTCGATCATAGGTTTCGCTCCACAAATGAAAGCCATTATCTGCCTGAATGAGCTGAGCTGTAATTCGAAGTGTATTTCCTTCTTTTCGAACACTCCCTTCCAAAATGTGTTTTACTTCGAGTTGATCTGCAATTACTCGTATATCTTCATTCTTTCCTTTAAAACTAAATGAAGATGTCCTTCCAGCAACTTGCATTCCTTCGATTTTCGCAAGACCATTTAGCAATTCTTCCGATAACCCATCACTGAAATATTCATTTTCTTCATCACTACTCATATTTACAAAAGGAAGCACCGCTATCGATGCTGTTTCAATATTAGATGCATCATTTTCGAGGATAGATGCTTTTGCAAAAAAGACTCTCTCAATAACTAAGAAAAAAACAGCGACCGAAAGAACGGCAATGATAATTCCATTTAGTTTTTTTCCAGTTCTACTAGTAACGGATTCAGTGATGTCCACTTCTTTGGATTTTTTGATTCCTTCAGGAGTTAACTCAAACGCCCATGCAAAGATTAGGGAAAGTGGAAAACCGATTCCTATCAAAATAATTACAAACTGGGTCGTCCAATTCGGAAACTCAAAAGCAGGAAATACAGAGGTAGCAATCTGAATAATTAACCAACCCGCAATAGCGTATGCCGTAGCTACTTTTATTACGTTACGTCGTTTTAGTTCTTCTATAAAATTCGAAATGTTCATTCTTTTAATTTTAAATGCTCAATTCTAAATGTTAAATGATTGATTTCCATTTAACATTTAAAACTTAAAATTGATCACTTTTCTACTTCCCATTCTTCCTGCCAATTACCTTCTTCTTTCAAATATGAAATAAGAGTACCTCTTTGTTCAGTAAGCTCTTTTTTCAATTCACCATGTAAAGATTCTAAATCCGAATTATAAAGTTCAGGTTCAAATTGATTTACATTTCTGAGCCAATAATTCACAGAAACTACACTCCTATGTTCTTTATAAAGCGATTCTAATGTTTTCCGAAATTCTTCAACCTCTCCACGAAGAAATAAACAATTCACTAAATCTTCCTGATATCTAACATCCTGCGTTCCAGTTTTATAGCTTAGCTTAGACCGTTCCGTAAATGCGCAAAACGCCTTGGTGATTCTTTCAGCTTGCTCAATATCCCCATTACGTTTTAACAGGTAAGCCAGAGTTCCTGCTTGAGTTTTATTTCTTTCTGTAATCACACTCAACGTATCGTTGAACATTCCCGGGTCAAATTTTCGGAAATAAGGAAGTACCTCATCAATATTATCTGTTGTTAGTGCATAATCCGATAAATCGAAATAGGTAAATTCATCTTGCGGTACAAACTCACTCTCTTCTAGAAATGGTAGCTGTATTTCTTGATAGTCAGAATACTTGCCTTTATTACTTTCATAAAACCCAATGGCAAAGCGATACTCAAAACTATCTCGGTAATTTTCTTTTAATAACTCATAGTAGTAGTCCGCCATTTCTGGAATCTCAAGAACTTGAGCAGTTACGATTAATAAAGAAATCGCTCTTGGGAAATCATTATCCGAATTATATACTTGTATAAAATATTTTCCAGCTTCGTCTAACCTACCGAATGGGGCTCCAAATTGGATATTTCCTTTCAAGTAATAGGTAGGAACAAAATCTGGATTGATCCTAATATTTTTATCCATAAAGAATTCCATTTCTTCATAATCCTGATCCTCTTCACTCACTCTAATTCGGTTATATATTGCAAGTGGATTTAATTGGTCGTTTTCATACCCTTTTTTATACCAATTCATTTGCGCTTCTCGATCCCCTAAATCTTGATATGAATTCCCCAACCAATTGTAGACATCTGCTTGATTTGGGTTTAATTCTATGCTTCTTTCAAATGCCGCTACTGCATTTTGTATATCACTGGAATTATCATAATACAACCCAAGTGCGGCATGACCTTCTGCCAAATTATTATTGATACTCAAGGCTCTATCAATATTTGGCTTCATATTTTCTCTAACCGTTTCTAAAGACACATTCCCATAATAGCCTTGCAAGTTGTAAGCAATTGCTAATTGAGCATAGGCAGGAGCAAAGGTGGGATCAATTCGAACAGCATCTTGGTATAGTGCAATGGAAGCCTCGATTTCATCGTAATTACGATTAATTAGTAATTGATTCCCTTTTAAATATGCTTGATATGCTTCAATGTCTTGTGTTGGAATGTTATCCAACTCTTCTTCTTCTTCGGGGAGTAACCTAACTTTCAATTCACCTAATACTTTTCTCGAAATCTCCTCCTGAATCTCAAAAATATTGGAAGCTGTAAGCTCGCGATCAAACGTTTCTGACCACATATGAAACCCATCGTCTACTTTAACTAGCTGAGCCGTAATACGGATACGATCACCAGACTTTCGAACACTTCCTTCTAAAATGTGATTAACTCCAAGTTGTTCTCCAACTATTTTCAAATCCTCATTCTGCCCTTTAAACTTGAACGATGAAGTACGTCCAGCCACTTTCATATCTTCCACTTTGGCAAGTGCATTTAGTAATTCTTCTGAAAGCCCATCTGAAAAATATTCGTTTTCTTCGTCACCACTCATATTTACAAATGGCAGTACGGCGATAGAAGCCGTTTCTATATCCGCTAATTCTGACTGACTCTCTAGAAACGCTGCTTCCGCAAAAAAGACCCGTTCAACTAAGAGGAACACTACTGCCATGGAAAGGATGGTTATGATTACTCCATTTAGCTTCTTACCTGTTGAACTCGTCACCGATTCGGTAATGTCTACTTCTTTCGACTTTTTTATCCCGTCTGGTGTTAATTCAAAAGCCCAAGCAAACAGTAGCGCTATTGGAAATCCAATCAGTAATGCCGAAACGGTAATAGTATCAAACCAAGCGGGTAGTTCGAGCGCTTCCTCTAATACATTCGCGATCTGAGCGAGCAACCAACTTGCAATACCATAAGCAACGGCTACTTTAAAGACGTTTCGCCTTTTTAGTTCTTCTATAAAATTCGAAATGTTCATAACGCTTCGCGAATTAAAAATTCAAAATGAAAAATTGAAAATGAGGGAGAGGATGTAATTTTAAATTTTAAATTCTTCATTTTTAATTTTCTTCTACTGCCCACACTTCATTCCAAACGCCTTCTTCTTTTAGGAATGAAATCACATTGTCTTTCATACGCTTCTTATCTTCTTCAATTCGCTTAAGAACTGCGGCTAATTCTGGATGATCTCTGAGTCCGTCATACCATTCCTCTTCCCATCTGCCTTCCCACCCATAGTTTTTGGCATTTCGTACAAAGTATATTTCATTAACTATTTCCGCTACTTTTTTTGGATCGTTCAAATAGGCGTACTTAGTTGCCATCTGGAATAAAGTTCGAGTATTCTCTTTTTTAATATCTTCGTCAAACTCAGGTTTTGCAAAATCAGGATATTCGAAAGGTAACTCTAAAAGAAGCCTCTCAAGCTGCTCAGCTTCATTAATTCGTCCAGTTTTCCTAAATAAATAAGCTCCATTTATAGATGCACTATAACTTTCTGGATGAACTGTTAATGTATCGGTAAAGTAAAAGGGATAGTGTTCTTCCAAAATATTGACCGCTTTTTCATATTCTTTATTCTCAAAAAAATCGAAGTATTTCATTGAAACAATTTGTTTACCAAAGTCCTGCTCTTCCATCATTTCAGGTAACTCTCTTTCTACATAGCGTAACATTTTATCGTACTCTTTGGATTCATAGTATATATCGAGACTATCATATTTAGCCATTTCTCCAAAATTTTCTACTCTTGGATTATTAGGAAATAGCCTAATTATTTCTTTCTCATAGATTGATGCTAGTGAATCCAAGTCAAATTGATACGCCGAAGTAATCATCAAATTGATGAATTCTAAATCTTCTTTTCGTTCTTGATACCCTTTATAAGCTGCAATAAACGCTTCGTCTAGCTTTCCTTGTGGTTCATTCCTGAGTAAAGTAATTATTCGTACATAGGACATTCCATACTCTGGATTCAGTTCTATATTTTTATCCAAAAGCTGCAGAGCTTTATCATAATCTCCTCTCCTTGAATACACTGATGAAACATTACTTGTTATTACTGGTGAAAGAGGATCAATTTCATAGGCTTCCAAATATAAACTATCTGCCTTTTCTCTATCATCTAACTGAATTGATACTCCATACCAATTCAAAATTTCTGGATCATTTGGGTTCAATTCATTCGCTTTATTAATGGCTTTTACTTCATTTTCAAAGTCCTCTTTTATTGAATAATATCTGCTTAAACCCGCATAAGCTTGTGGAATTGATGGGTCGATGAAGATAGCTTGATCCGCATTCCTTCTAATTAAATCGGCAACCTCCTCCTTATCAATATTCCCATATTCATAAAGCAAATTATAGGCTATTGATAACCTTGCGTATGCCCAACCAAAACTAGGATCGATTTTTAACGCTCTTTTATATTCTTCAATCGCTTGCTCTATTTCCTCTGGTTTTCTGTTTACTATGAGTTCATTCCCTTTTAGATAGGCTTCATAGGCTTCTATATCTTGGGTAGGGATTTCTGTTTCAATATTCTCTTCTAGGTCATTCCCGAGAAGTTGTAATTTTAATTCTTTCAGCACTTGGTTCGAAATCTCATCCTGAATTTGGAATAGGTTCGAAGCATTATACGTACGATCGTAGGTTTCACTCCACATGTGAAAGCCATCATTCACACTAATCAACTGTGCGGTAATTCTTATCTGATCGCCCGATTTCCGCACCGAGCCTTCTAGAATGTGATTAACACCGAGTTGCTCACCAATCAATTTTAAGTCTTCATTTTGCCCCTTGAACTTAAAGGAAGAAGTACGTCCTGCCACTTTAAGATTTTCAACTTTTGCCAATACATTCAATAACTCTTCCGATAACCCATCCGAGAAATATTCCTGATTACCATCTGGAGATAAATCAGCAAAAGGTAGTACCGCAATAGAAGCTTGAGTAAACTCAGTAGAATCTACTTCTATCATTCCTGAAGTTGCAAAAAATACCCGCTCCACTAGTAAGAAAATAACCGCCATTGAGAGAACGGTGATAATTATCCCGTTTAATTTCTTTCCGGTTCGATCTGTAACCGATGCGGTTATATCAACTTCTTTGGATTTTTTGATACCCTCGGGCGTTAATTCAAATGCCCAAGCAAAAATCAGTGCGATCGGTAATCCTATTCCTACAAAAACTATAACGGCTGTTATTAACCAATCAGGTAAGTTGAGATATGGAAAAGTAGATGTACAAATCTGTATAATTAGCCATCCCCCAATGGCATAGGCCGTAGCTATGCGAAAAACGTTCCTTCGCTTTAGTTCCCTAAAAAACCTTTGAAATTGCATAGTACCCAAACCAATTGTTAGACGTGTTTAATAAACGGAAAAAAAGGCGAATTTCCTTATGAGACAGCATTTTCTAACCTTTATCGGTGGAATCTCCAAATAATTTCTTCTCTCATTAAAAAGCTTATTTTAGTATGGAATAAAAAAATCATATGACTGAGGCAGAGAAAACAAAATTAAAGGTGATTATAGCTAGTAAAATATCAGAAATTTCTGTTGAATTACAGGAGCTTATAGAGCTTACAAAACCTATTCCTTTAGACGCTGCCATTGGACGAGTTTCTCGGATGGATGCTATCAATAATAAAACCATAAATGAATCCTCACTTCGTGAAAAAAAGAAAATATTGACTAGACTAGAACGCATACTAGAGAATTCAAACTCAAAGGCTTTTGGTTTATGTCAAAAATGTGGGAATGAGATACCTTTTGGACGATTAGAATATATGCCATATACCACAAGATGTGTACATTGTGTAGGCAAATAATTCTATTTTATAATGTAGATCAAGTTTGATAATTTATGGCTATGAAAATACTCGGGATTGATGTTGGAGGCTCCGGAATAAAAGGAGCAATTGTTGACACGGAAATTGGAGAATTATTAACAGAGCGCTTCAGGATTGTAACCCCACAACCTGCTACTCCAGATGCTGTTATCGAAACTATAGCTGCTATAGTTAAGGAATTTGATTGGCATGGATCGATCGGTTGCGGATTCCCTGCTGCAGTTCATAACGAAATTGTTAAAACTGCTTCAAACATAGATAAGTCTTGGATTGGTGTAAATGCTGCCGAACGAATAGAAGCAGTTACTGGATGCCCTACTCATCTTGTTAATGATGTAGATGCAGCTGGGTTTGCCGAAATGGAATTTGGCGCCGGTAAAGATGAAAAGGGAACCGTTTTTATTGCTGCTTTTGGTACTGGAATTGGAACGGCTGTTTTTCATAATAATCAGCTTATTCCAAATACCGAATTAGGTCATGTAATTATGGATGGTATGATCGCAGAACACTATACCGCTAATTCAGTTCGTGAACGAGACAATTTAAGCTGGGAGGAATGGGGTGGTAGAGTTAACGAATATTTCAAAAAAGTAGAAGCTCTCTTTTGGCCTGATTTATTCATTGTAGGTGGTGGTGTAAGTAAAAACTTCGACGACTTTATCCAATACCTTCACCTCGATACTCCGATTGTTCCTGCTGCGAGTCGTAACCATGCAGGTATTATTGGTGCTGCACTTGCTGCTAAGGAAGCCGGCTTAAAATAATTTTTACAACAATTCTTATTTGTATTCATTTATGCTTCATAAATGATTGGTATGTAAAGCTTATCAATCATTTCATGTACTAGAACGATGGATTCAAAGCCTGAATATTCAAATGAAAGTCACGATTTAAAAAATACGCTGGCATTTGTTTTGGCTGGTGGTAGAGGCTCTCGACTTAAAGAGCTTACTAATTGGAGAGTGAAACCTGCTGTTCCTTTTGGTGGAAAATATCGCATTATCGATTTTGTACTATCGAATTGTGTGAACTCTGATATCAGAAAAATTCAGATTCTTACCCAGTACAAGTCACAGTCACTTATACAACATGTAATTCGAGGTTGGAACCTGTTCCATCCAGAGCTCAATGAATTTATAGAATGTATTCCTGCCCAAAAAAAAACTGGGGGAGAATGGTATATCGGTACAGCAAATGCAATCTATCAAAACATGGATCTTATCCACTATCACAATCCTACCTATGTCTTGATTCTCGCAGGTGATCATATATATAAAATGGATTATATGAAGTTGTTATCTAATCATAAATATACTGGAGCATCACTAACCATTGGGGCGATAAAAATTCCTCTTGAAGAAGCTTTTCGATTTGGAATACTAGGTACTGATAATGAAAATCGAGTTATTTCTTTTACTGAAAAACCATCCGATCCTGAAGAATTGTTTAATACCGATACCCCTTTTTATGCTTCTATGGGTGTTTATATTTTTAATGCGAAAATGCTACTTGATATACTACTTGAAGATGCTAAATCAATTGATTCTGATCACGATTTTGGTAAAGATATTATTCCTAAAATCATAAATACGGAGAAAGTCTACGCTTATCCTTTTGTCGATGAATTGACCTCCACACCGAGTTATTGGCAAGATGTTGGTACTATCGATTCTTACTGGAAAGCTAGTATGGATCTTATTGGAATATCACCAAAGCTCAATTTATACGATTTAGATTGGCCAATTCGAACAGCACCCAATAACTTTCCTCCAGCTAAGTTTATTTTTAATGATGAACATCGTCAAGGCTCAGCTGTTGATTCTATAGTTGCTGAAGGGTGTATAATCTCCGGTGCACATGTTGAACATTCCCTGTTATCATCTAATGTGACCATTGAACAGAACAGTTTAATTCGTAATTCAATTATCCTTCCAAATGTTCGAATTGGCTCTCGATGTCGAATTAAACATGCTATCATTGATAAGGGGTGTATTATTCCCGATGATACCATCATAGGCGAAGATCCTGAACAGGATATGATTCGCTTTGACGTAAGTGATGATGGAATCACCCTTGTTGAACCTGAAATGCTAGGTCAAAAAGTATTCCATATCGAATGATTTATTTTCTCTTCTAGTTGCTGAATTCTTAACTTCTGCAACTTTGAAAAACTTAATCCTTTTTATTACTCCTTCATTAATCTGGGGCTCAACATGGTATGTTATTACATTCCAAGTTGGAGATGTTGATCCGTTATTTTCAGTTTCGTACCGATTTGCCTTAGCCGGACTTTTAATGTTGTTCATCTTAAAACTGATGAAGTACAACCTAAGTTTTACTCTTAAAGAACATGGTTTTATTCTGCTGCAAGGTCTTTTAATATTCGGATTTAATTATTGGATGATGTATTCCTCTGAGCTTTTTTTAAAGAGCGGTATTGTTGGATTAATCTTCTCACTATTGGTTTTCTTGAACATCTTAAATGGCCGCATATTTCTAAAAACTCCCTTTGAAACGAAAGTTATCATTGGCGGTTTATTTGGATTAATAGGAACGGGAATGATCTTTCAGGAAGATTTAGTCCTGTTCACATTGTCTGATAAAAAAATATGGGGGTTAGCGCTCGCCGTTGGTGGAACTTATATTGCCTCATTAGGAAATATAACATCCGCTAGAAATCAAAAAGCTGGTATTCCAGTTATTCAATCGAATGCTTTTGGCATGTTTTACGGAGCCCTAGCGATGTTTACAATTGCCATCTTCTCCGGAAAAACACCGACTTTCGAGATGACTTACGAGTATACTCTTTCCTTGATTTATCTAGCAATATTTGGCTCTATTATCGCTTTCGGGGCTTATCTCACCTTGATTGGAAATATTGGTGCTAGTAAAGCGGCTTATGTGTCGTTAATTGCTCCAGTAATTGCCCTTACTATTTCAACTTTTCTGGAAGCATATGAGTGGACGATAATTGGCTTCTCAGGAGCTGTATTAATTATAGTAGGAAATATAGTGGCATTAAGGTTTTCCAGAAAACCAAAGGCATCATCAGCTTAACCACTCACTAAAAATTGTTCCTGCTACTTTGGCTGTTTTTTGATCTTGATCAAATGATGGGTTTAATTCGCAAACATCCATCGAGATTAATTTTCGCGATTTTTTAACTAAATCAATTACACGGAGTGCATGCTCAAGATCAATTCCATTACATGAAACTGCACTTACTCCAGGGGCAATAGCCGATTTAAATACATCTAGACATATCGTTAAGTAAATATGAGATCTTGATTTTATAAAATACTCTAGCTCTTGAAGAGAACTATTTTCCTGGTCCTGTACCTCTCGATTTGTGCAATATCTTACACTAAGTTCTTCTGCTTTATTAAAAAGACTCTTGGTATTATTATGGCGATTAATCCCATATACAAAATAAGATAGGTCTAATTCTTCTTGTTCTGCATGTTCGAAAGCTTGTAAAAAAGGAGATCCAGAATGTGATTTTCCATTATGGTCTCTTAAATCGAAATGGGCATCAATGTTTAGAATACCAAGCTTTGGATTTAAGTATTCTTTTTTCATATAAGCTGCTATACCTAAATAATGACCGTATGCCGTTTCATGACCTCCACCAATTACGAAGGTTCTTTTTCTTTTAGTCAAAAGTTGAAGAACCGCATTCCCAAGTTCTTTCTGCGCGCTTTCTAAATCTTCAGCATTCGGCTTAATATTTCCAGCATCTAAAAAACCCTCATCATTGCCATGCCAAGACAATGAACTAATTACGGATCTAAACTCATTCGGTCCTTCAGAAGCTCCAATTCTACCATTGTTTCTCTTTACGCCTTCATCACAGGAAAAACCAAGCAATACTGGACTTTGTCCTTCTTCTATTTTATCAATTTCAGTACATTTTACAACTTGATGGTATCGGAATTGAGTAAAATTATTTTCCGAATCTACTCTTCCATTCCAAAGAGATGAATCGGGTGACTGATAGTTTTTTGTATTAATGTTTGATGAGCTCATTCTCTAACACCGTATATCTAGGTCTAAGTTTTCCCTGTCGATAAAATATATTTCTATAATCATCGGTTTTAAAAATATTGAATCTCGCGCGTGATCCTATTTCAATTTTTCCAGCATTTATTCGCAATGCTCGGGCTGCTCGATAAGTAATGCCAGCTAACGTCTCTGCTATACTTAATTTTTCGCTTGCACCTAATATTGCTGCTTGAGTTAGTAAATCTCCCATTGGTGCCGATCCAGGGTTCCAATCTGATGCTATTGCTACGCATGCTCCTTGATCCAATAGTTCTCGACATGGTGTAAATTTCATTCCTAAACCAAGAGAAGCACCTGGTAAAGCAACTGCTACTGTTTCAGAATTGCTAAAATGGCTGATACTTTCTTCATCAATACATTCAAGATGATCTCCAGATACGCATCCGAGTTCAACCGCTAACTGACCTCCACTAGAATGAAATTGATCAATATGCATAGTCATTTCAAATCCCAAATCTATTACCTTATTTGCATATTCCCTTGCTTCATTTATTGAAAAAGCTCCTTCTTCCACAAATATATCGGCACGAGAGGCTAAGTTTTCAGCTTTAATAATCGGGACTGTTTCGGTTAATAACATATTCAGATATTCAGAATTACTACCATTAAAATCTTTTGGTTTAATATGAGCACCTAAGAATGTGGGTATTAGTTCTACTGGCGTTTCAAGATTTGCATTCTTGATCGCTCGAAGCATTTTCAATTCGTCTTTATGATTGAGACCATATCCCGACTTAACTTCAACAATTCCTATTCCTTGTTTCAATAACTCACTAGCATGAATTAGTATCGACTCAATGAGTTCTTTTTCCGAAGCTTCTCTAGTCGCTTTTACCGTACTTATTATTCCACCACCTGATGCAGCTACATCTAGGTATGATTTACCAGCAACTCTTAGTGCATAATCGTTAGTTCTACTTCCTGCCCAGCAAATATGAGTATGGCAGTCGATAAATGAGGGAACCACGATATAATTCAGATTATCTAGAATAATTCTCTCGGCCGATTCATATTTATCTAACAGCTGTTCATAATCTCCTAAATCAAGGATTTTACCATCTTCAACTACAATTCCACCTTGGTTAATAATTGAAATCCTATTGTCAGACAAAGCACCATCCAGTGGTAAATCCTGTAAGGTAATTATTTGTTTAAATGGACCGAATATTTTTAATGAGTTCATTAGATTAACAGATCATGAGTTTTTCCAACTTCTGTAGCTTCTTCATATCCCGCATCATGATGACGATAAATTCCCATAGCTGGATCATTATATAACACTCTTTTCAAACATTCATCTGCTCTGTCTGTCCCATCTGCAACCACAACCATTCCTGCATGTTGACTGAATCCCATTCCAACTCCTCCACCATGATGAAAGCTTACCCAAGTCGCACCTCCTGAGGTATTAGAAAGTAGATTTAACAGCGGCCAATCACTCACAGCATCGGTTCCATCTTTCATTGCTTCCGTCTCTCTGTTTGGTGATGCAACTGAACCGCAATCTAAATGATCTCGTCCAATAACAATTGGTGCTTTAACTTTTCCAGTACGAACTAAATCATTAAAAATAAGTCCTGCTTTTTCTCTTTCACCCATTCCGAGCCAACAAATTCTACAAGGTAATCCTTGAAAAGCTACTTTTTCTCGAGCTTGATCTAACCAATTTATCAGGTGTTCATTTTCTGGAAAGGCTTCTTTCAAAGCCTGATCTGTTGTATAAATGTCTTCTGGATCTCCAGATAATGCGGCCCATCTAAATGGTCCTTTTCCTTCACAAAAAAGTGGGCGAATGTAAGCTGGTACAAACCCAGGGAAATCGAATGCATTCTCAACTCCACCTTGTTTGGCGTATGCTCTTAGGTTGTTTCCATAATCAAAGGTAATTGCGCCACGATCTTTTAAAGTGAGCATAAATCGAACATGTCTTGCCATACTTTGAATAGTTCGAGATTGATATTCTTTTGGATCTTTAGTCCTCATAGTTAGTGCTTCTTCTAATGTAACACCATGAGGTATATATCCATTTAATGGATCATGAGCTGAGGTTTGATCTGTTAGAATATCTGGAGTAATCCCATCTTCAATCAATCGTTCTAATACATCTCCTATATCACCTACTAAGCCAACCGATATATTTTCATTATTCGATTTTGCTTCCAAAACCCACTTTATTGCTTCTTCATAAGAATGGGTCATTTTATCAATATACTTTGTATCTATTCTTTTTTGAATTCTACTTTCATCTACATCAACACCAAGAAAAGTGGCTCCCGCCATTGTCGCTGCTAATGGTTGAGCACCGCCCATTCCGCCCATTCCTCCTGTAACAATAAGTTTACCACTCAGATCCCCATTAAAATGCTTAATTCCACATGCTATAAATGTCTCGTATGTGCCTTGAAGAATACCTTGTGTCCCAATGTAAATCCATGACCCAGCCGTCATTTGACCATACATCATTAATCCTCTTGACTTCAATTCATTGAAATGATCCCAAGTTGCCCATTCTGGAACTAGATTACTGTTAGCAATCAATACTCTTGGTGCTTGAGGATGTGTTCGAACAATCCCAACTGGTTTACCAGATTGAATTAAGAGACTATGATTATCATCTAATTCTAGTAGGATTTTGACGATTTTTTCAAGTGATTCTCTATTCCTTACCGCTTGACCATTCCCGCCATATACAATAAAATTTTCAGGGTCTTCAGCAACCTCATGATCCAAGTTATTAAGTAGCATTCTAAGTGGAGCTTCAGTTTGCCAACTTTTCGTATGTAATTCAGAACCTATAGGAGCTTTATAGTTAGGGTGACTTGCATATTTTTTAAGAAAGTCTAAATAGTTCATCATAAAGTCCGTTTAAATTTATTTTTAATTTTTGAGCTGATTTTGTTGCTATATCTGCTAACTGATGAGATTGTATCAAATAATGAGCCTGAGCAATATCATCTGAGAAAATCCTGTCTTCATCCGCATGATGAATTCTTTCTCGAATTAAATCGTGGCAAGCTTCTAAAATTGGTCCAGATTTCATTGGCCTCCTGAAATCAAACGCTTGAGCTGCTGTTACCAATTCAACAGCTAAAATTTGTTCTAGATTATCAATTACTTGGTTTAATTTTCTAGAACTTATTGAACCCATACTAACATGATCTTCTTGCCCTAGTGAAGTAGGAATACTATCTGCAGATGCGGGAAAACAAAGGACTTTATTCTCACTTACTAATGCCGCTGAAGTATATTGAGGAATCATAAATCCAGAATTTAGACCTATATCATTCATTAAAAGTAGTGGAAGACTTGAATTACCCCCACCTAACAACAGATAAGTTCTTCGATCAGATATATTACCTAATTCATGAGCCGCTACTGTTAAATAATCGCATGCAATTGCTAGAGGTTGACCGTGAAAATTTCCACCACTTATAGCTTCCTCTTCTGATAAAATTATTGGATTGTCCGTAACAGAGTTAATTTCAATTTCAACCAGCTCTTTTACATGTAGCCATGCAGTTCTACTTGACCCATGAACCTGAGGCATACATCTTATTGAGTATGGATCTTGAACTCTTTCACAATCAACATGAGATTGAACCATATCGGAACCTTTTAATAAAGCCCTTAGTCTAGAAGCAACTAGTTGATTCCCTTTGAACGGTCTTAGATCATGTAATTTCTCCTTAAACGGACTCACACTTCCTAAAACACTTTCTAAACTCATTGCTCCAATAATGTCTGCTGTATCCAAACAATAATGAAGTCTATATACCGCCCATACTGCATGTGCTGCTATAAATTGAGTCCCATTTATTAATGCTAAGCCTTCTTTTGCACCAAGCGTAATTGGGTTAAGATTGAATATCTCCAATACTTCGGATGTCTGTTTCCAAGAGCCATTATGATTTACTTTCCCTAATCCAATTAAAGGAAGAAATAAATGAGCCAGTGGGGCTAAATCACCCGAAGCTCCAACTGAGCCCTGCTCTGGTACCTCTGGAATAATGTCATTTTCTAAAAAAAAGACAATTCGTTCCAATGTTTCTTCTCTGATTCCTGAAAACCCAATACTTAAATTGTGTGCTTTTAGGATTAACATTGTTTTGGCAAGATGTAAGCCAATAGGATTTCCAACACCTACACTATGACTTCGTAGTAAATTGTCTTGCAGCTTTTCGGTGTCTTTTTTTGAAATTATTGTAGAACAAAGTGGACCGAATCCTGTGTTTATTCCATAAACAGTTTTTCCACTATCTACAATTTTTGAGACACACTCTGCACTATTCCTGACCTTAAATCGTGTCTCTTTATTAAGTACTACTCTTGTTTTCCCATTACAGATATCAACGACTTTCGGGATTGTCAGGGAATCAATTCCAAGGTTAAATATGCTCATAGAGTTTCAATAATTTTTAGAAACTACGTTAAGTTAGTAATGTTTATAAATACTTTATATGTATATATTGATGCATATGAGTAATCAGATTGAATATCGTCATCTTCATTATTTTCGTGTTGTTGCTAAAGAGTTACACTTCCGGAAAGCCGCAGAAAAACTCTTTATAACTCAACCTGCACTAAGTCGACAAATACAACAACTTGAACAGTATTTAGACGCCCAACTTTTAATTCGAGATAAACGAAGTGTAAGTCTTACAAAAGCAGGCGAGTATTTATTAAGCGAAACTGAATTTATTTTTAACCATCTAGATTTTGTTAAACAGAATATTCAACTCATTCAAAAAGGTGAAGATGGAGAAATTAGAATTGGTTTTGTTGGTTCTGCCATGCAACAAGTAATACCTAGTTTATTGAGGACAATAAATGATGAATCTCCAGGAATTCATTCCGTACTCACTGAATTGAACAATCAAGATCAGATCGATAGAATTCAAAATGATAAATTAGATTTAGGTTTCATCCGAACCATGAGGCTACCAGAGGGATTACAAAAGCTGGATGTCTATGAAGAAACCTTTTGTTTGGTTTTACCTTTGGATCATCCCGTTTCTTATACCAATTTTAAAACAGTGAAGGATTTTAGGGATGAAAACTTCATCCTTTTTTCTAGTCAATACAGTCATGGTTATTACGAAAAGATTCTAAGTATTTTTGAAGATCAAGGGTTTACACCAAAGGTTTCTCATGAATCTGTACATGCGAATTCAATTTTTAGATTGGTTGAAAACGGACTAGGAATCGCTATTGTTCCAAGTTCACTTAAACATGGCTTCGATCTAAAAATCAAATTCATTGATCTTGACATGATTCCTCAAAGAACTACTTTATCTGCTATTTGGAAAAAGGATAATCGTAATCCAATTATTGGAAGTGTTCTTAAAATTATTACTGATCGTTATCTAAAATAGCTCATCTAATTATTTTAAAGTTTAAACATTAAAGTTAAAACAATAATGTTAAATCATTAATATGCTCTTAAGCATCTTTATAGTATCTTTGAAAGGCTGATCCAGCCCGTTTCTATCATTTTTAATTAAGGAGTATCTATGTCTGATCAAACAATTTCAAAACCATTAGTGACTGAGCACCAAAGGCTAAGGAATAATCTATTTCTCACTTCGGGCTGGATAAGAAATGAAATCAAAGCTTTTTTAGATCAATTTGATATTACTCAACAGCAATTCAATATTCTTAGAATATTAAAGGATAATGAAGGAGAGCCTTTATCTACTAACGACCTTTGCGAACAAATGATCGATAAAATGTCTGATACTTCTAGAATTGTAGATCGATTGGTGGGCAAGCAATTAGTAACAAAAAAACCTTGTCCACATGATGGAAGGAAAGTTCAAGTATTTATTACAAATGACGGATTATACCTTCTTTCTACTATTATGACCAAGATTAATAAACTGGATGAAGTATTTACTTCCATCAATTTAGAAGAAATGAAGGAACTAAATACGCTTCTTGAGAAAGTCCGCTCTTGAATATGTGAGTCTGTTGATCTACTATGTTTCAAGAATTAATACATATTTCAAATAATGAGTACACCAAAAAACGCAATTAATTGGTTTGAAATTCCTGCTTTAGACATTCAGCGAGCTAAGAAATTTTATGAAACCATCTTAAAAACTGATTTAGCAATCTTGGATTTAGGCGAGCATCATAAAATGGCAGTATTACCAGGTGATCAAAGTTCTGTTTCTGGAGCATTGGTTTATCATGATTGGTATAAGCCTAGTACCACTCATGGCCCTCTTATTTATTTAAATGCTAATCCAGATTTAGAAATTGTTCAGAGTAGAATAGAAAAAGCAGGTGGAAAATTAATTTTACCTAAACGACAAATTTCTCCAGACCATGGATACATGGCTGTTTTTGAGGATTCAGAAGGAAATAGAATAGCATTGCATTCAAATAGCTAACTTAGCTTCTATATAACTTCCACTTTCTTTTAGATTCAAGTATATGCTTATTCAAAAAATCCTTTTCCTTTCTTTTCTAACTTTAATAATCAGTTGCTCTACAGCTCCAGAGAAATCAATTGATACTGTTTTTGAAGACTATTATCAGGAACGACTGGGGTTCAATCCTCTTGAGTCAACGTTTGCAGGAGATATCACCTACAACGATACCCTACCAAATCTTTTCTCTGATGATTATCTGGACAAACTTTTCTCTTTCTATAACAAGTATGAAGAAATACTTAAACAATATGACGCTAGTGCTTTAACACCAGAGCAAAGCATAAGTAGAGATGTTCTTTTATGGACATTAAATACAAAGAAACTTGGTCTTACTAATGAGCTTCCAATTGTTACTTCTCCTCAATTTGGATTGCCAATCATAAAAATATTACCTCTCAATCAAATTTTCTCATTACACTTATTTATCGCTCAGCTTGGAAGCGGCTCAAGTGCACAGCCTTTTGAAACAGTTGAAGATTATGAAAATTGGTTAGATCGATTAGATGACTTTATGGACATTCTATATACTTCTATAACAAATATGGAAAAAGGTATTGAACTAGGAGTTGTTCATCCAACAATTATTATTGAGCGAATGATCACTCAGCTAGACGACTTCGCTAAAACTCCCGCTGAAGATCATGTGTTCTATACTCCAATTATTCAACTTCCAGCCGAGTTTTCAATAGAAGAAAAAGAACGCTTAACAAGTACCTATCGAGAAGTACTTGAAGAAAAACTGATTCCTACATTTGAAGAATTACAGAACTTTTTAGTAGATAATTATTTACCTCAAGGTGTAGCATCTTCAGGCATTGGCGACTTGCCATATGGAAAAGAAACTTATGAGTTTTTAGTTCGCGCACACACTAGTACAACTATGACGCCAGATGAAATCCATAATCTAGGGCTTAGCGAAGTAGCAAGAATTGAAAGTGAAATGGAAAAGGTTAAAGATCAGGTTGGATTTAATGGTGATCTAAAAGCATTTTTCGATCATGTACGAAATAGAAACGAGCTAATGCCTTTCACAAAACCTGAACAAGTGATCGCTAATTTTGAGGAAATGCATGAGCGCATGAAACCTCAACTTGAATTATTGTTTGATCAAACACCAAAAGCTGGTTTTGTAGTTCGAAGAACCGAAGCTTTTAGAGAAAAATCTGCTTCTGCTGAATATAATACAGGTTCAAAAGATGGTTCAAGACCCGGGGTTTTTTATGTACCCATCCCAAATGTTACTTCTTATAATATATTCAGTGATGAAAGTCTATTTCTCCACGAAGCAATTCCAGGCCATCACTACCAGCTCTCGCTTCAACAAGAAAATGAAAATCTTCCATCTTTTATGCATGCTGAAGGCTTAGGTGTTTATGTTGAAGGTTGGGCTTTGTATAGCGAGTCTTTAGGTAAGGAACTTGGATTACTCACCGACCCATATCAATATTTTGGAATGTTAAGTGCTGAAATGCATCGCGCTATTCGTTTAGTTGTAGATACAGGGCTCCATTCAAAAAGCTGGACTCGTGAACAAGCCATCCAGTTCTCTTTAGATCATGAAGCTGAATCAGAGGCCTCTATAACAGCTGAGATTGAACGTTATATGGTTGCTCCAGGACAAGCACTAGCATATAAAATTGGGCAGCTTAAAATTCTTGAACTCCGCGAACGTGCAAAAGTGTCTTTGGGTGATAATTTTGATATTCGAGAATTTCACAATCAAATATTGAACTCTGGAAGTCTTCCTTTAGAGATTTTAGTAAGGAAGATCGATGGATGGATTGAGTCAAAATCTAATTCATAAAGATGGAAGCACTTGACGTTGTAATGGTAATAACCATCATCTTATTCGCACGATTAGGAATGAGGTTGGTAAGTAGATATATCTCTCAGAAAAAGGAAAACAAGAATGATGATGAAACCCTTTTATAACCATTACCGTACGTTGCCAAAACCCTGAATTTACTTTTGGTCAAATGCAGCTTCATTCTTTAAAAAAATCTTTGCTCCTCACTTTTCTAATCACCCTTTTTTTCTCCTTTAGTTCTTTCGCTCAATCAAACCTTAGTCAAGGAATTCAATTATTTAACCAAGGTGAGTTATCAAAAGCCAAGAACTTTTTTAGCAATTCTATTAATTCCGAAAAACAAAATCCTGTCGCAAATTTCTATTTAGGTCGTGTTTACTTTGATGAAGGTGATTTCGAAAAGGCTACTGATTGGATTGAAAAAGCAGCAAAATACGATAAGGATAATTCAACTTATTATATGTGGTTAGGTCATTCATATGGTCGCAGAGCACAAAATGCTGGAAAACTGAAGCAAGCCTTTTTAGCAAGAGACTCCAGAAATAATTATGAAAAAGCAATCGAACTCGATCCTACTAATGTAGAAGCTAGAGAAAGTGCCATGGAATTTTATTTGCAAGCTCCTGGATTTATGGGAGGAGGAAGAGATAAAGCAGAAGCTCAAGCTGAAGCCATTAATAACCTTGATAAAGAAACTGGTTATATGGCTTGGGGAAGAGTTTACTCCTATTACAATGAAGATGAAAAATCATTCAATAATTATTCAGAGGCTATAAAGGAATTCCCAAGTGCAATGGAGCCATATTACAGTTTATTTAGTTTTTATTTCAGTAATGAAGAGTATGAAGAAGCAGCTGATATCACTCGAAAACAGCTAAGCTACAATGATACTACTGCAACTATTTATTATAACTTAGGGAATGCATTGCAATGGTCCGATCAGTTTGATAAAGCAATTGATGCATATCAAAAAGCATTAAAAATTAATCCTGAATTTTATAGTACTTGGTATCAAATTGGTAGATTAGCAGCTGTGTCAAATACATATGTATCCGAAGGAGAGGAATACTTAATCAAGTTAGTTTCTGTAGATGAACAAATAAACTCGAATATTTTAGCTTGGGCACATTATAGATTAGGTACGATCTACGAAAATAAATCCAGTCTTAAATCCGCTAAAGAACAGTATCAAATGACTTTGCAAATTGATAATACGCATGAGGAAGCCAAGATAGCTTTGTCAAGAGTTCTATAATTTTACTCTGCTTGTTTTAGAGCAGCATAGTAAGCCGCTCCAACAATACTGGCATCATTCCCAAATTCAGCAGATTTAAATTTGGTGCTAAGTTTGATATACGGAAGTGTTTTATCGGGTTTTTTACTAACTCTACCGGCCAAAATAAAAAGGTTTGGATGGAAAAGTGATTCGTAATGTTCTAGCACATATTGTAGTCTTTTCGACCAAATTTTTCGAGAAAGCCCTTCATCTTTTCTTGTTTGAACTGAAACTCGATCTTGAATAGCAATTCCTTTTACTTCTATTTGCCCTAATTCTGTATTAGGAACTAAAATTCCATCTACAAAAATTGATGAGCCAACCGAAGAGGATCCGATACTTAGAACGATTACTGTTCCTGAAGTATTCTTACCTACTCCAAATGTCATCTCTGCGATACCGGTAGCATCACTATCATTTAACACATTTACTTTGCACCCAGTAATTTCTGAAAAAAGGTGCTCAGCGTCAGTGTCAATCCATGCTTCGTTAATTCGGTTTGAAGAAATGATAATTCCTTTGTCGGTTGCTGCTGGGAATGCACACCCTATGGGCCCTTTCCAGTCAAACTTCTTTACAACTTTATGTAGCTTAGAAATAAGTTTATGTGGCCGTTTATCTTCTATGTTATCTGTTGATTTTTTCCCAGATACAATCTCACCAGTCTCAGTATTAACTATTGCCCCTTTAATACTATTAGTGCCTATATATATGCCTAAAACTTCCAATATTCTGTGCCGGTTAACAATTTCTTAACATGAACTTTAAACATAAGAAATGCTTCTCAGAATCCAATGTTAAGCTTTTCAATACCCGATATTTTTAGAAATTAGATTTATTTTTCTACTAAAACCCAGCCCTCTTCTTCAACAAGGCGCTTCGCTACTTTCCATTTTATCTCTTTTGTAGCTCCACTACTCATATTTTGAATAGTAACGTGGTCGTTTCTACCTGGCTCATCCATTACTTCAACTGGCTTTCGTTTAACATTTGGACCTGCTGGTCGCGGCTGGTTTTCAGATGGAGCTTGAAGTCCCATTCCTGTAGAATCGGCATGTTGAGTCTGCATTTTACTTGTATCAAATCTTGATTTTTGCTTCTCTGCTTTCTGAAGACCATCATTATTCATTTGAGCTTCAGGGAAAGACTTCCAAATCAACGAAATTGCTTCTTGACTTATCATACCTAACAATTGCTTAAACATATCAAATGCTTCGCGCTTGTATTCAAGAAGTGGATCTTTTTGTGCGTAAGACCTTAAGCCAATACCTTCTTTTACAGAATCTAATTCTCTTAAATGTTGCATCCATTTATCATCAATTACAGAGAGCACAGCAGACCGTTCAAGAGCTCTAGCAACTTCTTTACCTTCATTTTCGAGCGCCGCTTCAACATCAACAACAACTCGCATTCTACGAAGTCCATCTGAAAATATAACCTGAACTTTATCTGGGCGACGTTCTGGGTTAGATTCAGTAATACGTTTCATTACTTCATATAATGGCTTAGCCATCATTTCTTCTTTGCGCTTATATACATCCAATGCTCGATCAATAATCATCTCTACCAAGTCATCGCTGTCCATTTTACGCCACTTGTCTTCATCAAAGTCTGCATCAACTGCAAGATTTCTCAAAATCTCAGTATGAAGACCTTCATAATCGCCGGCTGCTACATGACTATCTACAAGATCTTCAATCAACTCTTCAAGCATCCCAAGAATGTCTGTTCTAAGTTGATCTCCTAACAATGCATGCTTACGGCGTGCGTAAATTACATTACGTTGATTGTTAAGCACGTCATCATATTCTAACTGTCGCTTTCTTATGCTAAAGTTATTCTGCTCAACTTTAGATTGGGCACGCCCCAACGACTTGGTAATCCAAGGATGAGTAATTACTTCACCTTCTTCAAAATTAAGTTTATCCATCACTCCGGCGACTTTGTCACTCATAAATAAAGACATCAACTTATCTTCTAAAGACACAAAGAATTGAGACTCACCCGTATCTCCTTGTCGACCTGATCTACCTCTTAACTGAAGATCGATTCGTCGTGATTCATGGCGTTCAGTGCCTAAAATTGCTAGCCCACCGCTTTCTTTTACGCTAGCAGCTAACTTAATATCTGTTCCACGACCAGCCATATTTGTAGCTACTGTTACAGCTCCAGGTTGCCCTGCCTGTTTAACTATCTCACTTTCGCTCGCATGTTGTTTTGCATTTAGAACATTGTGAGGAATTTTTGCTTGCTGAAGCATTCGACTCATTGTTTCTGATACTTCAACACTGGTTGTACCAACTAGAACCGGTTGCCCTTTTTTGTGATATTCTTCAATCTTTTTGATAGAAGCTTTAAATTTCTCACGCTTAGTTTTGAAAACTAAATCTTCTTTATCATCACGTTGAATTGGGCGGTTCGTAGGAATTACAATTACATCTAATTTATAAATTTCATTGAATTCCCCTTCTTCCGTTTCAGCTGTACCTGTCATACCAGAAAGCTTGTGGTACATTCTAAAGTAGTTCTGAAGAGTGATGGTTGCATAGGTTTGAGTTGAAGCTTCAACCTTTACATTTTCCTTAGCTTCAATCGCTTGGTGAAGACCATCTGAATACCTTCGACCAGAAAGAACACGACCTGTATGCTCATCTACAATCTGAACTTTACCATTCTGAACTATGTATTCTTCTTCTTTTTCAAAATTGGTATATGCTTTTAATAACTGGTTTATCGTATGTATTCGATCACCACGCTCTGCAAAAAGTCGATATAAATCGCTTAATTTAACTTCTTTTTCATGACGTACTTCAGATTTTGCTTCCTCAATTTTCTTCTCTTGATACTCTGCACTTAGATCTATTGCTTTTACCTCGTCAACTTTCTCTTTTTCTAGAGCTTCAATTTCCTTTTCAATAATAGCAGTTCCAGTTCCAAGATCTGGGATAACAAAGAAATCAACGTCTTCTCCTTTACCTGTAATAAATTCACGACCCTTCTCAGTCATTTCAATAGAATTCATCTTCATATCTACAGCATAGTATAGATATTCATCTACGATAGGCATGTTCTTAGCATTATCAGCTAGATAAAAAGATTCTGTCCTCTGAATCATCTTTTGGATACTTGGCTCCTGAAGCATTTTACGAAATCGAGTATTTTTTGGGAATCCACGTTCTGCTCTAAAAAGCGCTAATCCTGCCTCGTCCTCTTTTCCTTCATCAAGTAACTTCTGCCCTTCTTGAACAAGTTGAGCAACTAGTTTCTTTTGAGCCGCAACTAGAGATTCTACTCTAGGTTTCATCTCAATGTATTTATCCGATTTATTCTCATTTGGAACCGGACCAGAGATAATTAGAGGTGTTCTAGCCTCATCAATTAAAATAGAATCAACCTCATCAATAATGGTGTAATGATATTCTCGCTGAACCAACTGTTCTTTTCCAATCACCATATTATCACGTAGGTAATCGAATCCAAACTCATTGTTTGTACCATAGGTTATATCAGCTTGATATGCTTTACGTCGTGGCTCTGTGTTTGGCTCATATCTATCAACACAATCCACATAAATGCCATGGAAATTAAAGATAGGCTCATTCCATTCAGCATCACGTTTTGCTAAATAGTTATTTACAGTAATTACATGAACTCCTTTTCCAGCCAGTGCATTTAAATATGCTGGAAAAATTGCCACTAAGGTTTTTCCTTCCCCTGTCTTCATTTCTGCAATTTTACCTTGGTGAAGAGTGATGGCCCCAACAAGCTGTACATCATATGGAATCATATTCCATTCAACCTCATCTCCAGCAACTTTCCAGCTTTTACCGACAAATCGACGGCATGTATCTTTAAGAACAGCAAATGCTTCGGGCAAAATGTCATTTAAAACATCTTCAATAGTGCTTAATTCATCTTTTTCAAGTTGTTCTAACTCATCAGCTAGATCTCTATGTTCTGATGGAGATAAGTCTCCAATATTATCAAGCAGCTTCATTACTTCATCTTTGCGGTCTCTTATCTCTTGTGTAGCATCTTGAATATTTTTTTTGAAGCCTTCTGTTTTTGCCTTCAGCTCTTCATCACTCAATTTCTCTATTTCTGGACCAAATGATTTTATACTATCTACAATTGGCTGAATTTTTTTAATGTCTTTCTCGCTCTTCGATCCAAAAATTTTGGTAATGAGCTTTCCTACTTTATCAATCATAATCTCTTATGGAGTCAGGTTATTTTTTCTGCGCTTAAGGTAACCTTATATAAAGGTTGGTTCAACAGCACTCTATACCTTTAATCAAATATTACGCCAAGCCTAATGTATATGACAGATTGTATTCTTGTAGGTATATATTCATACTTATTATAACAATTAGATTAAGCATTCATCGAATGCTAAACTAGTTTAAATTGGTTTAGGACCTTGAAATGATAATAAAATGTACATTATGCAAGATTTGATTGAATCATTAGAGGAAACTCGCGTATTGGTTTCAGTTTCTGGACTTATAATTCTACTTCTAGTTGAGTCTTTCCATCCTTATTTTGATTTCTTCAAAGGTTCAATAAAAAAAAGAGGCCTTCATTTTTTTTCTAACATTACATTAGGTGCTGTAAATGCGATTATGAATGCCGTTCTTTTCGTAGGACTTTGGTTCTGGGCATCAACTTTTGCCGTGAATAGTGGTTTTGGATTACTAAATTGGCTTGCACTAATAATTCCTGGAATCCCTCTCTGGATAGTTACCTTACTCGCAATCTTTCTCTTTGACTTCTTTATGTATGTTTGGCATCGAATTAATCACAGCATTCCTTTTCTTTGGCGATTTCATCGAGTTCATCATTCTGATTCGAAAATGGATATGTCTACAGCAACCCGATTCCATACTGGTGAAATTCTATTTTCTTCTCTTTTAAGAATTCCAATTATTATGCTCTTTGGATTTCAGATATGGCAAATATTCATTTATGAATTAATTGCCTTTGTTGTTATCCAATTCCATCATGCGTACATCGGCTTACCTGAAAAACTAGATAAAGTTCTTCGCTTGTTTATTGTTACGCCTCATATGCATAAAGTCCATCATTCATAATGGCAACCTGAGACAGATTCAAACTTCAGTACTATCTTTTCGTTCTGGGATAGAATTTGGAATACATTCAGACTTCACGACCCTTTGAAAACTATAGAACTAGGCTTGGATGAGTTTAGTGATGAGAAAGACCAAAAAGTATCTAGCCTTTTTAAAATGCCTTTTAAATAAGATCCTTGAGCAATTGAATTAACCTTTTTTTTACCCATTAATTGAGCGGTTTATCAACTTAAAACTCGAATATTTTCGAAACGATACCTTGTACAATGAAATAAAAATCTTTTGGGTTCTATTTTTAGGAATTAATACTTATATTTGTGACCTTTTTGGATTACGAAATCGAACTGAAAACTATCCTGATTAATGAAACGTACATTTCAACCTAGTAACCGTAAGCGCAAGAACAAACACGGATTCCGTAAGCGCATGTCCTCAGCAAATGGACAAAAAGTAATAGCTGGCCGCCGTGCAAAAGGTCGCCATAAGCTTACTGTAAGTGATGAGAAAAAAGGAGCAAAGTAATTTAACTGCTCCCTCTCCTCGTAGATTTACTCTACCTAAATCACATATTTTACGGGGTAGGCGGAATTTCCAGCAGCTTTTTGCGAGCTCGAAATTTATCAATACGCCAACGATAACACTTCGTTTTGCCCCACATACAGACCATGATGAAGGTTTTAAAATTGGCTTCATCTCTCCTAAAAAAATTGGTAACGCTGTGCATCGCAATCGTTCTAAACGATTGATGAGAGAGGCATACCGTTTAAACAAGCACATAGTGACTGATCTCATTATTCCTGAAAAAGGTTTGCATGCCGTTTTTATAGCGCGCCGATCTGATCTAGATTATCATGATGTTGAAAATGACATGGTAACACTATTAAATGATTTGCGTAGCCAAATCCTTTCTATAAATACTGACGAACTTTAAAACGCCGACCCCTTGGACAAGAATACCGTAATCGGATTTTCACTCATTTTTCTACTCATGCTTGGCTGGTTTTATTTTACTATGCCCAGCGAAGAGCAACTAGCTGAACAACGCCGTCAACAAGCTATTCAAGATAGTCTGGCTTTTGTACAACAGGAAATGGAGCAGGAGGCTTTTGATGATGTACCAGTTACAAATTATCAACCAACTATAGTTGATAGATCTTCACCAGAAGTAAGCTCTGTACCTGCTGGTATTTTTGCCGCAAGCGAAGAAATATCTCAAACTGAATTTACTGTTGAGACTGACTTATATACTGTTTTATTTACGAATAAAGGCGCCGGACCTTCTAAATTTACTTTAAAAAGTCATAAAACTTGGGCGGGATCGCCAGTTCAGCTTATATCAGATACTACTCGTTCAGCATATAATGTTGGTTTTTTAACAACCGAAAACTACAACGTTGAAACACAGAATATTCTTTTCAGACAAGTAAATGCGGGAAGAACTCTATCCGTGGCTGAAGGTGATAGTAAAGAATTAAGCTATGTTTTAGAACTCGAAAATGGAAGACAAGTACTTTATACCTACACATTTTTCGGAGATTCTTACGAAATAGATTTAGACATTCGTTTTGTAGGACTTAGAGAATATGTTATCGGTGGGGCAGTAGATTTTGGATGGAACACATCTTTAAACTTTACCGAAAAAAATCGAGCCCAAGAAGCTTTAGCTACTTCAGCATATTTTTATGCTGGTGGAGAACTTGAAAAACTTAAAGCTGATGACTTTGAAGAGAATAATGGCCTAAAAGAGCAAAGTGTAAATGGAAATATCGAATGGGTAGCAACAAAAACTAAATTCTTTGCCCAAATCATTCAGCCTACTACCGAAACTGATGGCGCTTATTTGAAAGGTCAGGTAAACGGTAAAGTTGACGATGCTCTTACAGATCACTATTACTCCGCTTCAGTAACTTCAGACATTCCAAGTGATGGGGTGATTTCATATGAGCTGTATCTTGGCCCAATGAAATACTATGACGTAAAAAACTTCAACGAACATGCCTTCGATATGGTAGAAGTTGGTTACGGTTGGTTACGTTGGTTTTCAGATCCGTTTGTTCGTTTTATCGTAATCCCTTTCTTTACTTTCTTTAGTGGATTTATCCCAAATTATGGTGTTTTAATTATCATTTTCGCTGTTTCTGTGAAGTTAGTTCTTTCTCCACTTACTATAAAAAGTTATAGAAGTATGGCAGCTATGAAAGAGCTTCAGCCTCAAATGAAAGAGGTTCAAGATAAATATAAAGACAATCCCCAAAAGCAGCAGAAAGCTACTATGGAATTGTACAAAAAGAATAAGGTAAACCCATTGGGTGGCTGTTTACCAATGCTTCTTCAGTTTCCAATTCTTATTACACTCTGGCAATTTTTCCAGAACTCAATTCTACTTAGACAAGAGCCATTCTTTTGGGTAGGTGATTTATCTGCCCCTGATTACATCTTAGATTTACCTTTTACAATCCCATTTTTAGGTGACCAAATTGCTGGTTTAGTATTACTAATGACGGCCTCAATGGTTCTTCAAAGTAAAATTACGAGTAATACGTCAGCTGGCGGAAGCTCGAACCCAATGGCTCAGCAAATGAAGGTTATGCAATATTTCCTACCATTTATGTTACTGTTTGTGTTCAATAATTTTGCATCTGGATTGAGTTTATACTACTTAATATTTAACCTACTTTCTATTGTTCAACAGTTATATATCAATAAAAGTACACATCAAGCCGCTGTAGAGAAGGCATCCTAACTTTCTTAATTATTATTGGTTAATAGTTATCTTTATGGTCTCTATTAACCAATAACATCTATCTTTTGCTTAGTAGTTCTACACTTCATTATCCGCAAATCACTTTTAAAGGTGACGAAAAACTTCTTTGGAATCCTGTTTCTAAGAAAGCTTTCAAAAACCTTCCTGAAGAAAGAGTACGTCTCTCTTTTGTAGATTATCTAATTGAAGAAGCTAATTTTTCTAAAAACAGGATCGCGTTTGAGACTGCAATAGAACTACCTAAAGACAAATCTAAATCTCGAACAGATCTAATCTGCTATAACAAAGATTTCAAACCACTGCTTTTGGTAGAGTGCAAAGCACCAGAAGTTCGACTTGATGCAAAAGTTGCACTTCAAATTGCTAGATACAATCAAGAGGTTAGCGCACCACTTTTATTAGTAACAAATGGTGTTGTTGATTATTGGTTTGCTGATAATGATGGGGTTCTAAAATTTATTGATGAAATTCCATCCCCTTTTTATTCTTCCACTAATACTGAACGAACTTTTGATTATTGGTCAAACCGTGGCTTTGCGGGAAAAAAATCTAGACCAGAAATTCTTCCTTGGATAATTGAGAGCTGTGCTGAGCTTTATACTTCCAATGAGTCTGAAATTCGGTTCTTTGACTTCGTAGGAGCTTCACCCGAACTCGGTCTTGCGAATTATTATAGAATTTTTCCTATTGAGGAAAATACTAAACTAGCATTATCTCTAACTTCAACTCCTTTTGGAGCCAGCAAACTCAATGCTGTACTTAATCATCATGGTGAGAATGTGGCGCTGTTGTCTGTATCATTAGACTTAATTTCTACAGAAGAGGATAAAAATACTATTCTTCAAACATCAGATGGTATCGACCATTTTGACTTAAAGAATAAGATTGGGTTTAATCTAAATCAGCCTTTAAACTTCTATACAAGAGCATTTTCAGATTTAATGCTTTGATCTCTTTCTAAAGACTTCTTCCAAGCTTTATATCCGGCAAAAGCCAAGGCAGTAAAAATGAGGAATTGAAAACTAGTAAGTACTAATCCTTTGTAGAAATACAATGGTACAGAAATGATATCTGTGATAATCCAAGCAATCCAATTTTCTAGTTTTTTTTGAGCCATAAGCCACATCCCTAAAATGGCAAAACTGGTTGTTGTTGCATCCCAAATTGGAACATCGCTATCAGTGAAGTTCATTAATATAAAAACTAGAATTAGAAAAGAGCTTACTAAAAATCCAATCGAAACAACCCATTCTTTCTTCGTGTTTTTTGTGACTGGGATTTGGTCTCGGTTTTCATCTTTGGTATTTGTCCAGTGATACCATCCGTATACACTCATTACAAAATAATAGCTATTTACGCCCATATCAGCATAAAGCTGGTAATTGAATCCAAAGTAGACATAAATCAATACACTGATAATACCCGTTGGATATACTAGAATATTCTGCTTCATCGAGAACCAAACACTCATCAAGCCAGTAATAACGGCAATCCATTCCAATGGAGTGGTTTGGTAAATTCCGTATATAATCCCTTCAATAAGTGGCTGCATATGGTCTTGATGAAATTTCTCCTCGAAGATAGTGAAAGTCTCCCCTCAAGTGGTGATGAAAGTTTAAATAGTCAATAAATCAATTAACAATTAGCTAAAAAAAATCACTTTACTCGCTTCAGGTTTTATTTTCATCTTACTGGGAATGGGAGAATTATTCTTTGGAGACTGGATTAAGGGTATGTGCTTCTTAGTTGGAAGAACTATAAGTATTTGGTCTATAGTTCGTAATATCTAGCTCTAACTTTTTTTAGTTCATATTTAGTGCTGGTTTTGTGTCTCCACGGTGACATGTAGTACAATTAACTGCTACCCTTCTATCCGATAATGACTTAATTTTACTTAGCAAATCAGTGTTTATATCAGCTGTCATCTTTGCCATTTCTCGTGTAATTATTTTCTCTTTTTTCTCATCACTACTCCAGTCATTTGGATCATGACAATGAGTACAAGTAACTCCAAGTGATCTTGAATAGCCAAATTCCATAATTCTTAATAAACGTCCTGCTGGTACCCCTTTAAGATTCTTAATGTTAAAATATACCTCAGATGAAGGCAGATCTTCATCACCTTTTATAAGTTCTCGAAGTTCTATGAGTGCTTTTTCTTGATCGAAACCCGAAGTATCTGGCTGAATGACTTCAATTGATTTATTGGGCTTTGTTATTGAAATATTAGAATAAGTAATCCCAAAGATGGTTGTTAAAACAATGATAAGTAGAGATTTCATAGAATTGGTTTATTCCTTAAATCTACACTTTGCAGTTAAAAATTCAACTCTAATTATCTGTCTTTCAATATTTTACAAGGTTCTAAGTAAATAGAACTTTCAGACAATTCTCTTTTTCCTCATCAAATAAACGATATGCTTCGACGCCATCTTCCAACTTAAATCTATGAGTTATAACATCCTTGATGTAAAATTCTCCACTTATCACCTTTGGAATTAACTTTTCGGCATAGAACCGAGATGAGCATCTACCTGCTTTAAGGGTGATATTTTTATCATACATTTCTGCTGGCGAAAAAGGTAATTCATTGAATGCTTGTACACCTATGGTTGATAAAATTCCACCAGGTCGAAGAATGGAAAAACTTGTTTTCATAGATGCTTTACTTCCAACAGCCTCAATTACACAGTCTGCTCCTCTAGATTTAGAAGCTTTTTTTATCTCATTTACTGGATCAACCAAAGAATAATTAATGGGTATAGCGCCATTCTTTTCAGCTATTCTAAGACGGAAGTCTATGCTATCAATAACATATATTTTTTTTGCTCCTAATAATTTTGCAGCCTTAACTGCCATTATTCCTACCGGTCCACATCCAACAATTACACAACAATCTCTTGGTTTTATTTCAGCTTGTTCTGCACCAAAGTATCCGGTAGAAGCAATATCAGCAAGTAAATTTCCTTCTTCCCAACTTAGTTCATCAGGCAAATGAACTAGGGTACTATTAGCCATTGGTACACGAACATATTCAGCATGTACACCTTGTAACCCCACTCCATTTTCTACCCAGCCATATAAGCTACTTTTGATACAACGAGCAGTTAAGCCAATATTACAATAAAAACAATCTCCACAATTGATCGTAAATGGAGACAATACTCTTTCTCCTTTTTTAAACCTGTGAACATCCTTTCCAACTTCAATTACAGTGCCTGAAAATTCATGCCCCATAATTGTTCCTGAATCAATTCCAATCTCTCGACCATGATATACATGCATATCTGAACCACAGATTGCTGCACTTTCCACTTTTATAATAGCATCGGTAGACTCGATAATTTTAGGCGAGGAGACTTCTGTTACTTCAACTTTTTTGATCCCTTTAAAGACAATTGCTTTCATTGTTCTACCTTTCTATACATAAACTTTAACCCACTCCAATCTTCATCAACTGCGCTTACCTTAACATCAACTAGACCTATTTCTAGCCCATAGCTTCTAACTTCACTATCTGTAAAACTCCAATTGTAATTTTTTGATGCATTTTTTAATCCGCGAAATCCAAAGAGCTCCATCTTTAGTTAGTTTCACTTTTAGAATTGGAAATAAAGTATATAACTCTGATAGTTCTGAACAGAAGAAATGAATGAAATTAATCGGTTCTTTGAAGTTTAAATCTACTTCATTGATTTCTACTGGAAGAACTCCTAATGGTTTAAAATAATGTTCAGGTTGGTTTACAATTAGAATAGAATTCCCAACCTTCATACCCAGCTTTTTTACAAATGGAGTATGAGAATAACCAGACACTGTTAGTTCTCATACATTTCTGCAATCGCTAAAAGCTTTTTTAAATCCTCAACTCTTTCTACTAATTCTTTTCGTTCGTAGCTATGAATTAGGTTTCGGATACATCTAACTAAAATCTCAACATCAGATGCAACTCTAAAGTGATCAGGCTTGGGCTCAATATTATTTTTCTTCAGGAAAAAATAGCATTGATCATAAGTAACTATAGCTCCACTATCATATGGATCAATCAATACTTCTTCTTTATCGCTTATATAGTTTAGCATAAAATGGATCGGCATATTTATACCAAAAAAAGGCATCTCAAGACGTCGAGCTAGAAACATGACAACCATGCTTAAGGTAATAGGTAAACCTCTACGTCTATTAATAACTTGATCCATAAAACAGTTCTCAGGATTATGGTAATCTTCAGTATCTCCACTAAAGTTTAAATCCTCAAATACAAACTTGATCAATTGCTTCATTTTACGGCGTTCATCCAACCTATAGCGAATAGTTGGTTCCACCATTTCGGCAAAATGATCTAATTTCTTAGAGTATTCTCTACCCCTTAATGTAGGATTTCCAAATCGTGCTAACATGAATGTAGCTTTTTCTAATCCTTCTCTATTTTTTACCCCTTGATCAAGAAGCTCATGAAAATCTGCTTTGAGTGTCTCAAAAGTAAGTTGGTGAATAATATCTCCAACACGCTTTTTTTCATCTGCGCTTTTTATTTCTAGACGGTATTCATCTAAAACAGGAACTGCATTTTCGCCAAGTTCTGTAAATCTACTTTGCACACTTTCTTGAATAAATGGATCGGGGTCATCCATCAAAAGTAGCAATGATTGTATTTCTGATTTACTTGTCATTCTATTTTTTCGCTTTATTAAGATAGATATTCAAATCTAGAATTACTGATTAAAAGTTCAGTTCTTAATACCCTATATTTGAAATCAATTTACAATTCACAAAACTGATATATGAATATCAACGTTTCTTCTGAAATTGGTCATCTAAACGGAGTGATTGTACATACACCAGGTCATGAGGTATCTCTAGTAAATCCTGAGCTCAAGGATGAACTACTATTTGACGATATCATTTTTGAGGAAGATGCTCGCGGCGAACACTTGGATATGTTAGAGGTTTTTAAAATAGCAATGCCTAAAGATGGGCAGGTATTAGAAATCGTTGATCTTTTTTCTGAAACTATCAATCATGAGGACGCAAGAGCTTATTTTATTGAGCAACTTATAAAAGAGTTTCCAGAAGAAAACCTTTCTGTTATTGAGAAGGAATTGCTTTCTCTCGATCCTGCTGAATTACTCACATTTAGTATTCAGGGTACTTTAAAAGGGTCAACTGAATTTAATTTACTCCCATCACCTAATCTGCTTTTTACTAGAGATTTAGCCGCTGTGGTTGGTAATAATATTTTGGTTTCAAGGGCAGCCACTAAAACTCGCTTGAGAGAATCATTAATGATGGAGACGCTTGTTACGTTTCACCCATTATTTGAAACGGTAAAAAAGAATGCCATTCGTATTTCTGGAAATCAATCGATTGAAGGTGGTGATGTTCTTGTAGAGTCAGACAAGCTTGTTCTTATTGGAATGAGTGAAAGAACTTCATTTACTGGTTTGATGAAGGCCGCAGATGGGTTGCTCAACCATGGAGTTGAAACGGTACTTGCTGTTGATATTCCTAAACAAAGGGCATCAATGCATTTAGATACTATCTTCACCTTTGCAAGTGAGAATGAATGCATCGCTTTCCCACCAGCAATTTTAGAGCAACACGATAATGTAGTAGCACTTCATAAAAGTGGTGATAAAATTGTAGCAGAATCAAAATCATCACTCCAAAATGCTTTAAATGAGTTTTCTGAAAAAGAGTATGCCTTCATTAAATGTGGTGGAGAAGACCGAACAAGTCAATACAGAGAGCAATGGACTGACGGCGCCAACGTTTTTGCATTAGCGCCAGGAATAATTGTTGGCTATGAACGAAATACTAAAACCTTCAATACTTTAGTTGATCATGGATATTATTTTATGAATCAATTTGAGTTTATTGAAGAATATGAGAACAAAAAGCTCGAATTAAATCCTGAAAATAAAATAGCTATTAGCTTCCAAGGTCATGAACTTTGTAGAGGCCGTGGTGGTGCAAGGTGTATGACTATGCCTATTTCAAGAGCAGCAATAACCAAATAAAATCCTGAATTGAAACCCGATCCAAAAGAATCATTTTACTATCCTGAACCAGAACATCAGAAATTAGATCGGCCTATAAATGTTCCGCCTAAAAATCAGCCTAATCTCAAAACGATTATAAAACATCTTGGGCTATTTATACTCACATTTATATCTGTATCCATAATCAGCACCTTTCTTGTTGGTCTACCTACAGACCGGCTTCTTTGGGGTTTTATTCCTACATCAGAAGAAGGCTTATTACGAGGAGTCCTATTTGCCTCACTTCTTTTAGGCTTTCTCACATTTCATGAGTTTGGACATTATTTTGCTGCAGTATACCATAAAGTGAAAGTAAGCCTCCCCTACTATATTCCGATACCTATTGGTATTGGCACATTAGGTGCAGTAATCAGAATAAAAGAGCAAATTCATAACACAAAAAAACTCTTCGATATTGGTGCTGCAGGTCCATTAGCTGGTTTTGTAGTTTCTTTGATTATACTTTTTATTGGATTTAGCACATTGCCTGATGTAACATTCTTAAATGAATTCGGAGATCATAATTACGTAGTTGAGAGTTATCAAATAACAGGAGAATTCCCAGACGAACCTAGAGTTGAAGATGGTCAGATGGTTCTCTTTTTTGGAGGGACTCCACTATATAATTTTCTTTCTTCTTTTTTTGAAAACGCTCCCCCACTTTGGGAAATTCAGCATTACCCTTTTTTACTAGCTGGGTGGTTTGGTCTCTTTTTCACTGCTCTAAATCTAATGCCCGTTGGTCAATTGGATGGTGGGCATATTTTATATTCTCTTATTGGGTATAAACGACATAAAATAGTTGCTCGACTCTTCTTTTCATTTATTACCATACTGGCTGGTATTGAAGCAGTTCCTTACCTACATGAATATTTACTAAGCAAAGGTTTTGATAATAGTTTTGGCATGGTTACCTGGCTTATTTGGATTGGAATTCTATTTTTAATCATGCAAAAAGCCTTCCATCGGGATCAGTATTGGGTAGCTTCTTTACTTCCTACTTCTATTATTAGCTCTGGAGTATATTTATACTTTATAAGGCAGGATGGAGATATTGAATCTTCATTCATCTGGATTTTTTGGTCTATTTTTATCGCATTTGTTGTAAAAGTTGAACACCCTCCAGTATTAATTGAACAACCACTTTCTCCTACAAGAAAAGTGTTAGGTTGGTTAAGTATGCTTATATTTGTTCTTTGTATAAGTTTGAACCCATTATCATTTAAATAATCTATTTCATGAAACGAATTGCATGTGTATTTATACTGCTCTTAACCATTGCTTGTGCCCAAGAACAAGATAAACCTCAAAATCTTTCTACACAGATCGACGCCCTTATTGAGAAGGATATGTATTCTGATGCCTTAATTATACTCGAAGGCCAAGAAGCATCTGAAGAAATAAATACAATGAAAGAGAAAGTATACCTTAATTACGGTTTATTTCTTGAATACAGAGATTCAAATGTTACCAATATGCGAGATAAGATGAATGGCGCATTGGCTCAATATGTAGAAGTATTAAAGTTGAATAAAGACAACGAAAAAGCAATCACTGAAATTGAACAAATATTGGGAATTTACTCAACTTTCCCAGATCGTAGTCCCGATGAAACCATTATTGCTGAGTTGAAAGAACTCGGTTTCCAGATTTAATTAATGAACGACGATTGCTTACAATTGACCAAGTTATCTTTTGTAATCAGTCTGCTTTCATTCGTCTAAACCAATGTCCGAAAACAAAAATACTCCAACCATCCAGAACCGAAAAGCGCATCACGATTACGCTATTGAGGACACCTACGAAGCTGGCATAGTTCTCCAAGGCACAGAAGTAAAGTCTATTCGGGAAGGGAAGGCAAGTTTTACGGATGCATTCGCTTTTATTCAAGGAGATGAAGTTTTTTTAAGAGAATTATATGTGAAGCCTTATGAACAAGGTTCTTATAATAATCACGATCCACGAAGACCACGAAAGTTACTTCTTCATAAAAAAGAAATTCGTGAATTAGAAAAGGCGACATTAGTAAAAGGGAATACACTTATTCCACTAAAAATTTATTTTAAATCTGGTTATGCAAAAGTATTGATTGGAGTAGCTCGTGGTAAAAAGAAATTCGACAAGAGAGAAAGCATTAAAGAGAAAGACACTAAACGCGATATGGATCGCAATCTGAAGGGAAGTTTTAAGGTTAGCCTTTAAAAAGGAGTTTCAAATATGTATCTGTTACTAATTACTCATCATTTTTAGAAAGTAGATCAACAGTATTTTTTAGATTTATGTAATACTGATTCTTCTGCTTCTCGATATCATTCAAGTTCTCCATTTTTTTTGCAAAACAGTTTTTACAATTTGTAATATCTTTTTTTGCACTTTTTAGAACTTCTTCAATAGTGTTGTTTATTTCTGAATAGCTAAAAACCTCTTCTGAAATTGAAATAGCTTTTGAGACAAACATAATATCTGGAAACTCATTCTCTATCAAAGTTGACACGTTATCTTTCACAATCTTCATCTCATGTGCAGAAAGATTTCTTGTATAAGACTCTTCAATACTAGACGCTATAATTTTAATCGATATCTCCTGCGTTAATCTCGACTTAAAAATATTTTCATCAATTCTAGATTTATTGGCTTCATAAAATCTATTAATACTCTCGACATTATTCATCTCTCTCAGTTCATTGGATATTTTGTTACTTTTAATCAATTCAGTTCGCCTAAATTTAATCGCTTCATTTACTAGTTCACTATTCTCTTTACGAAGCTCCCAAATAGAATTATAATTTTCCAGCGCAAGATCTTTTTCAGGAACACCAAACGAGATGAAGCTCGAATGTGTTCCATTTAATCTGTAATTATCATAGTTAGAAATTATACTACCTATTTCACTAATTTCTAATGATTGGGTTGTTTTCGTGACACTTGATTCAGTGCATGAAATGACAAAAAATATTCCTATAAAATAATATGCTTTCATAATTTTAGTACTCCCAAAAAATAGGTGACACACAATAATCGAAAATTGAAGGGCCTATGCATCCAGTAGATTCATATCTATACGTTTCAGTACCACAATCAACCCATACTACGAAATAATATGTGTTTTGAGCAAAATCCATAATACACGAATCGGTAAAACAAGAACCTATGTTCGTTCCACAAGAATTTAACTCTGAACTAGTTAAATTTTTTGGACTCGGTTTAAATGCACTTAAAACTAATACAAAACAAGCAAAAATTAGTGGGGTGAGTTTGCTATACATTTTTATTAGATTTTTTTAATGTTCCAAATATCATAGATAAAAATATAACAAAAACAAAACCCCGCCCTTTTGGGACGGGGTTTCCATGTATAGCAGGAAAACCTATAAGCCGGATTTTGTTCCCCACGCATAACGTGGTTTGGTAATCATTTATCTGGTGCGTCCCACCCGGTGGCATCACTACAAGAGGAGCCTAACCACCTACATGAACTTGCACCCCACGAGGTTTACCGTGCCTCTTTGGTCGCCCTAAGAGCGGTGAGCTCTTACCTCACCTTTTCACCCTTATCCGCCATTGGCGGACGGTTTGTTTTCTGTTGCACTTTCTATCCCAGAAAGGTCGCCCTATCTAAGCCTCAACTACGCCCGAAGGATCGTTGAGCGTGGTACTTGTTGGTGTCCGGACTTTCCTCCCCACACTAATGTGCAGAGCGATTACCCAGTTTTCCTGTGTAAAGGTAACATTTCTTATGTTAGATTGCGACTAGGGATGTCTTCTCCTTCTCAAGAAAGAAGATGCCTGATGAAGTCTTAATAGCTGAAAGCAAAAAAGGGAATTCCTGTTGGAATTCCCTTTAATCAATGTGTGCTGATCACAAGTTTTTAGATAGATAATTGCTCTTTAGCATTATTAAAGAACGCCTGATCTACTACAATTCTACCACTATTTTCATCGAAAATAATTTTATTCATACGACGAATTTCAACCTGAGTCTGTGGTGGGAGAGCCATTCCAAGTGCAGCTCCTCGATCCATTGCTACTACCGCAATACCATTATTCAACCCATTTCTTAAGCGATTGTAATTACGCATATAACGCTCATCAATAAGCTTTTGGGCTTCCTCTCTTTTCTTAGTGAGCACGTCTTCTTCATCTTGAGTAGACTTCATTACCTTTTCAAGGCTATTCTGTTTTTGCTCAAATAATGCCTTTGTTTGATCTAGTTCAGTTTGTGCAACTTCAACTTCTGGGCCTACTTCTTCAATTCTTTTTTCTACTTCGATAATACGTGCAGTTGCATTCTCAACTACCTGCTTTTGAGCTTCAATTTCTTTAGTCAATGCATCGTATTCACGATTATTCCGAACAGTAAGTTGTTGATCTTCGTACTTACTTACTTTTTCTTCAGAGCTTTTAATCTCAAGTTTGAGACTATCAAGCTCAACAGTTAAATCCGTTTGCTCTTTTTGAAGCTTCCCTAACCTTGCTTCTCCTCGAGCTATATCAGTTTCAATATCAAGAATCTCTTCAGGAAGATCACCTCTCAATTGTTTTATTTCATCGATTCGGCTATCGATATATTGTAAGTTTGCTAATTGTTGGAGTATTTCTTTCATGGATGAGTGGTCAGCTAGTATGAATAGGTTGTGGTTCAATCTCAGAAACGTAAATTTTCATTGGATTGGTCACCGTTTGAGTAATGGAAACGGTAAGTTCTTCGAAGGCGTCTGATAGCTCATTTTTAAGGGCTTCAGCAATTGGAAATTCGCTCTCATAATGTCCTACATCTACCAAGATAAAGTTGTCTTTTTCGGTAAAGTAGTCATGGTATTTAATATCTGCTGTTACGAATGCTTGTGCACCTGCATTAATTGCAGCTTTTTTCAATGAAATTCCAGCACCGCCACAAACAGCAACTCGTTTTATTCTTTCGGTATCACCTGAATATCGAATTGATCGAACATTCAGTGCTTTTGAAACAAGGTGAAGAAATTCATTTTTGGCCACCCCATCTTCAGGATATTCACCAATTACACCCATACCAAAGTTTAATGACGTAGAAGCAAGTTCCGTTACTTGAAATGATCCGGCTTTCAATAAACCTTCTTTCTTTAGGCCAGTACGAAGAGCATCAACATGATGTTTATCTATAATTGCCTCGAAACATTTTAACCCATGTTCACGATTTTCGACTTCAAAATAATGCGCTTCTTCTGCAGAGTAGTAATTTAAAATCTTAAGAACAGCATCAGCGTCTTCTTCTGCGGTTACAAGTTTAATTCTTCTACTTATCGTATAACTCTTATCAAGGAATGACAAGTTATCAAGGCCTAAGATATTAGCTAATACAAAGGAAACCCCGTCAAGTGCTGCATCAAGATTGGTATGTGCTACTAATAAGCCTATATCATTCTTGATGAGTTTATAAATAATTCTTCCCTGCTCATTTGTTGGATTTATAGATCCAATTTTATTAAAAATGATTGGGTGATGTGCAACGATTAGTTCACAGCCTTTAGAAATAGCTTCAGCAACAACCTCATCAGTTACATCAAGACATGTTAAAATGGAAGAAACTTCAGTATCTGGATCTCCTACAAGTAATCCAACATTGTCGTAGTCCAATTTGACATTTGGTGGAGCCCATTGATTCAAAAAGGTAGAGATATGTCGGATTCTAGTTGCCACTTTATCTTAACTCTTTAAAAGTTATGTTTGGCAAGTAGCCGGACAAAGGATGTATGAATAAATAGAAGTTCTGTATCAAGCGATATATATTTTACGTCTTCTTTGAGCTTCCAAAAATAAGGCTTATTAGCGAATTATAAAAGGCTATCTTTATGTTGATAACTTATAATTACAAGTTAAAACACATTTTTCTATGAGTATGTCTTCTATTTCTGATAATCTTGATCAAATTCGACTTCAAATTGAAGAATCCTGCAAAAAATGTGGGCGTAATCCTGAAGAAATTACCTTAATTGCTGTTAGTAAAACTAAACCAAATGAAGCAATTATCGATGCCTATGCTGCTAATCAACTTCATTTTGGAGAAAATCGGATGCAAGAACTTCAGGATAAAATGGAGTCAATCGAACTCACAGGAATTGAATGGCATATGATTGGAACTATGCAATCAAATAAAATAAAATATATTGTCGATCGGGTTAATTGGATTCATTCTGTTTCAAAAGCAAAATATTTAGACGAGATTAATAAGAGAGCGGAATCAGCAAAGAGAATTATAAATGTTTTAATTCAAGTAAATATTAGTGGTGAAGATCAAAAAAGTGGGTGTGAAATTCGTACATTACCATCTATTCTTGAACGGGCTAAAGACCTTCCTCACATTAAAATAAGAGGACTAATGGGGCTTGCTACATTTGTAGACAATCCAGAAGACATTAGGCATGAATTTGCCTTACTTAGAAATACGATGATTGAACACTCTTCATACAATGGCGGGAATATCGAGTTAAATGAACTTTCAATGGGTATGAGTGGTGATTTCCATATAGCTATTGAAGAAGGGGCAACTATGATTAGAGTTGGAAGCTCCATATTTGGTTCACGAAACTATGCTTGATTAATTGCGTAATGGTTCCCACTTTGGCTTTTTAACTCAAAAATTTGGGCATTATGATATTTGGAATACCTTGGTTCGGAATTATCCCTATTGTAGCAATTGTAGGTGGTTTATTTTATGCATATAAAGAAAAAGAACTAGCTTTAGAAGAAAAGCGTCTTACAAGTGCAAAAGAATCTCATGAGCTTCGTAAAATGATTTTAAATCTAAAATCCCGCATTGAAAATTTAGAAGCTATAGCTACTGATACAAATTCAGCTAAAGGTGAAATTTCACTTGACGAAATCGAGATTAAAAATGATCTTGAAGATAATAACAGTAGTTCAAAAGTAAGGAACTAATACAATGCAAGAAAAAGAGTTTATCTTAGCCTTATTTGCCATCATTACTGGAGTTGGATTAACCGGCTTTTTCCTATACAATGTTTTTAGTTTAGTTAAAGCGTGGATAAACCGAAAAGGTTCTGCCTCATCAGGAGATATTAATCCTCAATTTTTTAAAGCATTGGGCGAATTCAAAAAAACAACAGAACGTCGAATTACTAACTTAGAGGCTATTGTTTCTGAAATTGAAGAAGAAAAAATTCGCATTCCTGAATCGTCAGATTCCCTAGGTGAAATCACAATAGAAAATAATGAAGTACGTTCTTCATCAAAAACCGATGATAAGAGTAATCTAAGGAACATGTTAGACGAATAAGTGTTATTTTAATTAAGCTTTAGACTATTTAGAACACTTATTATGAAACTCACACCTATTGAAATAAAACAACAGCTATTTGAGAAGTCATTAAGAGGTTATGACGTTGCTGATGTACAAGCATTTTTAACTCTAGTATCAAATGAATACGAACATCTTATAACCAAGAATATAGAGCTTGAAGATCAAATTGAGAAGCTCGGCGATCGTGTTCGACATTATGAACGAGTAGAAGAAGCTCTTCATGAAACCCTTCAGACTACAAAAGAATCTGTCGCTCAAAAGATGGACAATGCTCGTCTTGAAGCCAAGAATACTACCGATAAAGCTCAAATGGACGCTGAAGGTATAATTCAGGAAGCAAACCAACAGCGAGCACATATTCGACAAAGTATATTGCGATTACTTGATCGACGTGACGATATTATCTCTGGAATCTCTTCTTATCTAGATAATGCAAAAAGCTCTATTGATAAGTTCTCAAAAGATGAAATGAGTATTTTTACTCTTCCATTAGATGAAGAAGTTAAAGAAACAATAATTGCAGAGGCTGATATTGAAGAAATAGTTGAAGAAACTGACGCTTTAGATTCAATTAATGATGAGGAACAAAATAAGTCCCGCTTTGAGTTTGATGAAGCAGAAATTGAAAATTTAGCTCACGATAGCGAAGATGAAGAAAATGTTACCAAACATGACAATGGCTTTCCTCCAGGTTCTGATCGCTTAAACGACATTTTAGACGAGATAGACTAAACACTATTTCAATTCATTCTATTAGCTAACTATTTACTAATTATGGCTTTTGATACCGTAGAACAATTTAGAACAAAACGTGATGAAGCCGTTGAGTTCATAACTAACCAAACATCTTTTCAACCAGAGTATTTACTAATACTAGGTACTGGTTTAGGTCAATTAGCTGAAGAGATTAATGCAATACATACCATTAGTTATGATTTAATTCCTCATTTCCCAGTTTCAACAGTTGAAAGCCATGCAGGAAGACTCATTTTCGGATCATTAGGTGGCAAAGCTGTAGTCGCAATGCAAGGTCGCTTTCATTATTACGAAGGATACAGCATGCAACAAATTGCGTTTCCTGTTCGAGTTGCTAAGGCTCTAGGTGTTCAAACTTTAATGGTTAGTAACGCATGCGGAGGATTAAATCCAATTTTTCGCCGCGGTGATGTCATGATTATTAATGATCATATTAATTTTCTAGGCGATAATCCTCTAATTGGACCTAACGATAATGAACTTGGTCCTCGTTTTCCTGATATGAGTGAACCTTACACAGAACGCCTTATCGAAACCGCAGAAAATGTAGCTCTCGATCATGCTATTAAGCTTCATAAAGGAGTTTACTTATCGGTATCTGGACCTACACTTGAAACCAAAGCTGAATACCGATATATGAGGCAATTAGGAGCCGATGTAGTTGGGATGAGTACAGTTCCCGAAGTAATTGCAGCAGTACATATGGGCCTAGATGTTCTTGGTATTTCTGTAATAACAGATGAGTGTTTCCCAGACGCACTTGAACCTGTAAGTCTTGATGATGTATTAGAAGCTGCAGCTATGGCTGAGCCAAAACTCACACAAATTATTGTTGGTGTACTCGAAAGATTGTAGACTATTTATCCACAAAAAGCGTTATTTTTCCACCTTCTATTGCAATCAATAAATGAAATTCGTTTCTATAGTAAACTTTAACCATCTATAAATGTCGTATATGCACTCTGATGGATCCAACGATGAGCTTTGGGATGAACACAAATGGGAATCTCACCTTAATGAAGTTGAGAAGAAAAGTGATCAACTTCGAAAATTTATCTCTTCTGATCCTAAAGGGAATATCCCTCGATGGGTCACTCTTCTAAAAGAAAGTCTTAGTGAAGATGATGCGTTTGAAGCCTATGTGGAAGAAGAGCTGCTTTTAGATGAAGCTTATTTTCCAGAGGATGAAGACTGGGATGATGAAGATGATTTTGATGACGAAGATGATTTCTTATTCGGATATGACGATGACCTTTCCGAATTCGATGAGAGTGATGATTTTGACGAAGGTGAAGAATGGAAATCTTTAAGTGAAGATTTTGCTGTATCAGATTATGGCTCTCTCGACAATCTACTTATTTACAATCAGGCTAAACAATTAGCTGTTGATGTGTTACGATGGGCTGAAAGTATTCCAGCTAAGTCTCAATCTAAAGTATATCAGGAATATGTAGGAGAAGCTCTTAAAATTGGAGCTAAACTAGCTGGTGGCTATTCTTTTGGGTTTGAAGCTGATTACCTAGGTGCAAATATTGCATATACTAAAAAAGCTTTAGCTTGTGCTAATTTATGTCTTGCACTCTTACCATCAATGAAGGGTCAGTCTTTTATCTCTAAGAAGGATTACCAAGAGTTTCATAGCCGCTTCTTTGAACTCCGAAATGATATTGGAGTTTATGTTCAGGAGTTACGAGATAGATTCAATAACCAAGTAAACTAATATTTTACTTTTGAGTCTATTTTTATTTTCTGACTATTATTAATTATAAATTTGATTCGTTTACCGAGTAATGGGTGTCGTTTATCGAAAATATTTAGTCTTGTCTTAGTATCCCCTTTTCTTTGAATTGAAATCATAAATAATATCAAAAAAATGAATTCAATTCTACATTATATCACTCTTTCAGTTTTTACCATTTTTCTATTAACTGGTTGTTTTCTGAAATCTGTACACCCATTAGTCACTACCAAAGATGCCATTTTACTAAATGGGCTTGAAGGAAGATGGGAAGACGATGAAAACAGATGGACATTTATTCATGACACTCAGAATTTTGAGGACTTGAATAATGAAATGCAGTTCGATTATAATAACGATAACACAGAAGGGACTATCTCTTTCGAGGAAAGTGGTAAAATGGAAGGAAACTCTTACCTAGTTATCTTGGAGGAGTTTAATGAGTCAAGAATTGATACTTCTTTTTTCTTTGGTCATATAGGATCTTTCGGCGGAAATTACTTTATGGACCTTGAGCTTATTGATGTTAGTGTATCTACCAGTTTTGCAAATTCACATCTATTTCCAGTACATACGTTTTCTAAGCTTAGTATTGAAGACTCAGAGCTTAGCATCGAGTTCTTTAAAGACTCTTGGATTAAAGATCTCATTGAGAATAATAGGATTCGAATAAAGCATGAGAAAGTATCTAATACGAAAAGTGATAATGACATTTTAATTACAGCTTCAACCGAAGAGTTACAAAAATTTGTTACAAAGTATAGTAACGATGAAAATGCATTTGATGATCCTAAAACTTTAGCTCGTAGTAAAAATGCGCTTTAATAGAACTTTAGGTAGAAACATTGTCCAGAACATCGTTTTCTGGACAATTTCTTTCATCATAACACTACGGCTATTTTTGCAAACTGATGATATTAGAACTATTGATATCATTTATACTTTTTTGTTTCATATTCCTTTTATAACCATCGTATGCCTTAATATTTATCATCTTATTCCTAATATCCTTAGTAAATATGGCTTCTGGATCTACTTAATATTAATACTTATTCCTGGGTTCGGTCTAACGTACTTTTTATATAGCTTTTCTTTTGGATATTTTGCCAGCCTCATTTTTCCTGATTACTACTTTGTAGCGCTATACAGTATGTTGGAAATCCTTGGTATAATGAGCATTTACGTTCTTTTTTCAACTCTGATAGAATTATCAAAAACTTGGTTTAATAGAAAAGAAACCGAATTAAAATTCTTGAAACTTGAAGAGGAGAATACTAAAAGTGAACTCAAAGCTTTAAGAGCTCAGATTAATCCACACTTTCTATTTAATAATCTGAATACGATCTATGGTGAGGCCCTAAAGAAATCTGAAAAAGCACCGAAAATGATTCTAAAGTTATCAGATATTCTGAGATATATTGTTGAAAATATGAATAAAGAAGAGGTGACTTTAAATGATGAAGTGGAGTATTTGCAAAAGTATATACAACTTCAAAAGGAACGTCTATCAAATCCGAATAGAGTACTTTTTAAGACTGAAGGTGACTTTTCTAATATAAAACTTCCACCATTATTACTTGTCAATTTTATTGAAAACTGTTTTAAATATGGCAGCACTTCAGAAATCAGGGATAGGATTTTAATTACTCTTAAGTATTTAAATGGTGTCCTTACTTTGATTACCTCAAATTCTATTAGCACATCTATGCCATTGGAAAAGACTTCATCTGGAACTGGTATTTCAAATGCGAAAAAACGACTTTCACTACTGTTTCCAGAAAAACATAATCTAACTATCACCCATACTGATACTCGATTCGAACTGGAACTCAAATTGGATATTAGATGAGTATAAATTGCATTATAGTTGAAGACGAACCGATTGCTAGAGAAATCTTGAGGCAATATATATCCGATGTTCCAAATCTTGTATTATTCAAAGAATTTGAAGATGGACTGAGTGCATATAATTATTTAAAAAATGAGTCCGTAGATTTAATCTTTTTAGATATCAATATGCCAAAGCTATCTGGCATTAGTTTATTAAAAAGTCTCCAAAGTCCCCCTAAGGTAATTTTAACAACGGCTTATTCTGAATATGCTTTAGACGGCTATGAGCTTGATGTGGTTGATTATCTACTCAAACCATTTTCTTTTGAGCGTTTCTTGAAAGCGATTCATAAAGTAGAAAATCAAGGTTTGATTAATCGTACTGTAGACTTTTTGAATGTTAAAGCAGATGGCAAAATCTATAGAATATCGTTTTCTGAAATTCTTTTTATTGAAGCAAAAGGAGACTACTTAACGTTAACAACTGAGTCTCAAAAGTTAACTTTCTACAAAACACTTAAATCTATAATACAAGAATTACCTGCTTCGAATTTTTTACGTGTTCATAAATCTTATATCATCGATTTGAATAAGATCGATTTTGTTGAAGGTAATCTCATACATATAAAAGACCATGCGATCCCCATTGGAAAGGCTTATAAATCTGATTTTGGAGAGGCCTTTCTTAAGTAAAAAAAGCCACTTTAGAGAAGTGGCTTTTAATTTTTGTACACCCGAGAGGGTTCGAACCTCCAACCCCCAGGGCCGAAACCTGGTACTCTATCCAATTGAGCTACGGGTGCATTAAACTCCTAAAAAGATTCCTAAATCTGGGGTTTCTTTTCACAAGAGGGCAATAAATATAGGCATACTTCGAATCAGACGCATCTGAAATTATTTATCATTTATTGCCGTTAGTTATATAAATCCCGAACTTTAAGTTCTTTACCAGGGAGCACTATTATGTCTACTTTTTTATTAACAACTATATTAGCTATTACTTTAGTTGGAATTGGATTTGCAGGAATCGCAGTTAAAATCTGGATGAAAAAAGACGGTGAGTTTTCTGGTACTTGTGCTAGTAACAGCCCTTTTTTAAATAAAGAAGGAGAAGCTTGTAGCTTGTGTGGAGCTTTACCAAGTCAAAAGTGTAAAAGCGATGATCAGAAGAATTCTAAAGAAGAATTTAGCCCCTTTGTTGCCTAGTTATTCTTTGATAAAGTTTTGAAATCCAGCGGTGATATATACTTCCCAATCTCCAGAATTATTTGAGAAAACAAGATAGCCTTCCAACTCAGGCTTTATCTCCAGAAACTCTATACAGGCCTCTAGACCCTTTACCATACAAACTGTTGCATAGGCATCAGCATCCATCGCAGAGCTCGTTACAATGGAAGCGCTAAGTAATCGGTTCTTTGCGGGTGTTCCAGTTTTAGGATTTATCGTATGTGAATATTTTGTCCCCGTTTTTTCATCGACCCAGTATTTTCTGTAATTCCCTGAAGTAGCAAGTGAAGCATTTTCCAACTCTACTATAAATTGAAACCGATCATTGCTATCAATATTGTTTTGGGGTTTATCCACGCCAATTGTCCATAGCTTTCTTTTATCATTTAACCCACGGGTTCTTACTTCTCCCCCAACTTCAACCATATATTCTACTATTCCCTGTCCCTCTAGATATTCAGCTATTACATCTACTGTATACCCTTGAGCGATTGCATTGAAATCAAGTGAGAATCCTTCAGGTATCATAACCTTGCTACTTTCCTGCAGAATATTTTTGAAACCAGTTTGTGATTTAACTCTCTCTACCATTTCAGAATCCACATCTCCTCTGATTTCTTCGAACCCAAAACCCCAAAGACTTACCAAAGGACCTACAGTCGGATCGAATTCACCATTTGTTTCTTCAGCTATCTCAATCGATCGATTTAGAACATCTAAAAACATCTCATCTACTTCAATTTGTATACCTCCTTTATTTACTTTCGAGATTAGGGAAGTTGGTAGATAGGTACTCATTGAATTGTCAATTTCTTGAAAGATGGATTTAACCTCCTCTCCAAAATCTTGATTCCTTGTTGTCAAATACTTGATTTGATAAGTTGAACCTTGAGCGTATCCAGAGTTTTCAACTAATCTCTTTTCTTTCTCAGTTTCACATGAAGTCTGAATAAATCCGAGAGCTATTAATAGGAGAAGTAATTTTTTCATGCTTTATATTATTTGAACAAAAAAGCCCTGCACATATATGATGTGCAGGGCTTTTTTATCTATCCTCCGAAATCATCGAAGGCTACATTCTCTTCTGGGACTCCCCAATCATCGCACATTTTTAGTACGGCTTGGTTCATTAATGGAGGTCCACAGAAATAGAACTCTATTTCTTCTGGCTCAGGATGATTACTTAGGTATTGGTCAATTACTGCTTGGTGAACAAACCCAAGGAAACCGTCACCTTCTTCATCCTGCATGTCTTTCTTTTCAACCCAGTTATCTTCTTCAAGTGGTTCCGAAAGAACGATATAGAACTTAAAATTGTCGAATTTATCTTCTAGTTGCTTGAAATGATCTAGATAGAATAATTCTCTTTTTGATCTACCACCATACCAGTATGTAACCTTACGACCTGTTTCAAGAGTTTTGAATAAATGGTAAAGATGAGAACGCATTGGGGCCATTCCCGCTCCACCACCAATATAAAGCATTTCGCTTTCCGTCTTTTCTTTGATATAGAACTCACCATACGGTCCTGAAATAACAACTTTATCACCAGGTTTCTGATTGAAAATATATGAAGATGCAATCCCTGGATTAACATCCATCCATTTATTCTTAGCTCTATCCCATGGTGGAGTAGCGATACGAACATTGAGCATTATTTTGCGTCCTTCAGCTGGGTAGCTAGCCATTGAATATGCACGCTCTATAGTGTCATCATTCTTCATCTTAAGATCCCAAAGTCCAAACTTATCCCATTCTAGTTTAAACTTCTCTAGCTCACCTGGATGCTCTTCTGGATGCGCAGTGATGTCTATATCTTTATATTCAACTTCAGATGGGGGAATTTCTATCTGAATATATCCACCAGCTTCGTAATCCATATCTTCTGGAATTTCTACGATGAATTCTTTGATAAAAGAAGCCACATTGTAATTAGATACTACCGTAGCTTCCCATTTCTTAATCCCAAATACTTCCTCAGGTATTTGGATGTCCATATCTTGCTTCACCTTCACTTGGCAACCTAATCTCCAGTTTTCGGCTTGCTCTTTTCTCGTAAAGTGAGGCTTTTCTGTTGGAAGAATTTCTCCTCCACCCTCGTGAACTTGGCATACACATTGAACACAAGTTCCACCACCGCCACATGCAGATGGTAAAAAGATTTTATTGTCTCCAAGTGTACTTAGGATTGTCCCTCCAGATTCCACTTCAATTTCTCTTTCACCATTGATCCTAATCGTAACCGGGCCTGATGGTGCCAGAACTGATTTTGCTCCTAGTAATAATGATACCAATAAGATAATCACCAAGAAGAAAACCGCTACACTAGCTATTACTATCGTTAATGTTGTTGCTGCAAATATCATGATTTAAAACTCTACTTGATAAAATTTATAACTTAATACCCATAAACGACATGAAGGCTATACCCATCAGGCCAGTTACGATAAATGTAATTCCTAGTCCTCTTAAAGGAGCTGGCACATTTGAATATTGAATTTTTTCGCGGATTGCTGCGATTGCTACAATTGCTAGAAACCAACCAATCCCACTACCAAAACCAAACACTGTAGCTTCGGTTATATTAGCATAATTTCTCTCCTGCATGAATAGAGATCCTCCAAGAATGGCACAGTTTACCGCGATTAGAGGAAGAAAAATTCCAAGGGCGCTATAAAGAGCTGGCGCAAATTTTTCTACTGCCATTTCTACCAACTGTACCATCGAGGCAATAACCGCAATGAATAAAATAAATGATAGAAAACTGAGATCAACCTCAGCAAATTCAGGACTTATCCAGCTCAACGCTCCTTCGTTCAATACAAAATTTTGAAGCAGGTAGTTAGTAGGTACCGTTACAGTAAGTACAAATATTACCGCCAATCCAAGACCAACACCTGTTGTAACTTTTTTTGAAACTGCTAAATAAGAACACATGCCTAAGAAATAGGCGAAGATCATATTCTCAACAAAAATTGCTTTTACAAATATATTAATGAGTTCTTGCATTTGACTAGTCCTCAATCAATTTAGTATTACGAGCACGCTGTACCCAAATAATTATACCTACAGTAATTAATGCCATTGGTGGAAGAAGCATAAAGCCATTATTACTATAAAAGCCACCGTTTGCAATGTACCAACTATCAGGTATCACTTGTATTCCGAAGAGTGCTCCAGAACCTAGTAGCTCTCTAAAAAACGCCACTACTAATAAGATCCAAGCATAACCAAAGGCATTTCCAATTCCATCAAGAAAGGATCTCCAAACTCCGTTACCAAGTGCAAAAGCTTCCAACCGACCCATGATAATACAGTTGGTGATAATCAATCCAACGAAAACAGAAAGTTCTTTTGAAACGTCATATGCATATGCTTTAAGAACCTGATCAACCAATGCTACTAAAGCAGCAACTACTACAAGTTGGACTATAATTCTAATCCTGTTAGGAATGAAGTTCCTTAACAAGGAAACGATTACGTTTCCTGCTGCCATTACAAATAGCACAGAGATTGACATAACTAATGCCGGATATAATTTTACCGTGATCGCTAAAGCTGAGCAAATCCCAAGTACCTGCACGGTAATCGGGTTGTCATCATTCATTGGATCACTTAAAAGTTTTCTATTCTTTTTACTAAAAAGGGGTTCTTTAGGTTGCTTATCGATAAGCAACTCTTTTTCATCTTTTTTCTCTAAAACTTCTGCCATATTTTTTTTCTTAAGTGTTGCAGCGTTTAAAATGATTTATAGTTTTGTTTCAGAAGTCGTTTGAGACTTCAAATATTCTTTAAGGAAAGGAATGTATGCCTGAAGATTTTCGGCAATCATTAATTCAACACCATCAGATGTAATCGTTCCTCCGCTGATTCCATCAACCTCGTTGTATTCCTCTGCATCTCCTTTGCGAACATCAATTCCAATTAATTCCCCGTTCTCGTTGAGAATTTCTTTTCCTTTGAACTGCTCGGTAAACATTGGGAATTTTATCTCTGCACCTAGTCCCGGAGTTTCTGCCTTGTGATCAAATACAGCTCCATAAATAGTGCTCAAGTCCTGTTCTAATGAGATATAACCCCATATTGGCCCCCAAAGTCCTTGACCTCTTAATGGAATTACGAAATAAGTTTTCCCTTCTTTACTTGCAATATAAAGAGGCGCCTCTCTTTCCATTACAGGTTTACGAACTTCTTTTGCCATATCTACACTAAAAGCATCAATTCCTTCTTGAAGTTTACTTTCACTTACAACTAGTGCTTCTTTTACATATTCGGGATAAAGTTTTTCTGCTTCTTCCCTTGTTACTTCAACTTCAATAGAGCTAAGAATATTTTGCATTTTCTCTTGTTCAACATTCTTGTCTTGAGCAGGTTTTAATGATGTAGCTGCAAAAGAAAGAGCCGCCGCTACTACCACAACCATGATAGAAGCAAATATAAACGTATAGCTATTTTTATTTACATCCATAATTATGCACCCGCTGTTTTAAGAGCTAATCTTTTTAATCGTTTTTTTACGTTAGCTTCTACTACATAATGATCAATAAGTGGTGCCATTGTATTCATAAATAGAATAGCTAACATAATTCCTTCAGGATATGCTGGATTAAATACTCGAATCATAATTGCAAAGAAACCTATCAAGAATCCATAGAACCATTTTCCTCGCTCGGTTTGTGATCCAGAAACAGGATCAGTGGCCATGAAAACCACACCGAAAGCAAATCCGCCAAAGATCATTTGTTGCCAAAATGGAACTGCCATAAATGCTTGTTGTTCAGGTGAAATCGCATAAGGCGCAACTAAATTGAAGATAAAGCCCATTGTTGCTCCACCAACTACAGCACTTACAATAATTTTCCAGCTAGCAATACCAGTGAATATCAACAACCCTGCTCCTAGTAGAATTAACAAGGTAGAAGTCTCTCCAACTGAACCTGGGATTAATCCAATAAATGCTTCTAATGGCGAGTATGAGGTTGAACCTGTTGTTGCTAAATCACCTAAAATAGTTGCGCCGGAATATCCATCAACTACCGACTGGCCTTCAGCCAACGAAGTATTAATCCATACTTTATCGCCCGACATCCAAGTTGGATAAGCAAAGAAAGCAAATGCCCGAGCCAGAAGTGCCGGATTAAATATATTCATACCAGTTCCACCAAATACTTCTTTACCTAATACTACAGCAAAGATTACGGATAGAGCAAGCATCCATAGAGGTAAATCTACTGGCATAATTAGAGGGATAAGCATCCCTGAAACTAAATATCCTTCCTCAATTTGGTGACCTTTAATCACACAAAAAAGGAATTCCATTCCTAAACCCACTCCATAAGAAACGATAACCATTGGGATTACTTTGATTGCTCCAAACAGGAACTGATCAAAGAAGGTTACATCCATGCCAAGTGCATTATAATGATGATAACCTACATTCCACATCCCAAAAAGAAGACATGGTATTAGTGCTGTAATCACTGTATTCATAGTTCGCTTTAGGTCAATACCATCACGAATATGAGCTCCACTTCCAGCAACATGCCCAGGAACAAATAAGAAAGTTGCAAAGCCATCATATACTGGCCACAACTTTTCAAACTTAGCCCCTTTATCAAAATTTGGTTTAATATTCTCTTCTAAAAAATCGTGTATTACTTTCATTAGTTAACTTCAGCCTTATTAATTGTCACTAACCTACTTCTTCTTTCATCAGATCGAGCCCTTTACGAACTGTTTTCTGAACTTCAATTTTTGAAGTACATACAACTTCACATAGCGCAAAGTCTTCTTCAACTACTTCATAAATCCCTAGATTTTCCATTGCTTCGATATCATTAATCATGATTGCTTTGATTAATTGAACTGGATAGATATCGAAAGGAAACACTTCCTCGTATTGACCAGAAACTACAAACGATCTTTCTTCGCCATGTTGGTTGGTATTGAGTTTGTAAGTCACTTTTCCTAACTGACGTTGGAACCAAGATGGGAGAGCTCTTGAAATACTAAATTTATCTGGCTTCGGTATCAACCAACCAAATAATTCAGGATCGTATCCTTCAGGTATTACTGTAACTTGACGGTCATAAATTCCTAGATAACCTTCTGCATCTGATTTACTACCAGTAAGCACATTACCAGAAATAATTCGGTTTTCTCCTTCCGTAATGTTGCCATCTACAAAGCTTTTTAATGCAGCACCAACTAAAGTTGAGTGATATTTAGCTTCCAAAACTTCTGAGCCTGTAACTGCGATATTAATACGAGCATCGAATTTTCCTTCTTCGAATAGCCTTCCAATAATCACAACATGTTCTGGATTGATTGTCCATACAGTATCGCCTTTATCAATAGGGTCGTTTTCTGCAATGTGAACACCCACAAGGCCGGCAGGATGAGGTCCTTCATACTTCGAAACTTTTACTCCTTTAACACTTGAAAGCACACGTCCGGCAGGGCTTAGAGAATTAAGACCTAAGTGAACTTGACCTGAGGTCAATTTTGCTAAAGCATTAATCCCAGTTTGAAATTCTTTTTCATTTCCTTCTAACAATACTCCCAAATCTGGAGCTAAAGGAGCAGAATCAAATCCTGAGATGAAAATTGCTTTCGGAGTTTTTGAAGGCTGAGCTACGACATTATATGGACGTTGCTTTAGAAAAGCCCAACATCCTGAAGCAGTCATTTTTTCGACTATCTGCTCTCTATCTAAAGAAACAGGATCGGCAGCTTTAAAATCTTCGTACTTCGTCTTCTTATCGGCAAGAACTCTTACCTCTAGAATCCTTCGTTTATCTCCTCGAACGATTTGAGCAACTTCTCCACTGGCTGGAGAACAAAATTTAATCTGCTCATCATCTTTATTAAATAGGAGAGGAGTTCCAGCTTTTACTTCGTCACCTTCTTTTACAGAAAGCTTGAATCGAACCCCATTAAAATCACTTGGTTTTATGGCTACGGTTTCAACTGAACTTGGAGAAGCAAATGTAGTTTCTGCTTCACCAACCAGATGTATATCAACACCGCGCTTAATCTTTATAACGTCTGACATTATTAATTCAGAAATCGATTATTGTATGTTTGATTGGAAACAATTCAAATATTGAACTGCCCCCTTTTGAGAATCGTCAACACATTGTTGAAACGATTCATTCAAAGATCATAAAGATACTAATTTTTTAAGGTGATTTGGTAACGTTTTGTGTTAAAAACATTTCAACAAAATCTAGACTTCTCAAAAGCGCTTTTTTAGTTCGTATAGTTACACTGATAACTCATTATAAGCGATGTTTTTACAAAATATTGAGTTATAAAATTAGCATCCCATCCCCAAAAGAATAAAACCTGTACTTTTGAGTAATCGCATGTTGATAAAGTCGGTGCATTTCATCAAAACCCATAAAGGTAGAGACTAACATGAGCAAGGTGCTTTTTGGTAGATGAAAGTTTGTAATCAGAGAATTCACTGTTTTAAACTTATAGCCAGGGGTTATGAAAATATCAGTATCGCCATTCCCTGGTTTAAAATTGTTAGCTGAATCTGATACTGATTCTATCACTCTAACACTTGTTGTTCCTACAGCTGTTATATGTTTTGCATTATTAAGCTCCTGAGCAGTTTCTGAATCTAATTGATACCACTCGCTGTGCATCACATGTTCATCCAGTTTTTCAGATTTAACAGGAGCGAATGTCCCTAAGCCAACATGCAAGGTTACCTCAGATTTCTGAATTCCTTGTTGATGGAGCTTTTCCAAAAGTTCCTCCGTAAAATGAAGGCCTGCTGTTGGTGCAGCTTTACTTCCTAAATCTTTTGCGTACACCGTCTGATATTCTCCAGCCAAAGACTCATCTTGTTCTATATAAGGAGGAAAAGGAGTGTATTTGAACGGCTCAAGTTCAGGTGCATCCAAATCATGGGAGAGAATCATAGTTCGGAGACCATCCTCAGCAACATGCGTTACTTTTGCTGTTATTCCATTGGCTATCTCGACTTCTTTTCCAACTCTGAACTTTTTTCCAGGTCTTACTAATGCTTCAATGGTATTATTATTTCGAACGGAAGTAACAAAAAGTTCTTTTTTTCCTTCATCGAACATTAGGCGACATTTCTCAACTTTGCTATTGTTTACAACAAGTGTTGTTTCAGGATGAAGGTATTTTCCTAGATTATAGAAATAATCATCGGTGATTTTTTTAGTAGCTCTGTCATAAACTAATAAACGAGCATGATCTCTCGGGTGCGCCGGAGATTGAGCAATAAGTTCTTCAGGAAGATGGAAATCGAAATCGGATAGGGTGTAGTTCATCCCCAATAATACTAAGCTTTAATCAAGACTTTCTTCACATTTTCAATAATTCCATTAACATCGATACCCACTTCTGCATGCAGTTCTTCTTGAGTACCATGTTCAATTATACGATCTGGAAGACCCATAATTTTGAGGGTAGGTCTACTTTCTTTTTCAGAAATATATTCTGCAACTGCACTACCAAAGCCACCCATTCTAGCACCATCTTCTAATGTTATAATATGGTCGTACTTCAGACAGATTTCATCGAGTAATTCTTCGTCAATCGGCTTAGCGAATCTCATATCATAATGACCAATTTCGATTCCTTCTATAGAAAGTTTGTTCGATGCTTCAGTTACATATTTTCCAATAGGCCCAAAACTTAGTACAGCAACACCCTCTCCTTCTTGAAGACAAATTCCTTTACCAATTTCCATAGTTTGAAAACCTTGTCGGACTTCCATTCCTGTTGATTCACCTCTAGGGTATCGAATTGCCCAAGCGGCTTCATCATATTCAGAAGCAGTAAACATCATATCACGTAAATCTTGCTCATTTAGTGGAGAAGAAATTACCAAATTCGGAATTGAGCGCATGTAAGAAGTATCATATGCTCCATGGTGGGTTGGACCATCTGCGCCAACTACACCAGCTCTATCAATACAGAAAACAACAGGTAGTTTTTGAATGGCTACATCATGAACTAACTGATCAAAACCGCGTTGTAAAAATGTTGAATAAATTGCGCAGAATGCTTTTTTACCTTCTGTAGCTAAACCAGCGGCGAAAGTAACAGCGTGCTGTTCTGCAATTCCAACGTCAAAAGCTCTTTCGGGAAAACGATTCATCATTGGCCAAAGACTTGAACCACTTGGCATCGCTGGCGTCATACTTACAATTCGCTCATCTTTTTCGGCTAGCTCAAGCAGAGCATCTCCAAATACATCTTGATATTTTGGAGCAGATTTTATTGTGGATTTAGGTTTTAAAGAAACACCAGTAATTTTATCAAATGGACTACTTTGTGCGTGCCATTTTGTTTGTTCTCTTTCTGCTGGAGCAAATCCTTTTCCTTTTACAGTAACAATATGAAGCAGCTTTGGTCCTTTAATACTCTTAAGATCTTCTAGAGTTTTTCTTAGACCATTTACATCATGACCATCCATTGGTCCATAATATTTAAACCCCAGTGAGCGGAATAATGATCCTGGAGTTAGAGCAGCAAGCATTGCAGATTCAAGTCGGGAAGCAATTTTACGCATTTTCTCCCCAGCAGATTTAAAATGCCCAAGCATATCGTACACTTCGTCACGCATTTTATTAAAGGTGCGACTACTGGTCACATCCGCTAAATATTCTTTAAGAGCACCCACATTCGGATCTATCGACATCCTGTTATCATTCAGTATAACTAGGATATCACTCTTCATTCCGCCAGCATTGTTAAGAGCCTCAAAAGCTTGACCGCCGGTCATGGCTCCATCACCAATAATTGCAACTGCCTTATTATTTTTTCCATCTAAATCGTGTGCCACTGCCATACCAAGTGCAGCCGAGATGGATGTTGAAGAATGGCCAACGCCAAATGCATCGTACTCACTTTCTGAACGTTTGGGGAAACCTGAAAGTCCACCATATGTTCTGTTGGTGTAAAAATTATCTCTTCTTCCGGTCAGAATTTTATGCCCGTAAGCTTGGTGACCTACATCCCAAACAATCTTGTCTTCGGGTGTATTATATACATAATGAAGTGCGGTTGTAAGCTCAACCACTCCTAAGCTCGCTCCAAAATGACCGCCATAAACAGATACGATATCAATAATGTAGTTCCGAAGTTCATCACAAACATCTTGTAATTGATTCGGCGCTAATTTTTTAAGATCTGCGGGAGAATTTATTGCCGCTAACAGCGGTCCAGGTTTGGGGAGTTTTGGGTCAGTCGACATATGTCAAAAACTTAATTTCTTTGTTAAGCTTCGTTTACTTGTTCGATTCGAAGCTCGGCCTGATCGAGAATTTCAGTACAAAATTTTGATAGTTCTAAACCTTTCTCGTACAGATTAACAGAATCTTCCAGTGTAATCTCATCATTTTCAAGTTGTTTCACTATTGATTCCAGTTCCTTTAAAGCTTCTTCAAAGCTTGGTCGTTCCTTTTCTTCCATTAATTAAAATCTATGATGAGATATAAATACTCATTGGACTTTTTAGTTCCCTCAAAAATACTTCTTTTTGAGGAGAATGCCATTGAAGAAAAAAAGGCGAGGGATATCATCCCTCGCCTTTTGGCTTTGTAACTAACTAATCTCGGAGTACTATTATTCTATAAGTATCTTAAGTTGACGGAGCCACCTGAGGTTTTTGCTGAAACTTTTGTTCCCCCTCCGTTCATGGTTCCTTTCATATCGTTTTTATCAAACTCGCCCTGAAAGTTATATAAATCTGCACGGACTCTATTTCCATCTAAATCTAAATCATACCCTAACTCTTTAGGTACTGTAATTGTGATACTACCTCCAGAGGTTCTAAGTTCAATAAAGGCATCCGGATTTATAACTTCTGCATCTATTGATCCGCCACTAGTTTTTGCTTCAACATTTCCTGAAATATTATCAAGTGTAATTGATCCACCCGAAGTCTTAGCATCGATTCCACCAGTAATGTTTTCTCCTCTAATTCTTCCGCCACTTGTATTTACCTCTGCAAAGCCATCAATATCGGCTAAGGTTATACTTCCACCAGAAGTCTTAAGCTGGATTTCACCATCAATATTTTCGGCTTGAATACTTCCACCGCTTGTTCTTGCAATCTGATCGCCTATTAAGTTCTCCAGACTGATACTTCCGCCGCTTGTTCTTAAGTCACTAATGGACTTATTTGGTGCAAATACTTTAAATGAGATACTAATATTATTGTTTCCCCAATTTCGCCCTTCTCTTTTAGCAATCGCAAACACCGTATTTCCTTCTTTTTCTATTCTAATTTCCCAATTACTTAAATCAGCATCATCTCGATCAAGTTCTCTTCCTCTTTTTCTAACATACATTTCAACTCGAACTTCGTCAGTGTTTTCGCCAACTAGTTCAATACTTCCGCCACTGGTACTGACTTCAATTTTTGCATTGTCAGAAACAGAAAATTCTTCAGTTAAATAAGCTTCTTGTGCTATCGATTCATTTGAGGTTAATATTAATACTGCAACAAAGACATTACACAGAATTAAGTGTTTGATAAAATTGGCTTTTACTTTCATGGGATTTCTCATTAGTTAACGAAAGCGCATTACGCATCACTCTCAAGTTAGTTTCAATTACCTGTTACACTTGCTTAGATTTCGAACGTTACACAGAATTTCTATGTAGGAAGAGATTGTCAGTATTCCGTATTATTGCACCCAAATTAAATGACACTTTAATGAAACTACCTTTTGTACTTGCTAAGCGCTTTGTTGCTGGAGAATCTTTTGATGAATCTATCTCTAAAGCACAATACTTAAATAGTAGAAACCTATATCTGACACTTGATCTATTAGGTGAAAATATTACCGATAAAGCTGCCGCAGATGAAACTGTTGATTCGTATATCAACCTATTAAACGGAATTAAATATCATGCTATTCTAAGTAGTATTTCCATTAAGTTAACCATGATGGGTTTAGATATTGACCCTGAATATTGCAAAGAAAACCTTTTTAAATTACTTGATGTAGCTAAAGAGCAAAATCAGTTTGTTCGTATCGATATGGAAGGAAGTGATTACACTCAGATCACTATCGATATATTTAAAGAGGCACATGCAAAGTATGGTTGCAAATATGTGGGAACAGTTATTCAATCTATGCTCTTTCGAAGTATAGATGATATTAAACATCTTGCTGGTTTAGGTGCAGATATTAGATTAGTAAAAGGAGCATATAAGGAATCTGCGGAATTAGCGCATCAAAATATGCCAGCAATTAGGGAAGCTTATAAAGAGTGTGCAAAGATTTTACTAGCAGAAACTTCTTTTCCACGATTTGGATCTCACGATGATGAAATAATCAATTGGATACGTAGCTATACTGCAGAGCAAAAGATACGGAAAGACTCTTTTGAGATTCAAATGCTTTATGGTTTAAGAGAAGAGACAATGGTTGATCTCACAAAGCTTGGTTATAAAGCAAGAGTTTATGTACCATTTGGTACTGATTGGTTTCCTTATTTCTCTCGTCGATTAATGGAAAGAAAGGAAAACATCTTCTTCGTACTCACTGCAATGTTAAAAAAGTAAATGCACACCTTTTTCTTCGATATATCTAACCATGTTTATATAATCGGAGGAATGTTCATTTTTACAGGCACTTTACATTTCATTGTACCAAATATGTACCTTAAAATTATGCCTGGTTATATTCCGCACCATAAATCTATGGTGTTTTGGAGTGGCGTATTTGAAATTTTGGGAGGTATTGGAATTATGCTTCCCTTTTCAAAAACATTCTCTGCTTTGGGTTTAGTATTGCTACTAATTGCAATATTTCCAGCTAATTTCGACATGTTTCAAAAAGCTTATAAGAGGAAAGGTGTCACGTTATTTACTTTAGGTACTCTTATACGACTACCTATTCAATTCTGGCTTATCTATTGGGTACTTGCGGCGGCTGAATTGGCCTGAGTAGATAAGTTGAAAAGGAATCTGATATTTTATTATCTACTAATTCATTAATTATATAACTCTTTTTGAAGAAATCGCTTAAATATCTACTTCCTCTTTTTCTTGGGGGTCTGCTAATCCCCATTCCATTACTTGGTGACTTCCATTTTGAGTCTGCACTTATTGCAGCAACTTTGGGTTGTTTTTGGGCTGGAATTGCTTCAAGTAAACTCATTTTAAAAAGTGATTATATATTGACTTTAAAAATTTTAAGGGGAGTTTATTTATTTGGGCTACCACTTTTCCTCTTTTCTTTTTTTACAAATTGTCTTAGTTGGGATGGGGTAGGTTTTTGGATTCTGGTACCTTTCCCAAGTGTACTGTTAGGTATATCAATTGGTCGTTTTTTTAGAAAACTAACAGCTCCTTTCCCGACTTTTCTTACCATTTTTACTTTACTCTTTATATCAGTAGGCGTTTTACTTATAGAATTCTTTACACTTCCACAGGTTTATTTTTTCAATCATGTATGGGGAGCTTGGCCTGGCCCAATCTATGACGAAACTGTTCGTGTGACTGAAAGTCTTGTCTATTTTAGAGGAATGACCGCTTTTTGGATTCTATTTCTTTGGTACGCACCTGATTGGAAAAAATCTCTTCAAACTAAATTGATAGTTCTATCATCCATCATAATTTTGATTCTAGCTTATACAATGATGTCTGAGTTTAGAGTAATTACACCAAGAAGTACCCTTCAGAATGAGCTAAAAGAGTACCAAACTGAACACTTTGACATTTATTACTCTGAAGAATTTTTTACTCAACAAGAAATTGAATACTGGGCCTTAAAACATGAGTTTCATTTTGACCAAATTGTTAGGCTATTAGAAATCGAATATCCTCAGGATCAAAAAATTGAAAGCTATTTATATTCCAGTGCTTGGGAAAAGAAAGAACTCGTAGGAGCAAAATTTACTAGTTATGTCCCCATTTGGTTGGAACAAGATCAGCTTCATATAGCCAAAGAACATTTAAATGCGGTACTTAAGCACGAACTTGTTCATGTAATTTCTAAACAATTCGGAAACTCCCTTTTTAATGGAAGTTGGAGTATTGGTTTAGTTGAAGGCCTTGCTGAAGGAATTGCAAAAGATGCTTCACCCGAATCAACTTTAGATCAAATCCTATCAGCTGCACCCCCATATCCGTCTACCGAACAGATGAAAAATGCACTTTCAACTTCTGGCTTTTATTCCAGTGCCGGATCAATTAGCTACACAACGGCTGGATCTTTTGTAAGCTATCTCTTGGAAAATTATCCTGTCTCTAATTTTAAAAAAGCTTATCCAACTTCAAATTTTGAAGAAGCGTACCAATTAACTTTTGATAGTCTTGTCGCCGGTTGGCGTCGCTCTTTACCTGATATGAAAATTGATTCTGTAGATCAACAAGTTTCAGAATTTATATTTAGTCAACGCTCGATTTTTCAGAAAAGCTGCCCCCATATGGTTACGCCTATCATGGAATTATGGGATCAGGTTCGGTTTTATGAAACTATTAATCAAAAAGAACAAGCTTTTCCTATTGTAAACAGCCTATATGAAATGGCTCCCAAAAACCTCACCATCAAACAAAAATGGGTGCAATATCAGCTAGGTTTTAATAAATACGATCAAGTGATCAAGGCTATTGAGTCTACTGATTCCATTCCAACTTTTAGCATTTTAAGGGCAGATGCTTTTGCACTAAACAACGATTGGGAAGAGGCTTATAATCAGCTAGAAAGAACCTGGGATTTACTACCTGATAATACTTCAAGATCTTTCAAATACTCTTTTGAATTGCGGAAAGACACTTTAAACTGGAAGGTATTTAATTCAAGTAGATATCAAGTAGTTCTACTTCCTCCGGGTAGATTAGTAGTTAATATTCCGAATCAACTTTTGAACATTCAGAAGGCGATTGAGATCAATGAACTAGATTTTTTGAAAGAATATTCAGAACAAATACTTTCAGTTCAAAAGAATGAAGATTGGTTCGATATCTATGAATTATTGATTGATCGACTCATTTATCTTAATGAATTTGATCTTGCCAAAAACTGGATTAAATCCATTTCTGTACTTGAACTTCGACCTCGTTATCTGGAACGAATTGTAGAACAACAAGAGTGGCTAGATTTTGTTTCCTCTTATTCGAAGTAGGTAATTTTTTGCTCCCTAAGTTATTTTAAGTCTGTGACTTAAACTATTAGCTCTTGAAGTTTGCAACTTCAAAAGAATACTTGGGCTAGGTGGGGAGTTTAATGCAAGTCTAAGACTTGCTAACCTACAACTCTTAAGTCACAGACTTAAGAGATCAAAGGGTGGCTGGTAGTCATGATACGAGTTGGGAGTTGATTCAATTCATTAGCTTTAAAGAAACAGTTGGTAATAAGTAAATAAGTAAATAGGTTTCCTTATTAACTCTTTTACTTATTCCTTTTTTGATGAAAGAACCAAAATTTATCCCTTTAGCCTCTTATAAAGAATACTCTACAGAGGAAATGAAGCAACGTGCTTCTGATTTTTATCAATTGATTAAAAACCGGAGAACCGTTCGAGAATTTTCTGATCGTCCTGTTGATAGTGAAATAATTGAGCAATGTATTCTTGCTGCTGGAACCGCACCAAACGGAGCAAATAAACAACCATGGCACTTTGCTGTAATTTCTAATCCTGAGATAAAAGCTAAAATCCGAGAAGCAGCAGAAGAAGAGGAGCGAGAATTTTATCATCGCAGAGCACCCGAAGATTGGCTGGAAGACCTCCATCCTTTTGGAACGGATGAACACAAACCTTTTCTAGAAAAAGCTCCTTATCTAATTGGAATTTTTACACAAAGCTATCACTTAACTGAGTCGGGCGAAAAGGAAAAGCATTATTATGTGAAAGAATCTGTAGGTATTGCTACTGGAATACTCATCACCGCTCTTCACAATGCAGGCCTTGCAACACTAACCCATACTCCAAGTCCTATGGGCTTTTTGAATGAGATTATGAAGCGTCCTTCTCATGAAAAAGCATTTTTATTATTAGTAGTTGGTTATCCTGAAAAAGAAGTTCAAGTTCCTGATATATCTAAAAAACCTTTAAATGAAATAGCTTCTTTTCTTTGATGAGCACCGAACAAGAAAAAAAATCACCTAATCAGTTTATAAAAGCCATTAAAGAATGGGGTATAATTCTAGGGATATTTGGCATTCTCTATGTTACCGGCTTGCATACAGAAGTTATAGGTGGACTTCAAAGAGTTCTTCTTTCCACTGGAATACTTAGACCGGATACTGAAATTGATGTATCAGATATCAAGAAAGCGAATTATAATATGCCTCTAATTTCTTTAGATGGTGATCGCACATCATTAAAAGAATTCGAAGGAAAAACGATTTTTCTAAACTTTTGGGCAACATGGTGCCCTCCTTGCATTGCAGAAATGCCGAACATACAAGACTTATATGAAGATTTGTCTAATGAAGAAAATATCGTTTTTGTAATGCTCTCTTTAGATGAAGATCCAGAAAAAGCCAGATCCTTTATGGAAAGAAAAGAGTTTACCATGCCTGTTTACTTTCTAACCGGCCGACAACCAGGTGTTTATAATAGCACCGTGGTTCCAACAACCTATATTATTTCTCCAGATGGAAATATAGTATTGGAAAAAAGAGGCATGGCGAAGTACAATACTTCGAGCTTTAAAGATTTTCTTCTTAGTTTATAAAAGAATATTCATCTAGATAAATTCAATCAATCATGGAAAAAGTAATTGCAGGAATTCAACAAATAGGGATTGGAAACCCAAATGTAGAGGAAGCTACAGAATGGTATCGTAAATATTTTGGAATGGATATTAAAGTGTTCGACGATGCTGCAACTGCCGATTTGATGCTTCCATATACTGGCGGAAAACCTCATGATCGTAGGGCAATTCTTACTTTAAGTATGAGAGGTGGTGGTGGATTTGAGATTTGGCAATACACAAGTCGTACTCCAGTAGCACCTAATTTTGAACCACGAATTGGTGATTTAGGAATAAATATTGCTAAGATTAAATCTGTTGATGTTCAAGAAACCTACGAACAATTCAACGGAGCTGGACTTAATGTTCTTACTTCTTTAAGAGAAAATCCTGCCGGAGATCTCAATTTTTTTGTAGAAGATTTAAATGGAAATATCTTCAATGTTGTAAAAGGGCTTGGGTGGTTCAAGAAGAAAGAAAGAAAAACTACTGGTGGTGTTTCTGGGGCAATAATTGGTTCTACTGATATTGAAAAGTCTATGACTTTGTATTCCAATATTTTAGGATATGATGAAGTTGTGTACGATGAATCTGATTTATTCTCCGATTTTGAAGGACTATCGGCTGGTGATCAAAAATATCGCCGTGTATTACTAAGGCATTCTAAACCAAGAAAAGGTGGCTTTAGCAAACTATTTGGACCCACAGAAATCGAGTTAATTCAGTGTTTAGATGGAAGAAGAAAGCCCAAATTAATATTTGAAAATCGATTTTGGGGCGATTTAGGGTTTATCCATCTATGTTTTGATGTACAAGGTATGGATGCCTTAAAAGAAGAATGTGAAAGTGCTGGATTTAAGTTTACTGTAGATAGCGCAGACAGTTTTGATATGGGAGAAGCTGCTGGAAGATTTACTTATATAGAAGATCCAGATGGAACTCTCATTGAATTTGTTGAAACACACAAAGTACCTATTGCAAAAAAAATAGGCCTCTTCGTGGATATGACCAAAAGAGACCCTAAGAAAGAATTGCCAGGTTGGATGCTCAGCGCTTTGGCTTTAAGTAGAATGAAAGGATAATGAGAGAAAGGTGATTCAGTGAAAAAGCCAAATCACTAAATCACCTTTCTTAACTCACTGATTAATTATTTAATTAACATCATTTTTCTGGTTTGAATGTGTTTTCCAGATTGAATTCTGTAAAGATACATTCCACTAGAAAGCTGAGAGGCATCAAAAGTTACGTTTTGAACTCCCGCTGCCATTTTTCCATTTACCAATGTTGCAACTTCCTGCCCAAGCATATTGTACACTTTCAGTGTTACATTTCCTGCTTCAGGTAAACTAAACGATATGTTAGTAGACGGATTAAATGGATTCGGGTAGTTTTGAGAAAGTATAAATTCATCCTTTCCAAATTCACTTTCTTCATTCGCAGTTCCGACATCATCAGAAGTGTACCTAAAAATAGGCGCCCCACTAAAGCCTAAATATAAATCGTCCCCATCAAATGCGAATCTAGGGTTTGTGTATCCAGTTGGCACTTCATCTAACTCAATAATTTGTTCGTAGTTAATGCCATCGGTACTTTTATAAACAGCTCCTATAAAAACTAAAGCTCCATCTACAAATGCGACTTTCGTTCCAGTCACAAATAAAGCGCCTTCATAGGAAAATAATCGATCAAGACCTACCCCTGTTAATCCTACTAAGTCGGATGTTTTACTCCAATTTTTACCTCCATCTTCAGATAGGTAAATTTTATCTTCATTAATTGGAAGACTATATAGCGTTTCTCCTACTGAACCGACATCATAATATCCTGCTCCAAATAAATTTAGTCCACTATCTGCTGTAGCGAAATGCCATGAAGTTCCTTGATCTTGTGAACTAGCAATTAATGTAGTGTTTGAACCTATTACTATCCCACTTTCGCCATCATGGAATGTTTCAAAAATTGCGCCAATTCCCTGATAATGTACATCCCAGTTAGCACCTTCATTGGTTGAAGTCCAGATCCTTGAAAACCCATCTCCTCCAGCCATGATCCATAAATCATCAGTAAAATAAATATCACTTATATACCACGTCTCTGTTCCTGTCATAACAGACCATGTATCTCCTCCATCAGCACTCATAAACAATCCTGCATATGAACCAGCATACAATTTTTCACCACTCTTTCTTACCGTGTAGAAAGATCCATTATGACCTTCTGGTAAATCAATAGGCACATGTGACCAGGTACTACCTTTATCTGAAGATTTATAAACCCCATATCCATATTGTCCTGTACCAACCCCACTATTTGTAGTAACATATAGAGTTCCATCTATTGGAAATATTCCTCTAATAGCAGGGTTTTTAAGTCCAATTGTTCCCATCTCGCTCCAATTCAGACCACCATCAATTGAAACTAGTGCGTTATTCTTTTGAATGGCTGTTGCATAAAGTTTCCCCTCAACTTCTACTACTTTATTATGATCTCCATAAATAGGTTTTATATCACTCTCAATTTCAACTTTTGACCATGTTTTTCCTATATCAGTACTTGAGTATACATCGGCAGAACTGACCACCTGACCATCAACAATTCCCACACTACCATTTAAGCCGTATATAATACCTTCAATATTTGCTAAATTTCCGAAGCTCCCTAAATTTGTAAAAGTTTTCTCCCATTCACCGGAAGCATTTTTAGCCCAAACTCCTCCAGTTGTAGCAAAAACATATTCCTCACCTAGTTTAGCTACCGAATTCAACAGCTCAAAAGTTACTGTTGGGCCAAATGCTTCAAAAGTAGCCCCACCATCAAATGATGCTTTAATTCCTGCAGTAAATGATGTTGAAACTACGATATCACCAACACCATAAATAACATCACCAGCAGTAACAGTTCCTGCTAGCGTCCAGTTTTTAGCTCCATCAATAGATTTGTACAATTTTGTTCCGGCTAGCGCAAATAAAGTATCTTTTACTTGAACCATTTTTGATGGGATTTCAAATTGCCCAAAACCTTCCGCTGAAGCCTCTATTATATTTCCATCATAGATTGTGGAGACCTTTGAAGTAGTATTTGTGAAATGCACACCAAATGAAGTTGATAACAAATTACCTGGTGTTATATTTTTAAATTCTTCACCACCCAGTATTGACCAACTCAAACCATCATCTTCAGATACATAAACATTTGTACCTGTTCGTCCATATAATTTCCCTGAACTTTCAACTAGCTCTAGAATTGCCCCACCTTCTGGACCCCAAGTATTAACCCATTGTTGAGCTTTCGAATTTCCTGATGTTAATATCAGAAAACTGAGTAATAATATTATTTGTAACGGTTTCATTTTATAAGCACCCCTAAATTAGTTTTTTGTTATTACTAAATAATGAATCCTGTTTCAATATTTCTATACCCGATTGAGGGTATTTTATTCTCAAATAAAAAGATGGTAAAGTGAAAAAAGCCGAATCACTAAACCACCTTATCTTGCTTGCTATTATATTTATTTAATTAGCATCATTTTCTTTGTTTGAGAGAACTCGCCACTTATTAATCTGTAGATATAAACTCCACTTGCTAGCCTTGATGCATCAAACTGGACGATGTGATTTCCCGAGTTTAAACGATCATTTATTAACGTTGCCACTTCCTGCCCTAGTAAATTGTAGACTTTTAGATCTACATTATTTGCTGAGGGAAGACTGAATGAAATGTTCGTTGTTGGGTTGAACGGATTCGGATAATTCTGTGAAAGTATAAACTCGTTTGGATTCTCGGTTTCCTCAGTCCCAACAGTAAACTGTTCTGTTATAAACTCTACTTCAGTAGTAACAAATTTCTCGCCTCTAATAGCCTTATACATAATAGGTGATGGATCTGCCTCATCTACTACCCAAAAGAAACGGCGTGTTTCTGGGTCGAATGTTGCAGTAGCTGGCATATTGCTAACTTCTACCTCTGGAATACTTAGGTCCGGATTCCTAGCACTAACATAGTAGACTAACGTATCTCCAATTTCTGCATATATAGGCCCATCATTGAAAATACCAGGGTAATTAGAATACACATTCATTGATCTGCTAATTGCTTGTTGGCCATTTATAACAGTAGCGGTTAGCCCCTGATTGAACCCTTGCCCTTGATCTCCTGATGTTCTTCGGTTATATATTCTATAACTCTTTAATACTAGTTCTTTAATTTGGTTATCCCAATCGAATCGTACTTCGATTGTACTTCCATCTTGTTGAACTTCTCTCTGGATTGTATACCCAAAGGTAGTGTCGGCATCTACATTAAAGTTGAAATATTTAAATCCTTTGTAAATACCCTCACTATCATATACTGTTTCATTTATATTAGATCTGTAAATAATCCCAGTAAAAAAGTCTCTTCCATAGTTTTCTTGTTTTACTTGGGTATAGTAGGTACTACCATCAAATGATTCGAATTGTCTGAACATTCGAACTGTTCTTGAATTTAATTGTAGTGAATCTGAAATATTAGAGTAATTTCTCACTTCAATTTGATTACCTACTTCATCATAGTCCATTTCCGTTTTTATGGAAATTCCTGAGATTTCATTCTGCATAGCCTCTTCATTATAATCGACCTCATATACTATAATAGAATCTACTAGTACTTTCCCACTTTCATGGTTTTGTTGAAAGCTTGTATATGCTTGGTTAAACACCCAGGTAGAATCATCCCAATAAAAACCTTCTGCTTTAGTAAATGAATCGTCTGTTGCATAATTAAAATGAAGGCTATCTTCACCAATGTACCTCATCTTTTCAGCATCATATTCTTTACTCACCTGATACATGTATCTCCCACCATCACCAAGTTTTACATAATCCCAATTACCACTACTTATCATTCCTTCATTATCAAAGTACTCTCTCTCGTTTACCTGGTATTCCTCTGTTTCTTCTCGTAATTCTCTAGAGTTTAGAACCCCTAAGTAATATCCTTCATTATAACTGAGATAATAGTTTTCACTATATTTATTTCTCTGTAAGTATTCCAGGATATATTCATCGAGTTCAGCATTAAACTGAAACGACTTTCTTAACGTGTCATAATTAGATTCATCTCTATATGATAAGTCCCTTGATCCTTTCATCCACCCATCCATTGGATTATAGTAATCCCAAAATTGCTCATATGTAGCTCCTTCAGCTGCTACTAACGGTGTTCTTGATCTTTGTCCGATATATGCTTCTGACTCCCCATTTCTATAATAATATGTTACAGAACTATCATTATGATTTTCAGAGAAATAGCTTGTTTGTAGACGCTCTGGTATCCATTCTGTGCTATCGAATGGTAATACATAAAGATTGTTATAAAAGGTAAAGTTTAATGTATCTCCTGAATAAAATATTCTACTAAATGTTTGAGGGGCATATACCGAATCCATAAGATTTTTATACTCAGAATATCCCCACGTTGTATCAGTCGAAAGAGATGTAGTAAAGCTAGGAGCCATAAAAACTGACTCTCGAAATCTTGATTCCAAATCTAAAGCCCATTCATCAGCATCTTTTATTTCTTGGGAAACCTGGTATAAAAAAGTCTTGTGAGAAGTATTTAAATATTGTTTTTCAATCTGTTGCTTAAATTGTTCTTGCGCAACAATACTTCCTGAGCTTATAAAAATTATAATAAGTAAAGCTATTTTATTCATACTGCTTTTATTAGGTAATTGAATATTGATACTCAGCTTATCATTACTGAGTATTATAAATTTCAATATTCTAAAGCAGTTGATAAATCACCCGAAATAGGTATTATTTAGTAATACTACACTACATTTCTTATAAACGCCAGCCGAACAGCTGCTGCTCTTGAGTTTACATGCATTTTTTTATAGATATTTTTGACATGTGTTTTAACAGTCCATGGACTTAAATAAACAGCTTCTGCAATTTGTTTATTAGATTTTCCATCAACTACTTGTTCTAATATTTTTAACTCAGCAGGACTTAGGTTAAAAGGCACTTCCTCTTTTATTTCTTTCTTTCTAAAATCTGGGTTCTTTACCATTTCAAGAATTCTCTTTGCAATGGAAGGAGAAATAGCAGAACCGCCTGATTTAATTTCTTTTATCGAATTTACGACGATGTCAATGGCTGTATCCTTCAATAAATATCCTGATGCGCCTACATTTATTGATTCGAATATACGTTCATCATCTTCGAATACGGTAAACATTATTACTTCAACATCCGGGAATTTCTGCTTTAGGTTAAAGGTCGCTTCAATCCCTGATATTCCTGGGAGTTCAATATCCATAAGGATCACCTCAGGCCTGTCACTAGCTTCAAATCTCTCAAGTTTTCTAAAAAAGGTTTCTGCTGATTCTGCAACTAAGACTACTTCTAATTCATTGTAGAATCGTAGTAATTCGGTAAGTCTTTTTCTGAAAATATCGTGATCTTCAACAATACTGACTTTTACTTTTGTGTCTTTTTTTATTTCCATAATGTTTTATATACAGAAAGTATCGAACATTTCTAGTGACTTACCAATACCCCGAAATGGCGATTTTTTAGCAATTCTTTTTTATGCTAAAGAGGAATAATTACTTTTACTTCAGTTCCTTCTTCTGTAGTTACCTCTACTCTCCCGTTAATTTCTGTTGCTCTTTTTTGCATATTTTTCATTCCATTTCCACCATTATAGCCCTTACTATCTCCTTTAAAAGTACCGTCATCTTTTACACAAACTTCTAAGCTACCATTTGATCTTTTAAAATATATCAGGAGATTTTTGGCGTTTGCGTATTTCATTGTATTCTGCGAAGCCTCTTGTATAATTCTAAATAAATTTAATGCTTGCGCAGCAGTAAGTAGCGTATCCCTTTCTTCATTGGTATTTATATTTACAAGTAACTGCTCGTTTAATGCGCTTTGATTTTTGAAGTATGAATGCAAGTGATTTATAAATCCTTCAAGTTTCAATTCGCTTTGATTCAGAGCCCATATCGTTTCTCTTAATTGTTTAATTGTAACCTCAGCGTCACCCTTTAGAGATTTCATTAACTTTATTGACTTTTCTTTTTCATCAACCTCTGAATATTTATCTATAAGGGATAACCCAGTAATAATATTCGCAAGTTGAGCCCCGACATGATCGTGCAAATCACGTGAAATGCGTTCTCGTTCATTTCTTAGTTTATTGCTTAACTCCATTTGGCGAAGCTCTTCCTTCAACTTTCTTTGTGAATAATATCGAATCAAACCAATCAAAGAGCTTAATAAAAGTGATGCATAAAATACCCTGAACCACCATCTTTTCCACCAAGGTGGGAGTACTTGAATATTTAGAGCAACCCCATTTTCATTCCAAATTCCATACTTATTTGCTGCTTTTACACTAAATGTATAGTCACCTGGTTCTAGATTTGGATAATCTGCAAAGTTTCTATTTCCAGAATACACCCAATCGAAATCTACTCCATTCATTTTATAAGCATATGAATTCTCATATGGATTCTCATAATCTAATGCAGCAAATTCAAATGATAAGAAGTTTTCATCGTGTGGTAGCCTAAGATTTTTTTTAAATAGTATTGAGCTGTCACTTTCTAGTTTCTCATTGAAGAGGTTTATCTCAGTTAAGTAAACTTTTGGTGGGATTTCATTAACCGAAAGTTCGTCAGTATTAATCACATTAAAGCCATTCACTCCTCCAAAGAAGAGTTGTCCATTATTTGCTCGATAGAATGCTCCTGTATTGAACTCATTATTTTGAAGCCCATCAGCTTCTGTAAAATTGGTGAATGAACCTGATTCAGTATGTAATCTACCAAGTCCATTATTTGTACTCATCCAGATGTAATTTTGGTTTTCATCGCCAAGAATTCCGTAAACACTATTATTTGGTAAGCCTTCTGTTGTTCTTAAGTTTAGTAATTGATCAGAGCCAGAAATCCATCGAGTAATTCCCCCACCATATGAAGCAAACCAAAAAGTACTATCGTTTTGCTGGTATACACTTCTTCCGTCTTTGTGTGATATTTGAAAATCTGATTCCCCACTATTTTGAAAAAATTGAGTCTCAGAAATATTCTCTCCTGAAAGAGTTAAATAATTAAAGCCATTATCGGTAGTAGTTAGCCATATGTTTCCATTATTATCTTCATAAATCTTTCGAATACTATTACTATTTATGGAACCTTCATCTCCATTGTTATTCAGTACCAAAACACTTGTAGGTTCTCCATTAATCCATTGCTCTACGTTTTTTATTACCTGTACTCCTTCTCCTTGATATCCTAACCAAAGCCATCCTCTCGAATCACTGAGAACCTGATGTACTTCATTATTAAGTAATAGACTACTTCCTTTTTTAAAAGACTTAAGTTCAATGTTCTTATTCTTAATTGATTCTTCTGGGATAAGAAATAAACCGTTTGTTCGTGTAGCAATCCACAGACCTATTGTGTCTCTTTCTAACGACCATATACTTCCTAAATCGTTGTTTATTAGATCAGATACTTTCTCAAATATTTCATCATTATTTAGAAAACCTAGACCTTCATTTGTCGCAATCCATGTTCCATTTTCTTCGCCTTCAAATCCAAGGATAAATGTTGATGGGATTTTATCTCCACTAAAAAGCTTAATGCCTTTTCTTTCATTTAATCTAAAAAAACCTCCTCCCCAAGTATAAAACCAGATATTTCCAAAATCGTCTTCATAAAGTGTTGAGGCCCCAAGCGCTCCTTCAACATCAACTACTTTTATAATTTGATCTCTTTCTGTTTTCTTGTTTATTATTTTAATATTCCCTTCCGTTTGCCCCTTTATTATATAATCTCCACGTTCGAGATATACTTTTTTAACTGAAGATTTCTCGACCCCACTAGCAATGCTTTCTTTTACTTCTTCTGAAAACATGTTAGGATCGATCTTCCGAAGATCATCAGAGACAACATTTACCCACACACTTCCTCCAGAGTCGATATAAATTTTATCTGTATTTGGTGACGCGTTTTCATATGAAAAAGGAATCCTGTGTGCTATTATTTGAATATTCAAAGTTGGTGAATCTCTAAATTTTTCTATCTCTTGACTTGGTATATAAAAGATGCCATTTAATGATGATAGAATAAAAGACCCATCTTTTAACTCAAGAATAGAATTGGTTGAATGCACCCTTTTATTTGTCCCGCTTTCTACCAAATTTGATGGATAGAAAACCTTGGTTTCATAATCCATTAGGCCGATACTATTTGTAAAAAAACCAATCCAAAGAAAGTCCTTGGAGTCTTCAAAAATTACATTTATTGGAGCGTTAGGTATATTAGAATTGGGATGAGTATTATGATTAACACGAGTAATAGTATCCGTTTTTGGATTTATCACATTTAAACCGCCATCTCTTGTACCAACTAAAAAATCTCCACTCTTGTGTACATATAATCCATGTATAAAGCTGTCTGATAGAGTGGTAGTATCGTTTGGTAAATGTCTATACACCTTTACACTTTTACCATCAAATCGATTGAGGCCGTCCATAGTTGAAATCCAAACAAAACCATAATCATCAGTAGTCATATTGAGTACTGTATTATGTGAAAGGCCAATATTCTCTAAGTTGAAATGAGTAGCAGTGAACTTCGGTATTTGTGCAAATGCAAAAGTATATGAACCTAGAAAAGAAAGAATAAGAAGACTTTGTAAAAATCTTTTCAATGCAGAACCCCTAACAACTTAATAGTCAACTAAAAACCAAACCTATATAAGAAAAAAGAGTTTATTATGCGAGATTACTAATTAAATTTGTTCTTGGCATCAACCATCTGTTGGGGCTGTAAGTGGCTCGCCGCCCGGTAAAACATCTCTTTTTTCTGGATTAACGAGAGTTATAAAGTGACGCTGCACCTCATTATCGTAAGCTATGTTATAACTAGTTCCATCAGAATACATGTTTACAGATCCCGCTAGTTTTCCGTCTCTTAAAATTAACATAGCCTGACCAACTTCTTTATTTTCTACATTTGCAGAAATACTGATTATACCAGGCATTGTCTCTTCAATTCTTGTAATGTAAAGAGTATACATGCTACCCTCTTCTACCCTTACAGAAATCGCATCTCCATTTTTTGGAGATGTTAATTGATCAGATTCAATATCAACATATATTTTAGCAACGCTTTCATCTTGTACTATTGGAGCTGGAGTGCTGCTCTCTTTTTCTGGTGTTTCTGATTTTGAACAAGCAAGGACGAAAACTAAAACAACAATACTAATTTGTATGAATCTCATTTTATTAAAAAGCATATTATTTAATTAAAACCATTTGACGTGTAAGCGTTTGAGTAGCAGTTTGTAAGCGATATATATAAATACCACTTGATAAGTTTGATGCATCAAAAGTTAATTCATGCTCACCTTGTTGCTGCTTTCCATCTACAAGTGTTGCCACTCTTTGACCTTGAATATTGAATACCTCAAGTTGAACTATTCCCGAATTATCAAGTGCATATGAAATAGTAGTAGAAGGGTTAAATGGGTTTGGATAATTCTGATTTAATGAAAATTTGACTGGTTCTTCCGCTTCTTCATTCGATACATCATTCCCAACGGTAAGTGTAATTGGAACATTGAATACTGGATTTTGAGAATCATTAGTTCTAACAATCATTGTAGTATTGTATGTACCTGCTGAAATTCCTTCTGTTGTAAATTGCAGGTTTCGACTTGAAGATCCATTCTCAAGTGTGAATCCAGTAGACCCACCACCAACTGAAAGCCATGGGAAAGGAGCTGATAATTTTTTTATCTCAATATCATCAATGTCGTATGTAGACCCACTTACTCCATTTCGATTTAGTAATTGCATCTCCCCAGGACTGAACCCACCGACATATCCATTTTCAGCTATGATAACTCCATTAAATACATATCTAACAACTTCATTATCTGGATCAAGTATGATTTTCATTTCATGGTAGTTATTAGCTGTCACTGTAGCAGGGGTGCTAAAAAAGCTTAACTCATTCTGTTCCGTCAAGTCAGCTGCAAAAATAGTTTGGTTTGCGATAATAATACCAGCTGAGAATTCTCCATTCTTCCCATCAGTTAGGTAAATATCATAGGTTTCTGAAGTTGTAGATACAGAAAAATTAACGGTTATCTCATAACTCCCAAATAGCTGATAGCCAAAAAATGGTGCACTAATAAATTTTGTATCATCACTTCCATCGCCAACTATTCTTAGATGTTGACTTCCTGAGTTAGCGTTTGCAGAAGAAATCATGAAATCTGTATCTGAAGTAGCTCTCCATTCAGAAATACCTTCAAATGTTCCTACACCAAAGCCTTGGTTACCTTCAAATGAAGTTGAATATATTACTTCTTCAGCTTGTACAGATTTACTTTTTTGGACTTCAGCTTTTGAATAATTAGCTGGTGTTTTTGTGATTCTGCCAAACTTTGCTGGTGAAATAGTTTCTTCAGATTTATTAGCTCTTTTCAATGTGTTTCCTGAAAATCCAAAATCGATATCCCAAACCAATATACTTTCACCATTGTTAAATATCTGAAAAGGTATGCTCACATTATCTTCTCGATTCATTTCAATATTAACTACATCTGCTAGTAAGCTAGCCGTTGGAGTATTTTGTGTAGTTGTTCTATAATTAGCTACCGTACGCTTTATTTCTCTTAAACTTCTTGCATTATCTGCTGGTGTTGTTGAGCTTGTATTCCCTGTTGCAGTTCCTAAAAATGTAAGATTTGGACTAGAAAAATATGGCGCCTCATTTTGAGCGTTATTATCATTATATGCCATAACTGTGTGATAATTAGAGGTCGTATTCTGAAATCCAACCGAGTAATGAAATAATCCGCCCCCACCATCTGCTGCCGACGATGACTGTGTTCTTGAATGAGCATTTCCCATATTGTGGCCAACTTCATGAATTAAAGTATATGTATCAGCAACTTGTTGAACTCTATTTAGATTGAATGCAAAAAATGGATTTCCTCCGGTGCTATTTAGTCTCCAACCCAAACCACCTGTATCTTCAATTTTGACTAATAAAGAAACTACATCGGCACCAGAAGCATCTCTTATGCCATGTATTTCGTCCATAAAGCCATTAAAGCCATCACCTGCGTCAAAAACCGGATTTGATGTATTTTGTGTAAATCTTGATAGACGATCTTCTGAACTTACTCCATCTGTTATCTCGTTATAGCTAGTTTTAGTAGTATTTACTAGTCTCAGATCAATTCCAGTATTACTATTATTCAGTGCAGTTTGAGATAAGTTCATCGATTGTGCAATAATGCCATCAATATCTACGAAACCAGTTGTTGCAGCCCAATCCTCAGCGGCTTGTGTGTACACAATCATCAAATCGATGGTCACACTGTCATCTTCACTTGAAACTAATGGGGCAGCGATAGAAGTATTAGAAGTCCCTTTTAGTTTTGCACCAAAGTTATGACTTTCAAAATGTGCAGGAGCAACTAGTTCTTTACTATGATCTATAGTGCAAGCTAGTTGTTCATCAATACGCATATTTTTTGATGAAATGAAATTTTTAAACTTCGATTGATCATACTCAAAATGGATTGGAGAATCTGCCTTATCATAAAAAACCCCATTAAGCGATCCTTTATTATAGGTAGCTATAAATATGTTCTCTGGATTTCCTTCTTTATAGGCACGAATAGATACAGTACCTGGCATATATTCTTCTTTATCCAGAATGATTAGCCTATCAATATTACCATCTCTTTTTTGCAGCTCAAGAATCGCTCCCCTATTCAATTCAGGATCAGTAAAAATTTGATCGTTTAACTCAAAATAACTTTGACTCTCTAAATTCTCTTTTGCCTTGGCAATTTCACTATCATCAAACTGATTAAGCTTAAAAACTTTGCTTTGCTGAGAATACGATGTGTTTGAAAAAATAAGAATGGCAAAAAATGCCCCAAGAATACTATTTGTTAACTTCATATTGAACTACTTGATTAATTAGGTCGTTTAATATGAGAAACTCGGGGCTAAAAAAGTATTTTTTTAAGACTATAACCTAAATCTTAATATTTATTCATCTCCCTTTTAAAAGACTTGTAAGATTTAACTTATGAATCGGAATTAGATAACTCGCTAATAGTTCATCTTTATGTATACCGAGAAGACCCGTACCTCTAAAATCAACGATACATACTTTTTCTTCTGTCTGAACAACTTCTCCTATTCCATAGTATTCTGGACTCGGGCCGTAATAAACCAAATCGCCTGTATTCAGCTCATTCATTGCCCTTCGGTGATATGGCAATATCACTGGGAGTAAATCTAGTCTATATGAAAGTCTTCTTTTCCCGTTCAGGGACATTATGTTTTTTCCTTAATGATTTCTCTTTCAGTATCACCACAATGTTTAATGGTAATCCAAACGGCATTTTTAGGTATTAAGTTTCTAATTTTTTCTGGCCACTCAACTATGGAAACTCCATCACCGAATAAATATTCTTCGGCGCCAATTTCGAGTGCTTCCTGATCACTTTCAAGTCGATAACAATCAAAATGGTAAATTGGGATACTGCCTTGGTACTCATTAATTAAAGTGAATGTAGGTGAGGTGACTAACTCTTCTTTAACACCAAAAAATGAAGCAATTCCTTTTACAAAGTGCGTTTTACCAGCTCCTAAATCACCATTTAAACAAACTACATCTCCTGGTGAAAGTTCTTTTGCAAATTCTTTTCCTTGGGCAATAGTCTCATCAACAGAAGAACTTATCATCTTCAATACCCTATCTTTTTGGACTTAGAGTGGCTACGGGTAAGATCATTTCTTCCATTGAAGCTCCACCATGCTGAAAGGTGTCTTTATATCGGTTCTGATATTTGTGGTAATTAGTTGGGTAAACAAAATAATAATCTTCACGAGCAATTAGGTAATCACTAGCATGCCCAAGGTCAGGGAGTTTATACTTTTCGGCATCATTAATTTGAATTACAGCATTCGCATTTTCCGCGTTTAAATTTTTACCGTATTTGTATCGTAAACTCGTTGCCGTATCACGATCTCCATAAACTTTTGTGTCTCTTAGTGCCCGTATTGATCCATGATCTGTAGTAACAACCACGGTAACATCTTCATCAGCTAATTCTTTGAACATTTGTAGTAAAGACGAATGCTGAAACCAAGCTTCAGTTATAGAACGGAATGCAGATGCATCGGGTGCAAGTTCTTTGATTACATCCGAATCAGATCGAGAGTGCACTAAAGTATCAACAAAATTAAAAACAAAAGCTGCCAACTTGGATTGTGCAAAACTCTTCATCTTACCTGCAACTTGGCGACCATCCTCTGCATTTAAGATCTTCTCATATTTGAAATTAATATCAATATTAGCTCTTTTAAGCTGATTCTGTAGTAATTCTTCTTCGTGTCTATTTAACGATGTTTCATCTTGGCCCTGAGCCCAAAGTTGAGGATACATTCGTGAAATTTCGAGCGGTGATATGCCCGCAAAAATAGCATTTCTTGAATATGGTGTCGCTGTAGGAAGGATTGAATAGTAGAAATCAGTTTCTATATCGAACATTTTAGCTAAATAGGGTTCGAACACTAACCACTGATCATAGCGCATGCAATCAATCAAAAAGAACATCGTTTTCTTTCCGTTCTTGATATGAGGAAACACATACTTTTTAAAAATTCCTTGTGAGATCAGTGGCGCCTCTTCATTTTGGTCGAGCCAAGACAGGTATTCACGCGCTATAAATTTTCCAAACTCACGATTAGCATCTACAACTTGATCATCAAGTACTTGTTTCAATGCTTCATCGCCTTCACCAAGATCTATCTGCCATTTAGAAAGTTCTTTATAGATCTCAATCCAATCTTGCCATGTAGTTTGAGGGTGAATACGAGAAGAAATACTACCAAATTCTCTTAAATATGATTGTGCAGATTTTTCACTTTGTAACTTAGATCGATCCAGGATTCGTTTTACCGTCAATAAAATTTGGTTCGGATTAACTGGCTTGATCAAGTAATCCGAAATTTTAGCGCCAATCGCATCTTCCATAATGGCTTCTTCTTCACTCTTTGTAATCATTACAACGGGTAAAAGAGGTTGTAGTGATTTTACCTTCTCAAGTGTTTCTAAGCCTCCCATGCCTGGCATCTGTTCATCTAGAAAAACGAGGTCGAACTTCTGATTTTCAATCATAGTTACAGCATCTTCGCCATTCGTAACAGGAACGATATCAAAACCTTTCTTTTGTAAGAATATTATATGGGATTGCAGTTGATCAATTTCATCATCTGCCCAAAGAATGATTGGCATCTACTTTTTTATTAATGAATTTACAGTTTTAAGATAGTAAGTATTTAAGAGCATATTGTTTAATTCTAGTACACGAATTTAAAATCCACTCTTATAGCTTCATTATACTTTAGTTAAAGTTGAATGAATGGCTTCAAGTTATCCAATGTCTTGGCACCAATTCCACGTACATTAACCAACTCATCAACGGAAGTAAAGTCGCCATTAGTTTCACGATATTCGATAATTCTTTGGGCATATGAATCTCCAATTCCGGGAAGGCTTTTAAGTTCTTCAAGGCTACCATTATTTATACTAATAGGTACCTGGGTTTGCTCTAATGATTTTTCTAAATCATCCTGATATTCATTCGCTAACTGAACTGGATTATATTTCTTCGCACTTTCTTTTTCATTTTGTTCAATCAGAGCGCTTCTACGTTCAAATTCAGCTAAAATCTTACTATGATTTTCTGGCGTTGGAACTATCTTCTCATTAATGAATATATTTCCAATACATAGAATTGTAATGAATCCGAATGATGCAGTAATTGAAATACGCTCTTTTTTGCTGATTTGAAGTCTATCAACCCAAAAGAAAAGAGCTCTTTTAATTTTCATTTTACTCATAACTAAAAGTTTTTACTTGTCGTAATTAGCAACTTATTTTGCGGCTTGTCAACTTGTTTTCGAGTTTGGGAAGTGTGATGTTTGGCTGAATTATATAATTATGAGTACACATTATTTCACATATAACGATCAACGCATTGCTTACGAAGTTGTTGGAGAAGGCAAGGCTTTAGTTATCCTGCATGGCTGGGGAAGTAATCGCCGAGTTATGATGCCTATAGCAAAGCAGCTGTCTCACCTTCGATCTTGTTACGTTCTCGATCTTCCAGGTTTTGGCGATTCCAATGAACCTGCTCAAGCTTGGAGCATAGACGATTACGCTGATGCTGTTGAAGCCTTTATTTCGATGTTACCTGACGACCATGTAGATATGCTCGTTCATTCTTTTGGTGGTAGAATTATTTTAAAATTACTTACCAGGAAGAATGGGAAACAAATCATTCAAAAAGTTCTTATTACTGGTGGCGCAGGAATGAAACCTAAGCGCTCTTGGAAGTATTACGTTAAAAAATACACAGCAAAAACATTAAAGGCTCCCTTTGTAATTTTACCTCAACCCCTAAATGATAAGGCTTTAAATTGGCTTCGAACAACTGCACTTTGGAAAAGTCTTGGATCAAGTGACTATTCTCAACTATCGGGAGTAATGCGTGGTACTTTCGTAAAATCGGTAAATGAATATTTGGAAGAGTGTTTACCTGAAATAACACATGAAATACTTTTACTATGGGGACGAAATGACGATGCTACCCAAATTTATCAAGCAGAAAGAATAGAGCAAGGAATTAAACACGCTGCTCTTGTTGTGATTGAAGATGCAGGTCATTATGCCTTTTTAGATAAGCCAAAACAGTTTGCAACTATTGCCGAAGCTTTCTTAAAAGAGTGATCTACAACTGAAAATCTATTCCTAATTCATCAATTTTTAAACCCGCACTTATTAAGCTAATTGCTCTTTTCTGAGTAGTTTTGCTGGATTGGTCACCTTTTGTTCCATAGATCAAGTCATCGATAATAGGGTATCCCCACTTTGCAAGATGCAGTCGAATTTGATGAGTTCGCCCTGTTTCTGGAATGCATTTTATTAACGATGAGTGGTCTCTTTCTTCAGCAACTTCAAAATGGGTAACAGCCTCTCTTGCATTTTCCAAGCCTTCATCACTCTCGAATACAAAACCTTGTTTCCTTCTAATTGGAGTATCTATCGTTTTCTTTTTGTCTTGTGGAATCCCTTCAACATGAGCAAAATAAGTTTTGTAAACTCTGCCCTCCGAAAAGCAATGCATTGCCTTTTTTGCAAATAGTTTATTCTTAGCAAACAATACAATTCCTGATGTTACAGCATCAAGTCGATGTACAATTCTTAAATCCTCATACCCTTGATCTTTCAAAATCTCTGCAAGTGTGTTTTTGAAAAATCTACCACCTGGATGCATTGGCATTGGTGCAGGCTTATACACAATCAGATATTCTTCAAGTTCTTTCAGAACTTCTACTTCATCTGGTACTGAAGGCTCAATAACTCTTGGAGAGTAATGAGAAACATCATCCGATATGGAAAGGATAAACTCCGGTTCAACTTTTTGCTCATTTACAAAAACTCTGCCAGAATTTATTCTAGCGCTCCATTCATTTTCTGGTTGAAATGGAAACTTAGTACTCATCATCTTCAACAAACTCATCCCAACAAATTCGGAGTCTGGTTTAAAGCGATGAGTAATTGGGTAAGGTTCAACTAATCTAATACTACGACTGAGTATGTTCTTCTTGTTGAATAGTTCGTTGTTTAAAATCGTCTCCAAAGTAATTATACCATTTACGAAAGGGTTTAAAAGCATTTTCTGGATCAAACGGCCTTTTAAATTCACTTTCTTTACATTCTTCACTACAACACCCTTCCATTATATGCGCACCTTCTTCTGAGCACACAAAAAGCTTGTTACACACCATATTGGCACAGTTAACATAGGTATCGGCTGGGTTTCCTGTTATATCACACCGAGAAATGGGAGCCAAATCTTTTGGGTTTACAGGAACTACTAATCGATCATCAAATACAAAGCATTTTCCTTCAAAGTGTGCGCCTTCTTCCTTTTTAGCATAATTTAAAATACCACCATGAAGTTGATTCACATCATCCCAACCTTCATCCTTCATTAATACAGAAAATTTTTCGCACCTAATTCCGCCTGTACAATACATCAGCACTTTCTTGTTCTTAGGAATCTTTGCTTCTTCTAACCACTGTGGAAAATCATAAAAATTTTCAAGATCAGGTGTTAACGCTCCTTTAAAATGTCCAATTTTTGATTCGTAGTTATTACGAACATCAATCATCACATAATCTTCTCCCGATTCCATAACCTTTCGCCATTCATTAGGCATCAAATGGTTTCCACCATGCTTTGGGTCTACATCTTCTTTATGTAAAGCCACAATTTCTTCACGTACTTTACATATCAGTTTCGCAAAAGGGATATAATCACTTTGATCTTGCTTAAACTCAGTGTTATTAAGTCCCGGGAGAGACCACACAAAGTCTTTATAATTTTCTATTTGAGCTTTAGTACCGGCCGCTGTTCCGTTAAGTCCTTCGCTCGAAATATAAATTCTACCTTTTAGGCCTAGCTCTTTACAAAAGTTCTTATGTTCTTTACAAAATTGAGCTACATCTTTTATAGGCGTGAAATGGTAATAAAGGATAACTTCGTACATCTTATAAAAAATTTACACGATGGTTCATTTATCGCCGTTATTGGCGGGACTAAAGTTAAGCAAAATTCATTGAAAAAGACGTTTCAAAACAATCTAAGAAAATCAAAGGGAGTATTAATACTACTCATTAGTCTTTTCTTGTACACAACAAGTTATGGGCAGGAAAAGAATCCACTTATCCTGATTCAAACTGCATTTGAAGCCGGCGAATTATCAATTGATGAAGCTATACTTCAACAAATTAATCTTTTAAAAAACCACGATCATACAACCGATCTTCCTGTAAAATGTGGTGCACCTCTTTTTCTCATGATGGAGAATTATGAGCATCAAATAAGTGAGAAAACTAGATCGACTATTTTTAATGCCTTTAACGCACCAGTTTCAGTAGCCTCAGAATCTTTTGTAAGTGCTTCGGGTAAGTTTATTATCAATTATGAAACCACGGGCGTTGATGCGGTGCCTCTAACTGATGATAATAATAACTCAATTCCAGATTATGTTGAATGGATTGCTGAAGCCGCGGATTTTAGTCATGTGCAAATTCTAGATTTAGGCTTTACTGATATATTTTCTGTAAAGTCTATGCCTTATGAAATTAGAGTTGCTGATAGTGATGCATATGGCTTTGTGCCAACACCAAATGCGCCATATATAGGAATTGAGAATGATTTTATCGGGTTTCCTGAAAATGATGACCCAGAAGGTGATGTAAAAGGAGCTGTTAAAGTTACTATGGCTCATGAGTTGAAACATGTGTTTCAGTTTGTTCAAAATGGTTGGGTGGGAGATCCAGATCGTTGGTTAGAAATGGACGCCACACTTTATGAAGAAGTGGTTTACGATGAGGTAAACGATTACTATAACTATTTAGATGGGTTTAGTAGCAACTTTTTTGGGTCACCTAGAACCAGTTTAATTCCTGGTTCTTATGAGGATATTGCATGGGCATTATATTTTGAAGAGCGATTTGGGAATACTTTTTGGACCCAAGTTTGGGATGAAATTGAATCTGAATCTCCACAACTCGACTTTTTAAGTGCAGTTGAAAACGTACTTCAAAATTTTGAATTAACTTTTGAAGAGGCTACAATTGAAAATCTTTTATGGCACTATGCTTCAGGTATAGATAACTCTGTTTTATCTTTTGGCTTTGATGAACGCGCTGTTTACCCCGGGCCAAGAATTGAAGAAAATTTTGTAGGATTTCAAGATACCTTATCTGGAATTGAAAGAATATCTCGCTTCGCTGGCAAATATTTTGAATTCGATTTAACTGATGAAGTAAACCAGTTTCTAAGAGTAAATATTTTACCAAGTTCGTCAAATATCCAAACTGGTTTAATTGCTTACTATAATGATTTGACTATTAAAACTCGCCTTATAGTTACTCCGACTGCAAATGAACTTAATATTGATGAAACAACGTTTTCTTTGACAAATCTAGATCGATTAGGTGTCGTATTTTTTAATTCCTCTACTACTCAAACTGATACCGTACAGTTTCTGGTAGATAATTATGAGCCAATTTTGATTTCGCCACAATTGTCACAGAATTACCCAAATCCTTTTAATCCAACTACTATCATTGATGTAATTCTACCATCTAGCCAGCAAGTTAAACTCAAAGTTTACAACTATTTGGGTAGATTGGTACAGGTATTAGTTGATGATAATTTTCAGTCGGGTGTTACTCCTGTTCCATTTAATGCTTCCAATCTAGCATCTGGAATTTATTTATACCGACTAGAAACGGAAGCTGGTACAATAACAAGAAAAATGACTTTGATTAAATAAGACTACAAATAGCCCAGATCTTTTAAGCCATCAATGGGGGTAGTAAAGCTAGTGAAATTAAAAGACGTTATTGATAACATTCTTATCATTTTGATTTCCAATGTAGGCGCTGCTAACTCCCTCCATGCAAAATAATCATCTTTAAAAGTAAAATTCTCTGGACTTTTTTCTTCGATTACTTCAACGGTTTCATCTAAGGTTAAATCCTGAGTGTATGCTAATATACTTGCCGCAAAAATATTGATAAAACCATGTACTTTAGTGCCCAGTGAGTAGTTGTAACTTGGAAATGGTGTGTTTTCATTTCCTGAAAATTTTACCGCTACATTCGCATCGCGCGCATATAGAAGTACATCGGCAATATAGGCTGCATCAGGCGTTTTACCCCCTTTTTTTTCACTACAGTTAATCTTAATTCCAGAAAAAAGGTAGTTGTTCACCTTTCTCTTTAATATTGATTTGTTATGAACAGCAATTACCTTAATAATTTTCTTAGTGATCTCTGCATTGTATTCATGTCCGGGTACTTCAAAAAATACGCGGTGAGGTAGTAACCGAGATTCTGCAGTTGTACTTACAACCGCTTCAAGTGCTTTTATTAGTTCCTCGGGATTCAGTGTTTCAACACTATTTAGAGGTAGTTTCAACTCTAGTAAGTTTGTTCTTACTTCACCAGGGTATCCAGTATGGGCTTCTTTAATCTCTTTTTCTATACTATTGATTATATTCTTAAACTCAAATAATGTCTCTGTTTCGGGTCCAGTTATACAAAGTGATAGTGGGCCCTTAAGATGATGTTTTCTATCTGCAAAATGCGATAATGAGGGGAGTTCATTATGCGGCAATACAAAATTTGCCAACATCCATGAGTATTTTGAGTGTGAAAAATCAACATAACTACTCAATGCCTCATTAAGCTTTAAACTTGTAGGAGGGTATAATCCAGCGTAATTTACAGCAGATGCTAAGAGTTGATGTAATGATTTACTCATATAGTCAATTATACAGATACCTGTGCACTTGGGAAACCTAAATTATTAGAAAATGAAACTATACATTAAGTTTCACTATTTTAAGGAAATATTTGAAATTGAGAAGAGCTAAATACGAAGGTACATGAATAAAACAGAATCTATCACATCTTTAAGTGATCAACTTGGAATCACTAAGAAAGAAACCGAGCATTTATACGATACCTTTGTTTCAATACTGACACAACATCTCTCAAATGATGAGGGATTTTCAATCCCTAAGCTTGGTAGTTTTCATTCTAAAATTCGGGAGCCCTATAAATCATATAATCCCCATTATGAGAAAATGATGATGCTTCCAAAAAAGAAGATTGTACAGTTCTCACAAAGTTCTGGTATTAAGGATGAGCTTGGTGGAGGTGGATTATGAGTAAAAAAATAACTTTTAGTCAACTTGTTGACGAACTATCCGAGCAGACTAACTCTACTCAAAATTTAAGCCATGATTTTATAACAAAATTAACCGATCTCGTTATCAATAATGCTGTTGAATCAGGTAAAGCTTCAATAACAAATTTAGGTAACTTTTCGGTAGTAAATGTCTCAGCTCGAAATGGAGTTAATCCACAAACCGGTGAAGCAATTGTTATTCCTGCTCATCAAAGGCTTTCTTTTTCACCTTATAAAGCGTTAGGAAATTCAGTTAATGCACCCTTTGCAAGTCTTGAGGCTACAATAATTGAAGAACCAAAAGTAAAACCTACTGTATCGAAGAAAATGAAAAAAGTTGGTAGTTCTGTACCCCTTTTTATTGCAATTATAGCTGCGCTCATTATTGTTACCGTTGGGATATGGTTTTTTGTTTTTAGAGATAATAATCAGACGGAAGTAGCACAAGAAATAGCATCAATAATTGAACAATCTGTTGAAAACTCTAATCAAGTACTAACTCCTGAACCTACTCCAGATGTTCAAGAAGAAGAAAAAGTTGTACAGCCTCCATTAACTGAGGAAGATTTTGAAAGTGAAATTCCTGTAGAAACTGGGTTAGTAGAATATGTAACTGTTGGAACAAGTTCCCATATTGTCAAAAAAGGCGAATGGTTTTATGATATCGCTCGTAATACTTATAAAATAACAACCTTCTGGCCATTAATTTTTGAAGCAAATTTTACCGTAACTCAAGATCCTGATATACTTAATCCAGGAGAGAACTTGGAAATTCCAGCAATTGAAAATCCACAAAACCCAACTTCTAATGATCGAGCACGACTTATGAGTGCGGCAAAAGCAGTATCTGAAGCTTATTCCAATGCGGGAAAGGTGGAGAAGGCGGAAGCTTATTCTAAAATGGCTGAGCGGTTTTCACGATAATGTTACCAAATCAAGAAGTATCGAATCTGATATTTTTAATCCTGTTTTAGAAAGTCTTAGTGAATTTTCATCTTGATACAGTTTTCCTTCTTTTGCCTTGAGATGTAGATAATCTTTCTGCTTTTCATTGAATGAAAAACCGTAAACAGTTTTCAATACCTCAAGCTGAACTCCTTGAATTGTTCTTAAGCCTAACATCAAGCGTTCTTCAGCAAGCTCTGGAAGATGCAATTCATCCATTTCGTTTTGGATTTTCCAGCCTTGGTCTAGATATGATTTCAGGCTTGATTCATTATTCCAACGATGAGCTTTCTTGTTAGATTCATCCCACCAAAAAGAATGAGCGCCGGGTCCAAGTCCTAAATAATTTTTATGATTCCAGTAAGCTGAATTATGTTTAGCTTCATAACCAGTTTTTGAAAAATTACTTACCTCATATTGATGTATACCAGCTTCACTAAGTTTTCTTTCAACTAAATCGAAGTGTGAAGACACAAGTTCGTCATCAGGCTCAATAATTCTACCTAGTTCTAGTTGTTTACCTAATCGTGTTTTTGGTTCAATAGTTAAGGAGTAAGCAGAAATATGTGGCGGATTAAAGCTTAATAATGTTTCTATATCCTTATCTAGTAATTCTAAACCTTGATCTGGATTCCCGTAAATCAAATCTACGGTAAATGAATGCATTCCTGAAGAACTTAACGCATCCATACACGCCAATGCTTCTTCTCGAGTATGAGCTCGATTCATAAATAACAACAAATCCTCATCAAAAGTCTGAACACCCATACTTGCCCGAGTAATACCTGCTGCCTTTAATTCAGATAGATATTCAGATGTTACATCGTCCGGATTCATTTCAAGTGTAACTTCCTCTAAATCCAACTCAAAAGTTTGATTAATGGCTCGTAAAATATCTTCTACTTGAGACGCAGAAAGTAGTGAGGGGGTGCCACCACCAAAGTATATCGTTTGAATATTATTCTCTGAAAACTTGGTGTTTTTCTTTGATAGAATTTCCTTGATTAATTCGTCTACTAATTGCTGTTTTTGATCTTGTTTTGTTACAAAATAGAAGTCGCAGTATGAACACGCTTGTTTACAAAATGGGATATGAATGTAAAGACCCGTCATCAATTTAGAATTAACAATGCAACAATTAAAAATGAAGCCTTCATTGTATCATTTTTAATTGATAATTGAATCATTCACCTTGAGGATAAAATGGATTCTCATCATAAACATCTTTCCTTTGATAGGCCCTACTGTATTTCACATAGTTTTCTGAATATTTTTTTATTGAAGTAATTTCATTCTCAGAAAGTTTGCGAACTGCTTTTGCAGGAGATCCCATATATAAAAATCCGCTTTCAAGTGTTTTATTTGGAGGCACTAAGGTACCTGCAGCTACAATTACATCTGACTCAATAATCGCTTTATCCAAAATAGTAGCATTTATACCAACCAAAACTCTGTCTTTGATTGTGCAACCATGTATAACTGCTCCATGACCGATGGTAACTTCGTCGCCAATTATCGTGGGTCCAGTTTGATTCATTACATGGATACAGACATTATCCTGAACATTACTCCTATCACCTATGGTGATTTTATTTACATCACCCCGAATAGTAACGTTAAACCAAGCGCTACTTTCTTCACCGATGGTAACATCACCGATAATATCTGCGCTTTGAGTAATAAATGCTGTTTTATGGATATTTGGCTTCTTACCAAGAAATTCTAAAATCATGAGAACCAATCTAATATTATAATAAAGTATATGGCAACTATACTAACTAAGCTTAATATATATAATACCATTAGACCAAGGCTTTTTGCAATGGTTTTTATCCAACTCTCATTGAACATTTTTTTAAAATATAATACAACATAAATTAAAGTCCCCAACTGGGCCGGTGCACTTAATATAGTTGCTGTAATCTTAGCCCATTGCTGCTCATTATTTCCATCTAACCAGACAGTAAAAAGTTCAATCATCAAAAGAACAAACCAAACTGTATGAATGTGCAAAGAGAGAATTAAATACTCTACATAGAATGCTTTTCTTTTTCGATATAAAATACTAGTGAGAATTGCGAAAACAGGTACAAGAAAAAATAGGAGAGATTGAATGATTGTAGCTAAATCACCTACGTTTTCTTCCGAATCACTAAAATTGATGAAGAAAATTTGATTGCTATCTACTAAAGTGATAACTAAAAAGTATAAAATACTTATCGATAGATAGACTCTTAATGGAGGTAAATATTGTGCTCTCTTACCTTCAATATATTCTATAGTAACTTTTCCAGGGTTAATAAACAGATGCTTAAGTGTTTTTAACCATCTATTATCAATATTAAAAAGAGTTTCAACAGCATCTTCCAGAAATAGCTTTAGAGGTACTTTAGTTGGCTGAAATTTTTGACCACAATTGGAACAGTATTTTCCAGATTCAATAGTCCCACAATTTAAGCAGTTGCCTTCTTTATTATTTACTAGTGAATCTACCATAGTCCAAAATAAAAAAGGTTTCGATTGAAACAACCGAAACCTTTAGAAACACATTAAATTATTAATCAATCCATGTAATCTTCAACTAATGCTTTAAATGCAGGATATGTACTTGGGTTATTTTCAATTTTATCACCGTTAATAAAAAATGTTGGTGTCGATCCTACTCCTAATTCGAGACCTTCACGGCGATCACTCATTACAATTCTATTCATATCAGCTGAGTTCATATCTTGCTGAAACTGTTCTACGTTCATATTTAAGGCACGTGCATAGCCTATAAAAGTAGCTTCTGCATTACCACGCGACCATTGCTCTTGACCATCGAAAATCATGTCGTGCATTTCCTGGTATTTCCCCTGTTTTCGCGCAGCTTCTGCTGATCGACCGGCAATATGCGCATATGGATGCATACTTAATGGGAAGTTTTTTACCACAATATTGATATCATCACCAAAGTCTTCTTTCAATTTTTCTTCGAAAGGCACAAAATATTTACAAGCAGGGCATTGGTAATCGCTGTATTTCACTAAAATAACTTTAGCATCAATATTCGACTGTGCTACAATACTTGAAGAAGTCTGATTTGAGATTGGGGCTTCAGTTCGGTTTTCGGGAGCTTTTTCGCAAGCAAAGCTTACTGCTAGTATTCCTATTAAAAGCGGTGTAAAAAAGAATCTTTTCATGGGATATAATAATTTAGTGGTGAGATTATCATGTATTTCGTCTCACTTTATTAAAATGACGTTCTAAGATAATATCTATTTTATCAATAATCTTCCCTAGGTCATCTTCTTTTACATTATTTCCAAAAGAAAACCTCACAAACTCTCGAGCTTCTTCATCCGTTCTCCCCAAGGCTTTCATTGTTCGATTCGGTAAATCACTTCCAACCTGACATGCACTTCCTGTAGATATTGCAAGCCCAGCTTGATTACACTCGAGCATAAAAAATTGACCTTCCATACCTGGAAATCTAATTCCTTGAATATATGGTGAACGATGTGCTGAGCTTCCTTCAACAACCAATTCATGGTTTAGTTTCTTTAGACCGCTAATAAAAGCTTTTGAAAGATTTGATATGCGGTCATACTCATCCTTCATCTTCTCTTCTGCCTCTTTTGTAGCTGTGGCAAATGCAGCCATAGCTGATACATTATCAGTACCTGATTTTAGTTTTTTAAGCTGATGAATATCATCAAAGAAAGGTCTCCACTCTATATTTGGATTCAGCCAGACTGCACCCATTCCTTTGGGGCCATAAATTTTATGAGCTGATATTGAAAGTGCGTCTATATTTAAATCATGAACATTTAAATCGAACTTTCCAAAACTCTGAACGGCATCTGTATGAAATAGGATATCATGTGCACGCAAAAAAGACCCAATCTCCTTAATCGGCTGAAAAGTTCCTATTTCTGAATTCAAATGCTGGATTGAAACAAGTACGGTATCATTCTGAATTATTTTCTTTAAATCTTTCAGTTCTATCTGTCCATCTTTATTTACGCCAAGCCAGCTTATTTTGTAGCCTTGAGTTTCAAGTTTCTCAAAAACATCTTTTACAGAAGCATGTTCTATTTTTGATGTAATAATGTGTTTTCCATCTCTTTTACATCCATCTAACAGAGCTTGTATCGCTAAAAAATTTGATTCTGAAGCTCCTGATGTAAAATGTATTTCTTTGGTATTTGCATTGATAGCGTTAGCGATTGCTTTAGCAGATGCTTCTTTAATCTGTTTTGCTGATGAGCCTTGATCATGTAAGCTGCTTGTATTACCAAAATATTGTTTTGCTACTTTTGCATAAACTTCCATTGCTTTGTCACTCATTGGAGTAGTAGCAGCATAATCGAGATAGATCATTTATATCGCTCTTCTAAATTTAAAACTGTATCTTTGATGCCCTTTTTAAATTACCCAAAAACAAGCAGGTATACACCTTTTATGAATAGAATTCTGCTAAATAAAATTATTAGCGAAGCATTAGCTGAAGATATTGGAATGGGAGACCTAACCACTGACTCAATTTTTAATGACAATGATATTGGAGTTGGTATGTTTTCAGCTAAAGCTGATGGTGTATTAGCGGGTCTAGATTGTTTAGCTATTGCATATGAAACATTAGGTTCTTCAATTGATATTGAGTTTTTTAAAAAAGACGGAGATTCTGTTTCTAAAGATGAAATTATTGCAAAAGTTAAGGGCTCGGTAAAAACATTGCTTTCTGGTGAGAGGGTTATTTTAAACCTAATTCAGCATTTAAGTGGAATAGCATCATCTACCTATAATGTAGTTTCTTTGTTAGATGATGCTTCTATTACAATAACTGATACACGTAAAACTTTACCAGGATTGAGAGCACTTCAAAAATATGCTGTTACTTGTGGGGGTGGAAAAAATCATCGCTTTCGGTTAGATGATGCAGTTATGATAAAAGATAATCACATTAACGCTGCTGGCTCCATATCTAAAGCTGTTCAACTAGCTCGATCAAAGGTTGGGCATGTAGTTAAAATTGAAGTAGAAACGGAAACGAAAGAGCAAGTGTTAGAAGCTGTGAATGCAGGCGTTGATATCATTATGTTAGATAACCAAAGTCCTGATGAAGTGAAGAAATTTGTTGAAATTATACCTGATAATATTATCATAGAGGTTTCTGGCGGAATTACTCCGAATAATATTGCTACTTATAAAGGTTGTGGTGTGGGTGTAATTTCATTGGGCTGGTTAACACATTCAGTAAAAGCGTTAGATATCAGTTTTAATTTGAAAAATTAAAACTAAGTATACAATTTATACATTAAACAAATAGTTGAGTATTAATAGCAATATGGACGTTTTAGACATTTTAGAAATTGAATCTGAGATATCCCTTCCAAAAAGATACAGTGAACTTACTGTATTGGAAATGGAAGCCAGAGTTCGTGAAATTAAGGCCAAATTTGGGTCACGGCTTTTTATACCTGGTCATCATTATCAGAAAGATGAAGTTATACAATTTGCAGATGCGCGTGGCGACTCCCTTCAGTTAGCTCAAATTTGTGCTAAACTTCCTGAAGCTGAATTCATAGCTTTTTGTGGTGTTCATTTTATGGCTGAGACAGCTGATATGTTAACTGGGCCAAACCAAAAAGTAATTCTTCCAGATTTACGTGCCGGTTGTTCAATGGCAGATATGGCCGATATAGACCAAACTGAAAAAAGTTGGATTAAAATGCAGGAGATTTGGGGTGATACTATTCTACCCCTTACTTATGTGAATTCAACCGCTGCTATTAAGGGGTTTGTTGGAAAGCATGGCGGCGCTTGTGTTACTTCTGGAAATGTAAAAAAGATGTTAGAATGGGCGTTCACTCAGAAAGAACGAATTCTGTTTTTACCTGATCAACATTTAGGAAGAAATACGGCTTTTGATATAGGTGTGAAATTAGAAGAAATGGCTGTTTATGCTCCATTAACACAATCCTTTGAATACGAAGGAGAATGGGATGATGTGAAAGTAATATTATGGAAAGGTCATTGTTCTGTTCACGAAAAATTCAATGTTCAACACATTGATAACCTTCGAAAAACTCAACCTGATATGAATATAATTGTTCATCCTGAGTGTACTTACGAAGTTGTACAAGCTTCTGATTATGCCGGATCTACAAATTTCATTATCAACACTATTGAAGCTGCACCAGCTGGAAGTAAATGGGCCGTTGGAACAGAGATGAATCTAGTAAATAGAATTATTGATGAAAATCCTGATAAAGAGATTGTTTCCCTGAATCCGTTTATGTGCCCATGCCTAACCATGAATAGAATTGATCTGCCACATTTACTTTGGAGTTTAGAGAAACTTGAAAGCGGTGAAGTGGTAAATCAAATCTCCGTTCCTGAAGAAGTATCAAAGAACGCAATTCTTTCTTTAGAAAGGATGTTAGAACGTAGCTAATCTTTAAAATTAGTTTAACATTAAACGAACGAAATAGAAACTGAGGAAGTTATATCATTCATAATCGTTTAACATTGAACTAAAATTATTATTAAAGAATGAGTTACTTAGAAAAAATTACTGATATTTATACCCAACTTGGTCAAGGAAAAGCAATGGAAGCTTTTGAAGCATATTATCACGATGACGTGGATATGATTCTTGAAGATGGAAAAGTTATTTCTGGCAAGGATACTAATAGAGATCGTGAAAATGAATTTTTTGGTAGTGTTGAAGAATTTCATGGCATGGATATTAAATCTATTACCGCAAATGAAGAAATTGCGACTACTGCAGTAGAATGTGTATTAGACGTAACTTTCAAAGGTGGCGCAAGAGTTCAAATCGAACAAGTAGCCACTCAAAATTGGAAGGGCGACTATATAACAAGAGAACGTTTTTACGGAACTCAGCAAGGATAATCTCCTTTTAATGTATTCAGCATTCATTAGAGGACGATATAAAACTCTTGATTTTTTACCGAAAATTTAACTTCCAAATCTTAAGATAAGTTAATAATTCTACTGAACGCAACTGGGAACCTAGTAGTTAAATAAATTGAAATTAATCAAACTTACACACAAATAAATAATACAATGATAACAGTAATCTTATCTCTTTTCTTAGCATCAGGTATTGTAATGGGAATGTTCTCTATTACACAATTAGGATATCAGGAAAGAATTGGCGGATTTAAAATGTTTGGAAAAGGAATAATATCATTTCTAAGAGGATTTTTCTTATGGCCTATACTTTTTCCGCTCGGTATGAAAAATTTAAAATATAAAATGAATGTCCAACATAAAGTTGGTAGAGCAAGTCTAAATTTATAATATTTTTTTAAATGCATTAAGTACTAAGCCTTCAATATTTATTTATTGAAGGCTTTTTTTCTTTAATTGTCCCCTAATAGTTTACTAATCTGTAATAAAGATAGTTGGTCACTTAACTAAAACTTAAAAAGATACTATTATGACAAATTTAGATCGAGTAAAACATATGAATCAATTGGCTGGAGAAGGAAAACTTCTTGAAGCATTTGACACTTATTACCACGAAGACTCTGTAAAAGTAGAAGGGAACGGAGATGTAGTAAAAGGAAAAGCCGCGAACCGAAAGTTCCAAGTTGAATGGGAAGAAAGCATTGAGGAATTTCATGGAATGGGTATTACAGCACTAGCCGAAGACCCTGAAAACGGAAAAGTGATGATGGAGTCTTGGGCAGACTGTACTTTTAAAGGTGGTGGTCGAATGAAAATTGAAGAGACAGAGGTTCAAACATGGGAAAACGGACTTATCACTCATATTCGTTTTTACTACGATTCTGCAAAGATGGGTGGGTAATCTACTCCAATTTATTTATAGATCATTCTGAGCGAAATCGAAGAGTCTGTAAAGTTACTTACTATGCAGATTCTTCGGATGTATCCTCGGGATGACTATTCTTCTAATTTACTTTCATTAATGCTGAGTTTTCCATTCCTTTTGGTATGAAAAATATTTTGATTCTATCTGCATTACTTCTGCTTTCTTGCTCTAGTAAACAACAATTTTCTGATTCTATTACAGATCAATACATTACTGTATTGGGAATAGCTCAGGATGCTGGCTTCCCCCAAGCAGGATGTACCAAAGCAAACTGTACTCAGTATTGGTTAGGGAATGAAGAAAAAAGACATGCCACTAGTCTTGGCTTGGTTGATAAAGAAAATGGTCAGACTTGGATGTTTGAAGCCACCCCAGATTTCAAAGAGCAACTTCATCATCTTAGTTCAGAATCAAAAATCACTGATTTATCTGGGATATTTCTTACTCATGCACATATTGGACATTATACAGGCTTGATAAATCTTGGTCAGGAAGTAATGGGTGCTTCTAAAATTCCTGTTTATGCTATGCCTTGGATGAATTTATTTCTTTCTGAAAACGGACCTTGGAGTCAATTAGTAGAATACAACAATATTGAACTTATCAATCAAGCTCCAGATTCAACCATTCATATTTCGAGTAAACTATCTGTTACACCTTTTATAGTTCCTCATCGAGATGAGTTTTCTGAAACAGTAGGTTATCGTATTGAATCTGCTAATAAAAAAGTATTATTCATTCCCGATATCAATAAATGGGAAATTTGGGATCGAAGTATTATTGAAGAAATATCAAAAGTAGATGTCGCATTCTTAGACGCTACCTTTTTTGATCAAGATGAACTTCCTGGTAGAGACATAAAAGATATTCCTCATCCATTTGTAGAAGAAAGTCTAGAGCTTTTTAAAGATCTACCCGAATCTGAAAGAGCAAAAATTACTTTCATTCACTTCAATCATACTAATCCTCTTATTTTAAATTCGATGGAACGTCGACAAGTTGAGAACTTAGGTTTTAAGGTAGCTTTTGAAGGAATGAAGATTGGTCTATAATTACTTGCGATCATGAATAATTTCAAGAATATATCACCAATACTCGTTGCAAAAGACGTAAAAGTAGAGATTGTATTCTTTGAGAAAATCGGATTTATAAATGTATATGATTCTCTGAATTATTCTGAAAAACTTGATTACGCTGTTTTAAGTCGTGATGGACAGTTTATTCATATTCAATTTCATGATGAGAATGACAGGCCATCAATAAATGTAGGTCAGCAAATTAAAATCTGGGTTCAGGATTTGGAGATACTTCATCAGGAATTTGAAAAAGTTAGGTTCAACATAAATCCTCGTGATAATACTCCATGGGGAACTCACGAATTTAGAATATATAGTCCAAATCACAATGCAATAATATTTGTAAAGGATTTAGGATAGAAATTATTGAACAGGCTTACAGTTAATTTAATTTTGTAGATTCGTCATGAATTCTAATTAATTATGACAGATGCGGCTCTTCTTACTAATTCTCTTTTCAGTTTTCATAAGCGTGTCAACCCTTGCCCAAACCTACTATCCAGGCACTTGGGGAAACTGGGAAACTAAATCTCCGAAAGAAGTTGGCTTCAATCCAGATTCGATCCAAAAAGTTATCGAATATGCACAAGCTATGGAGACTACCAATCCTCGAAATATGGAAATTAATCACTATCAGACTTTCGGGAGAGAACCCTTTGGTGATGGAATTGGACCATTTAAAGAACGAGGAGATCAAACCGGAATTATTATAAAAAATGGATATATCGTTGCTGAATGGGGAGAGCCATTTCGAGTAGACATGACACATAGTGTAGCTAAAAGCTTTTTATCCAGTACGGTTGGAATTGCTTATGATAAAGGTTTGATTCGAAATATTGATGATAAAGTAGATCGATATATGGCTCCAATTCACGTTATGGAATTTGACAATAATGAGCCCAAATCGGATAAAATTGGAAAGTCGAAATTCATAGAACCTTTTAAAGGTGACCATAACTCAAAGATTACATGGAATCATTTACTCAGGCAAACCTCTGATTGGGAAGGAACTTTATTCGGAAAACCAGATTGGGCAGATAGACCAAGTGGAGACCGTTCAACATGGATGACTAGAGAAAGAAATGAACCTGGAAGCGTTTGGGAATACAACGATGTTCGCGTAAATCTTTTAGCACTAGCCGCCTTAAATGTATTAAGAGAACCCTTACCAAGAGTACTAAAAGAAAATGTAATGGATAAAATTGGTGCTTCACCTACTTGGCGATGGTATGGTTATGAAACATCATGGGTTGTTATTGATGGAGAGCTAATTCATAGCGTAAGTGGTGGAGGTCATTGGGGTGGTGGAATGTTTATTAGTGCACGTGACCAAGCCCGATTTGGATATCTTACACTTAGAAATGGAAATTGGAACGGAGAACAAATCCTATCTGAAGAATGGATTAATATGGCTCGTACTCCAACTGAAGCGAATAACGGATATGGATTTATGAATTATTTTTTGAATGGTGATAAAGAAGGATTACAAAGCGCGCCTGAATCTGCTTTCTGGCATCTTGGGGCTGGTACCAATATGGTATATGTAGATCAAGAAAATGATTTAGTTATTGTAGCTCGTTGGATAAACAGAGAAGCAATGGATGGAATTGTAAAACGTGTATTAAGAGCAATGGAATAACAAATATTTGTTTTTACTTAGCTTAAAAACTATTAAGCTTTATTAATTTTTAAGGGTTAATTGTTCTTATTTCGTCTTTAACTCCTGTTTTAGTATAATCTGAGTAATGAGCAGTATCCAAGAAAAAACGGCTATCGTTGTTGGAGCCACCGGACTTGTGGGATCACACTTACTTCAACTATTATTATCTGATGATAGATACAGGAAAGTTATTGTCTTTCATCGAAGAAAAACTGGTGTATCTCATCCTAAACTTACCGAGCATATCATAAAGTTTGATGAGCTTAATATCTGGCGTCATATGGTTAAAGGGGATGAATTATATTCTGCTTTAGGAACTACTATTAAGAAAGCTAAAAACCAAAACGCCCAATATAAAATTGATTTTGATCACCAATTAAATGTTGCAAAAGCAGCGGCCTCTAATGGATTATCCTCCTATGCTCTCGTCTCTTCTCTTGGAGCTTCCAAAAATAGCAAATCATTTTATCTAAATATGAAAGGTAGGTTAGATAAAGAAGTTCAAAAAATTGGTTTTAAAAAGGTGCTTATCGTTCGTCCTTCTTTTTTGAAAGGGAAAAGAACAGAATCTCGAATGTGGGAATGGTTCGGGATTTTCTTTGCTGATTTATTCTCTTTTATTCCAAGCATAAAAAAATACAAACCTATTCATGCCCGAGAAGTAGCTCAAGCTATGATTAACGGATTGAATAATCCTGAGTCAAAGACTATTTACGAAGGGGAAGAGATTTTCGAAATAAGTTGACCAGCATCTAGTTTACTATTGGGCTTAGTAAAAGTCCCAAGGAAAAAAGTAAAATAGCATATACCGTAAATGAAAATATAAGCAAGATATATCGTTGCTTCTCCCCTTTCTCTGGAGACATTGTTGCTTTTATCCAAGGCAAATGCAGAATTAGATGCACAATTATACCTGAAACAAAAACAATGGCTACCCAAAAGTGAAATTCACCCCATTGATGTCTACTATAACCAATTAGGGTTGCGTTCTTACTTCCGTGTGGAAGTCGCCAGTGAAGTAAGAACCCTGTCATAGTCAAAAGCCCAAAGCATACAAATGAAATATAATCTATCAGAACATTCTGATTGTGCTTTCTTAATAACGCCATCATTCCTCCCACTTAACATATATATTCGCTCAAATTGATAGTAAATCAATACTGTGAATTGTATGTGAAGTGGCTCAAGTCTTTACACTCTAGAACTACTTTGGTGCTGCATAAAATTCTGCCGTAAATGTAGAATATTGTCGAACAAATACTTCTGAACCAACTTCTGAATTTTTGAAAATTACTCCTTCGAAGTATCCTTTTATTCCATTTAACACATCCGAACTAGTGATTGTTAGCGATCCTGATTCAGGATAATATTTCTCATTCAAACCAGCTGCCGGGCTAAAATATATTCCTGTAATACCAGTAGATACTACAGTTAATGTTGTATCGACATCAATAAAATTATAAACACCGGCTGAAGGTAATTCTAAAGACTTCATGTTCAATATTATTTCAGTTTGACTTGTGTCAGATACTAAATCTGAATAAAACTCTAAACTTAATACAGAGTCCAACTCACTTATAGAAAACCATGCTCTCCCTTCTAATTCTTCGTATAAGCCTGTATTCTGTGAGGTACCCACAACACCCTCGAACTTCCCAAATTCTAATTCTTCTGGGTCATTATTCGTTGAAGATTCACAGGCTACTCCTAAAACAAATAATGATATATAGCCGATAAATAAATAGTTTTTTACTCTCATGATTTTCTTATTTCTTTAAACGATAATAAAATAACATAAATGAGCTTTATAATGAATTCAAGTCTTTTTTATTATTGAGAATGGAATACACATTACACACTTCAAATCTCTCAATAAAAGTAACAAAAATAGGAATCGAACTTAGTTCTATTAAATCGAAAGTCACTGGAAAGGAATATATATGGCAAGCTGATCCAATCATTTGGGGCAGCCAAGCGCCGGTGTTATTTCCAATTATTGGAGCATTGATTAATGGTGAGACTTATTACAAAGGCAATAAATATAATATCCCCAAACATGGACTAGTTCGAAATTCAAGTAAAGTTAAACTGATTGAACAAACGGATGATTCTTTGAAATTTTCTTTGAAATGGGACGAAGATTCACTGAACATTTACCCTTTTAAATTTGAATTTGAAGTCAGCTATTCTATTATTGGAAAAACCGTTCAGGTAACGCACTTCATTACTAATCATGGAGAAGAACCCATGTTATATTCTGTAGGTGGACATCCCGCTTTCAACTGCCCTATACAGAATGATGAGATGTATGAAGATTACTATCTAGAATTTGAGAAAGAAGAAACCGATTCAGTTTGGTTGTTAGATTCAAATGCGTTGACAACCGGTGAAACGAGGCTAATGCTAGAGAAGACACAGATTCTTCCATTGCACAAAAACATTTTTGATAACGACGCACTTATATTCAAAAATCTGAAATCAAGGAAGGTAAAGTTGAAAAGTGTTAGGTCTGGAGAAATTCTTTCAATGTCTTTTGAGGATTTCAATTATCTAGGAATTTGGGCTAAACCCGGAGCCCCATTTGTTTGTATTGAACCATGGCTTGGTATCACTGATCACTCAAACTCTGACCAGAATTTTGAAACGAAAGAAGGAATTATTGAATTGGGTTTTGGCCAAAGTGAACGGAAAACATATTCAATTACTATCTTAGATTAATATGAGTGAGAAAGAAATAAGAAGTTTATATCCTGTTGTTGAATCTTTATATAAGCTAATTGAGGAGAATGAAATCCAATTGACAGCATTACAAAAAACTAAAAATTTGGAAGACATTTCATTTCGAGAAATTAACTTTTATAGTCCTTCATATACCTGCAAAGTACCCGTTGATGATGAATACGAAGACGCTGATTTAGACAATCAAGTGCTCTTACTTCAGCTTATTATATTTGCGATCGAAGAATTTGAAGAATGTGATGATTTCTTAGTTTGGTGTACTGCTTTTGGATTGAATGCCTCTGATTCGTTATCACTAGTTTTTTTCAAACGGACAGCTGAAATTACTCTAAAAATCAGACCAATAATCGGCACTGATTTTCATGGTATTTCAGATTATGATTGGCAATTAAATGCCGGTGCAGCTCAAGCCCTACGAGAATTAGAAGTATGAAATACCCCACAATCTGGAATAACTATGAACTCCTAGACTTTGGTAATGGCCGAAAACTGGAGCGATTCGGAAATCTGATTACCGACCGACCACAACCTTCCGCTACAAATAAACCATATCTCTCAAAAGATGAATGGAATAAGGCTGATATTAATTTCAAAGAAGAAAAAAATCAGAAAGGAAAGTGGAATAAAGAAATCCAGGATTTCGAAATAGAATATCCGTTTGGTGAGTATTCAATAAAGTTTAAACTAAGTCAGGGGGCCTTTAAGCATCTAGGTATTTTCCCCGAACAAGCCGAAAATTGGGAGTATATTCAGCAACGGTGCAATGAGATTTCCCAAAAAGGGATCACGCCTAAGGTTCTAAACCTCTTTGCTTATACCGGAGGTGCCTCGCTTCTTGCTAATTTATCTGGTGCTGATGTAACTCATGTTGATTCTTCTAAAAGCGTTGTTACTTGGGCTCGACAAAATGCTGAGCTCAACAACATTGATACAATTCGTTGGATTGTGGAAGATGCCCGAAAATTTGTTGAGAAATCTGTTCGTCGAGGGGATCACTACCATGGAATTATTATGGACCCTCCTATTTTTGGAATGGTTCCCAAAGGAAAAAAATGGAAACTAAATTCTGACTTACCTGATCTGATCAAAAATGCCATGAAGATTCTAGATCCTTCAAATCGATTTTTCATCCTGAATACCTATTCACCTCAACTTCATCTTTCTGATCTAAAAAAAATGCTTTCAAAAATCTCGGGTTTCCCGAATCATTTTGAAAGCACTACACTTGGTTTGAAAAGCTCTTCTGGAAAAGAACTTGAACTAGGAGATTTGGTGCGGTTTTAAATTCATCTATTCTCTTGCTCTTTCATTCTTTCTTTAAGCTCTCGCATCTCAAGTTCATTCATACTTAAGGAATCGAGTTTTCCCACGACAACATTCCCTATTAGTTCCTCATAAAGAGTCTCTATTCCTTGTTTTAAACGAACGTTCGCATTTGTGTCATTCCCAACTTTAACTTGAAAATTATTCTCTTCATTTCTTCTTCCTTCAATCACTAATTCAACATATCTAACTCCATTTTCATCTGTGAAAACATTACTCTTTCCTTGCATTGAGCTATTTTCATGTAAAAACTGATCAATCCTTCTCGCCATTACTGAATCTGGTATTTCCTTTTCTACAATAATCTCAAATTTATTGAGTGCTGTCTCGAGCATAGTTCGTTTTACTGTTTCTTCGATCGGTAAGATTTCTAAATAATTAAAATCATAAGCACCCATTAGGGCTGACTTCTTATCTAAAGCCTCTTGATAATTAGCTTCCGGTAACACCATAATTACCTCAGAATAATCCGATGCACTTTCTTCCCCGGTTTCTTCCTGCTCGAATATTATATCATAGATTTTTAATTGCGGTGAGTCAAGTCCGGGAATAGTAGCAACCTTAGCTTTTAAATTATCTGCTTCAATCGAAGCTATCCCTTTAATCATATATCCGATTTCTTCTTCATGCTCTAACGGCACATTACAAGCGATTAAGATCATAGTTGCAAAAATAAATGATGCAGCAATTTTATAAATGTTTTTCATGGTCTTTGGTTTTTGAGTGTTATGATCTAACCACTCGCCTAACCCATCATACGAAATATCATGTTTTTGCTTTTTAAGTTGATTTAAAGCTTCCTGTAGGTTCATAATATCACCCAATGGATTTGATTTCGTTGATAACTTTTGCGGTTTCATGGTAGATGTCTTTTGTGTTTAATTGAGGCGCTTGCTTTATGGGTTTCAGATTAGAATCTGAACTCTGTTCAAGCGATACCATGATTTCCTCTAGCTTTTTCCGTGTACGACTTAATCTTGATTTTACCGTGGATTCACTTCCTTCTTTTTGGATCTCAGTGATTTCCCTAATAGAAAACCCACCTATTTCAAAAAGTAGAAATGCTGCTCGTTCCTTTTTACCGATTTGGGATAGTGCGCCAATTAGAAGTTGATTTGAATCAAAAAAATCATCCTCAAATACTTTAAAAGCTGCTTTTCCTTCCTCGGAATCCAGCGACACAAACTTGCTCCAAAACGGTTTTCGAACGGCGTCATAAAAACACCGGGTCAAAATTTGAAAGAACCAACTTCTGAACTTGCTCACATCTTTTAAAGAATTAACATTCTCAATAGCTTTTAGCAAAGCTTGCTGCATCACATCTTCCGCATCTGCTTTAGATGATCCAGAGCATAATGCCCGGCAGTAATTGACAACATCATTATAATGTGGTTTCAGTACATCAGTAAATTCTTTATTCGACAACAAATCGTTCTATTGGAATTCATGTTTGCGCGCTAACATCTATATGACGTAGAAAGGTAGGCGAAAGTCGCATTTAATTTTACTATTCTCTTATCTAGAAAAGTGACTCTCTATTTCTTTATTTAATATTTTTGATATAAATGAACTGTAAGAATTGCAAAGTACTACTTACTGGAAATTACTGTAGTCATTGCGGGCAAAAGTCTAAGGTTGATAAGATTGATGCAAAATACCTTATAAATGAAATTCCAGAAACTTTTTTTCAAGTTAATCATGGGTTTTTCTTCACTATACTAGAGATTTTTCGTAATCCTGGAAATACCATTCGAAATTATTTAGATGGGAAAAGGAAAAATTATATAAAGCCGATCGCATACGTCTTGTTGCTTTCAACTTTGTATGCATTGTTGGCCAACCTTATTTCAGGCTCAACTTTTTTAGGAGAAATTGTTCTAGGTATGGCTGAAGGCGGTACATCCAAAGAATCGGATCCAATTTTATCATTGATATTGCAATGGATAGCTGATAATCATGCATATTCTACTGTTCTCTTTTTGCCATTCTTTTCGTTAGCGTCTTTTCTAGCATTCAAGAAATTTAATTTCAATTTCTTCGAGCACTTCGTAATAAATGCTTATTTATCTGGTCAACAAGCTATTATTTATTCTTTTTTTATTCTCATTCAATACTTGGGAAATATTGAGAGTTATTACTATCCACTACTTTCTCTTTTCCTTTCCATTGTTTTTGCCTTTTGGACATTTATCCAGTTTTTCAACTCTTCTGGAAATCTCTCTACAATCATTAGAACAGTGATCACCTATTTTCTTTATTTTATAATAATTGTGATCATTTTTTTAATCGGATTCATAATAGAAACGGTTTAAGCTCACAGACTAACTTGAATCATTTAGTATTACAATATGAATAAGTCTTCATTTTTAATCATTGTCGCTATTGGAGTGCTCAGCATTACTTCAGGTTCATATCTAGCAATAACTGTTGCTGATTTTTCAACTTATTTTTCTGGAATTGTTATAGGAATTGCTTTGATTGGAGCCGCTATCATTAACAAGAATAAAAAAATAGGTCTCAGGATATTATCAAATGAATAGTTCCAATCGAAAAAATCACTGGGAAAACATATACCAAACAAAAAAGCTCAGTGATGTAAGCTGGTATCAACCTATTCCTGAAACTTCATTGACCTTTTTTAAACAGTTTGAAGTTCCAAAACAAGCTAAAATCATTGATGTTGGTGGCGGGGATAGTTTTTTAGTCGAGCATTTACTTGATCTGGGTTATCAAAATATAAGTGTACTCGATATCTCTGAAACAGCTATAGAACGAGTAAAACAACGATTAGGGGATCTAGCAGAAAAAGTAACATGGATTAATGAAGACGTATCGGTACTTAAACCAACTCAGAAATATGATCTCTGGCACGATCGTGCTGCTTTTCACTTTCTCACCAATCAAAACGATATTTCCAATTATATTGAATCAGCTTATGAAAGTTTAAATCCCCATGGAATCCTGATTCTTGGAACGTTTTCGGAGAGTGGACCAAAAAAGTGTAGCGGTATTGAGATTAAACAATATTCAAGAGAGGAATTGGTAGAAACTTTTGATGCCTTCTTTGAAAACATTGACGGTATTAATGTAGACCATTCAACGCCTTTCGATACTATTCAAAACTTCACTTTTTGTAGCTTTAGAAAACGGTAAATCATTTTTTTGTCTGTCTCAAATCTGTATTTCTTGCCAACTAAATTTAACGAATGGAGCAAATAGTAAATTTTTTGAATCCTTTTTTGGTTCTTATCATCTACTAGATAGACTTTATTATTTTATCAGACTACAAAAAATCGATTTTACTATTTCAAATCTATAGATATGCTAACTAAATGTGCGTTAATCTGTTTGGCTCTATTAATTAGCCATGCCACTTTTGCTCAAAATACCTTTATCGCCACTGTAATTGATCACGAAGAAGAAACTCCTCTTGTTGGAGTGACTGTATTCTTTCCTGCTTTAAACATTGGAAACACCTCAAATACTGATGGAGAAGTAATTGTATCAAATATTCCTAATGGTACTCACTCGATTGAAATCCGATATTTAGGATACGAAACAATCACTATGACACGAACTTTCCCTCTTTCACTAGATCTACAGAACCAACTTTTTGAACTACACCACGATCATGAAGAGCTAGAAGAAATTACTGTAAATTCTACTCGAAGTAGCAGAACTATTGAAGATATTCCAACTAGAGTAGAGTTTATAGCAGGTGAAGAACTCACTGAAAAAGGAAACATGAAGCCTGGTGATATTCGAATGTTACTGAATGAAAGCACGGGTATTCAAACCCAGCAAACTTCAGCAACTAGTTATAATTCCAGTATCCGTATACAAGGCTTAGACGGTAAATACACTCAATTATTACGAGACGGCCTCCCATTATATTCAGGCTTTTCAGGTGGGCTAAGTTTAATGCAAATCACTCCTCTTGATTTGAAACAAGTAGAAGTAATAAAAGGAGCTTCTTCTACTTTATATGGTGGTGGAGCAATTGCCGGCTTGGTTAACTTGATTTCAAAATCTCCAGAAGAAGAACAAGAATTAAGTTTCATGCTGAATACTACTTCTGCTTTAGGCTTAGATTTAAGCGGATTTTATTCCAATAGAAATGAAAAGGTTGGAACTACGGTATTCGCTTCATATAACCAAGGAACGGCTTATGATCCAGCAGATATTGGATTAACAGCTATTCCCGAATTTGATCGATTTACATTTAATCCAAAAATCTTTGTGTATCTATCTGAACAAACAACTTTCAATGCTGGGTTGAATGTTATAGTTGAAGACCGCCTTGGTGGAAACATAGATTTTATTGACGGAAAAGATGTAACAGATCCATATTTCGAACAAAATGAAACAGAACGGATTTCCACTCAATTTCAGTTAAATCACCAGCTCAGTGAGAAAACTTCCTTCACATTTAAAAACAGTCTCAATTTTTACGATCGATCATTAGAAATACCAGCCTATCTATTTTCTGGAAATCAAACATCTTCATTTAGCGAGGCTAACTTAAGTCTAGTGGAAGAAAATACCGAATGGATTCTAGGGCTTAATCTTTGGACGGATTCCTTCGATCAAAATGAAGGCGATAATGATTTGGGGTTTTCTGAATCAGTGGTTGGAGGATTTGCACAAAATATCTGGAATATTCAACCTCTTTGGACTCTTGAAACTGGTTTTAGGTTCGATTATCACAGTGAATATGGAACCTTTGCACTTCCTCGAGTTTCAGTAATGTATGAACCGGCACCAGAATTGACTTTTCGTTTAGGTGGAGGATTGGGGTATAAGGCTCCAACTGTTTTCACCGAGGATACGGAGCGGTTACAATTTCAAAATATTCTACCAATTAACCCTGAAAACTTTACTGCAGAACGATCTTTTGGGGGAAATTTTGATATAAATTATCAATTGGCACTAACCGATGAGCTTTCTTTATCGACAAATGCTCTTATTTTCTATACAAGAATTGAAGACCCCCTCTTACTATTTGGCACAATGAACGGGTTTGAGTTTTATCAGGCTAATGGGTTTGTGGAAACCCAAGGTGTTGAGTTAAATATGAAGTGGAGTTATGATCATTTTAAACTGTTTATAGGCTACACACATGCTAATGTCCAAAGCCGTTACATTGACCGAACAGAAGATGTTCCTTTAGTTGCAAAACACCGCCTCAATAACGTATTGATGTATGAAAAGCACGGGGAGTTCTGGATTGGATTAGAAGCTTATTACTTCAGCCCTCAAACATTGGGAGATGGAAGTGAAGGAAAGTCATATTGGATTACTGGACTAATGACCGAAAAAGTACTCAACGAAACCTTTTCAATTTTTCTGAACTTCGAGAATTTCTTAGATACCCGCCAAACAGCATTCGATACTATTTATACTGGTAGTTTAAGCGATCCAGATTTTCGAGATATTTATGCGCCAGTAGATGGTTTTGTGATTAATGGTGGGTTTAAAATGAAACTATAGAGCACTTCATTATTTTAAGTTTTAGTTTAGATTAACTTACATTAGCTCTTGAATGCCATCAGATAAAAACTACAATCTACCTAGATAATTAATAAGTGAATAAACTTCTCCTTACGCTGCTCATTCTGTTTACACTTTCATCTACTAGCGTCTTTTCACAAAATTCTGGTGAATTAGGTGTTAAAACTAATTTCTTTAAAGGAATGACGTTTTATCAGAATTATCAAAGAATTACTCCCACTAAAGCAACCCAAATAATACGAACTAATCCTGAAGCTTTTGAAATGCTTCAAAGCAGCAATAAACAAGCTGGTGGCGCAACTGTTGTTAGCGCAATAGGCGGCCTTTTAATTGGATGGCCACTAGGAACATCTATTGTTGGTGGAGATCCTAAATGGGAATTAGCGGCGGTGGGTGCTGGTTTTACAATTCTCTCAGCAATTATTTATTCATCAGCAGAAAAGAAAGCCAGAAAAGCAGTAACTATCTATAATGCTGGTCTTTCTACCTCTATTAATAGAAAGCCACATACAGAAATCCGTATCTTGGCAAAATCAACTCAACTCGGCTTTTCTATCTCTTTTTAATGAGTTAATAGCCAATGTAAGCACTTACATAAGATTCTAACTTTTCTGTTTATTATTATCAGACCTTTGTTGGATTAAATGCATCGATTTTATGAAAAAAGTATTCTCTATTCTATTTATCACACTATTCACTTTTTCAATCTCAACGGCTCAAGTTGAAAGGGTTGAACCTCCATTTTGGTGGACAAATATGCCAGTTCAGGAACTTCAAATTCAGCTATATGGCGAAAATCTAGGCGAATACCGTGCTAGCCTCAATTACCCAGGAGTTGAAATAACTAAGCAATTAGCCGTCGATTCCAAAAATTACCTGTTCATCTATTTGAATATTTCTCCAACTGCTAAACCTGGAGAACTTAGCTTTTCATTATCGAACAGTGATGAGAGCATGAAGCTAACTTATTCATTACTAGAACGTTCTTCTACCGATGGTAAACATTTGGGCTTTGACGCTTCTGATCTGATTTACCTAATGATGCCAGATCGCTTTGCGAATGGAAATGTCGACAACGACAATATTGATGGAATGCTGGAAACTGTAGATCTTTCTGATCCTGAACGTAGACAAGGTGGTGACTTACAGGGCGTATTAGATAACCTAGACTATATTTATGAGCTGGGAATGACCGCTGTTTGGTTGATGCCCATCTTTGAAAATGATATGACTCCAGAATATGGCGGATATCATGGATACGCGGCCACAGATATGTATCGAGTTGATCGAAGATTTGGAACGAATGAAGAATATAAGGCGCTGGTTGAGGCCACTCATCAAAAAGATATGAAAGTAATTATGGATATGATTCATAATCACATTGGTGACCAACATTGGTGGATGAAAGATCTTCCTACTACCGATTGGGTACATAGCTGGGAAAAGAACGGACAAACTAGCTATCGAGGTCCTGTCGCTTCCGATCCTTATGCCTCAGACTACGACAAGAATAAATTACATAACGGATGGTTCGTTAAAGAGATGCCCGATCTGAACCAAAAAAATCCAATTCTCGCTGATTACTTAATTCAAAATACGATTTGGTGGATTGAATATACTGGCATCGATGGAATTCGTATGGACACGTATGTTTTCCCTGATAAAGAGTATATGGCTCGTTGGGCTGATGAAATTTTAACTGCGTATCCTAATTTCAATATTGTTGGAGAAGCATGGCTAAACTTTCCTGGCCCACAGGCTTACTGGCAATATGAAACAACAGGTATTGATGATGGTTACCAATCCAATTTACCAAGCATAACCGATTTCCCACTTGCTCAAGCCGTGGATGCTGCCCTCAACGAAAATTTTGGTTGGGATCACGGAGTTGCTAGAATCTGGAATCTTTTAGGAAATGATTTTTTATACGATGATCCCATGAAGAATGTGATCTTTTTAGATAATCATGATATGGACCGTATTTATGAACGCCTTGGTAAAGATGAGGCGCACTTTAAAATGGCTTATTCGTTTTTACTAACAACGCGCGGTATTCCACAAGTGTATTATGGAACTGAAATAATGATGGAACATGATACCAAAGGTGGTGATGATGACTATCGAAGACCAAATATGCCGGGTGGATGGCCTGATGACGCCCGTAGTATCTTTACGGAAGAAGGAAGAACCGATAAAGAAAATGAAATGTTTGAGTTTACTACACAGCTTAATCAATGGCGGAAAAATGCTATTGCGATACATCAAGGTAAACTTGTTCATTTTGTACCACAGAATGGAGTGTATGTCTATTTCCGTTTGCATGAGGAGCAAAATGTGATGGTAGTGATGAATCAGAATGAAGGATCCGTTACTATTCCAAGAGATGTGCTTTCTGAAATACTTGATAGGTTTGCTAATGGAAAAAATGTGCTAAATGATTCAAAGATAGATTTATCAAAGAATATCGAAGTAAACGGAAAAGTAACCTGGATTTGGGAGCTATATTAGATTTAGCTCTTTTTCCTATTTACATGATTTTTATTCAGGATGTCAGTATTTGTGTAGGTTCTGAAATGAGACTCCTTTACTTACGACCTTCAAGAGCAAAGTAAAAGTGTAAATAATCTTCTATGTGCTTATTCATATAATATATTTTAAGAGTTCATAATCCTGAACTTGTTTCAGGATCTTACGCAATGGCTCTCGCTTAATAAATTGAATTCATCCTCTTAAGGTCTCATACCAATCTACCAAAGCAGGGTTATGCTCCTTTACTAGATTCCATTTCCACTCTTTGTGCCAGTTCTTAAGCTGTTTTTCTCTAGCTATTGCATCCATTATCGATTCATATTCTTCTGCATACCAAGAACGGTGAGGTGATATTTAGAAGTAAAAACTGAGCCTTTTCCTTCTTTATGATTCCATACTCTTCTGGAAAGATCAATGATTACTCCAATGTAGAGTGTAGTTCTCTGGAAGTTGGTTAAGAAATAAACATAGCCTTTACTCATGCTATGTTAGACCAAAAAGAAGGCTAGACCTTACAAAATAGTTTTTCTATCCTAACTGATTTATGGCGCATAAGTTGATTCTTAATATCCTAAAACGAGTTCAGGATGACGTCGATAATAAATGGGAATACTCTTTTATATCAAGCGCATTTAGCTTTTTAACAGTCTTGCTCTAGAAGCAATTATTGCAATAATAACCGCACAAGAAGCAATAAATAGAAAACCTCCGAAAAGACCAACTTTTTCAACTATCAGTCCTAAAACAGGTTGGGAAATCATGCCCCCGATGGATCCGAAAGCTGCTACTGATGTTAATGCAATTGCACCTTCCCGTCCTGCTGCACTAAATACCATTGGAAAAGTTAACGCCGCCCCAGCTCCTGCAATAAATATCCCAAAACCAGCAACGAATATATTTGGTGCCAGAACCGCTAATACGATTCCTAAAGCTGCAGATGTTGAGCCTACAACAACTAATTTTTTGGCGCCGAAACTATTCTTAAGTCGATCACCAATAATACGCATACCTAAAAGAGCACCAGCAAAAAGGGTATAACCAACTGGCCCATAACCTTCTTCAACTTTTATATAATCCGTAAAGAAAAGACCAATCCAATTATTTATGGAGCCTTCGACCGCTGCACCAAGAAAACAAATTGCGCCCAAGGCTATAAGTCCACCATGTGGCCACTGAAATTTTGGACGAACTGCATCTGGATGTGGTGCATCCTCGGGCAGATAACGATATAAAAACCCCAACATAGATAATATGAGAATCGACATTCCAAGAAAGTGAAAGAATGCTGATACTCCAAGTTTTACCATTAGAGTTCCTATCAAAGCCCCAGTCAAGTTTCCAATTCCAAACCAAGAATGGATTTTAGACATATGAGATTTTCCAGTATCACTCTCTACTTTTGAGCCTAGTGCATTAACAGAAATATTATATGAACTCGAAGCTGCACCAACTATCATCAAAAGGAAACCAAGACTTAACCAATTGTTCATTAATGAAATTGGAACTAGGCTGAATGCAACAATTAAACCTGTTATAAGGGCTACTTTTTTGGCCCCAAATCGATTTATTCCTAGCGCTACAACTGGCATCATTAATACAGTTCCTCCACCGCGCATTAATAAGGCGTACCCAAGAGTGGCGGCTGTTAAAAAAGCAGCGTCGCGGATATCTGGAACTCTTGCTGCCCAGCTTGAAAAAGATAGACCTAAAATTGAAAGTGCCACACATACCGCGTATAGCTCTTTCTTCTGTTTTTTTAATCCCTCTGCTTCTTCAGAAGGATAATTTATCGATGACATGTAATCCGTAAATGAATAAGCTTCAAAAATACGCGTAAATAAAATCAAACCAACCATCTTTTAAAGATAAAACCAACCTTGGAGTGGTGGTGATTTTGAAGCCTTTACTTCTTTAGAAATGTAGTCTAATTTGGTCAGGATATTTGATATTACTTTGGTACTTTTAAACCCAATAAATACGTTTTCTTATGGAATATACCATACTACTCATTCTACATGTTTTCTTGGCGATAATTATAATAGGAGGCTTATTCATAGCTCGGTTTATTGTTATTCCACACGCCCGTAAAATTGATAATTCAGATTTTGCCTTTACTTATTTTGATGCTTTCAATAAAGGTGCTCATGCCGTTTTATTTATTCAATTTCTGATTGGCTTCAGGCTTGCAATGACCTACTTACCCATAGGTGAATGGTTTACTTTCGCAAGTTCAATGTCACTTACTATCGTTTTGAAACTTAGCTTTTGGATTGCCTTATTTGCTTGGCTGATTATTGGAAAAAGAATGGGGCTCATTGATCCAGAATTAAAGGATTTACGCAAAGCCTCTATGTATTATGGCATACTGACTTTCTTCGGTCTAATACTCATGATATTAGGCCTTAATGTAAGACTTGTACTGTTTTGATTAAGCTTCTCATCTTTGATTTAGACGGAGTATTGCTCGACTCTGAATCACTTTATAAGATCATAAATATGGACATGTTTTCAGACCTGGGGGTTCATATTACAGATGAAGAATACAATTCTTTTATTGGGATTTCAGGAGATAAGATGTGGGGCTACATCAAAGAAAAAGGAAGGCTCAAACAGTCCATTCCAGAACTACGAGCGATGGAAAGAGAACGTAAGTTTAAAGGCCTCTCTGAAACCGATTTAATTCCAAATAGTGGTCTTCTTGAACTGCTACAACATATCAAAGAAAATAATATCCCTACTTGTATTGCCTCTTCTGGTTTGATGAAGAATATAAAACTCATTCTTTCTAAACTAGATGTAGAAGCATACTTCTCATATATAGTAAGTGGCGAAATGCCCAAACATGGAAAGCCTGCACCTGGTATTTTCTTATTAGCAGCAGACCATTATGAAATCAAGCCAGAACATTGTTTAGTGATTGAAGATTCTAGAAATGGAACACTTGCCGCCAAAGCAGCGGGCATGACTTGTATTGGATATATAAATCCAGGTTCTGGGAATCAGGATTTATCGAATGCTGATTTTATAATTTCTTCTCTTGTAGACAATCGAGTTATTGACTTTCTTTAATATCCGGAAATTTGAACAATTTCAGTCCTTGTGGTGGTTTTGGTTCATTTTCTTCCACATCAGATGCGCCAAAATATTTAACTGCCAAATGATATAGTTTGGCTACAGGCCATATCATTCCAGCTTCTTTTAACATCTCAAAGAAAAGACCATCCACGTCTTTTTTAGCAATTGGAATTGAATCGAGATACTGAAACAATCCATCGTGAATTAAGCTTGCATAATGAGCAAGAGGCCAAAAGACTTTTTTGTCTTCAATATCTCCTGTTTCAGGGTTCAGTTTTTTTATAGCTAATTCTTTACTCCACCAATCAGGAGTGCCAAAAAAACCTAGCCATAAAAACGACACTTTTGGCGTACAACCATCCCAGGCATATGTTCTTGAACGACTAAAATCGTATTTCGCTTCTTTCTGTTCTTTGAGGTGGTCGTAATCTACTTTTCCAGGATTAACCAAAATCCATCCATCATTTATAACCAACCAATCGCAATAAAAAAACTTTCCTTTTGCAATCTCAGAATACCTTGCAACACCATAATCAACATAGTTAATCCAAGGTCCTTGTCTTGGTCTTGCATGAAACCCCCAATTACCAAGTTCCCACTCTTGATACTCATTCTGTCTACGTTTTTTAATGCTTTTATTAACCAGCTTTGGTAAAGCTAAGCCTAAAATTATAAAAAGCGCAAGACCAATAAATCCTATTGTTTGAAACATATATCCTCTACTTATAAATTATTTAAATAATATCTATTAGAAGATTTTCAATCCCTAACCCAAAAGAACTCAGTTCTTGCGTTCGGCTAGTAAAACGTGCAAGTCATCTAGTTGATCTTGAGGAATTAATCCCGAATCTAAACCCAATTCTGTCTTGATTAGATTATTCCTTTCTGGGCCTAATATGTAGAACATTTTAAGGTGATCAAGTTCATTTCTAAAAAAGCTAAGTGTAAATTTATCTTTGAACTTGGTTCCCTCTATTAGCTCTTCAAAGTCATTTAATAAGAGACTTGAGGTGCCTTTAAGAAGTTGATCTACCTGCACTCCCATTTGATCATTTAACCTGATATTAAAACGCATTGGAGTAATTCGCTTCAATAATTGACTAGGTAAAAAGTGCGCGTGCTTTATTCCCTTATCCATCACATAGAGCAATTTTAATAAAGCGCCCAGACCTTTTCTAACTTTCAGGTGTCCTTTAAAACAGCCATAGCATTTTGGATACTCCTGAAGTTGCTTCATTGAGAGACGAAACTCTCTTTTATTCCCACGGCGAGTAGATGATATATAATAATAGGTTTCGGGTTTCTTATTTGCCACGTTAAAAGGTGGACGAAGAGACCTGATCAATAGGTTCTCTAGAAGAATAGCATCCGTTTCACTTTTACATATCTCGTAACCTATTCGGTTAATATGAGCAATCATGCGCTGAGTCTTACGTGACTTTGAGTACCGATATGACGTTAATCGATTGTGTAAATCTTTTGCTTTACCAACATACAGCACGTCGTCCCGAATATCATACATAGTATAAACCCCCGGCTCATGCGGTGGGCTTTCAACAAGAGCTGTGTTTATTCGCTCTTTTTGAGTTTCGGCTAGTGGTTGGAAAAGGTCTAGAGTCAACGGATTTATTTTAACCTATTAAAGTGTAATTAAATCTCCCTTTTAGAAAAATTATTTAATACTAAATGGAATAGAAAATACTGTTTCTCCCCAAATCAATTTTAATGCTCCGCCATCACCTTCTTCTTCAACTATAATGGTAAATACTTCGGTATTATCGGCTTTCGAAGAAATTTGCATTGGTACACGACCTAAATCTCTTGATTCATCATAAGACTGTCCATTTTGTCCAGTTTGTTTATTAATGATAAGCGTTCCACCATCAGCCTCTGGAATACTAAATAAGGTATAATCACCGGCTGGAACTGCAAGTGAACCGATCATTAAATCATTTGAAGTTGAAAAATGAGTAGCTCTGTTTGCTCCTGTTCTCCATCGCTCACCCCAAGAAACAATCCCGCCAAAAAGATCTCTTCCCCTTCTTACCGGTGAACCATAGGAAAGATTGAAAGTAGCCCCACGTACCATAAACTCTTCTTCAACTGCGCCGGATAATGAACCAAACGACTTACCTGCTTTATCCAATTCGAAAAATCTCATTCCGATACTTTGTATATCGATACCATTTTCTCTAGTAACAACTAGTTTTCGAGTTGTTTGTGCAGCGTCAAGTTTTGCAATTTCGCCCATATCATTCACCCAAACATCCATTACACCACGTGATGGATGACGAACTGTTCTTCTATCTTCCCCTAAATCTGCAACTATAAAGTTTGAAATCCTGCTACCTGAAAGCATTTTTTGAACAACCGTATCGCTTTCGCTTTTAGCTGCTTCTTGAAATGCCAAGTCGAATGGCCAATGCACCATATCGATAAAAGGAAGAGCTCCTTCTTGATATTTTGTGGCGAAACTCCTCATTTCTCCATTCCCAGTCATCATTGTTGTAAATAAACTGTCGCCATCTTTCCTAATGGATCTGCGAAATGTTCCTTCTCCATTAAACCCTTCACTAGTTGAATAACTGGTTTCGGTCAACTCTAAAACTCCGCCAAATTCATCTTGTTTGAGTTCGTAGGAAGTCAGCACCGTACTTGGACTTCGTAATACAACTTTAGCTGAAAAACCCTGATCTGTTTTCGTAAATGTTTCAACGGCTAGTGTATCGCTTCCCAATTTAGTAATAAACCCAAGTTCACCTTTATCTGTAGGAGAACAAGCAATTATTGTTAGAAGCATTAGTGATAGAAGAGAGGTCTTTTTCATGACTATATTTTTTATTTGACTTAAAGAACATTGAATCTACTATAAAATTCGGTTCGACTACAAATTATTTAGGTTCTTTTACCTTCCTTTTATTGAATTTTACCAAACTTGTTTTATTTTTGAGTTAATATAAAAACTTAGTCTTATGCCTACGTCAAAGGTTCTTTTTTCATTTTTTGAAGATAATTTTAAAGATCAACTTGTGCCCTTCCTTCTTTATAAGGATAACCAACTATTAAAAGAAGGGAAGCACGTGGAGTTTGCAAAAGAGCAATTAAAAAAGACTAAAAAAATATTCTGGTCTATCGCTTTTGGTATTATATACGCCTTAATGTATGGTGGGTACCAGTTAATTGAGTTTGGGAAATCGGGCGAGACCTTTAGTTTAGTTGCTGGTATATCAATTCTAATTTTGGGCGCAGCTGGAATTTACCGAGCAACTAAAGAGTATTATATCATTCAAAGCTCAATGACACTTTTTCTAGTACTAACGGATGAAGAAGAGAAAGAAGAAGTATTAGCCTAAAATCCCTTTTAATGTATCTGCATTTACTGGTTTAGGCATGAATTTCGAAACTTTATCATCCCATTCAACTTGATATAGGCTTTCATTCTCACTTTCTATTCTAGAGCTAATAACAAAGATTTGAATCTTTTTCTCTATTGAATTTCGAAGCTCTTCAAATTCTTTAAGAAAGTCCCACCCATTCATCTCCGGCATATCAATGTCGAGAAAAATGAAATCTGGAATCTCATCATCAGATGGGTTCATTTCTCGTAGTCGATCTAGGGCCATCTTTCCATTTTCGTAGGATGTTACTGTATTACCAGGAAGATGATTCTTTATAATCTTCTTAATCCCGAATGTATAGACTTTATCATCATCTATAATACAAATGCTTCTTTTTGTACTCATTTTAATCTGATTTTAAATGTTGTTCCTTGACCCTGCTCACTCTCCACTTCAATAGATCCGCCCATTGATTCAATCTGGTTTTTTGTAATAAAAAGTCCGATCCCTTTTGCGTTTTCATTCCCATGAAAGGTTTTATACATGCCAAATAATTTTTCGCCATGTCGTTCCAAGTCTATTCCAAGTCCATTATCTCCAATTTCTAAATAGAACTTCCCGTCTTCTTCCCAAGCCTTTATCTTAATTAATGGAGCAACATTTGGCTTTTTATACTTGATGGCATTGGTAATTAAATTCAGCAATATGCTTTCTAAGTATGCTGGGTTATATCCAAAAACCAAGTTCTGTGAGACCTCTTCAGTAAACTTAACATGATTAGAAAGGATGTCACTCACGAGAATTTCTTTAATCTTTGTTAGATACTCCTTCAGGTTAACGTCTTTAAACTGATCGATCGTCATCTGCTGTTGATCCACAATTTCATTTAAATCAGCAATCGACTCATTTAGATTTTCAGCTGCAGTATTTAAATATCCTAGAATTTCTGCCTGTTCTTCTTCCGATTCATCAGGATCGTACAGGGTTAAAAGCATTGAAATATTCCCGGCATGATTCCTCAAATTATGAGAAACGATATGGGCAAAATTGGTTAGACGCTGGTTCTGTTGACCGATAATTTCGAGGGTATTATTTAGCTCTGTCTCTCGCTGTTTTCTATCTGATATATCTGTGACAATAGTTAATACAGCTTCTTCATCAGTATCAATTTGATTGTAGGGCAGTTTTATAGTTTGGTGCCAATATTCCTGACCGTTCTTTTTAACTGTTTTAACCTCAGGAATAAATTGAGTTTTTTTGGTTTCAATTACTTTTAAATCTGCATCGAGATATAGCTGTGCCCTTTCCTCAGAAACTCCTAGTTCAATATCAGTTTTGCCAAGAAAGTTCTCTCTACTTATATCAAAAAACTCACAAGCTGCATTATTAACTAAGATGTATTGCCCAATCTTATTCTTAATAAAAATCAAATTAGGAACAGCATTTAACACGCTTTGAAATTGAACTCTTAGCTTCTCATTTCGTTCGAATGCCTCTTTCATCTCTGTTATATCGGTAAGATAACCGGGAGAAATAACTGAGCCATCTTCCTGGAGTTCAGGCTTTGCAAGCCCTCTAACCCATCGCATTCCTTTCGTAGGATGATAAATTCTGTATTCACAATTCCAATCAGAAACAAAGGTAACCGATTCCATTATAGAAGCTAAAACCCGTTTAATATCCTCTTTGTGAACACGCTTAATAAGAGGCTTAATCCCATTTTTTATATCCTCGGGAGTTAGATCGAATAACTCACGAATACCTTCACTTGCAAATGGAAATCTAATCGTGTTATCCTCATCAACTTTATGAAGGAATAAAAACCCTGGCGCCAATTCAGAGAGTTTATCGAAAAGGCTTTGGCTATATTCTAACTTATTCTCTAGGACCTTTTGCTCGGTTACATCTCTCGTTATTCCAAAGGTGCCGATTAACTCCCCTTCGTCATCATATAATGGCAGTTTACTTGTTGATGCCCACAATACCTTGTCTGGATCATCTACAAAACTCTCTTTCTCTATTTTTTGGAAAATTGGTTCTTCAGTAGCCAGAATTTTCTGTTCATCCTCAAAAGCCTCTTGAGCATGTTCTAGGCTAAATATATCGAAATCTGTTTTTCCAATGACTTCCTCTGGGTGATCAAAGCCAAACTTACGAGCACATTCTTTATTGATACGTATAAAGCGACTATTTAAATCTTTGAAAAAGATACTTTCATTCAAGTGATCCATCAGTGTAAAAAACAAGAATGCATCTATTTTAGAAAGCTTTTTCAAGGCTGAAATATCCACTTTCTTTTTAACTAGGCCAGCCATTTTTAGAGGCTCACCATCATCCGACCAACTAACTACTTCCCCAAACCATAGAAGTGGGATAGATTCACCTGTAACCCTATTTGTTTGCTTAGTCTCACATTTAAATGGTAGTTCCCCATTACTATTAACATGCTCCTCAAATGCGCTCTTTAATGCTTCTCTTTCAACCTCATTGAACTTCTCTCTTAATTCACTCCATTGAATATTTTTTAGTTTGGGATTCAGGTTAAGCAACTTTGTAATAAAGCCTCCCCCTTCAACAGTTCCCTGCTTAATATCCCAAGACCAATATGCTTTTAGTAATCCCATTCAGTGTTTAGTATTCAAGAGACCTTAGACGAGCCGCTTCAAACTCATCTCCTCTTCTCCATTTTTGTAAGTAGGGCGCATTCAATGCTTCGTATCCAACTTTAAAAAATAACCGCGCATCCATTTCCGCTCCCGTTAAATCCCAATACTCATTTACTTCATCGTTAACACTATGATAGTTCGCAGCTGACACACTATCAACTAATTCTGCAAAGCCATCTTCCTTTCCAATAAACTCGGTTCCAGGATTTGGGAAAATAGCAGGAATTCCAACTTTCGCCATGTTAAAGTGATCTGATCTATAGAATATTCCTTGTTCAGGTCTAGGATCTGGTTTTACTGTACGACCTTCTTTTTCTGCTTCCTGAACCACCAAATCTGCTAATGAATTTCTACCGTAACCAATAATAACTACATCGTTGGTTTCGCCATATACATTCATTCCATCCAAGTTTATGTTGGCTGTAACTTTACCCGGCTCAACCGTTGGGTTTTCAGCCCAGTACTTTGAACCCAGAAGACCCACTTCTTCGGCACTAACTATTAGTCCGAGAACACTTCGTTTCAAAATCGGTTGCATTGCTTTATATGCTTTCATTGATTCGAGTAGTGCACTTACTCCAGCAGCATTATCCTCGGCACCATTATTCAGTGAATCACCATCAACAGGTGTAGTAATTCCAAGGTGATCGAAATGAGCTGTTAATACTAAGTACTCATCTCTTAACTCAGGATCAGAACCTTCGACTACCCCAAGAACATTCATTGCATTGATATCACGATATTCCGCATCTAAGCTCGTACTCATTCGAACATTGCCCAACGAAACTGGCTCAAAATCCGGACTATCAGCCGCATCAAGTAATTCATCCACATTTAATCCGGCCAAGTTAAAAAGGGCATCACTAGCTTCATAGGTCATCCATACACTTAACTTATTTTCAGAGTCATCATCGCCAGTCCCTTTCACATTAAATCGTTCTCGGCTCCATCCATTTGAAACTACATTCCAACCATAGCCTGCCGTTTCTGTAGTATGTATTATGATGGCTCCCAAAGCTCCCATTTCTTTCGCTTTTTCATATTTGTAGGTATAGCGACCATAGAATAATCTCGCTCTACCACCGAACATATTTTCATCATACTCTGGATCATTATTTTTAATCACGATGATTTTACCAGAAACATCTACACCTTTAAAATCATCCCATTCTTCTTCGGGTGCTTGAATCCCGTATCCAACATACACCAATTCAGCATTGCTGATGTCAACTTTTGTTGCCTCATCCGATGGCCACGCAACAAAGTCTTCGAAGAACACTGGGTTAAGACTAGACTTTCCTCGTGCTGAAAATCTCATTTTATGATTCATCGTTTTTTGTCCTACCAATGGAAACGGCTGAATATAGCTTCCATCTTCAACACCAGATGTTGCGCCCATAGCTTTTAATTCTGAAACTAGATAATCCACCGATTTTTGTTCGCCATCAGTTCCGGTCGATCGTCCTAGAAAAGCATCCGATGCGAGAACGCTAATATGGTTCATCAGGCTTTCTTTTGTAATTGATTGAGCTGCTTCATCAACAGATGGCGCAGAGTTACATGCTAAAAGTATTAGAGCGGGTATAAAAAGAATTAGTTTTTTCATGGAATGATGTATTAATTATATGAGCTAAAAATAGCAGTCTGAGTTTCTATCTCAAACCTTTTTTAAGTAGGTTTTACATAGCATACATTGTCTCAGTGGAGTAATAAAAGATAAGATAATTAAATGGCATCATTCGAGAATAAAACCGTGCTAGTTACCGGTGGAGCTAATGGAATTGGCTTTATAATGGGTAAAAAAGCTCTTCAAAAAGGAGCCAAACATCTGGTTATATGGGATATTAATAAAGATCGGCTCAAAGTATCTGCAAACGAACTATCCAATCTTGGCTTCTCGGTCTCAACAAATGTGGTAGATGTTTCAAATGCTGAGCAAGTTTCCGAAGCTGCAGATGAAGTATTAACAACGTATGGAGCTGTTGATATACTATTTAATAACGCTGGAATTGTGGTGGGCAAACTGTTTCATGAGCACAGTTCCGCAGATATTGAGCGTACCATCGGTATTAATGTAAACGGGTTGATGTATGTAGCCAACGCTTTCCTGTCGAAGATGATGGAGCAAAAAAGCGGGCATATTATAAATATCACCTCTGCTGCTGGACTAACACCAAATCCTGGAATGACCGTTTATTCCGCGAGTAAATGGGCGGCGGTTGGCTGGGCAGAGTCATTACGACTTGAACTAAAAGACACACATCCCGGAATCCATTTTTTAAATGTGATGCCAAGCTATATCAACACCGGCATGTTTGATGGAGTAAAAGCTCCTTTATTTATGCCGTTGCTCGATCCTGATAAAATTACCGATAAGATTCTAAGAGCTGTAGAGCAGGAAATAATTCATCTAAAAGCCCCTTTTATGGTAAAGACAACGCTTTTTTTTCGCGGAGTTTTACCTTCTAGTTTATATGATTTTGTTGCTGGGAAGATATTTAGAGTGTATGAGTCGATGAGCACTTTTAAGGGAAGAGATCATGAGTGAATTTTTAGACAGCTTAGAAAATCAACGGTCTTACTACCAAACCGGCGCTACCAAATCTTTTAATTATCGAATACGACAACTTGAGCAACTCAAATCGCTGCTTAAAGAAAATGAAAAAGAGCTAATTGATGCTGTATATGCTGACTTCAAAAAACCCGCTTTCGAAACATTCGGAACTGAAATTGGGCTGATCATAAGCGAGATTAATTACGCTGTAAAACATCTTGAAGAATGGATTAAACCCATTAAGGTTGCCACCTCATTAGTTAATTTTCCCTCCCAAAATTACATACTTAAAGAGCCCTTTGGTTCTGTACTTATTATTGCGCCATGGAATTATCCCATTCAGTTGAGCTTACTTCCTCTAGTTGGTGCATTAGCCTCTGGTAATACGGCGATCATTAAACCTAGTGAGCTGACTCCACATACTTCGGAACTTATTGAGAAATTGATAGGCGATTATTTTGAACCTAATAGTGTGATCGTATTCAATGGTGGGGTGGATGTGAGTACAAAACTTCTTGAGCTTCCCTTTGATTATATCTTCTTTACCGGAAGTACGCGGGTTGGAAAAATTATAATGGCAAAAGCTGCAGAACGACTCACACCCGTAACTCTTGAGCTTGGCGGAAAAACTCCATGTATTGTTGATGAAACAGCTGATTTAGAAGTCACTGCCAAACGAATTGTATGGGGTAAATTTGTAAACGCCGGACAGACCTGTGTAGCGCCAGATTACCTATTAGTTAAAGAATCCATCAAAGATGAGCTTATTGAACACCTTAAAAGTGTAATAATTTCTTTATATGGCTCAAATATTAAGGAAAGCCCTGATTACCCACGGATTATTACCACAGATCATTTTAATCGACTAGTTGGATTTTTAGAAGGAGAAAAGATTGTATTCGGTGGTGAAACTGATGCCGATACACATTATATCTCTCCCACCATTATTGATGAAGTAACTTGGGATCATGAGTTAATGAAAGATGAGATCTTTGGTCCTATTTTACCCATCCTCACCTATACAGATTTAGAAGATATTGTAACTCAAGTACGAAAAGCACCGAGGCCATTAGCCCTCTATTTATTTACATCCAACGATGCTACTGAAAAATTCATACTTGAAAACATTTCCTTTGGTGGTGGTGCCATAAACGACACTATTGCCCAATTGGGTAATCACAATTTAAGCTTTGGCGGAGTGGGTGCAAGTGGATTTGGGTCCTATCATGGGAAAGCCAGTTTTGATTCTTTTTCTCATCAGAAAAGTATCATGAAAAAATCCTTTTTAGTTGATGTTCCCGTTCGATATGCCCCATACGAAGGTAAAATGAAATGGCTTAAAACCATCTTTAGATAGATCATGAACACTCCTGACTTTTTTAACGCTCTACTATCTCAACAAGCAACGGACACTAATGAATTGTCGGTGGAACAACTTCCATTCGACTTCCTACCTGCGAATGAGGTAGTTATTCAGGTTCAATATTCCTCCCTTAATTTTAAAGATGCCTTATCTGCGAAAGGTCTTAACCATGTAACCAGAACATATCCTCATATCCCTGGAATTGATGCGGCTGGTATTGTATTAAACGATTCCTCTGGTACTTTTTCGGAAGGGCAAAAAGTGATCGTTACCGGACATGATTTAGGAACCAACACATCGGGAGGGTTTAGTGAAGTCATCCGTGTACCAAGTAATTGGGTGATTCCACTACCTGATCGATTATCACTCAAGCAAGCCATGATTTACGGGACGGCAGGCTTTACCGCTATGTATGGAATCGAACGCCTTACGCGCGAACTCATACAGCCAGAATCAGGACCAATACTGGTAACTGGAGCAACAGGTGGCGTGGGGTCTTTAGCCGTTTTCTTTTTATCCCAACTTGGATATGAAGTAATTGCCGCGAGCAGGAAGCATTCGGAAGCTGAGTTTCTAAGCTCTTTAGGAGCTAATCACGTAATTCATACCGATGAATTATTGAATGTTTCTGATTCACCGCTACTTTCTCGAAAATGGGCTGGAGCCATTGAAACCGTAGGAGGTTCATTACTTGATGCGGTTCTACGTCAGACTAAGGATAAAGGAGCTGTCGCTTGTTGTGGTAATATTCTGGGCAATGAACTTACTACGAATGTGTATCCATTTATACTTAGAGGGATTTCGTTACTTGGCATCGATTCTGCTTTTTGTGAATATGAACTCCGCAAACAGATATGGGCGGCTGTTGCTTCGATAAATTATGAACTTCTTCCAGACTCCTATTATAAAACAGTGTCACTTAGTGAACTAGAGCGAGAAATAGATCATATTTTGGAAGGAAAACAGAAAGGAAGGGTAGTTGTTGAGATACGATAATCCCTGAGCTCTCTTATTTATCTGTATCTCTCTCCCAATAATTAAATAGACGTCATCCTGAATTTATTTCATGATCTATTTCGTTCTCTGAGTAATCGTACCTTCGTACTTTTGCCTTGATGCAAAAGTATCAAAAAATCAAGGCTATGAATTCTTGGTGGGTTCACGATGCTCTTGCTGAATAAATCCAAAGGTCTTCTTTCGTATCTATCTTAGTACCCATCCTATCCTGTGTGGATTTATTCATCCTTCGGATTCGCTTCAATCATCCGCTCACTTTTTCCGCCAACAATTCTAAGGCCAGGTTTATCTGAGTCATTCTGATCCCGACTATTCGGGAGAAGGATCTAGCTGGATAAAAGTCCCTACAATATTCTACTGTCACTCTGAGCACCTGGAGCTTTACCAACGAGACTAATCTCCGAGCGAAGAGTATCAAATAGAATATCTGCTCACAAATTAATCGTTCACTTGAGATCCCTCAGAATTACAACCGAGTTTTATACCCAAAAAGGGGCTTTCGGGATGACAGCTTTGTTATACATTCTCCCAACTCCAATATCGACGTCATCCTGAATTTATTACAGGATCTGTTTCGATGTCTGTTTTGACTTCTAACCCATTGCGCTGACTTAAATGCCCTGAAGCAATCATAGTCAGGAGCTTTTGGTCCTTTTGATCGATCAAAAGAACGAATAATTGCCGGAAACCCTCTTCGTGTTTTCGCCTCTTTTTAGGTACTTTTGTTTCAAGAAAAAAGCCTAACTATAAAGGCAAGATTCCTTTATAAAAAGTAGAAAAAGAATATTGTTTAAAGATAAACCTTGGATTTACCATCACGACGAACCGCTAAGCAGATATTCACTTGGACAAGGAGGAGATAACCCCCTCATTTGCTTCGGAATTAACCCAAGTACAGCAGTTCCTGGAAATCTTGATCCTACGGTGGCCTCAGTTGCCCGATTTGCTGTAGCGAAAGACTATGACGGGTGGTTGATGTTTAACCTCTATCCTCAGCGGGCCACAAATCCAGACAACATGCACAAGAATTTCCAGAAGAAGATTCATGATAAAAATGTGGCTATGATTGAAGAGATTATTAGCGCATATCCTGCGGGTTGTGATATCTGGTGTGCCTGGGGAACATTGATCGAAAAGAGAGCATATTTAAGGCGTTGCTTGGAAGATATTTTTGGAATCCTGACCGAATCAAATTGTCGGTATTTTACTAGAGGAAATATCTCAAAAGCGGGACATCCACACCATCCGCTATATCTTAAAAAAACCTCTCCAATGGATGAATTTAATCTTACTGCATATCTAAAAAGTCAATAATAATGCGGGATCATAGAAATGTGATATTAAACCCAATGGATATTACTTGCTTTATTTGAAGCCTTGACGAAAAATCATCATCGTATATAAACGATAGCTCTAAAGAGGAAGCCATAAAATTATTAATCTTACCTGTAAAAATATTAGACATTATAATATCAGTACTTTTAATTGGGATGAGTAGGTTTGTAAAGGAATTAAACTCAGTTTGATACGTAAAATTCTTGAAAAGCTCCTTTTCAAAATCAAAAGAGAAAGATAAACCACCTTCTGACCGAACATCTTCGTCTTCTCCAAGGCCATAAAACTTATCAAGCCCATCTGCTTCAACAGTGGTTTGTTTTAGTGCAAGCCCAAACTGTGACGAAAAATAATCCACGGGCTGGTAGGATATACCAATAGTTTCGGTAAAGTAACCCGGGGACATAAAATCAGAAATCAGATCCCCCGTACCATCATCAAATCCTTCAGCAAATTGGGTTCTAAATGCAAGTTCCAAAAAGGCACTCCAATCAGAGTCATTTAAGAAGTAGTCCGTTTTATTACTTAAACGAATTAGATCTTCCGTCTTTTGAATTCCGATTCCGTCCTGATCAACTTGCCCAAAACGAAGATTAATTCTTGAAGTATTAGAATATTTTTCGCTTTGATATTTTACACGGAAAAGAGTTGACGCTAAGAAAGAAACAGAATTAACTCCACCCTGACTCCAATTTTTATAGCTTGCTTGATTGCCATTTAAATTTAAAACCCAAAAAATGTTCCCCGGACTCGTTAACTCAAATACTTCTATTGTTTAATAAAAACGGACAGTTCTACCTAGTTTAGTTTTCTGAATCTACCCAATCTGGGCGCTCTAGCTCGGTTCTATATAGATACATTGCAACGCCTTGGATGTCTTTTTCTGAGTAACCCAAGGGATCCATCAATCCAAATTCATCAACATCACTATGCAATTTAGCGGCTTCTTCAGAAGGTGTTAAGATGAAGGTGCTAATCATTCGAATAAACTCCTCCTCATTTGAAGATTGCATAAGATAACTACGTTTTACTAACTCCAGTGGAGGTGCGATACGATCGGTTGTTGAGTTTTTAGGATCATGACATGTTATACATACCGTTTGAACGATATTTTTTCCGGAATTAAAACTAAGTTCGTCATAGTTAATCTCTCCAGAATTAGTTTTTAAAGTAGTCTCTTTGGTTTGAGAACAACTAAAACCCCAGACAAAAAGCGCGATAAAACAGAATAGATATTTTGCATTCATGACATGCCCATTTTATTTAATTTTAAAAAGCTACCGTTCAATTACACGGTATTATCATATACAATGCAAAGCATTTATAAATTATGCATGAAGTTTTATAATTCATTTTGTAAACATTTTTGCATCCAGTTTTAAGTAGGTTTATGTTTGTCCTCATCAGTACAACTAAACCTGCATTTGTGAAATACAGCACGATTATCTTTGCCCTACTAATAGCTTGTTCAGCACCAGAAGAACCAAAACCAGAAGCTTACGATTGGGGGCCTTCACCGTGGGCAGAAATTAGAAAAGAGCGAATATCAAAATTGCTACCGAAAGCAATGGAAGCCGCAGATGTAGATGCTTGGTTAGTTATTTGCCGAGAAAATAATAAAGATCCACTTGCAGACCATATTGGAGGGGAAAATGCAGGAGGTACCGCAGTATTTCTATTTATAAAGGATGAAAATGGATTTAAATCTATAGTATTTTCACCCTCTGGAGAATCTACGGCATTAGCAGAACTTGAAATTCATGACGAGGTAATTTCAGTTGCTCGAGGAAGTTCATCTATTGAGTATGCAATAGATTTTATCAAAACAAAGAACTTTGATCGTATTGCCATAAACTCATCAGCTGGGAATGCACAGGCAGACGGGCTTAGCTATAGCCAACGATTGAGGTTAGAAGCAGAAATGAGACCTGAGTTAGCAAAGAAACTGGTTTCATCAGAAGAGCTTGTCTATGAATGGTTATCAATAAAGCTTCCAGAGGAAGTAGAGATTATGAAGGAAGCAGCGGCGTTTACTGCTTTATGGCAACTCGAAGCCTATGAAATGATAGTGCCCGGTGTAACAACTGATGCACAAGTAGCCGCTTTTTTGAAAGATAAAATGAAAGAATATGGTGTTAAAGATGGGTGGGCACCGGACCAAAATCCAAATGTAAACTCAGGTGCAGATCGTGGACATTCTCATGCAACAGATAAAGTGATTATGCCAGGTGATGTAATTCAAACGGATTTCGGAATTAAGGTGCATGATCGCTGGGTAAGTGATATTCAACGATTCGCATACGTTTTAAAAGAAGGGGAACGAGAAGCACCAGAAGATATACAGTTCTACTGGGAATCGGCTAGAGCTGGTAATCGTGCAGCATATTATGCGATGATTCCGGGAGCAAAAGGAGTAGAAGTGGATGCGGCACAACGTGTGCTAATGAAAGAAAATAATTCAGATTATGTAATGTGGAGTACGGGTCATCCCGTTGGATATGTGGCACATGATACGGGCCCAAATCTTGGTGGTTCGCAGGCACCCTCAACCAGACCTGCAGCCCAAAAAGAATTAAAACAAGGAATGGTCTTCGCATTTGATGGCTTTCATGCTTGGAAATTAGCAGACGGCGGAACCAAAACAATCAGCGTTGAGGAAATGGCAGTTATTACTGAGTCCGGCGCAGAATACTTAATTGCACCACAAGAAGAATTGATACTAGTTGGGAATTAGCCCACTAGACATACTTAAATCCAAAAAAAGTACCATCTACTATGTCTGATTTTATAGCTCGAAGGACCTTCATTAGTTATCATAGATATATAGTTTTCGTAATAATCCTCTTCTCTACTAACCTAAATGTCTTTGCACAAGGCTTAGGAATGGGAACAGAAGATGAACCAATAACACGATGGCCTACCGCTGATCCTTTAGAAATGGGACTCGATACCACCGCATTAAATGAACATGCAGAATTGTGTGTGGCGTCAGCAGCAACTGGATGTTTGGTAATATATAAAGGTCATATCGTTCAAGAGTGGAAAAGCTCAGACCATGACTTCGGCCCTTATTTAGGAACAGCATCTGCAACAAAATCAATTACAGCGCTACTTGTGGGCATGTTAATTGCAGATGGGAAAATTGGAGGAGTTGATGATTTAGTATCCGACTACATCCCAGAATGGAAAGCCGGCCGTGATTCCATGGTAACGATTGAGCAATTACTTACTATGAGCGCGGGACTAGATCGACTATCGCCACCACGCTCTGTTTTAGCAGCGAAAGACATGACCGCTTTTGTGATAGACCGCCCGATAACGCAAAGCCCCGGTACCCGTTGGATATATAGTAATGAAGGGGCGCAATTATTATCACCCATACTTGAAGCCGCTGCTGAAATGCCATTAGCAGCCTATGCTAGAGAACGATTATTTGGGCCATTAGGAATGTTTTGGAGCCATTTTTATGTAGACGAATATTATAACACCGTCACTTACGGCGGTATGGAAACAACGCTGACTGAGTTTGCACGAATAGGTCAACTTATATTGAATAATGGACAGTGGAATGGAATTCAAATTCTAGAACCAGAATGGATTGAAGCAATGTCTACATCAAGTTCTACCAATCCTGGATATGGCTACCTTTGGTGGCTAATTGAACGCCATAATGCTATTGCTGCAGCGGGAGATGGAGATCGTATTTTAACTATATTTCCAGGTAAAGATCTTGTGGCAGTAAGATTACAGCGCATTGCAAGTGTTCCAGGAACCTATACAGAAACCTATTTTAACGACCGTGGCAGAATGCATGCAAAAGCAGCAGATATTCTTGCACGAGTAGTTCCAGAATAAACACCATTTAAATAAACCGGTCTTGTTCCCACTTTATGGGATTATGTTTTATGTACTCCCTGATGTTATGTAACGACTTTTCATTACGTATGATATGTTCATAATAATTTCGATGCCAGAGAGGTACACTCGGAGATTTTCGAGTTTTGTTGATTTCTTTAGCCACCAACATTTTATATCGTCCAACGATTAACGGAATCAACATTTTTCTGCGGTTCTTAGGGTCGTTTATCATTCTATCATCCCGTAGGTGCAATTCATGAATTGCACCTACGGGTTGGGTTTTAATTTGGATAATGCCATGTATATGATTTGGCATCACAATAAATGCATCAGTTCTTGTTCCGGGATATCTATCATCAATATTGCCCCACTCATCTCTCGCAACCCGTCCAAATTCATTTAAAAACATCGCACCACTATTTATCTTCCCAAATGCATGGGCGCGGTTTTTTGTACAAATAGTGATGAAATAAAAACCGGGTTGGGAATAATCATATCCCTTTAAACGAATAGATTGGCGGTTAGGTAATTTCTTGTTCAGACTCATACTAAGTATGACCCATTTTCAACAAGTCCCTCACAATATTTGTATAAATAGATAATAGCGATATCTGATTTTGTAAAACAATGAGCAAGGCTCTACTGGTTCTTGCTAAAGTTAAAATAACATCGTTCATTCTTAATACTTCGTACTAACTATCTAGGGATTTACAATGAGATCAAACAACGCCAGCCTATTATTTGGAATGACATTCCTTTTACTTTTTAGCATCAATACACATAGTGTTGCACAGAAAAGAGCCTTTACCAGTCAAGATGGATTAAGGTCTCAAAACATAAGCGTACAAGCATTATCCGATGACGGACAATATGCAGCAGCACTAATTAATGGGAGGGCAGATCGGCTTGGGGTTAATCACGATCGTTTTGGAGACCCAACATTTATACAAAAAAGCACAGCTCGGTTTGTATTAATTGATACTGAAACCGGTGAGCAGAAAGACATACTAAAAGGAAGTGTACAAGTTGGTGGGATTAGTTGGTCACCTGATGGGAAAACCCTAGCCTTTATTCAGATGAAAGATCAACGGTATTCGCTACAAATGTATGATCGAGAGCGCAATAGAGTACGTGAAGTAAAGTTAAAAACAGATAAAGAAATTGCCGACACCGATTTGGAATGGATGCTCGATGGATCATCTGTATTACTTTACCTCCGTGAAGATGGATGGAGAACTAAATCCGGTTCGATGTACAACGAATTAGCAGAAGGCCCAATTACCATTCAAGAATCAAGCAATAAAATTCTAGCTTGGGAACGAGTACGATTAATGGGTAGCATGGGCATTTTGGCAAAAGTAGAGGTTTCAAGTAGAGCGGTTACTGAACTAACTCCAGAAGGAGTAATTAACGGCTTATATGTTGAAGAGAACGGCGATTACCTCAGCTATTTAAGAAGAACACAGATCAAGACCGATTATAACAGAACAGGGGACTCAGAATACGAGCTCATAAAACTGGATCTGAATACCATGGAATCAGATACGCTTATTGAACGTACCGATGAGCGACCGAATCTAGACTGGAATCATGCAAACAATAGCTATGCTTATGCCGAAAAAGGGAAGGTATTTATACAAGGAGTAGGAGAAGATGAGCCGGTTGAAATCACCGCCGATTTTGATGAAAAAGTAGAAGACGGAGATACTACAGAAATTAAATATTCAATAATGAGATGGCATCCTGAAGATACGCATGTGTTGTTGAGTTCAGACAAAGGATATTATCTCGCAGATGTGATGGGAGAAAAGGTAGAATTAGTGTATGAATATCCAGAAAAAAGATACGAAGCCCCTAGAAGATCGATTGCAGAATGGAGTCCAAGTGGACGGTATCTATATATGAGTTATTCTGCAAGATCAGAATGGGAGCGAGGGATTACGAGGTATGATCTTCAAGAAAAAAAGATGGAAGATCTACAGATAAGCAGTGACTTATACTCCGGTTGGGAGTTCGCAAAAAACGGGAATAAGATTGTATACGAAATATCAGATGGAATTCAGCCCAATGAATTATATGTAGCCGATGAAAGGATGGAGAATAGTAAAAAGCTATCTGACTTAAACCCATGGGCAGCAGATACCAAGTTATCCAAAAGCGAACTTATTCAATACATGGATGTAGATGGCGATACCTTATATGGCGTACTCTATTATCCGGTGGATTATGAAGAAGGAACACGATATCCATTGATCGCCTATGTGTATGAAACTTTCTTTGATAATGGATTTAATCCCTTTGTGAATATTCTGGCGAATGAAAACTATTTTGTATTCCGACCATCGGTTGATTTGGAAACGGGATATCCTGGCGAAGCATGGATTAAAGGTGTTACCACTGGGATCAATAAATTGGTAGAACGTGGCTTGGTTGATCCGAATAAACTGGGTGTTCAGGGAATCAGTTATGGAGGCTATGCCACCAACCTATTAATTACACAGACTAATCGATTTGCAGCAGCGGTAAACACTTCAGGAAAAGTAAATGCAGTTAGTTTCCTAGGTGATAGCCCTAAAATAAGTACACGAAATTATGACGCTGCCGAAGTTGGTCAGGATAGACTTGGTCAGAGTTTGTGGGAAGCCCAAGATAAATATATAGCCCATAGTGCGGTCTTTTTTGCCGATCGAATTGAAACTCCACTTCTTATGATGACCGGCGAAGGCGACTGGAATGTACCCGAAACAAATCAGCGCGAAATGTATTATGCACTTCGACGATTAGATAAAGAAGTGAAATGGGTGCATTATCGTTATGGTGGTCATGGTGCAGGACGTGCAGGTCGCGAAGAAGATTATTTCCACCACTGGGAAACGGTGTTGGATTGGTATCAGACTAAGTTTTTTCCGGGGGAAGAGTAAGCATAAACATTAAAAAAGATCGTAATTAATGTTTGAATATGTTTTGACCTTAAAATGAGGCCGGAAATTTACCATACATTAAAATACTTATTAATTAATGTATGTAGTTTGGAAAGCATTTGTTTTAAGGTTAGATTCTTGGCACGCCTTAAAACAAATTTTTGATGTCTGATATAAGTCTTTATCCAGTTAACCCAGACCGAACTACACCATGGAATGCTCTACCTAAACTTCCGATCGATAATCAGCTGTATGAGAACCTGGAAGTATACAAGCAATTAGGAAAAGCAAAAGAAGCATTGGCGCTGTTAAATGGAAGAAGCATTGCTATTCCTAATCAAGGGGTTCTAATCAATGCACTTACTTTACAAGAAGCGAAAGACTCCAGTGCGATTGAAAATATTTTTACCACAGAAGATGAGCTTTACAAAGCTTATAGTGAAGATAAAGCGAATCAGCCATTAACAGGAACCGCTAAAGAGGTGCTCCGTTATCGGGAAGCATTATGGGAAGGCTTTCATTATCTGAAGAAAAAGAATGCATTTGATCAGGATTACTTTATTGGAGTATTCAACCAAATTAAAGAAACGAACGAAGGATTTCGATCGCCGGTATCCAGAATATATATTCGTAAAGGTGGAAGCGGACCGACTGCAGGAACACCGATTTATACTCCTCCAAGGGGGGCGGGAATCATCGAGCAAAAAATGGAGAATTTAACCGCTTTTTTGAATGGCGCTATTAATGAACCGGATGAAGTATTAATAAAACTTGCCATTGCCCACTATCAATTTGAAGTAATCCATCCATTTAATGATGGTAATGGTAGAACAGGTAGAATTATGATGATCCATTATTTATGTAAAATGGGCTTATTGGATTATCCGATCTTGTTTTTAAGCAGGTATATTATGGAACATAAAGACGAATATTATGATCTATTGGCTGAAGTATCTCAGCGGGGTGATTGGCAATCCTGGATATTATACATATTGAGAGCAATAGAATATACCTCCACGTTAACATTTAACAAGGTTACAGATATACTTATAGCTAAAGATGATATTCTAGAAATGATAAAAAAAGAGACCGCAATTCGGAAAGCGGAAGATCTGGTACAAGCAATATTTAGCCAGCCGTTTACAAAAGTGAATCATTTGACAGATGCAGGAATTTATGCAGAGAATACAGCAAGAGATTACTTGGCCAAATTAGTAGAACTACGATTACTGGAGAAAAAAGAAATAAGCGGTAAACATTATTATCTAAATACAGAATTAAAAAGAATTTTGGCGTATTAGTAACAGGCTAATATTGATGACCGAAACCAATCAGCGGGAAATGTATTATGCCCTGCGCCGATTAGACAAAGAAGTGAAATGGGTGCACTATCGATATGGCGGTCATGGCGCAGGACGTGCCGGCAGAGTAGAAGACTACATTCACCACTGGGAAACGGTGGTGGATTGGTATCAGGGGAAGTTTTTTCCTGGGGATGAGTAAATAGCTTTAATTATATATCAATTCTTGTTTATAGAACTCGACTTATAAATATCCGCAGGCAAAGGCTCTTGAACTTTCCACACAATATCCATTGGTTGAGAACCTTTCCATTCATTGAGGGCAACTGGTCCTACAAAAAAATAGGGCTCTGTTTCTCTCCTCTCATCTTGCTTTTGATTTCGAATAAAGAGTAGTGGGGTAATTCCATTTTCAATATGTTCTAAATGACGGATTCCTTTTTTAGTGGTTGGTTTAGTATTGCTTTGAGTTTGCCAATGGAATAAAGTATCTGAAATAGCATAATCACGATACATTGTAGATGGCGAATAGTCTTTTTCACTTTTATTTAAGGTCACAAAAAGAAGATTACATTTAGTTTCTTTATGAAAGTAAACACCTTCTCTAGGCTGATATAACTCTCCGTTTCGAATATCATTGAACGCTGCCATGATTTCATCACGGCTATATCTTGAATGTAGTTCTAAATTAATTTGATGCGAATTTTCCCAAAGTTTAGTTTTATGTGCAATCTCATTGATTAGGTAATCCATCAATTCACGGTACTCACGAACTAATTCTGGAAAAGCCCAAAATCTTTTTATAAGCTTATCAAGTTGACTGATTTCATCACTTTCTCCAAAATTAGCCGCCCACATTTTTAAAAATGAGAGTTCTTTACTATCAAGATTATTTATAGATGGCAATTGAGAAGTTGAAAAGAAATCCTTGCTCCATTTTAATCTTGAAATGCTATCAATATGAATGCTTCGAATAATAGATCTGCCAAATATTTTCTCTTCTATTGTTTGTTGTGTTTCTATAATTCCGGCAGCTCTTCTCATTTGGGTGAAGTAAAGACCATTTTTATAAAAATCTTCCAAATGGAGTTCAGTCTTATTTAAAAACTGCTGTAACGAACTTGGTTTACCAACGTTCTTATAAAGGGAAATAATTTGAGGTCTATTAGAAGCAATTGATTCTTTAATATTATCCAAAACAATGTCCCGAGAAACCTTATCTAATTCAATCGCGCATCCAGTTGGTAGTACAGGAAACTCATTCTCGATATGTCGTTCAAGTTTTCTACCATGAATATTAACCAATGAACTAAACTTTTTTGAGTAGCTAAATTTTTTGTTTGAGTAACCAATAAAATCAAGAACGGTTAAACATTCTTTACCATCAGATAGCCTGAGTCCTCGTCCAAGTTGTTGCGTGAAAAGCATGGCGCTTTCGGTTGGTCGTAGAAATAAAATAGTATCAACTTCAGGGATATCTACTCCCTCATTAAATAAATCAACCGTAAAAACTGCGTTAATCTCTCCTTTTCTAAGTTTAGAAATAGCTGAATCCCGAGTATTTCTATCAGATGCTCCTGTTAAATGAATACTAGGGATTCCCATTTCATTGAACTTTTTAGACATATATTCTGCGTGTTGAACTCCAACACAAAACCCTAGAGCTTTCATCTCAAAAGGGTTCTTTACTTTGTCTTTTACTTCTTTTTCAATGAAGGAAATTCTTTCATCTGAAGATGTGAATAAATTTTCTAGCTCTCTTTGATCGTACTTTCCTCTAACCCAGTTTACGTTTGATAAATCAGTGTTGTCATGAACTCCAAAATATTGAAATGGTGCAAGCAACCCTTTATCAATTGCATCCCAAACTCTCAATTCAGCCGCTGCTCGACCTCCAAAAAAGTCAATTACATTTTTACCATCTGTTCGTTCAGGGGTGGCTGTAAGGCCTAACAAATAATGAGGATCAATATAACTTAAAAGCTTTTGATAAGTGTTCGCCTCCGCATGATGAAATTCATCAATTATTACTACATCGAAGTGATCTGGTTTAAATTTAAATTCTCCTGAATGAAGAGATTGAATTGAAGCAAAAACATGATTCCACTCATTCGGTTTGAAACCATCAACCCAAAGTTCACCGAAACTAGATTCTTTTAAAACTTGACGGAATGTTTGAAGGCTCTGTTTTAATATTTCTTTTCTATGAGCAACGAAAAGTAATTTAGGGTTACCATCAAATTCTTTTATGAATTTCTTATAGTCGAAAGCAGAAATAACAGTTTTTCCTGTACCTGTTGCAGCAATAACTAGATTTTTTTTATTTTCCTTAATCAGTCTTTCAAGCTCAAGCTTTTCTAATATCTCTTTTTGGAATGAGTAGGGTTTTATATCAAAGAAGGCTTGATCAAACCTAACTGTATTCTCTTGGCTTAATGCTTGGCTTAGAATTTGCTTTTCACTTTCACTTCCATTATATATTTTGAACTCCTCACTATTCCAATAGCTTTCAAAAGAAGCTTCGAATTTCTGAATTAAATGAGGCGTTTCAATATTTGATATTCGAACATTCCACTCTAAACCATCTGTTTGAGCACTTGCAGAAAGGTTCGATGATCCAACATAAGCGGTACTGTAGCTAGTATTCCGGTGAAAAAACCAGGCTTTTGCGTGGAGCCTTGTTCTCCTAGTATCATATGATACTTTTACCTTCGCTCCAATTTTTTGGAGTTCATCAATTGCTTCTTTATCACTTGCCCCCATATATACAGTTGTGATGACACGAACTACAACCCCTTGGTTAATACAGTTCTTAATCTCTTCTTTTAGTAACCGTAATCCAGACCATTTGATAAATGAACATATAAAATCAATTCGATCAGCACTTTTTATTTCTTTTTTTAATTCAAACCCAATTCTATATTCATCACGAGCATTTACAAGAAGTGCAGACTGTGATAATGGAATTCCAGGACGGTTTAAATCAGACTCTCTTCTTTTGTAATCATTACCTCGGTTTATTACAGATAAAAGTATTTCTTCTGTTGCAAAGTCATTTTCATCAAAATTCTTATTGATTTCACAAAGCTTTTTTATAAAAGAATTACAGAGTTCTAAGCCTTTTTCGATTCGTTCACCTTCTTTAAAGTTATCAAGCGTAATTTTAAGAAACCTTTCAAGGTATATAGAGGCATACGTAGCAAACTCTGCTGGGTCAACACGCCCCAATTTTTTTAAAAATTGATCATTATTTAGAACTTGTTTTTTCCCTACAGAAAGAAGTTCATCATATAAGCCTTCTTTAAAGAATTTATTTGACATGGTATGTTTACTAAAAGATATTAGAATTCTGCTGGGTTAAATTGGTGTTTTTTTACTTATGTAACTGTTTTGTTTGATTTTTAAGAAAGTAATAAAAGTGAAAATCTCCTAGAGTAGATATTTTTTATCAAATTCAATTTCTATAATCTCCTTTTCCTGGTATTACGTTTCGAATTCCGCCACGAGGATTTTGAACGTCACCCTTATATCTTGGAATAATATGAATATGAGTATGAAAAACGGTTTGACCGGCTTCTTCTCCAGAATTAAAACCAACATTAAAACCATCTGGTTTAAACTTTTCAGTTAATATTTTCTTTACTCTATCAACCATAATCCAAATTGCTAATTTTTCTTTTTCTGAAGCTTCAAAATAGTTTATTGAATGTCGTTTAGGTATCACTAATGAATGCCCTTCTGTTACAGGAAATTTATCATAAATACTATAAACTGTGGCTAATTCAGATATTAGTTTCACATCTGAAAACGGATTTTCAAATATTCCATTCTTACCATTGTCAACTTGATTAAAATGGCAATACTCATAAATTTCACAAAAGTCGTTTTGTAAGATTGATTTGTATGGTAGTTTTACGTTTGTTTGATAAGTTTTCACTTTATGTACATAATGCATCCTATAACCAGACTTTTTCAAATCTCTTCTTACAGTAAAATAAGCTCTGCCTTTTGGCTTAAGAAGTTCACTAATTGACATTAATACTTCTGCTTGCTCTTCTGGAAGGAGTACATTTAAAACATAATTACAGATTATAGTATCAAACTTTTTTTTGGGGTAATCCGGGGCATAAAAAGGATCATATTCAAGACAATTAATCTCTTTACTCTTTAAAAACTCTGCGTCTTTTCCAAAACCCGAGCCAAAATCAAGAACGTCACCCAATATCTTCTCATTTCTAAATAACCAATTTGTTGGAAAAGATACTTTATCCCTCTTTTTTGCAGTTAATTTTGAATTAGGATTTCCTTTTATCATAAGTTAAAAACTTCAAACCCTCTATTTTCTACCAAATATTCACATTTTTCTACTAAAGATTTATGCGCAACATTTTCCCAATTATCCATTTTTCTAACTAAACTAACTTTTAATTCTCTTTCAAATCCTAATGGCTCTTTTTCTTTAATGCACTCCCAGTAATATATTATCCTTTCTTTACTATTATTAAGTAAATCAATCGAAGGTATCTTATTACTTTTTATTCTATTAATACTAGCTTTTGTAGGTAATAAATTCCAAAGATCATTATTCCGCCATATTGAATAAGGTAAAACATGATCTATATTCAAATCATTACTAATTAAACGTCCAGACCAAACACACTCAAGCTTATTTACTTGACTAAAAAATTTAGTAGAAATCAGAACATTCCTAGCTTCTGTTGGAGTTTGTAACATGATTTCTAAGACATTCGATAAATTTAGGTTTTGATCTTTTTCAACAGTAAATCTAGCCCAATTTAAAAGTATAGAGTTTGTACCTGTTATAAAGCTTCCCATTGAGTCAAATACGTCATAGTAATTTATTGGAATACTGAAAAATCCTGAACGTTCAATTAAATATTGAAGATCTATTTCCTGGCGAAATCCTAATCTATATTCATTTTTGATTGGTTGGAATATCGAATATTCGGATTGAGTTACAGATTTCCCTATATACCTCATTGGTTGTTTTACTACTGTATTCCGAATTTTTTTAAACGTATTAAAGACTAATTGTTTAATTTCATTTGATAAAGACCCTCTTCTCAAATCATGTATAAAGACTGATAAACCTCCTTTATTACTATAAAAGTTAGTTATTTTTTCAAAATCGCTTCTAAATGTGATAGATCTTTGAGTAATGTTATCACCGTTTTTTTGAGGTAATTTCGATTCAATTATTGGATAGTAATATTCCATCCACTTTATGACTAATAAACCTAATGGTAAAATCGCAGAATTTCCTTGAAGTATAGAATATGGTGATTTTTCTTGAATTACATCAATCGTGCCTCTTAGAAGAGCAAACTTGTAGGTTGTATCTTTACTATCCCTTTCAATTATAGAATTAATATTTCTTAGAGTCTCAATCATATACTAACTTTTAAATATTACTTTACATTAGATTTATCTCTGCCACTATTTCACTAATTTTTTCATGAATATAATAATCTGTACTAAGTAATTTTATACTTAACTATTAATATAATATATAAGAATGAAGTTAAAACAGGATCAATTTTAGACCCAACTCGCAAAAAGGATCAAGAAACGGGTGTATTTTTTCTTAACCCTGATCTAAAAAGAGAGATATTAGGTTTTCAAAAACTGTTCTTAGTTAGTGTTAATTGTTATAAAAATTGTTGCAGATTATCATTAGTTATACATTAAAAAGTAAATTTGGTTGAGCGGCACTCTCCGCCGTATATTGTACAGAGTTACTACAAAATCAAAGCAGCCAGCTCTAAGAAAGCAGGCTTTTTTTATGTCTTGTCGTCAAGGATTATTTACTTCTCCTTTCTAGCTTATTATTTTGGTTTTGTGTTAAACGCTCATTCTATTTTCCGACCTCCTCTGTCTCCTCCTTCGATAAGGAGGAGGACTCGTTGATATCGTTTGAAAACAGTTTTAGAAACCCGATCTACCACCGAACTTCCCCTCCTGATGCAGGAGGGGCGATCTAGCTAGTGAAGTGAATGTGGCTGGGAATTGGGGAGGTCTTGAGGAGTTTATTGGAAATCTCTCGCTAATTAAACGACCGTAGCTTCTATCACACTCTTGATTCCTGTCTGCACAGGAATGACTTATTATGAGATCATGGACTAGAATTTGGACATTGGGGAGTGAATATTGCAATTTGCCTACTCAACTCTCACCTTTCAATTATCAACTTTCAACCTCCAACTCGCAAAAAGGATCAAAAGAGCGATGTATTTTTCTTTGAACTTGATCTAAAAATTATGACATTAGGTTTTCTAAAACCATGCTTAGTTAGTGTTAAAACTAACTTAATCCATCACAGATTATCATTAGTTATACAATACAAAGTAAATTTGGTTGAGCGCTACTCTCTGCCGTATATTGTGAGGAGTTACTACAAGATCAAAGAAGCCAGCTCTAAGAAAGCAGGCTTTTTTTATGTCTTTGAATCAAGGGTCATACTTCTTGTCTGACCTCCATTATCTACTCTTTATCCAAGGAGGAAGTCACATTGATAGTGACGAATGCCATTCTAATATTTTCAAATTAGAAACTAGTCACTCCGAGGAATCGAGGAGTCTGCCCAATAAACTAGATGCATAAACCCACTTTGCAGTTCCTTCGCTCCGCTCTGGAGGACTTTTAAAGAGTGCTGGGGTAGTTATTCAATTCATTTCTGACCTCCTCTGTCTCCTCCTTCAACAAGGAGGAGGACTCGTTGATATCGTTTGAAAACAGTTTTAGAAACCCGATCTACCACCGAACTTCCCCTCCTGATGCAGGAGGGGCGAACTAGCTGGTGAAGTGAATGTGGCTAGAACTGGGGAGGTCTGAGGTGCTTATTGGGAATCTCTCGCTATTTAAACGACCGTAGCTTCTGTCACACTCTAGATTCCTGTCTGCACAGGAATGACTATATCGGAGACCATGAACTAGTACTTGGTTATTGAAGATTGAGTATTGGGTATTGAATATTCTGAACTACCCACTCACGCCACCAAAATAACTTTTCCAATATTCTTGCGTTCTTCGAGATAGCGATGGGCGTCGCCGGCTTGTTCAAGTGGGAAGGTTTTGTCTACATGGGGTCGAACCCAACCATCTTCTACGCCTTGTAAGATAGCCTTCATCCATGACGCGGCTTTTTCAGGTTCATGCCAAAGATGACCCAGATTTACCCCATATACCCCGCGGTTTTTGTCTAGCAAGGAAAGCGGTCTAAAAGTAGGCATGGCCAGTACGGTTTTAATCAATTCAATTTTAGCTCCAATTCCCCCGGAGGAGCCTTTACTGGCTACCGAAATTCCAAACATTCCCAATCGACCTGTAGCACGAAGGGCTTTATAGCTTTTCTTCCATTCTTTTCCACCTAACGGATCGGTGACTAACTCCACACCACGGTTGTCGGTGAGTTTCATGAGTTCATCAAACCAATCTTTATTTCGGTAATCGATGGGATGATCCAACCCGCGCTCTACTAAAAACTTGTGTTTGCGTTCACTGGCTGTTCCATACGTCTGGGCGCCAATGTGTTTGGCAATATCTAATTGTGCCAAGCCAACACCACCACCTGCATTATGAATAAGTACGGCCTCATCCTTTTTAAGTCCGCCCATAGCTACTAACAAAGCCCACGCGGTTAAGTAAGTTACCGGGATGGAAGCGGCTTCTTCAAAGGATAGATTTTTTGGTTTATCGTATATCTGTTGTTCTTTAACCACCACTTGCTCGGCCTGACCTTTAAACCTACAAAGGGCGATTACTTCTTTTCCAACCCACTTTTTATTTACAGCACTTCCAACCTCTTTCACTATACCCGATACTTCATAGCCCATTACACATGGTGTTTTTGGTCCGTCTGGATATTGTCCTTTTCGAGCAAGAATGTCTGCGAAGTTTAAGCCCGATGCCTTTACTTGTATAAGTAGTTCATCTTCTTTCGGAGTCAGATCAGGAACTTCTTGAACCTTTAGCACATCGTAACTTCCGTTTTTAGTATTTACAAGTTGTCGCATGGTAAAAGTCTATTTAGTTAATATATGTAGGAGTGTAGGTAGTTTTAAGGAGATGGGAAAGATTATTTTGTTTTGATTGTTATTTCTGACCTCCTCTGTCTCCTCCTTGATTAAGGAGGAGGACGCGTTGGTATAGAACGGAGTCAGTTCATAATATAAAGCTGCTTATGAATTTCCCCTCCTGATGCAGGAGGGGCGAGCTAGCTAGTGAAGTGAATATGAGTAGGTTTTGGGGAGGTCGTGAATGGAGGAGTTGGCATGTTATTTCTGACCTCCTCTGTCTCCTCCTTCACAAGGAGGAGGACGCGTTGGTATAGAACGGAGTCAGTTCAGAATATGGAGCTACTTATGAATTTCCCCTCCTGATACAGGAGGGGCGAGCTAGCCAGTGAAGTGAATATGAGCAGGTTTTGGGGAGGTCGTGAATGGCTGAAGTGAAATAATAAATACTTTGAAATGAGAATGCTTTTAATTTCATTTACTTATGAGCACTAAAAACCCAAGAGAAACACTTCAACAAAGAAGAGAGCTTCGTCGAAATCAGACCACAGCAGAGGAAATCTTGTGGGATGAAATTCGGGCTAAAAAGCTCGGAATGAAATTTAGAAGACAGTTTGGAATAGGTCCATATATTCTAGATTTCTATGCGCCAAGTATAAAATTAGCTATCGAAGTAGATGGAAAAATTCATTTAAAAAGGGATGTTAGAATAAAGGACGAAAACAGAGATGAGTTTCTAAGAAAGTGCGGAATAACTGTTTTGAGATATAAGAATGAAGATGTTGAGAACGGGTTAGATCAGGTACTTTTTAGTTTGAAGGAAAAGATTAAAGCGGTAAAAATGGAGTGATTTATTTTGAACCTCTTATTTTTCTGACCTCCTCTGTCTCCTCCTTGATTAAGGAGGAGGACGCGTTGGTATAGAACGGAGTAAGTTCAGAATATAGAGCTACTTATGAATTTCCTCTCCTGATGCAGGAGGGGTGAGCTAGCCAGTGAAGTGAATATGAGCAGGTTTTGGGGAGGTCGTGAGTTCTGGTTATCAAAAAGGTAAATCGTCATCAATATCGTTGAACTCGGCTCGGTCGATGGTGAAGCCTTCGGCGCTTGGTGGGGGCGGTGGTAACGCCGCGTTCTGTTCGCCGGTTCCAGCTTCCACTTTCCATGCTTTAACATCGGTGTACCAGTTGCCATTATATTCTCTGCTAGATAGATCAATGGAAACGGTAACCTGAGCGCTTTCAGTAACGGGCTGCTGATCAATATTATCACCCCATTGAGTTATAGCGACTTTCTTAGGGTATTTACCGGGTATTTCGAGGATGAAATCCCGCTTTCTCCATGGTCCATTTTTCCCTTGACCGCCTTGTTCTTTCAATAGTTGTACGACGTTTCCGGTGAGTTTTAAGTCCATGTTTTAATGATTTTATTGAGGGATAATTTCTATACGAAGGTAGGTAAAAGGCGATAGAAATTGAAACCAAAACTTACATGTTCAATGTTTGTTTAGTTTAATGATTTGAACTTTATGATCGGTTAAAAGGACAAGAAGAATCAGATCATGATTCCTTCAGTGTGTTTAAGTCAGCGCATTTAGTTAACTCATTGGTAGAAGAAAGACCTCCCCTAGCTACGAACTGTTTAAGAGTTAAGTTTTAGAGCCTCCCCTCCTTAATAAGGAGGGGATAGAGGGGAGGTCGAAGCAGTGCAACAAGGCAAAAGTAAATACAAGTGTATAGCCATTACATAAGATCCTGAAATGAATTCAGGATGACGTCGAGGCTTGCTTCGGATAACGTTGAACTTCATAAACTATTAAAACGCTGTCATCCCGAAAGCTTGGTGACAGATAAAAAAGATTATCTTGATTCTGAGGGATCTCAAATCGGCGATTAATTTATGAGCAGATATACTATTTGATACTCTTAGCTAGGAATATAATAACCTTAGTAAGGCTCCGGGAGCTCAGAGTGACAGTAGAATATTCTTGTTTCTCTGTGTTGGGTAAAGTATAAGCCGGCTTTAGAATTGTTGGCGGAAAAAGTGAACGGATGATTGAAGCGAATCCGAAGGATGAATAAATCCACACAGGATAGGATGGCTACTAAGTGATAAAAGAAAGAAGACCTTTGGATTTATTCAGCGAAAGCATCGTGAACCCGACAAGAATTCGCAGCCTTGACCTTTTGTTACTTTTGGGTCAAGCCAAAAGTAAGTACTAAAGAAAAGCCATTACATAAGATCCTGAAATAAATTCAGGATGACTACGGGGTGGATATAAGGAACCATGACAAATATAAAGCTACGAGCCTATACCCAGCAAGATCCATCTCCCGAATAGTCGGGATCAGGATGACGTCGGTGTTTGAGGAAAGTTGAAATTCATAAACTATAACAAGACTGTCATCCCGAAAGCCTCTTTTTGGTTATAAAACCCGGAAGTAATTCTGAGGGATATCAAGTGAGCGATTTACCGAGAGTGACAATTAGGTTTGATACTCTTCGCTAGGAGTAGAGTCACGTTTGTAAAGTCCGGGGAGTAGGGGTTTGTTAATATTGACATAGGCATAAAAAAAGGCCCTTTACGTTCGTAAAAGGCTTTTGATAAAAATAGAATAGATTATTCCTTCTCTAAAATCTCTGGACGTTCCAAATAAGGAAGCCCTTCTAAAATCCATGAAGCGGGTTCATTTCCAAGAAGGAAATAATCATGCCATTCGAAAGCGCGTGTTGCATAATCAATCATATTCTCGCGACGGCGAAGCCCATGATTTTCGCCTTCATAAACTAACATTACATATGGTTTTTCCATCCGGCGCATAGTAGTATAAAGCTCAACCCCTTGATTGAAATCTACAGCACCATCATTTGTACCGAATTCAACTAGCAGCGGTGTTGTAGTATTCTGCATATTAAAAATAGGTGAGTTTTCAACGAATTTATCCCAATCCACCCAGTATGGATCTGGGAATCTACCCTGACTAATTTCAAAAATCTGAGCATCAGTCATTCCCACATTCCAATAGATGGAATTATACATACTAATCATATTTGTAAGGGGAGCGCCGGCAACAGCGGAATTAAAGATGTCAGTTTGTGTAATAATAAAACTAGTTTGATATGCGCCCCATGAGTGACCGGTCAGGCCAACTTTTTCAGGATCAACCATTCCAGTTTCTAAAACTTTACGAACGGCTGGAACTACACTTTCTACAGCAGAAACACCAGGATCTCTCAATTCATAGGTTATATCAGGCTCAAACACGAAGTAACCTTCCGAAGAAAAGCGTCTCATACTATATGGACTTGTTCGCGAGGGTAGCGAGTATGAATGTGTTGATTGAGATCTTAACTCATAAATATAAGTCATCATAGGGTATTGCTTCCCTTCCTCGTAGTTAGCAGGATATAGCAAACGGCCTTCTAAAACTTCGCCGCGATCGTTGGTGAAACTTATTACTTCATCATCTGCCCAAAAGTAATCTACTTGTTGAGGGTTGGTCTCTGTCAGTTGAGTTTCTCCGTCAAAATTGGAAGTGAAGAAATAGTTTGGGGATTCATCAGCGCTTTGACGCATAAAGATAAACTGGTTTGCATCTTCTGCTTTTTCAAGTCTGTTAATCATTCTGGATTCATACACTAAATCCTGCAATCGATTTCTGCTATCAACACGAGCATAGCCACGGTCTTTAGTTATAGAACCGTACTTATTTAAATAGACAGGATCGTTTTTAGGGATAAAGTCATCCTCGAAATTTAAAGTAGTTTGTCTATAGGTGATTTGATCTTCAGAGCCATCTGCAATGAGTTCATATTTCTTTCCATTTGGCCAGACTTTATATACGCTATGTTCATCATAAATTAATACCCATTCGTCGTTTTCAGCCCACTGTCCGTATCCAAAAGCAGGGAAATTTTCACGACCTGTTATAGACTTAAAGTTTTCAAAACGAGTATCGATATTCTCGGTAATATTGGTGTGCTTATTAGAGGTAATTTCATAGCTCCACCAATTACTATCTTTGAAATACAGCACATATTTCCCTCCTGGACTTGGGTCTGCCCATTCAATTCGCTCTAGCATGAGGGTCCTTTTTCCAGATAGGTTATCAAGTATATATAAGTCGTTCCAGCTTTCTCTGAAAATAGGCTCATAAGGGCGTGAGTCATAAATTATAGCGTGCTTATGGTCTCCAGTAAGCTCGATGTCTTCATTAAATTCTTGTTCTAATTGAACGAAGGTATTGGGGGATAAATGCCAAACGGAAAGAAAATTCGCCCTTTTATTTTGGTTCATTCTAACCTGCTGTTGAGGCTGAATTTCGTTGTCTTTCCAATGCCAAACTTCCACATTAGTGGGGTCTAAATCCTTATCTAATTCTGCAACAGCTGAAGTATCTTCAGGCTCGTCTTTATCTTTCATGTCCCATTCTTTGATTCCAAAGAAAAGACTTTTAGCATCTTTCGACCACTCCAAGCCTTCGAAATCAACTATTTTAAAATGTTCTGGGAAAGAGGAGATTTCGGTTTGATCAAACACTTTTTTCGAAGAGATATTTGCGGCATTAGTAAAGGCATAAACCACATTCGTTTCCCCATCATGAGTTGTATCAGATGAGCTTTTCATAAACGCCAAAGCATTAAGCTCTTCGTGCCACGTCATTCCTTTATAAGACTCAGTATCACTATCTAATACCGTGGTACTATTATTTTTTAGATCAATGAGGTGGATACCATTTCCCAACTTTTCAGAGGCATCAATGGTTAAGGCAAGGTGAGTGCCAGCATCATTAAAACTATAATCGGACACATTACCAATTACTTGATGGGTCCCTTTTGATAAATCATGTAAGATGATATCCGAGCCATCAGTCTCAACCCCTTCAGCTTTGTATTTTTTCATCACTATGAAGTCTCCTTGTTCAGAAAAGGTGAACGACTCAATAGTTTTAATGGTGTCAACTTCAGATGTGGAAAGATTTAAGAGTCCCAAGTCGAACTGAATAGGGCTTTTAGAATCTCGAAGCTTCTTTTCTTCTTTATCAGAAAGTCCAATCCGGAAAGCAAACCATTGATTGTTATTAGAGAATGCTGGGAAAGAAGAATACATAAATTTATGTTCGTCATTTCCTTTAGTATCGGTAAGGTTTAGCCATCCATCGCCTTCCACCAAACGAATATTATAGGCAAACCAATTACCATCATTTGAGATAGAAGTAGCGCCAATGCTTTGCCATTGGGCATAGTCATCTGGAGTTAGTTGTTGTTTTTGAGCAACTAGCGAAGTGGAGATACAAAGAAAAAGTAAGGTAAAACCGCAAGTTAGTAAGCGATTAGTCATAGAAACCCCTGAAATGTGAAACGTTTTATTTTGCCCGACTTAAATAGCGAATGTATTGGCATCGTATATCGGATGGATGATTATACTAAAATATGTTTGTATTTGATACTCATCGCTTCGAGATTAGTCTCGTTAGTAAAGCTCCAGGAGCTCAGAGTGACAGTAGAATATTCTTGTTTCTCTGTGTTGGGTAAAGTATAAGCCGGCCTTAGAATTGTTGGCGGAAAAAGTGAACGGATGATTGAAGCGAAGCCGAAGGATGAATAAATCCACACGGGCTGTACATTCCTATACTTCTATAAAAGATAGAAGACCTTTGGATTTATTCAGCGAGAGCATCGTGACCCCGACAAGAATTCGCAGCCTTGACCTTTTGTTACTTTTGGGTCAAGCCAAAAGTAAGTACTAAAGAAAAGCCACTATATAAGATCCTGAAATAAATTCAGGATGACCTTAGTGTTTGGCTAATCAAACGAACGATTAAAATTACCCCTTGTAATTAATCCCATCTGTAAGTTATTTAACGTACTGTCTAATAAAACGAAACAACTATCAGCGGACTTCAAAAATATCACATCGGTTGTACAGGATGGAGTCTTCCAGAATGGGTAGGAACCTTTTATAAAGAAAGGACACAGCCACGAGATTTTCTATCGCAGTATGCTTCGGTATTTAATTCTGTTGAAGGGAATACGACGTTTTATAGTGTTCCATCAAAAGAAACAGTGGATACATGGGCTCAGAAAACACCAAATAACTTTAAATTCTGTTTTAAATTTCCGAAAGAGATTACTCATATCAATAGACTGAATAACGTAGATGAGGAAGTTTTACGATTTATAAATCTATTTGATGATTATCGAGAAAAAATTGGCCCTTTTATGATTCAGTTTCCTGAGGCCTTTTCACCACTAGAACTTCCAAAACTAGAAAAGCTTCTTTCATTGCTTCCTAAAACCATGAGTTACTCTGTCGAAGTTCGTCATCTAGATTTTTTTGATAAAGGAAAGCATGAACACGCCCTTAATATATTACTGAGTAGTTATGGAGTGGAACGTACCATATTCGACACTAGAAAGCTTCATTCAACGAATTCGAGTATACATTCGATAGCGGAAGCAAAAAGGAAAAAACCGAAAGTGCCGGTTCGCTTTGAAGCCCTTACGTCGAGACCTATGGTTCGCTTTGTTGGGGTAAATGATATTCTAAATAATGAAGCTTATTTAAAAGAATGGGCGATTGTAATTGCAGATTGGATTAATGAGGGGCTTCATCCGTATATATTCATTCACTCCCCAGATAGTATATCACAGGCAAAATTAGCTACTCATTTTCACAAATTATTAAGGGAGCTCATCGAACTTCCGCCACTTCCTGAATGGCCAGTGAACAGGGAAGCACAACTTGGGTTGTTCTAATCACCCAATACCCCAATCAATGCAGAACTTTCCACAAAAGGAAGTTCCTCAATTTTATCCATCAACTCTTGTTCGGTACCCGGTGTACAGGTCACATTTACAGATCGAGGATAATTTCGCAGAATTTGATAGGCCACACTTCTAAAATCTCCCATAATTCGTTTCAACTGATCTTCATTCACTGAATACTTGAATTCAAAAAGGGTTTCATCTCGAGTTTGAGATTCAATTAACCGCGCATAAGCTTGATCAAAGTTCTCTCCGGTAAGGCCGCGTTGCTCTAGTAGTTCTTTGAAATAAGCTGAGTCGACGGGCGCACGGGCAAAATATTGCCGCTGAACATCTGGGTGATTCTTTAGTCGATCAAGTGTGGAATCCTCAGGAGAATTAACAATAGATATGAGAATGGGATTGATGTCAGCGTAAGAAATTTCATACTTGAGCTCCGCAAATCTGCGCTTAATAAAATCAAGGGAAACGGTATCGTGTAAGAATACAACAAATTCACCCTCCAAAAACGAAACTTGACCACTTTGCACTTTTTGCAAAGCATCATCTCCAATAACTTGACCCATTAGAGGAGTATGTAAACTCAGACAAATAAGGCTTATAAATCCTAAATAACGTTTCATGATTAAAGATAAGACAAAAGATTTCTTAAGAAAGCTGGATAAGCGCATAAGAGTAAAAATCGTCGTATTTTTAGGCTAAATATTCATTGAAAAAGAGCGCTAAGATGGCAAAAACGGCAACTGCCGATTCCAATATTATTAAAGAGGCGAAGAAAAGACGCACATTTGCGATTATATCTCACCCTGATGCAGGTAAAACAACCCTAACTGAAAAGTTATTGCTTTATGGTGGAGCAATTCACGAGGCGGGATCAGTACGTGCTCGAAAAGCATCTCACCACGCTGCATCAGATTGGATGGCCATTGAGAAAGAGCGCGGTATATCCGTTACATCTTCTGTAATGCGATTTGAGAAAGATGGCATTAAATACAATTTATTAGACACTCCAGGTCACAAGGACTTTTCTGAAGATACATTGAGGACCTTGGTCGCTGCCGATTCTGGGTTGATGGTAATTGATGTGGCTAAAGGAGTTGAGGAACAAACCGAGAAATTATTTGAAGTGTGTAAACTTCGCCAAGTACCTGTAATCACTTTTGTGAATAAATGTGATCGTCCGGGTATGGATCCATTAGAAGTGCTTAGTAATGTGGAGGCTAAACTTGGAATAGAGGCGCTCCCAGCAAGCTGGCCAATGGGGTACGGGCAGAAATTTCAGGGCATTTATGATGTTCTCGCAAAAAATGTTCATGTGTATGAAAAAAGTGAGCATGGAACTAAAAAAGCAATCACTGAAACCCTGAGCGTTGAAGAGGCTCTTGAACAAAGCAATCTATCTAATGCCGAAAAAGAGGCTTTTCTAGAAGAAGTCATGTTGATTGAGGATATGTATCCAAATATGGACAAAGAACTCTATAGCAAAGGAAAAGTAACTCCTGTGTTCTTTGGCTCTGCGCTCAATAATTTTGGCTTAGATGTTTTTTTGAACTATTTCCATCAGCTTGCACCACCACCCCAAGGGTATGAGCATTCGGAGGGAGAAGAACGAGATCTTAATGAATCTTTTTCGGGATTCATTTTTAAGATGCAGGCAAATATGAATCCTGGTCACCGAGATTGTGCCGCGTTTATTCGCGTGGCCTCCGGTCAGTTTAAAAGAGGTCAGGAAGTTACTCTTTCTCATACGGGAAGGAAGATGAAGCTAGCTACACCACATACCTTAATGGGTGATGAGCGCCAATTAATGGAAGAAGCTTTCCCTGGTGATATAGTTTCAATTTTTAATCCAGGTGACTTCAGAATTGGAAGTACTATCTATGAGAAAAATCCAGTTCGATTTGACGTCATACCTCTATTTAGCCCAGAACACTTTCAAAAAGTAGCAACAAAAGATCCGTTTAAAAGAAAACAACTTCGTGAAGGGCTACTGCAATTATCGGAAGAAGGTGTGGTTCATGTTTTTGAAGTACCGAATGGAGTTGGTAATGAGTTGTTATTGGGAACCGTTGGAGTGCTTCAGTTTGAAGTTGTTCATCACCGAATGAAAGAAGAGTATGGAGTTGAGTTAGTTATAACCCCCGTTTCCTATTATACGGCCCGATGGTTACCGAACGACAAAGACGACATAATTAAAAGGCTGGAATCCAGTTATTCAACGCATGTTACTAAAGATATGGAAGGCAATCCGATTGTATTACTTGATTCTATGTATGCATTAAATCAAGCAGAAGAGAAAGTAGGGGCTGAAAACCTGTTCAAGTTTAAGCAAGGCTAAGCAAGATCCAATGCTCATTGATCATTGGATCTACATTACTTTCCTTCTTTTCTTGCTTGATTCCCATTGATTTAGCACCTTTCTAAAAAATTATTAGAAAGGCATATGGCGGTAAATATCATCGAAGCGGATCTCGATAACCAAACTCATTGCGAACACATTTTATTCTTAACGAATGTGTACTCATTAGACGTAATGGGCGGAGGGAAACCATTACCTGATTTTGTACAAGAAAACCTCATCTCAGGACTTAAAGATACGCCAAATAGCCTCATATTTTTGGCATATGATGGAGAGGAACCTATCGGTGTAGCTAATTGCTTTATCGGGTATTCTACTTTTTATGCAAAAAAACTGATCAACATTCATGATTTAGGAGTTGAGCCCAACTCGAGAGGAAAAGGTGTCGGTAAAGCTTTAATTGATGCGGTATCTAGGAAGGGAAAAGACCTGGATTGCTGTAAAATCACCTTAGAAGTCTTGGAAAATAATCCGGCGCGTAAATTGTATGAAAGAGAAGGTTTCGACTACGGTGATCCCAAATTCTTCTTCATGAATAAATTAATCGTTCAATAGATATCCCTCAGGATTACTATTGAGTTTTAAAACCAAAAAGGGACTTTCGGGATGATAGTGTTTTCATACATTTTTCCCAACTCTAACAAAGGACGTCATCCTGAATTCATTTCAGGATCTTATGTAATGACTTTTTGCCTTAGTAATACCATTTTGTCTCTTAAAAATCTGAACAAATAACATTCTAATTGGATTATCAATACGGCTTTTCACTTGCACTTACTTTTGGCTTCACCCAAAAGTAACAAAAGGTCAAGGCTGTGAATTCTTGGCGGGTTCACGATGCTTTCGCTGAATAAACCCAAAGGTCTTCGATCTTTCTGTAAAGGTGTAGAAATATATAGCCCGTGTGGATTTATTCATCCCTAAGGATACGCTTCAATCATCCGCTCACTTAACCGACAACAATTCTAAGGCCAGGTTTTACATTTCCCCAACTCCAACCCTGACGTCATCCTGAATTTATTTCAGGATCTTACGCAATGACTTTTAGCCTTAGTAATACTATTGAGTCTCTTAAGTAACCTGAGGGAATAAATCAGATATTAGGAAGGGTATAGAAAAGAAAGGCTATTACAAAACACCGATGATAGGACAAAGAAATAGGTGACTCAGCTATCAACTGAATCACCTGAATGGTATCTAAATTGCTACGGCGTGATGATTTACGCGCTCGCTATGTTCAGCAGCCTTTTCTAAAGACCGCTTTAAATTTAGTGGTGTAACGGGCTTAAATAAGTAATCAATACAACCTAGCTGTTTTGCTTCTTCAACTCTTTTAGGTTCTTTAACTCCTGATAGAAAAATAACTGGAGTTTCATCACCTTCTAATCTCATCGCTTCAATGACCTCTGTTCCTAGCATACATCCCTTCAGGTTGATATCCATTAGAATGATATCTGGTGCATACAGTTTAATTTTTCTTAGAGCTGCATCACCTTCACATGCCGTACCAATCACTTCATATCCTAATTTTTGTACTAGTCGTTCTTCAACTAGTAAAAGGAGGAGATCATCTTCAACTATAAGAACCTGTTTTGCTGAATATGTCATGGTCGTAATTATTAAAGGATTATAATATTAATATATTAGAATGTTTTAATAAAACCTATAGCACCTAAAAATAAAAACTCCTCAACACTAATAGTGCGAGGGGTTTTGTTATAATGATATTTTCAGAACTTATTGGGCGGGTGTATTTACTAACGAATTAACTGCTTACAAAGCTCCGCTCCTGTTCAGGCATACTCCTGAAACAGCTCACACACCTTCAATTGGCATCGAGCACGGACTAAGTTATGCTCCTGATATTCCGTTTTGTAATACACATCTCCATTCAGAAAATCTGTAAGAAATCGAACGGCCATAATAAACGCCATATACGAGCCAGATTTCGGTAGTATGGCTATCTCCTTCTGGGTAAGAATAGATTTCGATGCTTTCAAAAATCCATCCATATACGCCCGATAAAATGCTTCGTTCAAGATTACTTTAGACAAATCCGATTCATCTTCATCTGCTTCAATCACACCTGATCTCAAGCCATCTCCCACATCAAAAAACACAAAGCCGGGCATGATCGTATCCAAATCAATCACCATTCCCATATCTTCTACATCGCTTAAAAGCACATTATTGAACTTCGTGTCGTTATGGGTGACTCGTAGCGGAATTTCTCCTGAAATAGCGAAGTCATACAAGTCCATATAATCCTTGGATAAAGCCTGAACCTTCTTGATTTCCTCTTCAGCTTCCTCCCTTCTAATCGAATCTCCCCTTTCTAAAGCATCCTCAAATTGTTGTATTCGAAAACGGATATTATGAAAATCTGGGATAGTGAGATGCAACTCATCAACCGGAAAGTCGGAAAGAGCTACTACGAATTTCCCGATGGTAGATCCAGCTTTATACGCCAGTTCAGCATTTTCAGCACGATCATATGTTTTTTTATCGCTTACAAACTCAAACATCCTCCAAAACCCAGATGGATTATTGAAATAAGCCTCCCCTTCTTTGGTTGGAATAATATTCAACACTAAGACTTGAAACTCATCTTTAGCCTGAATGTGATCGGTCACTTTCTGCAAATTTTGCATTAAACCATCCACATTTTCAAAGACTAGGTGATTCACACGTTGCAATAAATAATCGGGAGACATTTCGTCTTCATTAATCACGCGGTAGGAATCATTAATATGTCCATTTCCCCATGGGATTATATCATGAACCCTTCCCTGAATCTGAAAATTGACGATCACATCGTGCACGTTCACATCAAGATCCCCAAAGATTTGGCGGATACACATTTTTTGCTATTAAATCTGTCAGTTTATTTTGCACCAGCACTTTATCCTCCGGATAAGTAACCCCAAACCAAGTGGATTCCGTAACAGGAACAGGAATTTGAACTCCCAGTTCAATTAACTTTTGTAAGATGCTAGGCACATAAAACTCTGCTTTTAATTCGGAGGAAGATCTGGTGTAAAAAGCGATGAATTCCGATTCGATCAACTTGAAAACTGTATTGCTAAATCCCATTAAATTCATCGAAACAATGGCGGAGCCTGAAATTGGAATCTCAGCTCCTTCATCTTCGAAATAGATTTCATCCCCGACTTTTGAAATCTTAGTTCGTTCGGTAATGGATTTCAAATTCCCTGTATCCATTGTGCACACCCCTCTAGAAACCGATCCAAACTCAGACAGCGTATTCTCTAACTGATACCCTACCATACAACCAGCATCTCGATCTGAATCCATTGCTTGAAGTAATTCCACCATATCTGATAAAGCATCTCGACCGTAAAAATCATCGGCGTTTACCATGGCAAAAGCACCTTCTACTTCCGTTCTTGCCATCCATAAAGCGTGGCCAGTTCCCCATGGTTTAACGCGATCGGGATTGGGAATACACCCATCAGGTAAAGCGTCTAATTCTTGGAAAACGAAAGAGAAGTCAATCTTACCCTCCAATTTCTTTTTCATTTCGGGGATGAATACCTCCCTCATACCTTCTCGAATCACAAAAACAATCTTAGCAAAACCGACGGTAATCGCATCAAAAACGGTATAATCCAGCAAACTTTCGCCAGCTGGACCAAAGGCATCCATTTGTTTTAATCCTTGATAGCGGCTTCCGAGTCCTGCAGCAAGGATCACCAGTGTAGGTTTCTTATTCATAGATTGGATCACAAATCTCCCAGGCCAAATACAGGTTCACGATGCATCCACTTTCCTTCCGTAAAATCGGGAATAGCTTGTGGCGTGCCTCCTTCTTGAATGGACCTCTCCGAAAGTGGCGTAATAACTCGCATTACCGCTGCATCATATACATCCAGCACGGGCGCAATTTCACGTCGAACACTTTCTACAAAGGCACGATCGAGGAAAAAGTCCATTCCACCATGACCTCCATCCACAGCTTCTTCCCCAAACTCTTTCCAAAGCTCATGATCGTATTTATCAAACCATTCCGTTCCAAAATCCCAGCGATGCGACTCCGAAATACCTTCTACATGAACACGTTTCAAGTTATAATCAAACTCTGCCAATCCATTCACACCCTGAACTCTAAATCCTAGTGAATACGGACGAGGTAAATTTGTGTCATGGGTTAAAATAATTGTTTCCCCACGAGCTGTTGAAATGGTTGAGGTTACGATATCGCCCAATTTCCATTCGGTATTCGTGTAAGGATGATCTTCTCCACCTTGCGGATGTTTATTTGCAAAATGCTTCAACGATCTTGCTTTGGTAGCAAAGGAGGAAATAGACGTCAATCGGTTTCCACGATTCATATCGCAATAGGTAGCTATTGGACCTAAACCATGGGTAGGATATAAATCCCCATTTCGGTGTTCTGAATGAGCCGTTCTCCATCGAGCTTCTCCGTATCCACCATCTCCATACACCAAGCCACCTTCCCCATCATTAAACTTGATGGTACGTAAATCATGTTGATATCCACCTCTGAAATGAAGCAGCTCCCCAAACATATTATCTCGAACCATATTGAGTACCGCCATCACATCACGTCGATAGCACACATTTTCTAAAAACATGAGATGGGTTCCCGTTCGCTCATGCGTATTCACCAAATCCCAGCACTCATCCACTGAAAAAGCTCCAGAAACCTCCGTTCCCACATATACACCCGCTTCCATTGCCGCCAAACACATCGGCGTATGCCAACGCCAATTGGTCGCTATAATTACGGCGTCCAAATCCTCTTTTTCGAGCATTTCTAGATAAGAATGTTCATCCGCGCTATACACCTTGGGTTTCGGTTTTCCTTTTTCCGCAAAAATGGCTTGCGTTCTTTCTACGGCATCCGGATCAATATCACAAAATGCAGGACAGTCCACCCCTTTTGTCGACAACAGGTTGTTTACATGATTCCGCCCTCGAAGTCCCGTTCCAATAAATCCAATACGTACGATATGATCATCGCGAGTGCGGTTTTTCAAAAGTGCGGGAGCGCCTATCACAGTTCCCAGTGTTGCAACGCCACTTTGTTTCACGAAAGTTCTTCTATCCATAGTTCTATTATTTTTAATCTAAACTCAATTTCGACCACGACTTCACCACAAAGAAAATCATACATCCAAAGATGGCAAGTAATACAAACCCCATCATAAAATTCCCATAAATGAAATTCCCGATGGAGAATAGAGCCGCATAAATACCAATACAACTCATCATTACGTTCAATAAACTAAGTGGTAAATCCCATGGGGTGTTATCTGGATTTAAATCCTCACCGTTGGCTTTAGCAGCATCTAATACCTTCTTCCAACCTGGTCCGCCAGGACTTGTTACTTTATAGAAGTTAATTAAAACGTCCATAGATTCAGGTTTTGTGAGAAAGGTAGTGCAAATCCAGACTACCGAAGTAATAAATACAGCAATCAATAATTCAACGGCTGAGCCATCCAGAAGCTGCGTTGCCATGCTTTCATTCGGAACCCAAAGCACCAGAATAAAGGCCACCAATGTAGCCGAAATCATTGCAACAATTTCAGTCCATGCGTTAATACGCCACCAGAACCAGCGCAATAAATAAATAGCCCCCGAACCCGCTCCAGATAACAATAAAATGTCAAAAGCTTGGGTCGCATTTTCAAGAATAGTAAGCGCCATAAAAGCCGAGAAAATCATCAATAACACGGTAGCAATACGCCCCATTCCTACGAGCTGTTTTTCAGTTGCATCGGGTTTAATAAATCGCTGATAGAAATCACTTACGATATAGGAAGCGCCCCAATTTAAATGTGTGCTAATGGTAGACATAAAGGCTGCCACCAAAGAAGCCACCACTAATCCCAACCAGCCCGGTCCAAGCTTAGTTAACATTACTGGATAAGCAATATCATCCCCTAAATATTGATCAGCGATGTTCGGGAATTCAGCTTTAATAGAAGCCAAGTCAGGATATAATACGATAGATGCCAAAGCCACTATAATCCACGGCCAAGGGCGCAACGCATAATGAGCGAAATTAAATAATAAAGTGGCTCCTACTGCATTTTTTTCGTCCTTAGCAGCCAACATACGCTGGGCGATATATCCACCACCACCCGGCTCCGAACCTGGATACCACACGGCCCACCATTGAACCGCAATAGGAATAATAAACAGCGTGACTAATATAGAAGGGTTTGAAAGATCAGGAATGATATTCAGTTTATCACTTATAATAGGATTGTTAATTAGATTACTCAAACTCCCAATTTCTGGTTGTTGAATAGCCACATAAGCAGCGTAAAATGCCCCAAACATCGAGATCCCAAACTGGAAAAAATCCGCCCAAATCACCCCTTTTATTCCCCCTAACGACGAATAGATGACCACCACCACAGACACACTCACCACAATAGTGAGCGGTTCCATTCCAAACATAATAGATCCTATTTTAATCGCAGCAAGCGTAACAGTTCCCATAATGAGACAGTTAAAAAACACGCCCAGATAAATCGCACGGAAGCCCCGCAAGAATGAAGCTGCTTTACCGCCATAACGCAATTCATATAATCCTAAATCAGTAGTTACATTTGAGCGCCGCCACAGTTTGGCATAAATGAACACAGTAACCATACCCGTAATAAGAAAAGCCCACCACGCCCAGTTGTTCGCGACCCCGTTCTCACGCACCAATCCAGTTACTAAGTTGGGCGTATCTGCCGAAAAGGTGGTGGCTACCATTGAAATCCCTAACAACCACCATGGCATTGAGCGACCGCCCAGAAAGAATTCGTTGGAGCTTTTACCAGCGGTTTTAGAAGCCCACCAACCAATGGCTAGCACAATAACGAAGAAGAGGATAAGAATCCCCCAATCGATGGAAGAAAGAATCATAAACAATAATTAGGGTTCACCATTAGCGATGGAATATGCAAGGTTGAACGCAAAAAGAAAAGCACCATTAAAAAGCAGTTAGAACTCATTGGACAACTCTGCTATAGAATATCCATTTGAGGCATTGCCTTAAACGTCTTTAATAAAAAAAAGCCCCTCAACACAAATGTGCGAGGGGCTTTAATTATTCTTGTGGGACCGGGCGGGTTTGAACCGCCGACACACGGATTTTCAGTCCGTATAATTACTATTCAGTATTGTAAATCTATACCTGCTAAAATAAAATACTATACATTGTTTTTTATAACTTTAACTATGGTATTTTACTTCTCTTTGTACTACTTTGTCAAGTGTCGTAAACCATATTTAACTGTCCCCCAACTGTCCCCCGCTATTTTATAACCGATGCCAAAGACTAGATTAACTCACAACTTTATTACCAATATAAGACCCCCAAATAAACCTGGAAAAAGGGTTGAACACTACGATACTGTTGTAGAGGGATTGTTACTCCGAATTACTTCAACGGGTCATAAATCTTTCTGTCTTCGATATGGTGAAGAAGGCAAGCGGTTTACTATTGGAAAAGCTGATGATATTTCCCTGGCTCAAGCGAGAGACTTTGCAAAAGACTTGAAATACAAAGTAAGACACGGTGAAGATCCACAAGCTGATAAGATCAAAAAGAGAAGGTCTCCAAAAGCTAAGACCGTTAATGATCTTTCAAATGTTTATAAGGCTAGACACTTGCCAAATTTAAAGGAATCCACTAGAAAAGATTATGAACGCCGGATAGATAATTTCATACTTCCTACTCTTGGAAAGCTAGAAGTCAATGAAGTAGAACGATATCACGTGATTGAACTACTAGAAGATATTGCTGAAGGTGATAGTCCCGCTCCCATTCAATCAAACAGAGTTAGAGCGATTCTATCTAGCATGTATAATTTTGGGTTAAATCGTGGTATAGCCAATACCAATCCTGTTCAGTCTATTAAGCCCCTTGGTAAAGAGAATAAACGAAAAAGGGTTTATGAACGATCTGAGATTAAGAACCTTTGGAAAACCTTCGATAGCCTTAATGAGCCATTCAAATCTTTATTTAAAATGTTGCTGATTTGTGGACAGCGTGCAGGTGAGACACGCATCATGCGTTGGGACCAAATTGAGGATGGCATTTGGACTATCCCACCTGAAAATACAAAAGCAAAAAGAGTACAAATGTTACCACTCCCTCCATTAGCATTAGAAGTGTTGGAAGAACGTAAAAAGTCACCTCAGCAAAGTGACTATGTATTTGCAGGATCAATGAACCCAAAAGAACCTATTGGTTGGTTGCAAAAGGTGGCTGGTGAAGTTCGCAAAACATCAGAAGTTAAAGACTTTCGACTTCATGACCTTCGTCGAACAGTTGCTACTTATATGGCTGAGCTAGGCGTTGATCGCACTACTCTAGGGAAGGTGCTGAATCATAAGGGGCTTGCTGGTGATAGTCAGGTAACAGCTATTTATGATCGACATGATTATTTAGAAGAGAAAAGAGAAGCTTTGGAAAAGTGGAACAACAAATTAAATCATGATGCAAATGGATGAACTTGAAAAAGATTTGGAAGAAATTGTAGTAAAGGTTAAAGAAAAGAAACTATTTTTCGATTCACTTCTAGAGGTTTATAAAAAAAATGGGCCTCAACTAATTCCAGCAATTAAAATTGCAATTGAAGAGCATGAGGAAAAAATTAAAAATGCTCAAGATTCTGCTTATTCAGAAGTAGATACTTTCTTTTCAACTTCTGAGTTAGATTTTAAATTAAAGGAAAGTTTAATCTCTTCAATTCAAACTTCAATACAATTAGGCAGTTTTAAATTATATGCCTCCCAGATTGATGAACTTTTTAACTCAAAAAAGAATCATCCTTTTTTAGATTATAGAGATGAGCTTCTAAGTTCAGTTAATTACTATTTAACTATACAAAAAAAACACTCTGAAATACGAAATCAATTAAAGTCATTTATCCTTAACCGTTCATTGAATGCATTCTCAAAAAATGATAAATCGATGAAGTTGGGAAACGATTACAAAAAGTCTTCCACTCCTGGACCAACATCAAAATTCCAATTCATGTATGATTGGTTATTAACAGAGTATAACTTGAATGATGAAGTTATAATCAATTCGATAAAAGAACATGGTTCTGCTCATGGAGCGGGTTGTCATTATTTAAATGCACTAAAAAAGCAATTCCCTAATCATATTGTTCCAGATATTAAGTCCCTAAAGGAAAAAATGGGGTTTATTAAAACTTCGGGGAGAAAATTAATCTATCCCACTAATTAGTTTTTCCTTAGTTATATATTATCAATAATCTAGAGTTTGGGGGGTTTTTTTAGGGGGTAATTCGATTGCCCCACTATCTCATTTATCGACACTTTTGTCATCAATTACTTAACTAAACAAAGGTAAATACGATGACAAATAGAATTATACGCTTTCCAGAAGTTTGTAAAATCCTCGGTGGAGTTTCTAGACAAACAGTTTATGACATGATAAAGCGAGGAGATTTCCCTCCTAGCTTTAAAATATCTCCAAAAGGCCGAGCTGTAGGTTGGTTAGAATCAGATATCAAAACTTACTTAGATCAGCAGAAATCTAATTCAGGCATTTGATCACAATGCTCTTTAGTAATAAGGGGTAATTGTAGTCAATATTTGATAAATGTTAGATACGTTTAGATTATATCTCCCTCAAAGTTCTGTTCCTGATATTGAGTTAGTTTCTGAGCTTCCAACTAGATTCTCTTGCATTCAATCACATGAATCATATGGTAGATATTGGTACTCAGGAATATATAAAAACTTGAAGTGGTCGGTGCGTGAGGATGGGTTATCCATTTCAGGTAGTCTATCAAAGTTTAAGTTTGGCAACAACTATACAAATCTGAAACAATCTGATTTGCAAACTGTTTTTGAAGAATTAAATAATGTTTTCGGGATTTGTTTAAATAATGCTAAGATTACTCAAATCGATCTTGGTATTAACTTAGCTTGTAAATATCCGCCATATCTTTATTATAAATATCTTGGTCGAAGCCCTTACTACCCTAGTCGTAATATTAATAACACGACACTTACTTATAGTAATGGTACTAGAAGTAAGCAGCTCTATGATAAATTAAAAGAAATGAGGTCAAAGGGAGATAAAGTTCCTTGGTCTTTGAGCTCATTAAATATTCTTCGCTTTGAAGTGAAATACCGCAAAAAGTGGACTAGATTCTTTAATAAAAAATCGATTAGAGTAAAAGACTTGCTTTCGGATAGCTTTTTTAACGAATTAAAAGAAAGGTTAGATGAAGAGTTCTTTTCAATTCAAAGAGTATATCATTCTAATATAAATCGAGAATCTATTACTAAAGTATCTGAGTTCAAAAACTTATTAGTATTCCAAGCCATTAAACATTTAGGAATCAATGAAATCTATGACTTGCTTGATGAATGTGTTTTAATGGACTCACAAAATAGGACTAGGTCAAAAAGAATGTGTTTAGATATAAATGCCCTGCCTATAGAGTCTACGATTGACTTATACGACCAGCTTACCACTACATTTAACCAAACCCTATCAAAACTATGAGTATTAAATCTTCAAAAACTCTGGAGCAAATTACCAGATGAAACAGATAAAGCATATTCCATCTTTAAAATATACCTAGAGCTTGGAGTGAATAGGACCCAAGAAAATATACTTGAAATAGTCGGTTAAAACTCGGGTTATATAAAGCATTGAATAGATAGCTTCTACTAGACTAAAAAGTTTGACTAACTTTGACTAAATGAGAGATCATGCCAATACTTACTAATGATGTTAAAGAGTTTATTGTTAGAGAGATAGCTTGCTATCGTTCCCCTACGGAGATAATACACGAAGTAGAGGAATTATTTAATGTAAAAGGGTTAGAGACCAAGCATGTTGTGTACTACAATCCAGAAGTTAAGACAGGTGGAAAGCTAGGTAAGAAATGGAAGAAATAGAGTCTGATATTCCAATTAAAAAAGATGGAGACACCTATTACAACCAAATGAACATTTTAATTCAGCAAACTATCGACAAAACGAATGAAACAACCTGAACAACATACAATCAAAATGTGGGATAGGTTTCCTGAGGAGACTGATCTAGCCTATAAATACTTTGTTGCTTACTTGGAAATGGGTGCTGAACGTAGCCATGCAAAAGTAGTGCAAAAGCAGGGTAAAAAAGAGCACTATGTATCACAGCTTGCAAAGTGGTCCACAAGGTACAGTTGGGTAGAAAGAGTTCAAGCCTACGATGACTATTTGATTACACAAATACTAGAAGGTAAAAAAGACGTAATCGATAGGACCAGAGCTAGACTATTCCATTTAGCAGGGTTAGCAGTAGATGCAATTGAAGAAGTATTAACTGCATATGCTACTTTAATTGATGTAGAAGATGAAAGTGGTGTAATTTCTCTAAAGAAATCAAAGCATGACAGCTCTTTGTTAGCTCAAAAACTTAAAGCCTCTGAAATAGTTTTAAAGAAGATCGGTGTTGTAGATGTTTCAGAAGATCAAGTACCAACTACTCAAAACACACAGAATAACTACTATACTGATCTTAGATTACTTTATGAGCAAAAAATGAGCGAGAGTAATTAGCGAACAATGAATGAATATAGCCAGGACAACTATCTATTATTAATCAGAAACTAAAAGCTGCTCAAATCTTACTAGATAGAGTTGGACTTTTTAGGTGCCGGGAGCAATACATTTTAGATGTTAATGAGTTGTGTGATTCCAAAGAATGAATCCTTTTAATTCTATGATTTATTCGTTGTGACGAGCTAATTATTTACTTTAATCTTTAATAGCGATAATTGGCTTAATAACTGTTCATTTATAGCAAATACTTCAAAATTATCTAATGAAAACTCTCCCAAATGAAGCCGACTTTTTTAGATTCATGCAAGCTAATGGTCCACAAAATGATAAAAGTAAAGGAAATTACATATCATGGTTGAGATATGTAAAAGATCTTTACAATCCAGCTTTTGAGAATTTTACTAAAGAAGATATAGGCAGTATTTATGATAAGTTAATCAGTTCACAGAATACTAGAGAAGTATATAAATCGATTAATGATGCTTCCAATATTAGGTCTGCGCTGAGAAAATACCTGAAATATATTTCATCTAGTGATGCTTCAACATTGGTTACAGATATTGAGTTAGAAATTGGGGAGATTAGTACTACATCCAAAACCATAATTGAAGCAAGGTTAGGTCAGGGTAAGTACCGAAAGGTACTTGTTGAAATCTGGGGCAAATGTGCCGTTACCGAGTTTGATAGAGTTGATTTACTTATTGCTTCACACATTAAACCCTGGAAAAAGTCAACTCAATCCGAACGACTCGATCCTTATAATGGACTACTTTTAAACCCTACTCTAGATAAACTTTTTGATCTAGGTTATATAAGCTTCGATCCACTAGGAAAAATTATACTCTCCCCTCTTTTAAGTGATACAGATATAGATGTACTAGGCATATCTACCTCAATGAACCTTTATAAAATTGAGGAAGGCTGCATGCCTTATCTAGAATATCATAGAAATGAAGTTTTAGTTCATTTGAAATAGCCTTTATTGCAATTTTTATTAACCAAACTTAGATTAAAAAGTAGGGGTAAAGTAGGGGTATTTTTAACCGTTTGGATACCAGTAATTACCTGAAGAAGTACGGATAAAACACTCGGGGAAAGCTCAGTAAAAGCTCGGGTAGTTTGGAGAGATTATTATACTAGCAAGAGTCATCTGTAAGCCTTATTCAGTATCTACAGAACAATTTTGATGTAACTATATCAAAGATGAATAGAGTAGAATAGTGAATTAATTACTTGAAGATAGTTTTATACCTACTCTTCAATTCCTCTGCCAATAAATTTACCTCTTCTTTTGTCTTTACATCTAGTAAATCCATAAAATAAAGATGACCAGATTCAAAAAGAGGCAAGTTATGTTCGTTACAAGGCGACGGATCAACTTTATACCACTCTTTGGCTTTTAATTCTGACCTGGAGCTCATATTAGGCTCGTACTTATGCAATGATTTTGAATCATATAGAAAAGGAATCCACCAGTAATAATACTTTTCATTATTAGTTATGGGAATCTCATTCTGAATGATTCCCAGGATCAGTTTTGGCGATTCACCTGGACTGTTTTCAAAATTGTACGCCACACCAATACCCAGTAAGTACTCGTATTCATTCTTTTGAGACTTGGGAAGGAAGTATCGCATTGCAAATTTTTTTAGCCACTTCTCGCCAACATTAAGACTGTTGCTACTCTCCGTACCTATTTCATAGCCAGTATGTAGTGATTTGAATGGGCTTTCATCATTTGTAAGTTGATCATCTAGATCACTTAGCAAAATGGATGCCTCATCGAGCGTTTGTTTTACTATTCGGAATGCGTTGGTAAGGTTATCGTTTGCGTTGTTCATTGTAGAATATTTTTTCTTCTTTTGATTCTCTTACGACATCTTTATTCGTAATAGTAAAGCCAGTAAAATGGGCCAGTCCTTGCTTTTCCATCAACTCACAAAGATCCTGCAGGATCAGTTTTTCAGGATGCGTGGATACCTGTTTATTCTTCATTGATATAAACGACCACATATCAAACCAGGAAAGCCAAAACAAACTATCTTGAAACTTCTTTGTTAGGCTCGAAGGGTTAACATTAGATATGGATTTCTGTAACTCTTCTTTCGGCATTGAGCGATGTTTTGTTAAATAAATGACCGCTTTTTTTCTATCAGTAGATTTATACAGATCCTCATATTGATTAGCAAGCTGATCATGTTCACCGTCACCACTTTTCCCGGAATGAAATTTAACTTCAACGAAGATTTTCATTGCTGGCATTTCTAATTCAAGATCAGGTTCTCTTCTATATCGAGTTGGCCAGAAGTCGAGCGTTGGCATATCATCGGAATTTGGCAACTGAATATTTTTACCATCTAGATTTCGAGATTGCTCAAGTATTGGCTTTAAGTATTCATTAAATGGAAGATATCTAAGAGGACCAAACACACTTGCGGTTAGCAAGTCCTCAGAACCAGCATTACTCACTTTTCCTTTCACAACAGCAATACTCATTTTATTAATCTCTTTATTATAATTGTTCTGACATTAAACGCTTCCAAATTTAGATTCACAAATTCCAAGAATATTATACTCTTTATTTCTCCTAATCTGGTTTCACTTGATTTTTTTCCCCAGCAATCAAATCAGTCCCAACCCATTGCATAACAAATTATTGATAAATTGTTAGTAAGTACTAGTAATGATTCAGACAGCGCATTGATCTTTTGCGCAACTATTTTATCGGGTTCATTTATTCTTAACACATATTGGTCTTCATGATGATATATCATTTCCATCGCTGTTGAACCATGAATAATGTTTGATTGCTTCATATATTCTGAATAGCCGAATCTAATATCATTCTCTGCCATCTCTTTTTTAACAGAAGTATTATTGTCTATAGTAAACTCTATGTACGATTTGTGTTGGTCCCCTTTTCTTTCTAGATAGTCCCATAAACCTTTCAAGCCAAGATCATTTACAATATCTTCTATGGATTTTATCTGACTATATAGATCAGCTTCATACTTCTCTCTTTGTTTCTTAAGCTTTGATGGATCAGTTTCCATTTGTATAAAGTTGGGGTACATTTCTTGGAAAAGCTTTTGATTCTTCATTTCCTTGAGTGGATTAGGGTCAAAAACTTTTCTTGTACTCCTATAATCTGACTGATCACGAATTGCCTTACAGTCACTCCATAAGCACCAAACAGCATAATCTCTCATTCTATTAACGAGAACATCAACATTAACGGTTGAATCGACTATGGGTTCAATGGATTTACAGAGTAAGAGTACTATACGTTGTATATCTCCAATAGATCTAAGGAGCATCTGAATCGTCAGGGTGGTCGAAGTATTTCTTAGTATTAAAGCATCTTGTAATGCATTGAAAACTCTAGTCCATAACAACATCCATGCATACTTTTCAGCATTAACATCTGAGTCAAATTTTTGGATATTGTTGACAAGACGGATATATACCAAGTAGAGTGTTTTATCAGCTCCATCTGATTCTTCATATAATTGCCTTACTTGGTCTTCATCAGAAAAACCGGGAATAAGAAATCTCATGGTTTTCATCTTTATTAATACGTCACATACATCATCTTTTTTCAAAAGCCTTTCTTATATAACAAATTTTACTCATTTTAGCACCTGCCCTTAACTCAATAATTATAGCCTATCTATATGTTCGAGCAAACATTCAAAAATATTGACGATGTACTCTTTAAAGATGCTGGTTGCGACAGCGAACTGGATTACATCGAACAAACCTCATGGATTCTCTTCCTAAAGTACTTGCATGATTTAGAGCAGGATAAGGCGGATGAAGCGGAGTTAGAGGGCAGAGAGTACACCTACATCATTGAGAAGGATTATCAGTGGGATGTGTGGGCTGCTCCCAAAGATGAAAAGGGGAAACTCGATCACAACCAAACAAATACTGGCAATGACCTCGTTGATTTCGTAAATGAGAAGCTCTTCAAGTATCTGCGTGGATTTAAGGAACTGCACATCGATAAACCTCAAACCATTGAGTATAAGATTGGGGAGATCTTCTCGGAGCTGAAGAATAAAATTCAGAGTGGATACATCATGCGGGATGTGATTGACTACGTGGATGAACTCCAGTTCTTAGCCTCCGAAGATAAACATGAGCTGAGTCACTTGTACGAGACGAAGATTAAGAACATGGGGAATGCGGGTCGGAATGGTGGGCAGTATTACACTCCTCGACCGCTTATTCGGGCAATGATTGCTGTTACCAATCCTCAGATTAAGGAAACGGTCTATGATGGAGCCGTAGGTTCAGCGGGCTTCTTGTGTGAGGCGTATGATTATATGTACGAACACATGGATAAGAATACCGAGAACCTAAAAACCTTACAGGAAAGCACATTTTACGGAAAGGAGAAAAAGAGTCTCGCCTATATTATTGGCGTAATGAATATGATTCTACATGGGATTGAGGCTCCCAATATTATTCACACCAATACCCTTGCTGAAAGTATCCGTGATATTCAGGAAAAAGATCGATTTCATGTAATATTAGCAAACCCTCCATTTGGTGGAAAAGAACGCCCCGAAGTACAACAGAACTTTGATATTAAAACCAGTGAAACAGCTTTTCTTTTCCTTCAACATTTTATAAAATCCTTGAAAGCTGGTGGTCGTGCAGCCATTGTTATTAAGAATACCTTCCTCAGTAATACCGATAATGCCTCGGTGAGTTTACGACAGTACCTGTTGGAGACCTGTAACTTACATACCGTATTGGATATGCCTGGCGGTACCTTTTTGGGAGCAGGAGTTAAAACGGTTGTACTGTTTTTTGATAAAGGCGAGCCGACCAAGAACATCTGGTATTACGCGTTTGATCCTGGTAGAAATATGGGGAAAACCAACCCTCTGAATGATGAGGATTTGAAGGATTTTATTGCCTTACAACCTGACCAACCTGAAACGGAAAAGTCATGGGTGCTGAAAGTTTCGGACATTCCCGAAGACACGTACGACCTGAGTGTAAAAAACCCAAATGCCCCTGAAGAAGCTCCACTTAGAAGTCCTGAAGAAATTCTAGCTGAAATGGAAACCTTGGATGCCGAAACCAATGAATTGCTGAAATCTATTCGGGAGTTGGTGTGAACTCGAATTGGAAAAAAGGTAAGATTGGAGATGTTTTAGAAGTAGCTCGAGGTGGCTCGCCAAGACCGATTAAGAAATATCTGACAGATGATCCAAATGGTCTGAATTGGATTAAAATTAGTGATGCAACTGCTTCAGATAAATACATATTCAAAACTAAGCAAAAAATCACAAAAGACGGATTGCATAAAACAAGGTATGTTGAAGAAGGTGATTTTCTTTTATCAAATTCAATGAGTTTTGGCCGACCATATATTATGAAAACAGATGGGTGTATTCATGATGGTTGGTTAGTGCTAAAGAAAACAGATAAGGTGGATTTAGATACTAACTTTTTATACTACTTACTCAGTTCTCAATTAATTTTTGATCAATTTGATTCATTAGCTGCAGGTTCAACAGTTAGAAATTTAAATATTAGTTTAGTTAGCTCGGTAGAAATCCCCATCCCCCCACTGCCCGAGCAAAAGCGCATTGTGGAGATTTTGGACGAAGCGTTTGAAGCCATCGACCAAGCCATGGCAAACATTGAGAAGAACATCCAAAACGCCGAAGAGCTGTTTCAGTCTAAACTGAATGACATCTTCTCCCAGAAAGGCGACGGTTGGGAGGAAAAAAATTTGGGTGAAATAAGTAAAACTGCAGAAAATATTAAATGGGATAGTACAAAAGCAGAACGAGAATATATAGATTTAAGCTCTGTTTCAAGGGTTTCGCTAAAAATTACAGAAACAGAAAAAGTTAATTTTAAAAATGCCCCAAGCCGAGCAAAGAAGATTGTAGAAGAGGGTGACGTTATTTTTGGAACAACTCGACCAACATTAAAAAGAGTGGCAATTATTGATGAAGAGTACTCAAATCAAATATGTAGTACAGGTTTTTATGTAGTTAGACCTAATAAGAAGCAGATTACTACTGAATGGGTTTACCTATTCCTTCAAACCAAGTCTTTTATGGATAGAATGGAAGCAATACAATCTGGAGCTAGCTATCCAGCTGTTAATTACACGGATATGAAAAATACAATAATAAGATATCCAACTTCAACAGATGTGCAAAATAGTTTAGCAGATCAGCTTTTTAAACTCCAACATGAGGTAACAATTCTAATAAAATCTTATTCGCAAAGATTAGCCTCTTTAGAAGAACTTAAAAAATCTATCCTACAAAAAGCCTTTTCAGGAGAGTTAACGGGGTGTGAACCAGGATTTGTAGGATTGCAAGATGAACAGGATGGGTTGGTCGGCAAAACGGATGAGCCCAGAGTAGAATATGAGGCTAGTTAGGTATATGATTAATCCACTCCATCCCATAATCAAAAAAACCCTGATGCGAACAGCGAAAAAATGAACCTTGACGACATTACATATAAGATAAACGGTTGTGCTATGGCCGTTCATAATGAGTTGGGCAATGGCTTTCAGGAAGTAGTATATCAGCGCTGTTTAGTGATAGAAATGGAAAAAGCAGGGTTGGAATTTGGTCGGGAAGTTGATCAAGATTTGTTTTACAAGGGCATTCAAGTTGGTACTCGTAGAGCAGATTTTATTGTTGAAAATAAAGTAGTAGTAGAAATTAAAGCGGTTATTAATTTAGAGGATGTACATTTAGCTCAGGCAAAAAATTATGTAGTTGCATACGACAAACCTGTAGGTTTACTTATCAACTTTGGGGCTACAAGCTTACAATTCAAAAAGATTTTTAATTCGGGATATGAGCAAGAAAAGTAAAATTGGGTTTGAATCAGGATTTACTGGATTGCAGGATGAAGAGGATTGTTTGAGAATTTGTAATCCTGAATATCTTATAATCCTAAAATCCAGATGCAAATAACCACAAACTATAAAGCAAAAACTGTAAGAAAACGCATCTATGCTTTATAGAAACTTCATAGAAACTAACCCCGCATCATGAACGAAGCACAAACCAGACTAGAGTTGATTGACCCTGCATTACGAGCTGCTGGCTGGGGTGTTGTGGATGGAAGTCGAATTTTGGTGGAGTTTCCAATCAACAAAGGTCGGCTTATTGGAAACAACAAAAGAGCCGCTGCTTTAAGTGCCGATTATGTGCTGGAATATAAGAACCGTAGAATTGGCGTAATTGAAGCCAAAGCAAGAGATAGAGAGTACTCAGAGGGCGTTGGTCAGGCTAAAGATTATGCCGAACGGCTCAATATCCGTTTCACCTATTCCACCAACGGCGAGCGCATTTACACCATGGATATGCAGGAAGCTACAGAGGGTGAAATAGCTTCTTTCCCAACACCCGATGAGTTGTGGGAAATGACGTACCCTACTAAAGTGGTAGCGCAAGAGCCAGAACAATGGGATTGGAAAAAGAGATTTCAGGCCGTTCCCTATGAATTGTATCAGGGTAAATATCCGCCCTACTATTATCAAAACAATGCCATCGTAAAAACCTTAGATGCTATTGCAGAAGGCAAAGACCGACTTTTACTCACCATGGCAACGGGAACGGGTAAAACAGCGACTACTTTCCATATTGTATGGAAACTCTTTAAAGCCAAATGGAATCTACGAAGAGATGGAGAACGGTCACCACGTATTTTGTTTTTAGCCGATCGTAATATTCTCGCAGACCAAGCATTTAACGCTTTCAATGCTTTTGATGAGGATGCAATGGTACGAATCACTCCCAAGGAGATTAAAAAGAAGGGGCAGGTTCCAAAAAATGCCAGCATCTTCTTTACCATCTTCCAAACTTTTATGAGCGGACCAGATAACTCTCCCTACTTTGGGGAATACCCGAAAGATTTCTTCGATTTTATTGTGATTGATGAGTGTCACCGTGGTGGAGCCAACGACGAAAGTAGCTGGCGAGACATTATGGAGCATTTCAGTCCTGCCGTACAATTGGGACTTACTGCCACTCCCAAACGAGATGTAAACGTAGATACCTACGAATATTTTGGAGATCCAATCTATACCTATTCCCTGAAGGAAGGTATTAACGATGGATTCCTAACTCCCTTCCGTGTAAAAGAGATTTCAACTACCGGCGACACCTACCAATACACCTCCGACGATACGGTACTTGAAGGGGAAGTTGACGAAGAAAAAGAGTATTCCCAGGAAGAGCAGAACAAGATCATCGAAATCATGGAAGTTGAAAAATATCGTGTAGAGATATTAATGAAGATGATCAACCAAAATCAAAAGACCTTGGTATTCTGTGCAACGCAAATACATGCGTTGGCGGTTCGGAATCTCATTAATCAATTAGCAGATTCTAAAAACCCAAACTATTGCCATCGGGTAACCGCAGACGACGGGAAACAGGGTGAAAAGCAGCTCAAATACTTCCAAGACAACGAGCGAACCATTCCTACCATACTTACCACCTCCGAGAAACTAAGTACGGGAGTTGATGCTCCAGAGATCAGAAATATTGTTCTGATGCGGAATGTAAACTCCATGGTTGAGTTCAAGCAAATTATTGGACGTGGAACCCGACTCTTTGATGGTAAGGATTACTTCACAGTCTATGACTTCTTCAGAAATGCGCACAGTAAGTTCAATGATCCAGATTGGGATGGCGAGCCATTAGAACCAGAACCAGCAACACCCAGTCCTGATCCGAAGCCGTGTAAAGATTGTGGCAAAACACCGTGTATATGTGTAAAAGAACCTATGCTTTGTAAAGTATGTGGTAATGACCCTTGTGTATGCGATAAACGACCAAAAAGAATTGTCCGAGTTAAACTATCAGATAACAAAGTTCGTGAACTCGACTCCATGGTAAAGACCAGTTTTTGGAGTCCAGAGGGTAAACCAATTGGCTATGAAGAGTTTTTAAACAATCTATTTGGAGACATTCCATCCTTCTTCAAAAGTGAAGACGAACTAAGAAAGATTTGGAGTCTACCCGAAACCCGAAAACGACTCCTTGAAGAACTCAGTGAAAAAGGCTACACCGCTCAACAGTTGGAAGACCTCAAAAATTTAGTTCATGGCAAAGATAGTGACCTCTTTGATGTGCTTTCGTATGTTGCTTTCCATTCCAAGATTGTCCGGCGCTTAGAACGTGCCAGCTACGCCAAACTTCACCTTGATACTTATAATCAGAAACAGCAAGACTTCATCAATTTTGTCTTAGATCAGTACATCCGAGACGGAGTAAGCGAACTGGATGACTCCAAGCTTTCAGGGCTTCTCACGCTAAAATACAAAGCCATAGCCAACGCCAAACGTGAGCTTGGTGCTGTCTCCAAAATCCGTGAGACTTTTATCGGCTTTCAAGAAAAGTTATATGATAAGAGGGTGGGATGATTTAAAATATTGTTAACGTCATAGGTTAACAAAAAAATTATTGCTATATTTTGATTATACACTACAAAAATAAGAAACTCGCTAAAACGGTAGAAAACCTAAAATCTATCTTTAAACATTACGGTGTAAGAGCAAAAAAAGTCAATCAACGTATAGAAGATTTAGAATCTTCTGCAAATATGGATGTACTTCGACTAGTTTGTCCATCCTGTCACCCATTAACTGGAGATAAAGATGGAGAATACGCAATTGAAATTTCCGGTAATCATCGAATAATTTTTGTTATCAACCAAGACCCTATACCAGTAGATGATCAAAATGAAATCATATACTCCGATGTAACTGACATCAAAATTCTCAATATCGGCGAAGATTATCATTAATAAGCATACTATGATTTATAAAACAATTAAAGAGATAAATGAAGCTAGATTTGCTTTATCCCCTCCTGGAGACACTCTACAAACAATTTTGGACGATAGATCTATGTCTCAAATTGATCTTGCTAGAAGAATGAACAAACACAAGAAAACTATAAATGAAATTATCAAAGGGCATGCTTCAATTACACCTGAAACGGCAATTGAACTAGAAAACACTCTTAATATTCCTGCTGATTTCTGGCTTGAGAGAGATCGAAGATATCAACTTCATTTAGCTGAAATTAATGAAGCTGAAAAAATCATTAGAGAAAAGGAATGGGCTAGTGGTTTTCCTTTATTAGAAATGAAAAAATATGCCTTTATTGAAAATGAAAGAGATCTAGTATCAACTACTAAAAATCTTTATCTCTTCTTTGGTATTACTTCAGAAGAAGCATTTAATGGGGTTTATAGTAATCTTTATACACAGTATTCGGCTTTTCGTATCAGTGATAAACATAAAGTCAACCGTAATGCAATAATAGCTTGGCTAAGAAGGGGTGAAAAACAAGCAGAGGACATTCTGGTTAAAGAATTTGATACCAAGAAAGTAAATGAGTTAATACCCATATTTAAAGAAATAATGGTAAACCAAGAAGATTTTTTCTTTGATGAGTTACAATTATTATGCTCTGAATGTGGAATAAGGTTAGTTCACACCCCTAAATTACCAAAAGCCCCAGTAAATGGGGCCACAAGATGGTATAGAAACAATCCTCTTTTACAGCTCTCTAATCGATATCAACGTAACGATATTTTTTGGTTCACTTTCTTTCATGAACTTGGACACATAGTTAAACACGGAAAAAAAGATGTGTTCCTTGAGGGATTTGAATATACCCCTGAAGGATTAGAGAAAGAAAAAGAGGCTGATGCTTTCGCCGTTAAATGTACTTATTCGAACGAAGAGTCTGCTTATTTAAAAAAACTACCTCAGATCAATAAGCAAATCATTATTGATTATGCCGATAAGTTAAATACACATCCAGCGATCATAATTGGAAGAATTGCGCATGAATCAAATAAAGATGAAAAAAAATATCTTAATATGATTGGTTGGCAAGAAGGTTTTTTTAAAAAAATCGTATTTGATTAAGATTTTACGATGCTTAACTAGCAACCTTAATTATTTTATCTCTTCGATATAATTGTTCATAAAGAGTTCGCTAATGATAAAGATCAATTTTTTAATTTTATTTTTAATCTTCCCAATTCTTAACGCTTTTGCTGCTTCTTTTCGAATTGTTGGAAATGAAATTTTGATTTATGGTTCAATTGAAAGTGACGATGCGAGCCGTTTTGAAAGTTTTCTAAATAATAACCGGATAGATGAATTTCAGAATTACCTCATAAGCTTTAATAGTAATGGAGGTAATTTGTATGAAGGGATGTTAATCGGAAATATATTGAGAGAAAAAGGTTTTGAAAGTATTGTAAAAGAAACCAATGTATGCTATTCAGCCTGCGCAATTGCTTTTTTAGGAGGTACAAAAAAATACGTTACAAATACAGGAATTGGTCGTAATCTAGAAGTTGGAGGTAAATTAGGTTTTCATGGGTATTCAGTAAGCAATGACTCAGTAATTTTATTTAATGAGGCAATACAAATTAGCAGAATCATGAATGCAATGATTTTGCAATATGCTTTAGAGATGGAGGGTATAGATATTAAAATATTATTGGAATTATTATCTGTAAATCCGAGCAGCATTAAAATTGTCAAAACCCCAAAAGAAATTCTCGGACTAGGGATTAAATTAATTGGAACCCTACCTCAGACGCCTCAATCTTGGGCAAATATCGCTTGTACTAGAGAAGTAGAACTTAGAAAACCACAGACAGAAAGTACTCCGACTTGGAGGATAAACAAAGATAGTAATTCACAAACTATTTACAGTTTAAATCAATTTCACATTTATTTGATTAATGATATTTTTCCAAATGATGATCAAGTAAGAGAAATAATGAATGAACTTACTTCAAGTGATTTTATTGATATAATGACAGGTATCTATTCTCCCAAATTCCCTATTAAAAGAATAGCTATTCAAAGAGGAGCAGGTATGTACTATGATTATTGTTATGCAATTCAAACTTCATATAGTACCTACACAATACTAGTAGAAATATCATCAAATAGGAAGCCCTTGATCAATTCTCATGGCAAGCTAGGGGTTTTCGCAGATAACGCAACACTATGGTGAATTGAAAATTTATACTTTAACGAAATATACTACACGATATAAGAAACAAATTACATTCTTATTTTACCTATGATTGAAATAGAATTTCCTCTAAACGACTTTATAGAAGTCAAATATAATAATTCAAAGGATAACGACTGGCCTACTCCATCGCCCTTTAACTTGAGATTTAGCAAGCGACGCCTTAAAGACGACGAATCTAATGCCATTTCTGGGTGCGGAATCTACCTGATTTCATCGAACGATACTAAAGAGGTCGTATATTTAGGAATGTACCGAAAGATTAATGGAAATATTATCCAGGATCGTTGGGGTCGGCACCTACAAACCATAACTGGTCGAGGCTTTAATATTGGGTTGGGCGGTCAGAGCAATCCGAACCGTCGACAAACAGTTCTTCTCAATAGTATTCAAGCCCCAGAACTACGGAAGGCGATTGAAAACGCTTACTCTTATAGTCTAAATGATCGTTTTAGGGATACTGGATATTCAACGACTCCAAACCGACTCCGCTTTGCCAGTGAAAATTGGGATTCCTTTGGTACTGCTAATGACCGTGAAATCTTAGATAGTCTCACATTTTGGTTTTTACGCATCAGACTCCCAAACAATTCAGATGACGCGGCGAAAGAAGTTAAGACTGTTGAAAAAAGCATTCTCAAACAATTCAAACCTGTATGTAATCGTGAGTATAAACATTCTTACCACAATGAAAAGCGAAAGTACAACTCGATTAATTCTGTTACAGAGGCCGTGCGCAAAGCTGTAAAAATGGTAACAAGGCAAGACATTACTTACAGAATTAAACTAACCAATACCTGAATTTTATATATTCATACATAACTTCCAACTGTAAGGTTTTCATAATCGTAGTTGTTTTTATGTGAGCAAGGAAACTGCGATCAAATCAGGGTGACTTTGTTTTAATTTTAGATATTTATAAGAGTAGATAGGGGTGCATACCTCAAAAAATAATTTTGTACTGTACTCATTCTAACTGACCCCCGCCTGACCCCGAATTAATTTTTCAGTACAGATTACCCCAAATAAAAAAGCCTCGCAAGTTCATATCTCTATGTCTTACAAGGCTTTAAGTTCTTGTGGGACCGGGCGGGTTTGAACCGCCGACACACGGATTTTCAGTCCGTTGCTCTACCAACTGAGCTACAGTCCCTCAGAAGGACGGCAAATATAGAGGGTTTATATCCTAGATACAATACACATTGCCATATTGTTTAAGAAAGATGAATATCTTTTAGTCGTATTTGCAGTGTTCGTCTTCCATTCCAGAAGTTTTCTTCTAATACATACGCGATATCAAAGGCTTCGCCACTTCGAACATTCGGCAAAAATTCGTGCATATTAAAGCCTATCGTATCAAATACTCCAGATCCTTCTTGCTTCAATTTCATTTTTAAATGTCCATTTCCTACAACGGTTGGAACTCCTACCGCGGTTACTTTCTCTGATACAAAAATGGGACGAAGATTAGCAGGACCAAAGGGTTTAAACTGTGCCAAAAGTTTCCAAAACTTCATATCTATCTCACTGAGGTCGAGCTTGGCATCAATCGCTAGTTCTGGCTCAAAACTAGATCCTGATAATCCATGATAGGCTATTTGATTCATCCGCCTTTTGAACTCGGATAGATTTTTCTCGTCTAGGGTAAGTCCGGCCGCAAATTCATGTCCACCAAATTGCTCAAGTAAATCATCGCATTGCTTCATGGCATCATAAATATTGAAGCCTTTAATACTTCTTGCCGAGCCTTTAATTTTTCCATCTACATTACTAAGCATGATTGCCGGGCGATGAAACATATCAACCAATCGCGAGGCTACAATCCCAATCACCCCTAAATGCCAATCTTTTTTGTATAGCACGAGTGACGATATCTCGTCGATGTCTATATCCTCGTCAATTTGAACGAGGGCTTCTTCCATCGTCATTGAGTCTTTGTCACGTCGCTTTAGGTTGATGGATTCTAGCTCAAAGGCGAGTGCCTTAGCTTCGTTATAGGATTCTGCAATCATCAATTTAACGGCCGTACTAGCATCGCCCATTCTACCCGCGGCATTTATCCGTGGCCCAATAGAGAAAACAATTTTTGTTGTCGTAATATCTTCAATGGGCATTTTAATGAGTTCCATCAGAGCTTTGATCCCCACTCGTGGCGAGCTTTGAATCATTTGTAGCCCAGCTTTCATAAGAATCCGGTTCTCATCAATAATGGGAACAATGTCGGAGGCAATTGAAATGGCTACTAAATCTAAAAACTTATAGGCAATGCTTGCAGGGAGTCCAAGTCTCTGTAAGGTTCCTTGAATTAGTTTAAACCCAACACCTGCTCCCGATAGCCCATCAAATGGATAGTCGCAGTCGGGTCTTTTGGGATCTAGAACAGCGACACAATCGGGAATGCCATAACCAACGGTATGGTGATCACAGATAATCAGGTCCATTCCTTTTGCTCGAATGTCGAGTGCTTCTTGAACGGCGGTAATTCCACAATCAACAGAAACGATTAAATCGGCGCCTATACTTTCGGCGTATTCAATTCCTTCTGGATTGATTCCATACCCTTCTTTAAATCGATGCGGGATGTAGTAATGTGCACCAACCCCGAATTCCTTCAGAAAAGTGTATACAATAGATGTGGCTGTAGTGCCATCTACGTCATAATCTCCGTAAACGAGTACTTTTTCGCTTTTGCGAATAGCTAAGGCTAAACGCTCGGCACCTTTATCCATATCCTTCATTAAAAAAGGATCGTGGAGTAAATCTATGGTTGGTCTGAAAAAGTTTTTTGCATCATCATAATTTTCTATGCCACGGATAGCTAGTAATCCAGCTATTTTCTCCGGAACTCCGAGTGCCTGCTCTAGTGCGGACACACGTTCCATCTGTTCCGGCTGTGAGTATACCCAGCGGAATGACATTGTTTACCTTTTTTTTATTTTTATTCATAAAGGCTATCCGGCGACCAAACCGAAACACCAAGTGCATTGCACTTCATTATTTCTAAAATACACTTTTGTTGAAAACTTTCATCATAAACACGGCTACATTAGACGATTTAAATCTATTCTGATTTTCGGAAACGAAATTACCTCTAAAAAACCTTTTCTATTTCAATAATCATTTACATTTAACCTGTTATAAGCTCTTTTTATTGTTTTTGTTTCTGATTAACATTGGACTTTGAATAGATAAAACGAGAGCTTTGGAAGCGTTTCCAAAATTAAACTATCCTATGTTAGAAACACCATCTATAGACCGAGTCTCTTCAACATCAGAAGACGAGAATTTTCCGATTTTTAATGCCCTTCAAAGTAAAGAGCACGAACAGGTTATAATCTGTTCCGATCCTCAAACAGGATTGAGAGCAATCATTGCCATCCATAACACAACTCTTGGACCCGCACTTGGTGGTACTCGCATGTGGATGTATAAATCGGAAGAAGAGGCTCTTAAAGATGTTCTTCGTTTATCTCGTGGCATGACCTACAAGTCTGCAATTTCTGGTCTAAACCTGGGTGGCGGAAAAGCGGTTATAATTGGTGACCCACATACGGATAAGAATGAAGCCTTATTTCGTGCTTTTGGTCGTTTCGTAGATGGACTTGGCGGACGTTATATCACTGCAGAAGATGTTGGTATGGAAGTGCAGGATATGGAATGGATTTATTCAGAAACTAAATATGTGACGGGTATCCCAGAAACACTTGGTGGTAGCGGAAATCCATCTCCAGTAACCGCTTATGGCGTATATATGGGAGCTAAAGCATGTGCTAAAAAAGCATACGGCAGTGACTCGCTTGCGGGAAAACGAATTGCTCTTCAGGGTGCTGGTCATGTTGCTTCTTATTTTGCTAAGCATGCTGCAAAAGAAGGCGCGAAATTATACATCACAGATATTTATTCAGAAAAAGCTGAGTCTCTTGCCAAGGAAATTGGGGCAGAAGTAGTTAAGCCTAATGAGATTTACGGCTTGGATGTCGACATTTTTACACCTTGTGCTTTAGGCGGCGTTGTTAATGATGATACTATCGATAAATTAAAGTGCGATATCGTTGCTGGCGGGGCAAATAATATTCTTGAAGATGAAGATAAACACGGCAAGTTACTGATGGACAAAGGCATTATTTATGCCCCTGATTATGTGATAAATGCCGGCGGAATCATTAATATCTCTAGCGAGCTAGAGGGTTATAACCGTGAGCATGCAATGAATCGTACTCAGAAAATTTATGATACTACCTTGAGTATTCTTCAGTATTCAGAAGAGCATAATATTCCGACCCATAAAGCATCTAATATTTTGGCAGAAGAGCGAATTGCTAAAGTTGGTCGTTTGAAATCGAAGTATTCTTCGAAGAGTCATTTTTCGGGACGATTGGGTGAAATGTATATGACGGATCGAAGGTAATTCTTCGTTTCTTTTTTTATCCACGCTTTTGTAATCCTGAACTTGTTTCAGGATCTGTTTAGGGCAACCAACGGACATACAACTTCTCTGTCACCCTGAGCTCCCGGATAGATCGTTTGGTGATATAATCATAGCGAAGGGTCTCAAATAGAATACCTACTCATAAATTATTCGCCCACTTGAGATCCCTCAGAACTAACACTGCGTTTATTATAAAAACCGGGGCTCTCGGGATGACAGCCTTGCTGAGATTCTATCTAATTCTAGACCTCCCCTAATTGTGATCATGTTTATGAGTGAAGATATAGAGCCTCCCCTCCTTAGTAAGGAGGGGATAGAGGGGAGGTCAGAACAATAGCTAAGAAATGACAGCAGATTGACACCCTTTACCTATCAAAGATGCTGAAATGAATTCAGCATGACGTCGTGGTGGGTGTAGTGGTGGATTGATCGGTTGTCTTTCTTATATGAAACTCCTCTTCTGGTCATCCTGAACTCGTTTCAGGATCTGTTTCGAGCAACCAATAGACATACAACATCACTGTCACCCTGAGCTCCCCTAGTTAACTACTGATGATATACTTGTAGCGAAGGGTCTCAAATAGAATACCTACTCATAAATTATTCGCCCACTTGAGATCCCTCAGAACTAACACTGCGTTTATTATAAAAACCGGGGCTCTCGGGATGACAACATGAATTCAGCATCACGTCGTGGCTGGGGTTGATGTAGAAGCTTATCAAGCCTATCATTAAAAACTACATCAATAAGCATTCTTTTCTGCTTATCTTTGTACTCATTTTAAAAACTACTATTATTTCTTACATGAAAAGAGCGGATTACGAATTTAAAGACCGCCTTATTAAAGGTATTACGGAAGACGGAAATTTTAAGGTTTCTGTTATTAAAACTACAGACGTTATTAAAGACGCTAAAGAACGTCACGGTTTGTCGTTACTTAACACCGTGCTATTAGGAAAGACCTTAACCGCTGCTATGCTTCTAGCTTCTGAGCTTAAAAAAGAGGAGCGTATTCAATTACGACTAGATGGTAATGGCCCTGTTGGTTCTATACTTGCTGAAGCTAATAGTCTTGGCGAGATTCGTGGCTATGTGGCGAATCCAGAAGTAGAGTTGGATTATACTAAACCAGGCGTGGTTATTGGTGATGGAATCGGTCTTGGGATTCTGACTTATACAAAAGTACTTTATAATGAGGCAGAACCTAGAAGTAGTAGCATCGAAATTGTTAATGGAGATATTAATTCTGATGTAGCTCAATATTTAGCTCAGTCTGAACAAATTCCATCGGCTGTAATTCTAGATGTTGGTATTAGTGAAGATGGCGAAATTACGGAAGCTGGTGGGTTACTTTTACAGCGTTTACCTGGTGCGCCGGAAGGTCAAATAGATATGCTTCAAGAACGTCTTGTTTCGTTTCCTCCGATTGATGAATTGCTATCTGATGGACAATATATTGATGAAATTATGAGCAAAGCTCTTTCTCCTATTAAAGTGAAAGAACTGGGTCGCCAATTGATTGATTTCTTTTGCCGTTGTTCGAAAGAACGATTTCTTACTGCGCTATCTATGCTAGGTATTGAAGACTTAAAAGAAATGGAAGGAGAAGGACAAGAAGTTTCCTGTCACTATTGCAACAATAGAGAAGAAATCACGAAAGAGGAAATCTCTCAACTTATAACCGAAGCGCAAGCAAAACTTAACTAACTGATTATGGGAAAGCTCACCGATGACGAAATTAGGCATCTAATTAAACGAGCTTCCATTTTTCAAAAGTTTGAGCATCAATCTCCACATAAATCAGCTCATTTCTCTGACGAAGACTACGATACCTTATTTGAACTAGCTGATAGCCTCAATGTTGACAGAAAGTACATTCAAGAAGCTATCGTTGAGCATTTTGGCGTTGAGACCGAGGAACCCGTTTCCATTGATACCAATAATCAGACTGATATTAAAATCGCTGCTTCAGCGAATGGCTTTATTGATGGCGCAACACTGAATGAAGTTCGTGCAAATCTTGAATATCATTTCAATACCGTTGGCAAAATATCTAGACGGAATAAAAAGATTTATTGGAAAGCCACCCCTTCTGGTCCTTCAAAGTTATTTACCATCAGTAATTCTCCAGAGTTTGAGATCACACAAAAAAACTCTCAAGTTCACTTCGCCTTAAAGCAAAATCTGAGTACGCTTAATAAGCTTTTTATTTTTCCTGCATTTGCTACTCTTGGTGCTTTTATGATGACTTCTGGGGTTATATTTGGTAGAGCTGGTGACGATGGCGTAATCCCAATGCTTATCATTTCTGGGCTTTTAACTGCCGCAAGCTTTTTCTTCGTTCGGTTTGTTAATCGTAGAAAAAATAGGCGCAAAAATAAACTTATTGAGCTCGTTGGAACTCTTCAACAAACTGTTGAACGTCACTTTAGATCTAGATCCAACTTGGCCAGTTCAAAAGAACGAATAATAATTCCTGATTTAGATGATTTGGAAGCTGAAGAAGAAGTAACTTTAGGCGAACAGGCTAAATCATAACATTAACTCAGATTTAATGGCTACTCATGTAGTAATTGTAGGTGGTGGTTTTGCGGGAATAACCGTCGCTAAATATCTAACATCGTCTGACTTCCAAGTCACCATCATAGATAAATCTAATCACCATCTATTTCAGCCATTACTTTATCAAGTGGCTACAGCGGCGCTTTCACCGGGTGATATAGCTGTTCCAATTCGCGCCGTTTTTACGAAAAGGAAAAATGTAAAGGTGATTTTAGGTCGCGTTAACAAAATTGATAAACCCGGAAAGAAAATTACTCTTCAAGACGGGGATGAAATTACGTACGATTATTTAGTTCTAGCACCAGGGGCTAAGTATAATTACTTCGGAAATGACGAATGGGAAAAGCACGCACCCGGATTAAAAACGCTGGATAATGCCCTTCAAATTAGAGAACAGATTTTACTTTCTTTAGAGAAAGCGGAGAAGATTTCGGATCTCGAAAGAAGAAAACCTTACTTAACTTATGTTGTTATAGGTGCTGGTCCAACTGGCGTAGAAATGGCTGGCTCTATTGCTGAGATTGCCAAACGTAATATGATGCGGGACTATCGTAATTTCAATCGAAATGAAACTACGATTTACTTGATTGAAGCCGCTGGAAATGTGCTGAATGGCTTTCATGAAAAACTATCGAATAGTGCTTTAGATACCCTGACTGCCATGGGAGTTCAAGTGATTTTAAACTCTCCCGTTCAAAAAATCACAGAACATGGCGTACATCTAAAAAATCACTTTATTGAAACCCCAAATGTGATTTGGGCTGCTGGTATTGCTGCCTCATCACTCCTCGCCGAGCTGGATGAAGAATCGGATCGAATTGGACGAGTTATTGTTAACCAAGATCTTTCAATCCCATCTGATAATAATATATTTGTTTTGGGAGATGCCGCACACTTTAAAGACAAAGATGGTACTCCTCTTATTGGAGTCGCTCCTGTCGCCCTTCAACAGGGTAAGTATCTTGGAAAAATGCTTCGAAACGAATTAAAAGGAAAACCCCGTTCCGATTTCCATTATCTAGACAAAGGAACTATGGCTACTATTGGTCGAGCTAAGGCCGTAGCAGATATCAGAGGCTTTAAACTTACCGGTTTAATCGCCTGGATGATGTGGGGATTTATCCATGTTTTCTTTCTAATTAGTTTTCGAAATAGACTGCGCGTTTTTGCAGAATGGATTTGGCATTACCTTACTTTTAAGCGCGGTGTTCGACTCATTGCCAAGAAAGAAGAAGCAGAAAAATAATCAGGAGATAGATACTAACTATCCCCCAGTACTCTTTTATTTTGCTCTTTTCGAAGATGAATGATCTACAATAGCATTTTCAGGTTTTAAGGACTTATTTGTCCAAAACGGCGTGTCTATTGAGTAATTGATCAAGGCATGATGACCATAGGTATTACTTTGAGCTTGATTGGTCGTATGCATTCGAGCCGGGAAATACAGTCGGTCTACTTCAACGTATTCATCAATATGTCGAAATACAGGGCCAAGTACTTCTGCTCCTTTTGGGATTCCCATGGCATCTAACTGTGCCCCGAAGCCCACAGAATATTCATAGGCTACAAGCATATTAGTGTCCTGATCGATAAATAATACGTAGGAATCGGCATTCACTTTACCTATTGCAGGGTCTTCTTTAAAATTCATTGTTATTTTATAGACTTCTTGTTCATTGTAATTTGCGGTTACTATTTCAGATAACACCACATTATTATCTTGTGTTAGCCAAGGTAAGTTCAAGAAGTAGTAGAAAAAATAGGTCATAAACTTTGGATAGTTTCCTATTCCCCAATCTGGACTCGCCCACACTTCTGTTCCGTCATATCCCATTCTAAAGTCCCCTTTTTCTCCTCCTAAATGATAGCTTTGGAATACATTTCGGTCGTTAACTGATGAGCCTTTTTGCTCAATCATCTCGGTGCTTGCCCACCATGGGTTCTTAGCATTCGGCGAGGTATTAAAGAAGACATTATCGTACTTGATGCTGGGTGCATTTGCCCATGTTTCCCATCCGCCATGAGCTTCAATCATGTTCTCAATGACTTCTTTAGTTTGCTCACTTTTATATTCTGGCAACCCTTTCACTACTTGTGCAGCAATGATTTGTGGGATTGATAGTATTATTAAAAAAAGTATTCCATGTAAATATTTCATTTTGCTGCTCCTTTTTTGAATTCATCTTTTACTGCACTGGCGCCCTCAGGCTTTTTCATTCTAGCTTCATCAAAGTTTGATAGTAACTCCCAGTCCCATACTTCATGAACAGCACCGTACGAATGGTTACCTTCTACTTTCGCAAGTGTGAGAGGGTAGGTGTAATATCTTGTTGGGAAAAGAAGGCCAGAAACATTGGAATACTTATTAAAAACATGAACCATCTCTGGAGTTTGAGGGCCACCAGGGACAAACTTTGACATATTAATTGAAAAGCTAATAGCTTTAAGTTGATATGAATCTGGATCGATGAAAAGTCGGTAGAAATCCCCAATCGCATATCCAAATTCATCACCGAAGGTCATTTTTATTGAGTAGTACAGTTTATTCTCATTCGGAAGTTTCTCCAATTTTGCTTCTTCCAATACCACCCCTCTTTGCTGTGTAAGCCATGGCATATTGGTAAATTTGAAGGTCATTAATGATAGCATAGCCGGGGTAACTACTTTTTTCTTTTGCTCCGACACATTTAAATCCCAAATTTCCTCCCCATTTTTTACAATTAATCCTCCATCGTCTTTTATTTTAATTATCACTCGTTCTGTTTTCAGATGAACTGTTTCTTCTGTAATCCATGGGTTTGGAGTAAGTTCTCCGTTTTGCATTCTTGGGGTAGCCTTTTTTGTAAATCTAATGGCCTCAACATTATTCCAGGCATCAACACCACCATGGGCATCTACCATCATCTGAATTATTTCTTTGGTTTCGTTGTCACTATAGGTTGCTTGCCCAAACAATGTATTTGAGCTCGTTATAAGAATTATTAGTAGTGTAAATTTTTTCATAGTCTTGCATTTATTAGTTGGTTCAGCAAGTCTACGCACTATCGAATAGTTCTCTTTGGGCTTTGTGATCGCCCGTTAATACTGGGATGAGCTGTTACTTTAATTCTTCTTTGAGCTCTAAATAGGTGTCGATGAGCTTTTTATAGCTTCTTCCTGAACGGATTATATTACCATCAGACATTAGAAACTCGTATTCATTGTTTCCTTTGTATGTCACTTTTGTGATACACTTAGTATTAATAATACTTTTGCGGTGAACTCTTAAAAATGAGTACCTCGATAGTTGTTCGATGAGATCACTTAACGTACTTCGATATAAAAGCTTTTTATGAGCCGATATTATTTCAGAATAGTTTCCTTCTGAATTTATCCTAATGATCTCTTCTGCATAAATAGTAACGACTTTAGATCTTTCCTGAACGCTTATAAAGAACTCATCTTCTTTTTCATCTTTGAGCTGCTGATAATATTCGGCTAGGTCTTTTGAAAACCACTTTTGCTCTACTGCTTTCTTCTTCTTTATTAGTGATACTGCCTCATCAAATCGATCAGCATCAAATGGTTTAAGAATATAGTCTAATGCGTGAACGTCAAATGCTTTTAGTGCATACTCGTCATAGGCCGTGGTAAATATTACTATTGGTTTGTGTTCTAGTTGTTCAATCTTAGTTATTACATCAAAACCATTCATGTCTGGCATTTGAATATCAAGAAAAATAACATCGGGGGTGCTTTTTAAAATTAAGTCGATTGCTTCTCTTCCGTTTCTAGCTTCCCCAATTACCAATAATTCGGGATATTTTTCGACCAATTTTAGTACCCGTAATCGTGCATGAGGTTCGTCGTCAACGATTAAGGTTTTAATCTTCATGAGCTTCCTGTTCTAGCGGAATGATGATGATCACTTCAAAGAATTCATTTTCTTTTAGAACTATTTCAAGACTTGCTTTACCAGCATATAAACGATCTAGCCTTGATTCCAGATTTTTTAATCCAACCCCTTTCGATGTGCTTTTGTTAGATGTTGTATTATGAACCGCGCCATCATCTTTTACTTTTATGATCAACTCGCCATTATTTAGCTTCGCATCAAGACTCAGGGTAACTGGATGTATCGTTTTATACACTCCATGCTTCAGCGCATTTTCAACTAGTGGCTGAAGAAATAGATTGGGCACTTTTTTAGTGAGTGTTTCGTCATCAATTGAATATTCAACCGTAAATCGATCGTTGAACCGTTCCATTTCTATTGCTAGATAGTCTTTAACAATACCTAGTTCATCTTTGAAAAGAATGATGTTTTTCTTCGATTGATCAAGATTATTTCGCAATAGCTGAGCAACTTTGGAAAGTACTTTTTGAGCTCGTTCTGTGTCTTGATCAATTAATGAGCTAATGGTGTTTAATGTATTGAATAGAAAATGTGGGTTAAGCTGATTTCTCAGTGCTGTTAATTCTGCCTCTCTCAATTCCGTTTTCAATAGTAATATCTCGGACTTCTTTTCTGAATATTCTTGATAGAAATTGATCCCTAATAGTATTCCAATTATTCCTATTGCATCGAGAAATCGACTAAATAAAATCCATATAAAGAAGTCGAAAAACTGTGGTATCTGCTCTAAAACAACAGCGCCACCTATAATCGGCCACAGTGTGAGATAATAAAATATGTTCGATACCACCGAATGCGTGCCTGCAAAAAATAATGCAAGGAGAAGTAAAAAGACGATCTGTATAAATTTTCCTTCTTTTCTCTTTATCTCGCTTAGTATCACATACATGCCGGGAACATATATCGGCCATAGTAGATACTTCCAAAAAGTGAGAATGCTATGATTCAGATTTCCATACACTGTGTAGTCAGAATCTTCAAAAGCTAGATAAGAGCTAATGATCAAAATGAAACTAAACCCTACTCCTGATATCAGAAAATAGCGAAATGGGATTGGGCTATATGAGAAATACTTTTTAAACATACGATCTTTGCGTTATCGAGAAGGTCGGGAATTTCTCGCAAAGATTATTCTTTACTAGCTAAACTGTTCAATTCGTGATGAACAGTTCTCTGTTCTAAACAAATAAATCCCTCTAAATAGAAAAACTGGTTCCACAACCACAATCTTCGGCGGAGTTTGGGTTATCAAAAGTGAAGCCTCGAGCATCAAGGCCGTCAGGGAAATCGATTTCAATTCCTTCGAGGTACAGTAGATGGTCAGAGTTTACAATTACCTCAACACCAAAATTATCAAATACTACATCTGAATCGGTTCTGTGATCGAGACCTAGTTTATAGCTTAGGCCTGAGCATCCACCACCTTCAACAGCTATACGTAAATATAGATTTGAGTGTTCTTCTTCTGAACCCTGGATTTTTTTTACCTGTTTTGCAGCTCTTGCAGTAAGGCGTACAGGTTCGCCTGTTAACTCTTTCTTTTCTTCGTTTTTAGATGGCACTTCTTCTTCATCAAAATCAATTAATGAAGCAATAATATCATCTAAGTTTTCTTCTTGAGTACTCATTATCTCCTAGTTTGGAACTGGTCAAAATTACACATTTTTCTTGGAAAATGTATAGTGAGCCACTCCATCTTTCTCAAACAAATCTAACACCCCTGCACTTACTAGATTAACTAAAATCTTAGCTGTTGTATAGGTGGTTTTATTTATCAAAATGGAAAAGCGTTCTACTGTTATATCGCTATACTCGTTTAAGAATCGAAACAATAGCCGCTCATTTTCTCCATATTCGAAGGTAACTCCTTCGTCAGAGCTACTTTTTTTTAGAACTTCAACCATTTCATCTGAAGCCACTACACTTTCATCGTCTCGGCGCGCATATACTACTCGGTGCTTTTTCCCTTTTACATAAATGGGCTTCTCATCAGATTCTGGTACATCAATAAGTAAAATATCCGTCCCTGAAAAACTAATCAGTTCAATTGTTATTGTTGGAACAGGAATACAGCAATCTTCAGCAGCTTGTGTGATCCAGAATTCTTCTTCCATATAACTTTCTACGCCAACCATATCACCGTTATCAGCGACTCCGATTAGAATTTTTCCGCCGTTCGTATTTGCAAAGGCAGCAATTTCTTTTGCAAGTTTTTCAGGAGAAGCAACTTTATGCTTGAATTCTAGAAACGAACTTTCACCTGTTGATATCAGGTTTTTTAAATCTTGTCGTGACATCCCAGATATCTGAACAGCGCCGGTATGCTGTAGATAAAACTCTAACTCTTCTTCCATATTGCAAATTTTTTTGGGCTACTGATCATTAAAAAATAATCATTTACCTTCGTTAGATGATTATTTCGTCTTTTGGATCTCTAGTCATCAACGTATTCAAGGCATCTTTAGGGTCTTCATTATCAAATAAAACACGATAAACTGCTTTAGTGATAGGCATATCAACTCCACTTTTTATTGCCCAATCGTATACAGATTTAGTTGTTTTTATACCCTCTGCAACCATATTCATGCTCTTTATAATTTCATTCAGCTTAAAACCCAGTCCTATTTGCTGTCCTACATATCGGTTTCGGCTATGCTGAGAGGTACAGGTTACAATTAAATCTCCCATTCCAGTTAATCCTGAAAAAGTATCTGGATGTGCTCCCATAACCGCTCCCATCCGCTTCATTTCATGAAGTCCTCGAGTTATAAGTGCTGCTTTAGCATTATCACCTAGTTCTGCGCCGTCGATAACTCCCGCGGCAATCGCCATTATATTTTTTACCGAGCCACCAATTTCAACACCTATTACATCATTATTGATGTACACTCGAAACATGGGCGTTAAAAATGCTTCCTGTATCATTCTAGCTGTTCGAGTTGAATAGGCCGCCGCTACTACCGTAGTTGGTTTTAGCATAGCTACTTCTTCTGCATGACTTGGCCCGTAAAGAACCCCGATATTATCTTCATAAGTAACACCTTCCATTACCTCAATCAGAATTTGAGACATAGTTTTAAAGGTGTCATTCTCAATTCCTTTTGAAACAGTTACCAGAATCTCATGACCATCAAGGCAGGGTTTTATTCTAGCAGCAATTTCTCTTAGTGTATGTGATGGAGTTGCAAAGAGAATGATATCTTGAGAACGAAGGCATTGCTCAAGGTTATGATATGCTTTTATTGAATCGGGTAATATAAGATCCGGTAAGTAAGATGGGTTTCGATGTTCACTATTAATCGAATCAACAACCTCTTTTTCACGAGCCCATATTTGCACATTATTACCTGCGGTATCGAGTACCGTAGCTAACGCTGTTCCAAAACTACCCGCGCCAACTATTGTTACGTTTTTCATTCTTCTGCCTCTGCTGTAGCTTGGGATTCTTCCGGCTCTTTCTTCTTTCCTACTTTACTTTCAGTACCAGCTCTTAGTCGCTCAATGTTACTTTTATGCTTATAAATAATGCCCGCGGACACAATTGCTCCAAAAATGATAATACTGCCGTCTACATAAATGCCCAACACATAGCGCATTATTAGTAATGTGATCGGGTAAGAAGCAGTTGAAATTATTGACGCAAGAGACACATAACGAGACAACAATAATACGATTCCAAAAATAGAGAATGATATTGAAATTGAAATAGGTTCTATCCCAAAAAGCATACCACAGGCCGTTGCCGCTCCTTTTCCTCCTTTAAATTTTGCAAAGATGGGAAACATATGACCAACAACAGCCATCAACCCACAAGATATTTTTAAAAAAGATTCTACATCCCAAGCAGGAGGTGCTAATGGACCAGCAAAAGGTGCGCTTATTAATTCAAATGCGAGGAGGCTAAACCAAAATGAAGGAACAAAACCCTTCATAAAATCCATTGCAAAAACGGTTATTCCGAAAGGAACACCTAGAACCCGAAAGGTATTAGTAGTTCCAGCATTTCCACTACCATGCTCTCGTATATCGATACCTTTGAAGATCTTTCCCACCCAAATGGCTGAGGGAACCGACCCCAAAATGTAGCTCATAAATAATACCGTTACTGTAGAAAGCATGTCCTAAAATTTTACTTAAGATACTATCTGTCTGCCAAGAAAAAAATTTATACGTGTCGTTCAGCGTGATATGAAGAACGTACAAGTGGACCACTTTCAACGTGACCAATTCCCAACTTTTCACCTATTTCTTTGTATTCTGCAAATTGATCTGGATGTACCCAATCCATCACTGGGTGGTGCATTTTTGTGGGTTGCATATACTGCCCAATAGTTAATACATCCACTTGATGATCTACACAATCCTGCATCAATTCAATCACTTCTTCACGGGTCTCGCCTAAACCAACCATAATCCCCGTCTTCGATTTAATACCCGCATTCTTTGTTCTAAGTAGAAGCTCTAAAGAACGTTCGTATTTAGCTTGAGGACGAACTCTTTTATACAACCGTGGCACGGTTTCCAAATTATGACTCAACACATTTGGCGGAGTATCTAATACAATCTGTAGTGTTTGCCAATCTCCACGAAAATCAGGAATTAGCGATTCAATAGTTACTCCTTCAATAACTCTTCGTAGCTCAGTGTGAGTTGCCGCAAAAATAGGAGCGCCACCATCTCTTCGATCGTCTCTGTTGATGGAAGTTAGCACTACGTGTTTCAATTTCATCTTACTGGCAGCATCAGCAACGCGACGTGGTTCATCCCAATCCAATTCAGCTGGTGGTCGACCTGTTTTAATTGCACAAAAAGCACATGATCGAGTACATACATCACCTAAAATCATGAATGTTGCCGTACCAGCTCCCCAGCATTCTCCCATATTTGGGCAACGTGCTTCTGAACAAACTGTATTGAGTTTATGCTCATTTAAGGTGTCTAGAACTTCCTTAAACTTCTCTCCTGATGGAAGCTTTACGCGTAACCAATCTGGTCTTCGTTGTGTCGATTTTTTTTCTACTATCTGTAGTTCTTTTATCATGATTTTAAACTTACAAAAAATTCTTCTCTAGTTCTTGTTGGTCGCCTTTCTCTTTGATTTGGACATTGAAAACATCCTCAAAATGAAAAACGATCCTTTGCTTTACTTCTGCTATATCCATTTCGCTGCCCGTTAGCTTTTGTAAGCTCGTAACAGTTTTATCTTGAATGCCACATGGGACAATATTACCGAAGTACGAAAGGTCTGTATTTACGTTAAATGCAAAGCCGTGCATGGTCACCCATCTTGAGCATCGAATGCCCATTGCCGATATTTTTTCTTCACCAATCCATACGCCTGTCAAGCCGTCAATTCTGCCTGCTTCAAAGCCGTAATCTGCACATACTTTGATAATCACTTCTTCCAAATATCTGAGATATTTATGGATATCTGTGAAATGGCGATCTAAATCTAAAATAGGATATCCAACTATTTGTCCTGGCCCGTGATAAGTGATATCGCCACCACGATCTATTTTAACGAACTCTGCATCCAGTTTTAGTAACTCAGCCATAGAGCGAAGCATGTTTTCTTCTGCTCCACTTTTCCCTAGTGTATACACATGTGGATGTTCAACAAATAGAAAGGCATCATTTTTACGAATTCCATTAAACTCATTTTTTTGCTCTGCCCGTTTTTCACCAATGATGCGCTGCTGCACCTTATGCTGGAGATCCCACGTTGGCTGATAGGATGCTTTTCCTAGATCGTAAAGTTCAACGGTTTTGGTTTTCATAATATCTAAACATTGGTGCGTATCGCGATACGCCTTTACTTTTCTTAGACAGAGACAAAAATGGCTCCCTCATTAGGAGCCATAGTGATTTTCTTAAACACCTTTACATCTCCTATCAAAAGGAAATTTTTGTGTTTTCACATTTAACTTTTCACTTTTTAACTGGAGTTCCTAAGTGAACGCCTTCGTTATATGCTTCTGCTACTGCCTCCATTACCGCTTCTGATAATGTCGGATGCGGATGAACAGCGCTTATGATTTCATGTCCAGTAGTTTCTAAGTCACGAGCTACAACGGCTTCTGCTACCATTTCAGTTACGCCGAACCCGATCATATGTAAACCAAGCCATTCGCCATACTTTGCATCAAAAACTACTTTTACGAAGCCTTCTTCATGACCTAGTGCAGTTGCTTTTCCACTTGCAGAAAGCGGGAATTTACCAACCTTCACATCATAACCTGCTTCTTTAGCCGCAGCTTCTGTCATACCAACTGAAGCAACTTGTGGCTCACAATAGGTACATCCTGGAATATTATCGTAATTGATTGGCTTAGGTGAATGTCCTGCAAGTTGTTCCGCAAGTACAGTCGCTTCATGAGAAGCTTTATGTGCCAACCAAGGAGCTCCAATGATATCACCAATAGCATAAATTCCGTCAACTCCTGTTGAGTAGGTTGATTTATCAACTACAATTGAACCGCGATCAACTTTTACTCCAATACCTTCGAGTCCAAGTCCTTCTACATTTCCAGTCACGCCAACAGCTGAAAGAACTACGTCTGCTTCAAGAACTTCATCGCCTTTTTTGGTTTTCACAGTTACTGAAACACCTTTTCCTTTTTTCTCTACTTTTTCAACCGTGCTTTCAAGCATCAATTTGATGCCTTTTTTCTTGTAGATTTTACCAAGCTCACGTCCTACATCAGTATCTTCAACTGGTACTAAAGTTTTTTGAAGCTCAACAATAGTTACTTCCGTACCAAGTGTGTGGTAGAAATACGCGAACTCAACTCCAATGGCACCCGCTCCTACAATCACCATTTTCTTTGGTTGCTTTTCCATCATCATTGCTTGCTCTGATCCAATGATCATTTCGCCATCGATCTTCAAGCTTGGAAGCTCACGTGGACGAGCACCCGTTGCGATAATAAAGTGTTTCGCTTTGATGCTTTCTATCTCTTTTCCGCTATCGTCGTTTACAGCTAATTCTGTTTTTGACTTGAATGAGCCTGCGCCCATAAATACATCAATTTTATTGGCCTTCATCAAGAATTGAACGCCTTTACTCATTTTGTTAGCTACACCACGACTACGCTTTATAATTCCGCCAAAATCAGCAGAAACTTCTTTTACGTTGATACCATAGTCGCTTGAATGTTGGATGGATTCTAAAACTTCTGCTGATCTTAATAATGCTTTAGTTGGGATACAGCCAATGTTCAAACAAACACCACCTAAATGTCTTTTCTCAACAATTGCAGTTTTAAATCCTAATTGTGATGCGCGGATTGCAGCTACATATCCACCAGGTCCAGACCCAATTACACATACATCAAATTCTTTTGCCATGATTTCCTTATTCAATAATAATTAGTTGATTCTTGACGCCTTCTTAACTCAAAATAACCTCTACAAGTCCGTGCTCTAAAAAGGATAAGAGCTTCTTTTTTTGAAAGCCTTTCAAGGTAAGGGTTTTGGAGAAGAAGTTCGAGTGTTGGAACTATGTTTTGATCATCAAATTGGATTGGTTGTTTTATCATGAAGAGTCTCTTACCTATCATAATTTTTAATCAAACCATACTAGATTAATCTGGATTACTATTCTAATGAGTAATTGGGTTTCAATCCAGTAAGAGCCTTCTCCCGAAGAATCGGGATCAGGATGACTCCTCTATCTTTTAATGAATGAAAATTGATAAAAAAAATAAATTAGAAGTACTTTCCACTTACATATCAGATTTACTATACTTTAACGTTCTATTATAAATTCAAGGGTCGACCAATATTATTATGTACAGAAAAACCATTAGCATCCTTTGCTCACTACTAGTCCTTTTTACTTTCTCAGTTACTACACACGCTTCAAGTCCTGAAACGGATAAGAATATTGAAAAACTGATTGAGCATTTTTCAGATAAAGGTGTTGATATAAAACCGTTACTTGATGACAGTCGTTTTGAGTTAATGCCTGATATCAAACTAAAATTCACTCGAGCGGCCGAGCGAGTGATTGAAGACTTCGCAGATTATCAGCAAGTGCTAGGGTATGATAAAAAAGTATCTAAGCTTGGTGACTTCATGTCTACCTATGCGGCCGATCTAGAAGCCGCTGAAAAGGAATATGGTGTCCCAAAAGAAGTTATTGTTGGGATCATCGGAGTTGAGTCAGAATTTGGAACTTATTCCGGCAAATACAACCCATTCATCGCGTATGTGTCTATGTATGCCGTTGATTACCGCGCTACTTTTGCCCTTGCTCAACTTGAAGAGCTTCTTAAGTTTACAGACAAAAACGACCTTGATGTGCTTTCCCTTAAATCCAGTTATGCTGGTGCAATGTCGTATGCACAATTTATCCCATACTCGTTAAACCGTTGGTGGGTAGGAAGTGATTTATATCATATGCCAAACAATATTATGTCGGTGGGTAAATATTTATCTCATTTTAAAGACATAACTGGCACTACCGAAAAAGCAATCTTACGATATAACAATAGTACACTGTATCAGCAAGCGGTGTTGGGTTTGGCAGAGGAAGCGAAAGCTTTAGGGGAATAATCTATTCCTATTGCGCTATAAGTGTTTCTTCACTGTACTGTAATCGAAATAGATCCTAAGGGCGCATTGCTATTCACCCCCGCTGTCATCCCGAAAGCCCACCTTTTGTTTAGAAAAACTCTGTAGTAATTCTGAGGGATATCAAGTGAGCGATTAATTTGTGAGCAGATATTCTATTTGATACTCTTCGCTACAAGTACATCACCAGTAGTGAAACCCGGGAGCTCAGGGTGACAGTAGAATATTCTAGTGACTTTTTATACAGCCAGATCCTTCGGAGGTATCCTCAGGATAACAATTAGGAACTCACCGGACTGTAATCGAAACAGATCCTGAAATAAATTCAGGATGACGTCGGGGTTAGCGCTTGACGGCTCTGGAAGATTCTAGATATCAGAACCGGAAAGTATGTACATATTTAGCCAGAATTGCTCGCGTTTCTGAAACTGGTAACCGTGGTACTACAGAATCAGGATTGTTGTTAATCACTTCATTATATACCAGATAAAAGTCATTCCCATCTACAGGATTAAAACGAAGCCTAAAGTTAACCGCACTAATTTCATTCAATGTATTTACTTGGGCAAAGGTAGAGGCTGTCCAGCGAACGTTTAAAGAGACGGTCATATTAATTCTAGCTAAATGTGATTCAAAGGTCTCATTCAAGTCAGCAAAATCAATATTGGAATACTGATAAAAGCCTGTAAACTGCAGATATTTTGATACTACAAATTCGGGAGCTATGGATGCGGTAATAATATCTCCCCCGTAAAATGTGCCAATCTGTGACTCAAAATTTGCTAGCAATAAGCCAACTGGTGCGGTTTGATAAGTTAATGTAAGCGTGGTGTTATCATATTCATTTGCGACTATTTCAATTTCGTCGGAAAGATCAAATGCTTCTGGAACCCGATCTTTTAATTGCTCTATTCTTATTCCTAGATTATTTCCTCTGTCCCAGCCCAAACCTAGCTCGCCTTCAAAAGTACGTGTCTCGAGCTTATTCGTACTATTACTAAATGAAGTTCCTGCATTTGCAGATATTTCAATGGTTCTGAGTTTTAGGGATTCATCTACAAACCATATATACCCTATCTCAGATTGTATTTCTGTGAAATTAAATCTTCGTTCAAAACCTAATCCTGGGTTGTAATCATCTCCTACATTTGAGTAACTAAAACCATATCCAAAGCCCTTCGATTGACGGTTCTCCCATTCTAAATAAAGTCTAGATCTATCTAATGTATTCAGGCCGGAATCTTCTTCACTGTCTTGTGATTGGGCAAGATTTATTTTCAAGTAATCTTCGCCAAATACATTGATTATACCATCAAATCCATAGGCAAAGTTGTCTCTTCCGTCAGCGTTAAAACGTGATGTAAACATTCCGCCGACATATGATCTTTGGTTTAGTACATTTCTCCTTAGTCGAAGTACGCCAAAATTTTCAACTGCAATATCATCATTTAATTTTCTAGACTGTAAGTTGATTACTCCAATATCCCAGTCGCCAACTCTACCAACCAATCTGGCCCCACCTAGCATAGGAATTAATTCTCCGTCTTCAATTCCAATTCTTCGGCTATAAAATAAATTGTTATTTCCATCTGCCTTAAAGTCGAAAGTACTAGATCTTTCTAGAAAAAAGCGCCTCTTTTCCGGGAAAAAAAGTGAAAAACGAGACAGGTTTATTGTTTGATTATCTGCTTCGACCTGGGCAAAATCTGTGTTAATAGTAAAGTCTGCATTTAAATTATCACTAAAAGCATGCTGAATATCTAAACCGATCTGTAAATCATCATCATTTATTTTTACATTATTTCCTAAATCATCTTCTTCATAATGATATCCAGTACCACCTAGAATATAGGGTGAGGTATACCATGGTCTTTTATTCTTAACTCCTTCAAATTCTGTGGATGCTAACATTGATGGCTTTGTAAAACTCCAAAAACCCCAATCTGGCGGTATTTCTGGATATATCTGCATTTCTCTTTTTCTTGCAATATATCTGTATGCCCCAACTCCCATAACAACCTTATCATCTTCTACTTGAAATCGCAAGCTACTGAACGGTATGCGCATCTCTGATTGCCATCCCTCTGATGTAGTTGTTACTTTTGCATCCCAATAACTATTCCAAGATAGGTTCCATGTATCTCCACCTTGGGCATCATTTTTTATTGAGTAGTCTGCTCTTGATCCCGTAATCGTAACACTAAAAACTAATGCGTTTTCATTGTCATCATATGGATCTAATACTAATGCAATGGCATCTGCTTGTTCACTAATAGCATCTCTCTTAAATGATATCTCCTGCATTTTATCGGGCTCAGAATCATAACATATAGCCCCGATGTAAATATATTCGTCGTCATAATACATCCGTATTTCTGTATTCTCGGTTAATGATCCACCAAAACTCGGCCAATGCATTACTAGGGGAACTTTTGGAATACTACCCCAAAAAGCCTCATCTACTATTCCGTCGAAATTTATTTCCTGACTTAATTTAACAGCTTTAACAGGTGCGTTTGCATCCTGTGCATATAGGTAACCCGAACATAGAAATATTATTAGGTATGCAATTATTATTCTCATCCAACCCCTATTAAATTTATACCCCACAATTAATAAGGTAGCAGAATAGGACCTTTGGTACAATACTTAAACAAAGGAGTGGCCAATAATCCTATTTCATTCTACGAAATACGCCCCTTATTTAATCAACACCATTTGCCTAGTAAGTACTCCAGACTCTGTTTTTAATTGATAGATATATACTCCACTTGATAAGTTTCCACCTTCGAACCGAATTGTATAACTTCCAACTGGTTTCCTATTGTTTTCAAGAGTAGCCACTTTTTTTCCATTTATGGAGAAAACTTCTAGTAACACATTTGTGGCATTACTTATTGAATAAGAAATATTGGTTGAAGGATTAAATGGGTTCGGGTAATTCTGATCAAGTGTAAATGCTGAAGCAATGTCTGAAACACTTTCATTAGATACTGTTCCAGATATTGTTAAAGATACTGGTATTTCAAATTTTGGGTTAGCAGCATCATTTGTTTGAACGGTGAGCAATAATGAATATGTGCCTGGCTGTACATCCGTTGAGTTAAAGGTTAGGGTAATATTTTTACTTTTATCTGGGTTTATCAGTCCTGAAGAGCTTTTCACAGTTAACCATGAAGTCGGATTTAGATACCGTGAAACTGAATAGTTATCAAAATCTATATATGCCCCAGAAACTCTATTTGTACTCGAAAGAATTATCTCGCTAGGAGTATTCCCTGATTTAAAGAATGGTGCGGAATGTATTAATTCATTATCTACATAATACATGATCATTTCAGTTTCAGGATTAAAGTCAATTTCTACAGAATAGTATTGTCCTATACTTATTTCCTTATCCGTGGCACTATAAAATGGGTTGCCTTCTTCTGATTGAATCAGTACTGAAAAAACTCCATTATTTACTCTTATACCTGCATTTAATTCTCTGGTTTTACCATCATAAAAACCAATATCAAACTGATCGTTATTAGCGTTTTCAACTTCTGATAATTTTACATCAAATCGTGCTTTATAACCACCATACCTAAGAATTCCAATAAATTGACCCGCAATATTTTTTTCGCCTCCCGATCCAGTACTTAATAGTCGTAAGTTTTGATCACCCTCAGATGGTGAATTGACAATAGTTATATCATTTCCACTAAAACTTCTCCAATTGCTAAGTGCTCTTAATCCAGAACCTACTTGTCCAAAATCAGTTTCAAAACTCGTGCTATAAATGGTGCTTTCTGCAAGGATCTTATTTTTTACGGCATTCTTTTGTTTTAAAATTACTCCATCTAATACTTCAAAATCTGAATCATAATCCAATCCGCTTAATCCATTATTTGAAATAGTTACTGGTACTACTAATGACTCATTTAGATTTAACAATACCTCTAGTTTATCTGTAGAAATACTTGCAACTGGGGGATCGGTTTTTGTTAATCTATAAGAAGAAATTACTCCTTTCATTTTTTTCAAACTTCGCGCAGCATCTGCAATTTCAGTCGTGCCGTTAAAGCCAGTTACCATGCCTTCATATGATACCGCGGAATTTGAAAATGCCGGTATATCAGATGAGCCAGCAAATGGGTATGCCATAACTGTACTAACATTATCTTCAAAATTTTGATAGCCAACAGACTCCTGAAATACACCTCCTGTTATTGGCGCTTTTTGAGTTGGCTGTGTTCTAGAATGCAACAAACCCATATTATGTCCCATTTCATGAATCACTGTATATCCATAGGCAATCTGTTCAATCCTATTTACAGAGAATGCTAATTCTGGCAATCCAAGACGATTCGAAGTAACCCATGCAACACCTCCAGAGCCGTCATTTAAACTAGCAAATAATGCTACTAAGTCAGCACCATATTCATCTCTTAGATCATGGAGTTCGTCCATTGCGCCATCTGGATCAGTGATTCCAAAAGGGCTAGAGGTATTAGACGCCGTTATTAGCCTAAGTAAGTCCCCAGAAGATTGAGAAAACCCTTCTTTGTAATCAACATTATGTGTGTAAACTAAACGAACTGTTATTGGAACTCCGCTATTATCTAGTGCACTTTGAGATAAGTTCATTGCTTGTGCTAGTACCCCATCAATCCCGTCGAAATCTTGATTACTTCTTGCCCAAGCCAAGGAATTATTCGTATATGCAATCAGTATATCAATTACAGTGTTTGTATTATTTGATGTGAAAACACCTTTTACTAGATCGTCCTCATTTACATTCTTATTTTTTGCTGATTGGAGGTCTTTTTGAATCTCTTCATTTATTACTAATCCCGCATCATCATTTGAGCAGTATAAATGCTCTTCTTTTTTATCCGTCATGAAATAGGCATTCGAATCCCGATTGTATTTAAACTGATAGTTCTTATTGTGAGATTCATGGTAAAGCCCTATTAGTCTTCCATTATAAAATGTGAAGCTAAAGATCTTAGATTCGTCTCTTTCAGAAGCTGCTCTAATTGAACGTATTCCTTTTATATATTCAGAAACTCTTGTGATTTCTAGAACCTCTTGTCCTGTAGGGGTTTCAATCTTTATCTCTACACCTACTTTTAACTGGTCTTCTTCAAATAACGAGTCGTTGAGCTCAAAGAATACCGTACTTTCTTGCTGAGAGTCTTTGGCTTTCTTGATTTCTACATCTTGACCTTCAATAATCTTATTGAATGTGATTACTTCCTGAGCTTGTATAGAACTCATAATCATCAACGTTGCTATAAGGATAATGCCTTTTTTCATACTTTTATTTTATTATCAATTATTCAATTTAAAAATATAACGCGATCTAACATATTATGTTTGCTAGATTTATTTTTTACGCAAATCTATCTGCTAAGCGATTTATTAGATATCCAGATTCTGTAAGTGCTTGAGTAGCAAATTTTCCAAAGAAATCTGTAACTCCTTCGAACTCTTTGATAAAACCTTCTCTATCATTTTTTTCGACGAGCTCAGCAAGCTTTTTATGATGCTCAAAAAAGTTCATCAATAACTCTCTTCGTTCTTGATTTGAGAAAACAATATCTGCATATAACTCAGCACTTTGTGCGAATATTCGCCCTGTCATCATCAACTCTGCACGATAAATTGGTGAAGAGTAATCGAGCATATCCGCTGGTTTCAAGTCGTAATGTTTCATAAATGAGCCATGAAGTAATGCTACAAAATGTCGTAGACCTTGAACTAAATGCATTACGTGATCATGCTTTTCAGGCTCCGCATTAACAATCCTCATTCCCCATAGCTCACATTGTTTTATAAACCATTCTGATTTCTCAGGAAAACGCGCCGGGCACACAACCATCAATTGTTTTGAAAGGTTTTCGACATCTGGTCCATGCATTGGGTGTAATCCAATTATTGGACCTTCATGATTATCGAGCATTGCTTGCATGGGTTTTGACTTATTACTTGTGAAATCAGCCAAAATGGTTTCTTTATTTAAACGATTATTAAGCCTACCGATCACTTGTTCTGTTATATTAATCGGAACAGTAATGATCACTAGATCTAGTTTTCTGCTGATCTCTTCAAGCTCATGCCAATTGCCTTTATCTATAGAATATGTATGGTGCCCTGTTTGTTTTGTGATTCGTTTGTACAGCTTTCCCATTCCTCCCTCACCACCAATAAACAAAATATGCTTTGGCTCTTCCGTTGCTATGGGGAATCGTTCTTGTGACTGACTATCTCTCGAAGAGCTCATAATCATTCTCAAAAAATCTTCTGCCCACGCGGGGTCTATTCCTTTTTCTTTTGCCATTGCTTTAAAACGAGTGCTCTTTTCAATTTCTCGTTCTGGGACAAATACTGGCAATTTATTTTCAACCTTAGCTCTAACAACATCCTGTACTGTTTTTGCTCGTTCTGCTAATAAATCCAGAATTTCTTCGTCGATTTCATCTATTCTTTTTCTAGGACTTTCTAGCTCTTTATGACGATGGGGCATGATTTTTTTATTCGATTTGTTGAGTGAACCTTAATCTAAAAGAATTTACCTTTCTTTTTGCTCTATTTTCATCTGAAATAAAAATTTTATGTCCGAGTTTAAGCTTCATTCACCTTATAAACCTGCTGGAGATCAACCTACAGCAATTGCCGACCTCACAGAAGGAGTAAATGCGGGAGATAAATTTCAAACACTTTTAGGAATTACAGGCTCCGGAAAGACTCGGACTATAGCAAATGTTCTAGAAAATGTACAAAAGCCAACACTTGTAATGAGTCATAACAAAACTCTTGCAGCTCAGCTTTTTCGCGAATTGAGTGATTTTTTTCCTGATAACCGTGTTGAGTTTTTTATATCGTACTACGATTACTATCAACCAGAAGCTTACCTCTCTGCACAGGATAAATATATTGAGAAAGACCTTTCTATAAATGAAGAAATTCAAAGGCTTCGACTTCGGGCTACGAGCTCCTTGCTTTCTGGGCGTCGCGATGTAATTATAGTTTCGTCCGTGAGTTGTATTTATGGGATTGGATCTCCATCTGAATATGCTAAACTGATTGTTTCTTTAAATACGGGAATGGAAATCCCAAGAAATAAACTCCTTTATGATCTGGTCGACTTACACTATAGTCGTAATGATATCGACTTTAAGCGCGGCGTTTTTCGTGTCCGAGGCGATGTAATAGATGTATACCCCGCATATTCTGATGAAGGATTACGGATCTCAATGTGGGGAGATGAGATTGAAAAACTTCAGCTTTTTAATACAGATACCGGTGGGATTATCGAAGAAGTTCAGGAATATAAAATATATCCCGCTTCACATTATGTGACTACTAAGTCGCGCCTTGAATCATCCATTCAACAAATCCGTGAAGAACTACAGTGGCGAACCAAGGTTCTTATCGATGAAGAGAAGTTTTTAGAGGCTAAACGACTTGAACAGCGCACGTTATTTGATATAGAAATGATCCAGGAAATTGGTTATTGCTCAGGTATAGAGAATTATTCTCGCTATTTAAGTGCTAGAAAACCAGGCGAGCGACCGTTCTGTTTGATGGATTACTTCCCAGATGATTATCTAGTAGTTGTTGATGAGAGTCACCAAACTATTCCACAAATTTCTGCGATGTATGGTGGAGATCGTTCTCGGAAAATTCAGTTGGTTGATCATGGTTTCCGACTTCCTTCTGCACTAGATAATCGCCCACTTACCTTTGACGAGTGGGAAGATAATGTTAAACAAGTCATTTTTGTAAGTGCTACACCAAGTGATTATGAAATGGAAAAAAGTGGCGGTGTTTATGCTGAGCAAATTATTCGTCCAACAGGACTTATGGAGCCTGAAATTGAAGTTCGGCCTCTCGGAAATCAGGTAGATGATTTACTTGAAGAAATTCGTCTTCGAATTGCCAAAAAAGAACGCGTTTTAATCATCACATTAACGAAACGGTTAAGTGAAGAACTAAGTGAATACCTTAAGAACCTAGGTATTTCAGCCGCTTATATGCATAGTGAATTAAACGCACTAGAAAGAATCGAAGTGATTTACAAGTATCGTCGTGGTGATTATGATGTTCTTGTAGGAATTAACTTACTCAGAGAAGGAATCGATATTCCAGAGCTGAGTTTGGTAGCAATTATGGATGCTGATAAAGAAGGCTTCCTTCGATCAGCAACATCACTATTCCAGATTGTAGGACGTGCTGCAAGAAATTTGAATGGAAAAGCGATTCTGTATGCTGATAAAATTACCGCAAGCATGCAAAAAGTACTAGATGAAACTGAGCGCCGACGAAAAGTTCAAAGTGATTATAATATAAAGCATGGCATCACGCCTACTACTATTGCCAAGGATCTTAAGCCTCTTGTTGATCCTGCTTTGATTTCCAATAAGAAATTCGATTATGAGGATGAAGCTGCTAAAGCTGCAGAATATGACTACTTAGAATCCATTAAAGTTGCTGAAGATGGAATTCAGTATAAAGCGAGTCCTGCAATGAATGAGGTTACCTTTGAAAGCAAGGATAAATTAATTGCCCATTTACGCGAAACTATGCTTCAATCAGCAAGAAATATGGAATTTGAAGAAGCGGCAAGAATTCGTGATCAAATAGGTAAGCTCGAAAAAGAATTATAAAAAAGGGAGCAAGCGTTCAAGCTCGCCCCCTGAGGGATTTATGGAGTGTCATCTAAAATCAGTGTACTAACATATATAACTGACTTTTATTTTACTTGTGTACCTACTTTTTTACTAAGTCGGCCCAACTCCTTTAATTCCTCAGGGGTGAGAACTGAAAATTCTTCTACTATTCGTTTAAGATGTTCTGGGAAATATCGCTCAATAAACTCCCTTCCTTTATTTGATAGCGATATTATAACAGCCCTGCCATCATTTGGGTCTTTCTCTTTAAGTACCATGCCACGCTTTTCTAGGTTGTCTATTACCAAGGTAATATTTCCGCCCGTTTTTAGGATCTTTGCTCCAAGCTCTCTCTGGTTTTGGGGCCCTATGTGATGCAGTGCTTCAATTATTCCAAATTGACTAACCGTTAAATTTTCGCACGCCAAATACCTACTTAGGCGATTATTTATACTTTCAGATGCACGAGTCATTTTTATGAATGCATTGAGAGTTTCTATCTCTTTTTTTGATCCTTTGTAATGTGTAGGCATCCTGAATTATACTATTTGTTCAACATTAAACAAACTTTCGTTAGCCGACTTCGTTCTTTAGATATCGTAAATAATCGTAACGGGGGCATGATCAGACATATCCCAATCTTTTTCGATATATGCTTCTTTTGCTTTATTTGCTAATTCCGGTGTAGCAAAATGGTAGTCAATTCTCCATCCTTTATTTCTTTCTTTTGAAGCCGCTCGATAGCTCCACCAAGAATATAAATCAGGTATATCTTTATTCAGATTTCTGTACACATCTTCATAACCTAGATTTAATAAATCTGTAACCCAAGCTCTTTCTTCTGGTAAGAAGCCAGAATTTTTTTGTTGCTGAGCAGGATTGTGAATGTCAATTTCTTCATGACAAATATTAAAATCACCACAAAAAAGTGTTGGTTTACTATCCTCAATAAAACTCGAACAAAATGGAAGAAACTCTCTTAAAAACTTCATTTTTAAATCCTGGCGATTATCTCCACTTGAACCGCTGGGCACATAAACTGAGAACAAACGGTATTCTTCGAACTCTGCCATAACCACTCTGCCTTCTTCATCAATCCAATCAACCCCGATCCCTTCTTGAATATAAAGTGGTTCATTTTTACTGTAAATAGATACTCCTGAATAGCCTTTTTTTTCTGCCGAATAATAAATTTGGTGATAATCTAATTCTTTAAGTCCTTCTGGAACTTGATCAATATCAGCTCTTAATTCTTGAAAGCAGATAATATCTGGACTAGTTTTTTCCAACCATAGCAAAAGCCCTTTTTTATGAGCCGCCCTTATTCCATTGATATTATAACTGCTTATTTTGGTCATTTAACCCCTTTGAGAATCGCGTATTTTCGTTTGCCTACTTTTAGCACCTTTTCTTCTTCTTCATTGAGTGATATTTCAAGGCCAATATCTGTTACCTTTTCATCGTCAAGACTAACCCCACCTTGTTTAATCAGTCTTTTTGTTTCCCCGTTACTTTGTGAGAAATTTAAATCAGAAATAATATCCATTATTTTTGACGCTTCACCTGCATTAATTTTAAATTCAGGTGCATCATCAGGTACTTGTTTATTAATGATTGTTTGCTCGAAGTGATTTCGAGCCGCTTTAGCGCCGTCTTCACCATGATAAAGTTTGGTGATTGCAAAGGCTAGATCATGCTTTGCATTTCTAGGATCTGTTTGAGCTTTCTCTTTCATTTTTGGAAGCTCATCTAAAGAAACATCGGTAACCAATTCGAAGTACGTGTATATTAAATCGTCTGGAATAGATAAAGACTTTCCGTACATGTCATTTGGGCTTTCATCAATCCCGATATAATTATCATAACTCTTAGACATTTTTGCCGAACCATCTGTACCCACTAATAATGGCATCATCAAACAAATTTGCGGTTCTATATCACTGTCTTTTTGTAATTGTCTACCCACTAGAAGATTAAATTTTTGATCTGTGCCTCCAAGTTCAACATCATTTTTTAGATGAACAGAATCTTGACCTTGTGCTAATGGATATAAAAATTCATGTAATGAAATGGGCTCATTATTCCCGAATCTTTTTGAAAAGTCATCTCTTTCAATCATCCGAGCAACAGTGGTTTTTGATGTTAATCTAATTACATCAATAAAGCTCATGGGGCCAAGCCAATCATTGTTGTTAACTATAGTCAGCTTTTTGGTATCCAATATTCTTTGTGCTTGATCAATATAAGATTTCGCATTTTCCTGGACTTCTTCTAATGTGAGCGGTGGTCTTGTTGAGTTTTGACCTGTTGGATCGCCGATCATTGCAGTAAAACCACCTATAATTAATATAGCTTCATGACCTAAATCCTGAAACTGTCGTAGTTTTCTTAAAACCACCGAATGTCCTAAGTGTAAATCAGGTCGAGTTGGGTCAACACCCAATTTAATTTTTAGAGGAGTATTTCCTTTAATAGATTTTTTAAGCTTTTCTTTAAGCTCATCTATAGGAACTATTTCAGCTGTTCCTCTTTGTATAATTTCCAGTTGTTCTTCTACAGGAAGAAATGTCATTTAATTGTCGTTAAGATCTTTTGTTTCGTTCATAAAAGGGAGGTTGTTAACTGGGTTATACTTGCTCAAATTTTCTTGAATTGTTTCGGTATAACCTTCAGCACCTGGATAAATAAAAGCCACGGCTTCGTAGGTCCATGGACCTAAATAAATAATATATGGGTATAGAATTGAGTTGTCACGAACTTCTTCTTTTGGGATATTGAAACCCGCTAATAATAGTAGAATTGTGCTTACTATCATTCCACTTTTAAGGATACCAAATAAGGCTCCAAGTGTTCGATTAACAGCGCTTAACTTTACGGCTTTAAGAAGTTCTTTTGTTAGATATGCTATTAAACCTACAACACATAGAGTTCCTATAAATAGTAATGCCGCTGATAAAAATGGGATATATGCAGCGGCTTCGTCTTCAAAAAAGGGCTCAATTAATACGCTTAAAGCATCCATATATTTAAATGTGAGAAATATCGCAAGTGTTATTCCTACTATATTCAAAACCTCTTTTATTAAACCATTTACCGCCCCTTTATAGGCAAAGTATAATAAAGGGACTGCTATTATAAGATCTAGTATTTCCATGTTAGCCTTCTAATTCTTCTTTAACTATTCGACTTACTAAAGATCCATCAGCTTTACCTTTTAACTGTCCCATAATTGGGCCCATTACTTTACCCATATCATGTGAACCGGTTGCGCCTAGTGCTGAAATTTTATCTTTAATCACTTTCCGTACTTCCTCTTCACCCATCATCTCAGGAAGATAAGCCTCAATAATTTTGAGTTCCATTTCTTCATTAACAACTAAATCTAATCTACCTCCATCAGTAAATTGTGTGATAGATTCTTTTCTTTGTTTCGCTGCTTTAGTTAGTACCTGAAGAGCTTGTTCATCGGTAAGTGTAGCCTCTCCACCCTTTCGTTCTGCAATTTCTTTTTCCATCATTTTAGCTTTCAAAGAACGGAGCACTCTTAATCGGTCTCGATCTTTGGCTTTCATTGCTACTTTAAGGTCTGTAAATATTTGTTCTTTTATACTCATAATTATAAATCTGTATTGTTGAAAAATAAGCAAAAAAAAAGGTTACACAATCAACTTGTATAACCTTTTAAAATAACTTTGTTACGTTATCAAGCTTTATTTTTTTCGATAAAGTCTTTTACGTTTTCCTGCTCAACCATAGCTTCGCGATAAGAGTATTTTCCACTCTCATTTTTAGTTGAAATAATAACCTTAGCCATTCTTTTGGCAGACATTTTTGCTTGGAGTGCATCCGCACCAAATACTTGGATCGTAGCCATAGCTCAACCTTATTTAATTTCTTTATGTACGGTGTGTTTGCGAAGAGAAGCATTGTATTTCTTCATCTCCATACGATCCGTTTGGGTGCGTCGGTTTTTTGTAGTTACATACCGGGAAGAACCTGGCTTCTCTGTACACTCCAAAATTACCTGAACTCTATTACCTTTTGCCATTTTCTTATATTGCTTTTAAAAGGGTTCCTTTACGACGAGCATCTTTTAACACTTCAGTAATACCTTTCTTATTGATAGTTCTGAGGGTTTTGGCAGACACCTTAAGCGTAATCCACTTATCTTCTTCTGGGATGTAGAAGCGTCTTTTCTGTAAATTTAAATGAAAGCGATGCTTCGTCTTATTATTAGACTTAGAAGAACGGTAACCGTTCATCGCTTTTTTTCCGGAAATATCGTCTCTTCGCGACATTGTGAATTGGTTTATTTCATTTTTGAGATAGACACCAAAGATAGGGCTATAAAACTCAAAACTCAACGGTTTTGATTGCAAAAAAACAGAAATTTTTAGTTATCCACTAAAATCTAAGTTTTCCACATTAGAATGGCCTTTTTTACTCCCAAATTTCGCCTAAATCACTCTATCTCAATTTTTTTTAATATCGACCCTGCCTTTTTTTGTTTTTGCCCTTATTAGCCCTATTTTCTGGCGTTAAAAACTCATCTAAACACGCTATTACCCTATTTTATGGCAAAAACACAAGGTTCCGACTACCAGGCTTCAAATATACAAGTTTTAGAAGGTCTTGAGGCGGTTAGAAAACGTCCCGCGATGTACATTGGTGACACTGGTCAGAGAGGGCTTCACCACCTAATTAATGAAGTGGTTGATAATTCCATTGATGAAGCTCTCGCAGGTCACTGTGATCAAATTATAGTTCAGATTAATAAAGACGGCTCTATGACCATTGAAGATAATGGTCGAGGAATTCCGGTTGATACACACGAAAAGTTTGGTATTCCTGCTGTTGAAGTAGTTTTGACTAAACTTCATGCAGGTGGTAAGTTTGATAAAGATACTTATAAAGTATCGGGTGGACTTCACGGCGTGGGTGTTAGTTGTGTTAACGCTCTATCGAATCTTTTTATAGCAACCATTCATCGTAATGGAAAGATTTATAAAATGGAATTCGAGAAAGGTATCACCACTACCACGTTAACCGAAGAGGGTAAAACTGATCGAACAGGGACTATTATACAATTTTACCCAGATGAGTCCATTTTTACTCAGACCTTAGAATTTAAGTTTAATATAATCGCTGAAAGAATGCGAGAACTTGCTTTCTTAAACCCAGAAGTGACTATTGAGCTTATTGATGAGCGCGAAGAAGATTCAGCTTTGGGGAAAGAAACCTATCACTATGAAGGTGGGGTTAGAGATTTCGTACAGTACCTAGATGAGGCTAGAGATACTACTATGCCTACTCCTATATATATACAAGGAGAAGTTGAAGGGGTTCCTGTAGAATTAGCTATGCAATACAATAACTCCTATACCGAGAATGTTCATTCGTATGTTAATAACATTAATACTCGTGAGGGCGGAACTCATGTATCTGGATTCAGAAGAGCACTTACTCGATCACTAAAAAGTTATGCTGATAAAAACGGCATCATAAAATCTAATAGTAAAGTCTCTATTTCTGGAGAAGATTTTCGTGAAGGACTTACCGCTGTATTAAGTGTAAAGGTTCAAGAACCACAGTTTGAAGGCCAAACCAAAACTAAACTTGGTAATTCAGAGGTTCAAAGCGCAGTTGAAGTAACTGTATACGATCAACTAAATGAATACTTAGAGCAGAACCCAAAGATTGCTAAAAGAGTAATCGAAAAAGTTGTTCTTGCTGCAGAAGCTAGAGAGGCTGCTCGTAAAGCGCGCCAACTAGTTCAACGTAAAAGTGTAATGAGCGGCGGTGGACTTCCTGGAAAACTAGCCGATTGTTCTATCAAGGATCCTGAACATTGTGAGATTTACCTTGTGGAGGGTGACTCTGCGGGCGGGTCTGCTAAAATGGGTAGAAATAGGAGCTTTCAAGCTATTCTCCCACTACGTGGTAAGATTTTAAATGTCGAAAAAGCTAAGATAAATAAGATTCTTGAGAACAAAGAGATTCAGGCAATGATTACTGCATTTGGTGCAGGAATTGGTCACAGTGAGGAAGAGTTTGAGCTTGATAAGCTTCGCTACCACAAAATTATCATTATGACGGATGCTGATATTGACGGTTCACATATTAGAACGCTGCTTCTCACTTTCTTTTATCGATATATGAGACCGCTTGTTGAAAATGGGTATGTCTACATTGCAACCCCTCCTCTTTTTAGAATAACCATGGGTAAAAATATTGAGTATGCATGGGATGATCCTACAAGGGATAAAATTATAAATGAATATAAAAAAGGGAAGCGGAAATTTGATGTTTCTAGATATAAGGGTCTTGGTGAAATGAATCCTGAACAACTTTGGGAAACAACAATGGATCCAGAAACCAGAACCTTACAACAAGTTTCTATTGAAAGCGCCGCCGGTGCTGATAAAATGTTTTCAACCTTAATGGGTGACGATGTTGCTCCCCGAAGAGAGTTTATAGAAAGAAACTCCAAGTACGCAAAACTCGATATTTAATAGACATCTACAAGAATTATAGAAGATAGATTTATGGCTAGAGAAAAAATTGTACCAATAACCATTGAAGATGAAATGCAATCGTCGTACATCGATTATTCGATGTCCGTTATTGTTTCAAGAGCACTACCTGATGTTCGCGATGGATTAAAACCAGTTCATAGACGTGCCCTTTATGGTATGAATGACTTAGGGATGCTTCATAATAGAGGCTACAAAAAAAGTGCTCGTATCGTTGGGGAAGTTTTGGGTAAATATCACCCTCATGGTGATACAGCAGTCTATGACACCATTGTTCGAATGGTTCAAAAGTTTTCATTGAGATACCCACTTGTCGACGGTCAAGGTAATTTTGGCTCTGTTGATGGTGACTCGGCAGCAGCCATGCGTTATACTGAAGTTCGTATGGATCGTTTAGCTGAAGAATTACTAACGGATATCAATAAAGAAACCGTTGATTACCAGCCAAACTTTGATGACACGCTTCAAGAACCAATAGTTCTTCCAAGCATGTTTCCAAATCTGTTGGTAAATGGATCCTCAGGTATTGCCGTGGGTATGGCCACTAATATGGCCCCTCATAATTTGACCGAAGTTATTAATGGTGTTGTGCAATACATCGATAACAATGAGATCGAGATCAAAGAATTGATGAAAATCATTACGGCTCCAGATTTCCCAACTGGTGGGATCATTTATGGTTATGAAGGAGTAAAAGAAGCTTATGAAACGGGTCGTGGAAAAGTAGTTCTTCGTGCACGTGCTAATACGGAAGAACTTCGTGGTGGTCGAGAACAAATCGTTATAACTGAAATTCCATATCAAGTCAATAAAAGTACTCTGATACAGAAAATTGCGGAATTAGTTAATCACGAAAAGATCACTGAGATTTCAGAAGTCAGAGATGAATCTGACCGCGAGGGTATGCGAGTTGTTATCATCTTAAAAAGATCTGCAAATGCAGGGGTGGTACTCAATCAGTTGTACAAGTATACTCAAATGCAGACTACTTTTGGTGTAATAAACCTTGCCCTTGTTCAAGGTAGACCAAAAGTTATGGATCTTAAGGAACTTATCTATCATTATGTAGAACATAGAATTGAGATTATCATACGAAGAACCATTTATGATCTTGAAGCTGCAGAAGCTAGAGCACATATATTGGAAGGATTAAAAATTGCTCTAGATAATCTTGATGAAGTTATCAAGACCATTAGGGCATCAAAGAATCCTCAAGAAGCAAATGTAGAGCTTAGAAAAAAGTTTGCACTTACTGACATTCAAGCGAAGGCTATTCTTGAAATGCGCCTTCAGAAACTTACTGGTTTAGAGCGTGGTAAAATTGACTCTGAATACGGCGATATCGTAGATAAAATATCAGCATTCAGAATTATCCTATCCGATCGCGGCAAACAAACCGCTATCATAAAGGAAGAGCTTGAAGATATTAAAGCTCGTTATGGTGATGAGCGCCGAACTCAAATTGTATATTCTGCAGAAGACTTTAATGTAGAAGATATGATTGCCGATGAAGATGTGGTTGTAACTATATCGAACAGAGGCTTTATAAAAAGAATGCCCGTTAGCGGTTATCGTCGACAAAGACGCGGTGGCAAAGGAATGAAAGGAACTACAACTCGTGATGAGGAATACGTAGAACATTTATTTGTAGCCACTAATCATAATTATATTCTCTTTTTTACTGAAAAAGGAAAATGTTATTGGCTCAAAGTTTATGAAATTCCAGAAGGCGGGAGACTTTCAAGAGGTCGGGCAATTGTAAATCTTATTGAGATTGATAAAGATGACCAAATTAAGACTTTCGTTCCGGTAAAAACTCTGGATGAAAGTGACTATGTAAAGAGCCAGTATATTTTAATGGCTACTCGTGAAGGACAAATCAAAAAGACTTCTCTTGAAGCTTATAGTCGACCTCGCCGTGATGGTATTATTGCAATTAATATTAAAGAAGGTGACGCACTATTAGGTGCCGAACTTACTGATGGCAACTGTAATATTATCCTTGCCAATAAAGACGGTCGCGCAATCCGTTTCCATGAAAGTGATGCACGCGAAATGGGTAGAAATACCTCTGGCGTTCGTGGCATGACCCTTGGTAAAGGTGATGAGATCGTAGATATGGTTGTAATAAAGAATACTAATGAGGCTACTGTACTTGCCATTTCTGAAAATGGCTTCGGTAAACGATCTCTTGTAGATGATTATCGTGAGCAATCAAGAGGTGGTAAAGGTGTATTAACATTAAAGATAACGCCTAAGACTGGAAATCTTATTGCCCTTAAAGAAGTCACTGACAATGATGATTTAATGGTTATTACAGAGCGCGGTAAAGTTATTCGAATGAGTTGTGGCGGTATTCGTACCATGGGTAGAAATACTCAGGGTGTTAGAATTATGCGACTCGACACTGATGGCGCTATTGCTGCAGTAACAAGAGTTGTAAATGAGGACGAAACCGATGTTGAAGGAGGAGAGGTTGAAGAGGCATAATCTCTAAGCCTCTTATTTTTAAATAATTAATAAAAGCCATTTCTTTAGTTAGAAGTGGCTTTTATTTTTCCAGCATTTTTCTGAGTAGGGTTTCTCTTTTTTCGATTAATTCAGATGGTTCTATAATTACAATAGAATTTCCAAATTGTAACAGCCATTCATTTAAATAATCTAAATTATCGAATCTAAAGTGAAGCTGAATTATTTTAGGATTTTTTTCTTTTTGCTTAATTATTTTAGCCGGCAAATTTGCCCTGAAACGAGCTAAAACAGATTTTTCGACCATTACCCTTATTGATTGCGATCTTTCGTCATTTCTAAAAATTAGTGCCTCTACATCGATATCCTTTTCATACTTAATTTTTTCTTCCAGAATTCTAATTTTCTCCATCTTATTAAGAATAAAATTTCTAACCTCTCCTCTTAAATGAGATTTACCCACCATATTCCAATGATCCTCATAGAAAACCAATAAATACGGATCAACTTTTCGTGTTGCCGTTTTTCCATCTTTAGATGTATATAAAAACTCTACTCTCTTTTTTTGGGCAATGGAACTACTTAGTAAATACCAGTCACCACCATTAGTTTTTTCTCCACCAAATTTTAAATAGGGGTCAACAATAGTTTTGGTTTCTAGAGAATTCATGAAATCCTTCAGATCTTTCGAAAGCACATTCTTTATCTTTAATTCTACTCCTTCAGCATCTTCAACTAATTGTTTATCAACTTGTGATTTCACAAAATTTAATCCGACTATGATTGTAGCTAGCTCTTTTGACGTAAACATTAAGGGTGGAACCTTATACCCTGGCATTACTCCATACCCAGAGAATTTATCCCATGTTACCGGAACATTTATTTCCTGTAAAGAATTGAAATCTCTGAAGATAGTCCTTCTACTGACCCCAAATTTATTTGCTATTTCTTCTACGGTTTGTTTCTTCCCGGGTTGCTGAAGAAGCAGCATAAGTTTCAGTCTTCTTTCTGAGCTATTCATGGTTTTTTGAAACCTCAACTATTGCTTTTCCTTTATAGAAGTCTGATCTAAGAACGGTATCTAATTCAATAATATTTATCTTTAGCTTACTTAAAACCCCATCTAGTTCTTTTAAAACTTCTTCCCCTCCTTTTAAAAAAACAATTCTACTCCATTCAGTCTTTTCAATAAACGATACTAGATCTTCTATTTTGAATGCATGCTTTGTAATCACTAAGTCTTCTTTTTCTATTGGAACTTCGGAGATAGAGCCAGTATGGGTTTTAACATTCTTCAAGCCTAGTTTAAACGCCATTTGCTTAACGGCCATTATCTTCTTTGAAACGATATCATTTAAGACAAAATTTAAATCTGGGAAACATATTGCTAACGGGATTCCTGGTAAGCCACCTCCAGTACCAGTATCAATAATAGTTCCAGCTTGTTCTATATAGAGATATTGATGAATAAGCAGGGAGTGTCGAATGTGCTCTATTACAGTTTCACGTGAAACATCTCTGCTGACTAGATTTACTTTCGTGTTCCACCACATTAATTCCTCAGCATATTTAGTTAGCTGGTTTTGGTGGATATCAAGCAAGGAATTAAGCTTGGTTAAGCTCTCTTTTGAGATTTCGGTATGTATTATCGTATGTTTCACATGAAACATTATCTCTTTAGGTAGACCATTAGTACAGATACATCGCTAGCTGATACGCCACTTATCCTACTTGCTTGCCCTATTGTTTCAGGCCTCACTTTTGAAAGCTTTTGAAACCCTTCTGTTGAGAGGCTCTTTATCTTTTCATATTCTAGCTTTTCAGGTATAACTAAGCTCTCTTTATTGCTTAATTCTTCAACCATTTCGAATTCTTTTCTTATATAGCCAGAGTACTTTATCTGTATTTCTATCTCTTCTATAACGTGCGAGTTGGTCGTTATTTCTTCTGTTCTATTTTTAAGATCTTCATCAGCTTCTAACATATCAAAGATAGAAATCTGCGGTCTAGAAAGAACCGTATGAGCCTTAACTGGTTGGGATAAGGGACTAGTTCCTTTTTCGCTAAGCATTGGACCCATCTTTTCGGGTCGTACTGTCTGTGAAATAAATAAATTATAGAGTTTCTCCGTCTCTTCTTTCTTTTTAAGAAAGACTTCCAACCTCTCATTAGTGGCTAGTCCAATTTTGTATCCCAGCTCAGTAAGTCTTAAATCCGCGTTATCTTGTCTCAGTAGGATTCTGTGTTCAGCCCTAGAGGTGAACATTCGATAAGGTTCTTCAGTGCCTTTATTAATTAAATCATCAATTAATACCCCGATATAAGCTTCCGATCTTTTTAGTATAAAAGGTTCTTTGTTTTGAACTTTTAACGCAGCATTTATTCCGGCCATTAATCCCTGACATGCAGCCTCTTCATAACCCGTTGTACCATTTATTTGACCCGCAAAGAATAATCCTTCTACTTTTTTGGTTTCTAGCGTTCTCTTTATTTGGTGTGGAGGAAAGTAGTCGTATTCAATAGCATATCCAGGACGAATCATTACAACTTTTTCAAAACCAGGAATTGTACGTAACGCCTCTATCTGTGTTTCTTCAGGTAATGAAGTTGAAAATCCATTGAGATACATTTCATATGTATTCCAACCTTCGGGCTCTAAAAATAATTGATGCCGATCCTTATCAGCAAAACGATTTATTTTATCCTCAATACTTGGGCAGTATCTTGGACCAATTGATTTAATTCTACCATTAAACATTGGGCTTCTATCAAAGCCTGTTTTTAAAACATCGTGAACTTCCTCATTGGTATAACCAACCCAACAGGTAAGTTGTTTCTCTACTGTAGGTAGGTCTTCGGTTTTTGTAAGAAAGGAGAACGGCGTGGGATTCTCATCTCCATATTGAATCTCAAGTTTTGAATAATCAATTGACCGTCCATCTACCCTAGGTGGAGTTCCCGTTTTTAATCTTCCTATCTCAAAACCTAATTTTTCAAGCGCTGCCGATATACCAATAGACGCTCGTTCTCCAGATCGTCCACCACCATATTGACTTTCCCCAATATGAATTAAACCATTTAAAAATGTTCCGCTTGTAAGGACAACTGCTTTAGAATAAAATTTTTGACCTGTTTGGGTGACAACCCCCTTAATATCATTGCCTTCTGAAATAAGGTCAATCACGTTATCTTGCCTAAACGTCAGATTCTCTTTTGATTCAAGGTGCTCCCTCATTCTCTGGGCATAAAGCATTCTATCACTTTGACACCGAGGGCTCCACATTGCCGGACCCTTACTTCTATTTAACATTCGAAACTGTACACCTGATTCATCGCTTACTATTCCAGAAATCCCGCCAAGAGCGTCAATCTCCCTAACAAGCTGTCCCTTAGCCACGCCTCCCATTGCTGGATTACAAGACATTTTAGCAATAGCCTCCAGGTTCATTGTTATCAATAACGTTTTGGCCCCAAGCTGCGCAGAAGCTCCTGCCGCCTCACTACCTGCGTGACCAGCTCCTACTACTATAACATCATATTCAGGATAATTTGAAGACTTTACCACTTGTTTTTATTACACTTATTAATTTTATTAGATCGAGGACTATTTGTAATATATAAAAAGAAAAAGCCCTGAACTACTTTGTAATTCAGGGCTTATGCGATCCGGAAGGGACTCGAACCCTCGACCTCCTGCGTGACAGGCAGGCGTTCTAACCAACTGAACTACCGGACCTTTTTGAGAGCCTCAAATATAAAGAGGTATTCAAAAGGAAGTCAACACTAATTAAAAATAAGTTTCAATTATAATACTGCCTTAATTGCGCCTTTGATTTCTTCACTTTCAGGCTTTACACCGCTTCTGAATCTTCTTATTAAGTTTCCTTCTCTATCTACAAGAAATTTTTCGAAATTCCATTTAATATCACCGTCAAAATCTTGATTTGGCTGAGAGGTTAAATATGTAAATAGTGGATCTTGATCTTCCCCTAAAACTGATACTTTTGATGACATAGGAAAAGTAACCCCATAAGTTAATATGCAGAACTCTTTAATATCTTCTTCAGTACCTGGCTCCTGCCCTTTGAAATTATTTGCTGGGAAACCAACTATAACCAATCCCTCATCATTAAATTCCTCATATATTTCTTGTAGGCCTTCGTATTGAGGAGTATAACCACATTTTGATGCAACATTAACGATTAAAAGGACATTGCCCTTATACGTTTCTAGTGACATCTCATTTCCATCGATATCCGTAACTGGATATTCATAGAGAGAATCTGATTTTGATGTGTTAATTATAGTTATCATTGCGCTTAAAATAAGAGTAAGTAGTATCTTCATAACATAGACTTTAATTTATTCGTTATCCTTATAACTTTAACTTACTACCAATTCATTCCTATGAAAAGAATTTTATTGTTAACGATTGTATTGTCATCCTTTATTCTATTGCCAAGGGCTGTTTTTAGTCAAATGTTTTCTGTTGGAGACGCGCCACAACAACAAAGCTTTCCTAATTCTTTTTTAAGAATAGGGACTGGGCCAGCGATATTTGATTACATGGGAAATGATTTAAGCCCATTCGGACCTACGCTTTTGGAGTTTAATAGTAATGCCCTTTTCGTAAATTTTGAGACTCCTGGTTTAAATTTAGCTTTATTGTTAGCAAACAATATTACAGGCCTAGAAGAAAAAAATTACTTTGATCTAGGGTTCACTCTAACAAATAGGTTCGCGTTAATCCGGCGCCCATTTATAACTGTTGGTCTTCCGATTCAATTATATAGTTCTGTTACAAATATAAATAATGATCGCGCTCAAGAGAATTTTAATCAAGTGAACTTTGGTTTTGGGGGTGGTGGATTCCTCAATTTAAAACTAGGAAAGAGAATCACACTTAGTAATGAATTAATTCCAGGTTATGGTTTTAGTAATTCAAACGGTGGCTTCTTTGGGGGTTCAGTGTTTTATGTAACAGGAAAGAGCCGCCTTACTTTTGTTAACTTATTGGGAAGTAGATCTGTTAGCCTTGGGTATGATTTTAATTATCGCTCTTTTGATATTGATGGCGAGTTATACGATTTTGAACTTAAATCAAATTTACTAACCATAGGAATTTCTCTTTGAAACCAGACAAGTTATTACTTGAGCTCGAACAATTGCTTGAACAGAGTGGCTATCGTTTACGAAAAGAGCGGGGTTCATTTAGAGGGGCTGATTGTATTATTGAAGGTGATAAATTAGTCTTAGTAAACAAAAATAAACCAACTGAATCTCAATTAGGAACTATCGCGCGAGTACTTAGTCAAATAGAACTGGGTGGTACATACATAAAGCCATTAGTAAGAAAAGAGCTTGAAAAACTTTGGGACAAGCTGGAAGTAACTCCAGCTGAAACCTCTTCAGATTGGGAATTAGGCTAATATGAAATTCACCTTTCTTGGTACCGGCACTTCAATGGGCGTTCCAGTAGCTGGCGGATTTAAAAGAGAAGAGCTGGCTCATGATCCAAGAAATGAAAGAACTCGTTGCTCAGGTTGGATTGAAACAGATTCTACATCAATCATAATTGATGTAGGGCCGGAGTTCAGAATTCAAAGTATACGGTCAGGAATTAAACGTATTGATCATGTACTTATAACGCATGAACACATGGACCATATTGGTGGGATTGATGATTTAAGAATGTATAATTACATAAAAAAATCTTCGATTCCTGTTTATACCACAAAATCTGCAATTTCGTCGATAGAGAAACGGTTTGATTATCTTTTTGGAGAAAATAAGTATCCCGGGTCAACCTCAATAGAACTAAAAGAGTTTACAGATAAAGAAATAATTGGTGATTTAGAGGTCACCCCTATACCGTTATATCATGGCGATTTAGAAATTCTAGGCTTTCGAATCAATGATCTTACTTACTTAACTGATGTCAAAGAAATACCAGAGTCCTCAAAAGAGTTAATTAAAGGGAGTAAAGTTGTTATTTTAAGTGCGCTTCGGTGGGAGCCCGATCATCCTACCCACTTAACGATCCAACAAGCCGTTGATTTGATCAATGAATTAGGCGTCAAAAAGGCTTACTTAATTCATATGAATAGTTATGTTGACCACGAAGAAACCAATTCGCGTCTACCATCAAACGTACGGCTTGCATATGATATGCAGCAAATAATAATAGACTAAAGAAATTTGTTTAGGTCTGCCGAGGCTTTTAATTGCTCAACAATATCTTTAACCCCTTGAGCCTTCTCTAAATTACAGATAAGGATTGCCGAGTCGGTTTCTACAACAGCAAGGTTCTCAACACCAACAAGCGCGATCATCTTCTCTCCTGAAGAAAGAACTATGTTGCCCTCCGAATTAGCAAAGGTGGCATTTAGAGTTTTAACTGAATTTCCGGATTCGTTTTTCTCTGCTAATTCATATACCGCAGTCCAGCTTCCTACATCATTCCATCCAAATTCTCCTGGCACTACATATACAGAGCCAGCGTCTTCCATGATTCCATAATCGATTGAAATAGATTCACACGCATAATAAAAGTCTTTTATTGCAGCAGCATGAGTTGTTTCATATAATTCTGAAGATGCTAACTTTACTTCATCAAACATTTCGGGAAGTTGTTTTTCTATTTCCTTTAGCACCGTTGAGGCTTTCCAAATAAACATCCCGCTATTCCAGAAATAATCTCCAGATTTTAGAAAATTTTGTGCTGTGATTTCATCTGGTTTTTCTGTGAATGCTTTTACCGAATACACATCATTTTCATCAAAGCTCTCTTTAGATGATTCATTTGCATGAATATATCCAAACCCTGTTTCCGGCCTGCTTGGTTTTATTCCTATAGTTACTAAATGATCTCCTGATTCAGCTTTCAAAATGGCTGTTTGCAAGACGTCATTAAACTTTTCGGGTTCTGTAATGTGATGATCGGCGGGTAGCACAACCATTACTGCATTAGGATCTTTTTTATACAGTAGCTCTGCTGCAATTGCTACACATGGCGCAGTATTTTTAGCTACTGGTTCTCCTACAATATTCTCAGCTGGCACTTTTGGAAGTTGCTCTTTTACAATAGAAACATAGCTATCATTGGTTACAACCATTATTCTTTCTTGTGGAATAATATCTTTTATCCTATCCGCAGTATTTTGAATCATTGTGCCTTTTCCGAATAGATTCAAGAATTGCTTTGGCAGAGCCTTAGTACTTTGTGGCCAAAATCTTGTGCCAGAACCTCCGGCCATTATTACTGCATAAACCATCTGTAATGCTTTTAATTAAATTATTTAAAAAATATAAGGTAAGGAACTAAACTAATTTATGTTCCGGCATATTTACTTTTGTAAGAGAGATACTAAATGTTGAGCCTTTATTTGGTTGGCTTTTTATTTTTAACTCTTCGCCGTGTGCTTCAATTATGTGTTTAACTATTGCTAGACCTAGCCCTGTTCCGCCGCGTTCTCTTGATCGAGACTTGTCAACTCTAAAAAACCGTTCTGTAACCCTTGGAATATCTGCCTCATCAATCCCCATGCCGGTATCTTTAATATAAAGGCTCAGTTTTCTTGGCTGCTTATCAATCTCTTTAACTCCAACCTCTACACTGCCGCCTTTTGAATTGTATTTAATGCCATTTTCAACAAGGTTGATTAATACTTGCCTTATCTGGTTCTTGTCTGCTCGAATCTGAATTTTTCTATCAAAAGGAATCATTTTTAAATCGACTTGTTCCTTTTCAGCTTTATAATTAAGACTATCAACAGCGTCTGAAACCAAATCATGTAAATAAACCTCTTCAATTTCAGATTTTAGCTCTCCTGTTTCAAGTTTAGAGATCTCCATTAAATCTTTAGTCAAATAGATAAGCCTGTTAACATTACGCATCGCTTTTTGAAGAAATGCCCTATTTACTTCTTCATCTTCAAGAGCCCCATTTAATAAAGTTTCAATAAAACCTTGAATAGCGAAGATCGGGGTCTTTAGCTCATGCGAAATGTCACCAATAAACTCTTTACGATAGTTTTCTATTCTGTTTAATCGCTGAATTTCACGCTCTACAGTTCTACTTGATTTTATTAGATGCTTAATAATGTAATCTAATTCGTCTTGATACGAAGTTCGAAGGTCTTCTATTTCTTCAAATCTTTTTTTAGATATGTTTTTAGACACCTGTTCGAGTACTTGTATCCTCCGAAATTGAAGTGTAAAGCTCACCAAATAAGACGTAATAAAAGTGCCCAATAAAATAAAAAAGGATATCGTCCCAGAGTGGCTAATCTCCATGCCATAATATTGCCACATTAACATAAATGAAAATGCTGCAGATATTATTGAGGTATAGATTGCTACTCTAATACCAAGTTTATAAATCTGCGATCTCCTACGGGGTCTGCTCATTCTTTAAATCTATAACCTACGCCTTTAACCGTTTCTATATAATGATCTCCTAATTTCTCTCTTATTTTTCTAACATGAACATCTACTGTACGATCTACTACGTAGATGTTATTTCCCCAAACTTTATTTAATAAGGTTTGCCTATCAAGCACTTTTCCTCTTCTACTTGCCAGAAAAAATAATAGCTCAAATTCTTTTCGTGGTAACCGAAACTCTTCTTCTCCTCTCTTAACTAGGTATCTATCTTTATCAATTTCTAAATCATGTACAACCTGATTATTAACAGAATCTTGTGTATCATCAAATCGCCGCATTACTGCCTTTATCCTAGAAATCAATTTCGTTGTGCTAATAGGTTTTGTGATGTAATCATCTCCACCTTTGTTAAGACCTTCGACCTCCGTTTTTTCATCACTTCTTGCGGTAAGAAAAATGATGGGTGTATTCTTTAAATCCTGATCTTTGCGCATGATTTCCACCGCTTCAAGGCCATCCATTTTTGGCATCATTATATCTAACAGGATCAAATCGGGGCGCCCTTCTTTAGCAACCGCAATACCTTCTTCGCCATTTTCGGCTGTTAATACATTAAAGCCTTCTTTTTTTAGATTATACTCTATCAGATCTAAAAGGTCTTGTTCATCGTCAACAATTAGAATTGTTTTTTTAGCCACGAGTACATGATTTAATTAATGGTCATAATTATACAATGGTACTAATGTAACACGCCAATTTAAAATGAAGAAATTGTTATCTATTTGTTTAAAAGTGACAACGCTTTTCTAATAACCGCCGAGGTATCACTAGTATCAGAATCCTTCACGGCCTTCATGACCGCTTGTTCGGCGTCTCTAGTTTTAAAACCTAATGACTCTAAGGCTTGAATTGCCTCATTCATAGGTCCAGATTGTGTTGAAGAGCCAATACTTGTAGATGATGAGGTGTATTCGGCAAGTTTTTCTCTAAGCTCCAAAATGATGCGTTCAGCCGTTTTCTTTCCAATTCCCGGAACTCTTGAAAGAGCGGCAACATTGCTTTGGGTTATTGCGGCAATTAAATTTGCCGCAGGTAGACCACTTAAAATAGTAAGTCCAAGTTTGGGGCCCACTCCTTTTACAGTAATTAATTTTTCGAATAGGGCTTTTTCATCTTTTGTAAAAAACCCAAACAGCCGCTGGTCACTCTCTGTAATATGATGGTAAATAAGTAACTTTATTTCAGTGCCTGCAGCGCTTAATTGATCTACTGTTTGAGTAGAAACCTCAACTTTATAGCCTATGCCATTAACATCAATTAAAACTGAGTCTTTGTTTTTTTCTTCTATATGACCTTTTAAAAATGCAATCATAATCCTTTCACTCTTTCTGGGTTTTCTGCCACAAAACTTGCCCAGTCTGACTTTTTATTATTCTGATGTGTCTTCTTTTTTGCTGAAGGTATTCCTCGCCCTTTCATCATATGACACCAAGCAACCGCCAGAGCATCTGTCGCATCATTTGAAAGTTTCTCATCAGGAAGGGTGACCATTTTCTTCAACATAAAAGCTACTTGTTCCTTGCTTGCATTTCCATTTCCAGTAATAGATTTCTTTACCACTTTTGGGAAATACTCCGCTACTTCAAGTCCGGAATTTTTAATCGCCAGAATTGCCGCTGCTTGAGCCCTGCCTAGTTTTAACATTGCCTGGGGATCTACTCCATAAATGGGTGTTTCTACCGCACACTCAGTCGGTTTAACAGACTTAATTATGCCGGAAAGCTGATCAAATATAAATTTAAGCCGATCTGAATGCTCTTCGATATGCGCCATTTTAATAACATCGCAACGAAGAGCGATTAGCTTGCCGTTTTCCTCGGTAAGCACAGCATACCCAGTATTTCGGGAGCCGGGATCAATTCCAAGGATAATATCTGGCATAATGCTTACTTATTTTTTCAGCTTAAGGTCAGGATGACCAATATTGTTACTTAATCTTCATCTTCAGTATAAAGCTTTGCTAAATCTTCCATCATCTCTTCTGAAATGCCATTAGTTGAAAATCCGCCATCATGGAAGAGATTTTGCATGGTTACTTTCCTGGTCAAATCTGAAAACATAGCTACACAATAATCTGCACATTCGTCAGCGGTAGGATTCCCCATTGGGGCAATTTTTTCAGCGAAAGTAAACATTCCATCAAAGCCTTTAATACCCGATCCCGCAGATGTTTTTGTAGGGGCTTGAGAAATAGTATTTACCCTAATCCCACGAGTCGCTAAGCGGCTGCCATAATTTCTCGCAATACTTTCAAGAAGCGCTTTAGCATCGTTCATGTCAGAGTACTTGCTAAAAATTCGTTGCGCTCCAATATAAGAAAGAGCAACAACGCTTCCTCCATCATTTAGAATTCCGGTTTCGTCAGCATGATGAAGGATTCTATGCAAGGAAATTGCTGAAATATCTAAAGATTGCTGAAACCAGTTGTAGTTCAGGTCAGTATATTCTTTTTTCTTTCTGATATTTGGAGACATGCCGATAGCATGAAGAACAAAATCTACTCCACCGAATTCCTCTTTCACTTTTTCCATCATTGCTTTTACATCTTCATCACTAGAAACATCACAAGGAATGATTGGTGCTCCTGTTTCTTCAGAAAGAGCATTCAAGGCTCCAAGCCGAAGAGCAATTGGGGCATTTGAAAGAACAAACTCTGCACCTTCTCTTTTACAAGCCAATGCTATTCTCCAGGCAATACTTCGCTCATCCAGCGCTCCAAAAATAATCCCTTTCTTCCCTTTTAGTAATCCGTAACCTTCGCTCATTATCGTAAATTTCTTTTTGTTTTTGTGATGCGGGCTAAAATCACCAAAATTGGTGTAAAATGATAGCGGGAAAGTGAGGCCTTAGTTTGACTAAGTTGTTCCTAAAAGAATAGCGCTCTAAAATGAGTAACTGGATACCAAAACGGTTTTGCAAATGGAATTAACCAGCTCTGAAACTCATCTTCGGTAATTTCTCCAATTTCAAATAATCTAGAGCTATCAATAAAGGGGCGATAAAAACAAATATAGAATAGAAGAAAAAGACCCCCAAGAAGTTCACTACTAAATTCGAATAGAAAGTAATTTACAACTAGCGGAAATAATAAAAGCACTATATAGATTAATTTATTTCTCAAAATACCCTCGTCTGTTAGCCCAAGTTTCTATAATGAGGTACGTCCTTCGAGAATGTTACACGGGTTAATGCTATTTAAGAGTATTTTTTTGCCGCTACGAATTCTGATTTTAAATAGCTGAAACCTTAAAACTAAAAGAAAGCAATCAATTCAACGGGAGTATTAATTGACACGCTCGCCTTGGCAAAGTCTTTTTTGTTGCGCGTAACTATTCCATCCAAGTTTGCATGAATTGCTGATTGGTGAAGAACGGGATCTTCAAAATCAGAGAAATCTACTTGCAACGCTTCCTCCAAAACCGCCCTGTTAATTGGGTATTTTAATAGAGTTTTGCTTGGTTAATAACTAAAGATCTCGCTAATAACTAGAAAACTTTATTTAAACTGTAACTAACTGGTCGCTTTTAACTCTTAACACATAAAATACATTGGCTTAAATTTTAATTTGTTATAAATTCCACTCTGTCTCGTCTAAAAATCTTCCTTTTTTACCTTTAATCCTGCTCAATTGTAATGAAACCTCTATTGTAGAGGAAAATCCATTTGAAGAACAGTATAATTCTGAGTACTTAATTGGAGAAACCCCACTTCCTTTAGTTGAGGGAGTTAAAGATTATGGGATTGATAAGATTAGTGATCAAGTGGGCATTTCAAAAGCCAAAACTATAGGCATCAATGAGGAGGAATTTATTCGCTTACTCGATTCCTATAAGGAAGATGCCAATACGGAATATTTTGGTGTATTTAGTTTCAGAAAAAAAGTAAATGATGACTATCTCTATCACTATTATGTACGTGATATAAATTTTTCAAAAGAAATAATAGATGAGGCGAATGGTGAAAAGGTTCTCTTTGTAGTTGTTCCGGGAAAAGATATGGCTGGGATTCATCGTGCTTATGTTGCCTGGATTCCTGACTCTCAAAAAGCCCGAGACCAAATGGCACTTTGGGCTCTTCCTACTGAAACACAGCCAAACCCTTTGGATGTAGGAACTATTTCTGATAACATGAAGTCCATGGGTTGTGATTGGATTCAAACTGTCCCTGGTGGGTATGTAATTATTGGTGGTTCAGTTATATATTATCCACCCATAGTCGAATGGATTTGTGAAAACCCAGATATTCCAATGGAATATGAAGATCCCGATATGGGCGGTGGGGGTGGGGGTATTTGCACGACCCCTGAGGGATGTGGTACAAATGATGATTGCCCACCAGGTGAAGACTGTTCCGTTGATAAGCCCTGTCCAGGAGACCCGGTACTAAATCCAGAAATTGCCCCTACTAGTGGTCAAGGGATTCAGGGTGGGAGATATGGCGCTCATCGTTATAACACTGTTGGTTACCACCAAGGGTTAGATATTAAAGCGCCAGTAAATACACCCATTCATTCCACGCATAATGGAAATATGTCTTCGGGTTATAGTAATACTTTTGGACATTATGTAATTATTCAAAGTGTCATTAACGGAAAGGTTTATTACATACTCTATGCACACTTAGGGGTAATATTAAATACAAATTCTACTATCACTCAAGGCCAACAAATCGGACTGGCTGGTATCAGTGGAAATGCAAGCGCTTCAAATCCTCACGTACACATTGAGATTCGTACAGCGGACCCTGGAGATTTAGGATATAATGATTATACTAGCCATGACCCCGAACTAATCCTAGGAACTAAGTTTGATTCTCAAGGAAACCCATCTAACCCTAGTTGTGTTTACTAATTATGAATACTAAAATATTATTTGGTCTCCTGTTTATCATATTCCCCATTTCTTGTATTTCTCAAGACTCCAACATTGTATATGATCATGATCAATCCAAATGGTTTATATCGGAGAGTATCTATCGGGGCTTTAAAATAAACAATACGGTTTTATTGACTTCTCTTAGATCAGATTCTGAGCCTTGGACTTTACTAAATGATGGTTTTCCTAACACATATTCAGCTAAATTAGACACCTCCTTTTTCGGGCTTGAAAGAACTGATGACTTAAACGGCCTTAAACTTTACTACTCGGATTATGAAAACCCGGGCGCTCTAACAGCATCAAGGTTGGAATTGACTACTTCTTCCTTTTTCTTAACATCCGAGAGGCTAGAGCTCAGAGTAGGTAGTTCTATTGAAAATATCGTTCCAAATGATTTACTTAAGTCTTCTTCTCAGGCAAACTTTTTAGAGATTTTCATTCAATCTAATAACACTTATTTAGACGCCCCTTTTATCGTCGTTTTATTTGACTCTGATACACGATTAATTAAAGAAATCAAGGTTATTTTCTGGAGAACTTAACTTTCATGATAATAGAGGCCTACTAAACTCTTCTTGTAATAGTTAGCTTATGAATCGTACGATTTTTTTTCTTTTCTCTTTTTTCTTCTTTTCTTATTGCTCTGCACAAAAAAGCAAGATATCCTACAATGGAGAGAATACCTTTTTTATTAGCTCAACTTTATTCAGCGAATTAAAAATTAATGGAAAACTATCCTTCGAAGATATCCGAAAAGAAGAAAGCTGGGAAATCCTAATTAAGGAGTTTGGGGTAGCAGAACTCACAGACTTAGCCTCTGATTCACTATTTGGAAATTCTAGAATCGATGACTTTGGCGGCCTAAGAATATATTATTCAGAAATAGAGGATCCGAGCAGGCTTTTAGCAAATCGAGTAGAAATTGATAGCACTTCTTTTTCTTTGATGGCTAATAACTTTGAACTTGCAATTGGAGAACCCATCAACAAATATTTACCTGCAGAAATGAATAATAGTATGGTCGGAGAAAGTTATTTAGTTCTTCAACTAGAATATGAGAAAGATAGATATGCTGACATTGAATCCATTGGAATAGAGCTTAACCCTAATTCTGGATTGATTAAGTCAATGAGAATTATTTTGTGGAGGCCATAACATTTATAATGATCCTTATGTTATAATCAAAAAGTCTAGGCGGGTATATCAGATGATTTATCTTTGTAAGATATTGCTATACAATGAGAAAGAAGTATTATAAATGTTCAAAAAAGCCAGCGGTTAAATTTTATCTCTTACTTTATCAAACCGAAAAATAATTATCAACATTAGTGTTGATAACCCCGAAAACTTCCCGTATTTTATTGGGCTCTGCTATTGGCGCAGAAAACCCTGTTTGTACCTATGTTTGATAATTTATCCTCAAATTTAGAAAAAGCCCTTCAAAACTTGAAAGGCGAAGCACGGATCACCGATGTAAATATCGCTGAAACGGTGCGTGAAATACGTCGAGCTCTTCTGGATGCCGATGTAAACTTAGAGGTTGCCCGCCAATTTACCGCAGATATTAAGGACAAGGTGCTTGGCTCCGGTGTTCTCACCAGTGTTAATCCAGGTCAGCAGTTCACAAAAATTGTGTTCGACGAGCTGGTTGCTACATTTGGCGGTGAAAAATCAGACATAGCTACTGCACACACTCCTCCTACTGTCATCCTTATAGCTGGATTACAAGGTTCTGGTAAAACTACCTTCGCGGGTAAATTAGCCCGATACCTTAAGCAGGAGCATAAACGGAACCCGCTTCTTGCTGCCGCCGATGTTTATCGCCCTGCTGCTGTAAACCAGTTAAAAACCCTCGCAGAGCAAATTGAAGTGCCTGTGTATTCAATAGAACAGAAAGACGCTGTTCGTGTTGCCAAAGAAGCTGTTGCAATGGCGAAAAGCCTTGCATTAGATACGGTAATTATTGATACCGCAGGTCGTTTGCATGTGGATGAAGAGATGATGAATGAGGTTGCGGAAATTAAGAAAGCCGTAAACCCCGATGAGATTTTGTTTGTTGTTGATTCGATGACCGGACAGGACGCGGTTAACACAGCAAAGAATTTTAATGAGCGACTCAATTTTGATGGCGTTGTTTTAACAAAGCTAGATGGCGATACCCGTGGTGGCGCCGCTCTTTCTATCAAAAGTGTAGTTGATAAACCAATTAAATTTGTGAGTACTGGCGAAAAGCTAGATGCTCTTTCCCCATTCTACCCTGACCGTATGGCTCAGCGTATTCTTGGAATGGGCGATGTGGTTTCCCTTGTTGAAAAAGCTCAAAAAGAATTTGATGAAGATGAAGCTGAACGCCTTCAAAAGCGAATCAGTACCGACAAATTTGATCTTGAAGACTTCCTAGAACAAATTCAAAAGATCAAAAAGATGGGAGATCTCGGAGATCTCGTATCTATGATCCCCGGCGCCAGCAAAGCTATAGAAAATGCAGATATCAATGATGACGCTTTTAAGCCCATCGAAGCTATTATCTATTCTATGACGCCGGTGGAGCGTCAGAACCCAGGTATTTTAAATGGTAGTCGACGTAGACGCATTGCCCAAGGTTCTGGCACAACTGTTAAAGAGATCAACGATCTAATTAAGCAGTTTGAACAGATGAAGAAGATGATGAAGACCATGTCCAAAATGGGAAAAATGGGACGTGCGCTTCAAGGACTTAAAAATCTGCCAGTAGGCCGATAAGAAATTTAGATAACACAAAACTCAACTGAGGAAACATCATTGATTAAGATTAGACTTCAACGCAAGGGGCGAATTCGTCGTCCTATTTATCATATCGTAGTTGCCGATAGCCGCTCTCCTAGAGACGGTCGTATTATCGAGCAAGTAGGTCGTTATGATGGCGTTACCGAAAAGAAAGAAACCGTTCTGAACGAAGACCGCATCATGTATTGGTTAGGTACCGGAGCACAACCAACTGACTCTGTTCGTAAAATCCTTCGTCACGAAGGCTTTTTGTACAAACGTCACCTAGTGATGTGGGGCAAAAGCGAAGAAGAAATTGAGGTTGCGCTTACCGAGTGGAAAGCATACAGAGATTCAAAAGAAGGCAAAGAAGTTACTCGTAAAGAGCAAGTTCAAGCTTCTCTAGAAGCAGAAGAAAAAGCTGTTAAGGAACAAGTTGTTGAAAAAGCAGCTGCAGCAGCGAAAGAACTTGAAGCAGAAGAAGCTATTGCTGAAGCGGCTGAAGAAGTAGTTGAAGAAACTGCCGAAGTTGAAACCGCTCCTGAGGCTGTTGAAGAAACAACCGAAGAAGTAGTTGCTGAGCCAGTTGCAGAAGAGACTGTAGAAATTGTTGAAGAAGCCCCTACTGAAGCTGACGCTCCTGTTGAGGAAGTAGTTGCAGAAGAAAAAGTTGAAACTACGCCTGAGACAAGCTCTAAAACTTCTAGCGACATGACGGCAAAAGAAGCTATCGATCACATCAACGACACAGACGTAGCTGATTTGGCTGGTTTTGTTACTGATGCTGAAGATCGTAAGACTGTTCTTGCTGCTCTAGAAGCAAAACAAGCATAAAACTATTATCGGGCTCCTATGATTGACGGCGCCAATACACCACCGTTTGTTCAGGTTGGACATATTGCTAGGCCTCAAGGGCTGAAAGGAGAGCTTAAAGTTCTTTTTGAGTCTGGGTCTAAGGAGGCAATAGAACAAATTTCGGTAGTATATTTACGCAACGATCGTGGAGACTTTTATCCTTGCCGAGTCTCAAGTATCAGAATTGAGGGCAAAGGAAATAAAATTTCGTTCTTTGTACAATTTGAAACAATCGCTGATCGCACTTCCGCTGAAGCATTGAAAAACAGGGCTCTTTTTGTAGATTCAAGAATTGCTCATGCTTTTTTTAGTGAAAATACTGATGAAGAAACCCTTATCGATTATGAAGTTCTGAACGATAAGAATAAATCGATAGGTTTGGTCATAGACTTGATGGATAGCGGAGCACAAATAGTGATAACCGTTGCAACAACTACTGGCTCATTACTTATTCCTATTGTGGACGAGTTTGTAACCAGTATTGATCACAATACTAAAACGATTGCGTGTCAGAATCTACATATTCTGGAGGATCTATGATAAGATTTGATATCATATCTGCCGTTCCTTCATTATTGGATGGACCACTTAATCATAGTATAGTAAAACGGGCGATCGATAAAAATCTGGTAGAAATTCATGTGCACGATCTTCGGGATTACACCGAAGATAAACATCGCAAAATTGATGACTATCCGTATGGCGGCGACCCCGGAATGGTGTTAACTCCACAGCCTATATTTAGCTGTATTGAGCATCTAACTAGTCAGCGGTCTTACGATGAATTGATTTTTACGGCGGCTGATGGAGAAATATTTGATCAAAAAGCGGCAAATGTGCTTTCGTTGAAAAAAAATATTCTCATTTTATGCGGCCACTATAAAGGAGTAGATCAGCGGGTAAGAGATGAGCTTATTACCAAAGAATTTACAATTGGTGATTATGTGCTATCAGGGGGAGAGCTTCCCGCTATGGTTATAACCGATGCTGTTGTGAGGCTTTTGCCCGGAGCAATTGGTGATGCAGGTAGCGCATTGAATGACTCATTTCAGGATGGATTACTTGAAGCGCCAGTATTTACACGGCCTGCAGAGTTCAAAGGAATCGGTGTTCCTGAAGTATTGAGATCAGGTGACCCCAAAAAAATTGAGGCTTGGCAACAAGATCAATCCTTAAAGAGAACAAAAGAACGAAGAAAAGATTTGTACGAAAATTATAAGAAAGAATATTAACATCCTTCTACTTGAGGGATTTAACACACAGAAAAATGGATAAACTAAAACTAGTTGAACAAACTTTAGTAACTGACAATCTGCCGGAATTTACAGCTGGCGATACAGTGAACGTACATTATCGTGTACGTGAAGGTGAAAAAGAAAGAATTCAGCAATATCAAGGCGTTGTAATTTCTGAAAGAGGAAGCGGCCCAAACAAAACTTTTACTGTTCGTAAAATGAGTGGCAGTATTGGCGTTGAGCGTATTTTCCCGCTTAACTCTCCGTTTATTGCTCAAGTTGATGTAGTTCGCCGCGGTAAAGTTAGACGTTCTAAGTTGTTCTACCTACGTGATCTACGTGGTAAAGCAGCCCGTATACAAGAACGCGAGACAAAAACCCCGAATAAAAAGTAATCACTCAATACGGTTATGGCCTAAAGGGCTATTGAAATTCCCCAAAGCTTGGACTTTTTTCTAAGTTTTGGGTTTTCTATTTCGCACCCTTGAGACTTACTCACTCAATCTGAACGATAAATTCATCTTACCATGAACATCATTCTCTTTGGACCTCCTGGCGCCGGAAAAGGAACGCAAGCCGCGTTACTTCAGGAAAAGTATAGCCTTCCGCACCTGTCAACAGGAGATATTTTTAGAGACGCCATCAAAAACGAAACCCTTGTTGGATTAAAAGCTAAATCTTTTATTGATAACGGTGAACTCGTTCCTGATGAGGTTGTTGTGGAAATTGTTGCTGAGGCACTAGAAGATGTTAAATATCAATCTGGTTGTATTTTTGATGGATTTCCAAGAACTGTTTACCAATCTGAGTCTCTTGATTCTATTCTAGTAAATAAAGGCCAAACTCCATGTAAAGTGATCGCGCTAACTGTTCCTGAAGATGAGCTGGTTAGGCGGGTGCTTTCACGCGGGCAAGGACGAACTGATGATACTAAAGAGGGTATTAAAAATCGATTATCTGTGTATCATAACGAGACCACTCCTGTTTTAGAGCATTACAATGATAAAGGAATGGCTGAAGTAATTAATGGTACCGGTACTATTGAAGAGATATTTGATCGTATTACTAGCGCCCTAAGCTAATTACCGTCTTCCATTTGTTGAATTATATTTTTCGTTTCGGGCACCGCCCCCTTTATAATTGTTTGCTGCAATTGAGATAATAACATTGAAAGTGTTTCAAGCTCTTCTATATACCAGCTACGGAATTCTTTTTCTCTAATTTCTGCATATATCAAATACTTACGGGTCTCTTCTTCTAGAATATTTGCTCTTTTTTCTATCAATGATATTAAATTTGAACCCCTATCAAGGCTAGCCAAATAATCCTGACCGATGGTAGTAAAATTTTCTGCCTCAAATCCAGACCTCACTATTAACATATTATTTGTGAAGTCGATATCTCGTAGTAATTCTATTTCAGCTTCTAGATCCGTTTTATGAATATCTATCTGAGTGTCTACCTTTTCTTTAACCATCTCTGCATTGATGTATAGATAGTCAAGGTTTAACATAAAAGTCTTGTAGTAATTTACTTGGTTTCTTCTCTCAATTTGTTCCTCTCTCAATGTTGTTAAATAAAAAGCGCCATATATACCGATAAAAACTACAATAAATTCAAAGATTAGAAACTGCCAGCTTCTACGCATAAATAATTTTTTCATATTCATTTTTTAAAAAGGGAGTTGAATAAATACAATTGCTGCTATAATTGCTCCAATAATCGGGCCAATTACTGGGATCCAAGAATATTCCCAATTGCTTGAGCCCTTATCTTTTATTGGAAGAAAAGCATGTGCAATTCTGGGCCCTAAATCCCTTGCTGGGTTGATTGCATAACCAGTGGTTCCTCCAAGCGACATTCCAATTCCAAAAACTACTAGACCCACAGGTAGTGCTTCAATTGATCCTAAACCAATCTCCGGCGCTGCGATATATAGCACAGCTAAAACCAACACAAAGGTTCCTAAAACCTCCGAATAAAGATTGCTGAAAGAATCTTTAATAGCAGGACCCGTACTAAACACCCCTAGCTTAGTTTCTTTGTCCTCGGTTTCATCAAAATGATTCCTAAATTGAATCCATATTAGTACCGCCGCCAGAATAGCTCCAATAAACTGGGCAATAATATACCCGGGAACTAGCGCCCACGAAAACTTACCAACTATTGCTAGACCAAGTGTTACCGCTGGATTTATATGAGCTCCGCTAATTCCTGATGATACAAAAACGGCTACAAAAACGGCTATTCCCCATCCCCAAGAGATTACAATCCAACCTGAACCTGAACCATACGTTTTCTTAAGTGAGACATTGGCATTTACACCAAGCCCTAAAATCATCAAAAGAAATGTTCCTAGTACTTCTCCTAAATAAGCTTCCATATTATCCCATTATTGTTAATCTAAAATATAATTTTTAGCTAGTGCTTTATATTCTTTCACTTCTTGTTCAACCCAGGCATCATCGTAGCCAAATTCAGTAGCAAGTAAAGCCCCAACTATAGGCGCCATTTCTAGAGAGGCCTTTGCCTCTAATAATAAAGCCCGAGTCCTTCTTGAAAGCACATCTTCAATGGTAATTGCTAACTCATTTCTAACCGCCCATACTACCTCCCCTTTTAAATAGGGCAAGTTTGGATGAAGCTGCTCTTTCCACTCATCATTTTCTTCTAGTAATTTCATTAATCCCACAACATCTGAACCATAAACATGAAGATGATCCTCTTGATCAACATTCTTTAACCAACCATGAATTCTGAGGTTTTCGGTTTTACATTGAACACTTTCAAGTCCTGCAATTATTATTGCCTGATTAATCGTGTCCTCTGCCATTTTTCTATATGTAGTCCACTTTCCCCCCGCTATTGTAACTAAACCCGATTCTGAAACACGTAGATGATGACTTCTTGAAATCTCAGAAGTCTCCTTAGCATCCTCTGGGCGAACAAGCGGTCTAAGGCCTGCAAATACACTTTTAACATCGCTCCTTAATGGGTCTTTTGATAGGTATTGCTTAGCGTGACGAAGTATGAAGTCAATCTCTTCTTCTAATGCTATTGGTTCAAGGCTCGGCTTTTCAATTGGGGTGTCTGTGGTTCCAACCAAGGCTTTTCCATGCCAGGGCACAGCAAAAAGAACTCGACCATCATCAGTATGAGGAACCATTATAGCGGCATTTCCAGGTAGAAATTCTTTATCTAATACTAAATGAACTCCTTGAGCACACTGAATTATATTTTTGTGTTCACCGTCATCCATTCCTAAAATAGAATCTGTGAAAATTCCTGTCGCGTTAATTACTACCCTCGCTTTTATTTCCATGGAACTTCCATCCATCATATCCTGCGCCTTTACGCCCGTGATAAGATCTGATCCGTTTTTAACAAGACCGGTTACTTTCACATAGTTGATTGTAATTGCGCCATTATCGACTGCGGTTTGTGCAAGGTTTATTGCAAGTCGGGAATCGTCGAACTGACCGTCGTAGTAAATTGTCCCACCATTTAGCCCTTCCGGTTCTAGTGTTGGTATTTTTTCAAGAACCTCTTCTTTAGAAAGACTTTTAGACTTTTTGATACCTAGTTTTCCTGCAAGTGCATCGTATACTTTCATTCCAACACCATAAAAAGGACCGTTCCACCATTTATAACTAGGAACAATAAACGACTGGTGACTTACTAAATGAGGTGCATTTTGAATAAGAAGCCCCCTCTCTTTCAGGGCCTCAATTACAAGTGACACATCTCCTTGTTGTAAATATCGTACTCCTCCATGAACAAGCTTTGTGCTTCTACTTGAGGTGCCTTTAGCAAAATCGTGCATATCAAGGAGTAATGTTTTGTACCCACGTGAAGCGGAATCTACAGCGCAACCCAACCCCGTTGCCCCTCCTCCAATAATTAATACATCCCAATAATCATTGAACTCTTTAATAGTTTTAATAAAGTCTGCTCTGTTCATTTTAATTCTCTATTTCTTAGAATTTGTAACCACCTAACACTATTCAATCCACCCTTTACTTTTTTCCACTGCTTTATTCCATTTATAAAGAAACTCCATTGCCTCATCTTTACTCATGGCTGGCTCAAAGCGTTTATCCTCTTGCCATTGCTCTTTGATTTCGTCTGTGTTTTTCCAAAACCCAACAGCTAGTCCGGCTAAGTATGCTGCGCCAAGCGCTGTTGTTTCTAAAATCTTAGGTCGAACAAGTGGTATCTGTAATATATCTGATTGAAACTGCATTAAAGTATCGTTTACTGTTGCCCCACCATCTACTCGAAGTTCTTTAATTTCTATTCCAGAATCTGCTTCCATTGCCGATAGTACATCCTTCACCTGAAAGGCAATTCCCTCTAGAGCGGCTCGGGCGATATGTCCAGCTGTTGATCCTCTAGTTAATCCGAATATAGAGCCGCGAGCTCTTTGGTCCCAGTGTGGCGCTCCTAAACCCGCAAAAGCTGGAACCAAATAAACACCTCCATTATCTTTTTCAGTTAGTGCAAGCTTTTCTATTTCTGATGAAGACTTAATGATTCCCAAACCATCACGCAACCATTGTACTACTGCTCCTGCTATAAATATTGATCCCTCTAGCGCATAAATTGTTTTATTATCATAGCCATAACCAATTGTTGTAAGAAGGTTATTATTTGACTCAATGGCCTCTTCGCCGGTATTAAACATAATAAAAGAGCCTGTTCCATACGTGTTTTTCAACATGCCCGGTTGCAGACACATTTGCCCAAACATAGCAGCTTGTTGATCGCCTGCAATCCCGGCAATAGGAACTTCGTGCGCAAATATGGTTGTTTTTGTATGTCCATAAACCTCGCTTGAAGACTTTACTTCTGGCAACATGCTTTCCGGTATTCCCATTAATTCAAGCAGTTCCGTATCCCATCCATGTTCTCTAATATTATAAAGCATCGTTCTTGATGCGTTTGTTACGTCTGTAACGTGGGTCTCACCTTTTGTAAAATTCCAAACCAACCAAGAGTCTATGGTGCCAAAAGCAAGTTTTCCCTGATTCGCCTTTTCCTTCGCTCCATCTACGTTTTCTAAAATCCACCTGATTTTTGTGCCGGAGAAGTAGCTATCAATAATTAAGCCCGTTTTCTCTTTTACTTTGTCTACCCAACCCTCTTCTCTTAATTGATCGCAATAATCTGATGTTCTCCGGTCTTGCCAAACTATAGCATTGTAAATTGGCTCACCTGTTTCTCTATCCCAAACTACAGTTGTTTCTCTTTGGTTAGTAATGCCGATTGCTGCAATACTTTTGCCATCTGCTCCACAATCAGTTATAGCCTCGGCAACTACACCCGCTTGTGTTTTCCAGATTTCCTTGGCATCGTGTTCAACCCAACCATTTTTTGGGAAATGCTGTTTAAATTCTTTTTGTGCAATAGCCTGAATTTCACCTGCGTGATTAAAAACAATCGCCCTTGAACTTGTTGTCCCTTGGTCGATTGCTAAAACAAATCTCTTTTCCATTTTCGATTCCTCATGTATTTAACAACTAACTAATATGTTTGAAAAAGTTGGGAAATGGAAATCAAGATATTGTGAGATATAGGTTTTTAAAATTCCATCTATTACTTTGGCTTCGTAATTAGTAACCCTTTTATGATAATTATGCGCGTTCACTTATCCCTTCTTTCCTTCCTCTTTATGATTAGTTCTGTTTCTGCACAAGAACTCAGTCTTCCTAAAGTTTTTAGTGACCATATGGTTTTACAACGAAATGCAGATGTTCGTATTTGGGGAACATCTAGACCCTCATCTATGGTAACCATTATGGTTGGCGATATCAGCGTAACTACTGAAACAAATACAGAGGGGCATTGGGAAGCTTTTTTACCAAAACATAAAGCTGGCGGCCCTCATACGATTACTATTGACTCAAGAAAAACGATTTCGTTTAGTGATGTATACTTTGGGGATGTTTGGATTGCCGGTGGGCAGTCGAATATGGAATGGCAAATTGGGAATAATATCGACAATATGGAGGTAGAGTTAAATGACTCAAACTATCCTGAAATACGATTCTTTAAAGTCTCTCATGATCTTTCTACCGTTCCATTAGAGGATTTAACTCATGATGCCTCATGGAAATCTGCTAATAAAGAAAATGCCGCTGGTTTTTCAGCAGTGGCTTGGTTTTTTGCTAAACATAATCATAAAGAAAAGGGCGTTCCTATCGGTATAATTGACAATAACTGGGGTGGAACTCCGGCCGAATCTTGGGCTCCCGCTGCTCGACTTACAGCTGTAAATGGTTATAAAGAAGCGGCTGAAGAAATGTTTAATCCTGACATTGACTGGGCAAAGCTATTTGAAGAAAATGAGCAACGAACAACGGAAAAATATCAACGTGTTCAAGATCAATCTGATTTTTTAAGTTTTGGTGTTCATCAAGCAGACTTCAATGATTTTAACTGGATTGAAATTGAATTACCAAATAGTGAGCCATTAAATGATTTTGTCTGGCTCAGAAAGAACTTTACTATTGAAAATACGGAGAATTCTCGACTGTCTTTTGGTAACCCCGGTAAGTTCACAGTTGTTTTTATAAATGGTGAAAAGGTATACAGTAAAATATGGTCGGATGATCCGGAGATTATCAATATCTCTCCTGAATTCCTTAAAGAAGGTGAAAATGTTATTGCTATTCGTACCGTTGAAGACTGGAGCAACCAAACTTTTATTGGTACAAAAGGGGAGTTTTGGATTGAGGCTGGCGATCAAAAAATCAATTTAGAAGGGGCGTGGAAATTTTCAAATACTATTGAACCCTCTATGCCTACTACTGTAAATTATATATATAATCCGGGTACTTTATTTAATGCTATGATTAACCCCGTTGCTGGTTATTCGATTAAAGGTGCCATTTGGTATCAAGGAGAAAGTAATGTTGGTCAGTATCAATATTACAACGAGCTATTTGAAGCTATGATTGAAGAGTGGAGAAAAAGCTGGAACCAAGGCGACTTCCCATTCCTTTTCGTTCAGCTTGCCAATTTTCAACAAAAGCAGGATGATCCCTATGATTCTTGGTGGGCACGGTTAAGAGAGGCTCAAACTCAAACGCTTAGTTTGGCAAACACGGGAATGGCTACAATAATTGATATTGGGGAGGCAAATGATATTCACCCTAGAAATAAGCAAGACGTCGGTTATAGGTTATGGCAATCTGCAAGACGAGTCGCATTTTATGAAGATGTTGTTGATTCTGGCCCAATGTATAGAGGACATGTTTTAGATGGAGATCGCGTAATTATATCCTTTAATAATGTTGGAAATGGTCTTCAAAACAAAAGTATTGGCTCAATCACGGGTTTTTCAATCGCTGGCTCGGATAGTGTTTTCCATTGGGCTGAAGCTCGTATAAATGGTGATCATGTAATTGTCAGCTCAGATATGGTTGAAAACCCGGTTGCTGTACGATATGCCTGGGAAGATAACCCAGATGCGTTTATGTATAATATTAATGGTTTACCTATGGTACCATTTAGAACGGATGATTGGTGAAAGCTAGCGACCAGATACTTTCATGGCTTCTTTATATCGCTCTTTACCTAGCTTGTAAATCTTTTCGGATTCATAGAACTCAAATGTTCCCGCAGCATTTCTTGGTATTGAGATGAGTACATCGGGTTTATATGCTTCGAGAATATATGTCGTGAGTCGGTCTTGGGTAAAACTGAATGTTGCCTCCATCAAGCCCATTAACGAAAACCCTTCCGTTGCTTCGGGGTCTTCTTTCTCGTGTCTTTTGGTATAATCAACCAAGCCATCGGGAAGCATTTTTTCGATCCACTTTTGAATCTCGTTCTTCCTAGCTAATTCTTTCTTACTTTTTTTCGTTGGTTTAAATTGCTCTTCTGCTGGCGCATTTAGGTTTACAGCAATTACAATTGCACCCTCTTCTTTCTCGACTAAATTAACTGGCATTGGGTTTAACACCCCGCCATCTACCAATAATTTATTTCCTTGAATAACTGGGATAAAAACACCGGGAATAGAAACCGTAGCTCTAAGCGCTTTAAAAAGGTCTCCTTTTTTGAAATGGACTTCTTTATTGTTTTTTATATCGGTTGCAACGGCTGTAAAAGGAATCTTGAAATCTTCAATATTAAGCTCGCCAGTCATTTCTTTAAGGCGATTAAATATCTTTTCTCCTTTTATAAATCCCTGTTTGGTAAAGGTAAAGTCCATTAATTCGAATACATCAGATTTTGATAATCCAAATAACCATTCCTTGTATTCATTTAAATGACCGGATGCGTAAAAACCACCAATTACAGCCCCCATTGAGCAACCTATTATTTCAATAATCTCATACCCCTCTTCCTCTAAACTTTCAATTACAGAAATATGTGCTAGGCCCCTAGCCCCTCCACTCCCTAATACTAAATGGACTTTTTTATTCATTCATCAATTATCTTTACAGCCCGTGTTTTCTCTCGCTAATTTCACCATTTCCCAATACGGAGGGATATATCCGTTTTGATTTTCAAATTGCTCTAATTCTATACGCGTTCTTAATTTTAGATCTTCATGTCTACTTATGAATGCTTCACTTTTTAGCGCTTGTGTAGAGCTCATTCCTTCAGGAATTGGTCCAACCCCACCAAACTGATTCTTTATTACGCTATATCCTTTTAAAACTCTTATTACAGGTAGTAAAAAGTGGTTGTACTCTATCTCAATTCTCTTATCTGCACACTCAAGCATAGCATCAATAACAGCGTTGTATAAGTGATCATCGTACAGTGCTTCGGTATTTCTCCATTCGGACACCACGGAAAGCTGTGGGTCGTATTCTAAATCAGATGGCATTTGCGTAACGAAGTTTTCCACTCCAAATGTATTCAACAAAGTAACTACACCATATGAAGATATTGTGGATTCAGATTGCCAGAGTTTAATGCCTTTATTTTTATAGGCATATGAACCAACTTCTGAGCAGAACATGGCTTCTGAGTCAAAGAAATTCATTTTAAAATCATAAGGAATATGCCTCTGTTGAGTTTCTTCATAAACCTCTTTTGCTGCACTATGAGGAAGCATTGGGTTCGCTATTATTTCCGGTAAATCCATTCTTGGTCGTAATACCATAAAACGAAGTTTACCATCGCTTATATATTCTTGGGCAGAAGCAATTGCCACGCCGCGCTCTATATGAGCCTCTATTAAATACGCCGTATTTGTTCCTTCCTCTACATAAATAAGAGCTACATGAGAAAAATTTCCTTGGAAATCATTTCCTCTAGATATTAATGCCGAAACCTCTGCTCCACCTCTTGAAACTAGTAAATCTCCACTATGCACTTTAATGCCAAAAAGTGTAGTTGAGGGCGTTACTGATTTTTCATCTGTTACATTAATAACAGGTTTAATTTCTTCTATTGATTGAAGAAGAACTTCCTCTGTTGTTGCTCGCATACCATAAAGCACTTTATATAATGCAATTCTGGTTTCAAGGAGATTAATATCCCAGTTTGTCGATTCACTTTTTATAATTCTTCGGGCACGATTATAAACCTCAAAGAAGCCCTGGTTTTGAATTTCTTGTGCCGCTATAAAAGGTGCTGTTTCAAAGTAGGTATTTAATAGAAGTCCCAGTCGTTCATCATTAGCACTAAATGATTCTGTTTCTAGATCCGATAGTATTGAATTCATCATCTCAATACTCATTTCAATTTTGTCATTTTGAACTAATTCAGGGCTCGTTCTTACAAGATTAAATTGCTCTTCAAGCTCGTCCCATCGGTCGTCTTGGTTCCATAAGAACGGTGTAGAATTACTTTCGCTTTCAATATTAATTGAGCTGGTATCTGGAATTAGTAGAAGCCCATAAATTCCTATTAATCCTAATAATATATAAAGTAGTATTTTTTTCATGGGGTGAATGTACTCATTTATTAAATAATTCTGATCGTTATATCATCCTGTGGATACTTCTAAGCTATATTAAGTAGCTTAACGCTTCACTTAAGACCCTGTAATGAGTTCAGGATGACCTTTTTGATTTATTTATAAGTATTCGATGGGTTATTCTTTTTTAATGTCCTCCTGAGGGTACTTCCTGGTTATATAAAGTAGCTTAAAGCTTCACTTAAGATCCTGAAATGAGTTCAGGATGACCTTTTTGATTTATTTATAGGTATTCGATGGGTTATTCTTTTTTAATGTCATCCTGAGGATACTTCCGAAGGATCTGCACAATTATTTGTAAGAAATGAATGTGACTATTGTCTCACTTTATATGAGAGCTAAAGAATTCTATACGTATATAGTTACTAACCCGAATAGAAAAGTTCTTTATACTGGCGTTACCAATAATCTTCAAAAAAGAGTTGTAGATCATTATTTAAATAGAGGAAGTAAAGAAACTTTTGTTACTGTCTTGTTTGGTATGGTTCTTTTCCTTCTTCATATGAAGCTATTGAATGTGAAAAGTACATAAAAGGTAAGGGCAGAAAATGGAAAGAAGGCCTGATTGAGAAGGACAATCCTGAATGGGAGTTTTTAAATGAAATTATTTTAGGTGAGTGGCCTCCTAATAAAACCTTAGCTTCTTAATAGCTTTGAAGATCCTTCGGAAGTATCCTCAGGATGACTACTATATAATTATTTCGCTTCAACAATTTTAAGATCACTAAAACTACTTATTTCCCAAAATGCCCATCCTACAATCCAAACACAAAGAAAGATTATTCTAAAGCATCGATTATTCTGGATAAAAAAAGATTTCTATTTCCGAAGACCCAGTTCTAGGTAGTAATTTTTATCTTCTTCTACAGTTCTCATCTCACAAAACCCTCAGAATTCCTTCTTTCACCCCAACTAAACTCTCAATTTTTTCGAGAACCTCAGCTCCTTCTCCCATCACAAATAGTGGAACTTCATTTCTAGTGTGAGTTTTTGTAGAAAGATCTTCAAGGTTGCCATGATCACTGGTTATAACTAGTACATCTTCGCTTCGTTTTTCTCTGATGATATGAAGTAGAAATTCATCCAGTGTTTTAAGCACGGTTTGGGCATCTTCAATTTTTTGATTGTGACCTGCTTTGTCTGTGAGGTAATACTCATACATCACTAGATCATAATTGGGAACTACATTTAGTAAGCGTTGAGCAGCTTCTGTTGCGTCAATTTTTGGTAGATCAATATTCAGTCTTTCTCTCCAAGCATTTTGCACTATTTCTGCAGTTAACGCTTCTTCATTTAATACTTCTTCCGTCGAATTCAATGTTAGATCAGCACTTTGAGTCATAAGAGTTGTGCAACTCCAACGGTTTCTTCGTTTTGCATGTTCAAAGAATATGGGGGGATATGCATTTATGAAATATGGTTTCTTTCCCATTTCCTTAACTGCATGAAAGAGACTTTGCTCTTTTAATAGATATTTAATTCCAGTATGTGGATACGGTCCAAAATGTTTACCAATTACTTTAGAAGCATTCTCACCCGTAAAAAGCGTTGTTTGTCCTGTTCCACTTTGTGGTAATCCATCAACTCCAAGATTAGCATCAATTGATTTAAAGATGTGCTTTTTTGAAAGAATTGGTTTCCCATTATTATTGAAGTTCTCTCCTGAAAGGATTTGAAAACTTTCATACGTATCTACATAAAAAGGATTTTTACTAGATGCGTCACCTAACCCAACACCATCTATAAAAATGAAAATAACCGCCAATCTACTTCTCCAATATTAGTGTTACAGGACCATTATTAACTAGTGAAACATCCATCATAGCCCCAAATTTACCCGTTTGTATATTTAATGAAGAGTGATCTTTGAAGTACTGAATCATCTCCTCGTACATCGGTTCTGCTTTCTCAGGTCGGGCAGCTTCCATATAACTAGGCCGTGTTCCTTTTCTAGAATCTCCATATAAGGTGAATTGAGAAACTACTAAAATTCCTCCTTGTATATCAGAAACAGAACGATTCATTTTCTCTTTTTCATCCTCAAAAACACGAAGTTTTAGAATCTTTTCACACATCCATTTAAGCTGCTCTTGAGTATCATTCTGATGAATGCCTACTAACAATAACAAGCCGTTTTCTATAACACCTATTATCTCATTTCCAACCATTACAGAGGCTGAACTCACACGCTGAACTACTACTTTCATTTACTTTTAATTGTGGATTACTATGTGGATATCAACTCCATAACTTTGTGATAACTAAAAATACTCGGAGTTGTCTACAAGTTTCCACATTTGTTGGATCATATCAACATCCAAAAAGAATAACTTTCTATGTTAATTACTTGAACATATGTTTTATGTGCAATTAAGGTTTTTTTGTGGACAAGTTTTTGAATCATCCTTTAAGTCTATAAAAATATAGAGGAAGTTCTCAACATATCTATCCACAAAGTATAGTCAAGCATTGTGGGTAAAAAAGAAAAGTTTGTTTTCCACATATCCACACTCCCTATAACTAATTACTATTTATGTAAATCTAAGTTTATTTGTCTTTTAAGGTGTGGAAAAGATTTTTAAAATCATCTCATAAAACTTTTTCAAAGATGGTATATTTATTCAAGCTAAATGAGGAAAACTTATGGATAACAGATACCCAATCGGAGAATTTGATTTTACTAAAAAACGCAAAGTAAGTGATGTTACTGAGTGGATGGAAGATATCAGAGAACTTCCATTAAAAGTGAAAGCAGAATTATATGGTTTGTCTGATGATGTTTTAGATACTCCGTATCGTGAAGGTGGTTGGACCGTAAGAGAAGTAGTACATCATTTATGTGATAGCCACATGAATGCCTTAATTAGAGTAAAGTTAGCTCTCACTGAAGATAATCCAACTATAAAACCATACGATGAAAGCGCATGGACTTCGTTAGGTGATTACGAAGTTTCTATGAAAACCACGCTAAGAATGTTAACTGCAATTCATGAAAAATGGAGTGCTGTTTTACGAAATATGACTAAGAAACAGTTTAAACGAACCTTTCATCATCCAGAATCAGGAATAGACTATACCTTAACTCAAGCTACAGCACATTATGCGTGGCACTGCAATCATCATTTAGCACACATTCAATTAGTAACACAAAATAGATAAGCCAGATGGCGAAAAAGCAATTCACTTATAAAGAATCCGGCGTTGATATTAAAGCTGGAGAAGAACTCGTAAACTCAATTAAAGGTATTGTAAAAGAAACTCATTCTGATGCTGTTCTTTCCAATATTGGTGGATTTGGTGGATTCTTTCGTCCAAATCTTGAAGGTTTTAAAAAACCAACCTTTGTGAGTTCTGTGGATGGAGTTGGAACTAAATTAATTGTGGCTTTTAAAGCGGGTAAATATGATACCGTTGGTCAGGATTTAGTGAACCATTGTGTAAATGATATTGCTGTTTGTGGAGCGACGCCACTTTTCTTTTTAGATTATTTTTCTACTGGAAAACTTGAACAACATGTGGGATATGAAGTTATAAAAGGCTTTGCAATTGCTTGTAAAGAAAACGGCGTTGCGTTGATTGGTGGTGAGACCGCGGAAATGCCAGATATTTACGGTCCGGGTGAGTTCGATTTAGCTGGAACCATTGTTGGTATTGTTGATGAGGATAAAGTAATAAGCGGAGCAGGAATTGAAAAAGGAGATGTTCTTCTTGGATTCAAGAGCTCCGGATTACATACGAATGGTTATTCTCTAGCTAGAAATGTGTTATTTACGAAATACGAAGTTAATGACTATGTGGAAGAATTAGGATCCACGGTAGCAGAAGAATTACTACAAGTTCATAGATCATATTTAGGTTTAATTACCGAGTTGAAAGATTTGGATGGAGTAAATGGTTTTTCACACATTACTGGTGGTGGGATGGTTGGAAACACAAAACGAATTTTACCAGAAGGTCTTGCTTTAAATATAGATTGGAATGGGTGGGAGCGTCCAGCTGTATATAATCTTATTCAAGAAATTGGCAATGTTCCCGAAGACGATATGCAAGCTACTTTCAATCTAGGAATTGGTCTAGCGTGTGTGGTATCTGAAGATGCTGTTAAAACTGTAAAAACGAAAGCAGAAGAGTTAGGAGAAGAGGTTTTTGTGGTTGGGAAAGTAGTTTAGTTTTCCCTTCCGTTTTTTTCTTAAATACTCTGTCCAAATGTTAATAAGTTAGTGTCTGGATCAAGTACAGAAAATTCCCTTTGACCCCAAGGTTTAGTTTCTAATGGACCATTCGGATGAATTTGGGTTTTGTTATCCAATAATGTTTGGTAAAAACTGTCAATATCATCAGTTCTAATATAAACTTGTCCATAATTTTCTTTTGGGTCAAGATCTTTAAACTCGAAAAAGTGAATTTGAATTTGGTCTTTTTCTAGCATTAAATAACCATCAAAATCAGCACTTCCAACTTCATTAAAACCTAAGTCATTTAAATAAAAGGCTCGCGTAATATGTTTATTACGCATCGGTAATTTTGGATGTATATCTGTTAACATAAATGTTACTTAGTTTTAAAATTTAAATTTTATCTATCCTTAAAATCTTATCCATCTTCTTGCCTTTTGCTAGTTCGTCAACTAGTTTATCTAAGTATCTGGCTTGTTTTGTCAATTGGGTTTCAATTTCTTCGATACGATAACCACAGATTACACCAGTAATAAGCGTCGCATTTTTATTCAATATAGCTTTCTGAAAGAATGTTTCGAAAGTGACTCTTTCATCAATTAATTCTTGTAATTTTTTTTTATCAAAACCAGTCAACCACTCGATCACTTGATGTAATTCTTCAATCGTTCGGCCTTTTTTCTCAACTTTAGTTACATAGTGTGGATAAACTGAAGCAAAGATCATTCTTGCTATTCGTTCATCGTGTTCAGGTGTTGTTTTCATTAATTTCGTTATATATTGTATTCCTGTTGCTTGTTTTTCATGTAATATGTCTGAGTTTTACGAACAAATTTAAGGGTGTCGGCTGTTTTATATAGTGTATTGTAACTTATTTACTCAATATCCACATTAGTAATTTCAAAGTTATATTTGAAAAATCTTTTTGATGGTTCACTAGATTGCCAAAAATCTGTAATATTATAAATGTTTTTACCATCACTGTTTTGTTTGTACACTTTTAAAATTTTCTCTGACCTATTTTTGATATATACAGAGTCATATTCTATAAGTGATGGTTCTAGATAAGTACTACCAATATTGAAACCTTCTTGGAATAAAACAGCCTGACCGGGGGTTATTAATAATGTCTTATTTAGGCTTTTATCAGATGAAACAAAGACAATAGAAAGATGTTGAGTTGTTAAATTATCAATATCCGCCTCCATTTGTGATACAGGATCACAATTTGAAAAAAGCAGAATTATAAATATGATAGTCATTAAATTTTTCATACTTATAAAGTTATCCAGCCTGTTTTTTTTCTCCATTCATTAAAAAGGAGCTCTCTTTTTACCAAATCGTTAGGTGGTTTTTGATTTTCAACTATAGCTTGCTTTCTCATTAACTCAATTTGTTCTTCAAGAGTGTTTAGACCAATAGATTTTCTTCTATTATTAACAATGGCTATATCATCAAGAGGGTTTGGGCTTAATTCTCCATTTTGATCCCAATCAAATTGGGTTCCATAAAACTGTGGTTTTCCTTCAAAAACAGCAATTCTGTCTTTCAGATAAGCTAAATGAATTGGATCAGCTTTATGATCCATTACTTCCTTTTCCAATAACTGTAGACATTTCTTCATAAAAACAGGCATACTAATAGAATGCTGAATTACTAACCAACCTGCATCACTTGCTTCTTTACCAACCTTAAGAACTGTAGGATAACCTATTTTATCAATCAAATCATTTAAAATGACAGCATTTTTAATATGTAATAACTCCATTTCATTATTGTATCCAACTCCAAGTTCGTTACGTTGAATAAGTGTTTCTCGAAGCGATAAATCGGAGTCTCTAAGCTCAATAATTTTTATGGAAATACTTTTAAAAACCATTCTAGTTATAGTATAATTTTAGTAATACCCTTAAAAAAGCAAGATTTAGTTATATATAAAACCAATCAAGGAAAATTAATTATCGCCAAAAAGTTTAATGAACATCTCTTCGGCCTGGGTTTCGCCAATTAAAATCAGGTCGCTATGTTCAGGAAGAGGCGTATTTGGATCAGGATTGATAAATTGTTCACCATCACTTGAGTATGCGATAACATTACACCCTGTTTTATGTCGAATATCAGCTTCAATAATTGTTTTACCAATTATTTTCGTTGGCGTTTTTAAACTAAAAACGCTCAATCCTTCCGCAATCATGATAATGTCGTTATCCTCATAAATATTATACATGGCATTTGCGCCCATAGTGGCGTAAGACATTACAAAATCGGCTCCAGCCCGATGAAGAGAGTGGACATTTCTTTCCACGCTTGAACGGGCTACAATTTGAATATTAGGACGAAGGTGCCTACAATAAATTGTAAGATAAATATTTATGTCGTCTTGATTAGTACTAACAATAACAGTGTGGGCGGTATCAATTCCAGCTTTCTTAAGGGTATTTAAATCGTTAGCATCACCAAGAATAAAGTTTTCCTTATTTCTTATACGATCAGGATTCTTATCAATAATCTTAAACCTCATGTTTCTTCGCTTTAGATGATGAGCCGCAGCCCTACCAACCCTGCCTCCGCCAATAATTATTACAGGCTCTTCACTTAATCCATAAATACCAACCAATTCATCATATTTCCGTAATTGATCCACAGAACCAGCCATCATTAATACACTATGACTGCTTATGAGTGTATCAGGATGAGAGCCTAAAAACTTACCTCGCTCCCAAATCCCAACAATATTAATCCCAAGCTTTTCTCTAAGCTGTGTTTGTCTTAGTGTTTTTCCCACAAATGGAGTATCAAAAGCGGTGGCTTCTGCAATTACAATATCACCAAGCCTACCAATAGTATGAACCCTGGCATCCTGACCAAGCACACGTCGAGAGAGAGCCCTTCCTAACAAATTGCCCATGTGAAGCACATGATCGCATCCCGCAAGCTTAAGAATATCAATGGAATGATGAGAGTTTGCGGTAGCTACAATTTTAATCTCTTTATTAAACTCACGGACAGTATGCGCAACATTGGCATTAAACATATCAGAGCCACTGGACACAACGAGAGCAGCCTGATGAATTTGTAGTCTTTTATACGTTTCTGGGTCGTCTGCTTCACCAAGCATTACTTTATAGCCATCATCGTATAAATCTAATGCCTCATTTAAGTCTTGAACTAACAGTATATACTCTTTCTGATATTGACGGAGTTTTTCGATAAGAGCCCTTGTGATAGGGTCGAAAGTGACAATAACCACATGATCTTTTACTGTTGGAGGAAGCTCTCTAGGGGCACGTGCTCGAGATTGAGCTTCCATCCAAGGAGAATAGAAAAACTCTATAAATGTGAAAGGCAGCATAATTAAAAGTACAATTACACCAGAACCTAAAACGAGCATCGAGAAAAGCCTTCCTAAATCGGAAGTAAAAGTTATATCTCCAAAACCAAGGGTACTCATAGTTACTAAGGTCCAGTAAAAACCGGTAACCCAACTATGTTTTTGGCCTTCCATTTCCATAATGACGTGGAATAGAACCCCATAGATACCAATAAGAAAAAGCAAGACACCGACAAACTTTAAAAGCTTGGCAATATTGGTTTTAGTGCCCTTGTTAGAAATAAAATAAGTTAACTGAGAAGAGAAAAACTTCATTTAGCTGATAAATTAAAACGGATTACAATATCGCCAAAAACAACGATAATTCTGGTTCTGTAGCAAAAAGAATTTTTAGACACAATGAAGATCTTAAATGATAAACTGAATTCTTGGTGACACTACAATTTATACTTAAAAACCTCATCAAGAGAAACATCAAAGACTTTGGCAATCTTAAAGGCGACCTCCAGTGAAGGAGAATATTTTGCCGCCTCAATGGCATTTATGGTTTGACGAGTAACACCCACGGCATCAGCAAGTTCTTGCTGGGTCATTTCACCATTATTGAATCGCAATTTCCTGATTTGATTAACAATAGCCCCATCATTCATTTCAAAAATCCTTTCTATAGTAGAATAATTGAGTTCCTCTTCTAATCAAACTTGAAAGTAGGAGTAATATAAATAGAACATGTAGTACAAAAGACGGTTTAGCTACTATTGTGAACCAGCTATGTATTCCATCAAAAATATTAGAAACCAAGACTTGAAAAATTAAAATGGCAATGAATGAACTTAAAAAATTATACCCGTTTTTAAATCCGCGGGCATCAATCATGAAATCGCGTTCGTCTTTCTCAACGCCAGTCTTATTCTTAGTAGCATCCAAGATTAATTCAACAACGAAGGCAATCCAAAAAAGATTAAAGAAAATTTTTACGGCGGTAGACGAAAAGTCTGGAACTCCATCAGGCCAGCCAAAAACTATAAGAGCGTAAAAGACTAAGATTGATAGAGTCATCCCGAAAGAAGACCATGCGTATAATTCTTGTTTAGACATAATGATACTCCATTAATTAAGTGTCGAAGATTCTTTACGCAATGTAAAAAATATGTTACACCCAGGGTAAATTTTTTTTCTAAGGACACCGTCTTCGTCTAAATTCATTTTTAATGGGGTCTAGAATTTTTTCTATTCCATTGATCTTCACTTCATACATAGTAGATAAATACTGACCAAGATCACCATTCGGAAACCCTTCTCTACTAAACCATTCCAAATAATGCACTGGGAGATCGGTGATAAACCATCCTTCATATTTACCAAAAGGCATTCTAGATTTAACCATTTTTATGAGAAAGGTAGAGTCGTACATAAATACTATTAGGAGCTATGGAATAATAATGTTGACAAAATTGGCGTATTTAAACTAGTTTATAAATGAATACAAAAGGTAGCAATAATGATAAAATTTACTTCAATACTGATAGGAGTACTAGTGCTTTTTACTGGATGTAATATTTTTGATAATGAACAAAGTGAAGTTATCGCCAACATTAGTGAAGATTCATTTTCTATTTATAATGGAACAAACCAAACTATATGGTTTGCAGCATTTAAAACCAAAGATCTTCCTGTTATAAATTATGTACTTAATTCCGGTGATGAGAATAAAGTAGAAAAAGGGATAATAAGAGAATACTCTGGTGACAATCTATATGGTGGGTTTATAAGTGGAGATAACATTACTGTATTCTATTGGTCTACGACCAATCCCAATGACGACAACATTAAAAATATAAAGGTTGATGTTAAGTAGTTGGTTGATTCTTTTAGTAGTTTAACAAAAAAAAGCAAAACAGATGCCTGTAGTAAAATTACTGAAAATAGCACACGGCCGTAGTGGCGATAAAGGAAATGGCAGTAATGTTGGAATTATTGCAAGACATCCTGAAATCTATCCTTTTTTAAAAGAGAATCTTACTTCTGAGAAAGTAAAAGATCACATGCAAAATGTGTGTAAAGGGAAAGTTGAACGATTTGAACTCCCAAATATAGGCGCGCTAAACTTCATTCTTTATGAAAGTCTTGGTGGTGGTGGAACGGTCTCTCTTAAACTTGATGCCCAAGGTAAAACACATGCATCACAAGTTCTAAGAATGGATATTGATGTTCCTGAAGAACTACTAAACTTGCTTGAAACGAATTAACCAGCTTGTTCATAAGCAAGTTTTATCCAGCCTATAACCTCATCATCAACGGCATTATCTTCTGTAAGCTGAATTCTATTAGTGCACATGGTGCCAAATGGACCCGAAGCCTCAAGCCTACCGTTTAGTTCGGCATCATTTAGTTTAAGGCCCAGATCAATACGCGTTTTTGTAGAGGGCTGTATCAATAAAAACTGACGCTTTCGGCGAAGGCTTACTGCAGATATTTTTGGAGCTAGTTCTACATCCTCTCCAAAAGCAGTAGCAATAGATACTAGTCGATCATAAATAGGCCGAAGATGTTCTTTCCCGTTTGTGTATTGAGTATTAATTAAGTCACCGGCATCATGAGAGGCTGCATCAGCTTCTCTTGTTTTTAAAGCAACGAAATTTGCAAAGCCATGAGTAAAACCGTGTTCAGTTTTAAGAAAGTTCATTATTTGACCGTGTTTCTCGAAATTCTGTGCTTTAACAATCTTAATCCATTCAGAAAGAGATTTACCTGTTTTTTCCTTTAAGCCTTTTTCCATAGTTCAAATTTTTTTTACCCATTCTCATATAAACGAATGGGAATTTCAACCTTTACATTATCCCAGGCAAGCGACAAAGTAGTCATAGACCTGTTTACTTCAGTAAACTCTATTGAAAAAGCCTCAACGGGCGTGTCCAGATTAATTACGGGTACATCAAACCGTATATAATCTCGTTCTTCAGAATATGTGAATGCGCCCCACTGACCTAAATCCATATTTAAGATAATCGTCCATGTTTCTTTATTTGGAATCGTAAATAAGGCATAAGTACCGGCCTCGATTACCTGATCTTGTATTAAGACGGGGTCGGTAATGGTAATTTCAGTAGCTTCGTTTGCGCCCGTTCGCCAAACTTCTCCATATTTTTCCCATTCACCAAAAATTGTCCTGCCATTTCTATACGGCTGTCCATAGACAACTTTTAAATAGGTGCCCTCATGCTCTATCGAAGAAATTGCAATAGGGCTTTTCCGATTACCATTTTGAATCTCGTCAGGAGAAATGGTTTTACTCTGCTCACAACCTAGTCCAACGAAAAGGATGGTTAATAGGAGTAGATTGAATAGGTGTTTGCTGGCAAAAAGCGTCATAGAATTAATATAGAAATATGTTAATAAGGCAATAATATAATTGGCTTACGGGAATAACAATAATAGAATTAATTATAAGCGGGCAGGTATTTAAAAACGGCCCAGAAATGAGAGAATGCGCCCCCTAATACAAATAAATGCCAAAGCTCATGAAACCCAAATTGAGGGGGAAAGGGATCTGGTTTCTCTATGGCGTATATAATTGCTCCAATAGAATAAAAAAGTCCACCAGCAACAATCCATAAAGAAAATCCCATAGGTAGTAACTCCCACATTTGTGGGAATATTATTACTGCCACCCAGCCCATTAACAAATAGAGGGCTGTTGAAAACCAGCGTGGTGCATTTAACCAAAAGATCTTTTTAAAAACACCAGCTAAAGCAAATAGCCAAATTCCTAGTAACATTCCGGTTCTCCATTGTCCATCAAGAACAATAACACAAAGGGGAGTATAACTACCTGCAATTACTAAATAAATCATGATGTGATCCAAAAGCCGGTAAAACTCTTCTGTTTTGAAAGTCACGTTAATAGCGTGATATACGGCGCTTGAAAAAAACATTAAGAAAACAGTTATACCATATATCCAGAAAGAAACTTTATAACTGAGAGGGCTTTCTGCTGCATTAATTAATAGTATAACCGTCCAAGCAACAGAAATTATTGCTCCGATTAAATGGGAATAAGTGCTAAAAGGCTCACGAATAGGAAAAAGGTACTTTCTCAAGAGATATAATTATTATGGTTGGAAGAATTTCCAATACATAAAAAATAAGGTGAATCCAGATAAAAAGAGAATACCACCCCAACTTAAAATTCGAAGCCATATTGGAGGTTGGTGTTCAATAGGAAAATGAGAATCCATAACAAGGCGATAATTGAGATATGCTAACACTGGAGCTGTTATAAAAGAGACGGTGGTTGCGAGGTCAATTAAAAAAGTAAAATATGTTCCAGTAAAGTATAGAATTGATAAGGAGCCTAGTGATATGATAACGATTAAAAGACGGTAACTAAGTTTTGAATTAGAGAAAAGATCGGGCTTGACGACAGATATAATTTCTTGTGAAACACGAGGGTAAGCATCGGTAACTGTTAATGTTGTGCTAAACATAGTTGTGAATGCACAAATAATGATAATCCAATAGGCCCAATCACCTAATGTATTTGTATAAATTGAAACGAGCTGCTTTGCAAAATTACCACCACTTGAGGCAAATTCTACACCCGAACCATACATTATTAATGCCCCTAGACTCAAAAAAGCGATAGCCAAAATTCCGGCGCCAATATATCCAATATTGAAATCTACAAGACCTTCTTTAAGTTTTGGTACATGCTTAGTTTGCTTAATTCGCTCTATAGACCAGAGAGAGTGCCAAGCAGCGCCATCAATCGGAATAGGCATCCAGCCCATCAAGGCAATTAAAAAGCCAACTCCCCCAGCAGTTACCCAGATATTAGGTGGTGTTGGTTTTGGTGCAGACCCTTGAGTATTAATAACGGCAACAATAATGGCTATAAAAGTAGAAATTGTTAATACAACCATTATGAGCTTTATAGCGCTATCGAGTGCAGAATATTGACCGTACATTAATATGGCAATACAAATACTTAGTAAAATAGCGCTCCATAAAAAGGGGCTTAAAACAATCCCGGTAAGTTCAGCGGCAAGGCTTGCTGAAACAATAGTTACGGCCGCCTGAATAATAAACATAGTTCCTAAAGTGAAAACTACAAATATCCAAAATGCCCAGTTTCCTAGCTTCTTATAACCCCTTATCATGCTCTCTTGTGTTGCGAGGGCGTACCTAGGACCAAATTCCAGAAATGGATATTTAAAAATATTTGCTAAGATCACCGCCCAAATTAAAGTAAAGCCATAATCTGCGCCCGCGCGCGTCGATTGTACTAAATGAGATACACCAACTGCGGCTGCGGCCATAATTAGACCTGGTCCGAGCGCATATTTTAAGGTAGATTTAGTTTGGCTTTCAATGTTATTCATTAAAAAAGATTGGTTAGACAGCAAGAGAGTACAAATTTTTTCGATCATCAGAAAAAAGGAACAAAAGGAAACCTTTTTCAGCATTTTTCAATTTGAAAAACTACTATACGGGATAAACTTTAAGGGATTAAAAAAGACAAAATGAAAAAAATTATTTTTGCCACAGCTCTTATGCTGTTTTCTACAAACATCGTTGCTCAAGAAACACTTGAGTACTTTTTACAGGAAGGGGTTAGCTATAATGAAAATATACCCACTCCTAAAGACATTTTAGGTGCCGAACTTGGTGAATGGCATGTACGTCATGATCAGTTGGTTCAATATATGTATGCAGTTGCAGCGGCTTCAGATCGAGTAACAATAAGCGAATATGCAAGGACATATGAAAACCGCCCTCTTCTCTCACTTGTTATAACATCGCGAGAGAATCAAGAGAATATTGATGAAATAAAAGAACAACATTTAAAGCTAACTAATGCCGAGCAATCTAAAGATTTAGATATTTCCGATATGCCTGCCGTTGTTCAAATGAGTTACAGTGTACACGGGAATGAACCAAGTGGCGCTAATGCATCGCTTGCTGTAGTTTATCACTTAGCTGCCGCACAAGGCCGAGAGATAAATGAGCTGTTAGAAAATGTAGTTATTTTGATCGACCCAAGCATAAACCCAGATGGGTTAAGCCGTTTTGCACATTGGGCAAATATGCATAAAAGTAAGAATATTTTAGTGTCTGACTCTGAAAGTAGAGAGTATAACGAAGTTTGGCCAGGCGGTAGAACAAACCACTATTGGTTTGATTTAAATCGAGATTGGTTGCTAGTTCAACATCCAGAAAGCAAAGGAAGAATTGCAAAATTTCACGAGTGGAAACCAAATGTATTGACTGATCATCATGAAATGGGAACCAATTCTACTTTTTTCTTTCAACCAGGTATTCCAAGTAGAACAAATCCACTAACTCCACAAAGGAATCAAGATTTAACAGCGAATATTGCAGAATACCATGCTGATGAATTAGATAAAATTCAATCTCTTTATTACTCAAAAGAGAGCTTTGACGATTTCTATTATGGAAAAGGGTCTACCTATCCAGATGTTCAAGGCGCAATTGGAATATTATTCGAACAAGCTAGCTCAAGAGGGCATGTCCAAGAAAGCGTTAATGGTCTTCTTAAATTTCCTTTTACAATTCGAAACCAAGTAACCGCATCCTATTCTACACTAAAAGCGGTATTGGATTTAAAAGAAGAGCTACTTGAACACCAACGACTTTTTTATCAAGAAGCAGAAAATGAAGCTGAAAGAGCATCTATTAAAGCATATGTATTTGGTGAAAGCGCGGACCAGGCCCGTACTTATCATATGGCTGAGATGCTAGAACGACATGAAATTGAAATTTACGAGCTAGCATCAAGTTTGAGTTCAAATGGAGAGAGCTTTGAATCGGGACGTGCCTTTGTAGTACCAACTAATCAAGCTCAATATAAATTGATCACTGCGATATTTGAACGCAGAACAGAGTTCACAGACAGTCTTTTCTATGATGTATCTGCCTGGACAATGCCGTATGCATTTAATCTTCCATTTGCGGAGCTTGGATCTAGAGATTATAAAACTGAATTATTAGGAGATCTTTTTGGTGGAGAAATGAAGTCGAATGGATCGGTTGTTGGAACAAAATCGAACTATGCGTATGCATTTGAGTGGGATGAATACTATACGCCAAGATCTTTATACAGATTATTGAATGCTGGCGTTAAGGCAAAAGTTGCCACCCTTCCTTTTTCCTCAGTAACACAAGAGGGACAACAAAACTTTGATTATGGCACCATACTGATTCCGCTAGGTATACAAAATGACCAGGACCAAGTACATGCACTAGTTAAAACCATTGCAGAGGAAGACGGAATAAAAGTATTTGCACTATCCTCAGGTCTTTCTACAGGAGGAATAGACTTAGGTAGTAACAATTTTCAAAACCTTGAAAAGCCCTCTGTAGCAATATTAGGTGGTGACGGCACAACGTCTAGTGAGGTTGGAGAAGCGTGGCATTTATTCGATCAACGCTATCATATGCCACTCACTATTTTGGATAAAAGTGATTTTGGTGGAGCAGATCTAAACCGCTATAACGTTATGGTTCTAGCTGGTGGTCGTTATAATGATCTTTCAAATGGACAAGTAGAAAATATTAAAACGTGGGTTAGAAACGGTGGTGTTTTAGTAGCGTTTAAGTCGGCATTGAATTGGGCTAAACAGCAAGAGCTTGCAAATATTGAATATGTCGAAACCGACTCCTCTGATGATAATGAAGAAGTAAGGCCATATGTAAAACGAGGAATGGATACGGGCGCACAAGTAATAGGTGGTGCGATTTTCAATGCGAAAATTGATCTTACCCACCCTCTTGGTTACGGCTTTAATGATGATGATATCACCGTGTTTAGAAATAGCACGACGTTCATTCAGAAAGGAGAAAACCCATATTCTACACCATTATACTATACAGATTCTCCATTAGCCGCAGGATATATTTCAAGCTCAAATCTTGAGCGATTAAAGAATTCTGCAGCGATTGTTGTGAGTCGATTTGGAGGAGGAAAAGTTATTACTATGACGGACAACCCAAATTTTAGAGCTTTTTGGTATGGAACCAATAAGTTATTTGCTAATGCAATTTTCTTTGGACAAACAATAAGTTCAGGATCAGCAAACTAATTATAAAAGGGATACAAACTAAAGAAACATTTTTTAAAACTGCTTCTTTAGTATTCTCTTGGCGGTAGGCCCAATAGGTGTCTGAAATCAAAAGTATCACCCATGGTTTTTAAATTGTTAATTAGAAGGATTGCCCGCTCGATTTTCTTTTGGCTGCTTTTAACCCCTCCTATATAATGAATAATATACCGTTGTTGACTAGGATTGAGTTTTTCAAATAAAAGAGAACCGGCTCGGTCTTGCTCTAGTAGTGCTTCTAACTCTTCCGAAACGAAAGCGCCATACTTTGAGTGATCTAATGTAAGAGAAACATGAAGCTTTTCATTAAAGCTAACTCCAAACTCTTTTTGATGAGCTTTGCTTACAGTGATATAGGCCGTTCCTCCGCCCTTTGCAACCATCCCACAATGAAATGGAGAATAGTCATTGATGGAGCAAAGAAGCCGGGTTCCAATCCCGCCGATTTTAATAACCATCTCTTTTGGAACTGTAATATGGTCTAACTTTAACTTCTCAAGTGTATCTAGATAAGAGTAAAATGAGAAGGACTCCATTATGTTAAAAGGTTACCATCCTCATCCCATTCAGCAATATCATTGCGCTTACTTTGATCAACACATTTGGCTAGCCATTCTTTTTCGTAATCTACATCTAACTCGTCTAACACTTCTTTCGGAACACCATCCCAAATATTTGGGCGGTTTCCTATATATCCAAGATCGTTATATCCCATTTCGGTGGTATAATAACCAGTAAGAGTGAAGTTTCTAATTTCACGGAAAAAATCAATTCCTGGCTGAGTCTCTTCAGAAGCATTCTCGGGATATGCTATTATGTCGAGAATAGTGATTTGTGCTTCAGGAGTAGCAAAAATGAAATCTTTACCATTCTTTTTAAGGGAGTACTTATCTAGCCATTCAATTCCTGTTCTAAACTGATCTTGAGTATTGGCCCATTCCTTAACCGCAAAATCTATAAACTCTGGAACAAAGGCTTCTGATGCAGCTCCAGCAGTAGCTGTAGCCGGAAGAATGAGATCACACAAGACGGCGATAGTCTCAAATTCATGATCTTTAAAGAAATTTCCTTCAAATATTTCTTTATCCCGGGCTTTTTCTTCAGGCGTTCTTCCATATGAGCTAAAATCATAAACATCTTGCAGCTTTTGACGATCGGTAGAGCCAGGCACACAACCATTAACTAGTAACCCTGTTCCGAAGGCGCCTATTAACATTGTTTTAATTGAGTCTTTTCTGTCCATGATTTAAATATTTTGCTTTTTTAATTGATCAACTATGTACTCTGATGCTCGCATCGATAGAGCAAGAATCGTCCAAGTAGGATTTTTATCAGCTTGTGATACAAACGTGCCTGCATCAACAATGAAGACATTTTCAGCATCATGAAGTTGAGAAAATTTATTAGTAACCGATGTTTTAGGATCGTTACCCATTCTAGTTGTTCCAACTTCATGGATAATTTGTCCAGGAGCGGCAAGACCGTAATTTCTATCTGCTCCGGGTTTATCTCCTAACGGGATTGCGCCCATTGAGTCGAAAATATTCTCCAAGGTATCCTGAGCATGCTTTGCTTGAAGCCGCTCATAATCAGTCCATCTGTAATTAAATTTTAAGACGGGAATTCCCCATTTGTCAACTTTATCAGGATCAATTTCACAGAAATTATCGTATTGAGGCACGCTTTCTCCTCGCATTGCAATTCCCATAACAGATCCAAAGAATCGTTTGACATCATCTCTGAGTTTATCTCCATAACCACCAACAGTTAGATCAAAATGTTTGTTTAAGTCGGTTGTATTAAAACCAAATCCATAAGAAGGCTGGCCCATTCCACCCCATATTTCAAGGTGATAACCACGAGGAAAATCTAATTTAGCGTCATTTAACCACCAAGGTGTATAAACATGTAACCCGCCAACGCCGTCTTCGTTATAGAGCTTCCTGTTAAGTAATTCTGGTACAATAGCAGAACGGCTGGCGCCAGTAGAATCATGAAGATAGCGCCCCATCACCCCACTGCTATTACCAAGCCCATTAGGATGCTGGCTGCTTTTGGAATTCAACAAAATACGAGCAGTTGAACAAGCAGATGCGCCCATTACAACAACCTTTCCATTAATAACTTCCTCAGTTCCGTTATCCTTATTTATATAACTAACACCAGTTGCTTTACCCTCGCTATTTGTTAGAACCTCGCGAACCATAGCATTAACATATAAATCAACTCGGCCCGTACTTTTTTGAGCAGGAAATATTAAACAAGTACCAGCTGAAAAATCAGCATAAATCTGGCAAGCGCGATTACATTGGTTGCAATAGAAACAGACTCCGCGCTCTGTATTCAATCTTTTCGTAAGAATAGATAATCGAGATGGAATTACCGGAATACCCGCTTTTCGAGCTCCTTTAATATAATACAACTCATGAAGTCGCGGTTTTGGCGGGGGTAAGAAGAAACCGTCAGGTTCATTATAGATTCCTTCTTTACTACCAAAGACACCGATAAGCTTATCTACACGGTCGTAATACGGTTTGACATCATCATATCCTATGGGCCAGTTATCACCAAGTCCATCATGATCTTTTCTTTTAAAATCGAGAGGACCAAAACGAAGAGAGATTCTTCCCCAATGGTTTGTTCTACCACCAAGCATGCGCGACCGAAACCAACCAAACTCTGTTCCTTCAGTTTTAGTATACGGCTCGCCGTCTAGCTCCCAGCCACCATAAGCCGCATCCCAGTCTCCGAAGTTTCTTAAAGGGGTGCTAGCGCCTCTTCTCGGAGATTCCCAGGAAGGACGAAGTTGACTTCTATATTGATCTTGAGCAGGGTCGAAATACGGACCCGCTTCTAAAACAGCAACAGTAAGGCCCGACTCAGAAAGTATTTTAGCAGCCATCCCACCGCCAGCTCCAGAACCGACAATTATAGCGTCATATTGTTTAGAAGAAGATTTAATCTGCATATCAAAAAAAGTTAATTGGCAATTTTTCCGTCAATAATTACATGCGTTACATTCGTTGTATATTCAAATGGGTCTCCATTAAATAGAACAAGGTCAGCATCTTTTCCTCTTTCTAAAGATCCAACAGTCTTATCGATTCCAAGAATTTTAGCAGCATCTATAGTCAGCTTATCAATGGCAATGTTATAATCTAAACCGAAAGCTACAGCGATGGCGGCTTCAAAAAGAACGACTCTTGTTTTTGGTACATAGCCTTCAAAACCACTTTGGAAAGCAAACGGAATTCCAGCAGCCTGAAGTTTTGCAGGAGTTTCCATCGAGGCATTTTTGGCCTGACCGGTAGCGCGAAGCATTGGAGCATGTATGAATACTGAGTGACCTGACTCTTTAATTTCGTCAAGAACGAGATAAGCCTCAGCGGCACCATCAATCACCATCGGGAAGCCAAACTCCTTTTGAAGACGAATAGCCGTCATGATATCATTTGCACGATGTACTGTGACCATTGCTGTTAGCTTACCTTCGAGTAAATCTGCAAGAGCCTCCATGCCTAGGTCTTTGACAGCAGGGTTATCGCCATTACGCTTCTCGAGATAAAGCTGAGCTTTTACGAGGGTTTCCCTCAACATTGCAACACCTTTTGATCGAGTTCCAGGCTTCCTAATGTTGCTATTCATCATATTACCCATTGTGAAAGCGAGCATTTTTGCAGGAACTAAGACGCCCTCATCAACTGTGATAGCGGAGGTTTTGACAATCATGGTTTGCCCGCTTATAAGAGCACCAGGACCGTGCCCTGTATGAATAGTGGTGACACCAAGACTTCTTAAATGGCCCACCAATTCTTCACGAGCATTGTAGGCATCAATTGCACGAAGCTCGGGTTGAATAGCGGAGGAAGTCTCAATCTGATCTTGATCGTGAGGCTGATTGTAATGCCCTGCAAGACCAACGACGGTATGAGCGTCAATAAACCCGGGTGTAACCACGGCAGCCTCGTATACGGTGTAATCGGACGGAATTCGAACAGATGACTGAGTGCCAACGCGGTCAATTTTTCCGTTTTTAATAAGAACTACGCCATTTTCGATTGGGTCACCAGCGCTGGTGTATAGCATTTCCGCTTTTACTGCAACTTGTGCTGATGCACTATTTATGCAGAAAAGAGATATCAAGCAAATAAGTGTTGTCTTAAATAGAGACATGATTACTCTCCGTCTAGGTGATGGTTAGTCTCAAATCCACGGAAGATTTCATATCCTCCAGTTGAATATTCTCTGTCTTCGGGATTATTACGATCCCAAACTTTAAGACCTTCAATCCATGTTTGTTCAACATGAGAATAAACGCTTAGAGGATCTCCAGAAAGAATAATAAAATCGGCATCCTTCCCTTTTTCAAGAGTACCAACACGATCATCAATATCCATCATTATAGCGTTAGCTATTGTTACAGCCTCAAGAGCTTTCTCGCGACTCATACCCTCTCGAACACCCATAGCAGCAGAACGAAGGAACATTCTTGAATCTGTGATATAATCATCTGTATGAAAACCAACAAGAACTCCGGCTTTTTCAAGTGCTACAGCATTTTTATTACTGAAATCAATGGCTTCTAATTTTCCACCAAAAGAGTCTAGAGTAATGATGGAAGCAGGAATCCCCGCGGCAGCAATTTCATCGGCTACTTTCCAAGCTTCGGAAACATGATGAAGAACAACTTTATACCCAAACTCCTGCGATAATCGAATCGCAGTTAAAATATCATCATGGCGGTGAGTATGATTATGAACAGTTCGCTTACCTTCAAGAATTTGCACTATAGCTTCCATCTGAAGATCACGCGGTGGCATCTTTGACTCATCACCATCTGCTTCTTGAATTTTCACTTGATAATTTTGTGCTTTAACAAAAAGTTCTCTAACCATCGCAGCAGATTTTGCTCTTGTTCCAGGTCGAGGCGGGGCGGCGTTACCGATCGGGTTAGTTCCATTTGCCATTTTCATACCGCCATAAATGTTGTTTTCCTCATCAATTACTAACAACATATCCTCTACCGTATTAGCTTTTCTAAGCTTTAAGTAAACGGTTTGACCACTCATTAAATGACCAGAACCAGGCATAATATTTACAGACGTAAGCCCACCTGCTAAAGCCTTTTTAAAGGTATCGCTTCTAGGGTCTATGGCATCAAGAATGCGAACGTCTGGATGTAAAGATGAAGAACGGTCACCGCCATCACCCTCACCAATATGAGAGTGAGTATCGACAAGGCCAGGCATAATAACCTTGCCAGTTACATCAACTACTTCAGCATTAGAAGGAATTCGAGAGTCTGAATCGCCGACAGAAATGATTTCTCCGTTTTGTATTACAAGAACACCATTTTCAATCGGGTTACCAGAAATAGGGATAATATGAGCGCCCTTAAAGGCGATAGGATTAGTTTGGGCTAGAATTGATATTGAGAAAATCCCAATAAATAGCATCCCAAACATTGTACTCCAAAGGTTTTTCATAAATAAGAGATTAGATTTTGAATCAGCCTCAATTTATAAAAAACATAGTGGGATAAAAGCGCTTTTTAAAAAAGTGATTAAGGGATTGAATTATTGATAACTAGCTTCAATTTCTGCTAACTTTTTATCAATCATTTCTTTGGAGAGCCATTGCCCACGAACCATAACCCCGGAATGATATTGGATATTGGCGACATCAAGAATTGGGTTTGAATCGACAAGTATTAAATCGGCTCTTTTACCTGCTTCAACGGTTCCAAAATTATCATTATCTCGAAAATACAGACCGACGTTTTTTGTGCCCGTTTCAATAATCTCATATGGCGTCATTCCTGCGGCAACCATTTTCGGTAATTCACGATGTATTGAAAACCCAGGCACACTAAAAAGTTGTGGCGCATCAGTTCCCATTAAGATCAGAACGCCCGCCTCATTCATTTCTTTTAATAGCCGCTGTCGAAGTTCTGCTTCGCGTAAAGCAGCATTAATATCAAGAGACGAGTTATTATCAATATTTTGGGTCACCCAATTGTTATACCCGTTTTTAACGGCTTCTGGGATATACTTTAGCTCATCATATTCCTTCATTACTTCGTAATTACCTGCGCCGATAATCGTTTCCCACAGAGCCTGGGTGGGGACCATCCAAACATCATTCTCAATTGTTTTTTGGATGATTTCAGACATTTTCTCTTCCATTTCAGCATCTTCAAAAGCAGTAAGGAAAGGCACATAACCATCTAAATGATCTATGGTGAGTTGTTTAACTTCAAGGGCGCGTTCAATGCCAACCTCAGCCGGGACATGACCCCCAAAAGTAATACCGATGGAATTAGCGGTTTCGGCCATGGCGTTATATTCATCAAGAGTAAGGCCAGGATGAATTTTTAATAAATCCCACCCTTCATTTTTTTGCTGAATGACTTTTTCTTTTGCTTGTTCCGGAGAAGAAACAGAGCCACCATTAAAACTTGGTCCTGCTAAGTATAAATTTGGGCCGATTAATTCACCACTTGTTACTTTTTCTTTTAGTTCAAGTTGATGATCATAACCAAGCATTCCTCTAACGGTTGTAATACCCGCTGCGACATATAGAAAAAGAGTGTTCTCTACATATTCATCATTAAAATAAGAAGCTGCATTAGCGGGTGGATGAGTTGGCGGAACGTGCCCGTGCATTTCTGCTAATCCCGGCATCAGAAATTTTCCGGTTCCATCAATTACTAAATCAAAAGCTCCCTCTACTAAATCTTGTTCAAGTGTGGGGCGCACCTCTGAAATGTTAGAACCCGTTGTGATTACGGTATAGTTTTCAAGAACCACGCCATTTTCAGTCATTGGAATTACGGTAACATTTGTAAAAGCAATTGTACTTGTAGCTTTATGTCCATTGATATTGACTGCATGAGGAAATAAAGAAAGGAAAAGCGGAAGAATTAGAAGGGCGGATATTTTCAGCATAAAAAATGGTTAATTGAAACAGATTGTAATAAACTACATTTAGGTTTCCTAGCCAAGCGAAGGATTATTTTTTATTCAGGCAGAGTCTTTGGGGCCAAGTCTTTTAGGGTGGTTATCCTGTTCTTGTAACTCGTCGAAGGCATGTTGAAAATTAGACATCAATTCCATGTATTTTTCAGAATCTGTAATCTGTTGTTCCAGTCCCCTAGACTTAAGTGTTTCATTTCGTGATTTTTTTATAAACTTATAAAAATGAAATGAGACCAAGCCGCCATCATCATCAGACAGATAAATGATACCAGATTCGTCTACGCTTTTATATGTAAAAGTGTACTGCCCGGAACCGCTGCCACCTGAATATTTATGAAACGTTGCCCAATCAAATTTCTCTCCGGTTAATGCTTGTGCAATATTCCAACAGTTAATTCGATCCCCTTCTCTCCAGTGTAAGATTTCAGGATACCATGTATGAGGAGGTTTGCCTTTCTTTTTATTTGTAAAAAATCCCATAGTTTAAGTTTATTAATGCATAGTTTATTTAACGAAAAGCGCTTTAACAGCTTCTTTGAAAGTGCCTCTTTCGGTTTGCATATCCTCAGGTTGCATGTCTTCTAGCTGAATGGTCCCGATATATAAAAAATACATACTCATTGTCATTATTGTATGTGCTAAATCAAGATGGTTAAACCAAATGCTTATGCTTATTCCGCTAGTATAAAAAACAGCTGCAAGAATGGAAAAAAGAACCGTAAGAACAAAAATTCGACTCCCATTATTTCTCGTTCTCCAAAATACTAAAAAGTGTAGTGGAAGAACTACAAGAGCAAGGCCATAGGCTGAATGTACCTGAATAAAGAAAAAATTTAATGTATAAAAGGTGATAAACGCAAAAGTTAACAGTTCTACTACATTCGCAACTCCTAAAGCTTTACCAAAAGTTTTATTAATCAATGGTTGAGCATGAACAATTGAAGCTCTTTCAACGGCCATTACAGCCAACATGCTAATTAACCAGCCAGGAAGTTTCCATTCCAAACCGATGGCGTATTGAAAAGCATGACCAAGAAGTCCTCCTAAAAAAGTTGCCAACCCCATAATTAAAAAGTACCAACGCATATGCTGCTGAACTTTACCTGGCTTCTTCAGCTTTAATAATTTTATAAATGCATATATACAAACAGCTGTTATCCATAGATCCGTGAAGGTAACCATCGGTTCCATGATAGTGATTCCAAAAAGTTCTATAGAAGGTTGTCCGCTTGGTGAGTCCATGAATACATCATAAAAGTTCGCAAGACAAAATCAAAATAAGAAGTAACCTGGATAGTGATTCCAAGACATAAAAAAAGCCTGCTTTAAACGGCTGGCTGCATTTGATTTTATAATAACTATTATCAATATACGGCAGAGATCGCCCCTCAACCAAAAAAACTTTTTAATGTATAACTAATGATGGATAATAATAAATAAAACTACATTTAATACAGTATAAAGATGTTTTCAGAAAGTGTAAAATTGGCTTTTATACAAGAAACTCAATTACTATATCTTGATGAACTATTCGGTTTCAGTGCGAACTTGCTTCATCTCTGCGTTTTTAAATAAAAAAGCAGATAAGAGAAAAAGGCTAATAAAAAAACTATTTATGCCTAGCACTTCAATAATTGAACTCTGGGTAGAACTTAAGGTGCCATTTGTGAGTGCGACCAAAGCAATAATCCCCATAATAAAAGCCATGATGATTAATGTATAACTCATGCCAACTGCTTTGAATCGGGAAAGAAAAAACCCACCCAGGCCTACTGCAGGAACAGCAAAGTAAAGTAAATTTATAGAATGGTTTTCATTGCCAATTAACCCAACAGCTAAGTTAGACCAAATAAGAAATAAAGTAGATCCTAAGGCAATCCCCGTGGCTAGTTTAAAAGTAAAGGCGCTCGACTTTTTTGAAAGCAATATGAATGAAAAGCCGGTTCCAAAAAGAAAAATGGCAGCGATAACAAAATCGCCCAAAGTCCATGCGACTTCCTCAGTGAACTGCATTGCAATTAGCGGAATCATTAATAAAACAATGGTTCCTGATATCAAGGCAACAATTTGAGAATAGATTTTTTTGAATGATTTCATGTTATTTCCATTATTTAAGTTTTCGAATTAATTGGTATTATGACTCTTTATTGTGTGATTTTAACTTCCACTTAGTTACGATATACCAACAAATACCAATGATGGTCATCAGCAAAGGAATAGCCCCGGGTTCGTCTTCGATTAAAATCATATAGGCCAAGAGAATTACTCCGAGCGTAATCATCAGTAATGATAGATAGGTGTTAATTCTAAGCGTTCTAGTAGAGTTCATATAATTTTTTTTTAAAAAGTACTTTGATTTTCAAAGTTATAAAGCAAAAAAATGTCTTTTGTTCCCATCATTTTTGAGAGTTTATGATTTCTTCCAATACTCGAAGGTGATTTTCAAAAGCTTTTTTTCCTGCACTGGTCATATAATATTTAGTATTTGGTTTTCGGTCTACAAAAGATTTTTTAACACCAATAAAAGAAGCTTTCTCTAGAGTCTTAATGTGGCTTGCAAGATTTCCGTCAGTTACATCCAGATATTCTTTTAGCGCATTGAAATCAAGATTTTTATTTACCGCTAAGGCAGACATAATTCCAAGACGAATACGATTCTCAAACGCTTTATTTAAATCATTGAAAGATACATTCATGAATTAACCTATTTGGCGCTCATACTTAATATGCATATAAAGACCATAAATGATGTGAAGAACTCCAAAACCTAGAGCCCAAATGAATAGACTATACTCAATCATCCAAACGCTTAACAAGCCCAGGCAAATATTGAGTATGCCTAGATATTTCACATCATCAAAACTATACTTACTAGCGTTGTATAATGCTATTCCATAGAAAACTAGTGAAAGAGGAATTGCCAGCCCTAGAGCGTCCTTCGAGATTAAAAGAATAATTAATATCCCACCAGTTATCAGCGGAATACTCATACTACTCAACATTCTTCGAGATGTAGCATTCCAGCTTTTCTCACCGAGTTTATTTGCTTTATAATTTGAAAATAAAAAAGCAGTACCTATTGAGATAAGTAAAATAAAGACAGCTAAAAAAATAACATTATTAAAATCAGAAGTTGAAAATCCAGATTCAGGAATTGAGATAATTACTGTTTTGGGATTGAAGCCAAGGTAAGAATAAAGAACCCAAACACCGAGAAGAGCATAGATTCCAGCCATAACTCCAGCTAAGCCAGAAAGGGATAAAAATTTTGTCGACCGCTCCATCATAGAGCGGATTTCAGTTAAGTCGTTTAGAAGGTGTTGTTCATCTTTCATTCAAAGTACTTTTTATTTCAAAGTAAATTATAATACAATTGAAAACAATAGTAAACGAATAAATTATTCAGTTTTGGTTAAGCCACGTAATAGATCGACATCCCAAGTTCCATCATTAGGATTATAAATCCCAAAGCCTGAAGCAAACTCCCAATAATGGTAGCTCATGTTATTATCGAGAGCGAATTTTACAATGGCGGCAGTCCATCGGCCACGAGAAGGTGAATCTGCTCTACTATATGCACCAAACTCACCGATATTAATAGGAACTCCACGATCAGCGCCCCAATCAACGATAGTTTGAAAGTGATTTTCAATAGCGGCAACTTCCCGTGCTGTTCCATCCCAGGTAGTTCCGAGCCACGCATCAGCGTCACCTTCTACCCATTCTGCGCCTTGATGAGTAAATTGGAAAGGCTCATAGTAGTGTACAGTTACAATGAGATTTCCATCATATGGAATATCAAGTTTAAGTAACCCAGGAATCCCACCCCATTCCGCAGCACCAATAACTACCGTTCTGTAAGGATTATGTTCACGAATTTTCTCTAAGCCAAGAGGCAGTAATTGATTCCAAAGATCAGCGGTTAGTTCGCCATGAGGTTCATTCAATATTTCGAAAAGAACTTCCTTGGGCTGGTCTTTATATCGAAGAGATATCTGCTCCCAAATTGCTAAAAACTTCGAACTTTCTAGTCCAGGGTTTACAAAAATCTCCTCATAATGGTGCATATTAAATATAACAATTAGTTCATTTTCGAGTGCTTGTTCAATAGCCCAGTCAACTCGAGCAAAGAACTCCTCACTAATGGTGTATGGTTCTTCTTCAGAAGTATGAGCAGACCAGCGGATTGGAATTCGCACACTATTAAATCCAGCTGCTTTTATGAGTGTAAACCATTCGGGTTGTAGTATTATGCCCCACTCACCTTCATTCGGAGCTTCAAGCGCATTTCCTAAGTTAATACCTCTTCCAAGAGCTATATTTTGTTCAAAGGGATCAAGAGGCGCAGTAATTCCTTCCATATTTTTATCACCTGATGAGCTTTCACAATTGAGGAATAAAGTTGATGATATTAAAAGTACAAAAAGATTTCTCATGACAGATAATTTAGTTATCTGAATTTAAATAGATTGGAGGCAAAGGTCAGATAAAAAACAACTGAGAAGAATCTATGTTCTATTCTTAAATTTCAATAAATAGTGGATTCGAATAAAACCAGAGGTCCTTCCAAGGGCTTTCACCCCTTGCATCTTCTTCAGGTTCCAATTCATCACCGTTAGTTCCCCTAACACGAAGATAGCTTTCTTTATTCAAGTTTTTAATGGTATATGTAATCAAACGGTATTCACCATCAACAACCCAATCATTTTTAGTGAAACGCTCTAAAACTCGGGTGGTTGGATTAGTACTTGCATCACGGTCGGTAACCGGACCTGTAATTTCACCAATAATTAAATCTACCCTCGAAACAATAGGGTTTTGCTTCCAAGCATTTAAGTTGTCAGGATCTTTAAACCGAATAGTAACATCAATGTCTTCACCGGGTTCAATATGAATGGATCCTCCGATATATGCCGTATGATGTCCAACTGAAACTGTTATATCCAATTCAGAAATTAAATCACCAAGTGTTACAAATACCCGGCCATTACGAATCCCGTCCATAATATCATCATGGTTTTTATTTGCAAACACATAGGTCTTTGAATATTCACCAGGCCAAAAATCTACTCCGCCTTCTCTCCAATTGACGTGAGAATCTGAATTAGCAGTTATCCACCAATGACGTCCTTCTCCTAGCATAGAATCCCAAAAACCACCAATTTTTCCAGTCATTTGATCAAACCCACCAAGTGTTGGATATCCACGATAACCACCTCTAGGTCGATCACGCGCACTACTATCTGCATTTAGAGTTGAAGCCTGATGTCCAGGTGCGCCCGCCATTCCAACAGCTATATCCGGAGCTTTATCATTCCAGTCCCGAAATTCAGCTGGGTCATAAAGAAAGTACTTACCATACCCACTTGCAGATCGCGACGGGTGATTTGCAATAACGATAGGTTTATTTGTTAATCCATTCATGAAATCAAGAGCCTCAAGCATTCTAGGTTCCGTATTCCAGCTTGGATCAGCGGGAAAAGGCTCGTTTTTACTAAATTGTGATTCTATATCATGCAGTCTATCAGATTCATCATGAGTATGTGGAATGATCATACTAGAATGGTCAGCTCCAGGAGTATCAAACTCCATTCCATAAAATTGAATGACCTCAGGTACAGCATCGCGAGAACTTATTAACTCAGGGTATGCCATTTCTAGATTTACTTTACTATGGTTTGGTCCACCATGATCAGTTGAAACCATCCATGATAAACCATAGCGTTTTGCCATTAAGGCATTCATTGGAATCGGATAAATAGCATCCCCGCCTATTTCTGGAGTAGGTGGTGAAGTTTCTCGATCCCAACCTACACTAAAACGGGAGTGGATATGATGATCGCCAGCAAGCCATGTTCTATCTGAATCACTTTGAATGGTAGAGTCTGAGGAAGGTGAACAACTTAAAAAACTTAAAAGGACTGCTGTACAGAGCAGAAATCTGCACTTATAGTTAGATTTTAAAAAAAAGCGATCATTAAATAATTGGTTAGTTACTTATTAAAATTCAAATTTACCGGTTGCAGCTTCACAGCCTTCCCAATTAACATGAATATTTTCGGGTTCAGACAATGAATCTTCAGGAGTTAAAAGACCTGGAAACCCAGCCCAGCGTTCTGGGCCGTAAAAATCACCAGAATTTGCATTGGGATCTGCACAACAACGAATGATACCAGTAGCACCATCTTCTGGAGACTGGGCGCTTTCCATCAAGTCAGAATCAGACTCCATTCCTCCGGTTTTAGCAGTGGTAACTTGTAATTGAGTTGCCGCAAGTCCGGGATGAGCAATCATGGTCTTTATGTTTGTGATACCACGATCTTCCATTTTCTCTTTTAAACCATAAGTAAAAGCACAGTTCGCAAGTTTAGTTTGTCTATAACGAAACCAACGCGGGCCTTGAAAGCTTGTATTTTCCTCGTCGGTTCCATCGCCCCCAAGATTACCGCCATTTTTTCCAAAGTACTTCTCTTCTAAATCTGCACCTAATCTTGCCATTGAAGTGTGGTTCACAATGCGAGCTTCAGTACTTTTTTTTAAGAGTGGAAATAAACCATTTGTAAGTAGGAAATGAGAGATACAATTGGTCTGCATTTGTACATCATAACCATCTTTAGTTGCCTGATCTGGCAAAGCCATTACCCCAGCGTTATTGCATAAAACATCAAGTACTTCAAAGTTGGATGAAATATCTATTATTGCAGACCGAACACTTTCAAGATCTTGTAAATCACAGGTTACTTTATGAAAAACCCCTGTTGGCACTTCTGTTTTTAACTGATTCAATGATGAAGTTGAACGGTTACTTTCTCTATTCAATAAAAGAACGGTTGCCCCAAGTCTTGCCATCTCTCTGGCACATACATAACCGGTACCACTTGTTGTTCCTGTAATGGCGACAACTTTTCCGCTCATATCCTGAGTATGATTTTTAATAACAGTTTCTAAATGGAGGGTTTTGATTGTATTAGACATGAAATTATAGTATTAAATTATTGAAATGATAGAAATCAGGCTCATGTAATGTAGTAAAAATGAAGCAAGACAAAAGAGCGGTTCTTATCAAAGAAAAAAATAGGTAATGAACTCGGTTGAAACTCCAATTACCCATAAAACAGACAGGGTTTTATCGAATAATTTCGATGAAATATTCCTTTTCTTTAGTAGGCGATATATACCAGAAGCGATTGCGGTAAGAATAAATGGAAATAATAGAATGATAGCTGAACGTGATAAAATAGAAATATAATTAATCCCTTCAACAACATATGTTAAATAGCTTCCAGTGGCCAAACTGAATACAATGAGAAGCGTATATAGTAGTTTTCTATTCATGATAATTCATTCCATTAGTAACAATGAAAATCAAACGAGACATTAACGAAAAGGTAACAAAAGAGCAGTTTAGTCTACCAATTCAATCGAGTATAACTCTTCGATAACCACAAGATATGGTTAATACATTTAAATAAATCTATAAGAATAGATAAGCATAAATACCAGTTAGCCGTCTATTTGTGAAAGCCACCAGCAAAATGCATGTATTTCGCACCTAATGTATCTAAAGCGGCAATGGCATCGTCGCTTGGAGTTCCAAATACAGTAAAAGTTGATATTTCAAAGATGCTCATAAACCGCTCAGCAAAATTTTCACCAAAATTACCCATATGTATTAAAAGAGCATCTGAGTCCGTATATCGTTCATAAATGGTACACGTTTTTTTCGCCTCATCCACAAACCATTCGTAATACAATGTATTTGGCTCGTTAAGTTTAGTTGCTGCACTCATGTCCGAGATAAGGGAATCTAATTGATCTTCCTTTCCGTTTATAATATTTAATTCTAGTACCCAAAATACTTCTGTCCCCATAATAATAAACCGATTTTGTTAATGTTTCTGATAAGTAAAAAAAAGAATGGGAAGGAACCAAATTTTTAAAATCAAGAATCATTGAATACATCTAAGTAGCTATATATAGCTAGAGGCTTGATAAACGCACAAAAAAAACCAAATAGGTTGCCTTTATAAATAATGGGTTAGAAAAGCTTATCCACGAAATCGAGTTTTTCCCAAGGGAATTCATCTCTACCAAAATGACCATAAGCGGCCGTTGGGCGATATATAGGTTTTAGTAGATCAAATCGATTGATAATTCCTTTTGGAGTACAATCAAAAGTTTTAGCAACTAATTCTGCAAGTTCATTATCGCTCATACTTCCAGTTCCGTAGGAATTAACATTCACTGAAACAGGCTCTGCAACACCAATAGCATAGGCTAATTGAACTAGGCACTCTTCTGCTAGTCCAGCTGCAACTAAGTTCTTGGCAATATGTCGAGCAGCATAGGCAGCACTTCGATCTACTTTAGAAGGGTCTTTTCCTGAAAAAGCACCGCCACCATGTGCGCCAAAACCGCCGTAAGTATCAACAATAATTTTACGGCCGGTTAGTCCAGCATCACCATGAGGACCTCCAATTACAAATTTCCCAGTTGGGTTTATATGATATTTGGTATCAGCATCGATCAACTCTGCAGGAATAACATTTTTAATTAGAATATTTTTGATGTCGGCATGAATTTGGGCTTGTTCTACATCGGCATCATGTTGAGTAGAAAGAACAATTGTATCAATTCGTGACGGCTTACCAGCGGCATCATATTCAATAGTAACCTGACTTTTACTATCTGGTGCCAAATATGGCATCAAGTCGGTAGTCTTTCGAATGCGCGCTAATTCTCGTAACAGATTATGAGAATACTGAAGCGGCATAGGCATGTATTCTGGAGTTTCTTTAGTAGCATATCCGAACATCATTCCCTGATCGCCGGCGCCATCACGATCAACACCCATAGCAATATCTGGACTTTGAGTATGGATCGCGGAAAGAACGCCACAGCTTTCTGCATCAAAACGATAAGAAGCTTTTGTGTAACCGATGTCTTTAATTACTTCTCGAACAATCTCTTTAACATCCACATAGGCTTCTGTTGTTACTTCGCCAGCAACTACAGCCAACCCAGTTGTTACCATTGTTTCAACGGCAACACGAGATTTTGGATCTTCCGCTAATAGAGCGTCAAGAATGGCATCAGAAATTTGATCGGAAACTTTATCAGGGTGTCCTTCAGATACGGACTCAGAGGTAAATAATTTTTTCATGCTAAATTAGATTCTTAATAAGGTACTTTCGGTTACGAAAAGAACTGTAAATGTAAGAAGAAATAGAAAGAAAGTAGACTAAGATTTGAATAAATCCGATCCGTCTTTTCCTTGTGCAATCCCCAAGTATTGATATGCTTTCGCAGTAGCAACGCGACCTTTTGGAGTACGTTGTAAAAACCCTTCTTTAATCAGATAAGGCTCATATACTTCTTCGATGGTTCCTTTGTCTTCGCCTACTGCAACGCCAAGCGTGCCAAGTCCAACAGGACCTCCTTTATAATTCTCGATGATAGCACGAAGCATTCGCACATCCATATCGTCTAGACCATTAGTGTCAACATCTAACGCATTAAGTGCTATGTCTGCTATTTTTTTATCAATGGAAGTAAGCCCATCTACTTGAGCAAAATCACGAGTTCTGCGTAAAAGTTTATTTACAATCCTAGGAGTTCCTCTACTTCGGCTAGCAATTTCATATGCTCCTTCTTCTGTGATTCCAAATTTCATGATGTGTGCAGAGCGAAGAGCAATGCGCTGAAGTAATTCTACATCGTAATAGTCGAGGCGCATATCAATTCCAAAACGAGCCCGAAGCGGTGCAGTTAACATCCCTTTACGGGTAGTTGCCCCAACAAGTGTAAAGTGATTTAGATCAATTTGAATACTACGAGCATTAGGACCTGAATCAATCACTATATCCAATTTAAAATCTTCCATCGCCGAGTATAAGTACTCTTCAATGACTGGATTAAGTCGGTGAATTTCATCAATAAAAAGAACGTCTCCTTCTTCGAGATTGGTGAGCATACCAGCTAAATCACCGGGTTTTTCAAGAACTGGTCCTGTAGTTGGGCGAATAGTTACACCCATTTCTTCAGCAATAATATATGAGAGTGTAGTTTTTCCTAAACCTGGAGGTCCTGAGAGAATAACATGATCAAGAGCGTCGCCACGTTGTTTAGCGGCTTTTATGAATACATTTAGGTTTGAGATTGCTTTATGTTGGCCAATAAACTCCTCAAGGCTGGAAGGGCGAACAGTTTGTTCGAAGACTTCTTCTTTTTCTGAAGGATTTAACAAGGGATTTTGCACAAAAAATCTCGATAAGATGTTTACATTAACTTTAAAGAATTATACTTAGTTTTATCACTAAATGCGTATTCAAGTTAAAAAATGCACCACATGAAAAATAATTCTCTATCTCCAGACGAACTCGACTATGATCCGATTGAGGAACAAAAAAGTAATTGGGGCAAAAAAGTAGCTAATAAAACTCTTAATAAGATATTGAAAGAAAAAGGACTTCATCAAGATTTAACATCAAGTACACTTAATATTTACGGCCCAGAATTCTTTTTTAACTATGAATTAAGCTGGCTACAATTTAATAGCAGAGTACTTGCAGAGGCAAGAAACCCAAACAATCGATTACTAGAAAGAGTGAAATTTATTGGGATCACTTGTTCGAACCTAGATGAGTTTTTTCAAAAAAGGGTTGGTGGATTAAAGCGCCAATTAATGGCCGGAGTTAAAAAACTACCAGTAGATGGTATGTCTGCTTCTGATCAATTGAAAGAAATTAGAGAAGAAGTTAAGAATATGATCGAAGAGTATAGAGGGTGCTTTTTTAATGAATTATTACCAGAGCTTGAGAAAAAAGGAATTTCAATTACCAATTACAGTGATTTAACAGATCACCAAAAGAAAGTAAGTGATGAGTTTTTTCGGAAACAGATATATCCAATAATTACTCCACTTGCTGTTGATGAATCTCATCCGTTTCCATTTATTTCAAACCAGAGCCTTTCATTTGCGATAGAGCTTTTAAACAAAAAGACGAAAGAGAAGCATTTTGCTAGAATTAAAATCCCATCAAATCGACCAAGATTTATAAAAGTTCACCGGCGAGGTAATAAGGTTGTATTAGTACCGATCGAGGATTTGATTAAAAGTAAAATAAACGACTTTTTTCCAGGGATGAAGGTCTTATCTGCGAATCTTTTTCGGGTAACAAGAAATGCTTCAGTTGAAAGAAATGAAGAGGAAGCAGACGACTTACTGGAAGTTATTGAGGATGAATTAAGGGAAAGAAAGTTTGCTGAGATTGTTCGTCTAGAAATGGATGAGAAAATGCCACGGCATTTAAAAAAGTACCTTATGAAGGAGCTAAAAATTAGCTTAAATGATGTATATGAGATGTCGGGGACCATTGGTCTTGTTGATGCTTTTCAAATTGCGACCTTACCAGGCTTTCCTAGACTAAAGTCTTGGAGTTGGGTGCCCGTCGTTCATCCTGCACTTAAACATGCAAGCGAAGAAGAAAGGCCAAGTATTTTCAAAGTGATTAGAAAAGGCGATTTTATGGTGCATCACCCGTATCATAGTTTTGAGCTTTCAACTCAGCGGTTCATTGAAGAAGCAGCAAAGGACCCAAAGGTCCTTGCAATAAAGCAGACACTTTATAGGACTTCAAAAGATTCTCCATTGATGCACTCATTAATGCAGGCGGCGGAACAAGGTAAACAAGTTGCAGTATTAGTAGAAATTCAGGCCAGATTTGATGAAGAAAGGAATATAAACTGGGCGCAACAATTAGAAAATTTCGGAGTTCATGTTGCGTATGGTATTCCAGGTTTAAAAATCCATACGAAGGTTACCATGGTAGTTAGAGAAGAGCCGGGCGGCCTTCGAACTTATTGCCATATTGGTACTGGAAACTATCACCCAGATACCGCTCAACTTTATGAAGATTTTGGACTATTCACTTGTGATGAAGTGATTGCGTCTGATATAACAGATATTTTTAATTTGTTGACAGGATATGCTCCTGACCAAACTTTTGAAAAATTATTTGTAGCTCCAAATCACATGAGGAAGCAAATGACGGATCTCATTGAGTTTGAGACAAATGAAGCAAAGAATGATAGACCATCTCGAATTATAGCTAAAATGAATAGCTTAGAGGATCCACATATTATTCAGAAACTATATGAAGCCTCACAAGCTGGGGTAAAAATCGACTTAATTGTTCGTGGTGTATGTAGGTTGATTCCAGGGAAAAAAGAGTTAAGTGAGAATATTAAAGTTCACTCTATCATTGGCCGATACCTTGAACATTCAAGAATCTATTATTTTAATAATGCTGGAAACCATATTTACACAATTGGATCGGCTGACTGGATGCACAGAAATTTGGATGCCAGAGTCGAAGCAATCACTCCAATAGAAAAGAAAGAGCTTAAGAAATATCTACAATTTGTACTGAATCTATATCTTCAAGATAATCAACAACGAAGTGTCTTAAATGAAGACGGAAGCTATACTAAAGTAGAGCGGGAGAATGGGGAGCGAAAAGTATCAACACACAAGGTGTTAATGAATCACATGAAAGACAGTGCTTTTCCGATACCTATGGTTCAGGAATAAAGACCATCTTTGATTTGACACATTTAGTGGTCTTAATTCTCTAAGTAACCTAAATCATAATTCAACTTTTGAAGTAGTAGAAAAGCGGGTTTTCTAAAAACCCCATTAAGGGAGTATGCTTCAAAAATTGTAAGCCGAGCATTTTCAAGATCACCGATATTTATAAGAGCATTACCTTTATACCAATATGCTTTTTCTTTGATCATTCGACTATCTTGAGCTCTGTATATAGCGTTATCAAAAGCTTGAATTGAGCCTACATAATCACCTTCGTTATAAAGTAAAATTCCTTTATTCGTAAAGGCTTTTGACCTGTATGGTTCAGAATCATAGTTATCGATTACTTCATTATAAAGTGATAAAGCCTGTTTAGTATTACCAGATAACAGGGCGCTAAATCCAAGGTTTAGTAAAGAATCAGCAGTATTAATTACTATTTCCTTTGACCTAATACCATCTCCGGTTTCAAGCTGATCGGCTGAAATTTGCTTAGTTAAGAATTGATTTAATTCGGTTCTTGAATCAACCTGAAACACCTGAATAAATGCAACGACTAAGAGTACTGCTACAGCGGCAAAGTGCCAAGTCCAGGTTGGTAATTGTAACGGCTTTACTGAAGGTTTACTGGCCTCTAAAGCATCTTTTTCTATCAGCGTTTTCACGCTTACTTCAAGCTCAAGGTCGTCTAAGAGTGTTGGGTTTTTGGCAAACTCTTTCCATAAAGCGTTTATTTCGTCTTCTGAAAGCAAGCCCTTAACATAGAAATCAATCTGTTTGCTTAAATTTGGTTCGTTCTCGTTCATAATAAGTTAGTCACTCAGCATGTATGCGAGAATACATGCTGTTCTGTAAGACCCGTGTGAAAGCTACTCCTTACATTAAAGTTTCAATTTTTTTTCGCAACATTCTTTTAACAATTTTAAAACGCGATGTTTCTTAATCCATGCATTATTTACAGAGATGCCAAAATGATCTGCTACTACTGCAGCTTCATCACCGGGGTTTTTAAACCAATAACTAATATACATTCTCAGATCGGGTTTTAATTTATTTAAACAAGCCTGTAAAATATTCATCCTCTCCTCATTTAAAAGAGCAGAAAGCTGATCACCTTTTTCAGAGTAAGAATCTGGAACCTCATCATAGGTCGGTTCTTTAATCTTTGCCTGAGCTTTCAAGTAATCATGCTTTGCAGTTGTAAAGAGATAGTATATGATGGAATCTGGGTTATTTAGTTTATTCTCTCGAATCTTTTCAATAACCAACATAAGCGTGTTTTGAGCTGAATCTTCTGCATCATGATGAGAGGCTCCAATTCTAACTTTTAGAAATTTTATAAGAACAGCAGAAATAACAGACGTTAAAGAAGCAAGCTCCTCAGCGTCGTTATTTTGAACAGCATATACAAAGCGCGAATAGTCCATGTTCTTATTTTTTCTATTTTAATCGAGGGTTAAAATAACATTCATCTACAAAAAGAAAATAAAGAATTTGTATTATTAACAATGTAATTTTGAGCATGTATCGAGTTCAGCTAAATAACTTTGAAGGTCCATTAGATCTTTTACTTTTCTTTATTAAGAGAGATGAGCTAGATATCTATGACATCCCAATCTCATATATAACAGAACAGTTTCTAGAGTTTGTCTATTTGATGGAAGAACTCGACCTAGATGTTGCCAGTGAATTCGTATTAATGGCAAGCATGTTAATGTCGGTAAAGGCAAAAATGATGCTACCGAGAGATGATTCTGATGTGGCGGAGTTAGATGAAACAGATCCGCGATATGAATTAGTACAAAGATTATTAGAGTACAAAAAGTATAAAGAGATGGCAGAGAAAATGGCTGACATCGATGAAGAAACGAGAAAAAGATATACTCGTGGCTATAATGAAGAAGATACAGTAGAGAAACAAGCTACAGGAGAGGCACTAAAAGATGTAACACTATTCGATCTTATTTCTGCGTTTAAGAAGGTGCTAACAGATATTGAGAGAAAGAACATTGTTCACCATATAGAAAAAGTTGAAACTACAGTTGAAGAACGAGAAGAGTTTGTGCTTATCGCATTACAAAATGCTGGAAAGCAATCATTTAGAGAACTTTGCGCAGAGGTAACAAACAGAATAGTTTTAGTGGTTACTTTTTTAGCAATTTTAGAGATGATAAAAGAGCAACAAATCAACTTGTTTCTCGAAGAAGACCCCACCGAATTTTATATAGACCTAAAGCCTGTTGATGAAATAATCCGGGCTTAAAAAAAAGAGAAGATGAAAAAATGTATTCTGCCATTACTTGTAATTATCACATTAACAGGATGTAAAGGGCCAAAAGAAACCGCTTCAATCCCAGCCCCAACCATTTATGATTTTACAAATACAATCAATCTTGAGGGTTTAAAGACAGATTTAACGGTGTTAGCACATGACTCGTTACATGGGCGAAACACAGGTTCAGCCGGAGAAAATAGCGCAGCAAACTTTCTAGCAAATAAATATGAGCTACTTGGCCTATTACCAGTTGGCGATAACGGAACCTACTTTCAAAAAGTTGAGCTCACCCAGCCAATAACCAATGCATATAATTACACCATATCATCTATTGAAAGTGAGGTTGTTGATAAGTCAACACACAGTGCAAATACAATAGGAAGTTTTAGAACATGGAGATCTGGTGAAAAAGAGCTTAAAGGCGAGATTGTTTTTGTTGGTTATGGAATTAAGAACGAGATAGCGAACAATTTTCCAGATAATGCTGAAGGCAAGTGGATACTAGCTTTTTATGATGGATCGAACCTAAGAAGAATTCAAGATGAAGTAACCAAAAGTAAAGCCATTGGCGCAATACTTATTATAGATACGGATGAAGAATCATTTATAGAATTTGCAAAAGAAGAACAAGCTTCATTTGGGCAGGCTGGTAGAATGTCATTAACCTATTTAGAAAAAGAAGTATCTCTCCCAAATACAATCAATATTGTAAACCCCGTTATTGCAGCTCAACTGCTAGGGCTTGCAGGAGTTGAAGACCTAAACAACCTAGGACAGAGTCTTTTCGAAGATCCTAGTGGGTTCGAAGCGTCGGCAACAGGGTTTGTATTAGAGCATAAGAAAGATGCACCTGGGCAGACGGTGGAATCAAAAAATATTGTAGCTCTTATTGAAGGTTCAAACCCACTACTTAAAGATGAAGTAGTTGTTCTAAGTTCACATTATGATCATTTAGGCGTTGGTCGCCCAGATTCAACTGGTGATGCAATTTATAATGGTGCAGATGATGATGGAAGTGGAACAGTTGGGATTTTACATATTGCCCAAGCGTTGATATCCGCGAAAAGAGCAGGGGCAGGACCTGAAAGAAGTGTATTAGTTTTACATGTGACCGGCGAGGAAAAAGGGTTATTAGGTTCTAGATACTACTCTGATCATCCTATCTATCCGATTGAGAATACTATTGCAAATTTGAACCTAGATATGATTGGTAGAAGAGATATTGAACATCCTGATGATGGAGATTATATCTACATAATTGGTGGAAAGATTATTTCATCTGGGTTAGATGCAATGCTTCAAGAGGCCAACAGTGAAAGTGTAAATATTACTCTAAATGATAGATATAATGATTTAAATGATCCGAATCAGTTTTATAGACGTAGTGACCATTGGAACTTTGGTCGATTTGGCATTCCATTTGCATTTTTTTTTAATGGCGTACATGAAGATTACCATAGACCATCTGATGAGGTTGATAAAATAGATTTTGAAGCTCTCACAAAAAGAGCACAATTAATTTTCGTTACAACAGCAAAAGTTGCAAATGCTATTCAACGCCCGAAAGTAGATAATGAACAGTTTATAAAGAAAACCCAGGAAGAGCCTAGGTAGTTTTATTTACCAGTAATTACGAAAGACGCCCAATGTACTGGATGGTTGTAATAAGGATGACTGAGCATTTCAAGCTTGGCATCTCTCAATGCAAGAGTTTTGTAGTCAACAAGATCGGGCTCAAACCAATCTCCCCACACCATTAACCTATCAAACCAACCAAATTCTTTTTCTTTGTAGTCGATAAGTTTTGAATAAAATGTAGTCATAAATAATGGAGTACTCCGGTCGTAGATACTCCATAAGCTTGCTACAACTGATGATGCCCCGGCGGTCAAGAACGAGCGTTGTAAGCCAAGTAAACCTTCCCCGTTTAGCACTTTACCGGTACCAGTATTGCATGCGCTAAGGACAACCATATCAGCATTAAGCGAAAAAGAAGTAATTTCTTGTGCATTGAGATACCCATCCTCACCAAAAAGAGCTTCCATCTCGGTTTTCTTAGACAAGATAAGACCACTTTGAGTAGGCGTTGTCTCATTTATTTCGCCATGAGTCGCGAAATGGAGATATTTATAGGCACCTAAATCAAGAGTTTTTAAACCAGCTTCTGTAACCATATCGTTTTTCAAGACTTTGCGAGTACTAAATTTTGAAGAAACAGAATCTACCTCGATTAAAGTATATGGAATAGCGGCGTAAGAGTTTTGGGTTCTGGAATTAACGGTTCCCTCCTCAGTTTCAAAACCAGAACTTGCAATGCCAAGAATATCTAGAGTTGTTTTGCGATGAGGGTTTTGAATAAGATTAAAAACGCTAACTGAGGGTAATGATTTAACTGCGAAGCGGTTTATTAGAAATTCTCCATTATAAAATAGAGCATCAAAAGGAAGAAGAGCAATAGGCCCATCAGGAACGATAACCAGATTCGAAATCTCTGATAATTTATCTTCAAATGGTGCTAATAGTGTAGAATAGATTGAAGCAGATGTATTTTTTAAAACCTCAATAGAAGCAGAGGTGACAATAGAGTCTCTAAATGCATTTATTTGTGAAGTAAAGTCTTCCTTAAAAGATTTACCTGGAGTTAATTGGTGATAAAAAACATCGTTTTTTGTAACCAACATAGCTGCAAGACCATCATCTAAAAAAGCATATTCTAAGATTGCTGTTTTATCGTCACAAAAATCTTGTGCTTGATCTAAACTTAATGTTGGTGGGTAAATAAACCGACTCCACCCCGGGTGATCATCACGGATTTTTTCAAGAGCAACTTCATATTCAAATTCAGCATCAGTTATATCATTGGACAAGTTTAATAGCTCATCGGTATTATTAGAAACTTCTCGTTTTCTATAAAGTTGATCTATTTTTTTCTGAAGGTCCAGAAGCTGAAATTGCGTTTCTTCAGAAAGAGATAAAAGTTCTTGTGAGCGAGATTCAGCTAATTGATCTAATAGAGCTCTGGATTTCGATGCTTCAAAAAGTTCAAATGCTTTTGCATAATCATTCTGAAAAGAAGCGTACCAAGAACCAAGAGAATTATAGAAAGGGGCATGGTATGAAAATACATTCGCTTTCAGGGTGCCACCAGAAAAGGTAAGCCTTTTTTTCTCTATCAATTCAAGTGCTTTCTCAGCATAAAAGATTGAGCTATCAGACTCTACTCTTGAATGTGCAACAGCAAGGTTCTTTAAACCATCTAAATAATAACGAAAAGCAAATTTTGAGGAATAGTTATAAAGTTGCCGACTTAAGGATAGTTTTTCTTCAGCAGAGTAAAGGGATTCATCTAATCTTAGTAATCGTTGTTGCCCATTAAGTTGAAGCCAAATTAATTCATTGTCCCGTCCAACTTTAAGAGCTTCTTGTAAGTATTTCAAAGCCTCATCATGTCGGTTAGCTCGTAAATTTATTTCCCCAAGCATGATCAGCACATTTCCTTTATCGTAATTGAAATTCGTATTTCGATAAAATGACAAGGCTTGGAGAAGAATATTCTCAGCCTCTTCAAAATCTCCTTTTTTTAAATAGGATCCTGAAATTAGATATAAAATTTCATTTGCAAGAGCAGCGCTATTAGTTGATTGATAATAAGAATGAGCTCGATTTAAATAGCTTAATGCTCTATCTGGTTCTTCTATCGCTAAGTAGAGTGAACCAAGCTCTTTATAATATCGAGCGATATAGATTTCATTGTTTAATTGCTCTGCTAGTTGTAGTCCTCTTTTACTATAAGAAATGGATTGCGAATAATCATTCTTTCGAGAAAAATGATCACTTAAATAGAGATAACAGTCTCTAAGTAATTGAGGGTCAGATAATTCTTGTGCAATTTTATAAGCTTCAAATAGGTAAAACTCTGCATCTTCACCGCCCCCCTGAAATAAGTAAATGATATATTTAATTAGCTTAGAACGACTAATATAATACGGGTCATTTATTGAGGTAAAGAGGTCAATTGACTCGGTTATTAATGAAATAGCATGGTCATACTCACCAAAACGGATTAAGCCATTTGCATAGTTCATAGATATCCTCGCTGCCGTATATGTATTCTCATGTGGATCAGCTAAACTATACCCGATCTCATATTGCTGGTTCGACAATTCATATTTACCCAATCCGAAATAAACAGAGCCCAAAATAGATTTTATCTCCGCAAGCATTCCGGGAGGAGTTTCAGCGGTTCCAAGCGACTCGAGATAAAGTAGAAGTTCTTTAGACTCTTCAAGTTTCTGATAATCATATAAAGCATCTGCTAAGCCAATACCAGCTTCAAAAATACGCAGTGTATCATTATTATCTGTAGCTACTTTTTGGGCGGACTTAAATAAAGGAATAGCCTCATCATAATTAGAGATCTCTTGTAATTCTTTAGCCTCACCAATGTAAGAATCGAATTCTTTTTGCCAATCTTGAGCATAACCAGTGCTTACTATAAACAAAAGAAAGAACAGCGTATGAATTGTATTTCTGATGCTCATTTAGGTTAAATAGTAGGTAATGTTGGTTGTATTTAGCCTTAATATGCTGTTTTTTTAATTGAACATAAACTCTAAATCAAGAAAAGTAAGATGGATACGTCGCAAAACAGAAATTATTGGTTTTATGCTAGAATAGATGGAAAGGATGATAATGACCCCCCTCCATCAAATCCACCAAAAGATCCGCCGCCAGGTAGTGGAGGAGAAAAATAAAGTAGTAAACCGCTTTATACAATTAGTTTAAGGGGTTTATTCTCCAAAAAGGGCGTTTACAAAAGCTTCTTTATCAAAAACCTGAAGGTCTTCGATTTTTTCACCAAGCCCGATATATTTTACTGGAACATTTAATTCATGGGAAATCCCAATAACAATTCCACCCTTTGCTGTACCATCAAGCTTGGTAAGTGCTAAGCCCGTAATGTCTACAGCTTCAGTAAAAGCTTTAGCTTGTTGCATAGCATTTTGTCCTGTTGAAGCATCTAACACGAGAATCACTTCATGAGGAGCATCTTCAATTACTTTATTCATGACGCGTTTAATCTTAGAAAGCTCATCCATCAACGCTTTTTTATTATGAAGTCTACCGGCAGTATCAATTAGTGCAATATCAAAGCCACGTGATTTTGCGGCTGAAACAGTATCAAACGCAACGGCGGCAGGATCAGCATTTTGACCTTGTTCGATAATAGGTACGTCTGCTCGCTCGCTCCAAATCTTTAGTTGATCAACAGCCGCGGCCCTAAAGGTATCGGCAGCCCCCAGAAGCACTTTTTTCCCGGCAGTTTTGTACATATATGAAAGCTTCCCAATAGTTGTTGTTTTCCCAACACCGTTTACACCAACAATGAGTACTATATGCGGAGTAGATGGAAATTCTGCATCAAACGCTGCCGGTTTTTCAGAAGAATTCTCTTGAAGAAGAGCAACAATTTCTTCTTTCAGCATAGCTTGGAGCTCAGATTGAGTCACAAATTTGTCTTTAGCAACACGTGCTTCTATCCTTTTTATGATTTCGAGCGTTGTTTTTACGCCAACATCAGAGGTTATAAGAATCTCTTCTAATTCATCAAGGGTTTCATCATCAACGGTATCTTTTCCCGCTAGCGCTTTCCCAAGTTTGTTTAAAATTCCCGAGCGGCTTTTTTCTACTCCTTGATCAAGAGTCTCTTTTTTCTTCAGTCCTAGTTTTTCAAAAAATCCCATAAAAACCTTAGTTAAATGTAGCGCCTTTCATTATTGTTTTGAATCGATGTAAGTAAGCAAAAAATGAAATCACCATAAACACTGTTGAAGTGTAGAGTAAATATTCATGTACTAGAACCTCGTCTCTAAAAAAGAAAACGGCGATCCAATATAGAGCTAATATGTTTACATAAACTTTGCCAGTCATAGTAGACATTGCCACTTTGCCATACTTAATTTTGATAAACGATGAGCCCATCATGATTAAAGAATCTCGTACAACATTAATCAATAAAAACCAGAGTGGAACCCAGCCTAACCAGACAGTGTAAATAAAAAGTATTACCGCACAAAGTTTGTCTGAAACAGGGTCAATAACTTTACCGACCTCTGAAATAGTGTTAGTTTTACGTGCTACTAAGCCATCGAAGTAATCAGAAACAATAGCATATAAAATTAAAGAAACAGTAATCCAATCGTAAGAAAGGTTATTTTTGTAATGTAATATTATAACTGGGAAGGCAATAAAAAAACGAGAAAAAGAGATAACATTAGAAAAAGTAAAAACTCTTCCTGAAACCTCAACGGTTCTTCCATCTATATTTTTAGAAATTCCCAAGTAGTTAAATTTATTTTCGATATTCCCTTAAAGTTAATGCCATTATATTCATAAAACCACCATGAAAACTGCTAAACTATTAATTGAAAAAAAGCTAAGTAGTAAAGAAGTATTTAATGGAAAATTACTTCACGTATTCTTTGATGAAGCCGGTTTACCAAATGGCGAAGTTGGTACAAGGGAATGGATAAAACACCCTGGAGCTTGTGCCGTGGTTCCAGTTTTTGAAAATGGAGAAATCATGCTATTGAAGCAGTACCGTTATCCAATGAGCCAAATATTTTGGGAAGTACCAGCTGGAAAGATTGATAAAGGTGAATCCCAAGATACCACAGCAAGAAGAGAGCTAGAAGAAGAAGCGGGTCTTAAGGCTAATAATATTGAATATGTCGGTCATTTTTATCCTGGAATTGGTTACTCAGACGAGCTAATTCATATTTACTTGGCTTGGAATCTAGAAACCGTTGACCAAAATATGGATGAGGATGAGTTTGTAATTAAACAAAGGATTCCATTTAAAGAAGCTATGGATATGGTTTATTCAGGGGAAATAAATGATGGAAAGACAATTATTTGCCTAATAAGAGCGTGGCATCATTGGCAAGAAGTGAAAGGCGCTAAAGGATAATACCTTCTTTTTTAGCAAGATTAAAAAGAGACGCATGAAGATTATTCGAATCTAATTCACCGCGACTAAGTAATTCATCGATTTCAACTCCAGTCAACATCAAGAGGCAACCCATCTTATTTAAGATATCATCAAAATAGCGAGGGTCTGCGGAGGCCAATCTTTGTAGATCTACGCCATCTGAATTCGTTCGAAGGTTAATGAGAATATAGTATTTGTCTTCATCACCATCCCCAAAAGTGAACGTTTCTAAACTGGTTTCATTAAGTTCGAGCATGTTGTTGAATAAAATCTCTTGCTTTAATTATCTCAATAATCTCATTGGTAGAACGATCAATAACTTGTACCTGAAACAAGCTTATGATTGCTTGTTCTCTCAAAATCTCTAACACATCTTCTTTAGTATCACACTCCTCCGATTCACTTACTAGATCATTAACACCCTGTACAATATAACGTAGGTCGGATTCTTTTTTTTGAGGAATCATTTCTGGTTGAGGCGCATCAAAATATTCACGTATTGCATCTTCTGTTACATACCAACTCACACCAAGTTTTCTGGCGCGAATTCTGCCCTCTCTCAAATAGGATCTTAGGGTTAATTTTGAAATACCTAACAATTCATGCAGGTCATCAACAGAATAAAGGGTAAGATCGCCGATTTTCTTTGGCATAAAGTCGAATTATTAGTGACTAAAATTATACATTGAATATAGTTAAAACAATACTTTATTAATATTACTAATCATTAGTTATATAATATAAACTAAATTTGGTTGAGGGGCACTCTCTGCCGTATATTTGTACTAGTTACTGAAAAAACAAATGCAGCCAGCCCAAAAAGCAGGCTTTTTTTATGTCCAAGAATCACTTCTTTTGAGGCAAGAAATAATAGATGGTTATTTCTAGTATTTGTCTTGTAAAAAAATACAGTTTAACTATCTTGATCCACATCCTATAACTTCTATTCATTACTATGCAGCGGATAGGAATACTATTTATTTCATTTATTTTATTTTCTTGTTCGGGCTCTAAAACCTATGTAAAAGAAGAAAGTTCACCCGTTCCCGAAATAAAGTCTCCTCCGGAAAGCGAACTCATTTATAAAATGTTTTTGATTGGGGATGCGGGAGCACCTTCTTTAGATCGCCAAGAACCAACGTTAAAACTATTTCAATCATTTTTAAATAACGCATCAGATAGAAGCGCGGCTATTTTTTTGGGAGATAATATTTATTCGAAAGGTCTTCCAGATTCAACTCATCCAGATAGAGCGCTTTATGAATCGAGAATAAATGAACAATTGAATACGGCTCAAAATTTTAAAGGAAGGGTTATTTTTGTTCCCGGAAATCATGATTGGGACGATGGCGGCAAGGACGGCTTAAATGCAGTAAAAAGGCAAGAAAAGTATGTTGAGAAATACTTAGATCGAGGAAATACTTTTTTACCAGACGATGGGTATCCAGGGCCTGTGGACGTTAAGTTAATGGACGATGATGATGACCTCCGATTAAAAGATGATATCAGGTTAATAGTACTCGATACACAATGGTGGTTACACAAATATGATAAATCTTATGGTGATACTGGAGAATATGATCTAGTAGATGGCGGAGATTTTTTAGTTGAATTAGAAGATGTTCTTAAAAAACGACAAAAAGATTTCGTTGTAGTTGCGGCTCATCATCCCCTAATTACAAATGGTCCACATGGCGGCTATCTTCCTGCATCAGCGCATTTAAAGCCACCGATATTTGGGAGTTTATATGCTTTTTATAGAAAAGCATTTGGTCTGCAACAAGACGTCCCGCATCACAAGTACAAAGAAATGTCGACCACACTCCAGCAGATGTTTCTCCTAAATGATAATTTGGTTTATGCATCAGGCCATTCTCATAATCTACAATACCATAAGACTGATGGCCCAAGAGAAGTTCAACACTATATAGTATCTGGAGCAGGAACAAAAGAGAACTACGTAGCGAAAGGAAGGGGAGCAGAATTTACTTATGAAGGGAAAGGCTTTGTAACCTTGAATTATTATGGAGATGGCTCTGTTTGGATGGAAGCCTGGACCCCTATCGCTGATGGCTCTAACGGAAAACTACTTTATAAGAATCAAATTAAGCCGCCATACGATAAAATTCTGGATGAAGAAGAAGTCGAAGCTGAAGATATTGATTATACAGACAGTACAATTGTAGCTGCACCAAATAAAAACTATGACAATCCCGGCAAAGTATTTAGAGCAATTGCTGGTAACCATAATAGAGCATTATGGTCCATAGAATCAGAATACCCTCTTTTTGATGTTACTGAAATTAGAGGTGGACTTGAACTGGTTAGGATGGGAGGAAAAGGTCAGTCTACAACGCTCCATCTCGAAGATAAAGATGGAAATGAATTTGTATTACGATCGGTAGATAAACAAGCAGGAAAGATATGGGACGATAACCTCAAAAAAACGATTGCATTAGATTTAGCACAAGACCAGTTTTCAATTTTGAATCCATATGGAGCCATCGTAATTCCAACACTAGCAGATGCGGTTGGCGTATATCATACTAATCCAAAAATCTACTATGTTCCTAACGATCCAAAGCTAGGATTATATGCAGATCAAATTGGTGGCCAACTAGCTCTATTCGAAGAAAAACCAGACGGTGATATGAGAGATGTTGCCAGCGTAGGAAATTCAAAAGAAGTAGTTGCATACAGAGATATGATAAGAGAAGTAGATAATGATATTGATCATAGAGTGGATCAAGAATTATTTGCAAGATCTAGATTACTAGATATGCTTATAGGTGATTGGGATCGTCACAGCGACCAATGGCGGTGGGCTACATTTGAACCGGAAGACAAGCAAGGAAAAATATATCGTCCAATACCTAGAGATAGAGATGTGGCGTTTATGATAATGGATGGAATTGGACCCTCATTAGCTAAATATGGTCCATTTTTTCAATACCAAAATTTTGGAGAATCTTATAATAACCTAAAAGGACTAAATCACAATTCTCTTCCATTAACTCGTCGATTCACTAATAAATTAACAAATGAAGACTGGTTAAATATTGCACTAGAAATGCAGGCTAATCTTACGGATGAGGTTATTGAAGAGGCGGTTAAAAAATTTCCAAAAGAAGTTTATGATGAAACAGGAGAATTTATTGAACGTGGTTTAAAGGCAAGAAGAGATAAACTAATTGAAGTTACCCAAAACTATTACGAACTAATTTCTAGCGTCGTGTCTATTCCCGCAAGTAATAAAAGAGAACGATTTGTAGTAGAAGTATTAGATGACCACCATACAAAAATTGAAATCTATAAACTTTCGGGTAAAGGCGAACTAAGAGAAAAGTATTACGAACGAATTTTTGATCGGGGAGAAACAAAAGAGATACGTCTTTATGGCTTAGGTGGAGACGACGAATTTATTTTAAAAGGAAACCATAAGGGAGAAATAAAATTATTGATATCTGGTGGGCCGGGAGATGACCGTTTTATTGACGAATCTCCAAATAAAATAATTAGTAAGAAATTACTTGGAATTTTTGAGACCGAAATTGGAAACGAGTATTCAGTATCAAATAAAACGCATCTCCATCTAACAGACGACCCTATTGATAATTACTATAATTATGAAAAGGATTTTTTATGGAACCGATATTACCCAGGTTATTTTTTTAGCTATAATAGTGATGAAGGTCTTTTTATTGGCGGCGGCCCAAAAATTCTAAGAAATGGATTTAGAAAATTCCCGGCCGTAACTCACTATTTAAGGTTTAACTTTGCACCTACATCTGGTGCAGCTAATCTTCTTTATTCTGGAATTTGGTTTGATAGAGTTGGCTCTTGGGATCTTGAACTTGAGTCGGCATTTCTTTTTCCTAAAAGTTTTCAGAACTTTTTTGGACTAGGAAATGAGACAACGATAGAGGATAGAGATTTAAAATTTCATAGAGCAAAACTTACACGTTATACTATAGAACCAAGTCTTTCAACCTCAGTAAATGATGCGCTATCTATTTCAGTAGGGAATAGATTCAGCATAACAAAAGTGGATGACAACAGGGATGAAATTAATGTGGTTAGTTTACCAGAGTTAGGCTTCAAAAATAGTGTTTTCAAGGACCAATGGTATAACACTACTTTTTTAAATGCCACAATACAAGATATAGATTCACCGAGTAATCCAGTACAAGGCTATAGTATAAGCGTGGGTGGTGAAACAAATATAGCCGTGCATAATACCGAAGAAAATTTCTCGCGATTTACATCTGAATTAAAGATGTTCTTCCCAATTAGCTTTAGCCCACAACTCACTTTTGCAAATCGTACTGGTGGAGCCCATAATATGGGAAGGTTCCCTTTTTACGAATCGAATAGTATTGGAGGAACAACAAATTTAAGAGGATTTAGAGGTCGGAGATTCTCTGGTAGAAGTACTTTTTATAACAATACAGAACTAAGATTCGAACTTTTTGATTTTTATAGATACCTATTAGGAGGTAAGGTTGGAGTTTCAGCTTTCTACGATACTGGTAGAGTTTGGACGGATGGAGAAAGCTCAAGTATATGGCATAATGGGTACGGAGGAGGTATTTGGTTTAATATTCTCGACGTATTTGTAATAAATAGTTCCTTGGGGCGCTCTGTTGAAGGAAACTTGTTTGAGATAAAAGCAGGGTTTTTCTTCTGACACGTATAAGTCTGGCTCGATTATTGATATATTAGAGGCTCTAAACATCAAATATGCCAGATAACAAAAATAATCTTCGTTTATTAGCGGCCATCATGTTTGCCGACATGGTTGGATATACTCGCCTCATGCAAGAAGATGAGCAGAAGGCTAAAGATTTAAGAGATCGACAACGTGAAGTGATAGATCATTGTATTTTGAAATATCGCGGAAGAGTAATGCAGTATTATGGAGATGGAACTTTAAGTATGTTTGGTAGCGCATTAGATGCTGTAAATTGTGCTTCGGAGATACAAACAAAACTTGCTAAAGAGCCCAAAGTACCATTAAGAGTTGGAATTCATATCGGTGATGTAGTTTACGATGATGAAGGCATTTATGGTGATGCGGTTAATGTTGCAGCACGAGTTCAAAGTCTTGGAACTCCAGGTTCAGTAATGATTTCTGGAAAGGTTTTTGAAGAAATTAAAAATCACCCTGGGATTAAAGTAAAAGCATTTGGAGAACACGATCTGAAAAATGTGTTCAATCCAGTTAGTATTTTTGCACTTGCTAATAAAGGTATTCATGTACCAGATCAAAACCATGTACAAGAAATTACTGGTAGCAACCAAAATAGTGTAGCTGTTCTACCTTTTGCGAATTTTAGTCCTGATCCAGAGAACGAATATTTTAGCGACGGAATTACAGAGGAGATTATTAACTCACTTGTGAAAGTAAAAGGCTTACAAGTGGCATCAAGAACTTCGGTTTTTGCTTTTAAAAATACTCAAAATGATATTCGTGCTATTGCTAAACTGCTTAACGTTTCTACCATATTGGAAGGAAGTGTTCGGCGAGCAGGAAACCGAGTTCGAGTTACCGCACAGCTTATTAAAGCGGAAGATGGATTTCATATATGGTCGGAAAGTTTTGATCGAGAAATGAAGGATATTTTTGGTGTTCAAGACGAGATAGCTCAAAAAATTGCGGATAAGCTGGAAGCTAATTTCACTTTCGATACAGAAAGAAAACTGTATGAAGCATCAACGGACAGTGTAGTAGCATATAATGCATATTTACAGGGTTTATATTATTGGAATAAGCGAACCCCAGAATCGGTTTATAAATCTATCGAGTATTATGAACAGGCAATACAGAAGTGTACTACTTATACAAATGCCTTTTCAGGACTAGCAAACTCATATTCATTTTTAGGTGTGATTGGACATATGCAAGGAGAGGAAGCCTTCTCGAAAGCAGAGAAATATGCGCAAGAAGCCATCATTTTAAATAATTCAAGAGCAGATTCATACATAGCGCTAGGGTATGTTAATATGTTTTATAACTGGGATTTTGAAGCTGCAGACTCAAACTTCAGAAAAGGAATTACGCTAGAACCAGAAAATGAAGAAGGGAGATCTGCCTTTTCACTTTATAACCGAATAATTGGCCGGTTTGATAAGATGCTAGATCAAGCTAATGCGGCAGTAAAAATTGCCCCACTTTCTCTTCCTGCACTAAATGACTTGGCAAGGTCTTATATGTTAATGAAAAAATATAATGAGGCACTAGAAATTTATGATAAGATTATTGAGTTAGATTCCAATTATCGTGCTGCCTATGAAGGGAAAGCCTATACTTACATTGAAATGGAAAAGTATGATAAAGCTGAAGTACAACTAGAAAAGTATTTAAAAAGAATAAAAGGTCAAAATATAGGCGGAACGCAACGGGGTTATCTTGCAGCCAAGCGTGGAAATAAGAAACAAGCGATTAAGAATCTAAAAGTAGTTCAAAAGAGACAAAAAGAAGAACCGGGGCTAAACCTTGCCTTAGATTTAGCAATAATTTATGCAGGGCTTGGAGAAAAAGACGAAATGTTTAAATATCTAAATGAGTCAATTGATAGAAAACTAGGATCAATTGTTTTTATTAATTCGATATCTGCAATAACGGCGTTTAGCGATGACCCAAGGTATTTAGAAGTTTTAAATCGTATCGGACTACCAAATAAAACGCTGGTTAGCTAATGAAAAAAGAGATTGGCGTTTATATCGATAGAACCTACAAAGTTGTTCGTCAGGATTTGATAAACCGATTTAAGATAGCCAAAGTGGATATTACTCCTGAACAATGGGTGTTATTATCTAAGCTCGAAAATGGAAAAGTAAGTCAGTCGGAGCTAGCAAATGAAAGCTTTAAAGACAAACATACGGTTTCTAGAATACTCGATTTATTAACTAAAAAAGCTTTTGTGGCAAGGGAACAAGACCCAGAAGATGGAAGGCGTTACCAAGTGTCTATTACATCAAGGGGTACGGAAGAACTTGAAAAAGCACGCCCTCATGTATATGCTTCAAGAGAAAAAGGCTGGAAAAACCTAAGTGAAGAAGAATATAAAGAACTACGGTTTTTACTTGATAAGGTGTTTGGCAGTTATACAAGATAAAAAAAGCTGCTCAATAAATATTGAACAGCTTTCATAATCAATCAAAGGTGAGGATTAAAGATTACCCCTTAGATCCTGTTCCCTTTCAATAGCCTCAAAAAGAGCTTTGAAATTACCTTTTCCAAACGAAGTAGCGCCTTTTCTTTGAATAACTTCAAAAAACATAGTAGGCCGAGCTTGCACGGTTTTCGTAAAAATCTGAAGTAGATAACCTTCATCGTCTCTATCCACTAAAATTCCTAAATCTTTTAACTTGTCGATAGGTTCGTCAATTTTTCCAACTCTCTCTTGAAGCACTTCGTAATATGTACTCGGGATATTTAAGAACTCAACACCACGGTCTCTTAAGGCTGTTACTGTGTCGATAATATTATCAGTTGCTACAGCTAAATGTTGTACACCGGCGCCTTCATAAAAATCGATGTATTCATCAATTTGGGATTTCTTCAATCCAGCGGCCGGCTCATTAATTGGAAACTTAATTCTACCATTTCCATTACTCATCACCTTACTCATAAGAGCGGTGAATTCAGTAGAAATATCGTTGTCGTCAAAAGAAAGGATCTGTTTGAAACCTAGAACGTCTTCATAGAATTTTACCCATTCATTCATTTGACCAAGCTCAACATTTCCCACCATGTGATCTACATATTTTAGACCAATGGATTCCGGATTGTAGCGAGTTTCCCATTTTTGGAAACCAGGAAGAAAAGTCCCAGTATAATTTTTACGCTCTACAAAAATATGAACGGTTTCGCCATAAGTATGAATTCCGGCGCGAATTACTTCACCATTTTCATCCGTTTCGGTTTTAGGTTCAAAGTAAGACTTAGCCCCTCTTTTCATTGCTTCGTTATACGCATATATAGCGTCTTCTACCCAAAGAGCAATTACCTTTACCCCATCTCCGTGCTTGTCGATATGACGACCGATATCTGTACCACTATGTAATGGAGAAGTTAAAATTAGACGAATTTTGTCCTGTACAACTACATAGGATTCCCTGTCTCTCAAGCCAGTTTCTAACCCCGCTTTTGCAAGTGATTGAAATCCAAATGCAGATTTATAAAAATGAGCAGCTTGCTTAGCATTACTAACGTAAAACTCAACATAGTCGGTGCCAAGAATGGGCATAAAATCGTTCGAAGAATCAACTTCTAAAGAAGGGTTTGCAACAGTATCCATATAGAAAAATAATTAGTTGTTATGACAACTAATTTACGATATTCAAAGTTCTGGTAAAAGGGTTATTTAAGAAAGTAGGTTTTTTCTTTTTGTCATTTCGACCGAGGGGAGAAATCTTAAGAGTAGTTTTTAAATCACTTTTTAGATTTCTCAGTCACCTTCGTTTCTTCGAAATGACAATCGTAGCAAGTAGAATCCTCAAAAAAAAATTAGAGGAAATGGTCTCTTTACGTTGATTTTAGATTAATCTTAACTCTAGAATCTGATCACCCTGTTCATCAGTTTTACCAGAAAACTCCCAACCCAAATGTCTATAAAAGCCATGGGCTCGTATTTCAGGATTTGAAGATGCCGCCAACCATAAATTTTTAAAACCTTTCTCAATAAGTAAATCGGTAACTAGTTGAAGCAGCTTCTTACCTATGCCAAGACCTTCGTATTCTGGTAACAGGGCTAAAACTAAAAGCTCTCCTGTTAGTGTATGACCAGAGCAAAACCCAATGATTTCATTATCTGATTCAGCCACACATCCTACAATGGTTCCATCATTGAAAAGTGGTCCCTGAGTTTCAGCCGTTATTCCATATGATGCTAATTGAAGTGCAGGTATCGGGTTCTGACGTGTTTTACTTCGAATTTCAATACACTGGTTAAAATCGGAAGAAAGGGTTTTTCGATATTTTATTTCGGTAATAGGCACTAATTTTTCTGAATAAACGGTGAAAATATCAAAATAAACTAAGATTAATAGATATTGGTATAATTTAACAGTTCCCAAGCATAAATCTTGGGAACTGTTGATACTAATAAGTTAAAGTGATAGCAACTATATCTATGCCGGAAATAAAAAAGATGCTTCTATCTGCGTTTACCAAAATAGAAGATGCAGTTGAAGACTTATTAAATACCGGGCTTGTATTACTTGCTTTTACAAGAGACCACCCACTACTGGATCGCTCCCAAATACCACCATTATTTGAGACAGCTAAGAAAATATCTGCTCTCAAATCATACGCAAGCGTGATAGGTGCCCAAACCCCGTTAAGGCTGGTAAAGTTTTGGCTATTTGCCCCGCTTGTAGGAATAGGTTTCAACTCTTGAGTTCCTAGAGAGCCATCGCTATTAAGACCAATTTCAACAAACCAATAGTAAAATTCAGTTGCATTTAAGTTACTTCCAATAAATGCTACAACCAGCTTTGAGCCACTACAAGCAGTACCACATAGTTCAACAGTAACTCCAGCCATACTTGGAAGAGTAACTGATTGAGGTGTTGGGCTAGCTGAGCTGTTATCAAAATGAAAACAGGTAACAGAATTACTGGTTTTTTTGATGACATAAGCATTGTTACCGGAAGAAGTAACCAATACACGCTCAGCTAGAGAATAACTATCCACTACATTGCTTTGCCCCCAGGTATTTCCGCCATCGTTACTAACTGTATAGAATAAACTCTCTACATTAGTACTGGTTAACCCATTTCCAAAAGCAACGAGTTTTGCACCAAAACTACAGATACCATCATATTGTACAACTTTAGACACATCTCCTGAACCAGGGCTTGCAAATGATGACGCGCTTAGTCCTTTCCAGGTGCTCCCTCCATCAATACTCAAGAAAATAGGGTTCCCAGTGCTGTTAAAGTTTACATTTCCAGCATCACCAGCTGATGTTGGAGGAATACCACCAACAGCAACTAAGCGTACTACATCATCTCCATCAGTCGTTTGTGCTGGGGCATCCGAAATTCCGTTAATAACCGATGATGCTGGAGTTGAGGGAAAAGCTCCACCTTGTATCCAATTACCACCATGTGAATGCATATTTCCTGGGCTATTTAACTCAAAAAGCAAGGTTTTCCTTAATTGAGTAGTAGCAACAAAACCGTTAAAACTAGTTCCGTCTTTACTATTTGCCTTAGTAGTCTCGTGAATATTCAATGGATTTGGATCACTTTCAGCGTTAGATTGAGATATATCAGACTCAGCTGAAAACTCATCCATTAAACCAGAAGGATGAGGTGGAAAAATTGGATTAGGAATGGGCTGAATTAATGGAGGCGTAAGGACCGAGAGACTCCCAATAGATGGGTCGCTGATAACAGTATTAGATTCTACGCTTATAGAACCACTTTTAGCGCCCTCAGGAATTTTTACATACGCTTTATTTTCTGTTGATTGGGGATCGAAATTAGCGGTCACTCCGCCTTGAAAAAGAACCTTACCTTCTGATATGAAATTAGTACCAGTAACTTCCATCCACATTCCGGGGACAACTTTTTCTGGAACGAAAGAACTAATTATTGGTTCTTCGATCACCTTCCCAGTTCCGGTTGGAGGATTACCGATTAACAATCCGCCGGATTCGACCTTAATAGTTCCGTTATTTACCAGCACCCCATTATTCTTCACTACTTGACCTTTTGCAATTATAAGTGTAAAACCTGTATCTATAGCTAGTAGCTCTGGAATTTCATAGCTGTTTGTGATGGTGCTTAATGAAGTGGGATTGCTTCCAGAAATAGTGCCGGAAAGGTTAATAGTAGTATTTGAGCCTGAAACAGGATTACCCTGAAATGATGCATCGGGAAAGTTGAGAGTAACTTCGTTTGAATTTTCAAAAGTGCCTTGATTATTCAACGTCCCGAAATTCTGAATAGACCCCTGATTAGTTATACTTGCTCCATTATCAATTATAATAGAACTACCAACGGAAGTTGAAGTACCAACTCGAAAAACTCCTCCGGGTTGATTTGAAAAAGTGCCTGAGCGCATTTCAATGGCACAGGCAGGTCCAAGTCCTTGAGAAGAATCTTCTTCACAAAAGGTGTTGATCGTACCGGAGTTCGTAAAAGTACTACCTGGTCCACTCTGCATTAAAATTCCCCATCCAAATCCAGACTTGGTAGAAGATGTAATATTGAGAGCGCCTTTGTTAATAAAGTTTCCATTACTCATAGCAATACCTTGTACAGAGTAGTAGCCATCATGAGGTTGAGTTTTAGATACTATATTTAAAGTCGCGCCCTCATTTATCAGAATATTTCCTGATCCGGCACTTATAACCGCTGTTTGCCAAGCATTGGTATATATATTAATATTCAATATGCCGTCAACCACAAGCGATCCTGAAATCAATTGCAGATATGCATTATCTAAAGTCACAGTCAATCCTTGAGGTATTGTGACCGTTGCTCCATTTTCAATATTAACCACTTGATTAAGAGATAGAGTATCAAGTGGCATGGTATCCCATGTTTTAGGGTCATTCCAATTCCCGCTTATAGCAGATGTATAGTATGTTGTGCTCATATTTACCCTTAATTTTTATTCTTAGAAACCACATAAGTTAATCATGTAGCATTTTTATTTAAGATGAATAAGGAAACCAATAAATGGATAATATTTCAACAGCCCTTATACTCAACAGAAACTCTCAAGTAAGAATTACCCCATTCAGCTATTGCACAATACATTTGTAGAGGGAAAAAATCAATAGGTTATCCGTAACAACTGAGTAATTACAGGATAAGAATGTCAAGGATGTAATTAAAATTGGTCTTTGAATTGAATAAAGAGATCCATCGCTTCAGGATTACGGCAAGCATCTTTATTCATATTTTTTGAAACGTCCATTCCAAGTAAAGCTTTTTTAACAGGTACTTCCATTTTCTTCCCGCTAAGAGTGTATGGGATATCAAGAACTAAATAAATTTCATCTGGAATATGACGTGGAGAACATTGCTCACGGAGTGTAGTAGTAATCACATCTTTTAGATTTTCTAAAGAATGATCTTTTTCCAACACTACGAAAAGAGGCATGAAATCATTACCGCCTTTCTGCTCTAGGTTTACAATCAGGGAGTCTTTAACGCCGAGAATTTTATCCAACACCGCATAGATTTCAGCGGTACCAATTCGAATACCTTTTCGGTTTAAGGTTGCATCCGAACGACCTTGAATAGTTAAACTTCCATTTTCGGATATTTGAATCCAGTCGCCATGACACCATTTTCCGGGAAAAGTCTCAAAATAACTAGCGGAATATCGTTCATGACCTTCATCACCCCAGAAATAAATAGGCATAGATGGCATCGGTTTAGTAATCACCATTTCGCCTAGAGATCCAACAACTTTTTCGCCCTCTTCATTAAAGCCAAATAAACTACAACCCAAAGCTCGGCCTTGAATTTTTCCTCGATATACAGGCTCTATGGGAATACCGCCAACAAAGGCCGTACAAACATCTGTACCTCCGCTCATTGAGCATAGCCAGACCTCTTTAGAAACATGATTATATACCCAATCAAAAGCTTCTGGAGGAAGTGGAGCGCCTGTTGATCCAATTGAACGTAGCTTTGATAAATCGAACGTATTTCCAGGATTGAGTTCTTTTTTCATGCAAGCAACTAAGTATGGTGCACTAGTTCCAAAATGATGAATGGGTAACTCTTCAGTAAGTTTCCAAAGTATATTTAAATCTGGATAACCAGGGCTTCCATCAAATACAACGGGAACGGCACCAACGAGCATAGAAGCCTGAAGGAAATTCCACATCATCCACCCAGTTGTTGTAAACCAGAAGAAATTCTCCCCCTCTTTTACATCATTATGGAAATGCATGTACTTAAGATGCTCCAGAAGAACACCTCCATGCGAGTGTGTGATAGTTTTTGGCTTTCCTGTTGTTCCAGAAGAATACAAAACCCAGATTGGGTGATTAAAATCCACAGGTTCAAAGGAAAGCTCCTCAGAAGGAGTTTCTAAAACGGTTGCCCAGCTTGTACAGTTTTCAGAATCAGCAGCGGAACGTTCTAAAATGGGGATCAGAATCAATTCTTTAATGCTGGAAATATGATCTGTAATTTGCCGGGCCTCTTCAGATCTAGGAATTCGTTTTCCTCCGTATTGATATCCATCTCCCGCAATTAAAACTTTAGGCTCAATTTGTGAAAACCGATCGATAACAGTATTTATTCCAAAATCGGGGGAGCAGCATGACCAAATAGCACCCAATGAATTAGTTGCTAGAAATGAAATAATAGCTTCTGGAATATTTGGCAGATATCCCACAACTCGATCACCTTTTCCAACACCCTTAGAAATCAAAAAAGCTTTTAATGAAGAAACACTAGATTCTAATTCTTCCCATGAAATTGAAACCAAATTATGTGCTTCACTTTTAAAATGAAGGGCGGGTCTAGTCGTCGATTTATGCTTAAAAATATGCTCAGCATAATTTAAAGTAGCGTCTTCAAACCATCTTGCGCCCGGCATATCAAAGGAACTTAATACATTCTCGTATTCTGAATAAGAAACTATATCAAAATACTCCCAAAGACATTTCCAGAAGACTTCTAATTCGTTATTAGACCATTCCCAAAGTTGGGAATATGATTGAAATGATAGGTTTTTCTCTTTCTTTAACCAGCTCTCGAACTTCCTTAGATTAGACTTTCGGATGAAGTCTAGGGAAGGCCTCCAGAGTATCTGATCTTGATCACTCATAGTGATTCGGATAACAAAATAGCTAATGCTTGTTTCGTATTTCCATCTTCTAAAACGGATTTAGCTAACTCGTGAATTTTTATAGTTCGCTCATCTCCCGCAAAAGAGCGGGTAATCCCAATTACATCCAGTTGATTTTGAACATCTTCAATTTCTTTTTTTGATGGAAGTTCTTCAATATTTCCTAAGCGGCCTAAGTTATTAGCTGAAAGCACTCGGCTAGATTTAATGTTTACAGGAAGGGCGTCAATTCCAATACCTTTAGTGCGAATTGGTTTTGGTATCTCGAATAGAGAATCATTGTTTACTCTGGTGTACCAGTTTTCACCCATTCTAGCTACTAAATCAAGCTTTGTAGTATCAATTTTCTCATCGGCGGTTAGAAAATTGGTGTTTATATGGATTTTCTGAACTCGAGAAAGCACTAAGTTACCAGCGCCACCTTGTTTACCAAGTTCTATTACATCATCGACAGTACATTCAAAACTAACAGGGCTTTCAGCCACTCTAGGAGGTTTAATAACATCACAGGCAATTTCAGTAAAACCTGCTTTTACAAATTCATTAACACCTTTTTCGTATTCAGTACTTGCCAATGACATCTGCTCAACCATGGAGTAATTCACAATATTGATACATACTTCAGGAACTTCCAAAACATTCTCATAGGTGTGCTTCACGGTGCCATCACGTCCTCGACGAGCAGGCGAAAAGATTAGGATTGGAGGGTTTGATGAAAACACATTGAAAAAGCTAAATGGACTTAAATTAACTTTTCCTTCTTTATCAACAGTACTTGCAAAACAAATTGGTCGTGGTGCAACAGCAGAGGAAAGAAAACCCTGTCTATCAGCAATTGATAGTTCATTTGGGTCGATAGATTTATAGGTTTCTTTTCTCATTACTTAGCGGGTAATAATTTTGAACGAACTTCTCCAAACCCAACGCGAGTACCATCTTTCTCAGCAAAACCTTTCATAATTACAGTGTCTCCATCTTTAAGAAACTTACGTTCCTCACCATTATTCAAAGCAATCGTTTTCGATCCAGCCCATGAAAGCTCAAGCATCGAGCCATAGGAGTTTTCATCCTTTCCAGAGATTGTTCCTGAAGCCATCAAATCACCAACGTTTACATTGCACCCATTTACCGTATGATGGGAAAGCTGTTGAGCCATATTCCAATACATATATTTAAAATTGGAATTTGAGATGGTTGTAGGTTCAGTGCCATTTTCAGATTCGACCTGAACCTCTAAATTGATATCGTAATTCTTTAACCCTGAATATTCTAAATAGGGTAGAACTTTAGGATCCTGATCTGGTCCAGCAATTCTAAAATTATCTAAAGCTTCAAGGGTGACCACCCACGGCGAAATGGAAGAGGCAAAGCTTTTTCCGAGGAACGGGCCAAGTGGAACATATTCCCACTTTTGAATATCTCTTGCAGACCAATCGTTAAACAAAACCATTCCAAAGATATAGTCTTCAGCTTTATTGGTTGATATAGAATCACCAAGTTCAGTTCCCTTTCCTATGATGAAACCCATCTCTAATTCAAAGTCCATACGTTGAGAAGGACCAAAAACAGGCGCTCCATCTACAGGCTTCGTTTGACCTTTAGGGCGATGGATATCTTTACCAGATACGATGATAGAAGAAGCGCGACCATGATATCCAACAGGTAAATGCTTCCAGTTTGGTAGCAATGCATTTTCGGGATCACGGAACATTTTTCCAACATTGGTAGCGTGCTCGATGCTGGAATAGAAATCGGTATAATCACCAACCCGAACAGGTAAATGCATAGTAGCTTCGCTTTGGTCAACAAAAACCCGAGACGAGGTTTTCATAGGTGAACGAGCATCACATAAGTGAGATTGTAGACGCTCGCGCACTCCATTTGTTGACTCTTTTCCAAGAGCAATGAAGTCGTTTAAAAAAGGGGTTATTAAAACCGATTTGGTAATGGACAATCCATCAAAGATACCCAGCTCAAGAACTTCAACTAAATCAATAATTTGATCTCCTATAGCAACTCCAACCCGTTTTGTATGTTCAGGAGTAGAAAAGATACCAAAAGGTAAATTGTAGATAGAGAAGTCTGAATGTTCTGGGATTTCAACCCAAGTTGTTAGTCTATTATTCATAAAATTTATTTGTCTTCCAACCATGATTGATAATAGGTTCCATCATCAATTTTTAGAGCATTTTCGGTAACTTTAAGAGGTTTGAAAGTATCTACCATAACCGCCCATTCTTTGGTTTCTTTTTTGCCAATACTTGCTTCATAAGCTCCCGGATGTGGACCATGAGGAATCCCAGCAGGATGTAAAGATATATAGCCTTGTTCCACATGATTTCGGCTCATAAAATCTCCGTCTACATAATAAATAACCTCATCCGAATCGATATTAGAATGGTGATAAGGAGATGGTATCGCCTGAGGATGATAATCATATAACCTTGGTACAAATGAACAAACAACGAATGCAGATGTTTCGAAGGTTTGATGAACGGGCGGTGGCTGATGTACACGACCTGTAATTGGTTCAAAGTTTTTAATAGAAAAACCATACGGGAAGCTATATCCATCCCAACCAATTACATCAAAAGGATGTGAATCGTAAGTTAGCTCGTGAATCATACCTTGTTTCTTCACTTTCATTAAAAACTCGCCTTTTTCATCAAAAGTCTCGAGTTCGGTTGGAAGTTTTAGATCACGCTCGCAATAGGGAGAATGTTCTAAATACTGGCCAAACCAGTTTCTATATCTTTTTGGAGAGTAAATAGGAGCATAAGACTCGGTTATAAAATGTCGGTTATGCTCATCATCAAAACGAATTTGATAAATAATACCTCTAGGAATCAGTAAGTAATCGCCAGGTTCAAAATCGATATTTCCGATAAAAGTTCGGAGAGTGCCACTTCCTTTATGAATGAAGATCAGTTCATCAGCATCAGTGTTTTTATAGAAATAATCTGTGAGAGATTTTTTTGGAGCGGCAAGATGAAGAGTTACATCACTATTCGTTAGAATTGCTTCGCGTGATTCTAAATAATCATCCACAGGCTTGATATCGAGACCTTTCAACATCATCGATTTCATATTATTATCGACTGCAACCTTAGGAGTAACATCAATTGGTGTTCCAACTTCGCGAATCATTGTCGGGCGATGCAAATGATAGGAGAGCATGGACATTCCATCAAAGCCAATCGTACCGAACAATTGTTCGTAATAAAGTGTACCGTCAGGCTTTCTAAATTGAGTGTGCCTTTTGGGCGGGATTTTTCCTAAGCGATGATAAATGGGCATGATTCAAAAAGTTGATTAGGCATTTGTTCAATTATATATAAATATAAGTTCTAACGCAGATAAAAAGTTGTTATAACAACTAATTTATTGGAAGGTATAGTTTCATTAAATCTCTATATTCTCACAAGTAAAAAAAGCATGTACAATGAGTGAAGATACCACCAAAAAGAAAAAACTAGGATCAGTTAAGCGTGGGATTTCGGATATGTTCCGAACTTCCTACAGAACACACATGGATTTGAGTGGGATTGCGGATAATAAATCCAATATCATGATTAGTATTAATGGGATTATCATTTCTATAATTCTAGCTTCCATTTCTCCAAAAATTGATTCAAATCCATGGTTATTAATTCCAACTTCTGTTCTTCTATTAACATGTCTTGGTTCTATGATTTATGCCATTCTATCTGCTCGTCCCCGAGTTAGCAAAGAATCAGTTACACTTGAAGATGTTAGGGCAAATCGAGCAAATATTCTTTTCTTTGGTAATTTTTATACCATGCCTCGCGAAGATTATGTAGAAGGCTTAGAAGAACTTATGGTAGATAGTACCCGTTTATACGACAATATGGCGAGAGACATACATGGTTTAGGAGTGGTATTAGCAAAAAAATATAGTCTATTACGTATTTCATACACTATTTTTATGATTGGGCTTGTATTATCAGTACTTAGCTTTATTGCCGTATTCGCGATGGTAAGTATTTAAGACTCTTCTCTACCCTCAGAATAGGCAAGTGTGATTCGTTGATTCATGAGTCGCCGATAGTTCTTGAATTCATACTCACTGGCAGTAAAAGACGATTTAAACTCACCGTCAAAACATTCGATAAGAAGTTTGTTAGGTCTTTCTGTAGGAGTAACGGTTACTTGGATTTTACCAAGTTTATACGATTCGATTGGTTCAGGCATTAATCTAAATTCAAGTTCGTTTACTATCTACAAAGATATTATTTTTAGGATTCAATTATTTAGAAAGACATTGCAATAAGAATGAGTAAAAAAATTGTTATAACAGGATTAATTGCCGCCTTTATTGGAGTATATCTCTTTAATGTTCTAAATAATACTGCTCCTCTAGAAATTGAAAATGCACCTGACTGGAGAACTTTAGCCGCTGCACAAGAAGAAGCTAGAGAAACTCAGAAGCTTATTTTAGTGGACATTTATGAGGTAGGCTGTAAATACTGTAGAGCCATGGAGCGAGATGTATATCCCGATTCAACAGTACGAACAGTATTAGATGCGGGTTATATACCAGCTAAAGTCGACGGCAATTCCGAAGAGTTAATTACATTTAATGGCGCGCAGGTTATGTCGCGAGATTGGGCTCAAAGCCAAGGTGTATTTGTATTTCCTGGCACGCTAATATTAGACGCCGATGGTAACCAAGTTAAACAGAGAACAGGTTTTATGAATGTTGACGAGTTACGCCAATTTCTCTATCGATAATGCCTAAAAACGAAGCAATTTTACTAATTCATTGTCCAGATAAACCCGGGATTATTGCTGCGGTTACACAATATATACTAAAACATGGCGGTAATATTTTAGATTTAGATCAACACACAGATTTGATAAAGCAAAAGTTTTATATGCGTGTTTCTTGGGATTTAGATCAGTTTGATGTTCAACCGGATAACGTGGAAGCTAATTTTGAAGAGGAAATAGCAAATGCTTTTAAAATGAACTGGAGCCTTCATTTAACCAGTAAAAGACAAAGACTGGCATTATTTGTTTCAAAGCAACAACATTGTTTATTCGATATTCTCGCTCGTTGGCAAACGATAGAATGGGATGTTGATATACCTCTTATCATTAGTAATCACGAAGAAGTAATTGATACTGCCCAAAAATTTGGAATCGAGTTCCATCATATACCAATTACCAAAGAGAATAAGAACGAACAAGAAGCGAAGCAGATTAAGCTATTAAAAGAAAAAGAAATTGATTTAATAGTACTAGGTCGATATATGCAGATTCTTTCTGAAGGGTTTATTCATCAGTTTAGAAATCAGATTATAAACATACACCATTCATTTCTTCCGGCATTTCCGGGCGCAAGACCATATCATTCGGCATATGAACGTGGTGTAAAGATTATTGGCGCCACAAGTCATTATGTAACGGAAGATTTAGATGAGGGACCAATTATTGAACAAGACATTGTACATGTAACTCACCGTGATGATGTGGAAAGCCTTGTAAGAAAAGGAAGAGATCTGGAAACGCTAGTGCTATCGAGAGCGGTTTGGAAGCACATACAAAGAAAAACTTTGGTAACCGCGAATAGGACGATTATTTTTAACTGACGAAATTCAACAAAAAAAGGAAAAATGAAATACGTATTACTTATCGCAGCAATATTAATCGGATGCACATCAACTGGAGAAACAGAACAAGCTCCACTTCCCGATTTAGAATACTCATATGAATTGGTAACTGGTGGAATCGAAGTTCCTTGGGGAATGGCATGGCTTCCAAATGGTGATATGTTAGTAACTGAAAGAGGAGGAAAACTCTTTATTTTCAGAAATGGTGAGTTGATGGAAGTTCCTTCATCTTCATTGCCAGATGATATTTATGCGAATGGCCAAGGCGGGTTCTTAGATGTAGATGTACACCCAAACTATGACGAGAATGGATGGATATATTTTACTTATTCGTCAAGTAACGGTGGTGGTGAAGGTGCAAATACATCACTTATTCGTGCAAAATTAGTGAATGATGAACTCAGCAATATTGAGACTTTATACAAAGCTACTCCAAATACAACTAGAGGAGTACATTACGGTGGCCGCATAGAGTTTGATAGAGATGGATATGTATTCTTTTCTGTTGGTGATCGTGGAAACCGAGACGAAAACCCACAAGACATAACAAAAGATGCGGGTAAAATTTACCGCGTCATGGATGATGGCTCTATTCCTTCCGACAATCCATTTGTGAATGAAGCAGGCGCTAAAACAGCGATCTATTCATACGGACATAGAAATCCACAAGGAATGGAAATGAATCCGGCTACAGGGCAAATTTGGGCTCATGAGCATGGTCCACGTGGCGGCGATGAGCTAAATATTATTGAGCCAGGTAAAAACTATGGTTGGCCAATTATCAGTTATGGTATTAATTATAATGGAACTCCTTTTGCTGAGGACACAGCGCGTGCAGGAATGGAGCAACCAATTACCAAATGGGTTCCATCAATTGCACCATCTGGAATGACTTTTGTAACTAGCGACAAATACCCTCACTGGAAAGGTCATTTACTCGTTGGATCACTTAAATTTAACTACATAGAATTGGTTAAACTGGATGGAAATACAGTTACTGGTACAGAGAAATTGGTAGAAGGCATTGGTAGAGTTCGTAGTCTTAAACAAGCTCCAGACGGAACTATTTATGCTGGCATTACAGGGCAAGGAATCTTTAAAATAGTTGCAACACCTATAGCATCTGAATAAGAGAAAGGCAGATAGTAATTTTAAAAAGCCCGAGCTTTAGTTCGGGCTTTTTTTATATATCCCTAAACGCCGAGGCTCCATCCTTCTCTATACTCTCTCTTCACAAACTGGTTAGCAGGCTCAAAGTTAGTGATTTTCATATTCGGTCCATCCCAAAGTAATTGAATTCCTCTACCTGGATATCTAGTTCTATCTCGACCTTCAGCGTCTACATATTGCTCCTGAATGTCATGACTTCGAATGGCAAGATTTCCCATCAAAATACTTTCGGTAAGCGGTCCTGCAATATCAAAAGAGGAGCTTAATTTAGTATTCCCGTATCCTGCGATACATCCATTTACCCATTGCTGATAATGCCCTTCAGGAACACGATCAACAGTTTGTGGTACAACCGTTTGTTCTGTTAGTGGAGTTGGTAAAAGTTTGGGATCATATCCATATTCACTACACATCATTTTTCCTTTAGTACCAACTAAAATAGCACCGCTATTTCCATCACCCATCACTTCATTTGGTCCTAATTCTTCTGGGCGTTCAGGTTTAATCCCGCCGTCCATCCAATGCATTTTAACCGCCGGTTTACCATCTCTTTCTGGAAAACGAAGAACAATATGTGAAGAAGGCGGACAGCTTTCTGGGAAATAACCGCGTCGAAAAGCGCCGGTATATACACTACCAATACTACATTCTACAGCTTCTGGATAATTTAAGCCAAGAACGGTAAATGGAGCCTCCATCAAATGACAAGCCATATCGCCCAAAGCACCAGTACCATAATCCCACCAGCCTCTCCAATTAAATGGAACCAGATTTTCTACAAAGTTCTTTTTTGGTGCTGTTCCTAGCCATAAATCCCAATCTAGCCCGTCTGGAATAGGCGTTTTATTTCTAGACCACGGAATTCCTTGCGGCCAAACTGGGCGATTAGTCCAAACATACACGGTGTGAACTTCACCAATTGTACCAGCTTGATACCAATCAATTAATTGGCGGACTCCATCACCAGAAGACCCTTGATTACCCATTTGAGTAACAACCTCATATTTTTCTGCGGCTTCTGTTAGCATTCTAGCCTCATATATATCATGAGTTAAAGGCTTTTGTACATAAACATGTTTCCCTAGTTGCATTGCCGCCATTGCTTGTACAGCATGCATATGATCGGGTGTTGAAACACTTACAGCATCTATATTTTTGTGTTCTTTATCTAATAGCTCTCGGTAGTCTTTATAAAACTTAGCGTCTGGAAAGGCTGCACGCGCCCGTTCAGTTTGACGTTCATCTACATCACAAAAGAAAGCAATTTTCGCTTGTGGGTGTTCGGCAAAAGCACTCATATCACCATAACCTTTTCCACCGGCGCCAATGCCTGCAATGTATAAGGTATCGCTTGGGGCTGTATATCCTGGCCCACCCAAGACATGCCTTGGAACAATGGTAAATGCAGCACCGGCAAGGCCAACGTTTTTTATAAATTTCTTTCTACTTAAAGAGGTTTTAGAAGTGTCTTTTTCTGATTCAGGCATAAGGAAATAATTAGGTTGGCTTAGAATTAAATCAAAAAGGAGGAAAATGGCTAAAGGTATTTTTAGGGCATTCCTCTTCATACAATATTCACTCAAAAAGAGAAAATTGATATATAACGTCTGAAGTGCGACAACTTTCAGTAAAGTACAATGGAGTATTTATTATGAATGATAAGAATACACTCCCTAAAAATGCCATGCCTGCAATTACCCTCATGCGAGTGTTGATAGGATGGCATTTTCTATTTGAAGGAGTTTTGAAATTTTACAATCCAAGCTGGTCTGCGAAAGCATATTTAGTAAGTGCAGAAACAATAACAGGATTCTACCAATTATTAGCTGGAGATACGTTAATTGGCATTATAGACACTGTGAATATAATCGTCTTAATTCTAGTAGGGCTAACACTCATTCTTGGTTTTTTTGAAAAGCAAGGAGCGCTACTTGGTATAATTCTACTCTTACTTTATTACTTCGCACATCCTGCCTTTATGAATTCAGCACAACTTGGTGCTGAGGGAAATTATTGGATCGTTAATAAGAACTTAATCGAGGCGGCAGCTCTTTTTGTTCTTTACATGATTCCAACAGGCTCATTCTTTGGCCTTGGAATATTTTGGAAGTCGTCAGCTCAACTTAAAACTACATAGTCATGTCAGAAGAAAATAAAAAAACCTGGTCGCGTAGAGATATTCTAAAAGGTATAGCTGGGGCCCCTGTAGTAGGTGCCGTTTGGTGGGCCGGCGATAGAAAATCAAGTCAAAAATCACAATCCAGAGAAAGTGTTCTTAAAACATTAAATATATCAGCGTCGCCACCACCTCTTTCTGGTTCAATGGCTGGAGATCCAGTGAGAATTGGAGTTATTGGATTTGGTATTCGAGGACCACAATTGTGTAGAGCCATTGGTTTTGCACAAAAAGAATGGCTTAATGATAAAGCGGAAGAAGCAAAGAATAATCCAGGTAACACACAGTTAGCAAGTTTTCTGGAGCAAGAAGATTTAAATGTTCAAATAACAGCGATATGTGATGTTTTTGATGTAAGAGCATTGGATGCTATTGATTCCTTTAGCACAGATACCGTAAAAGTAAAGAGGTTCCGAACCTACCAAGAGCTTCTAGAAAGTTCAGATGTGGATGCAGTTATTATTGCCACACCAGATCATTGGCATGCTCCCATGGCAATAGCAGCTCTTAAAGCAGGTAAACATGTGTATGTGGAAAAGCCAATGACACATTACATAAAAGAAACCTATGAATTAAAAGAAGTGGCTGAAGAGTCGGATAAAGTATTTGCTGTAGGGCATCAACATCGGCAAACACAAAGTTTCCTAACTGCTCAGGATATTATTAAAAAGAATATTCTTGGTCATGTTTCCTTGATTCAAGCGAATACAAATCGCAATGATGATAATGGCGCATGGCAGTATAATATTCATGAAGCAGCTAATCCCACAACCATTGATTGGAAACAGTTTATTGGTAATGCACCAATGACTGATTTCAACCTTGAGCACTTTTTTAGATGGAGAAAATGGTGGGCCTATGGCTCTGGTTTATCCGGTGACTTACTTTCACATGATTATGATCGAATTAATTGTGTACTAAAAATGGGGATTCCTAGTTCTGTAATGTCGTCTGGCGGAATTTATACGCATAGAGATGGAAGGAATGTACCAGATGTATTTCAGACTAATATGGACTATTCAGAATTTTCGACAGGAAGCAGTCAACCACTAGATAAAGTAAAAGGCATGACGCTAGTTTATAGCGCCACACTTGGGAATACTTATGGCCGAAAAACCCTATTGATGGGACATGACGCGACGATGGAGTTAGGTAATAGTTTATCGATTTATGTTGATAGAGGAACCACAAGGTTTAAGGAAGATCTTGAAAAAGGAACAATGGAAGCAGGGGTACCCATTTATAACTATGATCCAACAGCAAACGAAGTGGATGGCATCAGCTCTGCGACAACAAAATACTTTGCCGATAAAGGACTTCTATGGACGTATAGAGATGGAAAGCGGGTAGACTCTACACACCTACACTTACGTGAGTGGTTAAGTTGTATCAGAAATGGTGGAACACCAAGTTGTGATATAAAGGCTGGTTTTGAAGAAGCAATTACTTCGCACATGGCGGGCTTGTCGTATAAACTTGGTCGAAGAATCGATTGGGATAAAGAGAAGAACAATCTAGTCCCTATTTCTGGAATAGATTTTGACAATGCTTTACTAGCCAACAAAGAGAAAGTGGGATAAATAAGATCTATAAAAACCACTATCGTCTTTTTTGTAAGGAATAGACATGAAATAGGTCTGACTCTATGTGTCGTCTAGATTATCATATCGAATTCCATTTGCTCAATACCCAGCTATAAGGCTAGTTCTTCTAATGATAGGTGGAATTCTAGCATCAAAATGGTTTGGGCTGAACCTATTCATTCTTTCAATTCTTTTTGGAGCAAGCGCATTAGGCCTTCTTATTCTTGAATGGAGAAATGGAAAGCTATTGAATATTCATCTCACCCGAGCACTAAACCTATTCTTTCTTGTTCTTGTTTTTGTATTTGGCTGGTTTCGGTATCAATTTCATGTGCAAAAAAAGGAACCAGTTATTGTTCAAATCATAAAGGTTTCGCCATGGGAAGAGATGATATTCTCAGGAATAATTGAACATATAGGTAGAAACTCTGAAGGGAAAATTCGAGCTGATATCTCCATCAACAAAACACAATTTAGTGAGGATATACAATCAGATGAACCGTTCAAAGCGAGGGTGTTGATTGATCAAAGAACAGAATTTGTACAAGGAGATAACGTCAGTTTCAATGGAACAATCATTCCTATTTCAGAGAAAAGAAATCCCTATCAATTTGATTATAAATCCTATTTAGAAGGCAGAGGAATTAGTGTTCAGGTTCGACTTGATAGTTTACGAAGTCAAACCCCAGTTACGAGTAAATTAGCCTGGAATTGGTGGCGAATAAGAGCGTTAACATTAGTGGATCAAAACTTCAATAATGAAACCGCTCCAATAGCGAAAGCATTACTTCTAGGATATAAACAAGATTTAGAAGGGGCATCAAAACAGGCCTTTGCTAGAGCAGGTTTGTCTCATATTATGGCCGTTTCTGGACTCCATGTTGGGTTTATCATAGCCCCTTTTTGGTTTGTAATTCCATTCTTTTGGTCGAAGAAATTTGGTAGGATAACGGGCTTAGTCATACTATTACTCATTCTCTATGGATATGCTGGACTAACTGGATTTTCTGCATCTGTAGTTCGTGCTTCTGTTATGGCTGGGTTACTTACTTTTGGAAAACTCTTCAACAAATCCCCTAATTCCATAAATCTAACCGGAGTTGCTGCACTAGTTCTATTAATTATAAATCCGGCGCAATTATTTGAAGTTGGTTTTCAGCTTTCATTTTCTGCAGTTCTTATTATTCTTTTGGTACTTCCTATTATCCAACACGCACTTCCGTATTGGCTTCGGCTTCGATGGTATGCAAAACCCTTGATGGTTGTAATTGTGTCTGTTGTAGTTCAATTCGGACTATATCCTATTCAGGTACTCTACTTTGGCGAAGTATCATTAATAAGTCCGATTGCGAATGCGCTTTTTGTTCCTCTCTTGGGATTGGTGGTTCCTTTCTCTCTTCTGTGTTTGATAATCTCTAGTGTATTTCCATTTATAGGTATTATTCTAAATACTCCCTCCGAGATGTTTATAATGGGGATGAATTCCTTTGTACTATTTTCATCAGGCTTAGATTGGGCGTGGATGAAAGCGAGCCTACCAAGTCTTCTTCTTTTTCCATTTTGGCTTGTTTTAATATTCATTATCGCAAGCTGGAGAACGCCACAAATTCGATGGAAATGGTTGACAATAGGGCTCCTTTTATTTGGGATGATGCAAGTTGAAATGATGATGAACAAGTTTGAAAACCCAGAGTTACGTGTTACGATTTTTGATGTAGGTCAAGGAGATGCCGCCCATATTCAAACACCAAATGGGAAACATATATTGATTGATGCGGGTATTTGGAGCCCAGGGTTTAATAGTGGAGAATCCGTAATCCTTCCCTATCTAAAAGAAGCAGGAATAGAAAAGCTAGATGCAGTTATTCTAAGTCATCCTCATGCCGATCATATTGGAGGAATTTTGAGCTTGATAAATGGCATAGAAATTGAAACCATTTATAATTCTGGTTACGAGTACGAATCAAACCTTTATAAAAACTACCTTTCCCTTGCTCAATCAAAGGATATTAAAATACTATCAGTAAACTCAGGAGATCATTTAGAAATTGATCCGGCGCTATTGATTCTTGTACTAGGTCCAGAAGGTCAGCGCTTTAATAACGATCCCAATCAACATTCGGTGATCGTAAAATTGATTTATGGAAAATCTGAGTTCTTATTTACAGGAGATGCAGGCGAAGACCAAGAGCACCGACTTATCGAGAACTACGGAGAATTACTTGATACTGATTTTTTAAAAGTAGGTCATCACGGAAGCCGAACAAGCTCTGGAAGAGAATTTCTAAAAGAGGTAACGCCAGAAATATCCGTTGTTTCATTGGCCGAAAGAAACCGTTTCAAACATCCTCATCCCGAAGCAATTTTAAGAATTTCTGAAACAGGAACAGAGCTCTATTTTACGAGCAGGGATAAGGCGATGGTATTTATTTCGGATGGAAGGAAGTTACGAAGAGAAGTTTGGGAGTAGTTTATGAAGTATTATAATATTCTTAGTTGGTGAGATAAAACTCAGCATCCTTTCTTTGTTCAACGGATCGAACTTTGATACCTTGGCACTACGAAAACCGAATAATCTTTTACGACTTAAATGCGCCAATTAGCTGCAATAATGTTTACAGATATTGTTGGATATACGACCATCATGCAAAATGATGAAAGTGTTGCTATGCGTATTCGAACAAAACATAGAGACATTTTCGAATCTCATCATGCCTCCTTTAAGGGTAAAATTATTCAATATTATGGAGATGGAACACTTAGCATTTTTAAAAGTGCAGTAGAAGCGGCTTCTTGTGCTGCAGAAATGCAAAAGCAGTTTAAGGCGGGAAGTATTCCTATTGATGTTAGAATTGGTTTACATATTGGTGATATATACTATGATGGCACTGAAGTATTTGGTGACGGTGTAAATATTGCAGCTCGTATTGAAAGCATTAGCAAGCCCGGCGCAGTGTTATTATCGGAACAGCTCAATAATGAACTAAAGAATCACTCGAAAATAACCACTACTTCATTAGGGAAATTCAACTTCAAGAATGTTATCGACCCAATTGAAGTCTTTGCCCTTTCGATAGGTGATTTAACAATTCCTGATCTTACAGATATTCCAAGCTCTTTATCATCAAACGATAAATCTGTTGCTGTTCTACCCTTCGAAAACATGAGTACATCAAAGGAGTATGAGTATTTTAGTGATGGGATGACGGAGGAGATTATTACTGCATTAACAAAAGTTAAAAATCTAAAAGTCACTTCAAGAATCTCCTCATTTCATTTTAAAGGAAAAAAAACTTCGATTTCAGAAATTGGAAGACTCCTTAATGTTTCTACTATTGTTGTGGGTAGTGTAAGGTTATCCGGTAAAATGATGAGAATATCTGCTCAACTTATTGATGTGTCTGAGGATGAAAGTATTTGGTCAGAAAAATACGATCGCAAAATTGAGAATATTTTTTCTGTACAGGATGAAATCAGTCTTCAAATCGCAGATAAACTACGAGAACATTTAGGTCACCTAGAAATTGATTCTCATCTAGTATCAATACCAGATGTAAAGATTGATGATTATACATCGTATTTGAAAAGTAGGCATCACATCGTAAAAATGAATGCCGATGACATTGAAATAGGAATGTCCATTTTGGAGAAAGTAATCCAAAATTCTCCGGGTTATATATATGGATATTTAGGAATGCATTTAGGGTATACCTTAAAAGGTACTCTCGGATTTATGAAAGCTGAAGATGCCTTTTTAAAAGGCCAGAAATATCTTGATAAGGCTATAGAATTAGATCCAGATTTACCAGAGTGTCAACTTCAAAAAGCCTGGATTAGTTTTTTACAAGATTGGGATTTAAATGCTACATACAAGCATTTAGAAAAGGTGTATTCTGCTTCACCGATTATCGATTACTATCAAACAATGGCATCTGTTGTTATTGTTGAAAAGAAAATAGATGCGGCAAACCATTATATAGATATTGCATTAAAGCTCGATCCTTTTTCTGATATAACCCATCATTTAAAGGGATTCATCCAGTATGTTAATGAGAACTTTGAAGAAGCAATAAAATACTATAGAAAAGGAATGGAGCTAAAACCCGGTTCGGAAGTTTCTTATATGGAACTAGGTCAATCGCTAATATTATCAGGAAAAATTGAGGAAGCTTTAAGCCATTATGAGCATTTGCCAATTGAAATTGACAACCTCCTTAAGATTGGAGGTAAAACTTTAGTACATGCTGTTTCAGGAAACAAAGAACAAACAGTAGAAGGACTATTGAAACTTAAAGAAGCATTAAATTCACCATTAATTGAAAGAGCACTTAATTATTTAATATTATGTGAAACGGTGAGTGGAAATTACGATGCAGCTATTAAATACGTTAAAGATGCTATCTCAATGAGATTACCTATGATAGTTTACTTGAAAATAGATCCAATGTTGAAACCGCTTTACTCTATTCCCGGTTTTAATGATCTATTAAAAGATATACCTACCTCTTCAATTCAAGAAAAACTAACGACGAGTAAATATCAAAAATCATTACTCACACCAGAAGCTTTAAAACGAAACCGCAAGGAATTAAATGAGCTAATGGACACGGAAAAGCCATATCTAGACCCTTTTTTAACATTAAGAGATTTAGCGGAACAATTAGGAATACCATCAAACTACCTATCTCAATTATTGAACGAAGGATTCGATAAAAATTTCTCAGAATTCATTAATACGTATCGATTAACTCATTTCAAAAAAGCCATTAAAAACCCTCAGAATAGAAACTTTACTTTACTAGCCGTTGCCTATGAAAGTGGCTTCAACTCAAAAACTGTATTTAATAACTTTTTTAAGAAAGTGATGGGTACAACTCCAAGTGCGTATTTGAAATCAGTACAAAATTAACACGTTCATATTTATAAACTAGAACGCTTGCCCTAATTAAAACTCATAGCTTTTGAACAGAAATTAACTTGTTCAACAAAATCTTAAAGCTATGAAAACTACAATGAACGCAGTTATATCAACTGGATATGGGACTGCAAATGTTTTAAAGTATACCATCACAGAAAAACCAAAGCCAGCACCAAACGAGGTTTTAATTCAAGTTCATGCTACCGCTGTTACCGCTGCTCACACTGCCATGAGAACTGGATACCCATTATTTGGGCGTCTTTTTATGGGAGTTTTTAAACCAAAAAATCAAATTTCTGGGACAGATTTTGCTGGGGAAATAGTGGCTTTAGGTGCTGATGTTACTAAATTTTCGGTTGGTGAAAAGGTATTTGGGTCAACCGATTTAGAGGGGGGTAGTTACGCCGAATTTTTAACTCTATCAGAAGATCTAGTTCTACTAAAAAAGCCTCGAAATCTATCCTTCGCACAAGCCACCGCAATTATAGATGGCGCAACTACCGCCTATCCGTTTTTGGTTAACCACGGCAGTATTAAGAAAGGTGATAACGTACTAATTATTGGAGGCTCTGGAAGTATAGGAACGGCATCTATACAACTTGCTAAAAACTTTGGTGCTGAAGTTACTGCAGTGACTAGTACTCAAAATATCGGAATGGTGAAATCAATCGGAGCAGATTTTGTAATTGATTATACCCAAGAAGATTTCACAAAAAATGAACTTACTTATGACATAATTTTTGATACCGTGGGTGTATCAAGTTTCTCAAGAGTTAAAAAATTGCTTAGCCCATCTGGTGTGTATTTAAGCCCTGTACTTGGTCTGCGAATGTTTGTTGAAATGATCAAAACATCTGTTAAAAAGGGGAAGAAAGCTATCTTTGATGCTACTGGTTTACGAAAAAATAATGATAAACTAGCTGACTTCAAATTGATTAAAGAATTGCTAGAGCAAGGTAAACTTTCCCCCGTCATTGATAGGACGTATCAACTCCCACAGTTATCAGAAGCCCACCGCTATGTTGAGAAAGGGCATAAAAAAGGGAATGTAGTTATTGATATAACAGGTGAAGCTCATAGCTAATTCAAATCAAAAAACTTTACATGCTTCATGCAAAAGTCTAACCCATTATAATTCAAATTCTACTGTCTTTTAGACCGTTTACAAAATCGATAAATGCATCTAAATCTTTCTGAGTGGTGGCCAATCCAACCGATACACGAGTTGCTCCCCGCATTTTGTGAAGCGTTTCAATCATATCATGATAGTCACCTGTTTCTCGATTTTGAAAATACCCAGCAATCTCATCTGTTGTCAAGCAGTTTGTAGTTTCATCCAATCCTGGATTACAAAAACAGCCTGATCGGATGGAAATTTTCTTTTCATTGGCCAGTTTCTCGATCTTTTCAAAATCAATCTTGGACCCGTCTGGATTTCGGAAAGTTATGATCATTGTACCGCCAGCTTGGTCAGTACCGGGCAGTCCGAAAATAAGCAGCTGTTTCTCTCCATTACCATGTTCCAGATTCTTCAAACCGTTATTCAGATAATGAACGAGCGATTTTACCCGTTCGCTTAGCCGTGACATTCCGATATCTTCAAGGTGATCAAGTCCGGTAGAAATGGCCGGTATTTCTAGGTAGCTAAGGGTTCCGTTCTCGAAGCGCTCATAGTTATCGGTAAGGAAATGGAAAGGAGCAATCGAAGAAGCTAACTTTACAGTGCCGCCAGCAAACCATTTCTTTTCAAGTTTAGCGAATGAACTTTTTTTGATGAGCAAGCAGCCGATTCCTGTCGGATAGCCAAACATCTTATAAAAGGAAAGACATACATAATCTGGTTGATGTTCTTTGAGGTCCAATATAGAAGTCGGAACAAAAGCCGCCGCATCCAACAGTACATTCCAACCTTGATCCTGCGCTTTTTCAATCCAACTGAGATCGTGTTTTATGCCAGATACATTAGACTGTGCAGGAAAGGCAAAGAGTTTGTTATCCTTATCGGATCCCGTAAGCTGTTGGTTCAGACCTTCTTCCGATACTGTCAGATCCTCAATATTCATAGGAACAAAATCGAAGGCACCGCCTGCGCGTTTACAATATTCACGAATACCGTTCACGGAATTATGATTGTCGGTAAACAACAGAAACTGACCTTTTTTATCGAAGGGATAACATTCACCCACGATTTTGAGAGCCCCCGAAGCGTTAGACGTAAACACACAGTGATAGTCCTCGGCATTGAAGAACTTAATTATGTGTTCCCTGGCTTCGTCCACCAGCTTTGTAGCCAGTTGTGAGGTCGGGTTTGTAGAATGAGGATTCCCGAATGTTTGTTCTTCTAATAGCTTGAAATGTTTTTCAAGCTGTGATTGTGAATAGAGGTTTCCGCCCGTGTAGTCGAGGTACACATGCCCAACTTTATCGAGTCGGTTATATTCTTTTTTGCGGAGCGCATTGAAATATTCATCATGCGCTAGTCCAGTTTCTGGTAAAACATGTTTCGCTGTTTTAAACCATTTATTTAGCATATCCGCCACCCATTTTTTAAGGGGAATGGGGCAATCTCCACTGCCCTGATTCCGATAGTAGTATCAGTAATGGATGCAATGTTTGCAAGTACTATTTTTTAGAAGTAGAGACTCGTTGTTTAATCTTTTTGTTGGCAGATAGTCATATAAATTAAGAAGGCTCCCTTTATTGATAAGGAGGGGTTGGGGGAGGTCAAAAACAAGCTAGGATGAAAATTCCAAAACAAACAATTTTGTATCCGACATGAAATGATTTGTTAGTTACATTATTTCTCTTTTCTCCAGCGATAATCGCATTTGGAACAATGATAAATATACTTACCAACAGAAAATGGAACTCCTAAAGATGTGAAAAACAAAATCCCTAAAATCTTGGATCATTCTTCAAAAATATTAGCACTGTCACACCTAGGGCAGACTAAATTGGACTTATCAGTTTCGATATTAAATATCTCATCAACATCATTCTCTTTGTTTCCATCGAAGGAAAAAACTTCGAATCCTTTTTCAAAATCATCTTCATGAATATAAATCTTAATTCCACCTACAGCTAAGGCATAATGAGGCATAAGATTAGCCATATTATTATCATACATATGAACATCTAATTCTTCGTCTTTTAATCTAACCAAATCAATTTCGGCGTCAATTAAATTGTTATATGATCGAAGTATGGTATAATTGTTCACGAGAAGGTTGCTAACGACGCGACATTTAACCTGCCTATCGGCAGAGAGGGAGGCGAGTGTTTTTGGTTCTTATTGAAGCAACAAAATTGATTATTTAGTTGAAAGTGAAAATAGAACCAGTCTTAAATTGACAACCAAATGATTAAGAGAGCTACATAAGTGGAATTACCTAGTATCAGGTAGTATTTCAACTTATTTTTTTAAGCGTAAATATATGTATTTTAGTAATTTACTATAATTAATTTTGCTTTTCTGATCTCATTTATCGTACGTGTGTTACACGTTAACAATAACTTATGAGGTCTATTATGAAAATATATATTATAAGCCTAATTACTTGTATGATTTTGATTATTACAATGAATTGTAATAATTATGAATTAATTCAAAGCATAGAGCAGTATGATTTAAAATTGATTAAAGAAAGTATTGAACAAGTTGAAATTATACCTGTAGAGGAATCCAATCTGGATGGAGAATATCAAGTTTTGATTACATTTAATGAGAAAATAAGCAATGAAGAACTGCCTAAGGCATTTGGAGTTTGTGGGTTGGACGGAGAAATTGCATATAAAAGGTCAGACAGATTATTTGCTCTAACTACAAATAATCAAAAGATTCGGAATATGTATAAAGAAGGCTTAACGACTTCTAAAGAGAAAATGCCAGGTGGTTCAATCGGTTGCTCAATTTCGTTTACCAAACCAGGTGAAAAAGATGAAAATTGTGGGGAAACTTGCAGTGAAACAGCTCTTCTTGGAGGTGAAACATTGTTCTGTATTTGTATATATGATTGTGAATTTGAATTTAATTGGTAAAAAAATCCCTAGAGTTATATCATTCTGGGGTACTTTTTTATTATGAAATATAGATTTGTTGTAATACTACTATTCTTCTTTTTATTGATGAGCTATTTGAGCTCATTTTTAGAGGATATATTGCTTGAAAATGCACTTGACTCGATCTACTGGATTTTTGGAGTAAAAGCAGGCTCTAAATTGGTAATACTTGCCGTTCTAGTATACCTGATTTACAGACTTGGCCTGGTTGAGTTTAATTTTTCAAGTATATTTAAAACGAAAAGTCGGATAACTTTACTTAAGGTTACAATACTAATAGTTCTATCTTTATTGTTTGTTTTAATTACGTATAGAGATATAGGAACTATAAGTATTGCTTTAATAATTGTAGCAACATTTCTTTCTGCTTTATCTGAAGAGATGACTTTTAGAGGTATATTATTACCCGTTCTTATAAAGAAGAGTGAAAATAAGACCCTTATTAAACCTGTTTTAATAAGCTCTGGACTTTTTGGACTACTTCACTATGTAAATTTATTTAGTCAGCCTAATAATTTTGTTGGGGTTACATTTCAAGTGTTAGCGGCGGTTACAGTAGGTATTTTATTGTGCTATTTGATTTTAAAAATAAGAAACATCTATATAATTGGTTTATTCCATGGGTCAATTAACCTCGTGTTAAATCAAAGCACTCTTTTTAATTCTGGACAAACTCTTGAAAATAAAGAGAGTCTATATTCCCATGATTTACTTTCGTCAATACTCATTCTTTCTCTGCTAGTATGTATAGGGTATATATTTGCAAAAAAAATAATGAGTATTGATGCTAATACAATCGGAATGAAAAAGTCATCCAATGAGGTCATAACAAGCTAGGATGAAAATTCCAAAACAAACAATTCAAGTAGCATTAAAAACGCTTGTTAAACGTCGCGAATACAAATAGTAAGTACGAAAACTAAGCACTTAAAAATGAATGCTTTTATTATTCATTATACGTTTTAAAACCGTCTAAGTGTTTAGCTGCTTCTTCCAAATCCATAATCAGGAATCCAAAACCTTCACCTGGTTCTGTATTATCTTTTCCGATCTGAAAACTCATAAATTTCCCATCGTCAGATATAACTCCCTGATTGGCCTTGTATCCTTTATAATTAGTGAAATGAGTTAATCTTTGCATTAAGCCAGAACCATCTAGTTTCAATTTATACAGATCAAGCAATGGCCAGGCTTTTTCGCCAGAATCACCGTGTTCGACTAAAGTGTGTAAACCGTCCGGGAATATTCCTTCAGCCTCATCGTAGCAGCAGGGAGAGTTAGTGATAGGTATATATTTTCCGGTTTCGCTATCTAACATATAAACATCCGTATTATTTCCCTCATTAATTGTATAAGCGGTAAACGTTACTTTTATATCTTCGGGTGGAACAATACTTTGCGTTTCAAGACTTGAATCTCCCAGTTTAAATGGTAACTGCTTTGAATCAAAAATCTCTCTTTGATTGGATAACATCGGTACACCATCTTCATACATGATTTCAGCCATATATAATTTTGCGCTGTTTTTTCCCAACTCAGGTAATTGGCGATCCCGAATTGTCCAGGCTATTCTCATCTTATTTCTGGAAACAGCGGGACCTTCAGCACACATTGTATTTAATGGTACTGGGGGCATTTCACCACTTTTATCCATTACGTACAACCATGTAATGTTACGTGCCTTATATCTTTCTTCTTCATCAGTTGGATCAAAGGGTTCATTTGGCCCAGCCAGCAGAATATCACCATTAGATAGATACATGGCCCTTGTAAAACCGTAATGATTAAAATGTCTGGTTTTTGGTCGGGTAATACCGGTCGCCAATTCTAATTCAAATACTTCACCCATTGGTTTATCTAAAAAAAGAATGAATTTGCCATCATGGGACCAATCAGGACGTTCTCCAAAACCGCTTACAAGTTTTATATAAGAGGGTAAATCATCTGCTGGACTAGCGTTTATCAAACCTGGTTCTGTATCTACAGTATCTTGTGCAAATACAGTTATAGTTTGTAGTAATAAAGATATAAGAAGTATTAATCGTAGTCTCATGGTCTTAACTTTTATTGCTTAATAGGATTAAAAATTTATTCTTAGCGCTCTTCTATGATCTCTAGAGTAGAAAAGCGATAGCGCATATTTCTGTAAACAGCTATGTCTGTGATATCATTAGGAGTCCCATCTGGGATAGCTCTAGCATTTGCAGAAACGCGGTATTCCCCTTTAACGGGAAGCACTCTATGCCAACTGTGTCCATGTAAGATAACAAGAGTTCCCTTTTTAGGAGAAAGTACAACTTGGTTCTCTAAATCTTCTTGTGGTTGACCGGCTGGTATCTCACCCATTTTGTGAGAACCAGGATATACAATCGTTTGTCCGCCCGTTTTCTCATTAATGTCGTGGGTATAAAAAAGGCGATTCAGGTTAAATTGACTTGAATTTTCAGGTGGACTATCCTGGTGCCAAGCCTGACCTTGAGTGCCTTTTTTTGAAAACATAACCATCAGGTAAAGCGATTTCCATCCATCCCCCAGAATGTTTTGTGTGATAATTTTTAGCCGCTCATCATCTTCAATTGGCAAAAAATTATCATTACCTTCTTGTAAAGGAAACCAGGGAATTACTTCAGTTGCTGATTTTTTAATGAAGTCATCCGAATGTTCAAATTCGGGTTCTCTACCAAAATGAGTCAGAATTAACTGGTTCATATGATCCATTAACGCATCATTAAAGAAGTTTTCTATTATAATATAACCTTGCTCCCAGAAGTCCCGGGCGTAGTCTTGATCATTCATGTTTTGTATTTTAGATTCTTGTTGAAGTAACAGAAATAATTACTTAGCTGAAAGTGAAAAATCAGAGCTGTTAACTCGAAGCCTGAATTGAAGAAGACCAACATCTAACCTGTTGCAAGTACAAGTTTTAAATAAAAAACTATTGAGAATTAAGTTTCTTAAAGAATCCCCAAATTTTTATGAGTAAAGGCTTCAAAACTAAATTTGTGAACGCTGATAAGGATGCAATAACAGTGATACCAATAATCGGAATGACGGGACCAAATGTAAATGAAGCACCTAGAACATGTCCAAGAATACATTCTGATCGATAAATGGGCAAAAACAGACCTATCAACACTACGCCCAAAGCGAGGTACATGGTGATATTTTCGTAGCCAAACCCAAATGATACTGATTGAACCAAGCTTATAGCTAGCATCCCGAAAAAGCCAATTAATATTCCGTTTGGCATTTTTCTACTGGAAGACTCATCATCTGGCTTAAATTGGATACGTTTTTTAACCCGTGTTATTGAAAACCAAGCCAAAAGAGGAAGGATAACAATCTCCCACCAGTTAGATATTGCCGGATAATCAGATCGATTCAAAAGGTGATGACTTAACACTCCACCATGTAAATATTCCCAAAGTAAATGGCATAGAACGAAAATAACCACAAGGGCAAAAAGGTATGCGCTAAGTTTATTGAACTTCTTTTCACTCATGCTAATCTTTATAAAATAATAGTTCTACAAATCACTGCTGTATCTAATACACAATTCATTTCAGTATGAGCTCATAAACTAATCTATAATTACCGCGAATCAATAATTTAATTCTAGCCGGTTAAGTTCGGAAAACCGAAACTATTTCATTACTGATATTGAATAATACATGAAGTTCTTTCTTCATCTGCAATTCACAAAATGGTAGTAAGATTTTCACATTGTATACAAGAGAATAAAGTGCATAAGTACACCAAAAATCCCCTTCAAAATGAAAGCATTTCAGTTTTTTATACTATTGCTATTACCACTTCAATTGGCATTTGCCCAAAACTTAAAACCGTATACACTGGCACTTGAGAGCTCAGAAAGTGTTTCGGAACTCAAAGTCCAAATAGAAGCAAATCTTGAATTAAATGGCATCGAGGTAATTGGACAATACCAACCTGCGGATGACTCAAGCCGTTGGGTGATCATATTCAGTTCTCAAGAACTAATAAACGCCGTTAAGCAAGTGGGTGGACGAACTGGATTCGGAGCATCACTTCGCTTAGGTATTACCGATGAAAATGGAAAAAGCATAGTCTCATATACCAATCCCGAATATTGGGGCAATGCCTATTTTGGTGAGGAATTTGAAAAAGTATCTACTAACTATTCAACACTTTCAGATAAGCTTCAGCGTGCAATGGAGGCAACGGGGACATTTGTAGGAAGATATTTTGGATCAAAAAAAGGACTCTCTACAGGACAGCTTACTAAATATCGATATATGTTAGGGATGCCACGTTTTGGTGATAGCGTAAGACTTGAAGAATTTGGTAGCCATCAAGAGGCCATCGACAAAATTGAGTCTGCGATTCAAAGTGGTGTTCCAAATGTTGAGTTAGTATACAGGCTGGATATACCTGACCAGGAACTTAGCTTATACGGTTTTGCACTTTCCGGAGACAAAGGTGAAGGTAGATTTCTCCCAATTATCGATTTTGATAATCCAAAACACACCGCGTTTTTACCCTATGAGATATTGGTAATGGGAGACGAAGTACACATGCTCCACGGTCGATACAGAATTGCGATCTCATTTCCAGACTTGAAAATGAGGACATTCAGTAGAATTATGTCAACTCCTGGCGACATTGAAAAGCTGATGAGCCAGTTAGTTAAGTAACCAGTCTTTAGTTTATAATCGGTTTAAGAAATAGATTTATCTTCTAGGCAGAAGGAACTTCCCTTCAATGGGTATATATTTTGTAGCCTCTCGAATTAACGCATTCGCTGTTAATTGTTTTACTCCATACACTTCAACAGAGACTCCATAATCCCGTTTGATTTTTTCAACTAATAAAGCGAAATCCCCATCCCCAGATGCTAATACGACTACATCTGCTTCCGCCGAATACTCTATGGCATCTATCGTAATACCAACATCCCAATCGCCTTTAGCAGAACCATCTGAACGTTGGATAAATGGCTTTAGCTTAACTTCAAAACCTATTGCCCGAAGAATATTTTGAAACTCTTGCTGCTTTTTATCTCCTCGATCGGTTGTATAAGCAATCGCTCTGATAACTTCCCTATTAGAAGTACTCTTTGACCAAAAATAATTGTAGTCGAAATTTTGCTTATGGATTTGTCGTGTGGTGTAATACACATTTTGAACATCGATAAGTAAAACTACCTTTTCCATAAAATCTCGAATATTAGTTTAAGATCGGTATCTGAATAAAACTCTTGTTAAACGCTTATTATTGTTCATCATATAACCCTTAGCAATCTAAATTTATAAACAGCTAATTGTCTATTTGACTAAAATCATCTTTTTTGTTTGAACAAATTCAGCGTCAACTTCCAATCTATAAAAATATATGCCGCTAGCAAACTCAGATGCATTCCACATGTATTTATGAGTTCCAGAGTTTAATCTTTGAGAAACTAATATCGAAACTTCCTGTCCTATAAGATTCAGGATTTTCATGGAAACAAATCCTGATTTTGGTATGGAAAATTCTATATTTGTACTAGGATTAAAGGGATTGGGATAAGCATTTTCCAATACAAAAGCTTCCGGATTAGAATCAGTCGATTGGATACCGACCATATCTGGTGAAGGTCTACCCGCATTCTCCCATGCTGTTCTCCAGAGGCTGGCTAGATCAACAATTGCTTCATGAATCGAAAGCGTTGTAACCTCTTCAAGTTCCTGCCATAATATGGTATAGTATGTCGAGCCAAAATTTGGATCTTGAGCTGAAGCAAGGTCATCGGCAACGATTACACTATCAACATATGGGTATATTTCATCTATGTATAAAAAAACAGAATCAATAACGTTTGGCCAATATACACTTGATGTAATAGGTAGAGGCAACTGAGATAGATGGGAATTTATCATTGTAGTTTCATAACGCGAATGAATTCCTTTGTTACCGGTAAGTTGTCCGTTATAATTTAAAGTTAAATGCAAAGGCTGGTGAGAATCTGCAACATAATGCCCCAGATCTGCAGCAATTTGCCATACATCACTCCATTGGCCAGCTGCCATCAACGTGCTTAAACTATCTGTCCACTGCTCAATGATCCATGGAGCTGTGCCATTCGATTCTACAATCTCGAGATTATAGAGTGCAATCAAGCTATCTATGTTATGAGGCAGTGTACCGGTAAAAAACTCTGGGTAATAATCGATATCGATATAATGATAGAATCCTGGTAATGGATCAGTATCTGAATCGGTAGCATGATCACGAAGATAGTCACGATGATCCAGAAAGAAAGACATTTCGGATGGTAAATAATCTACTGCATGTTCATTTATATAACGGTGAGTGTCCCATCCCCATTTCATATTTTGAGCAAATAATGGGGACGAGAAAAAGATAATAATTAGAAGGTACTTCATAGTTACTGCTCAACGATTTCAATAGTCCATGATATTATAAAATAGGCATAAATTCTAAAGCGCGGAGCCTCAAACCAGAGTTCCGCATCGGAGCTACAGAACTAGGGGTTATGTAGCGTATTTTGCATTCGAACGAGCAACATGTTAGGTCTTTCGTGCTCTATCTTCTTTATTAATTTCCTCTACCTCCAGAAAGAACTTACTATGGTTATTTTCAATGTTTAATGTTTTAGCGTAATCAATTTGCAAGAGAAATTCTTCCGGCTCTTCATATGCTGCATAAATCACCCCATCGGGCCATTCATGGATTGCATAATCGAATGACTTTACTATGCTATCTATGAATGCTAAACGGACATTTTGATTTTTAGAATCAGTTAAATAGCACTTTTTGAGTAACCCAAACTCAGTTAAATACTCTATTTGTTCATGTAGCTTTTTTGAACCATAAATGTTCTGAATAGTCTCGGCCAGCCAAAAAATAGACCAGGAATCGTTGTCCTTAAAGCCATTTAATAGCACAGGAAATACAACTGTTCATAAAGTTCGTGTCGTATCTTTTGCCCATATTCTCCAGACTCCAAGTAGGATTTCACCTATTCTGTTTTGTCATTAAAACTATTGAACGACGCGATGAACAAATCGATATTCGTCTTAGCTTCAGTTTTAAGGCCAAGATTCTTAGCTTTTTCAAATTTTTCGAAGTAATCGATTTCCATTGCTTTGGCCTAACAACCCGCGTTTAAGCGTCGAGTCTGGTTTTCGGTTTATGTGAATTAACAGAATTAATTACTTAGCTAAAAATAATAAAAGTTTCGAACCACGTTAGTCAGAGCCGTGTCCACCCACCAGCGGATCCGACTTGATTCGAAGAACCGCGGTATTAGGTTCGAGATTTCTAATACCCTGGCTTCCGCTTTAAATTCATAAAGGCAAATATTGTATTAAGGTTATCCTCCACCGAATAGAGGATACCGTACGGAAAGTGGGAAACTAAGAATCTTCGTTCTGATTTAGTGATTTTAGTTCCTGATGAAGGTTGTTGTTCAATAAAATCCAAAACTTTTTCTATCTCATCAATAAAATCATCGCCAAGCCCCACTACCTGTTCTTCATAATATTCTTTTCTAGCCTCTGAATGGATTCTAATAATCACTTTTGAATACGTTTTCTGGCTTCATTTAAAACATCACTTACTGAATGGAGGGATGCTTTACCAGATTTAAGTGACTCTTTTCTTTTTTGAACTTCATCAATCCAAGCTTGCTCAATTTCAGGATCAATTTTGCCATGAATACTTTGTAATAATTTATCTGCTAGGAGTGCTTTATTCTTTTGGTCAAGGTTTAAAGCGGAATCTTCAATTTCTTTGAGGTCGGTAATCATGATAAAAGGAGTTTGTTTGCCTGAATGTAATTATTACTGAAGAGAACTGGAAGCAAGAAGCATTATTGTAATGGGTATAACGACGCCGCGTTTAACCTGCCTGTCGGCAGACAGGGCGGCAAAGTTTCTCAGTTTTTGTTTAAGTAACGAGTTAATTTTATTGCCCACAAGCTTTACTGCGAAACCCTCCGGAGCCTACTCAGTTTAACTATTTTGTCATATACTTAAAACTATGCTTACTTCCGCAGGGTGGTGGTTATTACTTTTGATCTGGTCGGCGAATGCATGGCAGTCCGCGGGTCAGAATCTGTCCCCGTTGCCGACACCCCCAAGGCGGGGGTTGACCACATTATTCAGCACCGACCCGAATCGATAACGGAAGCCGAAGCTAATGCCCGCCTCGTAGTTGGTTTCGAGCTGTCGGCGTCGCAGGAGCACATCTTCGAGTCCAGCTCCGCCTTTCGGAAGATTGATCTGATCGTGGATGAGTTCGAAGAAACCCCCAATTTCGACGGAAAGCCCCTTAGTGATACGAATGTCAAATTCCGCATCAAACTGAAGACTGTGGCGCCTTAAATCGTGCAGGTACTGCGAGGCATTCATACCCATTTCTATGACTCCCCACGGCTGTACAACTTCGTAACCGGCATTGAGGAGATGCTGCGGAAGCCTCTGTTCGATTTCATTATAGATCGTAGTATCCTGATAGGTTATTTGCGATGCACCCAGGCGATAAGCAACAGTCAGCTGTCGCCTGTTAGCCTCGCTGTATGGGTAGAGACTCCACTCAACAGCACTCATCAAACGGTAGCGCCATTCTACGTTTGAGAAAGTGGAGGTTAACACGTCACCGTAAGCTCCTACCGACCAATGTGGGGAGATGCTTTTTATGGCATAGCTGGTAAATCCGTCGCGTCGAGCTGAATTTGTTATCGTTCCTTCTTCCCGTTCAAAGCGGTCGTAGTTGTAGTTGAAGAAGGGCCGGAGCTGCAGCTTCCAGTCTTCCGTCACTCTGCTGAAATATACTCCATAGCGTGTGTCGAAGGAGCTCTGCTGAGACTCGAAGTCGGCACTGCCATCTGCATAGATCTCGATGGTCCAATGGTTCCAAGGGTCTTCAGTTATCTGCATTTGATCTCCGGCGTCCAGTTCGGACGGGGCGATGTCCACACGCAGTCGGTCTCGTATGGGAGTCTGCATCAAGTAGGGCACGATAGAGGCTTCGAGGGTTCGGAGAAAACCGTTCCGCTCTTCGGCCTCAGTAACATCGGCAGGGATGTTGTAGACGGTCGAGAAATCCTGCCCATCGAAGATGCCCAAGCCGAAGACGTCAACGGTCCACGCCTCGCCACCCGATCCCGTTTCCTCCCTAGTAACGAGGACATGGATATCGGCGACTTCACGGTCAAGGACGTGGTCCAGATAAGGCATCTCCTGCCGTATGAACGTCTCATCGCAGAAGTCACAGTCGAGGAAGAGGGCTAGTCTGGTGGGCGTTTCCATCTCAACCTCCTGTGCCGCTATCAGTACGGGGGCAACAAGGAACAATAATGGTACTAGCAGACATACCACAATTACGGTATTTACCTGTCTCTTCGTGTAATCGCGAATCTGGGACATTGTAGTTAAATAAAGCATATGGTTCGGACTATAGGAGAATGAAAAGCCGTCTCCGGTTTCTGAAGGTGCTCGGTTTTTGTTGAAGTAACGGATTAATTTCTTTGCCCACAAGTCATTGATCGCACTCCGTCTGCGCCCGACTTGAAACGCTTGTTATGCTACCGGTTAATCGTAGTGCGTCCACATTCTGATCACTTTAACGACGTTCTCTTTTTCATAAACTTGATATACTAGGCGATGCTTGATATTGATTCGGCGGGAATAAGCTCCCTCTAAATTACCAACCAATTTTTCATATGGAGGGTATTCTTCAAAAGGATTTTCTTTAATGATCTCCAACAAGTCTTCGATATTCGATTTTAAACCTGATGAAGCGGCTTTCTTAGCATCTTTTTTAGCTTGTTTGGTATAAACGAGTTTATAGGTGCTCACCAGTCAAGTTCTTCTTCGGTTTCTTCAAGAGGGGTATTCATTCCTTCAAGAATAGACTCCTGCATTCCTGGGATGGAAGAAAGATAAAGCGTTTCCTGAATAGCCCGCCAATCTTCTTCACTTACCAATACCGCATTGGAGCGTTTCCCGGTAATTTGAATGGGTTTATGGGTATCAGATGCTTCATCCAGCAACCGATAAATATCTTTGCGAGCTTGAGTAGCTGTAAGTGTTTTCATGGCTTGATGATTTTAAATATATAATGAAACGTACGCCATTCCGTACATATTGTCAAGCTTTATGAAAAGGTAGCATAACGACCCTGTGTCCCATTGAAACGCTTGTTATAGCCCGATTTACTTTTGTATTAATTCCCAAAATGTTCTCGGAGTTACAATTTTTAAATCAGGTACCGTATCTGAAATATCAAGAAGATCTTTATCACCGGTAATTAGAATTTCAGCCCCAGCTCTCAAAGCTGATTCTAGTACCCATCGATCATCTTCGTCACGAACTTGTATTTCTGATGGTTGGTCGGGGACAGGTTCAATATAGTGTTGACGAAGTAGTTGTTCTGCCTCTCGAGCTATTTTTGTAGACACTTTTAATTTAGTTGTTAGTACGCGATATAATTCGGCTAAAACAAATTCACCAGTCATTATTTCATGTTCGGCAAGAATCACTTGAAAAACATCGGCACTTAAGCCACGGGTTGCAAAAGCACTTACTAAGAAATTGGTATCTGCAAAAACCTTCATGAAATTTCACGCCAAACATCTTCATCTGTTAACAATCCTTGTGATTCCGCAAAGGGTAAAATCCGGTTTCGAATTTGCTGGAAAGATTCATTAGATAGTTGTCGGCGTAACGCTTCTCGAACTAATTCACTTTTAGGGCGACCCGTTCGTTTTGCTGCTTGATTGAGCAATGATTCTAAATCTTTGTCAATACGAATTGATAATGTTGTATCCATAAGAATAAAAATTGTTTGTATTACAATGTAATACAGTTTTAGCGAGAGAACAACTGAATCATTAAGAAAGGGCTATAACGACCCTGCGTTTAAGCGGCATGGCCATTATTGGCAGGTAATGTGATAAAAAGCTGGATTTACTGCAATATTGAAAGATTTTAAAGCCAGCAAAAAGCGGCCATGTCCGAGTTGAAGCGCTTGTTATGTTGATTACGTATTATTAGAAAATAATATTTATGCAACAAATGAAATTGATGTAATAATATATGCAGATGCGATTTGTGTTTAATATATTGATTTCGTCACTTAACTAAACGAATGGAGAAACCACTATGAACAAAAGGATTAACAAAAAACTGGACTCAGTATCCAAGACGAGCCTTTCAGACAAACAGTCCGTGCGTACTACGTTCAAACTAAATGAGAAATGTAACAACGCAATTGACTGGCTTATTAAAACAAGTGGTCTTAAACCCAAAGAAGTATTCGATCTCATCGGTTCCAGCGAAGATCTCTTCGATTTGGCAATTGAGGTTGCCCAAAAAAATGGAAAGAACAGCTCTGAGAAACAGACCAGAAAAACTTTTGTTATCAGCAAACGGGCTTTACGATTGTTTAACAATTACTCTGAGAAACACAAACTATCTCGGGATTTAATTGTTCAGAATCTGATCTTACTTTTCAAAGCGCTATTAGAAAAACAAGCCGAAGAAGAAAAGCACCGTGAAGAAAAAGCACTTACAATTATCTCTGATTTTTGGTCAAAAGCAGAGTCAGTTGAAAAAAAGCTGAACGAAATTTTAGAAGATGATAGCCCAATATTAAATAGGTTTGGGTATGTAACCGTATTGCTGATGAATCTTGATAGTGCAATAAGACATAAACTGGAAAAGGGTGTTCCCATTGATCCCGATGATTTTTCCCAATCAATGTAAGTGGACAAAAATCTGGAGATAACTATGGATATTTCAAAACATGCAACAGCGAGAAGTCAACAACGAGGTATACCAGAACCTCTTATCGATTTGATTCTGGAATTGGGCACACCAAATTACAAGCCTGGAGGCGCTTTAGAATATAGTATTCCTAAAAAAATCAGAACCAAATATAGGAATCTTCTAAAGCGGAGGATTAAACAGCTTGACAAAACAGCTAACAAGTGCGTTTTAGTAAATGAAGGAAAAATAACCACAGTTTATAATAGAACACGGAAATATCGGAGGCCATAAAATGATTATGCTTGAAATAGATAATGATGTATCGAAAAAATTAGAAGAAACGGCAAAACAATTAGGCATTACACGCAATGGGGTTTTGAGGCAACTACTAAAACTCGATAAGCCAGTTGTTGTTTCCCATATCAAAAAGGGGGCCTCAAAAAGGGGAAAGAACCAGCATCAAAGTTTCAAAAATATACAAGACGAATTAATACCGCATATTGTTAGGATTCTTTATAAAAATGGCGGTAAGGCGACCAAGACTGTTGTAGAAAATGCAATTTTTGCACTGTTTCAATCTGAATTTGAGAAACCCTATTATAACGAAACCGTCTCGCATGGTGTTCCCAGATGGAAACATCACATTGCATGGGCTAAAGAAAGAGCGAAACAAATACAAGGTCTTATTAAAAGTGCCAATGAATCAGGTCGTGGAATCTGGGAACTCACCGATAAAGGCATCACTTATTATAAAAATAATCATTGAATTAAAGAACATTGTAATAGCAATGATGTCGATAAAGATACTACAACCTAACGGTCTGCGGTTTAACCGGCTTGGCCTTGTTGGAAGGTAATTTAATTAAATCTAGAAATTTTTACAAGCCCACAAATTTCAAAAGGCCAATCAGCGGCCAAGTCCGCGTTGAAACCGTTGTTAGGCAACGCGAATTCAATCAGTTAGTATATACGTGGTTTATTTTGGGTATAGATTCACAGATCGTTTTATAAATTAACATATATTTTTATGCATCTTCTTTAAAGTAATCCTTCACCTTTTCATTTCTTAAATAGATATATAAAAAAGGGAAATAGACTAATTCTAAAATGTAAATTATCATTTCAGGACTTACAGAGCCCAAGGGTTTTGAAGAAAATAAAATTACGTTGATTTGTGTGATTCCTCCTACAAATAAAAGTATTGATAGAACTATTGACAAGTTTATTACACCGGGCCACTTTTTGAGGAGACCTAAACCCTGATAAATTAAAACAGGAGTTATTATTATTGCTATATATATATATAATGGAGTCGTAAATGTATAATACAGAATACCAATTATTGATATAAATGATAAAAGGCTAAGTAGATAAATACCTTTAGGAGTATTCTTATAATTCATATGGTTTGCTCTTTTATACTTTTAAATTAAGCAACAAAATTGTGATTATTGTTAAAATTCCTTCTTTCTTAATAAATAGACAGATAATATTTGCACTGGTACCAACGATAAGAGGACCTCAAAAATAATTTGAACCTCAAACGCGCCCCTAAAAACGTCCTTCATCACACTTATTCCTTCTGATACGTTGGGTAGAATATACTTTAAGATTTTAATTTTTTTTATGTAGTCTAAATTTTCAATAGAAAAAACCACTTTTGCCATTTCCGGATTTATCAATACTGGATGTATTACAGCTAAATATAAAAAGGTCACAAAAACAGTTACAGCATATGATTCAAATGTTAATGACAGAAAAATGATCAAGCTGTATAATGCTAATATCCCTAGCGGTAAAAAAGAAAGTGCAAGAATAAACTGGTAAGGAATTGCAGAACCTTTAATTAAAAACAAAATTAAAAATAAGGAACATGTACATATACAGTACAGAAAAGTAAGTAAAAATACACCTAGTGTGTTTTTAAGGATAAATTCAGTACGGGAAATAGGTTTAGAGAAGATCAAAGATGAACTGTCCAATAACTCAATAAAAGTTTTTGAGAATCCCAAAATGGCTATGAACGGAAAAATGAAGCCAAATTGCAGTAATAATGAATCGGCGGCTATGGAAAAATTTGAAAACGTTATTCGAAATGAGTGAAGATTATTTACTTCAACATCAGCAAATAGAAAAACAACTAGCACGAACAGTATTGTTATCACAAAGCTAGCTCGTATTAGTAAATCAGAGCTATTCTTTCGAATAGTAAAAAGTATCATATTGTATTATTTAAAATAGTTTAGGTAATATTCTTTAAGAGAATTGTAGACTTTGTCTACTTCTTGTTTATTTTTTTTATCAATAAACCTCCCTTTCTTTATTAAGTAAGCTTCATCATAAATATCTTCAATATCACTGGTTGTATGTGTTGTAATAATAATGGCTGAGTTTTTTTTTATACATTGGATATAGTCTAGAACAATTTCCTTCTGTACTGCATCTAATCCATTAAAAGGCTCGTCTAGTATGTACAATTTTTTTCGATCTAAGAAAGTACTTATTAGACCAATAGTTTGTTTCATCCCTTTTGACAAACTTTTTATCTTTTGTTCCAAGTAATCAACTTTAAAACTAGTAGCTAAAGATTCTATTTGTTCGTTAATTACTTTGTAATCACTTCTATAGATTGAAGTATAATAGAATAATACCTGACGGGCCGTAAAATCTACTGGGAAGGGAAGTTTTTCAGGTAAATAAGCCAAATCTACTCTGGCTAACTTATTCAGTGAATTTTTCCCTAAAATATTTATTTCACCTCTATCTAATGATATCAGGTCCATGATGAGTTTAAGAAATGTGGTCTTACCTGACCCATTAGGACCTAGTAGCGCAAATGTATTGTTTTCACCTATACTAAAGTCATCAATTGAAAGCTCAAACTGATTTTTTTTATATGATTTTATTAAACCTGAGCAATTAAGCACCTTCATGTTATCTAATAGTTATTTTTTTTTCTAAATAAGTGAACTCTGATGAAGTTAAAGGCAGATAGAACGTCTCAAAGTTTTTTTCATCCGTTAATATCAGAATAGCGTTTTTTTCTATATTAAATGTTTCACCAAAATTATTTGCAATATTAATCTCGATATCTTTACTAATGTAGTTAGCTTCTCTCCAGATTTCTAATCGCTTTTTTTGCTCCTCTATTGATAATTCATTACGATCATTTAGAAATAAAGCCCGATCGCGCCATAAATGTGCTTCATTGCTTATGTAATCTGCGTATTGAAGAAAATCCTGATAGCATGGAGTGCAAGAAAAACCAGCAAGTTTAAAGTAAAATATTATCTCAACATTATTTAGATTCTCCATATCATAATTATGCGAATTATTAATAAGATTTATTTTGTCAATAGTTATCTGCTTATCTGCTACAACTTCGGCTGCCGTATTGTTGAAATAGATATAGATACTGGTAACCAAAATAAAACCAGTCATAGCAAGCAATAGTAATACTTTATTATTCATTTTAGTCATCAGAGATTAAAGTGTATTTATTTAATGATTTACTATTTACCGTATATAAATACTTGTTACTTACCTCAATAATATTTATCGGTTGTTCTACAATTAATTTTTCTATTAATTGACCTTCATCAGAGATGACATAAATAGTCTTATGTGGGTAAAGCGAGTATTTATCCCCCAAAATGAAAATCTTGTCCTTATCAACTGCTATGCTTTTAAACATATTACTAGTAGGTAGTTTAAATCTTGTATTACCATTCCGTGCTTCATTAAATTCTGACAAATCTGGTAAACCCTCAATTTTAGTCTCATTAATTAATGAGCCATCCATACTGTAGAATTGAATTAGATTTCGATTTTTGAAAACAATTACGATTCGGTTACTATTTTCTAAAAAACCTACCAAATAACTATCAAAGACAAGATTTATATAATCGATATCAATACTAAACGAACTGCGAAGACCTTTTTCATCATAGATGTAGATGCCATCAAACTTATTTGAGGCTGATACGCCCAAAATCAAATTACCATTGTCATCATAAGTAATATCAGAAGGTGGAAGTTTATTTATGATGTGCTTGACAAAATTTAATTCAGCATCAAAAATATTAATTTTTAAAGTAGTATTATCGAGAACAGCAATTTTCTGGAGTGTTTTATCAAAAGCAATTTTTGAGGGTGACACTTTAAACTCACCAGGTCCTTCACCTCGAGCCCCTGATTTGAAAGGCACTTCTTGAAGGTCATCGATCATATATAACTTGTAGATTAACTTATCGCTTATAACAATCTGGTTTTCATTTATAGACTCTATATCCCCAACTGTGAAGAATGGTGAATTATTATTATTTGATAGTAATGAGTCAATTGGGTTTAAATATAAAACTCCTTGAGCATTGCTAGTTTTTGCATGAGTGAAGCTAATGCTCGCCAAAATAATAGATAGCAAGAGATATTTAATTTTCATTATAGTCCATTTAAAATAAATAGGTTCAGGTTTCCCCAAACCTATTTGTGGATAATTTATGTTTGGTATTTAGAAGTACTGTGAAATACAGTCATTATAGCCAATGGTACAACCCCACTCAGCTCCAATATTCCAAATTCCACATCCCCAATAGCATCCTTCTAAAATAACCGTATCCCTACATGCCCATAGTGCTTGTTCACAAAAGTTTGCGAAAACAGTCGATGTCATTAGAGGAATCCCAATTATTGTCATGAGTGTTGTTAGAATTACTTTATTAGTTTTTTTCATAGCTTTTAAATTTAGTTTTATGATTCTTATGAGTACTGCATAAGTAAATACATAACCAACAGTAATTAGATTACAATTTGTTACAACTAAATACTTGTTGCCTAACGGTTTGGCATTTAAGCGGCACAGAGATTGTAATTTTATTGAAGTAATAGAATTTATTTCTTGAAACATAAGTTGATAAAGCCCCGTCTGTGTCCGCTTGAAATGCTTGTTATATTTCGCGAATTCATATAGTAAGTGCAACAAACAAGCATAAAAAAAAGAGGGTGAGCGAGCAAGGTGTTATTTTATTTATCCACCACGACAAATAAAGCGAACAT